>OBHU01000006.1_pt1 | contig 202449 bp, 209 predicted proteins | sample 1519071 | NCBI WGS metagenome assembly OBHU01 (sample SAMEA2452135, study PRJEB22498) | human gut metagenome
GTAACAGTAGAAGAATATAAGAAAAACTATAATGATATTCCAGATGACAGTATAGGAAAAAGCCTTAAAAAAGCTAGTAGACATATAGATACACTTACATTCAATAGAATACAAGGAATTGGATTTAATAATCTTACAGAATTTCAAAAAGAAATAATTAAAGAAGTTACTTGTGAATTAGCAAACTTTGAGTATGAAAATGAAGATGTTATAACAAGCGTTCTATCAAGTTACAGCATAAATGGTGTATCTATGGCTTTTGGTGATAGTTGGAATGTTAAAGTGTTTAAAGGTGTTGCTATTCCAACAGAACTTTATGAGACCTTAAGTCAAACTGGTTTATGTACATTAACCTTTAGGAGGTGTTAGTATGAGATATCCAAGCTTAGTTAATCCAAAATTCTGCAAAACTCCTATACACATAGTTATAAATCAAGAAGGTATATCAGAAGATGGAGAGCCTTTGAAAGCTTTAGAAATTGACACTATGTGCAATTATCAGGATAAAGCCAAGAAAGTTCTTACAGAACAGCAACAACTTATAGAGATAGAAGGCACAGCATTAATTAATGGAGATATTGCACCTTCTTTAGCTTCTATATCGAATGGAAAAGTTGTTGTGAATGGTGTTGAAAGAAGGATTTTTAGAGGTACTAAAGCAAGAAATCCTGATGGGACAGTAAATTATACTAAATTGGAGTTGGTATAAATGGTTAATGCAAATAGCAGAATTAGGATTAATACAATGAGAATTAATAGGCTTTTAAGGGCTCAAATTCAAGCTTTAGAAATGACAGCAGAGGCTCTTCACACAGAAGTTATACAATCTCAGGTTATGCCATTTGATACTGGATTTATGCAAAATGAAAGCACATGGGTTGATTATAGCAATAGTTCTAAAGGAAAAGTTTCTATAGTAACATCAACACCATATGCTAGAAGATTGTATTTTCATCCAGAATACAACTTCCAAACTTATGAAAATGCTTTTGCTAGTGGAAAATGGTATGAACCATGGTTAAAAGGTGGAGTAAGTGAAGATTTTTGTAGAAACGCCTATAAAAGATTCTTTAGAAGTTTAGGAGGTCTATAATGTTAGGATTAGCAGATATAAGGGATTGGTTAAAAACTCTTGATAATAAGGCTGATAACTATTATATAGGTAAGCTTGATAATAAAAAAGATAAATCTATTGGTATTTATCAGCTAAAAAATTCAATGCCTCCTAGAGTTTGTTTAGGTGGACTTGAAAATACTTCTTATGAAATTAAACCTATTTCTATTCTTATACATTGGAACATAAATGCAAGGGAAACAGAAGAATTCTCTTTCAAATTATATAAAGAAATACTAAATCAAAAAAGTGTGGTTATTAATGGCCACCATATAAAATACTTACAATTGCTTAATAATGAGCCTATAGATGTTGGAACAGATGATAAAAACATCTATGAGAGAGTTATTGAGCTTAATTTTTATTATGAAAGGAAGGATGAATAATGGCAGCACAAACAGGAGTGTATCCATGTTATAAAAATCAATTTCAAGCTGGAGCAGAAGAAACTCCAACTAATAACATAGCTGACATGGAAAGTTTTAGTGTAAGCTTTGATAATGGAGTTGAAGAGTGGACACCTTTTGAGACAGAAGGCTGGACAAGAAGATTAATGACTGCAAAATCTGTAACTATTAGTGTTAGTGGTAAGAGAAATGTTGGAGACAAAGGAAATGACTATATTGCAGGAAAAGCATTTTTAAATGGAAGAGAAGCAGAAGGTAATTTCCAATGGACTTTTCCAGATGGTACAAAGGTATTATTTAAAGATGCTGTAATAAATGTTACTGCTTTAGGAGCAGGAGATAGTACAGGGGTTGCACCTCTTGAATTTGATGTTATGAGCAATGGAAAACCAACAGTAACATTACCCAGTTAAAGCTAGTGAGACTAGCAAAATAAATATAACCAAAACAAAGAGTGAGGAATAATCCTTGCTCTTATTTTTTATGAAAGGAAATGATAGACATGTCAAGAGTAGTAGATATAACAGATAAATTAAATTTTGAAGAAAATCCAAAGTTAAAAATAAAAAATACTGAAATAGAAATTAATAGTGATGCACCTACAATGTTAAAGGTCATGCAGACAGTAGGAGCTGGAAAAAACATAACTCCTGATGAAGTTATTAAGGCATATGAGTTAATATTTCCTAAAAAGAGTAGAGAAAAATTAGAAAAGATACAAGATGAGCAAGGAAGAAAATTAAATTTTGAAGGCCTTCAGGTAATAATAGAAGAAGCAATAAATCTTATAACAGGACCAGAAGTTAAGGGAGAGTAGTGACCCGTACTATGATTTATTTGAGGATTGGGATTTGATTGTTTCAAGCTTTCAAACACAGTACGGGATAAGAATTTATTCTAAAGATTTTCTTGAAATGAAATGGGATGAATTCAAGGCTCTTATAAGTGGATTAGGGCCAGAAACTCCTCTTGGTAGAATAGTTCAAATAAGAGCTGAAAATGATAAAAATATCCTTAAAAACTTTTCAAAAGAACAACACAGAATAAGAAATGAATGGAAAAGTAGAAATGTTAAAAAGGTTTCTAAGTCAGATATAACTTCTGTTTTAGACCAATTAAAAACTGCTTTCATACAATTAGCTGAGTAGGAGGTGAGGGAATGGGTGCAAGTGTTGGAGAAATAGATTTAGACCTTAGAGTTAATCAAAGTGGATTTAATAGGCAATTGAAAGGCATACAAGCTATGGCTAAAAATGTTGGAGCAGCTATTGCCTCAGCTTTTGCTGTAAGGGTTGTTATTAACTTTGGTAAGACTTGTATTAGCACAGCAACAGAAGTTGAAAATGCGTGGGTGGGACTTAATTCTATCATTAATGGTCAAGGAAAGTCTTTTAATAATGCTAAGAAGTTTATTCAGGAATATATAAGTGATGGTTTAGTACCACTTAAAAATGCAGTTATAGCTTATAAAAATCTTTCTCTTAGAGGATATAATGAAGAGCAAATACAAAAAGTCATGAATGCCTTAAAAAATTCTGCTACATATGCTAGGCAATCTCAATATAGTCTTGGTGATGCAATTAGTACTGCTACAGAAGGTTTGAAAAATGAAAATAGTATAGTGGTTAAATTTATTAGCCCATTAGTGAAGCAATTCATTAATGCGATAACCCGAATTTCAGTTAAAACCCAGAGATGGACAAGACTGAACCGTCAATCATAGAAACGGTCAAGAGACTGACAAGGGGAACTCAATTAAATACTATTTATATTTATCATACCGTCTGTTACTATATTAATAGGCGGTGATAAAATGAGGCAAATTAAATATAAGATTAGAAAATGTGAAAAATGCCATAAAAAAATACATAGTAAAAATTGAGTTTGATATACAGTCCGAACTCACACTATAATCTAATAATGAAATGTGAGAGCATAGCAGAAATGACTATGCTTTTTCTATATCCGAAAATATAGGAAAGATAACAGAATGTGATAACGCTGGTGTGACTAAGAATGTTGCTAAGATGTGGGAAGATTACGCAAAAAGCATTGGTGTATCTTACACAAGTCTTACCAAAGAACAAAAGATACAAGCAGAGGTTAATGGAATTTTAGAAGAAACTAAATTCCAAATGGGAGATGCTGAAAAATATGCAAATACCTATAGTGGCAAGGTAGCAAAGCTAAGTACCTCTTTTACTAATTTGAAAGTTAAGATAGGAAATATCCTAAAAGTTATTGCAGGAGCATTTATTCCAATAATAAATAATGCAATTAAGGCTATAGAAAAATTCATTGATGGAATTACAGCTCTTATGAATAGCTTTGGGATTCAAACAAATATAGTAGATACTTTGAAAGATGTATCTGAAACAGCAGAAGGCTCAAGTAGCAATATAGATGGAATAACAGAGAGTGCTAAAGAGGCAGAAAAAGCCGTTAGTAGACTTATGGGTTTTGATGAGCTTAATATTTTAAACGGAGACTCTAGCAATAATTCAACTGATACTGAAAATTCTAGTGGTTCAGTTGATATGTCTGGAATAGCTGACAATACAAAAGAAACAAGTACAGTTTTTGATGGATTAGCAAACAAAGTAAAAAAACTAAATGAACTCTTAGCTCCCACTAAAGCAGCATTACAAGGGTTGAATAGTGAATTAAAAAGAATGAGTAGTTTTGCTTTTAATGGTTTGAAAGATTTTTATAATTCTTTTCTAAAACCAGTTGCAGTATGGACTATAGGAGAAGGACTTCCAAGGTTTATAAATGCAATAACAAATGGATTGGCAAAAGTGAACTGGCAAAAAATAAATGATTCACTTCATGGTTTGTGGGTATCTCTTACTCCTTTTGCTATTAATATCGGAGAAGGCTTACTTTGGTTTTGGGAAAATGTTCTTGTACCTCTTGGAACTTGGACACTTAACAATGCAGTACCAGCTTTTTTAGATTTACTTTCTGGTGCTATAGATGTTCTGAATCCTTTATTAGAAGTATTTATGGAATTAGGCAAATGGCTATTAGAAAGCTTTTTAATACCAATTGCAAGTTGGACTGGAGGAATAATAATTAGTGCATTAGAAGGCTTAGCAGGTGCTCTTAAGGAGATAGGTGAATGGATGAGTAATAACAAATCTATTGTAGAAGGAATTACAGTAGCAATTTTAGCTTTCTTTGGAGCATGGGCAGTTGGAAAAATAGCAGAATTTATTAGTATTTCTGGTGGTTTATGTGGGGCTTTAGTAAATATAGCAGCAAGTTTAGGAAACACTACTATTGCACAAGGACTATTTAATATTGCTCAAGGTATAGGAACAACGCTGGTAACAGCTTGGAATGGAGTGTGTGCTATAGCTTCGGTAATTACAAGGGCATTTAGTACAACCATATTAGGACTTAATGTTAGTTTAGGAGTAATAATATTAGCTATAGGAGCAGCTATTGCAGTAGGTGTATTATTGTATAAAAATTGGGATACTGTAAAAGAGAAGGCTTCAGAATTATGGGAGAATATAAAAAATGTATTTGATAAAATAAAAGATAAAATAAAATCAGTTTGTGATAGTATAAAAGGCTTTTTTAAAGGAATGATAAATTCTGTTATTGGTGTAATAAATAAACTTATTAATGGGATAAATAAAATAAGCATAGATGTACCGGATTGGGATATACTCCCTGATGGCATACAAGGTAAATCATTTAGTCCCAAAATACCTCAAATACCAATGTTGGCAGAGGGAGGTTTTGTAAAAGCTAACACCCCACAACTTGCAATGATTGGTGACAATAAATATCAAGGCGAAATCGTTGCACCAGAGGATAAGCTTCAAGAAATGGCAAATAATGCAGCAAAGAATGGTGTTAGTAATAGTTCTATTGATAGAATTATTGCTTTGCTTGAAATGATAGCAAATGGTGCTTCATCTGGGCAAAAAATAGAAATAAAAGTTGGGGAAAGGCAAATTGGAGAAGTTGCTATAAAAGGAATAAATAAAGTTAATAGAGAAGCAGGCAAGAATCTCATAACAACATTTTAATATTGAAAAATAACTCGATTAATGTATACTGAAAATATAAACATTAATAGGGGGTATTTTATGGTAATTGATAAAGAACAATATAAAAAGCTTATGAAGGAAGCAGGAGGTAAATTCAAATCAATAGCGTGTGTTTCAGTAAATGTTGAAAGTGCTCCAATAGAAGTTAGGGAAGATTCTTTAGTAAATTTATATGTTATGGAAAATGGGTTGTTTGGAAATGCTATTTTAGAAGACAAATTTTATATAAAATTTGAAAATATAAAAAATGTTAGTATAGAAGGAGGCAACTTAATACTAGAAGTGATTGAAACAGAAGAGATTTTGGATAAATATATATTTAATAGCAAAAGCCAATTACAACTAAAAAGTGTTTGTATGGCATTAAGAAAATTAGCTAAAATTGAAGATGAAGAACAAATAAAAGATGAAAAATTTTCTGAAAGATTAAAAAAAGAATTAAGAAAAGTAACAAATGAACAGCAATTAGAAAGAAAAAAAGAAGAGGAAAGATTAGAAGAACTTAAGGTCAATAAAATCCCATTTTGCCCTAAATGCCATAGTACAAGCATTCATTATATTGAGAAAAGAAAAAGATTTAGTCTTGGCAGAACTATAGTAGGTGGAGCTGTTGGTTCTCTGGTTAACCCAATAGGAACAGCTGTTGGAGCAGCTATGGGAGGTTTGACTAGCAATAAGCAAAAGAAGGGTGAAGTTAAATGCCTTAACTGTGGTTATAAATGGAAGCTATAAATTTAGAGCACTTAGGAAACTAGGTGCTTTTTTAATGCAGAAAGAAGGTGTGAAATGAGTTTAGTAAAGATAAATGGAGTTGTAATGCCTTCTCCTACAACTTATGGAGTATCAATAATGGATATATCTTCTGAGGATAGTAATAGAAATGCTAAAGGAGATATGTGCATAGATAGGGTTACAACTAAAAGAAAAATACAATTAAAATGGGATTTTATTTCAATAGAAGATATGTCTAAGGCTTTGAAATTGGTTAAAGATGTATTTTTTGAAGTTGAATTTTTAGATCCACAAGAAGGACACATGATAACAAAAACTATGTACGTAGGTGATAGGGAAACATTTGTTGCCGTGGTAATTGATGGAATACCAACATGGAAAGATGTTAAATTTAATCTTGTAGAGAGGTGATATATTTGTATCATATAAGTAATGAATGTAAAGAATCATTAAATAAGCCTTTAAGAGATTTAAGATTCAAAATGAAGCTTGACAATTTAACTATAGAAGATGATATAAAATCTTTTGATGTATCAGAAGGAATAATATCTGATGAAGATTTTGAACTTGGTGGAGCAGTAGCTTCAAGCTTGAATATAGAGATAAACAATGTACATGGATTGTATAATAGTATAAACTTTCTTACTAAAGAAATAAGTTTAGAAATAGGGATATTGCTTCCTAGTGGAACTATAGAATATGTACCAACAGGAAAGTATATTGTAGAAAATAGTCCTAAAAAGGGAAGAGCAATAAATATAGAAGCAGTAGATAAGATGGTTAATTTTGAAAAGGATTATGAAACAAAATTAACTTTCCCAACTACTGCTTTTACTATGCTTGAGGAAATATGCAATATTGCAAAAGTGCAACTAGAAACTCTTTCTAGCACAATAATATCTAAATTGAAAGATTACAAAATAGAAAAGAAATTGGACTATTCAACTTGCAGAGAAGTGCTACATGATATAGCAATAATAGCTGGTGGATGGGCAAAAATAAATAGGAATGGCAAGCTTACAATAGTAACACCAACAGAAACTGATATAGAAATTAACCAGGATAATTATATAAATTTAGAGGTTAAGGAAGGATTTTTTGTAGATAATTTGATTATTACAGAAACCTATTTTCCTGTAGAAGCTGTACAACTTAATCTTAATGTTGTTCCTTTCAATTGCAAATGGAGAGGAAACATAGGAGCTGACTGTGGAGACGTAATAACTATAAGTGATGGTAAAAATACTCATAAAACTTTAGTAACAAGTAATAAAATAACTTTTAATGGTGGCTTAACTTATGAAAGCTCTTGTAGTGGACTTAATGAGCAACAGAAAGAAACACAACATATAGGGAATCAAAAGAAGCTTGGTGGTAGGTTTGCATCTGAAATAAAACAAATGGCAGATAGTATTACTATGAAAGTTTCTAAAGATGATGTTTATGCAATGGTAGTTTTAAATGAAGAAGGTTGGAATGTATCAGTAAATGGAAAACTATCTGGAAAGACTTACAATTTTGATGGAGAGGGATTTAGACTTGGAGGTACAGATTCAAATAATTATGCATTACATACTAATGAAGGAAGTACTTATAAGTTTGAAGATGGCTCTTTGGTCAAGATTGGTAAAGACGGATTTTACAATATGATAGGAGGTACAAAAAGAGAGTACCATCATTTAAATACTAGCGACAGGATATGCTTAACAGGAATATATAATAAACAAACAACAACTACAACATATCAACTTCCAGATGAATATAAAAATAAAAAATTAAGTATTCAAGCAACTATAGAAGAGATAAGAGCTTCAAATGGAGAATTTTTGCCTACAAGACAAAGACTAAGTTATTCGTATGATAGGAAAACTGGAGTTATAACATTTAATGTTTATGTTATGGGATATTTTATTATAAGAAGGTACAATGATGAAGTTTTTGGAGAAAATAATTCTGCAATAGTTGTTCCATTGGACAAGCAAGAAAGTGAAACAATAGATTTGGATATATCATTTAGTGTAATAGCTTAGGTGGTGAGGAAATGAGAGACTATAAATTAAATGTAAATATAATTCAAAATGGAAAAACAGAAACTAAAATATTTAAGCAATTTGATAAAGGAAATGAAATAGAAATAGAGCTCTATGATAATGAAAAACTTATTGAAGAAAACAGAGTTTTACTTAAAGATGAAACAGTTTTTGCATATTGGCTTAATGCAGAAGGAACTGAAATTCAAAGAAATTGCAAAATAAGAGATGGGAATATAGTAGCTACTACAGATAGAGAGATATTATCTGTAGTTGGTCCATTGTACTTAGAGTGTTTAATAATAGATGGTGGAGTAGAAACCACTACCATGAGAATGGAGTTTAGGGTAATGGAAAGTATAAATGGCGGAAGAGCAATAGTTCAAGACCCTCGTTATTATTCAGACCTTGTTACAGAATTATTAGAATTATCAGGTACTATTGATGGCAAAATTGCAGAAATAAAAAAACAAGCTGAAGCAATAGTAGCTAATGTAACAAATGGAAATGAATCTGCAACTAATTCAGAAGTTGTTCTTGCCAGACAGGGAAACATTTCCTTAGGCATAAATTTAAGCAAAATGAAGGAAAGTATAAAAAAGACTCTTTCATCAATATTCATAGAAGAAATAAGAACAGCTAAAAATACTGATTTTATTGGAGAAGGGACAGTAAATATAAATAATAATATCCTTTCTGTAACAGGAGAAACAAATCAATATTCTTATATTGCCTGTGATTCCGATGTATTGGAATTCACATTGGAGGATACTAAATACATTCTGCTTGGGGTTGGATCAAAAACTTTTACAACATTGAATATATCTACTGTAGGCGAAGCATTAGGAAGATTGATGGACTGGACTTCAAATAGCTATGTTGTGAGAGCAGATAATCTTATTACTAAATCTTTCAGTCAAGGAGATAAAGTAAGAGTAGAGAAAATCGAAGAAGGATATAAGATATACCAAAATGGCAATTTAGTTTTAGAGCTAAACAAATCTAATTATTCTTCTGTTACAGGATGGGAAAATAGTAAGTTAGGTTTCTTTCTTGTGAAAGATAAAGGGAGTAATCTAGCAAGCAATATAAAAATACTTGATTATAATGTAGATCAAATATCTAGTAATTCAGCAAAAATAAGCCGCCTTGAAGCATTAGCAAATTCTATTAGCAATGAGATATATGAAGAAAAGGAAACTTATGAAGAAAAGGTAGCAACAGCAAACGATTTTGTTCTTAATTATGCAGGAGAAATTACTATAAATGACAATGTACTAAATTCTACTGTTCCAACGAACGCATATAATATTGCTATCTTAAAAGGAAATAAAATTAAATTTAATATTTTAGATACAAATTATATAGTTTTGGGAACTACTGAAAATGGAGCATTTACTACGATCTGCTTAAAGCACACTAATGCAAATTACATTGGAAGCATAGCAGATTATAATTTAGATGGAACTGTAAAAGTAAAAACAACGCTAAGTATAGAAGCTTGTGCAAGTGGAGATGAAATTATAGCGGAAGCAACAAGCACAGGATATGTTTTTGAAAAAAATGGGGCTAATTGGTTCAGTATAGAAAGGGACAACTATAGTAATGTTTTAAATTGGACTATAAGCAAGTTTGGATTTTTGATAATTCCTTCTATATATAGTAATTTAGCACAAAATATTATATTTAATAATCCTAGAATATTACAAATTTCGCTTAGAGATGATGTGAACGAGTTAGAAGAAAAAGTAGGAAGTATGGGAAGTTCAACAAATCAATGGAATGGCAAAAAAGGAGTATTTTTGGGAGACTCTTTGACATATGGATATGGGTTGTCAGACAGAACAAAAACATATTGTTATACAATTAAAGAAGAATTGGGGTTAAGAGAAATAAAAACATATGGTATTTCAGGATCCACAATAGCTAATGGACAAAACTCTATGGCAGAGAGATATGCAGAAATGGACGATGATGCAGACTTGGTTTGTGTGTTTGGTGGAACAAATGACTATGGCATGCACCCAACTAGCATAGGAGAAAAAACTGATACTGACAATACTACTTTTTATGGAGGATTAAATATACTTATGCCAGGATTGATGGCAAAATATCCATCTGCAACAATAGTATTTTTTACTCCACTTCATAGACAATTTTCAAAAACTAATATGAATAATGATTATACCCAAAATAGCAAGGGGCATATATTAAATGATTATAGAGATGCAATCATAGATAGATGTATGTATTACAGTGTTCCTTATATAGACATCTATACACTAAGTGGTTTAAACCCCAATATAGCAGAAAATAAGGCTGCTTACTTTTTAGATATAGCACATCTAAATGTAGCTGGGCATAAAAGATTAGGTTTAAAAGTTTCTTATGCAATAAAGGCTTTATAGGAGAGGAAAAAAATTGAAAGAAGGTAGAGAAAAATGGGAAGATTAGATTATATGTTTAGTAGTTTTGGAGCAATACTAGGAACAATCTGCACATGGTTGTTTGGCTCCTGGGAAGCAGGGTTACAAATATTAATTACTTGTATGGTATTAGATTTTATTTTAGGACTTATGTGTGGTACTAAAAATAAAGAATTAAGTTCAGATATAGGTTTCAAAGGTCTTAAAAAGAAATTTACTATAATTATTATTCTTATATTAGCAGTAGCTTTGGATAGATTATTAGGTCAAGGCTGGATATTTAGAACTTTAGTAATATATTTTTATATTGCTATGGAAGGTATTTCTATATTAGAAAATGCAACAATATTAGGAGTACCTTTCCCAACAAAACTAAAAGATGTTTTAGTACAACTCAAAGAAGGAAATAAAAAAGATATAACAAAGGAGTAGGACAAGTTCTTACTCTTTTTTTCTATTATATATAAGAAAGGATGATGAAAATGAAAGGTATAGATATAAGCAATAATAATCCAAAGCTAAACTATGAGTATATGAAAGCTTCAGGAGTTGAAATAGCAATAATAAAACTAAAAGAAGGAGTAACTTTTTTTGACCCAGATAGAGACATTCATTATAAAGGATGTAAAAATGCTGGAATGAAAGTTGGATTTTATCATTATTTTAGTAAATCAACTGCTGCACTTGACCAAGCTAATGGCTTCTTAGAAGAGTTAAAAAAATATTCATATGAAATTATTCCAGTATTAGATTTTGAAGACCCACAAATACAAAATAAATCAGACAAAGTTGTAACATTTATGGAAAGATGTAAAGAAGTATTAGGATATTATCCAGTTTTATATACTTATGAAAGTTTCTTAAGTAATTTTGATGATAGGTGCAAGAAATATCCTTTATGGATTGCTAAGTATGGACCAGATGATGGAATTACAAAAGTTTCTTATTCTGCTCCAGGATATAATGTTGTTGGTTTTCAATATACAAGTAGGGCAATAATAAAGGGCAGTAATGGTTATATAGATATGAATGATTTTTATGAAGGTATGCTATTAAATAAAGCCAATACTTCTATTAACAAATCTAATAGCTCTATCAACAATGTTGATTGGTTGAGTGAGTATCTAAAATCTTGGAACTGGAAAGCTTGGGTCATAGAATTACAGACAGAATGTAATAGACAAGGCTTTTCTAATCAGCCTGTAGATGGTTTAACATATGATGCTAAAACAGGAGAATCTAAAACATTAGCTGGATGCCCAACACTTAAGCTTGGAGCAAAAGGAAATATAACTAAATTGCTTCAAAGAATTTTAAAAGCATATGGAATTGCTAATTTAAAAGAAGATGGAATATTTGGAACTAATACTTACAATGCTGTTGTGACTTATCAGAAATCAAGAGGATTGGAGCCAAATGGATTTGTTGATAGAAACACTTGGAGAAAGATTTTGGGATTATAATTTAGAAGGGTAGTAGCTAGAGTAATTCTAGTTGCTACCCTTTATTTTTGTCTTTTTTAGAAAAAAATATCAAAAAGTATTGACTTATTATACTATCGATAGTATAATATAATTGTAAGGAGGTGAAACAATAATGATAGATAGATTAAAAGATAAAATAAAAAAGGCTAGTGAAGTTGTAAGAGAACTCACTAACCTAGCATTAGAGATAGGCACTCTAATAGCAGTAATAAAAATGATATTAGATAGCCTATAATCAAAAGGGGAGGGCAAAACCTCCCTGTAAAATAAATATAACATCTATCATTAAAAAATGCAATGAAAGAATTAGTTAAAGAATCAGTTAAATTAATTTTCAGAATTATGGTGTTAATAATTGTTGTAGTGGGCTTAATATATGTGCTTACTAGATAGGAGGATTAAAAGAATGAGTGAAAATGCACAAACAGAAGCTAATAAAAGATGGCAAGAACAAAATAGAGAAAGGACTAGGTATTTAAGAAATAGGTCAACAGCAAGAAGCTTTGTAAAGAATCAAGCAACAAAAGAAGATATAGAAGAATTGGAGCAATTAATAGCTGTTAGAAAAGAACAACTTAAAGAAGAATAAGATTAAAGGGTAGTAAGTAGATTTAACTTTACTTACTATCCTTATTTTAGTTGAAGAAATTACAATGAAATCCTATTAAGGATAATATATTGTTATTTCTTATCTAATGGTGTAAAATATAAAAAAGAATCCACAAAAATTTGCCGTAAATGTGGATTCTTAGAACTAAATATATCTCTTAAAGATTTATGATATTATTGTACCATATTTTTTGTGAGATATAAAGAAAATATGGAGGAAAAATGATACATAGTATAGAATTAATTGAGTTTAGGAATTTGAAAAATATCACAATAAATTTAGGAAAATATATTACTGCAATTTCTGGAAGAAATGGTCTGGGAAAGTCGACGATATTGGCATTGATTGGAAATGCGTGCGAAATAAAAACAAAAGATGGGAAAACTTTATTTAATACTCAATTTAGGACAGAATTTAGTGAAATATTTAAGGCTTCTAGCTTATTTGATTTAAGTGGATCAAATAAATGCAAAATTAATTTTTGTGATATTAATAACAGAAATACAATTGTTGAAAGTAAAGTTTGCAGAACAACATGGCAAGATAATAAAACAAGGTTTAGAGTTATTCCTGAGACTAAAGGTTCAAATAAAAATAGTAGAAAAAAAGAATGGCCATCACTTTATTTAGGTTTATCAAGATTATACCCTATTGGTGAAGTTAGTGATGAAAATATAAAAATAAAAAACATTAAGTTAGATCAGGAAGAAGAATACTTTAGAAAGAATTATATAGAGATTTTGAATTTGCAGTTTGATAATAAAGATGAAGTATGTGTCGATATGATAGATATAGGGGGTAATGCAAGAAAGAAAGGAGTAGGGATTAATACAAATGAATACTCATCTATAACCAATTCAGCGGGACAAGATAATATTGGACAAATAATATTGGCTATAATGTCATTTAGAAAATTAAAAAAGGAATATAAAAATTATAAAGGAGGATTATTGTTAATTGATGAAATTGAAGCCACACTACATCCAAGAGCACAAATAAAATTGTTAAATTTTTTGTATGAAGCTAGTAAAGAGTTGAATTTACAAGTTGTATTTACCACCCATAGCGTATCTTTGTTGGAGGAATTATCAAAAAAGATATTAAAGAATGATGGCAATAATATGAATGATTGTGAAGTATATTATTGCACAAAATCAAATGGACCATTAGTGTTTTACAGAAATCCTTCATTCTCAGTTATGAAAAGTGATTTAGGGTTAGTTATGCCAGGTTCTAATATTGAAAAAATAACAATATATTCTGAAGATGAGGAGGCACGATGGTTTTTAAGCAAAATAATCGATAAATATTCTATTTTTGTTAGATATGTAAAAACAAAGTTGCCTTGTAGCATATTATTGCAATTAAATGAAAATGACCCAATGTATTTTTCAAATATAATTTTTGTATTAGATGGTGACGTTCAAGATGAGACTATAATAAAAAATAATACACATGGAAATATTCTTAGGCTTCCAGGAAAAGTAAGACCAGAACAAGTTATCTATGATTTTTTATTAAAGTTAGAAACAGATTCTCAACTTTGGCAAAATGGGTTACAAGTATCTTTTACTAAAGAAGCAATAAAGGAATATGGACCATATTCTGCTATATATAAAGGTAAGGATAGGGAAAGGTTTAAAAGATGGTTTAATAAAAATTTGCCATTAATTGAAGATTTAAATGTGTTTAATTATTGGGCTGAAAACAATCAGGAAGAGCTTGAAAAATTTATTAGCAACTTTAAAAAGGCGTATAATAAAATAGCAACAAGAAAGTTACAACCAACGATTTAAATATAGCTAATATATATTAATAAAAGAAGGTAGGTAGTATCTATGGTCAAAACATATTCTCCATTAAGATATCCTGGTGGAAAGAATAAATTAAATAAATATGTGAATGAATTAATTACTATTAAAAAATTAAATAATTCAATTTATGTTGAACCTTTTTGTGGTGGAGCTGCAGTCGCATTGTCATTATTAATTAATGGACATGTTAAAAATATAATAATAAATGATTTTGACAGATCCATATATGCTTTTTGGTACTCAGTATTAAATTATACTAATGAATTATGTGAATTGATAATGAATACAGAAATAAATATTAAAGAATGGAATCAACAAAAAGAAATACAAGATAGAAAAAATAGTGAAGATTTATTAACATTAGGATTTTCAACTTTATTTTTAAACAGAACAAATCGTTCAGGAATAATAAAAGCTGGAGTAATTGGTGGAAAAGAGCAAAAAGGGGAGTATAAATTAGACTGCAGATTTAATAAAGCTGACTTAATAAATAAAATTAGATTAATATCTAAGTATAGAGATAACATAGAGTTGTTTAATTTAGATGCAGGGTTATTGATTGATAACATTATAAATAATCAAAAAAGGAAATTATTTATATTTTTTGATCCACCATACTATAAACAAGGATCTAATTTATATACTAATTTTTATACTCATAAAGATCATGTTTCATTGGCCAACAAGATAAAAGCAATAAAATATCATTCATGGATACTTACTTATGATAATCAAAAAGAGATAAAAGACATGTATAAAGGATTTAAAAAAGAAATGTATAAATTAAATTATTCAGTTGAAAAAAAATATAAAGGTGATGAAGTGATTTTTTATAGTAATACACTAAAAGAAAAAATATGTAATAGAGAGATATCAATAGGAAAATATTGTGAAGTATTTGAGAAATAGAAAACAGTAGCGAAATTTACTGCTCTTTTCATGTATTTTAGGAATCAAAAAAGACCAGGAGACTATCCTCCTGGTCTTATTTTTTGAAAATGCCACATTCTTTTATAAAAATACATATCTATCTAAAACTATGGTGTAAAAATGGTGTAAACTTTATTAAAATGCTAACATTTTTGCAAAAAGAAAAGTCCTTCAAACTCGCATTATAGCTTACTTGAAGGACTTAATGGTAGTCCATAGGGGAATCGAACCCCTGATTCCACCGTGAGAGGGTGGCGTCTTAACCTCTTGACCAATGGACCAGAACATGTTTTATTATAACATATTCTTTTAATTTGAAAAGTCTTATATTTAATGGATTATTGGCATTTATTGAATATTTTCTAAGAATTCATCAATGATTCTTTCATATTCTTCCTTTTCCATATCATATGCAGTAAGGTGTATTGCATTTTTTACTGTAAAGAGTTTGTCTTTGGGGTTATTGTGTTTATTAAACATTTCTATACTCATGCTACAAGGAACGTATTTATCAGCTTCTCCATGGATAAATAAAATAGGAGTTTTTGAATTTTCTATATCATTAATAGGATTTACATCATCTAAATCAAATCCATAACATTTTTTTACTTTTTTTCTTAAAATATAATAAACAGGGGTAAAGGGAATAAATTTAACTTTTTTAATTTGGTCTTTTATAATAGCTTTAGCTGATGAATAGCCACAATCATCTATTATAAATTTTACTTTAGGATTTTTAGCTCCACAAATTAAAACTGTTGCCCCTCCCATAGATTGCCCATGAAGACCTAAAAATAATTCTTTTCCTCTTCTTTTTTCAAGAAAATCTATCCAAAGGTTTAAGTCTTGGCTTTCAAAATATCCATAGCTTAGAAATTTTCCTTCACTTTCCCCATGATTTCTTTCATCTACTAAAAGAATGTTAAAGCCTTTTTTTATAAATAAAGGAACAAAAGGCATATGAATATGATAATTTGCAGAGTATCCATGAACTAATATTATAAATTTATTACTGTTTTTAAAAGGTTCTATAATATGACCTTTTAAAGTTAAATTATCCTTTGAAATAATAGATACATCTTCAAAATCATATTTATCATAAATGGATTCATCTAACATATTTCTCTTTTTTAAAGAGTTAAAAGCTTCTTCTTTATTTTTCTTTTTCTTAAGAAAAGCTTTTTTAAAAGTAATATCACTACATATTTCTAAAAAAATAAGGAATAATATCAAGATAATTAAGAATATACTAATTATATAAAAAATCATTATTAAAACCTCTTTCTAAATATATAACAAAAGGGAGTTGCTTTTTTGTTTTAAATAAGCACTCCCTTATATTTTTCTATAAAGTTAATCATTTTTTTACCTTTCTACTTAGATTGTAATTTATTAGCTAATTCATTTAACTCATCAAAAGATAACTTTGATAAAAAAGCTCTAGTAATTTCTTTATGTTCTTCTTTTTTAGCTAAGGTAATAATTGTAGATATTAACATTTCTCTATAATCTTTTACAGCCATTTGTAAAACCTCCTTAAATAAATTTATTTTTCCCTAATTATATCATTTATTTTATTCAAGTCAATAATATTTTGTTCCTTCTTAATTTAATTAGAAAAATTATAAATATCAATATATATTATACTACAAAAAATAAAAAAAATATAAATTTTACAAAGAATTTACACTGAATTAAAGTGTGAATTAAAAAAATAAGTTCATATTTATATATTATAATAATTTTAGGAGTGATATGTTATGAAGGGAATTGATATAAGTAATAATAATGGAAGTATAGATTTTTTTAAAGTAAAAAATTCTGGAATTGAAGTTGTGATTATAAAAGCTACAGAGGGTATAGATTGGATTGATTCTAAATTAGATGTATATTATAATTCTGCACTAAATGTAGGACTTAAAATAGGATTTTATCACTTTATGTCTGAAAAAACAAATCCTTCAAAACAGGCACAGGATTTTTTTTATGCTATAAAAGGGAAAAACTTTTCAATTTCTCCTTGTCTTGATATTGAAACTAATAACTATAAAAGAAGTTCAAAAGAAATAACTAATAGATGTTTAGAATTTATTAAAAGATTAAAAGAACTTACAGGATTAGATTCTATTATATATACAAGTGGCTATTTTGGAAGGGACAATTTAGATAGTAGAATAAAAAATTATAAAGCTTGGATAGCTCATTATGGAGTAGAAACTCCAATGGAAACAGGCTTTAAAAATGTTGTAGGGCATCAGTATACTGAAACTGGAAGAATATCCGGAATAAATGGAAATGTAGATTTAAATAATTTTAATAATGGGATATTCATAAATGAAATCGTACAAGCAGTTGGAAAAATAGCAGAATTACAAGGATTATGTAATTCTATTTTAAAAACAGATTTAAAGATAGATAATATTTGGGGAGAGCAAACTAATAATGCAGTAAAAAAACTTCCTCTTTGTGGCTTGTTATATGTTCAAAGAGAATTAACTACTTGGGTACAGCTTAGATTAGGAGAAACAGCAGATGGCATTTTTGGAATTAAAACCGAAAGAGCAGTGAAAACTTGGCAAAGAGATCATAATATTATGGTAGATGGTATAGTAGGGTACAATACTTATAAAAGTTTAGCTCTAGCATAAAAGTTTATAATAAAAAATCGGATTGTAAGTTTATCTTATTCATCCGATTTTTTTCTTTTTTCTAAGAATTCTGTTATATATTTTTATTTTACAAATTTTGCATCAATTAGATACTAAAAAAATTAATTTTAGGATATAATATAATAAAAGGAGATGATAATAATGAAAAAGTTTATTTTTACTGGAAGAGGCTCAGCATTTTTAACAAGTGAAGGAAATACAAGTTGCTATTTAAAAGATGAAAAGAATTTTCTTCTTATAGATTGTGGAGAAACTGTATTTTCAAAACTTAAAGAATATGACTTAATAAATAAAAGCTATGAAAAATTTATAGTATGTTTAACTCATCTTCATCCAGACCATGCAGGGAGCTTAGGTTCATTAATCTTTTATATGTATTATATCCAAAATGTAAAAGTATTAATCATTTATAAAGATAAAGAAAAATTATTTTCTTATTTAGATTTAATTGGAGTTAGTAGAGAGATGTATGAAATAACTTCAAAAGATGAAGAACTTGTAAATGTTTTAGGGATAAAAAAGATAAGTTTTATAAAAACAAATCATGTTAAAAATATGTCTTCATATGGTTTCTTATTTGAAGGTGAAAAAGGAAAAATAATTGTATATACAGGTGATACTAATAAATTCCCCATTGATTTAAAAAATACAAAGCTTAATATAGAAAGAATTTACACAGAAGTTTCTTATAATAATTATGAAGGCAATCCACATTTATATATAGAAGATTTAAAAAAAGTTATTCCAAATGAATATAGAGAAAAAACCTATTGTATGCATATTGATGACTATAGATTAATTGATGCTATAGAAGAAAGTAAAATGAATGTAGTAACTTGTGATTAAATAGGACAGCTAGAAATGGTTTTAGAAAAGAAAAAATTAAATTTAAAAAATCCTATAGTGGAAGTTAGTATAGTATATTTATTGTGGCTTAGAGCTGGAATTATTGATGAATATAAACTTTATAATTTAATATTAAAAGTTTTTAGGTTAAAACAAAATTTTTTAATAAATTATATTTTAAATGCAGATAACATTTATTACACCTTTCTTTTTATAGTTGTAATAATACTTGCAGGTATAATGATTTTTGACAGCTCTTTTGAAGATATGGGATTAAAAAGTAATAATATAAATAAAGAAGTAAAATCACTTTTAAAATTTATAATTATTTTTATAGCAAGTTTTACTTTAATAGCTCAGTTAATAGGTGGGTATAGATTAAAATTTTCATATATAATTCAAACAATAATAACACAATTTTGTTTTGTAGCATTAGTAGAGGAGAGCGTTTTTAGAGGATTTATATGTAATAAATTATTTAAAAATGTAAAGAGTAAAAAGACACTATATATTATGTTTATAGTTTCAGCTTTTTTATTTTCTTTTATGCATTTGCCTTCTTTTCTAAAAAGTGGAGTAAGCATTAATTTTTTTCAAATAATAAATAGGCTTTTTAATCCTTTTATAATGGGTATATGGTTTGGAATTATGTATTATTCTAAGAAGAATTTATATATTTGTATATTATGGCATGGAGCATATAATTTAATATTTAGTTTTGTATTTGGTAAAATCCAATCTATATGTTATATGATATTTATTATAATATCTATTATTTATTTAATGAAAACTATAGAACAATCAACTGTTAAAAAAGATGAAATATGATATAATAAATTTACCATATATTTTGAATATTTAAAGAATAAATGGTTATAATTATTTAAAAGAAAGGTGTGATTTTTATGAAAAAGGGTTTAAGTAGTTTTATTTTAACAGGTTTATCATTTCTTATTGTAACTTATATACTTCCTAATATGTATATTTCAGGAGCATTTAGTTTAATTGTACTAACTCTTTTCTTTGGAATATTAAATTCCTTAGTTAAACCTGTTCTTCAACTTTTATCTTTACCAATAACAATATTGTCTCTTGGATTATTTTCCTTTGCAATAAATGCAATAATACTAAAATTAGCCTTTATGATAGTTCCAGGAGCTCATATAACAGGAGTTTTTACGACAATAATAGCAGCCTTTTTAATATCATTGGTAAATTCTGCCTTAGAGGCAATATTTAAAGATTAAAAAAGGGAGAACTTTATGGAAAGGATAAATATACTTGTAACATTAAATGGAAAATACCTTAAACAGCTTTTTGTTCTTATAAAATCAATATCAATTTCAAATAAAGAAGAGCTTTTTAATCTTTATCTTATATATGAAGATTTTTGTAAAGAAGATTTTGAAACTATAAATATTCTTAAAGAGCAAAATAAAAACTTTAATATTATACTAATGAAAATGGAAGATGATGTTTTAAAAGATGCTCCTACTATGAAACGTTATCCTAAAGCAATGTATTATCGTATTTTTGCTGCAAAAATACTTCCAAAAGAAGTAGAAAAGGTATTATATTTAGACCCAGATATAGTAATAATAAATTCATTAAAAGAACTTTATAATATGGACTTTGAAGGAAACTATTTTATAGGATGTAGTCATATAAGAAAAACTTTAAAGGATTTTAATAAAATAAGGCTTAGAACAAAAGAAAATATAGAATATATTAATAGTGGAATGTTGCTTATGAATTTAAGTGTACTTAGAAAGGTTCAAAAATATGAGCATGTTATAAATTACATAAAAAAATATAAAAATAATTTGTGGCTTCCAGACCAAGATATTATAAGTGCATTATATGGTACTAAAATAAAAATTGTTGATTATATGAAATATAATTTAAGTGATAGAATGTTATTTTTAAATAATTATGAAGTATTAAATGGAAAAGAAAAAGTAGATTTAGATTGGATTAAAAAAAATACTGTAGTAGTTCATTATTGTGGAAAAAATAAACCCTGGAATGATAATTATAAAGGAATTCTTGATTGTTTTTACAATAAAATAGAAAACACTATAAAGTGTTCTTAGGAGAAAAGATATGAAAGCTTACGAAAGATTATTAAAATATGTTAAAATTTATACAACTTCAGATGAGGAAAGTAAAACTGTACCGTCAACTTCAAGGCAATTTGATTTAGCAAAGATTTTAGTTAAAGAAATGAAGAATATAGGTATAGAAGATGTAAAAGTAGATGATAAGTGTTATGTTTATGGATATATTAAAGCAACAAAGGGATATGAAAACAAGCCTTCTATAGGGCTTATAGCTCATATGGATACAGCCCCAAGTGCTTGTGGAGAAAATGTTAACCCTAAGATTATAGAAAATTATAATGGAGAAGATGTAATTCTTAAAGAAGGAACTGTTTTATCTGTAGAAAAGTTTCCACATTTAAAAAAATTAAAGGGAAGAACTTTAATTACAACTGATGGAAATACTCTTTTAGGAGCAGATGATAAAGCAGGAATTGCAGAAATTTTAACAGCTTGTGAGCATATCATAAATGAAAACATACCTCATGGAAAGATATGTATAGCCTTTACTCCAGATGAGGAAATTGGAAGAGGTGCAGAAAATTTCAATGTAAAAGAATTTGGAGCAGATTTTGCATATACAATAGATGGGGGAGAAGAAGGAGAAATATCTTATGAAAACTTTAATGCAGCTTCTGCTAAAGTAGAAATTCATGGAGTTTCTGTTCACCCAGGCTCAGCAAAAAACACAATGATAAATGCTTTATATGTGGCTATGGAATTTAATTCTATGCTTCCAAGTTGTGAAAGACCTGAATATACAGAAAACTATGAAGGATTTTATTACTTAGAACAAATGGAAGGAAATACAGACAAAGTCTCTATGAGTTATATTTTACGTGACCATGATAGTTTAAAGTTTCAAAACAAGAAAGATATAATGATAAAGGCTTCAAAAATTATAAATGAAAAATATGGTGAAAACACAATAGTTGTTCATATAAAAGACCAATATAAAAATATGATAGAGCATATAAAACCTTGTATGCATTTAATAGATAATGCAAAATATGCTATGGAAAAATTAAATATAACTCCAATTATTGAACCAATTAGAGGTGGCACAGATGGAGCAACATTAAGTTATATGGGACTTCCTTGTCCTAACTTAGGAACTGGAGGGTATGCTTATCATGGAGAATATGAACATATAACTGTAGAGGGCATGGATATTTCTACAAACATTATAATAGAAATTTTAAAATTATATGCTAAAGGTTAGAAGGAGTGTTTTATGGAGAAGATGTTAGATGGATTATTATAAAGTTTTAGGAATTGATGAAAATGCAACTAAAGAGGAAATACAAAAAGCCTATGATTTGCAAGTTAAAAAATATAAAGAAGAAGTTGTAGATGAAAGAAGAGCTGAACAATTTTTAAATCTTTTTAAAGAAGCATATGATGAATTAATGGAAAAAAAGAAATATGAAGAAATGTTTAAAGAAAAAGACACTTTAGAAGAAAGTAAAATAGATAATTTTCAGGAAAGTAAAGAAAATAATGATTTACATTATACAACTTCTTCTTATGATAATGATTATTTAAAAGATTGTATGGACTATGATGAGGAAGACTATTATAGTAATTATGATGAAGAATATTATGATGATGAACCTAGAAGAAAAAATAAAAAGAACAAAAGAAAAAGTAAAACAAATAAAGGAAAAAGAAGTAATAATACAAAAAAAGATAGATATAATAATTATGATGATAAAGAAAATAGAGAGGAAAAGTATAATAAAAGAAAGGATAAATCAAAAGAAAGAGAAGAAGATACTTCTTTTAGCTTACTAAAGCTTCCCTTTAAAATATTAGCACTTCCTTTAATAATTTTATTAAGTATAATTATTTATATATTAAAGATAATAAGTATTGCTACATGGCTTGTATCTAAAGTTATTATAATAGGGGCAATAGGTGTTTCCTCTATTCATGCTTATCAAATTTACATAGGACAACCTAGAGATTATAGAATATTTGCTATATGTATAGCAGGGTTTATATTAGCTATACTTTTACCTTTTATTGTAAAAGTACTTCCAAAGCCTTTAGAGGGAATAAACAATAGTCTTAAAGATTTTGTTATGGATAGGTAAAATAATTATATAAGAATTTATTTATAAAAAAAGAGAGCTTTTAATATAAGAATTGCTCTCTTTTTATTTTACAAATAATTTAAGCTAGATAATAAAGAAATAAGATTAAAAACTTTCTTAATTTATGTTTATATTTTATATTGTAGAGAACTTAGGAAAGGAATTTATTAAAAATTTTATGAATAATGATATAATATATTTATTAGGAGAAAGAGTAGAAAAATTTACTATGGGAGATAGTACTTCTGTAACTAAAGAAACAGCAGAGAGAATACTTGGTTCTATTTTATATTGTATAAAAAGTGATTCAAACAATACTATAAAAAATTTAGATAAAAGTCTTATTAAAAAGGAAAATTTAGATATAAGAACAGCTTTTTATAATGGATTATTAATAAAAAAAGAAAAAATAAAAAAAGCAAAGATTCTTTGTGAGGACATAAAAAGAGAGTTTTGTTTTATAGATAATTGTTATTACAAAGATATAATATGGAAGGGGATGGAGGCTTTTTTTAAAAACTATGATGTGGAATTTAATCCACAGTATAATGTTTTGACTTTAGACTATCCTTTATATATTGAAATTGAAAATTTATCAGGAATAGATTTAATATATGAATATCTTAAAAGGTTTTATATAGAAGAAAGATTTTTAAAAAAGTTTGAAATTTATGTAATTGAAGAAGTTTTAAGAGGATATAATGAGAATTTTAATAATCTTGTAATAAATATATGTAAAATCATATTAAGAAATGCTCTTATATGTAAGATTTTAAATAAGAATATTTATGAGTTAGATGTTAAAGAAATAGACCTTGATAAAATAAAAAAATATATAGATAATAATACTCAAGAAAAAATGGTAAGACTTATTGATGAAAAATTAAAATTACTATTAAAAGAATTATCTCTTGAAGAAGAGGTATTTTATACTTATTTTAAGTTAGATATAAAAGAGTTTGTAAAAGAATTATATTTATATAAAGAGCAAAATTTATTAAATCTAGTGATTTCATTAAGAAAGAAATATACTTTTAAAGAAAAAGAACATTTTCAAGATGGTGATTTAATTGATGATAATATTCTTAGAAAAATAATTGATGAAATAAACGAATGTGATTTTTTATATGATAAAATAGAAATAGTAAAGAGAAATATTAAAAGCCTTAGAGATTTAAAAGAATTGTTAAATGAATGTTTTTATGAAAATGAATTTAAATATGTTTTTGATATGCTTTCTAATGAAGAAATAAATGTTATGATTAAAGATATTAAAGAAAAGAAAACTTTTCAAGAATATTTATGTGAATGGGAAAAAGCTTTAATAAAATATGTTAAACTTAAGAGGTGATAGATTATGGAGTTATGGGACATTTATGATGAGTTTAGAAATCCTAAGGGATATGTTCATGAAAGAGGAAAACATATTGAAAGGGGTGATTATCATTTAGTTGTTCATGTATGGATAGTAAATGATAAGGGAGAATATTTAATACAAAGAAGACAGCCTTGGAAACATGGTTGGCCTAATATGTGGGATTGTGCAGCTGGTGGTTCTGCTTTAATTAAAGAAAATACAAAAGAAGCTTCTATTCGTGAAGTAAAAGAAGAGATAGGTGTAGATTTAGATGAAAAGAATATGGAAAAATTATTTAGTCTTAAATTTACAAAGGGCTTTGATGATGTATGGTTTGTTAAGCAAAGTGTAGATATAGATAAAATTAGTCTTCAATATGAAGAAGTGGCAGAAGTAAAGTGGGCTAAAAAAGAAGAAATAAAAAAGATGGTTCAAGAAGGAAGCTTTATTCCCTTTAAATATTTAGATACTTTATTTGAAATAATTCAGTCTAACCTTGAAATAAAAAAGGCAAATAAAAGTGAATGGAAAGAACTTTTAGAGCTTCAAAGAAAAGTTTTTATGCCTCTTTATGAAAAGTATGAAGATAAAGAAACAAGTCCTGTATTTGAATTAGAAGAACATTTTAAAGAGCGTTTTGATAGTGGTGATTATTATAAAATATTATATAATAAAGAGCTTCTTATTGGAGGAATTAATGTTAAGGCAATTGAGCCTGGAAAAATGAAGCTTCGTATAATAAATATACTTAAAGAATATGAAAATAAGAAAATAGGACAAGAAGTTGTAAAGAGAATAGAGTTTATGTATCCAGAAGCTATAGAGTGGAGTGTTATAACAATACTTAATGAAGAAAGGAACTGCCATTTCTATGAAAAGCTTGGATATACAAAAACAGATAATAAAATAAAAGTTAACGAAAAAATGACTCTTATAGAATATATAAAAAAAGATAATATAAATAAACTAGAACCTTTAAATAAATAAAGTGGTTATAAAAGTAAAGTCCTTATGGTAAAATCAAATAAATAATGATTTTACCATAAGGACTTTTTTAATTACTTTTCTAAAGTTTTCTTCTTTCTAGTTACAATAAGAGATACTAAAGAAGCTAAACTAAGAAAAGCAAGAGTTACTATTCCAGATAAATTAGCCTTGTCTCCAGTTTGTAGTGATGAAGCAGATTTTGTATTTGATGAATCTGTTAAAATACTTGATGAAGAAAGTAAAGATGAATCTTTAGAACCAAGGCTACTTAAAGAACTTAAATTTGAAGAACCAAAAGAGCTTGATGAATTTAAATTACCTAATAAATTACTTAAATCTACTTTACCAAGTACATTTAAAAGACCACTTCCTAAATTAGAACTACCTAAAGAACTAGAGGAGTTAGAACCAGGATTATTTGAAGAACTTCCACCATTTTCAGGAAAGAAATCATCTAAAATTGAAGACAAATTAAAGTCTATATTACTATCTTTAGATACATCTATATCAAAAATACCATTTTTTAAATCATCTGATATACTTATATCAGTAGTTTTATTAGAATCAGCATTTATATCAAATTTTAAAAGCCCATCTAAAATATCTAAATTTCCAATGGTATTTTCAGTTGTATCTATATGAGCTAGATTTTTTAATCCTTTTACAGGTGTTATATCAGTAATTTTGTTATAACTTAAATTTAAATCAGCTATTTTATCTAAACCTTCTAAAGGGCTTAAATCAATAACACTATTATGACTTATATTTAAACTAATTAAGTTTCCACAATACTCTAAGCCCTTTAAGCTTGTTATATTTGAATTTGAAACATCAAGCTTTGTAATAAGTTTTAGTTCACCTTTAGTAAGGTCACTATCTTCACTTTTTCCTAATTGGATATTTATAGCTCTTTTTAAATTCTCATCAGGAATATCTACAATTTCTTCATCTTCAGAGGAATCTGAAATTTCTTCTTCATATTGACTTGTAGTAGTAGTTTCATTTACTTCTTTTCCATAAGCAGGAATCGCTAAACTAAACATAGAAGAAGATAAAATAGAAACTACAATAAGTTTTAAAAATTTTTTCTTCATAGGAAAATCCCCCTTAACTGTATTTAGTATTAATAATATAATATATTATATTACTTTTTTTAAAAATATCAATTAATAACATTTAAAACAACATAATATTAAAAATGAAATACAAAGATGTATAAAGGAGAGGAAAATGGATATATTAATAGTTGTAGATTATCAAAAAGATTTTGTAGATGGGGCATTAGGTTTTAAAAAGGCAGAAACTTTAGAAGAAGGAATTTATAATAAAGTAAAGGCTTATTTAAAAAAAGGAAACAAAGTTATTTTTACCTATGATACTCATGATAAAAATTATTTAAATACAAGAGAAGGAAAAAATTTACCAGTACCTCATTGCTATAATAATACAAAAGGACATGAATTATTTGGGAAAATAAAAGAATTTGAAGGAAAAGAAAATACCATTCATATAAATAAAGGAGCTTTTGGAATAGCTCCAGAGGATATGTTAAAGTTAAAAGAAGAGTTAGGAGAAGTTAATAATATTGAAATATTAGGCGTTGTAACAAATATGTGTGTAATAAGTAATGTTGTTACTTTTCAAAGTGCTTTCCCAAATGCTAATATAAAAGTAGATGGAAATCTTTCTGCAAGTTTTGATGAAGAGCTTCATAATAAAGCATTAGATGTAATAGAAAGTCTTCAAGTAAAGGTTGAAAAATAAATAAAGAAAAAAATTACAAATTTAACTTGGTTATGGTAGAATGATTATGAAGTTTTATTATTAATAAAAAAAATTATTTTCAGTTAAATTAAAATAATATATAAAAGAAAACCTTACTATGCTATAATGTAAAAATACAATATACTGCACAAAAAATAATTTTATAAATATAGCTAGGAGGTGGATTTATGGATTATATAAATAAAAATGTATCAATTAACTTAAAAAGAATACGTAAAGCAAAGAAAATGAGCCTTGATGTTGTAGCTGAACAAACAGGAGTAAGTAAAAGTATGCTAGGTCAAATTGAAAGAGGAGAATCAAATCCTACTATAGGAATATTAGGGAAAATAGTAAGTGGGTTAAGAGTATCTTTTAATGACTTAGTATCTGTTCCAAATGAAGAGGTTTATTTAGTAAGAAAAGAGGGCTTAGAGCCTTCAAAAGAGTCAACTAAGGAGTATTTAGTATATACTCTATTTCCCTATGAACAGGATAGAGATTTTGAAATATACACAATTGAAATTGAACCAAATGGATGTTATGAATCTGGTTCTCATGGAGAAAAAACAATGGAGTATATAAATGTTTATGAAGGAGTTTTAACCTTAGAAATTAACAATGAAGTGTATGAAATAAGAAAAGGAGATGCCATAAGAATAAATACAGATAAAGACCATGTGTATAAAAATAAAAGGAAAGAAAAACTTGTTATAAATGTAGTTTTTAATTGGAATTAAAAAAACAATATATTTTTTAAAAACTTTATTGACAATATAACGCACAAGTGTTATATTAAGAACATAGAAATTAATAAATAAGTTTTAAAGAGATTTTTGAACAAAGGCGTTCTAGATTTTAAATATCTAGAGCGCTTTTTTGCATAAAAATAATAATTTAATTAAAACAAGGAAGTTTTAATTAATAAAAAATTTAGTATTAATTTTTATTAAAAATATTAGTAAATAAACAGATAGTTACAATAGATAAAAGAAAGGAGATATATTATGGAATTTAATTATAATCTACCTGTAAATTTAATTTTTGGAATAGGAAAGGTAGAAGAACTTGGAAAAGAAACTGGAAAGTATGGTAAAAAAGCCTTAATAGTAACAGGAAGAAGTAGTACAAAAAAGTCAGGACTTTTAGATAAAGCAGTAAATTTATTAAAAGAAGCTAATGTAGAAAGTGTGATTTTTGATAAGGTTTCTCAAAATCCTTTAACTACAACAGCCTATGAAGGAGCAGATTTAGCTAAAAAAGAAAATTGTGATGTTATAGTAGGACTTGGTGGAGGAAGTATAATGGATGCTGCAAAGGCAATAGCTTTTATAGCATTAAATGAAGGAGATATTTCAGATTATATATTTGGAATAAAGAAAAGTGAAAAAGCCCTTCCAATAATATTAGTTCCAACAACTTGTGGTACTGGAAGTGAAGGAAATGGATTTGCAGTTTTAACTAATCCAGAAAATAATGATAAAAAATCTTTAAGATGTAATGCAATAGTAGCTAAAGCTTCAATAATAGACCCAAATCTTATGACCACAATGCCAAAACATATATTAGCCTCAGTTGGATTTGATGCTTTATGTCATAGTATGGAAGCATATCTTTCAAAAGCTGCTCAACCATTAACTACAATGAAAGCATTATATGCAATTGAACTTATAGGTAAAAATTTAGTTAATGTATATAAAGACCCTACTGATATGAAAGGTTGGGAAGCTATTACTTTAGCAAGTACATTAGGGGGAATGGTTATAAATACTGCAGGGGTTACAGCACCTCATGGTATGGAACATCCAGCAAGTGGACTTAAAGATATAGTTCATGGAAGAGGCTTAGCAGCACTAACTCCAGTAATTTATGAGGCTTCAATAAGTGGGGCAAAAGAAAAGTTTAAGAAAATATCTAAGCTTTTAGGTGGAAAAGATGAAAATGATTGTGTAGATACAATAAAGAAATTATTAAAAGATATTAACTTAACAACAAACCTTTCAGAACAAGGTATAAAAGAAGAAGATATAGATTGGATGGCAGAAAATTGCTTAAAGGTTTCTGCTGTAAGTATGAAAATGCATCCAGTAGAATTTAGTTTAGAAGAAATTAAAGAAATATATAGAAAAGCACTTTAAAAAATTAAATTGAAAAATAGTATTAAAAATTAAGACATATATTTAAGGCTAAGGGGGAAATAAAAATGAAATTAAAAGACACAGGATTAACAAAACAAGAATTAAAGGAAATGGTAGATAAGTATATGATAGATACTTATGAAAGATTTGATTTTATTGCAGAAAGAGCAGAAGGAATGTATTTATATGATGAAGAAGGAAATGCATATTTAGACTTTTATGGAGGAATTGCAGTAAATAGTGCAGGAAATTGTAACAAAAAAGTAGTAGCTGCTATAAAAGACCAAGTTGATGATATAATGCATACATTTAACTATCCATATACAATTCCTCAAGCACTTCTTGCAAAGCTTATATGTGAAACTATAGGAATGGATAAAATTTTCTATCAAAACTCAGGTACAGAAGCAAATGAAGCTATGATAAAAATGGCTAGAAAGTATGGGGTGGAAAAATATGGTCCTCAAAAATATAACATAGTAACTGCAAAGGATGGTTTCCATGGAAGAACTTATGGTGCTATGTCTGCAACAGGTCAACCAGATAACGGCTGTCAAATAGGATTTAAACCAATGGTTCCAGGATTTACTTATGCAGAATATAATAATCTTCAAGCTTTTAAAGATGCAGTAACTGAAAATACAATAGCTATAATGATAGAACCAGTACAAGGTGAAGGTGGAGTACATCCAGCAACTGAAGAATTTATAAAAGGATTAAGAGAATTCTGTGATGAAAAAGGATTATTGCTATTAATAGATGAAGTTCAAACAGGATGGTGTAGAACAGGAAAACCAATGTGTTATATGACTTATGGAATAAAACCTGATATAGTTTCTATGGCAAAAGCTATGGGTGGTGGAGTTCCAATAGGTGCAATTTGTGCTACAAAAGAAGTAGCTAAGGCATTTACTCCAGGTTCTCATGGAACTACCTTTGGTGGAAATCCTTTATGCTGTGCAGCTTCATATGCTGAAATAAAAGAACTTTTAGATAGAGATTTAGCAAGTAATGCAGAAAAGATGGGAGAATACTTTAAAGCAAAATTAAGAACTTTACCTCATGTAGTAGATGTAAGAGGAAAGGGATTATTAGTTGGTGTTGAATTTGATGAAACTATAAAAGCAATAGATGTTAAACATGGATGCCTTGATAAAAAGCTTTTAATAACTGCTATTGGCTCAAGTGTAATAAGAATGGTTCCACCATTAATATTAACAGAAGAACATTGTGATAAAGCTTTTGAGATAATTAAAGAAGTAGTTTTAGAGTTATCTAAATAAATTAGTCTTTTCCATAATTTAAATTAAGCAGAGCAATTAGTTTAAAATAATTAATTACTCTGTTTTTTTTATATAGTTTATTTTGAATATTTTCTTTTTTCTATTAAGGATATGCCCATAAGTAATGGAAGTATAAAAAAGATTAATACTGTGATTTGAAAGTGTTTATTTATTAAAGCACTTATTATAAAAAACAACCCTTGAAGTAGTACTCCTATATAATAAATTAATAAGCCATTTTCTTTTTCATTACGATAAAATATTAACCCAATAAGACTTATAAAAGTAGCTACTAAAAGAAGTGCAAGATTAACTTTTATGCTATTTACACCTTGAAAAAGCATAAAAAACAAAAGTACTGCAATTCCCATTACTCTTCCTGCTACAAAAAGAAATTCAACAAATTCAAATTTTTTAAAATTATTATCCCATTTTTCCATAAATGACCTCTTTCCTTTGTTTAAAAAATCTTATTTAAACATGATAGCATAGATATTTGTATTTGTTAATAAAAACTTCTAATCTATGTAAAAATATGTATAAAATAATGTTTAAATATAATTAGAAACATGATATATTAAAAAGTAAATATATTTAAAAAACTTATAAAATTAAGAGGTGGTAAAAGTGGGTAATGGTAAAGATGAATTTTCATATTTAAGTATTTGTATAGTTTTAGGAACTATAATAGGAGTGTTAATAGGAAACTTTATTACAGAATCTTTAGGGGTAGGAGTGACTTTAGGACTTTTACTTGGAGTTTTAGTAGGACTTATTTTAGATAAGGTTAAAAATAAGTAGTTTTAAAAAATGTTTTATAAAATTTAAGGAAGTAATATGGAAAAGTATTTTAAATTAAATAATAAAATAATATTAACTTGTGGGTATAAAAAAGGAATAATACATAATTTAAATAACGGAAAAATTTTTTCTATAGATGAAAAAAGTAAATTATATTTAAAAGAAATAACAAAGGGAAAAAGCATTGAATCTGTTGTTTCTAAAGAAGACATATTTGATTTTTTACTTTATTTAAAGGTTTTAGAAGATAAGAATTTAGGTTCTTTTACTAATGAAAAAGTAATTTCAGGGAAAAATAAAGAAAAAAATTGTATAGAGAAAAAAATAGATAATATATGGCTTGAACTTAGAAAATCTTGCAATTTAAAATGTTGTCATTGTTATATGGATTGTAATTTTAATAGGGATAAGGATTTGAATTTATTAACTTTAGAGGAATGGAAAAAAGTAATAGATAAACTTAGTAAATATTCCCTTAAAAGAATTATCTTAATAGGAGGAGAGCCTCTTCTTTTTAAAGAAATAATAAGTCTTATAGAATATATAAAAAATAAAATTCCAAATATAGATTTAATTCTTTATTCAAATCTTACTCTTTTAAATAAAAATATTATAAAGACTATTGTAAAAAACAATGTAAAGGTAGTAACTTCAGTATATTCTAATAGTGAAGAAATTCATGATAAAATAACAGGACATAAAGGAAGCTTTAATTTAACAACATCTAATATTAAAAAACTAAAAAAAGAAGGGGTATATGTACAAGCTAATGTTGTTATTATGAATTATAATAAAGACAAAATAGAGGAAATTAAAAAATATTTATATAACCTTACTAAAGTGAAAAGTAGAATTGATATTATAAGAGATATTGGAGAGTCTAAAAAGTATTTAATACCTAAAGAATTAACTAAAAAATATAAAAGAGTAAAAACTAAACCAGATTTTTCTCTTGTTAAAGAAGATGAATTTTTAAAAAACTATAATGGAAATAGTTGTTGGATTGGAAAGTTAAATATAAGCTGTGATGGATATATAAGTCCTTGTATTATGGGTGAAAAATTTATTAACAAAGAATATAATATAAGAAATAATTCCTTAGAAGAACTTTTAAAAGAATATATAATTCCTGAATTTTGGAGTATATCAAAAAATAAAATAAAGGTCTGCAAAGATTGTGAATATAGATATATATGTAAAGATTGCAGACCCTTAAGTGTTGAGGGAAATGATAAATTTTCAAAGGGAAGTTTTTGTACTTATAATCCTTATAAGGGAGAATGGGCTTAAGTTTTTAAAACATGAAAAACAACTTGCCATCTATTTTTTTAAAAATTAAATATTTTTTATAAGATTAAATATAGTATAATTAAAAAGGTTGCATTCATTGCTTTACTATGATAAAGTAAATTTGTTAATTTAATATTAAGGGGGACCTAAAAATGGACTTAAAAAAATTAGTTAAAAAAGGATTAGTTATAGTATTAATAGGAACATTCGCTATAAGTTTAGTAGGATGTAAAGAAAAAAAAGAATCTATAAATACAATGGATAAGGATACTTTAGTTTTAGGCTTTGATGATACCTTTGTTCCAATGGGATTTAAAGGGGATAATGGAGAATATACAGGTTTTGATATAGAACTTGCTGAGGAAATTGGTAAAAAACTTGGAAAAGAAATAGAATATCAACCAATAGATTGGTCTATGAAGGAATCAGAATTAAATAATGGCAATGTGGACCTTTTATGGAATGGATTTTCTATAACTGAAGATAGAAAGAAAAAAGTAGATTTTACAAAACCTTATTTAAAAAATACACAAGGAATAATTGTATTAGCAAATTCAGATATTAAAACAAAGGAAGATTTAAAGGGAAAAGTAGTAGCAGCTCAAGACCAATCAAGTGCTGTAGATGCAATTGGGGATTATAAAGACAACTTTAAAGAACTAGTTACATTTTCAACTAATGATGAAGCTTTAAGAGATTTAGAAGCTGGAAGATGTGATGCTGTTGTAGCTGATGAAATTTTAGTTAAATATTATACAAATCTTAAGGGTGAAGATAAATATAAAATTTTAGATGACAACTTTGGAGAAGAAGAATATGCAGTTGGTGTAAGAAAAGGAGATACAGAATTAGTTGATGCTTGGAATAAAGCTTATGATGAGTTAGTTTCAGAAGGTATTGCAGGAGAAATATCAAAGAAATGGTTTGGCTCTGATATAGTAGAAAAGTAGATTAAAATGGAGGAGTTACTTAACTTATGAATTTTATGGAATTAATGCCTCAGCTATTTGAAGGCTTAAAAGTAACATTAAAAATATTTTTCTTAACACTTATATTTTCTCTTCCTCTTGGAGTTATTGTTTCTCTTGGAAGAATATCTAAGTTTAAGATATTACAAAAGATAACAGGCGTTTATGTTCTTATTTTAAGAGGAACTCCTTTGTTATTACAAATAATATTTATATATTTTGGACTTCCAGCAGTAGGAATAAGTGTTTTAAGAGAACCAGCTGCCCTTGTTGCTATGATATTAAACTATGCAGCTTATTTTGCAGAAATATTTAGAGCAGGAATACTTTCTATAGATAAAGGACAATATGAGGGAGCAGAAGTTCTTGGATTATCTTCAAAAGATACATTTTTTAGAATAATACTTCCTCAAGCTTTTAAAAGAATACTTCCACCAGTTGCAAATGAAGTTATAACTTTAGTTAAAGATACTTCACTTGTATATGTAGTAGGACTTGATGACCTTCTTAAGATAGGAAAAATAGCAAATAATAGATATGCTTCTTTAGTACCTTTAATATTTGTAGGAATAATATATCTTATTTTAGTAGCAATATTTACAAAAATATTTGCATTAATTGAAAAGAAGTTTAATTATTATGAATAAGGAGGACAAGGATGCTTACAGTTAGTGGATTAAGAAAAAGCTTTGGAAAAAATGAAGTTTTAAAAGGTGTAGATTTACATATAGAAGAAGGAGAGATAGTTGTAATAGTTGGTCCTTCAGGGGGAGGAAAAACAACCTTTTTAAGATGTGTAAATGCTTTAGAAAAAGCTGATAAAGGAAATATAGAGATTAATGGAAAGTTTTTATGTAAAGATGGAGTATATGCTGAAAAAAGTAAACTTAAAGATATAAGAAAAGATATTGGATTAGTTTTTCAAAATTTCAACCTATTTCCACATATGAGTGTTTTAGAAAATTTAATTGAAGCACCACAAAGAGTTTTTAATGTTCCAAAAGAAGAAGCAAAGAAAAAAGCTATTGAAACATTAGGATTTTTAGGTCTTGAAAGTAAAGCAGATAATTATCCTTTTGAATTATCAGGAGGACAAAAACAAAGAGTTGCAATTGGAAGAGCACTTGTTTTAGAACCTAAGCTTATGTGCTTTGACGAGCCAACTTCAGCTTTAGACCCAAGCCTTACAGGAGAAGTTTCAAAGGTTATAAAATCCTTAAGTGGAAAAGGAATGTCAATGCTTATAATAACCCATGACATGGATTTTGCAAAAAACACAGCAGATAGAATTTATTCTATGGAAAATGGACAGCTAAAAGAAGGATTAATATTTTAACATATAAAAAGTTTGCATTTTTTAGCAAGCTTTTTCTTTTTCTTGATAAAATCCTCATATTAAAATTTGTTTATTATATAAATAAAAGCTGTCGCATTAAAAAAATTTTTATGCGACAGCCCTTACTTATCTTACCTTAAAAAGGATACTCATTAACGAGCTGATTTAACATAAGGAATTTCTGTTAATGAATGTTTAAGATCTAAAAAGTCTGATTCTACATTATCTATTTTAGAATCTAAAATTTCATTAGTTCTAGGGTCTTTTTCTTTTTCTTTTTGGTCAAATAAAGCAGTTAACTCCTCTGAAAGTTCAAATAATTTTAAAGCTGCTTCATAGCAATTACTAATATTCATAAAATCACTCCTTTTATACTAAATATTACACTCTTATTCTACTACAAAAAAATGGGTAAGAAAATAAAATTATTATATATAAATTAATTTTTATGAAGTATTACAAAAATTCTGTGAATAAGTGTAAACGATTATAAGAAAAAATGTGAAATATGATTAATTTAGGTATACTTCATTAACTTTTTAAAAATAAAATAAGATATAATTTAATTGAATGAAAAAAAATACATATAAATTAAAATTTCTTAAAAAATCTGAAAACAAACGTATGATAAAGAAGAAAAATCATTTTAATATTCGCAATGATACGAATATTAAACGAAATTGATTTTAGCAATATTGACAATAATAAGGTAGAGTGATAAGCTAAGTTTAGTAGTGGAAAAAACTTAATAAAATATATATCTTAACTATACTTAAGAAATAATACATAAATTTTTGGAGGTATTTTATAATGAGTAATATCAGATGCATATTCGTCGAAAAAAAAACAGGTTTTGACGTAGAAGCAAAAAGTTTGTTTGATGACTTTAAAAGAAATCTAAGATTAGAAAACTTAGAAAAGGTAAGAGTTATTAACAAATATACCATTGGAGAAGTTTCAGAGGAGTATTATAAGAAGGCGTTAAATACAATATTTTCAGAGTTAACTGTAGATAATGTATATGAAGAAAAAGCACCAGTAGTAGCAGAAGAAGAAATAGCTTTCGGGGTAGAATACCTTCCAGGTCAGTATGACCAAAGAGCAGATTCAGCATCTCAATGTTTTCAGCTTTTAACAGCAGGGGATAGAATAGATGTTAAATCATCTAAAATAATTGCTTTAAAAGGCAACCTTTCAAGTAGTGATGTAGATAGAATAAAACACTATTACATAAATTCTGTAGACTCTAGAGAAGTGGATATAAACAATAGAGAATTACAAACTCCACTTAATGTTCCAAAAGATGTAGAAATTTTAAATGGATTTACAAACTTTAGCGAAAAAGAACTTGAAGCTTTCCATAAAGCACAAGGCTTAGCTATGAGTATAGAAGATCTTGTAATGATAAGAGATTACTTTAAAAATGAAGAAAATAGAGACCCTAGTATAACTGAAATAAAGGTTATAGATACATATTGGTCAGACCACTGTAGACATACAACTTTTGCAACAACTTTAGAAGAAGTTGAAATAGAAGAAAATAAATATACAGTTCCAATAAAGAAAAGTTATCATGCTTATATGAAGTCAAGAGACTATGTATATGGAGAAGATACAGAAAGAAAAGTAAATCTAATGGATATAGCAGTTATAGCTATGAAGGAAATGAGAAAGAAAGGTATGCTAGATGATTTAGATGTATCTGATGAAATTAATGCATGCTCAATAAATATAGATGTTGAAACAGATAAGGGAATAGAAAAATATCTTTTAATGTTTAAAAACGAAACTCATAACCACCCAACAGAAATAGAACCATTTGGTGGTGCTGCAACTTGTCTTGGAGGAGCTATAAGAGACCCATTATCAGGAAGAACTTTTGTATATCAAGCAATGAGAGTTACAGGTGCAGCAGACCCAACAGTTCCAGTAGAAGAAACATTAAAAGGAAAGCTTCCTCAAAGAACTATTACATTAGGTGCAGCTCATGGATATAGTTCTTATGGTAACCAAATTGGACTTGCCACTGGTCAAGTTGCTGAAGTATATCATCCAAATTATGTAGCTAAAAGAATGGAAGTAGGAGCAGTTATAGCAGCAGCTCCAAAGGAAAATGTAATAAGAGAAGAACCTAAAAAAGGTGATATAGTAATTCTTTTAGGTGGAAGAACTGGTAGAGACGGTGTTGGTGGAGCAACTGGTTCATCAAAAGAACATACTACAGAATCAATAGAAACTTGTGGAGCAGAAGTTCAAAAGGGAAATGCTCCAACGGAAAGAAAGATTCAAAGATTATTTAGAAATGCTACAGTTGCTAAAATGATTAAAAGATGTAATGACTTTGGTGCAGGTGGAGTTTCTGTTGCAATTGGAGAACTTTGTAGAGGACTAGATATTGACTTAGATAAAGTTCCAAAGAAATATGAAGGTTTAGATGGAACAGAACTTGCAGTATCAGAATCACAAGAAAGAATGGCAGTAGTAGTAAATGAAGAAGATGCAGATAAGTTTATTGCTTTATCAAAGGAAGAAAACTTAGAAGCTGTTAAAGTTGCTGTTGTTACAGATACTGAAAGATTAAGATTATTCTGGAGAGGTAAGGCAATTGTTGATTTAAAGAGAAGCTTTTTAGATACAAATGGAGCAACTCAAAAGACAAAGGTTAAAGTTGAAGCACCAATAGACTATCCATATGAAGTTAGTGATGTAGATGTTAAGGGAGAATGGATTAAGAACTTACATAACTTAAATGTAGCTTCTCAAAAGGGATTAGTAGAAAGATTTGACTCAACTATAGGAGCTAAAACAGTACTTATGCCATTTGGTGGTAAGTATGCAAAAACTCCAGCAGAAGGTATGGCAGCAAAAATACCAGTATGGGGTGGAGATAGTAAAAATGCTTCCTTAATGACTTTTGGATTTAACCCATATTTAGGTACATGGAGCCCATATCACATGGCATTTTATTCAGTAATAGAATCTGTAACAAAACTTACAGCTATGGGTGGAGACTATAGACATGCAAGACTTACTTTCCAAGAATATTTTGAAAGATTAGGAAAGAATCCTTCAAGATGGGGAAAGCCATTTGCTGCATTACTTGGTGCATATAAAGCACAAGAGGATTTAAAAATAGCTGCAATTGGTGGTAAAGACTCAATGAGTGGTACTTTTGATGATATTGACGTTCCACCAAGTTTAGTATCTTTTGCAGTAGGATATGAAAAGGCAGATAGAGTTATTTCACCAGAATTTAAAGAAAAGAATTCTAAGTTAGTTCTTTTAACAGTTGAAAAGCTTGAAGATGGACTTATAAATATGGATAAGTTTAAAAAGAATATGGAAATTGTTTATGGACTTATAGGAGATAAGAAAATAATTTCTGCTTCTTCAACTAAGATGGGAGGAGTTTCTGAAAGCTTAACTAAGATGGCTTTAGGAAATAAGATTGGATGTGAATTTACTAATCTTTCTAAAGAAGAATTATTTGGATATAACTATGGAACAATGGTTGTAGAAGTTAAGAATGATGTTAATATAGAAGAAGCCTTTAAGGGTGCTTTATATAAAGAAATAGGTAAGACAACAGAAGAATTTAAAATAACTTCTAAAGATTATGATTTAAGTTTAAATTTAGATGATTTAGATAAGGCTTTAGAAGAAAAGTTAAATGGAGTATTTAAAATAAAAACTGAAGAAGTTAAAGAAGAAGGAAAGGCTGTAAACTTTGAATGTGATAAAGCTCCTAAAGCAAAGGTAAAGGTTCAAAATCCTAAGGTTGTAATTCCAGTATTCCCAGGAACAAACTGTGAAGATGATTGTCAAAGAGCCTTTGAAAAAGAAGGGGCTGTAGTTACTCAAGTTCTTATAAGAAACTTAACTAAAGAAACATTAAAAGAATCAATAGATAAGTTAGAAGAAGAAATAAAAACAGCTCAAATTATAATGATACCAGGAGGATTCTCAGCAGGGGATGAACCAGATGGTTCAGGTAAGTTTATAGCTACTGTATTTAGAAATGAAAAGATAAAGAATGCAGTTATGGACTTATTAAATAATAGAGATGGACTTATCCTTGGTATTTGTAATGGCTTCCAAGCTCTTATTAAATTAGGACTTGTACCATATGGAGAAATAAGAGATTTAGAAGAAGATATGCCAACATTAACTTATAATAATATAAATAGACATATGTCTTCTATGATAAGAACAAGAATTTCAACTAAAAAGTCACCATGGTTTAGTGAAGTTAACTTAGGAGATATTCATACAGTTGCTATTTCTCATGGAGAAGGTAGATTTGTAGCTTCAGAAGAATTAGTTAAAAAGCTTGAAGAAAATGGACAAATAGCTACACAATATGTAGACTTTAATGGAAATGTATCTTTAAATATGCCATATAATCCAAATGGTTCTGTTTATGGAATAGAAGGTATAACAAGTCCAGATGGAAGAGTTCTTGGTAAGATGGGACATTCAGAAAGAATAGGAGAAAATCTTTATAAGAATGTACCAGGAGATTTTGACCAAAAGATATTTAAATCAGGTGTAAATTATTTTAGATAAAATTTAATAAGTGCTACTTCTTTTTAAGAGGTAGTACTTAGAAGTTAAAATTTTTTTTGGAGGGTATGTATAAAAATGAAGGTTGCAATTATATTTGGAAGTAAATCAGATACAGATGTAATGAAAGGTGCAGCAAATGCTTTAAAAGAATTTGGTGTAGATTATAAAGCTTATGTTTTATCAGCTCATAGAGTTCCTGAAAAATTAACAGAAACAATAAAAGAAGCAGAAAATTCAGGCTGTGAAGTAATAATTGCAGGAGCTGGTCTTGCAGCACACTTACCAGGAGTTATAGCTTCTCAAACAGTTTTACCAGTAGTAGGAGTTCCTATTAAAGCAGCTGTGGAAGGATTAGATGCATTATTTTCAATAGTTCAAATGCCAAAATCAATTCCAGTGGCAACAGTTGGAATAAACAATAGCTACAACGCTGGTATGCTTGCAGTACAAATATTAAGCTTAAAGTATCCTGAAATAAAAGAAAAGTTAGTTCAATTTAGAATTAATATGAAGGAAAAATTTATTAAAGAAAATGATACTGTAGAGCTTTAAAAAAAGATTATATTAAAGGAGAATAATTTATATGGTAACTGACTTTGATTTAATAATGGATCCAAGTTTAGATAAATTTAAAGACGAATGTGGTGTATTTGGAATATTTTCTGATAAGCCTATGGATACAGCAGGAGTAACTTATTATGGTTTATATGCTCTTCAACATAGAGGGCAAGAAAGTGCTGGTATTGCAGTATCTAATGGTGAAACTATAGGAGTGCATAAAGGATTAGGTCTTATTACAGATGCCTTTAAAAACACAGATGATTTACATAAATTGAAAGGAAATATTGCAATAGGCCATGTAAGATATTCAACTACTGGAGCTAATACTGTAGAAAATTCACAACCTCTTGTTTCAAATTCTAAAATTGGAACAATTGCAATGGCTCATAATGGTAACTTAGTTAATGCTGATGTTATAAGAGAACTTTTAGAAGATGGAGGACATATTTTCCACACTTCAATTGATACAGAAGTTATAGCAACACTTTTAGCAAGAGGTGCTTCAAAGGGAATAGAAAAGGCAGTAGTAGATGCAATGCAAGCTGTTAAAGGAAGTTTTGCTTTAGTAATAATGACAAAGGATAAGCTTATAGGGGCAAGAGACCCTCATGGAATAAGACCTTTATGTATAGGAAGATTAGATGAAGCTTACATATTATCTTCTGAAAGCTGTGCATTAGATGCAGTTGGAGCTGAGTTTGTAAGAGATGTAAAACCAGGAGAAATTGTAGTTATTGATAAAAATGGAGTTAAGTCAATAATTTATGCAGAAGATTCAGGTTGTCAAACTTGCTGTTTTGAATACATTTATTTTGCAAGACCAGATTCTCAAATTGATGGACTTGATGTTTATACAACAAGAGTTAAATTTGGAGAACAATTATATAGAGAACATAAAATAGAGGCAGATTTAGTTGTGCCAGTTCCAGACTCTGGAATACCTTCAGCAATAGGATACTCTAAAGCTTCAGGAATTCCATATGGAACAGGATTTATAAAAAATAGATATGTTGGAAGAACATTTATATCTCCTTCTCAAGAAGTAAGAGAAAGAGCTGTAGCTGTTAAACTAAATCCATTAAAGGTAAATGTTCAAGGAAAGAGAGTTATTTTAATAGATGATTCAATTGTACGTGGAACTACATCAAAGCATTTAGTTGAAGCAATGAGACGTGCAGGAGCTAAGGAAGTACATTTATTAATTTCATCTCCACCAGTTAAGTTCCCATGCTATTTTGGTATTGATACAGCTTACAGAAGTGAACTTATGGCTGCAAATCATAATATAGCAGAAATGACTGATATTTTAGGAGCAGACTCTCTTGGATATTTAAGTATGGAAGGCATGTATAAGTGTTTTGGAGATAAAAAAGGTTTCTGTATAGGATGTCTAAATGGAGTTTACCCAGTGGCAACCCCAATAGAAGCAGGAAAAGAAATTCTTGAAAGGTAGGATAAAGAAAGATGTTAACTTATAAGGAATCAGGAGTAAATATAGAAGAAGGATACAAGTCAGTTAAATTAATAAAGGACTTAGTTAAACAAACTTATAGCAAGTATGTTTTAAATGGATTAGGAAGCTTTGCAGGAATGGTAGAACTTCCAGAAGGGTATAAAAAGCCAGTTTTAATTTCAGGAACTGATGGAGTTGGAACTAAACTTGATATTGCATGTAAAAAGAAAAAATATGATACAGTAGGAATAGACTGTGTTGCTATGTGTGTTAATGATATATTATGTCATGGAGCAAAGCCATTATTTTTCTTAGATTACATAGCTTGTGGAAGCTTAGATGCTAATGTTTCTTCAGACTTAGTTAAGGGTGTAACAGAAGGATGTCTTCAATCTGACTGTGCATTAGTTGGAGGAGAAACAGCTGAAATGCCAGGCTTTTATAAAGAAGGAGACTATGATATAGCAGGATTTGCTGTAGGAATAGCTGATAAAGATGAAATAATAGATGGAAGCAAAATTGAAGTTGGAGATAAAATTATTGGAATAGCTTCTTCAGGAATTCATTCAAATGGTTTCTCTTTAGTAAGAAAAATATTTACTGATTTAGATATGGAATTTGAAGGACAAGAAGTTTGGAAAAACCTTATAGTTCCTACAAAGATATATGTAAAGCCAGTACTTAAACTTATGGAACAATTTGAAATAAGAGGAATGGCTCACATTACTGGAGGAGGATTTATAGAAAATACTCCAAGAATGTTTAATGGAAGAGAATTAACAGCAGTTATTAAAAAAGATAGCTACAAAGTACCTTCTATATTTGAAAAAATGATTGAAATGGGTGTAGATAGAGAACATATGTACAACACTTTCAACATGGGAATAGGCTTTATGCTTGCAGTTAAAGCAGAAGATGCAGAAAATGTAATAAAAGCACTTAAAGAAATGGGAGAAGAAGCTTATGAAGTAGGTTATGTTACTTCTGGAGGTGAAGGTGTTTGTTTAAAATAGCAGTCCTAGTATCAGGAGGAGGAACAGACCTTCAATCTATAATAGATGCAGTAGAAAATAAAGAAATAGATTGCAAAATAGAAATGGTAATTAGTAGCAAAGAGGGAGTTTATTCTCTTGAAAGAGCTAAAAAACATGGAATAGAAAGTCATGTTATTACTAAAAAAGAATATAAAGATAAACAATCAGATAAAATATTAAGTCTTGTTGATGGAAAGGTTGATTTAATAGTTTTAGCAGGATATTTATCAATATTAGATGGAGAAATATTAGAAAAGTTTAAAAATAGAATAATAAATATTCATCCTTCCCTAATACCATCTTTTTGTGGACCTAATATGTATGGACTAAAGGTTCATGAAGCAGCTATTAAAAAGGGAGTAAGATTTTCAGGATGTACTGTTCACTTTGTTAATAATGAAGTAGATGGAGGAGCCATTATTCTTCAAGAAGCAGTTCCTGTATATTTTGAAGATACTCCTGAAACACTTCAAGCTAGAATTTTAGAAAAAGAACATATTATACTTCCAAAGGCAGTAAAATTAATTTCTGAAAACAAAGTTAAGGTTATTGATGGAAGAGTTAAGATAACAGATTAAAAGGAGGCTTTTAAGCTATGAAAAAAAGAGCTTTAATAAGCGTATTTTATAAAGAAGGTGTAGTAGAATTTGCTAACTTCTTAGTATCTAAGGGTGTTGAAATAATTTCAACAGGAGGAACTTATAGACATTTAAAAGAAAATGGAGTTCCAGTTATAGAAGTTAATGAAGTAACTAACTTCCCAGAAATGTTAGATGGAAGAGTAAAAACTCTTCATCCTCTTATACATGCAGGAATACTTGCTATAAGAGATAATAAAGAACATATGGAAACTTTAAAAGAAAGAGATATACAAACTATAGATTATGTAGTTGTAAATCTTTATCCATTCTTTGAAAAGGTAAGAGAAGATTTAACTTTTGAAGAAAAGGTAGAATTTATAGATATTGGTGGTCCTACAATGCTTAGAGCAGCAGCTAAGAACTTCCAAGATGTTGTAGTTATTTCAAATAAAGATGACTATAAAAAGGTTATGGATGAAATAGAAGAAAAGGGAGAAGTTTCTTATAACACAAAGAAAGTATTAGCAGGAAAAGTATTTAACTTAATGAGTGCCTATGATGCTGCAATAGCTAACTTTATGCTAGATGGAGAAGAAGAATATCCAGAATATTTATCAGTATCATTTAAGAAGAAACAAAGCTTAAGATATGGAGAAAACTCTCATCAAAGTGCAGCTTTTTATGGTTCAACTACTATAGATGGAGCTATGAATACTTTTGATGTTTTAAATGGTAAAGAATTATCATATAATAACTTCAAAGATGTAGATATAGCTTGGAAATGTGCAAATGAATTTGATGAAGGAGCATCTTGTTGTGCATTAAAGCATAATACACCATGTGGAGTTGCTATTGGAGAAACTTCTTATGAAGCTTATACAAAAGCTTATAATGTTGACCCAACTTCTATATTTGGTGGAATAGTAGCATTTAATAAAAAGGTTGATAAGAAAACAGCAGAAGAAATGGTTAAGATTTTCTTAGAAGTTATAGCAGCACCTGATTATGATGAAGATGCTTTAGAAGTATTAAAAACAAAGAAAAATTTAAGAGTTCTTAAGTTCCATAAAAAGCCTCAAGATTCTAAGTACATGGTTACTGTAGATGGAGGAATATTAGTACAAGAAGAAGACAAAAAGCTTATAGATGAAATAAAGGTAGTTACAGAAAAGAAACCAACAGAAGAAGAAATGAAAGATTTATTATTTGGAATGAAGGTTGTAAAGTATGTAAAATCTAATGCTATAGTTGTAGCACATGATGGAATAGCTTTAGGAATTGGAGGAGGCCAAGTTAATAGAATATGGCCAACAGAAGATGCCCTAGAAAGAGGAAAGGGAGCAACTATTTTAGCATCAGATGCTTTCTTCCCATTTAGAGATGTTGTTGATACAGCTGCTAAATATGGAATAAAAGCTATAATTCAACCAGGTGGTTCTATGAGAGACCAAGAATCTATAGATGCATGTAATGAACATGGTATAGCTATGGTATTTACAGGATTAAGACACTTTAAACACTAGAAAATATAGGGCCAATTTAAATTTTGGCCCTTTAATTTTAGAAAAATTAATATATATAACTTTAGGAGGTAAATTTTATGAAATTATTACTTATAGGCTCAGGTGGAAGAGAACATGCAATAGCATGGAAATTAGCTAAAAGCCCTAAGGTTTCAAAAATATATGTAGCACCAGGAAATGGTGGAACTGCAATAGAAAATAAATGCGAAAATGTAAATATTACTGATTTAGATGAATTAGTTAAATTTGCAAAGGAAAATCATATTTATCTTACAGTTGTTGGACCAGAAGACCCATTAACTAAAGGAATAACTGATAAATTTAAGGCAGAAGGTTTAAGAATTTTTGGACCAGATAAAAGAGGAGCTGAACTTGAAGGAAGTAAGAGTTTTTCTAAAGCCTTTATGAAAAAATATGGAGTAAAAACTGCTGAATATGAAGTTTTCACAAAGATAGAACCAGCATTAAAATATGTGGAAAACTGTGCATATCCTGTTGTTATTAAAGCAGATGGACTAGCAGCAGGTAAAGGTGTTGCTATATGCCAAACAAAGGAAGAGGCAGTAAATGCTTTAAAATCTTATATGATAGATGATATATTTAAAGGGGCTGGACAAAAGGTTGTTATAGAAGAATTTTTAGATGGTGTAGAAGCTTCAATTCTTTCAATAACAGATGGAAAGACAATAATTCCATTTATATCAGCAAAAGACCATAAGCAAATATTTGATGGAGGAAAAGGACCAAATACTGGTGGTATGGGAGTTCTTGCCCCAAATCCATATGTAACTGAAAGTGTTATGAAAGATTTTGAAGAAAATATAATGAATAATACTTTAAAAGGAATTCAAAAAGAAGGCTTTGATTTTAAGGGGATTATATTCTTTGGTCTTATGATTTGTGAAAAGGGAACTTATCTTCTTGAATACAATGTAAGAATGGGAGACCCTGAAACTCAATCAGTTTTAAGTTTAATGGATAGTGATTTATTTGAACTTATAGAAGCTGCTATGGATGAAAAACTTTCTGAAACTAAAGTTCTTTGGAAAGATGAAGTATGTATAAATGTAGTTCTTGCTTCAGGAGGATATCCAGGTAAGTTTAATAAGGGCTATGAAATAAAAATAGATGATAGCATAAAAGATAAAGTATTTTTAGCAGGTGCTAAATTTGAAGATGGAGTTTTAAAAACTAGTGGAGGAAGAGTTTTATCTGTTATTGGAAGAGGAAAAACTTTAGAAGAAGCTAGAGAAGAAGCTTATAAAAATGTTAAACTTGTTAATTTTAAAGATAGCTATTGTAGAACAGATATAGGAATATATAAATAAATTTTCAAATTAAAAAGTGTGACTTGTTACTTTTGTTAATTAAAAATGTCAAAAAAAGTAATAAGCCACACTTTTTTTGAACCTATTTTTTATTTTTTTTGGCAGAAAACGATTTTATGTAAAAAATTACTTTGTGAAATTTTAATTGAGATAGTAAAATATAATAGAATTTAATAAATTCAATTGAAAAAGTATACAAAGACATATTCTAAAGAAAAGGAGATAAAAATGAACAAAAAATTAAATCTTTTAAAAAAAATTATTTTGTTTTTTCTAGGAGTATTTATTATTCAATTAGGAGTAGCAATTTTTTTAAAAACTAGCATAGGTTCTGACCCATTTACTGTATTTACACAAGGCTTATCATTTTTACTTAACACTACCCCTGGAAGAGCTAATATGATTATTTTGATAGTTACAACAATATTAATAGTTATATTTGATAGAAAAAGAATTAAAGTAGGAACTGTAATATGTGCCTTTGGAGTTGGACCCATTATAGATTTATGTGTTAATATAACATCTAATTTACCAGTTGATTCTTTAAATATAGTATTAAAATCTTTAGTAGTAGGAGGAGGTTGCTTTTTAATTGCAATAGGGTTTTCTATACTTTCTGCAACTAATGTTGGAGTAGCACCAAATGATATTGTTCCTTTTATAATTCAAGATAAATTAAAATTTGAATATAGATGGATTCGTATAGGATTAGATTTTACATACTTTATTGTAGGAGTATTACTTGGAGGAGTTTTTGGTATTGGAACTATAATAGCTGTAATTACTACAGGACCATTTATACAATTTTGCCTACCTTATGGCGAAAAATTTGTTCAGTTAATTGTAGATTGTAAAAAATCAGAAGAAACAGATACTTTAGAAGCATAAAATTAAAAATATTTAACATTTGAGATAATAGTTTAGACTGTTATCTCTTTTTTATAGAAAATTATAAAATTTAATAAATTTTTAAGATTAATTTAAGGAAAAAAGATTATAATTATCTCAGATACTTTCATAGGGGGCTTTTTTTATGGACAACAAAGATGCATCAAAACTATTATTAAGTATTATTATGGGAGCTGTTTTAATACTTCTTCTAAATGTTAATTTAAATAATGTGTTTTTTCATAGTTTCTTTACTGTAATTTTTTTAGTAATGGCTATATGTCACATTATATTAAATAAAGATTGGATAAAGGCAGTTACAAAGAATTTAACTAATAAAAATTTTAAAACAAGATATAAAGTAATTTATTTTCTTAATTTAATATTAGGATTAAGTTTTGTAGTTTTATTAATAAGTGAAATCTTTATTTATCATAGTAAAAACTTTGCTAGTTTAATTTATTGGCAAAAAGTACATAGTACAGTTTTAACAACAGTATTAGTTTTAGTTTCAATACATGTTGGAATTCATCTTGATTATTTTATAGATGGAATAAAGGCTTTCTTTAAAGGATTAAAAAATAAATCTGAAAGAAAGATTTTAGCAAAATTTGCTATAGCATTAGCCTTTGTTATAATTGTATACATTCCAGTTTCATATTATGCTGAGAAAAGAATTAATATAAATAATAAAAATGAACAAAATACTGATAATAGAGATTTTGGCAAAATGTTTGGTGATGAATATGAAGATAATAACAACAACAATAATAATAATAATGGAGGAAGTATAGAAGACTTCTTTGGAGATGATGATTTAGAAGAGTTTTTCAAACAATTTGAAGACAATAATAATCAAGGAACAAATGATTATGGAAATTATAATGACAATAATGGCAAAAATAATAATAGCAGATTTTAAATTTGATTTTATGAATACATAAATTAAAGGACTGTTGCATTAAGAAATATTAATACAATATATATAGTGCTTTGTATACTGTTATGAAATTTCTTTGTGCAATAGTCCTTTAAATTTTATTTATTAAAATTCATAATCTATTGCTTGGCGGTCAAGTCTTATTTCCTTACATAGTGCTGAAACTTTTACATGCTCTGGATGGTTTTTGTATTTTTCTAAATCTTCCATTGTTTCAAATTCTGAAATTAAAATTGCATCATAATCATTTTTAGGATTAATATTTATTCCTGTTTCCATATTCTTTATTTCTGGAATTATTCCCTTTAATTTATTTAATCCTTCTAAAAAGAGTTTCATGTTTTCCTCTTCATTTTCTTTAAATTTCCACATTACAATATGTTTTATCATTGTACATTCCTCCTAATTAATAGTATATTATTTTTTAAAAAATAAACATATTTTTTTTATAGGAATATGTTTATAGTTTATAAATTTATATTAGCATTTAGAATATTTTTTCTATTACATTAAGTTTTAAGTCTTTACACATTTTATGTGCTAAATCCATATAGCTATCAAAAAGTTGTTTTGGTTCATGGCAATCTGAATTTATTACAACTTTAACATTTGTTTTACTAAGCTTTTCAAAAAATTTAGCATTAGGATAAGCATAACCCTTACCATTTTTAAACATAGACATACCTCTTCTTAACCCATTTGCATTAAATTCTAATAAAAAGTCTCTTTCTAAAGCTCCATTTATTATTATATCACAAGCTTTTTCACAGTTTTCATCCCATAAAAAGTCATTTACAAAAAATATATCAGGATGGGCTACTATCTTAAAAAAGCCAGAGTCCATTGCAGAAACTATAGAATTTGCATAATCTATAAAATCTAATGTGTTTTCAATTTCATAAATATTTTTCATTTTACCATTTCTGCTCATAAAAAAGTGTTGTCCTAAAACAAGATAATCTAAATTATATTCATCATAAAGTTTTTTATAAAAATCATTTTCTCTTGGGTCATATTCAATTTCTAAACCTATTTTTATTTGAATTTTTTCTTTATATTTTTCTCTTAAATGTTTTAATAATTCAATATGTTCTTTTAAATCACAATAATCCATTCTAAGACCATATCTATTATCATAAAAAGGACCATGGTCACTAAAACCTAAAACTTTTAAATTTTTTTCAATTCCTTCAATAATATAATCTTCTTCTGTTCCACTAGCATGATGACAGCGATAAGTGTGTGTATGGTAATTAGTTCTCATAAAATTTTTCTCCTTATAAAAATATATTTTAATTTTATTATAGTACAATAAATCAATCTTACAAAATGTAAATAACAAATTAATTAGATTTAAAAAATATTCTATAATATATAAAATATGATATAATGTAGGATATTATATATAATAAAATCAAATAATTGTATAAGCTAAGGAGAAAAAGATGAATTTTATAAATATAGGAAATGGAAAGCTTAATGTATCTGAAATTGGAATTGGCTGTATGAGAATGGCAGATATAACTATAGAACAAGCAGAAAGGGTAATAAAAACTTCTTTAGAAAATGGAATAAATTTTTTTGACCATGCAGATATATATGGCAATGGAAAATCAGAAGAGATATTTTCAGAAGCAATGACTAGGGGAAATTTAAAAAGAGAGGATATTATTATACAGTCAAAATGTGGTATAAGAGATGGATTATATGATTTTTCTAAAGAGCATATTTTAAATTCTGTTGATGGCATATTAAAAAGATTAAAAACTGATTATTTAGATTCTCTTTTATTACATAGACCAGATACTTTAATGGAACCAGAAACTGTAGCAGAAGCTTTTAGAATTTTAAAGAAAAGTGGAAAGGTTAAGAATTTTGGAGTAAGTAATCAAAATCCAATACAAATTGAACTTTTAAATAAATATTTAGATGATAAAATTATAATAAATCAGCTTCAATTTAGTGTAATGCATACTGGAATGATAGATGCAGGAATAAATGTTAATACAATGTTTAATGGTTCAATAAATAGAGATGGAGGAATTTTGGAATATTGCAGATTAAAGGATATAACAATAGAAGCTTGGTCTCCTTATCAATATGGATTTTTTGAAGGAGTATTTTTAGATAATGAAAAGTTTCCAAAATTAAATAAAAAGATAAATGAAATTGCAGAAAAATATAATGTAACAAATACAGCAATAGCAACAGCTTGGATATTAAGACATCCTGCTAAAATTCAAACTATAGTAGGGACTATGAATCCTAGCAGAATAAATGATATATGTAAAGCTTCAAATGTTACTTTAACAAGAGATGAATGGTATGATATTTATAAAGCAGCAGGTAATATTTTACCTTAAAAGGCGTTATTTTAAGTAATCCCAAAAGCTTTGTGCAGCAATAGATAAGGGAAATTTACTATTAGATAGCATTATCATAAACCTTGGTGGAATTTTTGGTTTTATAGGAAGTTCTACTAAGGTCTTTTTATCTAATTCATCTTTTATAAATTCTTTTATTGTGGCACCTACTCCTAAATTTATTTTTGTAAGCTCTACTAAAAGGTCCATATTACTTGTCTCAATAGTAGGTTCAATATCTATATTATTATCTTTAAAAAAACCATCTAAATACATTCTTGAGATATTCATTTTTTCTAAAAATATTTTAGAAGGAAGTTTTTTAAGGTCATCAAGAGTTTTTATATTTTTATAGTTAGGAAGCTCAGGACTTGCAATAAAAATATCTTGTATTGTATCTAGTTTTTTAAAATTAAAATTTTCATGGGAAACAATATTACTCACAATTCCAATATCTATATCTCCTTCTGCAAGAAGGCTAATTGTTTCTTGAGCTGATTTATTTATAATTCTTACTTCTATTTTAGGGTATTTAGTTATAAAGTTTTTAAGTTTAGGAACTAAATAGTATTTACAAAGAGTTGTGCTTATTCCTATTTTAATAGAGCCTGCTTCTTTATTTTTTAGTTTTTCTATAATTTTTTCTCCATCTGCTATATTTAAAAGGGCCTTTTCTACATAGTTAAATACAAGTTTTCCTTCATCTGTAAGTTTTACCCCTCTTGAACTTCTATGAAATAATGTAATTCCTATAGATTTTTCTAGATTCTTTATAGATTTTGTAACAGCTGGTTGGCTTATAAATAATTCTTCAGCAGCATCTGAAATGTTTCCAAGTTTTGCTACAGTATAAAAAGTTTTGTAATGTTCTAAGTTAGTTTTCATAATTTTCTCCTGTTATAACTAAAAGTTATATCTAATATAAAAAAATGATATTTTTATTATACAAGTTTATTGTATATAATAGAGTTAAGAAATTCAAGTAGGAGATGATTCGAAAATGGGAATGACCATGACACAAAAAATATTAGCTGCACATGCAGGTTTAGAAAGTGTAAAGGCTGGACAATTAATTGAAGCAAATCTTGATTTAGTATTAGGAAATGATATAACAACTCCAGTAGCAGTAAACGAATTTGGAAAGTTTGGAGTAGATAAGGTATTTAACAAATCAAAAATTGCAATAGTTCCAGACCACTTTACTCCAAATAAGGATATAAAGGCAGCAGAACAAGTAAAATATGTTAGAGAATTTGCAAATGAAAAGGGAATTGAAAACTTTTTTGAAGTAGGAGAAATGGGAATTGAACATTGTCTTTTACCTGAAAAAGGATTAGTAGTAGCAGGAGATGTAGTTATAGGAGCTGATTCACATACTTGTACATATGGAGCTTTAGGAGCTTTCTCAACAGGAATAGGTTCAACTGATATGGCAGCTGGTATGGCAACTGGACAATGTTGGTTTAAGGTTCCATCAGCAATAAAGTTTGTATTAAAAAACAAGCCAGCTAAATGGGTAAGTGGTAAAGATGTTATACTACATATAATTGGACTTATTGGAGTTGATGGTGCTTTATACAAGTCAATGGAATTTGTAGGAGATGGATTAAAGTATTTATCAATGGATGATAGATTTACAATGGCTAATATGGCTATAGAAGCTGGTGGAAAAAATGGTATTTTCCCAGTTGATGAAAAGACAGAGGAATATTTAAAGGAACATGCTCAAAGAGAATGGAAGAAGTTTGAAGCTGATGAAGATGCTGAATATGATCAAGTTATTGAAATAGACTTAAGCACATTAAGACCAACAGTTTCATTCCCTCACTTACCAGATAATACAAGAACAATAGACAATGTAGGAGAGGTTAAGATAGACCAAGTTGTTATAGGTTCATGTACAAATGGAAGAATATCAGATTTAAGAGTTGCAAGAGATATATTAAAGGGCAAAAAAGTTTGTAAGGGAATTAGATGTATAGTAATTCCAGGAACTCAAAAGATATATCTAGAAGCTTTAGAAGAAGGAATAATAAAGGATTTAATAGAAGCTGGAGCAGTAGTTTCTACACCAACTTGTGGTCCATGCTTAGGAGGACACATGGGAATATTAGCAGCTGGAGAAAGATGTGTATCAACAACTAATAGAAACTTCGTAGGAAGAATGGGACATGTTGATTCAGAAGTTTATTTAGCAAGTCCAGCAGTTGCAGCAGCATCAGCAATAACAGGAAAAATTACAGACCCAGAATTAGTATAGGAGGAAAGGTAAATGAAGGTAACAGGAAAAGTTTTTAAATATGGAGATAATGTAGATACAGACGTTATAATTCCAGCAAGATACTTAAATACATCAGTTCATAAAGAACTTGCAGCTCATTGTATGGAAGATATAGATAAGGATTTTGTTAAAAATGTTGAAGAAGGAGATTTTATAGTTGCAAATAAAAACTTTGGATGTGGTTCTTCAAGAGAACATGCACCAATTGCAATAAAGGCAGCAGGAGTAAGTTGTGTAATAGCTTCAACATTTGCAAGAATATTCTATAGAAATGCTATAAATATAGGACTTCCAATAATTGAATGTGAAGAAGCTGTAAAGGCTATAGATGCAGGGGACAGATTAGAAGTAGATTTCTCAACAGGAGAAATAAAGAACTTAACAAAAAATGAAAGTTATCAAGGGGAACCTTTTCCAGAATTTATGCAAAAAATTATAGATAATGATGGATTAATAGGATATATAAGAAATAAAGAAAGTAAATAATAATTAGGGGGCTTTTAAAATGAAATATAATATAGCAGTTATTCCAGGAGACGGAATAGGACCAGAAGTTGTAGATGCAACAATAAAAGTATTAAATGCAGTTGGAGAAAAATTTGGGCATAGATTTGATTATGAATATCTTTTAGCTGGAGGATGTGCAATAGATAAGTTTGGAACACCTCTTCCAGAAGAAACTTTAGAAGCATGTAAAAAGTCAGATTCAGTACTTTTAGGAGCAGTTGGAGGACCTAAGTGGGATGAACCAACAGCAAAGGTAAGACCAGAACAAGCTTTACTTGGATTAAGAGGAGGACTTGGACTTTACTGTAACTTAAGACCAGCTTTATTATATGCACCACTTAAAGATGCTTCACCACTTAAAGATAGTATAATTGGAGATGGAATAGACATTCAAGTTGTAAGAGAATTAACTGGAGGAATATACTTTGGTGAAAGAGGAACTTGTGACGACAATGGAATTCCAGCCGCTTATGATACAGAAAAATATAATGAAGAAGAAGTAAGAAGAATAGCAAAAATAGGTTTTGAAGCTGCTATGAAGAGAAGAAAGAAAGTTACTTCAGTAGATAAGGCAAATATACTTGAAAGTTCAAGATTATGGAGAAGAATAATAAATGAAGTTGCAAAAGATTATCCAGAAGTTGAAGTAAATCATCTTTACATAGATAATGCATCAATGCAAATGGTAAGAGACCCAAGACAATTTGATGTTATAATAACTTCAAATATGTTTGGAGATATATTATCAGATGAAGCAAGTATGGTTACAGGTTCAATAGGAATGCTTCCTTCAGCATCTCTTGGAGAAAATAGTTTTGGTATGTATGAACCAATCCATGGTAGTGCTCCTGATATAGCTGGAAAAGGAATTGCAAATCCTTTAGCTACAATCCTTTCTGGTGGAATGATGCTTAGATATAGCTTTGGCTTAGATGATGAAGCTGATTTAATAGAAAAGGCAGTTGTATCTGTATTAGAAGATGGATACAGAACTGGAGACATAATGAGCGAAGGAATGAAACTAGTAGGAACAGAAGAAATGACAAAGGCTGTTCTTGCAAAAATACAAGCATAATAGCAAAAGCTTTAAATTAGGCATAGGAGTTGCTTTCCTATCTTTACTGCGCTGCTCCGTCGACGAGCTCCAAGTCGCTGCTTCGTAAAATAGGAAAGCAACTCCTAAATAAATTAAAGCTTTTGCAAATTTATTAAAAAAAAGGCAAAGACTATATGGTGGCTACTGTTTTTAGGTATAGGCTAAAAATAAGTGGCTTTTTTTGTGTATAATAATGTGTAATATAGAGTATAATAAGATTTTGGTAGAATATTATATAAATAATCTTGTTTATTAAAATATTAGGTTTCTTATTTTATGAAGGCATGATGCAAGAGTCTGTTGATGGAATAACTGAATAACATAAAAGAACTAATATTTTTGAAGCAAGTTAAGTTAGATAAAGTTATGTATTTTTTAGGTGGTGTTTTTTGTGGTGGATTTAGTTTTTCTTGGAACTGGTGGTGGCATGCCTATGCCTAATAGGTTTTTGGCTTCTATGGTTATTAAGGTTAATGGAAGAATGGTTTTAGTAGATTGTGGAGAGGGCACTCAAGTTTCTATGAAAGTGTGTAATACTGGTTTTAAGGGAATAGATATTATATGTATAACTCATTGTCATGGAGACCATATATTAGGTCTTCCTGGTTTGTTAGCAACCATAGGAAATAGTGGAAGAAAAGAGGCTATAACAATTATTGGACCAGTTGGGATAAAGAAAGTGGTTGAAGGTTTAAATGTTGTAAATCCATATCTTCCTTATGAAATAAATGTAATAGAAAATCCTAAAGAATATTTAATAAAGGATTTTATTATAAAAACTATTGACCTTGAACATTCTTCTCCTTGTATTGGATATAAATTTTATTTTAAGAGAAATCCTATATTTTCAGTAGAGAAAGCTACTTTAAATAATGTTCCTAAAAATCTTTGGGGAAAGCTTCAAAAGGAAAAAGATATAATAGAATTTGAAGGGAAGGTATATAAAAAGGAAATGGTTTTAGGGCAGAAAAGAAAGGGAATAACTTTATCTTATGTAACAGATACAAGACCAATTGAACAAATAGTTTCTTTTATAGAAAATAGTGATTTATTTGTATGTGAAGGTACTTATGGAAAGGATGAGGATATAGAAAAGGCAATTAAAAATAAACATATGACCTTTAGAGAAGCTGCTATTTTAGCTAGAGAAGGTAAGGTGAAAGAACTTATTTTAACTCATTTTAGTACAGCTATAACAGAGCCTAAAGAGTATATAAATAATGGGAAAAGTGAATTTAAAAATATAATATTAGGTGAAGATGGACTAAAAAAGGAACTTAAATTTAGTGACTAAGTGGAGTATAATACTTAGGGAGATGATTTGCTAATGAAAATAAAAAACAATATTAATGAAGAAAATAAATATTTGTTTACTTCAAGAGATTTATATAAGTTAATAATTCCTCTTGTATTAGAACAATTATTAGAAGTTATTGTAGGAATGTCAGATTCAATAATGATAGCAAGTGTTGGAGAATCTGCAGTTTCTGGAGTTTCTTTAATGGATAATATTTATATATTATTAATTAATGTATTTACAGCCTTAGCAACTGGCGGAGCTGTTGTTGTTGGTCAATATATGGGGAGAAAGGATATAAAAAAGGCAAGGGAATCAGCAAATCAACTTGTTTGGCTTATGTTTTTTGTATCCCTTGGAATTATGGCACTTGTATATATTGGAAAAGAGTTTATTTTAACTGTAGTTTTTGGACATATTACAAAAGAAGTTTATAATCATGCAAATACATATTTAATGATATGTTCAGCCTCAATTCCATTTTTAGCAGTATATAATGCTGGAACTGCTATATTTAGGGCACAGATGAATTCTAAAACTCCAATGCTTGTATCTTGTTTAATGAATGTTATAAATGTTTTTGGAAATGCTATTTTAATTTTTGGATTTAAGTTTGAAACAGCAGGAGTAGCAATTCCAACTTTAGTATCTCGAATGGTTGCAGCCTTTGTTATGTTATATTTAGTAACAAGAAAAGACTTACAAATACATATTAATAAAACTCTTAAGTTTAAATTTAATAAAAAATTAGTAAGAAAGATATTACATATTGGCATTCCAAGTGGCCTTGAAAATAGTATGTTTCAACTTGGAAAAATATTAGTTTTAAGTTTAGTTGCTTCCTTTGGAACTTCAGCCATTGCAGCAAATGCAGTTTCAAGTAGTTTATGTAACTTTGAAATTTTACCAGGAATAGCTATTGGTTTTGCTATGGTAACAGTTGTTTCAAGATGTATTGGAGCAGGAGAAATTAATCAAGCAAAATTTTTCACAAAAAAACTTATGAAAATATGTTATATGGCGTTATGGGGAACAAATATAATAATATTTATTTTACTTCCATTTATACTTAAAATTTATAATTTAACTTCAGAAACTTCAGAAACAGCTAGAAATATTATACTTTATCATGGAGTATGTTCTATGCTTATCTGGCCCTTATCTTTTACAATTTCAAATACATTTAGAGCAGGAGGAGATGCACAATATCCAATGATAGTAGGAATAGTATCAATGTGGACATGCAGAATTGCTTTAAGTTATGTAATAGGAAGAAATTTAGGTCTTGGAGTATTTGGAGTATGGGTTGCTATGACAATAGATTGGGTAGTAAGAACTATATTTTTTGTTTATAGATACTTTAGTGGAAAATGGATAAAAAAAGCTATATAGTATATAACATTTTAGCTTGGTTCAAAAATCTTAGATTCCTTATATTATTTGGTTGCTCTAGTGGATAGGCTCTTGCGTGGCAAAGGAATCTAAGATTTTACTAAATCAAGTTAAATTTTAAGTTTTGCTTCTTTTATGTGTTTAATATAGATTTTTCTTATATCTTCGTATTCTCCAAGGCCTTTTAGAGAAAAGTCTACTTTAAAGCCTTTATCTTCTAAAATTGATTTCCAAGAATCTTCTTCATCACTAGACATATCATTTATAGCATGGTCTCCAGCTACAACCATTAAAGGCATTAAAGTTACTTTTGAAGGATTAAGTTCTTTAAGACCTGAAATAACTTCAGTAAGTTTTGGATATCCTTCAACAGTTCCAACAAATACATTTTTAAAGCCTTTTTCTTTAAACATATAATCAAGAGCTGGATATGTAGAATTAGAATAATGATCTGAACCATGTCCCATACATACTAAAGCTTCCTTTTCTTTTAAATGAGAAAATTCTTTTATTATTATTTTTACTAAATTTTCATAATCTAAAGTAGAAGTTAATAAAGGAGTTCCTATTTTTATACTTTCAAAGTTATCTTTATATTTTAAAACAGTTTCTATCATAAGGTCATTTTCTATTCCATTAATTACATGAGTTGGTTGAACAATAAGTTCTTTAACATTGTCAGCTATAAGTTTTTCTAGGGCTTCTTTTACAGTGAAAATTTTCAAATTATCTGTTTTAAGAAGTTTCTTTATTATCATATTACTTGTAAAGGCTCTATAGATAGTATAATCAGGAAAGGAATTTTTTATTTCATTTTCTATAGCATCTATAGTTTTTTCACGAGTTTCTTTATAACTAGTACCAAAGCTTACAACTAAAATGGCTTTTTTATTTGTATTCATTAGATTAATCTCCTATGTAAAATTTTATTTACCTTTATTTTCTTTCTTATATCTTTCTTTTAATACTCCAAGTCCAAACCCTAAAACTCCAGCTCCAATAGCAGCTTGAAGGCAGAATAAAAGACTTTCTGTTTCTCCACCTGGAGGTTCTAAAATTGGAGATGCCCAAGCTTCATAATTTGGGTCTACTTCACTTATTACATCTTCTGCAGCACCATCAGCTCCACCAAATTCAGAATCCTTTATAACAAGTAAAGGAATAGAAGCAATAAGAACACATAAAATAACTAATACTATAATAAGGTTTTTCTTACTTTTCATAAGCGTTACCTCCTTCAAAAAAATCAAGTTCTATAAGTTCACTTTGTGCATAAGTTTCAAATGCCATCATAATTATAACTGTTATAATACCTTCAATAATAGCAAGTGGAACTTGAGTTAAGGCAAAAACACCTAAAAATTCAGTAAAAGAAGCAAAAACTCCACCAACTGCTGATGGATGTGCTACTGCAAGTTGGAAGGAAGTAACAACATAAGTAAATAAATCACCTAAAAAGGCTGCTAAAAATACTCCAAAGTTTTTTGGAATTTTTAACTTTGATGAAAGTTTATAAACGCCATAGGCTAAAAAAGGACCTGCTATTGCCATTGAAAAAGTATTTGCACCTAAAGTTGTTAAACCACCATGAGCAAGTAAAATAGCTTGAAATAAAAGAACAATAATACCTATAACACTCATAGCAGATGGTCCAAATAATATAGCACCTAAACCAGTACCTGTAGCATGAGAACTACTTCCAGTTACTGATGGTATTTTAAGGGCTGATAAAACAAAAGAATAGGCACCAACCATAGCAAGTATTAAAAGTGTTTTCCTGTGGTTAGATAAAGTTTTTTTAATTGACATAAATCCTACAATTAAAAATGGAATACATAAAACTCCCCAAGCAATACAATATTTTGGAGGAAGATATCCTTCCATAATGTGCATTGCATTAGCTACAGGCATAACACTTGAACATATAACAAAAACAAGCATTACAATAATAAAAAATCTCTTCTTTTTAGACATTAAAAAAAATCCCCCTTTAAAATAAATAGTTAGATAAAATAGTTAATATAAAAGTCTCTAGAAAAAATTTATAAAAACTTTTAATTATCTTTTTTAAAAGGCATAAAAAAAAGGCCTTTTAAAAAATAATAAAGGGCGCAATTAAAAAGCTAGATTAAAAAAACCTAAACTTTTAAATTACACCTAATTATCATCCGTAATTATGTGTAAAACTCATCTTTAGGCAGGTCTTCTGACTTAGGCTTAAATAACATAGTATTAAATCTTCCCATTTTCACAGTGATATTATAAAATACTACTATTCCATTACAGCGGCGGGACCGTATAAGATTTTCACTTATTTCCACAATTACTCTATAAAAATTTAAAATGATAAAATTTTACAGAACCTAAAAATGCTAAATTATAAGGGGAGTATAACATAAAAATAAATATATGTAAATGAAAAAATTTATAGTATTGACAATAAATAAAATCTTACATACCATTTATATTAGTTTAAAAGAAAAAAAGACAAGGATGTGAGTATTTAGGTGAATTTTTTATTTTCTGTATTTTTAGGATTTATTTTAGATTTGATTTTTGGAGACCCCCATTTTATGCCTCACCCTATAAGACTTATTGGTAGTGTAATTTCTAAGGGAGAAAAAATCATAAGAAAAATAATGCCTAAAAAAGAGTATTTAGGGGGAGCTATTTTAAGTATTTTTGTTATTTTATCATCATTTTTTCTGCCTTTTATAATATTAATTATTTGTAAAAAAATTAGTATTTATTTAAAAATTATAATAGAAGCTATATTTATATATCAAATAATGGCTACAAAATCTTTAAAAACTGAAAGTATGAGAGTTTATAAATATCTTAAGAAAAAAGATATTTTAAATTCAAGAAAATATCTTTCTTGGATAGTTGGAAGGGATACGGAAAATCTTAATGAAAAACAAATTACAAAAGCAACAGTTGAAACTATTGCAGAAAATACATCAGATGGAGTTATAGCACCTCTTTTTTATATAATTATAGGGGGAGCACCTTTAGGATTTTTATATAAAGCTGTAAATACTTTAGATTCAATGATTGGATATAAAAATGATAAATATTTATACTTTGGAAGATTTGCAGCAAGAACAGATGATGTTTTTAATTTTTTACCAGCAATAATAGCCTCTTATATAATGCTTCTTGGAAGTTTTATTTTAGGTCTTGATTATAAAAATGCTTATAAAATTTATAAAAGGGATAAAAATAAATCTTCAAGTCCTAATTCTTGTAAAACAGAATCAGTAGCAGCAGGAGCTTTAGATGTTGAACTTTTAGGAGATGCTTATTATTTTGGAAAGTTAGTAAAAAAAGAAACTATAGGAGATAATATAAAAGAAATAGAAATAGATCATATTAAAACTATGAATAAGCTTATGTATGTAACGGCAGTATTATCTTTAATAATATTTTCTTCTATAAGATTTTTTATAGTTGTATAAAATTAAGAAATTAGGAAAGAATAGAAGGTGAAGAAAATTATGAAGGAATTAATTCATGGAGGAGATATTTATAGCTTTAATAAAAATATAATTGATTTTTCAGCAAATATAAATCCTTTAGGAATGCCACTTTCAGTAAAAAAAGCAATAATAGATAACATAGAAAATTATAAAGCTTATCCAGACCCTTTATGTAGATCTCTTAGAAAGGCTTTAGCAGAAAAAGAAAAAACAAGTATGGAAAATATATTATGTGGAAATGGTGCAGCAGATATTATTTTTAAAATAGCTTTAGGAATAAAACCTAAAAAAGCACTTATTTTAGCACCAACTTTTTCAGAATATGAAGAGGCTTTAAAGCTTGTAAATTGCAAGATAAATTACTATAAATTAAAAGAAGAAAATAACTTTTTTGTAAAAGATGATATACTAAATTATTTAAATGAGGAAATAGATATAATTTTTTTATGTAACCCAAATAATCCTACAGGAATTCTTTTAGAAAAAGAAAAAGTTTTAAAAATTTTAGAAAAATGTAAAGAGAAAAATATAATAATGGTAGTAGATGAATGTTTTATGGATTTTATTTATGATGAAGAAAATTATAGTATTTCTAGTTATATAAATAATTTTAAAAATCTTATAATATTAAAAGCTTTTACAAAAATATATGCAATGGCTGGAATAAGGCTTGGCTATATGCTTTCTTCAAATGAAGAAATTATAAATAAAATAAGTTCAATTGGACAGCCTTGGAGTGTATCTTCTGTAGCAGCTTTTTCAGGGGAAGCAGCTTTAAAGGAAGAGGAATTTGTAAATAAAACTAAGTTATACATAAAAGAAAATAGAGAATTTTTAAAAAAGGAACTAGAAAATTTAGGCTTTAAAGTTTTTAATTCTAAGGCCAATTATATATTTTTTAAATCTAATATTTTAAACTTAAAAGAGTATTTAAAAGAAAAAGGAGTACTAATAAGAAGTTGCAATAATTATATAGCTTTAAATAAGGACTATTATAGAATAGCAGTAAAATCAAAGGAAGATAATAAAATATTAATTAAATGTTTAAAAGAATTAATAAAGGAAAAAGAAAATGAAAACTATAATGGTTATAATTGATGGAGCAGAGCCTTTAGATTATAGGTTTTGTGAAAATATTAAATCTATAAAATACTGCAAAAAAGTAAATAATACTCCAGATAAAATGGAAACTAATAGCCTTACTTGTATAATGAATCTTCTTAAAGTTCCTAAAGAGTATATTCCAAAGGGAAGAGCTTATTTAGAAGCCCTTTCTATGAATGAAGAAGTAAATGAAGAGGATTTAATTTTAAGGTGCAATAATGTTAATATAAATAATCATATTTTAATTTCAAGTTGTAAGGAAGAAAATAATTTAAAATACAAAAGTTCTATAAATTTATATAATAAATTTAAGTTTATACCTATGGATAGCTATAAAAACCTTCTTATAATAAAAAATGGGTATAAGAATTTAGATTATATAAAAACCTATCCACCTCATGAAAATCTAGGAAAAAATATTTATGAAATTATGCCAAAGTGTAGTAATAAAAGTATTGAAGAGGATTTAAAAAAGCTTATTTTAGATTTTAACCTTTATCCTTGGGGAGAAAGCAAAAAACAAAAAATACCTAGTTTTTATGCAATACATAAATTAAAGGGAGCTGTTGTATGTAAAACAGAAATTGTAAAAGGTATTGGAATGGCTATGGGAATGTATTGTCCTAAAATAGATAAAGTAACTTCAGATATAGATACAAATTTAAAAAATAAAAGAGATTGTGCCTTAAAACTTATTAAAGATTATGATTTTGTTCTTCTTCATATAAATGGAGCTGATGAAGCAGGTCATAGAAAAAACAAAAAAGAAAAAGAAGAATTTATTAAAAGGATAGATAGAGAAGTTATAAAATTTTTAAAAGAAAAAGATTTTAATTTAATAGTTACTTCAGACCATGGTACAAGCTGTGAAAGTGGAAAACATATAAATGGATTAGTAAATTTTTATATGACAAATAAGGAGGGGGAAAAATGGCTAAGGTAATAATGATACAAGGAACAGCATCAAATGCAGGAAAAAGTATTTTAGTAGCTGGGTTATGTAGAATATTTAAACAGGATGGATATAAGGTAGCACCTTTTAAATCTCAAAATATGGCATTAAATTCTTTTATAACTGAAGAAGGTTTTGAAATGGGAAGAGCTCAAGTTATGCAGGCAGAAGCTTGTAAAATAAAACCTAAGGTTGAAATGAATCCTATATTATTAAAGCCTACAAGTGATAAAGGCTCTCAGGTTATAGTTAATGGAAAAGTTTATAAAGATATGTCTGCAAAGGATTATTATAAGGAAAAGTCAAAACTTAAACCTGAAATTATGAAGGCTTTTAATAAGCTTTCAAAGGAATATGACATAATAGTAATAGAAGGGGCAGGAAGTCCAGCTGAAATTAATTTAAAAAAAGATGATTTAGTTAATATGGGGATGGCAAAAATGGCAAATTCTCCAGTTTTAATTGTAGGAGATATTGATAGAGGAGGAGTTTTTGCATCCCTTGCAGGAACAATGCTTTTATTAGATGAAGATGAAAAAGCTATGGTAAAGGGCACTATAATAAATAAATTTCGTGGAGATGTAAAAATACTAGAGCCAGGTTTAAAAATGCTTGAAGATATTATAAAAGTACCAGTAGTTGGGGTTGTTCCTTATTTAAATGTTAATATAGATGAGGAAGATAGTTTAACTGATAAATTTAATAATAAAAGTTCAGGCTCATTAATAGATATAGCTGTTATAAGACTTCCTAGAATATCAAATTTTACAGATTTTAATCCTTTAGAATATATAAATGGTGTAAAGGTTAGATATGTAGCTTCCACAAAGGAATTAAAAAATCCTGATTTAATAATAATTCCAGGAACTAAAAATACAATTTCAGATTTAAAATGGCTTAGAGAAAGTGGTTTAGAATCTTCTATAATGAAACATGTTTCAAAGAATAAACCTTTAATTGGAATCTGTGGAGGCTATCAAATCCTTGGAAAATATTTAAAAGACCCTTATAACATAGAAGAGGGGGGAGAAATTAAGGGTTTAGGACTTTTAGATTCAGAAACAGTATTTGAAAAGGAAAAGACAACAGTAAGAGTAAAGGGAAATTTAGAAAAGGTAGATGGAATTTTTAAAAATCTTTCAAATAAGGAATATGAAGGTTATGAAATTCATATGGGGTTAACTACTAATAATAAAAACCTTGTTAACAATAAAAATGTATATGGAACTTATATACATGGAATATTTGATAAAGAAGAAATAACAAAGATAATAATAGAAGAACTTTTGAAGAAAAAGGGATTAAGTACAGAAAATCTTAAAGCTTTTAATATGGAAGAATATAAAGAAACTCAATATGATATTTTAGCACAAGAAGTAAGAAAGGCTTTAGATATAGATTATATATATAAAATAATGGGATTATAAGGTGAAAAAATGAAAATTGAAAAGATAAAACCAGAGGAAATAGAAAAACGTAGTTTTGAAATAATTACAGAAATATTAGGAGATAAAAAATTAGCTCCTGAAAATGAAAAAGTAATAAAAAGAGTTATACATACTTCAGCAGATTTTGAATATGCAGATAATTTATATTTTTCAGAGAATATAGTAAAAAAGCTTGTTAATGCAATAAAAGGGGGAGCTTGTATTGTTACAGATACTCAAATGGTTAAAGCTGGTATAAACAAAAAAACATTAGCTAAATTTAATGGAGAAGTATTTTGCTTTATAGGGGATGAAGATGTTTCTAAAAAGGCAAAGGAAAAGGGAGTAACAAGGTCAATTGTAAGTATGGAAAAAGCTTGTACAATCGATAAAAAGCTTATTTTTGCCATAGGAAATGCTCCAACTGCATTAATAAGAATAACAGAACTTATTAAAGAAGGAAAAGTAAAACCAGAGGGTGTAATAGGGGTGCCAGTAGGTTTTGTAAATGTGGTAGCTTCAAAGGAAATGATGATAGAAAGTAATGAGCCTTGTATAGTGGCAAGAGGAAGAAAGGGTGGAAGTAATATAGCTGCTGCCATTTGTAATGCCTTAATTTATATGGCAGATGGAAGATAAGAATTTAAGGTGATTATATGAATAAAAAGGATTTAGAAAAGGAAAATTTTATAGATTCTAAAGAGAATATGTATATATATAAAAATCATAAAAAGCTTAGATTTGGCTATACAACAGGCTCTTGTGCAGCAGCAGCTTCTAAGGCTTCTATAATAATGCTTTTAAGTAAAAAACCTATTAAAAAAATTCAGATTATGACTCCTAAAAAAATACTTTTAAATCTTAATGTTTTAGATATAAGTTTTGGAGAGGATTTTGTAAAGTGTGCTATAAAAAAAGATAGTGGGGATGACCCAGATGTAACAAATGGAATACTTGTATATTCAAAGGTTCAGTTTTCAAAGGATAAAGATATTATAATTGATGGTGGAATTGGAGTTGGAAGAGTTACAAAAGATGGACTTCAATGTAAAAAAGGAAGTGCTGCAATTAATAAAGTCCCTAGAGAAATGATTTATAAAGAATTAAAAAATATATGTGAAGAATTTGAATATAAAGAGGGGCTTTATGTTGAAATATCAATACCAGAGGGAGTAGAAATTGCTAAAAAAACCTTTAATCCAAGGCTTGGAATAGAAGGGGGAATTTCTATTTTAGGAACAAGTGGAATTATAGAACCTATGAGTGAGAAAGCACTTATTGACACTATAAAGTTGGAAATGAAGCAACTAAAAGTAAATGGAGCAGAGTATTTTTTAATAACTCCTGGAAATTATGGAGAAAGTTTTTCAAGAGAAAATATGGAGATAAATATAGAAAATTCCTTAAAATGTAGTAATTTTGTTGGAGAAACCTTAGATTATGCTTGTGAGCTAGGAATAAAAGGCATTTTATTTATTGCTCATATAGGAAAGTTTATAAAGGTTGCAGGTGGAATTATGAATACTCATTCTAAAAATGCAGATTGCAGAATGGAAATTTTAGCAGCCCATGCTGGAATTTGTGGGGCAAATTCAAAAATCATTAAAGCTATAATGAATTGTATAACAACAGATGAGGCAATAGAAATATTAGAAAAAGAAGGATTAAAGGATGAAACAATGAAGTCAATTAGTAAAAAAATAGACTTTTATTTAAAAAATAGAATAAGAAATGAATTTTTAGTTGGAGCAGTTGTATTTTCAAATAAATATGGAATACTTTGTGAAACAGAAGATGTTAAAGAATTAATAATTAACTTATAGATAAAAGGGAGGAAAAAAATGAAGGGAAGATTATATGGGGTAGGAGTTGGGCCAGGAGACCCAGAACTTTTAACTCTTAAGGCAGTAAGATTAATTAAAGAATGTGAAGTAGTAGCAATTCCAGCTAACTCAAAGGAAAAATGTGTAGCTTATAAAATAGCATCTCAAGTTATTGAAAATATTGATGATAAAGAATTTTTATATGTACATATGCCTATGACAAAGGATGAAAATTTATTAAAGGAAAGTCATAATAAAGCCTCAGAACAAATAGCTAACATTTTAGATAGTGGAAAAAGTGTAGCCTTTTTAACTTTAGGTGACCCTAGCATTTATTCAACTTATATTTATATTCATAAGCTTTTATTAAATAGAGGATATGAAACAGAGATAATAAGTGGAATACCTTCTTTTTGCGCTGCTTCTGCAAAAATAAATGAAGGCTTAGTTGAAAAATCAGAAGAACTTCATATAATTCCTGCTTCTTATGAAATTAAAGAGGCTTTAAAACTTAAAGGAACTAAGGTTTTTATGAAAAGTGGAAAGAAAATAGGTGAAGTTAAAAAAGCAATAAAAGAAAATAAAAATAGAGCTATTATGGTTGAAAATTGTGGTATGGAAAATGAAAAAGTATATAAAAATCTTGAAGATGTAAAAGAAAATGCAAGTTATTATTCTTTAATAATAGTAAAGGGGGAGTAAAATTTTATGGTTAATTTTGTTGGAGCAGGCTCTGGAGCTAAAGACTTAATAACAGTAAGAGGAAAAAATCTTATTGAAGAAGCTGATGTTATTATATATGCAGGTTCTTTAGTTAATCCTGAACTTCTTCAGTATAAAAAAGAAGAATGTATTGTTTATAACAGTGCAAAAATGACTTTAGAAGAAGTTATAGATGTTATTAAAAAATCAGAAAAAGAAAATAAAAATACAGTTCGTCTTCATACAGGAGACCCTTGTCTTTATGGTGCCATAAAAGAGCAAATGGATATTTTAGATAAAGAGAAAATAAAATATGAATATTGCCCAGGAGTAAGCTCTTTTTGTGGAGTAGCCTCTAGCTTAAAGGCAGAATATACTCTTCCTAATATATCTCAAAGTGTTATTATAACAAGAATGGCAGGAAAAACTAAAGTGCCAGAAAAAGAGGATATAGAAAAGTTAGCATCTCATAATGCAACAATGGTAATATTTTTAAGTACAGGACTGTTAGAAGAATTAGAAAAAAAGCTTATTAAAGGTGGATATAAAGAAAATACTAAAGCTGCTATAGTTTATAAAGCAACTTGGGAGGATGAAAAGGTAGTAAGGTGTACAGTAAGTACCTTATTTGAATCTGCTAGAAAAAATAATATAACTAAAACAGCTCTTATAGTAGTTGGAGATGTATTAGAAGGTAGTGAATATAATCGCTCAGAATTATATAATCCATTTTTTACAACAGAGTTTAGAAATGGCATAGAATAAGGAGGAATTTTTATTTGAAAATTTCTATAGTTAGCTTTACAAATAATGGAGCTATACTTAATAAAAAAGTAAATAATGAACTTGAAAAGTTAGGATATATATGTAAGTCTTATAGTATTTCAAGGTTTTCAAAAAGGTATAATTTAAATAAAATAGAGCCTTCTTTAAAAGAATGGACTAAAAAGCATTTTAAAGAAGAGGATGCTTTAATTTTTATAAGTGCTTCTGGCATTGCAGTAAGGGCTATAGCACCTTTTGTTAAAGATAAAAAAACAGACCCTGCAGTTATTGTTATAGATGAATTAGGAAGGTTTGTTATTCCTCTTTTATCAGGACATATAGGAGGAGCTAATGAGCTTTCTAAGAAAATTTCTAAATTTACAAATTCTATAGAAGTTATAACAACTGCTACAGATATAAATAATAAATTCGCAGTAGATGTTTTTGCTAAAAACAATAATTTATATATTTCTAATATGACTATTGCAAAGGAAATATCAAGTAAAATATTAGAGGGAGAAAAAATAGGCTTTTTAAGTGATTTTAACTTTAAAGGAAATATTCCCTCTGAACTTGTTAAAAAAAATATAGAGAATATTGTAGAAGAAGAAAAGAAAAAAGTTTCAATAAAGAATCCTAAAATAGGAATATATGTTTCCATAAGTGGAAAGGATATATATGAGAAAACATTAAATTTAATTCCTAAGATTGTAACTATTGGAATTGGATGCAGAAAGGGTACAGATATTAAAAATATAGAAGAACTAGTTTTTAAGGTATTAAAAGAAAATAATATATCTATAAATTCAGTTAAAAAAATAAGTAGCATAGATTTAAAAAAAGATGAAGAAGGAATAAAGGAATTTTCTAAAAAATATAACATTCCTTTTAAAGTTTATTCTAAAAAAGAGTTAGAAAAAGTAGAAGGTAATTTTACAGAATCAGATTTTGTAAAGTCAGTTACAGGAATAAGTAATGTTTGTGAAAGAGCAGCAATTATAGAAAATAAAAAAGGAAAATTAAAGGTTAAAAAAACTATAGGAAATAAAGTTACATTAGCTTTATATATAGAAAAATGGGGTGGAGTTTTTGAATAAAAAATTATATGTAGTTGGAATTGGACCTGGAGAATATGAACAAATGACAATAAAGGCAGTAAAAACATTAGAAAGTAGTGATGTTATAGTAGGTTATACTGTTTATGTTCATTTAATAGAAAAGTATTTTAAGGGAAAAGAGTTTTTAACAACTCCAATGAAAAAAGAAGTTGATAGATGTATATTAGCCTTTGAGGAAGCAGAAAAAGGTAAAAAAGTATCTTTAGTATGTAGTGGAGATTCTGGGGTTTATGGAATGGCAGAAATTGTATTAAGATTATCTTCAAAGTATAAAGATGTTGAAGTTGAAATAGTTTCAGGAATAACAGCAGCTTTAAGTGGAGCTTCAGTTTTAGGTGCACCTTTAATACATGATTTTGCAGTTATAAGTTTAAGTGATTTATTAACTCCTTGGGAAAAAATAGAGAAAAGACTTTTACTAGCTGCAAAATCAGATTTTGTAATATGTCTTTATAATCCTTCAAGTAAAAAAAGACAGGATTATTTAAAAAAGGCCTGTGATTTAATTATGAAATTTCAAAAAAAAGATACTATATGTGGCTATGTTAAAAACATAGGAAGAGAGAAAGAAGAGTATAAAATTTTAACCTTAGAAGAGTTAAGGGAGAGTTTAGTAGATATGTTTACTACAGTCTTTATAGGAAATTCTCAAACTAAAGAAATAAATGGAAAAATGGTAACACCAAGGGGATATAAAAATGTATAAATTACTAATATTTGGTGGTACAACTGAAGGAAGAAAGCTTATAGAGTATCTTAAAGATAAAAATATAAAAATTTACTTATGTGTTGCAACAGAGTATGGAGAGTCTCTTATTGAAGAAAATGAAAATATAAAAATATCTTCTAAAAGGTTAAATAAAGAAGATATGATAGAGCTTATAAATAAAGAAAATTTTGATTTAGTAATAGATAGCACTCACCCCTATGCTTTAGAAGTTTCTGAAAATATTTTTTTAGCTTGTAAAGAAACAAAAAAAGAATATTTAAGGCTTTTAAGAGAAAGTGAAGAGGAAAATAAAGAAGATATTATATATGTAAATTCAGTAAAGGAAGCAGTAGATTTTTTAGAAAATACCTATGGAAATATATTAGTTACAACAGGAAGTAAAGAAATATCAAGTTTTACTTGTTTAAAAAATTATAAAGAAAGAGTTTTTGCAAGGGTTTTGTCTATTCCAAAGGTAGTTGAAGAATGTTCAAAACTAGGATTTCAAGGAGCTAATTTAATAGCTATGCAAGGGCCTTTTACAGAAGAGTTTAATTATGCTTTATTAAAACAGATTAATGGAAAATATTTAGTTACAAAGGAATCTGGAACTTTAGGTGGTTTTAAAGAAAAAATAAATTCTGCAAAAAGAGCAGGGGCAAAGGTAGTTGTAATTGGAAGACCTAAAAAAGAAAAGGGATTTAGCTTTAATGAAATAATAAATATACTTAAAGTAAAGTTTAATATAAAAAATAAAAAGAAAATATATTTAGTTGGAATAGGTATGGGAAATCTTGAAACTATGACTTTAAAGGCAGAGAAAGTAATTAAAACTTGTGACATTATAATTGGTGCTAAGCGTATGGTAGAAAGTTTAAAAAACTTTAATAAAAAAAGCTTTATTTCTTATAACTATGATGAAATATTAAATTTTATTGAAGAACATAATGAATATGAAAATATTGTTATTGCTTATTCTGGAGATACTAGTTTTTATAGTGGCTCAAAAAAAATGCTAGAAAAACTAAAAAAATATGATGTAGAAGTAATATGTGGAATATCTTCCCCTGTTTATTTTGCATCAAAAATAAATAAAAGCTTAGATGATACAAAGCTTATAAGTATGCATGGAAAGGAAGAAAATATTATTTATCATATTTTACATAATAAAAAAGTTTTTTCTCTTTTAGGAGGAAAAGATAGTATAAAAACTCTATGTAAAACTCTTATTTTTTATCAATTAGATAATGTTAATTTATATATAGGACAAAATCTTTCCTATAAAGAAGAAAAAATATTTAAAGGAAAACCAAAGGATTTTATAAATTCAGAATTTGAAGGATTAACTGTTATATTAATAGAAAATGAAAACTTTTCACCTAAAAAAGCTTATATAAATATAAAAGATGAAGAATTTTTACGTGGTGAAGTTCCTATGACTAAAGAAGAAATTAGAAGTCTTTCAATATTAAAGCTTGAATTAGATAAAGATTCTATTGTATATGATATTGGTGCAGGAACAGGCTCTGTTTCTATAGAAATGGCTTTAAATGTAGAAAAAGGTAAGGTATTTTCTATTGAAAAAAATCAAAAAGGAATAGACCTTATTAATGAAAATAAAAAGAAATTTAAAGCAGATAATATAGAAGTTATAAAAGGGGTTGCACCAAAGGTTTTAGATTCCCTTTTAAAACCAACTCATGCCTTTATAGGAGGCTCTTCTAGTAAATTAAAAGATATTATTAAAACCCTTTTAGATAAAAATCCAAAAATAAAGGTGGTTATAAATGCAATAACTTTAGAAACTTTACTAGAGGCTCTTAATTGTATAAAAGAATTTAATGTTAAATCTATAGATATAACTCAAGTAGTTGTTTCTAAAAATAAAAAATTAGGAAACTATAACTTAATGATAGGTCAAAATCCTATTTATATAATTTCCTTTAAAGGAGAAAATAAAAATGAGTAGAGTAATGATTGCAGCTATTTCAAGTGGAAGCGGAAAAACAACAATTACTTGTGGACTTCTTCAAGCTTTAGTTAACAGAAAACTTAAAGTTTCCTCCTTTAAATGTGGCCCAGATTATATAGACCCTATGTTTCATACAAAAGTTATTAAAACAAAGTCAAAAAACTTAGATAGTTTTTTTTATGATGAAAATACTTTAAAATATTTAATGGATAAATCAATGAAAAATACAGATATATCTATAATTGAAGGAGCTATGGGCTTTTATGATGGATTAAGCACTTCATCTTTTAAAGGAACATCTTATGAAATAAGTAAAATAACAAAGACCCCTGTAATTTTAGTTGTAAATGCAAAAGGAATGAGTAGGTCTATTGTTCCTATGATAAAGGGATTTTTAGAGTATGTAGAAAATTCTAATATAAAGGGTGTTATTTTAAATGAAATATCAAAAATGATTTATAAAGATATAAAGGATTTAATTGAAGAAGAACTTAATATAAAGGTTTTTGGTTATGTTCCTAATATAAAGGACTTAACAATAGAGAGTAGACACTTAGGGCTTATTACTCCTAGTGAAGTTAAGAATTTAGAAGAAAAGCTTAATAAATTAGCAGAAGTTTTAGAAGAAACTTTAGATATAGATAAAATAATATCTCTTGCAAATACTAGTAAAAAATTAGATTATGAAAAAATAAATGTGCCAAAAATAAATTTAAAAGATAATAAAAAAATAAAAATAGCTATTGCCTATGATGAAGCTTTTTGTTTTTATTATGAAGATAATATAAACCTTTTAAAGAAAATGGGAGTTGAAATAGTATATTTTAGTCCTATACATGATAAATTTCTTCCAAAGAACATAAATGGACTTATTTTAGGAGGGGGCTATCCTGAACTTTATGCTAAAGAACTTTCAAATAATAAATCTATGAAAGAAAGTATATATAATGAAATAAATAATGGGCTTATAACTATTGCAGAGTGTGGCGGTTTTATGTATCTTCATGAGAATATGGAAGATATTAATGGCATTTCTTATGAAATGGTAGGTATTATAAAAGGAAAATCTTATAAAACTTCAAAACTTAATAGATTTGGATATATAAATATAAAAGCTTTAGAGGATAATTTTTTATGTAAAAAAGATGAGATTATAAAAGGACATGAATTTCATTATTTTGATAGTACAAATTGTGGAGAAAAGTTTTTTGCAGAAAAACCTTCAAAGAAAAGAAGTTGGAAGTGTATAAATTTAACTAATAATTTATTTGCAGGATATCCTCATATACATTTTTATTCAAACTTAAATGTTCCTTATAACTTTATTAAGGCTTGTAAAAATTATAATTATTAAACTTTAAAATATATTTTCTTATATAAAAAATTTAATTAAAACTTAAAGAAGATAAAATGGTGGGATAACATGAATTTAGATGATATTTTAAATAAAATAGAAAAACCAAGTGAAGAAGCAATAAAAGAAAGTAGAAAAAGGTGGGATAGCATTTCAAAACCTTTAAGAAGCTTAGGACTTTTAGAAGAGGCAATAATTAAAATTGCAGGTATTCAAAAAAATTCTAAAGTAGATATTAATAAAAAAGCTCTTATAGTAATGTGTGCTGATAATGGGGTAGTTTGTGAAAATGTAACTCAAACAGGTATGGAAATTACAGCTTTAGTAACAGAAAACTTTACAAAAAATAAAACATCAGCCTCTGTTATGGCAAATTCTCTTAATATAGATGTTTTTCCAGTTGATATTGGTGTGTATAGGGACTTAGAAAATGTTATAAAGAAGGAAGAAGAAATTGTACCTAGAAAAATTATAGATAGAAAAATAGGCTATGGTACAAAAAATTTATATAAAGAACCAGCTATGACAGAAGAGGAAACAATAAAAGCAATAAAAGTTGGTATTAATATGGTTAGAATTTTAAAAGAAAAGGGTTATAAAATAATAGCAACAGGAGAAATGGGAATAGGAAATACTACAACAAGTAGTGCTTTAGCCTCTGTATTTTTAGATAAATCAGTAGAAACAGTAACAGGAAAGGGAGCAGGTCTTAGCATAAAAGGACTTGAAAGAAAAATAGAAGTTATAAAATCTGCTATAAAGCTTCATAAACCAAATAAAAATAATCCTATAGATGTTTTATCAAAACTTGGTGGTTTTGACATAGCAGGTCTTGTTGGCGTTTTTTTAGGAGGCTCATTATATAAAGTGCCAATAGTTATAGATGGATTTATTTCAGGAGTTTCAGCCCTTATAGCTTGTAAAATTAATCCTTTAGTATCAAATTATATTTTGCCTTCTCATGTTTCAAAGGAACCAGCAGGAAAGCTTATTTTAGATGCTTTAAATTTAAAACCTTTATTAAATTGTGAAATGTGCCTTGGAGAAGGAACAGGAGCAATTTCAATATTCCCTATTTTAGATTTAGCCATTACTGTATATAATAATATGGTGCTTTTTGATGAACAAGGATTTTGTTATAAACCTTTATAAAAAATAAGGAGAATTTTATTTATGTTATATTTAGTTACTGGTGGTAGTGGTAGTGGAAAATCTGAATATGCAGAAAATCTTGCAGTATCCTTAAAAAAAGAAAATTTAATTTATATTGCAACTATGTTTCCTTTTGATGATGAAAGTTTAAAAAAAATTGAAAGACATAAAATTATGAGAAAAAATAAGGGCTTTTTAACAAAAGAATGTTATAAAAATTTAGGAGATATTTCTATTTATAAAAATTCTACAGTTCTCTTAGATTGTATGTCTAATTTAGTGGCAAATGAAATGTATATGGAAAATAAAGAAGATAAAGATATTGTGTTAAAAATAATTAATGAAGTAAAAAGGTTAAAAAATATTTCAGACAATATAGTTATTGTAACAAATGAAATATTTTCTGATGGAATAGAATATGATAAAGAAACAGAAAAATATATAAATAATTTAGGAAAAATAAACAAAGAACTTGGACAATTAGCAGAACAGGTTATTGAAGTTGTATATACTATTCCTATATATATAAAGGGGGAAGTTTAGATGTGGAACTCATTTAAAATAGCTTTTTCTATGTATTCAAAAATACCAATGCCAAAAACAGATTGGAATAAAGAAAATATGAAATATGCCCTATGCTTTTTTCCTTTAGTTGGCTTAGCTATAGGAATTATATTTTATTTATGGAGTCTTTTAGCTAAATTTTTAGCTTTAGGAAATATATTTACTACAGCAATTTATACTATAATTCCTATATTAATTACAGGTGGTATACATATGGATGGTTTTGTTGATTCTATGGATGCTATAAATTCTTACCAAAGTATAGAAAGAAAGCTTGAAATTCTTAAGGATTCTCATATAGGAGCCTTTGCTTTAATAACTTCAATAACATATTTTATAGCTTATTTTGGAGTACTAAGTGAAATAAAGGGAGAGGAGATAATTATTGTATCCTTAGGGTTTATATTATCAAGGGCTTTAAGTGGCCTTTCAATAGTAACTTTTCCCTTAGCTAAAAAAAGTGGTCTTGCAGCAAATTTTTCAGATTCAGCACAAAAAAAGAAAGTAAAAATTACAATGATTATTTATATAATAATTATTAGTTTAATTATGCTTTATATAAATCTTTTTTTAGGAATAGCTTCAATAATATCCTCTTTAATAGTATTTTTTTATTATAAATCAATGGCTAAAAAAAAATTTGGAGGAATTACAGGAGATATTGCAGGGTATTTTCTTCAACTTTGTGAACTTTTTATAGCTTTAGCATTAGTTTTAGTTGGAAAAATATTTTTATAGGAGGATTTTTTTTATGAATTTTATAATTGGTGGAAAAGCTCAAGGAAAATTAGATTATGCTTTAAATACTTTTAATTTAAACAAAGAAGATATTTTTAATTGTGAAAAACTTGAAGATGAAAAAGAAATAAATTTTGAAATGTTAAAATCAAAAAAGGCAATTTATAAATTTCATATTTTAATAAAGGTATTGTTAAAATATAATACTCCTGAAAATACTAAAAATTTAATAAAAGAATTATTAGAAGAAAAAAGAGATTATATAATAATAGCTGATGAAATAGGGTATGGAGTTGTTCCAATAGATAATTTTGAAAGAATGTATAGAGAAGTAGAAGGAAGAATATGCTGTGAAGTTGCTAAAAATTCTGAAAAAGTATATAGAGTTATTTGTGGCATTGGAACTATTATTAAGGAATAAAATTATAGAAGGAGTAAAAAATATGCTTAACATAATATTTATTCGTCATTTAAAAACAAAGGGAAATAAAGAAAAAAGATATATAGGAACAACAGATGAGAGTTTACTTAAAGAAGAAATAGAAAAGGTTAATATAAATAATTATCCTAAAAAAATTCAAAAGGTTTATTCAAGTCCATTAAAAAGATGTATAGAAACTTCAAAATGTATATATAAAAATTTTCAGCCTGTAATATATGAAAATTTAAAAGAATGTGATTTTGGAGATTTTGAAAATAAAAATTATAAGGAATTATCAAATAATATATATTATCAAAAGTGGATAGATAGTAATGGAAAACTTCCCTTTCCAAATGGAGAAAGCCATGAAAAGTTTAAAAAAAGATGTATAGAAGCTTTTGAAGAAATAATAAAAGAAGCTATAAATTTAAAAGAAAAAAATATTGCATTAGTAGTTCATGGAGGAACTATAATGGCTATTTTAGAAAAATTTGAAGTTTCTAGAAAAAGTTTTTATGATTACCAAGTGAAAAATGGATGTGGATTTATTGGAGAAATAGATGAAGAAAAGTGGAACTTAGAAAAGAAAATAAAAATAGTAAAAGAAATAAAAATACCTGATGCATAAAAATTTTCTTTTATGTATCAGGTATTTTGCTATTTTAAAAGAGTTTTAAACTCATCTATACTTTTAGGATATATATTATCATTAGAAACTATATTTTTAGAAACAAGAACTTCATACATATCAAAAAGAATAGGCTTTTTTAAATTTGCAGCCTTAACTACATCTTCATTTTTAAATATTTCAGTTGGTGTACCATCAAAGATAATATTTCCCTTTGAAAAAACAAGAACTCTTTCTGCCCAGCGGTAAACAAAGTTAACATCATGGGTTGAAACTAAAATAGTTTTTCCTTCTTCATTAAGTTTTGATAAAACCTCTTCGAGGACAGCTGAATTTATAGGGTCTAAAGAAGCTGTTGGCTCATCAAATATAATTACTTCAGGTTTCATGGCAATAATATCTGCAATACTTACTCTCTTTTTTTCACCACCACTTAAATAATGAGGTGGACGGTCTTTAAAATCTGAAATATTCATATAATTAAGAGCCATTTCAACACGACTTTTAACTTCTTCCTTTGGAAGCTTTAAATTCATAGGACCAAAGGAAACCTCTGCCATTACAGTTGAGGCTATAATTTGACTATCTGCATCTTGAAAAACAATTCCAACATTTTTTCTAAGTTCATTTAAATTTTTCTTTTCAATAACTTGTCCATTGTATAATATTTTACCATTTTTAGCTTTTAATACACCATTTAAATTTAAGAAAAAGGTAGATTTCCCAGCTCCATTAGAACCAATAACACAAACTCTTTCTCCTTTATAAAAGTTAACATTAATTTTATTTAAAGCTGTCTTTCCATTACCATATGTATATTCTAAGTCTTTAACTTCAATAATAGGATTTTTCATAATAATTTTCTCCTTATTTTGTAATTAATGCTATAGCTATAATAAAAATTATAAATATAATGCTATATACTATTTGATTTACTTTAATTTTTTTATCTTCCTCAAGAAAAAGAAATTCACCTTCATAACATCTTGATTCAAGAGCATTATAATACTCATTTGCTTTTTTAAAAGACACAACTAAAAGATTACTTAAAATTTGCCCAAAAGAATAACAAGAAGTTTTAAAATTCCTATATCCTAAACGAGATATAGCAGAATTTTTCATGTTACATTGAACTTCCATAAGAATAAAAATATATCTATAAATTAAATTCATAAGTTCTGTAATAATACTTGGAACATGACATTTTCTAAGTACAGATATAATTTCAAAAGAAGGGGTAGAAAGTGTCATAAGATAAGTTGAACTTATTGCACCTAAAGCTTTTAATACTAAAAAAATAGTGCTTTTTATACTATTTATTGAGGTAGAAATATAAAAAAAATAAAAGTTAATATTATATTCTCCAATAGTAGTAGTAGTAGTAGTAGTAGTAGGCTTTCTTGAAACTCCAAAGGCAATAGCAAAACTTCCAAGTATAATAAATGTAAGTGGAATACTCATAAGAGAAATATAATCATGAATATGTAAGCCACTTTTAACAATATTTAAATATGCCATTAGTGCAATTATTATAATTGAAACATAAACATTATCAAGTATTATACATAAAAGTAAGGTAAGTATTGAAAATCCAACTTTAAAATTTGGACTCCAATTTCTTATTTTTGAGTTATATGCATAATAATCTATAGAAAATACACCTTCTCCATGATTATGTGCCATTTAAAATCCCTCCATATATAAAAATCTCTTGAAAGTATACCATAAAAATATAAAAATACAAAACTTTATTAAAGAATTATTCTTAAAATCCAAATAAAGTAATTTAATGTAAAAATATTGAAAAATCATTGACAAAATTTCTTATATGGTGTTATATATAAAATGATTGATTATTATGTTTTGAGAGAATTTTTGTTAAGTAAGGAATGAAAAAGTTATGAATAATAAAAAAACAATTTTTGCTAAAGTAGGATTAGTTTTTGCCTTTGGCTTTTTATCAGCACCAATTATTAAGGCAGATGTAATAACAACAACTATTCCCTATGTAGATGATAATGGAGTAAAATATGTAAATATAGAAGACCTTGCAAGAGCATCAAAAGGAACAGTAGTAGAAAATGAAGAATCTATAGATATAGTTTTAAATGATGCTATTTTATCTATATATCCAGAAAAAGGAGCAGCCTTTTTAGATGGAGATTTAATTCCTTTAAAAACAAAAACTGTTATTGATAATGTTACAGGAGAAACTTTTGAATTTCCAATATGTGAAAAAATAACGGAAAATGATGGAGGACACTTAATACCAGTGTCTGTAGTTTCAAAATCCTTTGGAATTGAAGGAGAAGAAACAGGATATGTAATTAAAACAGAAGTAAAAACTGAAAAAAATAATAATAAAACAAGTAATAGTAGTAGTAGTAATAGTATTATTGAAAGCAGTACTGTTCATACAAATACTGCAAATAGTAGTAGTAGTAATAATGATAGTGATGAAAACAGTAATTTAAATACAAAAACTGAAGATGGGTTTGAAAATAATAATAATAATAATGATAATAACACTGAAAATAATAAAAATGATAGTAAGATAAATGAAGGCAGTGATAATTAGTGAAAGAAAGTAGTTTAAAAGTATTTGGAGGTAAAGTTTTCTCATGAAAAAAAATATAGTAGCTATAGGAGTCTTAGGAATATGTTCAACTATGTTTTTAGGATGTAATGTTGACTTAACAAAATTACCTACTATTCCATTTGAAAAGTTTGTGTTAGAAGGAGATACTGAAGAAAAAGATATAAAATTAGAGGAAGTAGAAAATTGTATAACAACAGAAGATTTAGATAAATTAACAGAGAATACAACAAACCTATTTAATTTAATATATGGTAAAGATTATTATTATGAAAATTATTATGACTTAGAAAAGTATTTTGAAAATACAAAGGATTTTTTTACAAATGATTATTATGAAAGTCTTATAAAAAATAATAATAATAACTTAAAAAAGATAGCAGACAATATTTATTCTAAGGAAAATCAATTCTTTAAACAGGAAGAAATAATAGAATTTGAAGAAGATACAGATAAAAGATATATAGTTGTTGAAGTTGTATATATAAATGATTCTAAAAGCTTTATTACTGATAAAATAAAATTAACTATAGATAATGAATGTAAAATATCAGATTCTGAAATAATATCTCAAGGAGAAGTTGCTGATAATACTACAAAAGCCTTAACTTCTGAAGGCTCTATTATTAGTGATAATGAAATTAATAATTTTAAAAAGATATTTTCAAACTTTTTAGGAGAAATGTATAATGAAGAATTATATAAAAATATTGAAGATGAAGAAAGCAAGTTAGAATTAACTTCTTTAATAGAAAATTTAACCTTAGAAAATAAGGATGAGGAAGTATTAAAGAAACTATTTTTAGCAGGTAGAGGAACATTTAATAACTATTATATAACTAAAGTATATTTAGAAGATAAAGATGCCTTAGCAAAGAGTGTATTTACTGTTTCTTTTGTAAAGGGTAATGATGTAACAGAATTTAAAGTGAATTTTTCAAGAATAAATCAGAGTATTACTTCGATTTCTATGTAGTAGTAACTAAAGAAGTGAGAAAGGAAAGTCTTAAAACATGAGTAAAGAGAAAAAAATAAAACATGAGAAAAAACGTAAAAAAAGACATATAGTTAGAAATATATTTCTTGTATTATTTCTTATAATAATTATTTCTGCAATTGCAGCAGCTTTTCTAGGATATAATTTTTATAAAAAACATAAAATTGAAATAAGTAATTGCATAAAAGATGGCTATAAAAAAGTAGAATCAGTAGATGAAAATACTTTTAATGGTAGACATAGTACAAAAATTTATGATAAAGATGGTAATTTGTTAAAAGAATTTAAAGTAAATAATTCTATATATAAATCTTATAATGAAATAAATCCATTAGTTTTTAAAGCTAGTATTGCAATAGAAGATGAAAGGTTTTATGACCATAAAGGAATAGATTATAAAGGAATATTAAGAGCTGGAGTAAAGTATTTAACAAGTAAAGGACAAGAAGTTCAAGGAGGTTCTACTATAACTCAACAATTATGTAAGTATACATTTTTAACTTTAGATAAAACTATGTGGAGAAAACTAGAGGAAATGGTTATAGCACAAGAACTAGAAAAAAAGTATACTAAAAATGAAATATTAGAGTTTTATGTAAATAATAATTATTTTGGTTATGGTTGTTATGGTATTGAAAGTGCTTCTGAATATTTCTTTCAAAAAAGTACAAATGATTTAACTCTTTCAGAAATAGCATTTTTAGTTGGAATTCCAAATAACCCAACTGTATATGACCCAATTAATAAAATAGATAATACTTTAGAAAGACGAAATCTTATATTAAATAAAATGCTTGAATTAGGTTATATAACTAAAGAAGAATATGATAAAGCAGTAAAGGAAGAAATAGTATTAAATGTAAATAAGGTTTATTTTGATAATACAGTAGATGATTATGCTTTAGATTTAGCAGTAAATGAATCAACAAAAATCCTAATGAAAATGAAGGGCTTTCAGTTTAAATATATATTTTCTACAGAAGAGGAAAGAGTAAATTATTTTGATAAATATAATGAATTATACAATTCTTGTAGAGATGAATTTTTAACTGGAGGATATGAAGTAAATACTACTATAGATATGGAACTTCAAAATCAATTACAATGGTATATTGATAATGAACTTCAAGGAGAAACAGAAGTTGATGAAGAAACAGGTATTTATAAAAGACAAGCTGCAGCTACAGTAATAGATAATAGTAATGGAACAGTAGTTGCAATAGTAGGAGGAAGAACACAAGAAGGAAATACTTATAACAGAGCCTTATTATCTGCAAGACAACCAGGTTCTGCTATAAAGCCTTTAATTGCATATACACCAGCCTTTGAAAATGGATATTATCCTGATGAAATGTATATGGATGAACCTATAGAAAATGGACCAAGTAACTGGTTTGATGGATACTATGGAAATATTTCCTTAAGATATGCTATAGAGACATCTGTAAATACAATTCCTTATAGATTAATGGAAAGTTTAGGAGTAGATAAGTGTAAAAAATATTTAACTAACATGGAATTTAAATATCTTACTCCAGAGGATAATTCACCAATACTTGCAGTTGGAGGATGGTCAAAAGGTGCAACTACAATAGAAATGGCTGGAGGATTTTCTACATTAGCTCGTAATGGAACATTTATAGAACCTACTAATGTTTTAAAAATAACTAAAGTAGGGGTAGATAAAGAAATTTATGAAAATGCTTTTTTACAAAAGAAAATTTATGATGAAGGGGCATGTTACTTAACTACAGATGCCTTAAAGGGAGTTTTAACTAAAGAGTATGCTACAGCTCATGGAAGTGGAATTGACAATTTTGTAAATCAAGCTGGAAAAACTGGTTCAACAGATGAGTATAAGGATTTATGGATGGCTGGCTACACCCCTTATTACACTGCTGTAGTTTGGAATGGTACAGACACACCAGAACCTTTATATTCAAGTATGTCAGCCTCAAAGAATATATGGAAAAATATGATGACTTATTTACACAAAGACTTAGAAGATAAAGAGTTTCAAAAACCAGAATCTATATATGAAGAAAATGGACAATTAAAAAATAATTTATCAAGTGGAGAAAATAAAATACTTTTAGCTAGAAAAAATGAAGAAACAACAAGAAAATCTTCTGAAATTAATGAGCAAACAGAAAGACTTAAAGAAAATTCTTATAGAATAGAATATGGATTATCTGATAAAGAAGAAGAGGCAAGGGAGAAAAAGGCAAAGATTGCTTTAGAAGAATTATCTGAGTATAATCTTACAAAATCAACACAAGAAGAAGAGCTAAATAAATTATTAGAAAAGTGTAGTAGAAAGATAGAAGAAGTTAAAAAAGTTTCTTCTTATAATGAATATATTTTAGAATATAAAAATTTAAAAACTTATTTTACTAATAAATTAAACAGCATAAAAGCAGAAGAAAAACGTAAGCTAGAAGAAAAAAATAGAATAAATAAACCATCAACAAGTACAGCAATAACAACAAGTACAGCAAATAAAACTAATAATAAAACTAATAATAAAACTACTACAACAACAGCTACTACTAAAAATAACAATAAAAATAATTAAATAGTAAATTAACATAATACTATGAAAGAGGAAAAAATTATGTTAGGAAAGAAAAAGAGAAAAATAATAACAATAATAACAAGTATTATAATAATTATAACATTAGGCTTTGTTGTATATTCTTTGGTAAAAAGAGAAAAACTTGCAACTAATGTTGAAACAAGTGCTCAAGAAGAGCATAAAATTAAAAGCCTTGCTTCAAAGGCAGGATATAAAATGCTTAGCTTTGAAGAGAGAGATTTTATACTTGTAATTCCAGAAGAGTCTTTAGAGGAAGAGGAATTTAAAAATTTTATAAAAGAAATATATGATTATGGAAGTGAAGCTAAGGAAGAATATATTTCTTTTCAAGTTTTTTCAGATGAACAACATGCAAAAAAACTTGAAAATTTTTATGAAGAAGGCTTATTAAAGGATGTAAAAATAGATTTTAAAACAAATAAAGTAACTATAGGAACCTTTGAAAAAGTTCCAGCTATAGAAAAATCAGAATTTATTAATGAATATTCTCAAGGAAAAGTAATTTCTAAAGATGGAAATATAATTATAACTATGGATATGACTTTTGAAGGGGAAAACCCAGTAAATGTTGTAGCAAATGCTAAAGCCTTTTGTGAGTTATTTAAAGCTTCTAATCCATCAAAAAATATTAATGGTATAGAACTTCACTTAAATGAAGATAGTGATACAAATCAATATAGATTTAACAGTTTATTTAAAGAAGTTTTAGAAAAAATAGAAGTAGTAAATTATTAAGAAATTTTGGAGCTAATTTTTGTTAGCTCCAATTTTTATTTTTAATAAAAATGAAAAAGAATTTTAATATAATTTACTATTGATATTAATTATCATTTACAAATGATAAAACTAATGTTATAGTATATTCAGGCTTTAAATTATCGCGGCAATTTCTATAGGAGATGATAATTATGGCAAAAATGATGGGTCCTAGATTTAAAAGATGTAGAAGATTAGGATTAAATGTAATAGGACATCCAAAGGCAATGGACAGAGCAAATAATACAAATGCTAGAGATGGTAAAAAACTATCAGCATATGGTACACAATTATTGGAAAAACAAAGATTAAGAGCTTATTATGGTGTAATGGAAAAGCAATTTAGAAATTACTATAAAAAAGCTACAAAGATGGACGAATCAACAGGGTATGCTTTAATAAAACTGTTAGAATGTAGATTAGATAATCTTGTTTATAGATTAGGTTTTGCTACATCAACAGCAGCAGCTCGTCAAATGGTAGTTCATGGACACATTTTAGTTAATGGACAAAAGGTAGATATTCCTTCATACAATGTATCTGTTGGAGATGTAATATCTTTAAAAGAAAAATCCCAAAAAAATGAATTTTTCAAAGACACATTTACTTCAAACTTTTTAAATACTCTTCCATATTTAACTAAAAATGAAGAAGAATTTTCAGGTAAGTTAGAAAGATATCCTGAAAGAAATGAAATTCCAATAGAAATAAATGATGTACTAGTTGTTGAATTTTACTCAAAGCAACTTTAGCATTAGAAATCACGTTATACCTCCCTATAACGTGATTTTGCTTTAAAGTAAATTATTTAGAAATCTTCTGCAAGAAATAGGATGTAATTTATAAAAGGAGATTTTTATTATGATAAATATAAAAAGTAAAAATACTGATTTTTGGATGGATAAAGTAATAAATAATGAGCAAATATGGGAAGGATATTTTTTAAATGAAAAAATAACTGAAAAATCAAAAATAGTTTATACAGGTTTTTTAAATGAAGAAAAAGGAATTATGGAATGTGGCTGGGTAGTTTATCCTAATTTAAATTATCTTTTAGGATTTCTTCAAAATATATTTATTCCAACTTGTCTTATAACTTGGTTTTATAAAGAGGTAGATGATTTTTTTGTTCTTTGTGGAGATTTTGAAGAAAGTTATGAAAGAGTAAAAGAAGATGTAGAAAATGATGAATTTAATAAATATAAATTATTAGAAGATTTATATTATAGAGTAGATAAATTATGGGAAGAAAATAATGAAGAAAAAGTATTAAATGCTATAGAAGATATATGTAATGAAGTTAACCTTTCTTTTGATTGTGACCCAGAAAAAAAATTATTTATAAAAGTATTTAATAGTCCAGAAAATATACCAGATTTTATTAAGGAAGTATTAGTATTTGAAGATGAAGAGTTTATAGAAGAAGAAACTTCAATGGATTATGAAACACTAGACTATACATTAAAAAATGTATTAAAAGAACCTCTTATAAACAGAAAAATAATAGATATTTTAAATAGTAATATGAAAATTATGTTTTAAAAAAAGGGCTTTTTTTAAGCCCTTTTTTTATTTAAGTTTATTTTAAACAATTATTCATGCTCTTTGCACTTAAGCCCATAGTTGATAGGTTATGTAATAGAGCAGATGTTGTTGGAGTTATTACACCAAACAAGCTTAATAAAAGAAGGCTTGTATTAAATGTAATTATAAATCTAAAGTTTTTATTAATCTTATTCATTAAAGCTGTACTTAATTTTCTTAAAGTTACAAGGTCTTCAAGGTTAGAAGAAAGAAGACTTATATCAGATACTTCACGAGCAAGGTCTGAAGAATCTTTCATTGAAATAGAAACATTTGCACTAGCTAGTGCAGGGGAATCATTAATTCCATCTCCAACCATTATAACCTTATGTCCCTTTTCCTTTAACTCTTCTATTACTGAAGCTTTATTATCAGGAAGAACTTGAGATTTATATTCTGTTATTCCTAATTTTTTAGCTACTATAGAAGCTGTAGATTCTCCATCTCCTGTAAGCATTACAATATTTTTAATACCCTCTTCTTTTAAAGCTTCTATAACATATTTTGCTTCTTCTCTTATTGGGTCTTCAATACATAAAAATCCTGCAAGCTTTCCTGCAATTGCAAGGTATATAATAGAGCAGCCATCAGCTTCTTTATTTATAAGTTCAAGCTCTTCTTCTGTAACTATAACATGTTCGTCTTCAACAATAAAATGATAACTTCCAATAAGAACTTTTTCACCATTTAAATTTGATGAAATTCCATGGGCTACAACATAATTTACTTCAGCATGTTCTTCATTATGAACTAAATTTTCATCAATAGCTCCTTGAACAATAGCATTAGCAACGCTATGAGGGAAATGTTCTTCTAAGCATGCAGATATTCTTAAAACTTCATCTCTATTATATCCATTACAAGGAATAACCTTTTTAAGTTTTGGAGTAGCAACAGTAAGAGTTCCTGTTTTATCAAAAACTATTGTATCTGCATTAGCAACTTCTTCAAGGTATTTACCACCCTTAACCATTATTTTATTTGTAGAAGCTTCCTTCATTGCAGAAATAACTGAAATTGGAGTAGAAAGTTTAATTGCACAAGAATAATCAACAAGTAAGACAGAAGTAGCTTTTCTTAAATTTCTTGTAAATAAGAATATAAGACCAGCTCCTATAAAGCTAAATGGAACAATAGAATCAGCTAATTTTTCAGCTTTATTTTGAACATCAGCTTTAAGCTCTTCTGATTGGTCAATTAATTCAATAATTTTATTTATTCTAGTTTCATTATGTAAAGCTCTTACTTTAATATCAATTATACCTTCTTCAATAACAGTACCAGCATAAACACTGTCTTCAACTGATTTAAAGGCAGGAATTCCTTCACCAGTCATTGAAGATTCATTTATTGAAGCTTCTCCATTTACAATTATTCCATCAACAGGAATCATATTTCCAGTTTGTACACGTACAACATCATCTATTTGTATAGAAGATAAAGGTACTAAACTAGTTGAATCATCACAAACTTTCCATACATTTTCAATATTTATAGCAAGACTGTTTGTTAAAGCATTTTTTGCTTTTTGTCTTGTATAATCTTCAAGCATATCTGATAAAGAAAGAAGGAACATTATAGAACTTGCAGTAGAATAAGAACCTTGTGCTAAAGACATTCCTATAGCAGTTCCATCTAATAAATCTACATTTACATTTAAAGTAACTAAGCTCTTAGCAGCCTTAAATATATATTTTGCTGAAGAGAATAATATTAAAGCCTTACGGATTGGGAAAGGAACTAATGTTTTAACTAGTCCTCTTTTAACAAATTTATAAACAAGTTTATTTGTAAATTCTTCATTTAATTCTTTTGACTTATCATTTAATGCTTCAGGGAGAATCATTAAGTTATTTAAAGATAAATTAGAAACTAAATCTAAAACACTTTCTTTAAAACCTTCATTATAATATATTAAAATACTTCCTGTAATATATGAGGCAGTAACATTTTCAATAAAATTATTATTTTCTAGAGTATATTCTATATTATAACTATCATCTAAAGTAAAGGCATCTTGTCCACATCTTAAACGAATACGCCCAGGCATATCATGTATTACCTTATAATTCATCTAAAAATCACCTCTCTGTGTTAAGTTTTGTAAAATACTAAAAAGAAAAATTACTGCTTTAAAGTATTTGTGAAAAGCAGTAATTAATATGTTTTATTATTCTTGTTCACTTGCAGCTTTAGATTCAGCAAATATATCTTGAGCATCTTCTTTCATAGTTTCAAGTGTAACTTGAGCATCATTATGTAATTTCATTCCTTTTGCAAGTACATTTACACAAGCTTTTCTAGCTGTTTTGCTTTTAACAAGATTTACTCCAGCAATTCCAGAAGCTAGTCCTCCTAAGAAAAGTAATGTTTTTTCATTTTTAAAAAAGTTTTTCATAAAAAACCCCTCCTTAAATTAATAGATTTTTTTAGTCAATATTATTAAAAATATTTTGGTATAAATAGTATAAATAATCAGCATTTAGTGACTATTATTATGAATAAAGTAATTATATTACTAAAAATTTATATAGTCAATATAACTAAAAAATTAGTTATTATTTAAAATAATGTATTTTTAATAAATTAGGTAAGTAAAAAATATATAAAAAACAGGTAAATAGAGTTAAGAATAAAAAAAAGAACCATGGTATATTAAATATGTAATTAAGAAAGATTATCAATTGAATAAATATTTCAATAAAGGAGAGGAAACAATGAAAATAGTATATTGGTCAGGAACAGGAAATACAGAAAAAATGGCAGAATTAATTGCAAAAGGAATTGAAGAAGGAGGAAAGAAGGCTGAAGTTATAAATGTTTCAGAAGCTTCAAGTGATATTTTTGATAATGAAGAAACTATAGTTTTAGGTTGTCCAGCTATGGGAGCAGAAGTATTAGAAGAATGTGAATTTGAACCATTTATAGAAGAAACAGCTGATAAGTACTCAGGAAAGAAAGTGGCATTATTTGGTTCTTATGGATGGGGAACTGGAGAATGGATGGAAAGCTGGGAAGAAAGAATGAATGGATATGGAGCAGTTATAACTTTAGATTGTTTAATAATAAATGAAGCTCCAGAAGATAATGATGAAAGATGTATAGAATTTGGTAAGAAAATAGCAGCACTTTAATTTAGAAAGGACAATAATTTATGTATTTAGCTTTTTATGAAAAATTAAATTCACTTCCAGAAAAAGAGTATATTGAAAATTTTCTAGTTTATAATACTGCAACTGTAATTGCAGAGGCTAAACCAGCTTCAATATTAAATTTTAGTGAAGATAATAAAAGCTTATATAGCGGTTGGAAGAAACATGGAAGAGATTTTGTGAAGGAAATTGATTTAGAATATGTTGAACTAAGAGAAGCAGATTCTTCTATAATAGTCTTAGTGTATAGAAAAGATATAATAGGAAAATGCATTACTAATGAAAAAAATAAAGAATTTTTAGTAAAGATAGGTTATCCTAAAGAAGTTTCTGTTGAAAACTATATAGAAAATTTAAAAACTAGATATATGTTATATCATTGTCCACATGAACTTGGGATATTTTTAGGAATCCCTATTGAAGATGTTAAAGACTTTATGGAATGCACAAATAAAAAATGTTTATTATGCGGATATTGGAAAGTATACAACAATTATTATACAGCTGAAAAAACCTTCAAACAATATGATATTATAAAAGAACATACAATCCATAGTTTTGTAAAAAGTAGTAGTGCTATTGAATTAGCAGAAAGCATAAAAAAAGAATTTTCTCCTAAGTTGTGCATTTCATAACTTTAAATAAATAATTTAAGAATAAGTAAAGCAAAAAGTAAAGAATTAAGCCTTTACTTTTTTGCTATGTCTTTTTAAGGAGGATTTATGAAAAGAAAATTATTAACCACAATAATATTAGGAATAACTATAATATCAATGTTTATATCTTGTGGTGATAGCACAAAAGATAAAGACAAAAAAGAAAGAAAAAAGGTAGAAACAAGTAGTATATCAGCAGAAAAAAGTACAAAAACACAAGAAACCTCTACAACTACAGTAGAGAATAATAAAAAAGAAACAGAAACTGCTAAAAATGAAGAAAATGTTTTAAAAGAAAATCAAACAAGTGAGGAAAATAATACTACATTAGAAAATAATGAAGAGAATAAAAAAGTAGTAGTATCTAATAATGAAGGCACTGAAAATAATATTTCATCAAATAACAATGTAGAAGGAAATACTAATATTAGTAATAGTTCTTCATCTGAAGGCAATAATAATTCTTCTTCAGAACAAAAAACACCAGAACAAACAGAAACTAAAAAGAGTGTTTATAAAGATGGAACTTATACAGGCTTTGGAGATGGAATGAATGGAAAGGTAAAGGTAAGTGTTACTATTTCTCAGGATAAAATAACAAGTATTTCAGTAGGAGAAAATAGTGAAGATGAAGAATATTTAGCAGAAGCTAAAGGTGTTATAGATAGAATAATTGCTTCTCAAAGTACTGATGTAGATGTAATAAGTGGAGCAACTTATAGCTCAAATGGAATAATTGGAGGAGTAAATGAAGCATTATCAAAGGCTAAAAACTAGAAAATTTATAAGGATAAGTATACTTTTTGTGGTTTTTATGTTTTCTCTTTTTCTTATAGGATGTACAAATGAAAAATCAAATGAAGGTAAAGGTACAGAATATGAAAAAACTGAGGAAATTTTAGGCACTGTTGTTACCGGTAAAGTTTATGGAAAAAATAGTAAAGAGGCATTAGAAGAGGCATTTATAAGGGCTAAGGATATTGAAAAAGTTATGTCTGCAAAACTTAGTGATAGTGAACTTACTAAGGTAAATGAAAATGCTTATAAAAAGGAAGTAAAAATTTCAAAGGATTTATATTTTGTTATAGAAAAGGCCTTGTATTATTCAGAATTAACAGAAGGAGCTTTTGATTTAAGTATAGGTAAGCTTATAGATTTATGGGGAATAGGAACAGATAATGAAAAAATTCCTCAAGAAGAAGAAATAAATCTATTAAAAGGAAAAAAGAATTATAAAAATATAGTTCTTAATAAAGAAGAGAGTACAATAAGGTTTTTAAATGAAGATATAAAGTTAGATTTAGGTGCTATTGCTAAAGGATATGCAGCTGATGAAATGAAAAAAATAATATGTGATAAGTATAAAATAGAAAAAGGAATATTAAATTTAGGTGGTAATGTAATGACTATTGGCTCTAAAAATGAAAATGAAAAGTGGAAGGTAGGTATTACAAACCCATTAAATACAGAAGAGGTTTTAGCAGTTGTAAAGGTTCAGGAAAAAACAGTAGTAACCTCTGGAAATTATGAAAGATATTTTATTAAAGATAATGTAAGGTATCATCATATATTAAATCCTGATACAGGATATCCAGCAGAAGAAGGAGTTATAAGTACTACAATTATAACAAAAAACTCTATAGATGCAGATGCTTTATCTACTGCAACTTATATATTAGGAAAAGATAAAGGTTTAAAGCTTATAGAAAGTATTGATGGAATTGAAGGAATATTTGTTGATAATGAAGGAAATATAACAAAAACTTCAGGTATAAATGAAAGTAATTTTGAAGTTATAAATAATTAAAAAACCTTGAGGTGGAAAATGAAAAAGAAAAAAAATCTTATAGCAATATTAATTTTAGCTTTAATAATAGTTTTATCATTATTTTCATTAAAAATGATTAATAGAGAAAGTAAAACATTAGGTATAGTTAAAGTTATTAAAAATAATGAAGTTATAAAAACTATAGATTTAAGCAAAGTTAAAGAAAGCTATGAATTTGAAGTAAAGGGAGATAATGAAGAAAGTAATACTATAAAAGTAGAAAACACTGGAGTATCTATAATAAGTGCAAGTTGCAAAGATAAAATATGCATACATACAGGAAAAATAAAGGATTCCTCTCTTCCTATAGTATGCCTTCCTAATAAGCTTATTATAAAATTTGAAAGTACTAAAGAAAGTGAAGATAATATTGATGGAAAGACTTTTTAAAGAAGAAAAAATAAGTAAAACAAAAAAGATGGTAACATTATCTCTTTTAACAACAATAGCCTTAACTATTTTTATGATAGAATCATACCTTCCACCTTTTCTTCCTATACCAGGAATAAAGCTTGGATTATCTAATATAGTAACTTTATTAGTTATTCTTCTATGGGGTTTTAAAGAAGGAGCTTTATTATCTTTTATGAGAATAACTCTTGGAAGTATATTTGCAGGACAAATGATGTCTTTTATTTATAGTTTATCTGGAGGAATTTTATGTCTTTTAGCAATGTGTACTTTTAAAAGAATTTTTTTAAAAGAAGATATGATATGGCTTATAAGTGTAATAGGAGCTATTTTTCATAATATAGGACAAATAATTGCATCTTGTGTATTTTTAAGTAATTTAAGCTTATTAATGTATTTTCCAGTATTATTAATAAGTGGAATAGTTACAGGTTCCTTTACAGGAGTAGCTGTTCAATATTTAGTAAGAAAAAACAAAATTATAAAGAATTTATTTAATAAATAAATTTCAAAATTTTTTATAAAAAATTGACTATTAGTAGAAAAAATTATTGATAAAAAGAAAAAAAGTAGTAATATATTATCATATGATAATCATTATCAAAATAAAAAGGAGGACTTAAAGTGAAGAAAAGTCATAATAAACTTAAGAAAATTGTTTCAATAACAGCAGCATCAATGGTTTTAGCAAGTATGTTAACAACTGGTGTTTCTGCAGAAGAGACAGTAAAGATTGAAAATATTAAATCAAGCTCTTATGATTCTGTAACAGGAGTAACTACATTAATTGTAAATGTGGCAGGAACAACAAAAACTTATTTAGTTGCAGAAAAAGATAAGGATTTAAGGGATAAAACACAAGTAAATCCAACTAATGTTACAAGTGATGGTTCCATTGTAAAGTATGATATTACTCCAGAAATAAATATTTCAAAGGTTTATGGAAAAGCAACTATAAGCTATGGAGATTTTTATTATGGAGAAGTTGAAGATGATGCAAAAACTTATGAAGATACAACTTTTGATTCTAGTGAAGTAATAGAAAATAATGTTTTAGAAAAGTCACAAGAAGGAAAGTATGATGTATTAACTTCGGCAACTATAGTAAAGTCAAGTTCAAAGAAAACTCCAAAATATTTAAATCTTATTGGTGAAAATGTTCTTTCAACTGTAAGATTAACACAAGAAGGATATGATAGCTTTTATCCTGGAAGTAATTTAGAAAAGCCAAATACATTCCCGGAAAATGCAACATTTACACCAGTAGCTACAGCAGAGGAAGAAGGTATAACTATTTCAGCTGTTAAAAATGTACAAGTATCTATAGATTATGATACATTAATTAATGCTTTAGCTTTAAAGGAAATAGGAAAGGAAACTGAATTATCTTCAAATTTCTTATCAAAACTTCAAGAAGTAAGTGATTTGACAATAGATGAATCAGAAGTTGGATATGCAAAAAAATTATATAAAGATGGAAGTTATGGTAAGCGTGAAATAGTAAATAAAAATGCACTAAACTCAACTGTAAAAAATGCATATACAAAAACAACTTATGAATATGGTAGTAAAGGACATGGAGAATATATAGTACAATTCTATATTGATGGAAATGGCATGGATGCTGATTCTTTCACAGCTTATATGCAAAGTATTACAGGTGCAACAATAAAAAATAATAGAACTAACAAAAAAGATGGTTTATTCTCTATTCATAATATATGGGGAGTATCAGGACATGGATTATATGTAGAAGTTTCTCTTTCAAAAACTGAAGGAAAAGTTCACTATGATGGAAAGTTTAAAGATTTATCAGTAGGAGCAAATTCTGATGATTATACAGTTACATTAATAGCTAATGGATATGAAGACTTAGTTGTAGGTGATGTTAATTTTGATAAGTATTTAGATGGGGTAACTCTTAATAAAGACACTTTTAAAGTTTCAGAAAATAAGGCAGAACTTGAAATTAATACAGATAATGTTGAAAGTGAATTTAATGAAAATTTAAGTAAAGAAGCTTCATATACATTATCAAAGGTAAATGGAAAACAAAAAATAGATTGTTCTTCATTCTTAGGAGAATGTAGTGGAAAAACTGCAACAATAGAAAATCTTAAAGCTTTAGTAGAAGCAAATGGTGAAGGACAATACTCTTTAAATGTAAAAACAAAGGATTATGCCAAACTTTCTTTAAGCTTAACAATAGAAAATGATGTTACAGATGATAACAATAATAATAATGATGATAATAATACTACTAAAGATGAAGAAAATAATGGCTCTAATGAAGAAAATAACAATAATAATAATAATGGAAATTCTTCAAATACAAATAATAGTGGAAGTTCTTCAACAAATACAACAAGAAATAGTGGAACTACTACAAAAACTTCAGACACAAACAAAATAGCTATTTTTTCAATTTTATCTTTAGCTTCAGCAATGGTGGTAATTAGCTTTAAAAAGAAGATAGGAAGTTTATTAAAATAGAAAGACTAACTAGGAGGACATAATTTAATGACACTTTTAATTTCCCTTATAATTGCTTTTTTATTTATAGGAATTGGGCATAAATTTATTAAAAAAAATGCTAATCTTTGTTATATAATAGCAGCAGTAATATCAATAATATTAATTATATTTGAATATACAAAACTAAGCTCTAGTTTCCCATTATGGCTTAATAATATATTATCTATATTTACAAAAAGTGCATTTTCAACAGCTTTATTTATAGTTGTAATGTATACAGGTGCTTTGAAAAATGGAAGCAAACTAATAAAAATATTAATGCCAATAAGAGCAGAATTATCAATTATAGCAAGTATTCTTACTTTAGGACATAATATAATTTATGGGAAAACATACTTTGTAAAACTATTTACAAACCCAGAAAGTATTAAAGGAAATGTTTTATTAGCTGCAATAGTAAGTTTAATATTAATTTTAATTATGCTTCCATTAATGATTACATCTTTCCAAAAAGTTAGAAGAAAAATTCAACCAAAGAAGTGGAAAAAACTTCAAAGGACAGCCTATTTATTTTATGGACTTATTTATGTTCATATAATGCTACTTATAATGCCCTCTGCTTTTAATGGAAATGTAATATATATTTTTAATGTGATTTTATATAGCATAATATTTTTAACCTATGCTGTTATGCGTATAAGAAAAGCCTTTACAAAAAAGAAATTACCAAAGGTTTATTTAAATTCTGTTATAGCAATAGGAATTATAATATTTTTAGCAATAGGTGGCTCAATTTTATATTTTAATAATAAAGAAAGAAAATCTAATGAAAATACAATAACTAACACATTAAAAGATGGAACTTTTACAGGAAATGGGGAAGGATTTAGGGGAAATATTGAAGTGGAAGTCTTAGTTAAGGATGGAAAAATAATAGAAATTAATATTATAAATTCTTCAGATGATAAGGCTTTTTTAAATAAAGCTTCTAAAGGGATAATTGAAAAAATTATTAATGAACAAAATACAGATGTTGATGTAGTAAGTGGAGCAACTTACAGCTCAAATGGTATTATTAATGCAGTAAAAGATGCTTTAAAATAGTTATTTAATTAGGCAATATAAAAAGTGTGAATTATTACAAGAAAAAAAGTAATAGTTCACACCTTTTTATTATAGTCCAAAAATATTTCTTTTCTTTGAAATAAATATTGCCATAATTATTGGAAATATTAAACCTGAGGCAATGTTTAAAATTGAAAAGCCAGAAAAGATTATGTTTGCTATTATTGAAATAATTTCAAAAATAAAATAACCATAAACACCAATAGATTTTTTCATAAGAATAAATATTATTGATATAAAAATAAGTATTGATAAAATAAGACCTACAATAGTTTGTCCAGTAGTTGGAATAATAGATGTATCCATTCCTAAATTTTTATAGCTTTCAACAATGCTATCTTTTGAAGTAAGCATCATAATAGAACTAATTAAGCTAAACACAAAGCCTATTATTGTAAGAACGGATATTGTAATTATTCCACCACCTAATTTTTCATTATTATTTTCCATAAAAAATCCTCCTAAAATTAATTATTTATAAATAATATCATATACTTTAAAAAAAGCATATGTATTTTTCTAATAAAAAAGCTTTATAAGTTAAAAATATCTTTTTTTGAGAAACAAATGTTGTCATAAATGCTGGTAGTATTAATGAAGAAATAACATTAGGTGAAAATCCATGAAGTATTATAGATACTATTATTGAAATTATAACAGTTAGAAAATAAAGATAAATTCCTAATGATTTTTTCATGAATATTAAAATTGTTGATAAAAGGAAAACAACTCTAAAAATAGTATCAATAATAAGATGAAATTTATTTGCTTCAAACATAGGATTTTTTCCAAATATAATGTTTAAATTAATAAAAATGCCTAAAACAGAACTTAACAAGGTAAGCCCAGTTATAATAATTATTCCAGCACCTAATTTTTGATTTTCTTCCATAAACATTTCTCCCTTCTTTAGCATAAAATTAGTAAATATAAGTTTATTTTTACCTGTAAATACAATTATTACTTTATCAGTAATTCATTATATAGTCAATATTTTTTAGTTATGAAATATAATAAAATTTCATATAGGAATTTTTAAAAATATAAATACTCTTTCATACTATAAATAGACTTGTAGTATTTTTGAAAAAACATATAAATTTTAAAAAATTAACAAATTATTAGTGCAATAAATATAAAAAAATGGTATATTTATAGGGTTAGTAAATAACTATAAGGTGGGTAAAAAAATGAAGAAAAAATATTTAAAATACATAATTATTGGAGCAATAATTGTGTTATCAACAGTAGGAATATATTTAGTTAAAGTATCAAGCAAAAGTAATGAAGTATATAGCAGTAATATAGAAACTACTGTAATAGATGATTCTTCACAAAAAATATATATTAATGGAATCATTGAGCCAATTGAAAATAAAAATATTTATTTAGACCAATCAAAGGGAAAGGTAGATACTGTTTCAGTAAGTAATGGACAAACTGTAAATGCAGGGGATCTTTTATTTACTTATAAAAATGATACAATAACATCTCAAGTTGAAGAAATAAATGGACAAATTTCAACTTATGAAAGTCAAAAGGAAAGATTAGAAAGTAAGAAAAAAGATTCAAATAATAAATTAACAGAAAAGAAAAATAGTCTTTCAACTTTAAAATCTAATCCTCAAGATGAAATGGCAATAGCTTCAATTCAAACCTTAGAAGGAGAAATTCAAAGTTTAGAAGTAGAGGTAGGTCAATATAATGACCAAATAGATACGATAAATGATTCTATAAAAGAGTGCAATAAAAAAATAGAAAATTTAAAGAAAGATGAAACTGTTGAAGTAAAGGCTGATATTTCTGGAATTGTATCTATATTAGGAAATAAGGATGATTATACAAATGTCTTTATTTCAATAAGTAGTAATGATTTATATGTTAAAGGAACTGTAAATGAAAAATATATAGGGAAACTTAAAAAAGACCAAGAAGCAGATATATTAGTTGTAGCAAATAATAGCACTATAAAAGGAAAGGTTGATGAAGTAAGTAATAAACCAATATCAAGTATGGGAGGACTTACAGCAGGAGGAGGAGCTACTACAGATTCTTCTAATTCTTTATCAAATTATGAAGTAACTCTTTTATTAGATTCTCAAGAAAATATTTTAGATGGCTATCATGTTCAAGCAACTATTTCAGAAGAAAAGGGTGAACTTATATTATCAAAGGATGCTATTATTAATGAAAATGAAGAAAAGTATGTTTATAAGGTAGAAAATGGAGTGCTTAAAAAACAAAAGGTTGAATATGAAGATTCAGATGATAATAATGTTAAAATTTTAAATGGATTAGAAAAGGGAGATACAGTTGTTACAAATCCAACTAAAGACACGAAAGAAGGAATGAAGTATGAGTAGTCTTATTCAGCTTAAAGATATAAATAAGTATTATGGAGAAGGAAAGGAAAAGCTTCATGTATTAAAGTCATTAAATATGGAAATTGAACAAGGGGAATTTTTAATGATAATGGGTAAGTCTGGTTCAGGAAAAACTACCCTTATGAATTCTTTAGGATTTTTAGATAGATTTGATGATGGGGTTTATTTATTTAATAATGAAGAGGTAACTCATATAGATGAAAATAAAAAATCAGAACTTAGAAATAAGTATATGGGATTTATTTTTCAACAATTTCATCTTATAGATTCTTTAACTATAGGCAAAAATGTAGAACTTCCATTACTTTATAAAGGAAGTGTAAATAAAAAGACAAGAGAAGAACTTGTTTTAAAGTATTTAAAGTTAGTAGGCCTTGAAGAAAAAATAGATAGACACCCAAAAGAACTATCAGGAGGACAACAACAAAGAGTTGCAATTGCAAGGGCTTTAATAAATGACCCTTATGTAATATTTGCAGATGAGCCTACAGGAGCCCTTGATAGTGAAACAGGTATTCAAATTATGAATATATTAAAAGAATTAAATAAAGAAGGTAAAACAATTATTATGGTTACTCATGATGGAGATTTAGTAGATTATGCAACAAGAGTAATTAAAATAAAAGATGGTGTTATATGGGAGGGAAAATAGTATGTCTATAATTGACTTAATAAAAACGTCTTTATATAGCATTAAGGCACATAAATTAAGAGTATTTTTAACTATGATAGGAATAATAATTGGAATAAGCTCTACTGTAACTGTAAAGTCAATTGGTGATGGATTATCAGATTATGTAAGTAAATCTATGGAAAGTACAAACTCTAATAAATATCAAATAAATTTTGAGCCAGAAAATGAAGAGGGTTATTATATGGACTGGTTTGAAGAATATGATATAAATGATGTGAAAAACATTAATGGAGTAAAGGATGTAGAGACTATATCTAATTCAGGAAGTTCTGAATTTCAGATGGCAAATGTTTCTTTTTTTAATAAAACAACTTTTGCCATATTAACTGCTAAAGTAGATAATTTAGATATTCAATGTGGAAGAAATCTTACTGAAAGTGATGAAGGAAAAAATAAAATAGTAATTAACGAAGAGGTTGCTTTAGGATTGTTTGATAAAGTGGAAGATTCTATAGGAAAGGGAATATCTTTTAATGGAGATATTTATGAAGTTATAGGAGTAACTAAAAAGTCAACAAATTTAATGGATTATATATCATCTATGTATTGTTTTATTCCAAAGGAAAATTTAAAGTCAGCAAATTCATCAGATTATATTTCATCAATAAATGTATATGTTGACCCTAAATTTGATAAAGATACAGTTTTAGATAAAGTTATTGAAACTTTAAAGAAAAATCATGTAAACCTAGCTGGAGAATATAAACTTCAAGATTCCTCAGAACAAATAGAAATTTTAACAACTATTATAGGTGCTATTACAACTTTTGTTTCTGCAATAACTGGAATTGCTTTATTTGTTGGTGGAGTAGGAGTTATGAACATAATGTATGTTTCTGTAACTGAAAGAAAAAGAGAAATTGGTATAAGAAGGGCTATTGGTGCAAAGCCAAGAACAATACTTTTCCAGTTTTTATTTGAAGCAGTAATAGTAACTGGAGTTGGTGGAATTATAGGTATAGTTTTAGGTTATATTTTAGGAAGTTTAGTAAGTACATTTATTCCTATTGAAGGCTTTAAGGCTGTATTAACTGCAAAAACCCTTATAGGTTCAGCATCTATATCAGTTTTAGTTGGAGTTATATTTGGTATAATTCCTGCTAGAAATGCCTCAAAGATGGACCCTATAAAAGCTATTTATCAATAAAACTTATTTTAGGTTCATTATTTTTTAGCTACTATAAAACAGTTAAAAAAATAATGAACCTATATGTATTTAAATAATAAATTATACCTCTCTATTTAAGGTAAAAAAGGTAAAGGAGCCTGTTTCTAGTATATTTCCATTATCATCAGATAATTCTATATTATATACAGAAATTTGTTTTCCTTGACGAACAACTTCTCCTATACAATATATGTAGTTAGTATTCATGGCAGGTTTTATATAATTCATATTTCCTGAAATAGTAGAAACATAATGTCCATAAGCACAAGCTGCATAACCTGCTGTAATATCAGCTAAAGAAAACAAACATCCTCCATGAACAGAATTATAAAGGTTACAAATTTCTTTTGTAACTTTCATTTTTGCTTTTGCATAGCCACTAGAAATTTCAATAATTTCAATACCTAGCATTTTCATATATAAATCATTATTTGCATTTTGAAGTAAGGTTTTATTTATAAGTGAAGTATCTTTCATATGTAATTCTCCTTTTTTATATAAAAATTTTAATATGATTTTACACTTTCAAAAAATAATTATATTATAATAAAAGGTTATAGTCAAAAAAATAAAAAATATTGCCTAGAGTTTTGCTACACTAGACAATATTTTTTTATTTAGTTTTTAAAGGAATTTCTATAATCAAGAGGTGTTGCACCAGTAATTTTTTTAAATATTGTGCTAAAGTAACTTTGGTTTGAAAATCCTACTTCAAAAGCAATTTCTAAAAGAGAAAGGTTTGTCCCTTTTAATAGCTCCTTACTTTTTTCAACTTTAAAGTTATTTAAATATTGAATAAATGTAATGCCTGTCTCTTTTTTAAATAATCTACAAAAATAACATTTATTCATATTAAAGTCTTTACATATTGATGAAACACAAATTGGTTCAGAATAATTATTTTCAACATGCTTTATAACCCTAGATATATTAGGAGAAAAAGCAGCAAGCTTGTTTGAAGAGTAATCTTTTATTATATTCATAAGTAAATCATAAAGGTATTTTAAACATTTTGTATCCATTAAAGGAACATTAGGATGTTTTGAAGAATTAACCTCCGTTTTATAAGGCCCTACTAAAAAGTATTGAATTGAATCCTCATTTTTTTGAGGAATAATATAATAATTTATGCTATTTTCATAAGTCCAGGTTAAAGGAGCATCATTAAAGGGGATATTTGTAAGAATAGAATCTTCTACAAATTTTGAAAATATAGGTTCAAACTCATCTTTAAAACCTTCTTTATGTATAACTTCATAATTAGAATTTATTAATGTTATTGGAAATTCGCAACAATTATTAAAAATTTTTAAAATATCATTTGTATAAAACAACTTGAAAATCCTCCTTATCTTGTAATGATAATCAATATCATATAAATATTATCACTCTATTTTAAGAAAAAGTCAATTTATTTTAAAAAAGTACAAAAAAATTAAATATATTAAATTCATATAAAATTATATAAAAATAATATATTTAATCTATTTAAGTATTTAAAAATTTTTTATTTGCTTTTGCTTGTGTTCATATTAAGGCTTGCAGTAGTAGTACCTCCATAAAGAGTTGCTGTACTTATTGTATTATAAATTTTTATTGTTGGAGCAAGCCATACACTTCCAGTACCTCTATAAACATTAACAAGACCTTCTCCACTTACAGCAGAACCTATTAATGTTTTAGCAGAACGTTCAACAGTAAAGCTTATGTTTCCACTTCTAAGAACAGCAAAGTTACCATCTACTTTAAGAGTTTCATTATTTAATTCAATAACATCAATTTCACATACAGGAACAGCACATTCTAAAACAACAATACCTTTTCCTGAAAGTGATATTTGAAATATACCCTCTCCACCTAAAAGAGCAGAGGAAACATTTTTTTGCATAATAGGTTTAACAGTTACTCCCCCTTGAGCACAGTAAAACATTCCCTTATCAACAATTATTTCTTCATCATCTAATTCTAATACAAGAAAGTGATTAAAAGAAGGCTCTAAAACTACCATTCCAGTACCCTTATATTTAGGTTGGGAAACAGATTCTCCTGTTGTCATACTTGAGAAAACTCTTCCTAAAACATTTCCAGCAGTTACTCCAGATACCATTTCAATATTTCCTTTAAAATAACTCATAGCACCAGGTTCAATTTCTACAGAATCGTTTTCAAGATAGATAGCAATTTGTCTAGCTCTTATATTTTGTTTTTCCATAAAATACATTTGTTGAGCTCCCATAATGCTTGGACTTCCTTTAAGTTTAAGATATTCTAAAACCTCAACCCTCATTCCTTTATTTTCTGCACTATCTATAACTTTTATATTATCTCTAGTTCCAATTGCACTACATTCCAAAAGTAACACTCCTTTGTTTATATAAATTATCTTATAAACATAAATTTACCATATTTAAAACACTTAAGCAATAAAATTATCTTTATGATATAATTTTTATAAATAAAAAAGAAAGGTAGTTGACTTAATAAATGGGAAAAGCTTTAGTACTTGCAGAAAAACCATCTGTAGGAAAGGAACTTGCAAAGGTTCTTAAATGTAATGAAAATAAGGGAGCATATATTGAAGGAAATAAATATATAGTAACTTGGGCCATGGGACATTTAGTAGGACTTATGGATCCAGAAGGTTATGATGAAAAATATAAAAAGTGGAGCATGGAAACACTTCCAATGTTACCAAATCATATGAGACTTACAGTGTTAAATAAAACAAAAAAACAATATAATGAGGTAAAAAAACAATTATTAAGAAATGATGTAAGTGAAATAATAATTGCTACAGATTCAGGTCGTGAAGGAGAATTGGTGGCTCGTTGGATTTTAGAAAAGGCAAAGGTAAAAAAGCCTCTTAAAAGGTTATGGATTTCATCTCAAACTAAAAAAGCAATTTTAGATGGATTTAAAAATCTTAAAGATGGGAAAGAATATGAAAATCTTTATAAAGCAGCTGTATGCAGAGCAGAGGCTGATTGGCTTGTAGGGCTTAATGTAACTCGTGCTTTAACTTGTAAATACAATGCTCAATTAAGTGCAGGAAGAGTACAATCTCCAACTCTTTTTATGATAGTAAATAGGGAAGAGGAAATAAAAAATTTTAAACCAGAAAATTATTGGTGCTTAAATGCAAAGGGAAAGGGCTTTACTTTAAATTGGATAGATAATAAAACCTTTAAAGAAGAAATAGCAGATTCTATTATAAATAAGTGTAGGGGAAAAGATGGGGAAGTTATAGAAGTTAAAAAGGCAACTAAAAAGAAATATTCTCCTGCCTTATATGATTTAACAGAGCTTCAAAGAGATGCAAATAAAATTTTTGGATATTCAGCTAAAGAAACTTTAAATTTAATGCAAAGGTTATATGAAAATCATAAAATTTTAACCTATCCAAGAACAGATTCAAGATATGTAACTTCAGATATTGTAGAAACAATACCTGAAAGATTAAAGGCAGTAGCTTTTGGAGAATATAGAGCAGTAGCTGAGCAATTGTTAAAATTAGGAGTAAAGGCTAATAAAAACTATGTTGATAATTCAAAGGTTAGTGACCACCATGCTATAATTCCAACAGAAGAAAAAGGAAATTTAGCTAATTTAAATAGAGAGGAAAAAAATATTTATGACCTTGTAGTTAAAAGATTTTTAAGTGTATTAATGCCAAATTATGAATATGAACAAACAACAATAGTTGTAGATATTGCTAAAGAAATTTTTATAGCTAAAGGAAATATAACTAAAAATAAGGGATGGAAAAGGTTATATGATAATTTAAAAGATGAGGAAGAAGAAAATCAAGAACTTCCAAACCTTAAAAAAGGAGATAAAGTAACAATAGTTTCAGTTAATAAAGTTAAAAAGGAAACTACACCACCATCAAGATTTAATGAAGCTACTCTTTTATCAGCTATGGAAAATCCTCATAAATATATAAATGTAGGAAAGGATGCTGCAAAAACCTTAGGAGAAACTGGTGGTCTTGGAACAGTTGCAACTAGAGCTGATATTATTGAAAAATTATTTAATTCCTTTGTAATAGAGAAAAAGGGAAAGGATATTTATCCAACCTCAAAGGGAAAACAACTTATAGATTTAGTACCAAAGGATTTAAAATCACCACTTTTAACAGCTAAATGGGAGAAAGAGTTAGAGGATATAGCAAAAGGAAAAAGTAATGATATTAAGTTTATTAAAGGCATGAGAGAATATGCAACAAATTTAGTTGAAGATGTTAAAGGTGGCACAGAAAAATTTCATCATGATAATCAAACAGGAAAGAAATGTCCTAACTGTGGAAAATACCTTTTAGAAGTAAAAAGTAAAAATGGAAGACTTCTTGTATGTCAAGATAGAGAATGTGGCTATAGAGAAAACTTAGCAAGACTTACAAATGCAAGATGCCCAGAGTGTCATAAAAAATTAGAACTTAGAGGGCAAGGAGAAGGGAAAATTTATGTATGTGTAGGAGAAAACTGTAACTTTAGAGAAAAAGAAAGTGTCTTTAAGAAAAGATTTGATAAATCCTCTAAGGTTAATAAAAAAGAAGTTAATAATATAATGAAAAAGATGCAAAAAGAAGCAGAGGATTTTAATGAAAATCCATTTGCAAAGCTATTTGGGAAAATAGAATAATTATTTTTTAAACATCCTTATGATTTAATATGTAAGAAAAATAAATAATAATTATTTTCTTCTAAAAATGAAAAGTCTATAAAATTTTTCATATAAAGTATTGACTTTGAGTTGACTTTAAGTGTTAATATTTACTTATAAAACTAGTATTTATTATAGCATTAGGAGGAATAATTAAAATGATTTTATGGCTTTTATTAATGATAATAATACTTTGTATATTATTATCTGGTATAGTTATGTTTTTCCCATTTAATCTTAAAGGAAAGAGTAAAAAGTATTCAGCTATTACAATTAGCATTTATGCTTTATTTCAAATAATACTTTTAGGAAACATGATAGGTTCTACTATGTTTTTTAAAGAAATTTCAAATGTATATATTCAAAATATAATGCTTTTCTTTGCAGCTATTTACTTTATTGTTATAACCTATGGTTCTCTTCTTCTTTTAATAAGAAAATTTTTGGTATTTTTATTAAAGAAGACAAAAAAGAAAAAGACTTTAGAAGTAATAAATAGCAAAAAAATAGTAGGATGTATATTAATTTTAATGAGTGTAGTAGGAATTTTAGGATATACTAATGCTAATAAAATAAATGTTAAAACCTATGAAATATCTTCTGAAAAAGAATTAGATAAAGAAAATTATGATATAGTAATGATTACAGATACCCACATGGGAACAGGTGCTAATAAAAAAATAGTTGATGATATTGTTAAAAAGACTAATAAAATTGAACCTGATTTTATATTTTTGACAGGAGATATAATAGATGAAAATACCTCTGATGAAAATGTAAATTACATATTAGATGCATTTTCAAAAATGAAAAGTAAGTATGGTATATATGCAGTACTTGGAAACCATGAAATATATAGAGGTGGAGATGAAGGAAAGTTATTTAAAGAACATGGAATAAATATACTACAAGATGAAATAGTTTCAGTTAGTGGAATGACAATAGTTGGAAGAAAAGACTATTATACAGAAAGGAAAGAATTTAGAGAAATTGTTTCTACAAATGAAATAAATTTTTCAGAACCTGTTGTAGTTCTTACTCATGAACCTTTAGAATATAAATCTATATCTAAATATAATGTGGATTTAGTTTTAAGTGGACATACCCATGGAGAACAATTCCCAGGTACATATATATTTGTTAAAATGGCAAATGATATGGTATATGGTTTAGGAAAATTTAATAATATGAATGCTATAGTAAGTTCAGGTGCTGGAGAATGGGGATTTCATTATACCTTTCCATCAAAAAATGAAATCTTACATATAAAAATTAATGGAAAAAAATAAATATAAAATTAAAGAAGTTATAGTGTTTATTAGGCACTATAGCTTCTTTTTTTATAATATATTATTCTAGTTAAATATGAAAGAAGAGAACATTTGGTTACAAAAAATTAACTTTCTTGCCTTTATAAATTAATGAGTTTATAATAATCTTTGTTTATTAAAGCTTATTAAGTTCAAGAAATAAATAAGATTAACTTAAGAATTTCTTAATATTTTATAGGTATAATTAAAAATGTAATGTAACTTATGAAAGGAAGAGTGCTAGTTTTGGATATATTAGAAGAAATAAAAAAATATGCAGAAAGTGATAAAGAATTAGTGGCAGTAAAATCTTTAGATGAAAGTATTACTTATAAAGAACTTCATGAATTTTCAGATAAGCTTGCATATTATTTAGAAGAAAATTATAAGGATAATAAATCACCTATAGTTGTATATGGTCATAAAAGTCCATTTATGATTGTATGTTTTTTAGCTTGTGTTAAGTCAAAAAGAGCATATTGTCCTATAGATATTTCTATGCCTTTAGCTAGAGTGAAGACAATAATAGATATGGTAAATCCACCTGTTATTTTAGCAGTTGAAGAACTTAGTAATGAGTTTGGAAAAATTTTAGAGTTATCTAAAATAAAAAATATAATAAAAGAAACAGATAAAAAAATAAATCCTAATAATTATGTTAAAGATAATGATATATTTTATATTATTTTTACATCTGGAAGTACAGGAAAGCCTAAAGGAGTTCAAATAACAAAGGAAAATTTAAACAATTATTTAAATTGGTCAGTAAATCTTGGGTCAAAAGCAGAGGAAAAAAGAAATAAAAGATTTTTAAATCAAGCACCATTTTCTTTTGATTTATCTGTAATGGATTTATATACTTCCTTAGCAACAGGAGGAACTTTATATACTATGAGCAAAGCTATACAAAATGATTATAGTAAACTTATGGAATTTTTAATAGAAACAAATCCTAATATATGGGTTTCTACACCATCTTTTGCAGATGTTTGTCTTTTAGATAAAAAGTTTAATGGTGAGAATATTCCTTCTTTAAAATTATTTTTATTTTGTGGAGAAACATTACCAAAAAATACAGCAAAAAATCTTATGGAAAGATTTAAAAATGCAAAGGTGATAAATACCTATGGACCAACAGAATCAACAGTTGCAGTTACTGATATTCTTGTAACAGAAGAACTTTTAAAAGAGGAAGGAGCTCTTCCTGTTGGAAAAGCAAAGGAAGGCTCTTTTATAGAGATATGGGATGAAAATGGAAATATTTTAAAGGAAAATGAAAAGGGAGAAATAATTATAATTGGAAATACAGTAAGTGCTGGATATTTTAATTCTCCTGAAATAACTAAAAAGTCCTTCTTTACCTTAGAAAGAGATGGGAAAAAATACAAAGGATATCATACAGGAGATTCTGGATATATAAAATCAGGACAACTTTATTACTGTGGAAGAATGGATCTTCAAATAAAGCTTCATGGATATAGAATAGAAATTGAAGATATTGAAAACAATATTTTAAAACTTCCTGAAATAACAAGTACAGTTGTTATTCCAAATGTTAAAGATGGAAAGGTAAAAAGTCTTACAGCCTTTGTTTCAACAGAGGAGCATTTAGAAAATACTCTTTCAAATTCTAAAATGATAAAAACAAAACTAAAAGAACATATACCAGATTATATGGTTCCTAAAAAAATTGTTTTTATAGATAAAATTCCAATGACTGCAAATGGAAAGGCAGATAGAAAGTTCTTAGGGGGACTTCTTTAGATGAGTTTTTTTGGAGATTTACAATTTTTCATATGCCTTATAATATTATTAATTCCAGCTATATTTTTAGGAGTAATGGAAAAATCCCTTAAAGGTTATAGATTATTATCTTCCTTAATATTTATTTTTTTAGTTATAGGAAGTGATAAAAAACAACTTTTATTTTGGGGAATATTTTTCTTAATTGAATTTTTAACAGTTAGCATTTATTTAAAGCTTAGAAAAAAATATGGCAGAAATAATAATATATATACTTTATTTTTAGTTATTTCTATTATTCCGTTAGTGTTATGTAAACTTTTTGGAATATTACCATTTCACTTGTTTCAAATTTTAGGAATTTCCTATGTAACTTTTAGAACAGCACAAATTATAATAGAAATTTTTGATGGAGTTATAAATGAAATAAACTTTTTAGAGTTTACTGGATTTTTAATATTTTTTCCTAGTATAAGTAGTGGACCTATTGATAGAAGTAGAAGGTTTTCTGAAGATTGGAATAAAGTTTATAAAAGAAATGAATATCTTAATTTACTTGGAGATGGTATTGAAAAAATATTAATAGGAATACTATATAAATTTGTACTAGCTGCAATTTTTTATAAAATTGAAGAAAGCTTTATAGAAAGTTATAGCTTTTTATCAATGTTATTTTATGGATATAGCTATGGATTTTATATGTTTTTTGATTTTGCAGGATATAGTCTTATGGCAATAGGGACAAGCTATATATTAGGTATAAAAACCCCAGAAAATTTTAATAAACCATTTATAAGTAAAGATATAAAAGAGTTTTGGGATAGATGGCATATAACATTATCCCATTGGTTTAGAGATTTTGTTTTTTCTCGTTTTGTAATGAAATGTATAAAGAAAAAATGGTTTTCTACAAAACTTCAAAGAGCATCTGTAGGTTTTATAGTAAATATGCTTATAATGGGAGTATGGCATGGAATAACACCTTATTATATACTTTATGGATTATATCATGGCATTTTATTAGCAGTAACAGAAACCTACCAAAAGAAATCAAAGTTTTATAAGAAAAATAAAAAGAAAAAATGGTATCAAGTGTTATCTTGGTTCATTACAATAAATCTTGTAATGTTTGGATTCTTAATCTTCTCTGGAAGATTTACAGAATATATAAGTAAATTATTATAATTATGGAGGGAAAAATAAATGGAAGAAAAGATTTTAGAAATATTAGCAGAAGTTTGTGAGGATGATGTGGTAAAGGAAGATTTAGATATATCTTTATTTGATAATGATTTATTAGATTCATTATCTTTTGTAGAGCTTTTAGTTGAATTTGAAGAAAAACTAAATATAGTTGTTTCACCATCTGAAGTAACAAGAGAGGATATGGATACACCAAATAAAATTATTAATTTATTAAAGACAAGGAGTTAGTAAGGTTGAAAAAAGTAGTTGCATTTTTAACAGCACTGGTATTATTTTTGCTAACTGCTATAAGCATTGATATATTTGTTGATAGAAAATTAGATTTTAATAATCATAAATTTGGAACTTGGGTAAATGATGATAAATTTTTTTCTCATGAAGCTATTACAAGTAATCTTGATAAAGATAGTATTGTAGTTTTTGGTTCTTCAGAATTTAGTCATGGAAAAAAGACAAAATACCATCCTGAAAATATGTTTCAAGAAGAAAAGTTTAATATAATGGCAATAGGGGCAGGATATTATCAAAGCCTTTCTCATGCAATTACATTAAGTTCTATAAGTGATGGAATGAAGGAAAATAAAGTAGCTCTTATTTTATCACCTCAATGGTTTAGAAATACAGGAGTATTAAAAGAGGCATATGCTTCAAGATTTTCAGAAAATAATTTTATTAAAATGCTTGAAAATGATAAGTTATCTAATGAAACAAAAGAATATATGATAAAAAGAACAGAAGAGTTATTAGAAAAAGATGAGCCTACATTAAAGAGAGTAAAGTTATATGAAAAGGTTCTGTATGAAAATAAAGGCTCTATAAAAGATGATATTTTTTTTGGAATATATAATAAATTTCTTGAAGAAAAATCTAAAACATCAGTTTTATTAAGTGCTTCAAAAGAAGGAATAAAAAAGCAGAACAAAGTATTAGGTGAAGATAAAGAAATGTTATGGAATTCTTATTTAAAAGAAGCTGAAAAAGATGGAGAAAAGGAAGCTAGTCATAATGAATTTTATGTATCAGATAAATATTATAAAAAATATATGATTAAAGAACTTAAAAAGAAAAAGGATTCAGCCCTTAATAATAGCTATTGTACTTCACCAGAATATGATGATTTAAAATGCTTTTTAGATGTATGTAAAGAACTTGATATAAAGCCATTATTAATAAGTATTCCTGTTAATGGAAGGTGGTATGATTATACTGGATTTCCTAAAGAAGATAGAGAAAAGTATTATGATAATATAAGAAAAATTGCAAAAGAATATAATGTAGAACTTAAAGATTTATCAAAGGATGAATATACAAAATATTTCTTTGAAGATAATGTTCATATAGGATGGAAAGGATGGGTTAAGGTAAATGAAAGTATTTATGAATTTAAAAAAGAAAATTTTTAAAAAAAACAGTTTAAGTTTTTTTAAATATGTTTTGTTTTTTTACATAATAATGATGTGTATTTATGGATATTTTCTTTTAGCTAATTTATCTACTGCACCTAAATTTATCTATTCACAATTTTAAAGCTGTTAAATAAGAAAATAAGAAGAAAAGTTGTTGCATAAAAAACTTCAAAGAAAATATATAATATATTTAAAATGTTATATATTTTCTTTGAACATTTATTAATGTAACAGCTTCTTTTTTTATGTTAAAATAATAATATATTTTTTTATTGGAGAGAAATTAGTATGAATGAAAAATTAAAAAATTTAAAAGACAAAAAGGTTATTTTTTTAGTAATTTCTATAATTATAGCATTTATGCTTGGAATGTTTTTTGCAAGTTCTTTAAAAGTAAAGAAAGAAAATATAAAAGAAAACCCTTTAAATTCAACTGAATATAATTCTAAAGTATTAGAACTTTTAAATTCTATAGCTGGAATAAAAGCTGAAGATTTAGAAATAATAAATAATCCTGTAAGACTTCAAGGAACTTTATTTGCACCAAAAGAAGCTATTTTAAATGGAATAAATTATTTTTTAGAAGAAACAGAAAATGAAAAAATGGAAAATGTAGCAATGTATACAGAAAAAGAATATGTTACTATTTCTGTTGATTATAAAGTAACAAAGAATATAACTACACCTATTGAAGTTAAAATTTATCCTAAATTAAATGATAATAAGGATTTAGTTATTAACATAGAAGAAATTAAACTTTTAGATATAAAGTTACCTAAATTGATAGTTAATATAGTAATGGATAGCTTTATAAAGGATTGGTTTCCTAAAGAAGATAATAATATTGAATTTACTAAAGGTGCTGTAATAATAGATAAAGAAAATTTTAATGAAATAGACCTTGAAAATTTAGAAGTTGAAGAAGATGGATTAAGAATAAAAGCAGTTATTAAGTTAGAGGAAGTAATAGATAAAAAGGGGATAAATAAAAGTGATACCTAATAAAGAGCAAAAAGAGTTAATAAATGAATTAGATAAAAATATATTACTTATTGCTTCAGCAGGAACAGGAAAAACTGAAGCAATGGCTTTAAGGATTGTAAATATAATAAAAAGTAATAAAGGAAAATTAGAGGAAATATTATGTATAACCTTTACTAATAAAGCCTGCAAAGAAATGAAGGAGAGAATAGAAAAAACTCTTTTAAAGGAGTCAAAAGATATAACAATTAAAACTTTCCATTCTTTTTGTTTAGATATAATAAAGGATAATGCAAAGAAAAAAACAGATATTTTTACTGATTTTACCATTATAGATGAAGATGATAGTAAAGAAATAATAGAAAAAATTAACAATGTTTTTTCACTTAAAGCTATGTATGATTTTATTTCAATGGTAAAAAACACAAGAATTAAACTAAATTATATTACAGAAGATACAATTAATGATTATAAAAGGGTAATTAAATATTTATTTAATGAAAAGAGAGAAGAAATTATAGAAATATGTACAGCAAAAAAAGATTATGAAAGAGTTTTAGATTATAATCTTTTAAAAGCTCTTGAAAGGTATGGAGATATACTTGTTAATAAATATAATAATGAGCTTAGAAAAAATCATATGCTTGATTTTAGTGATTTAATAATAGAGGCAAAAAAATTATTTGAAGATGAGGAAATAGTTAATAAGTATAAAAATAAATATAAGTATATAAATATTGATGAAGTTCAAGATACAAGTTTTGTAGAGTATAAAATAATAGAAAAAATTTTTCAAGGTAATAATATACTTTTTTGTGGAGACAAATTTCAAACAATTTATGTTTGGCGTGGCTCAAAGCCTAAGGATATTGAAGAAGATTTTAAAAATAAATATAATCCTAGAATTATTCAATTTTCAAAAAACTATAGAGGAACTAAACTTCTTACTAAAGCTTCAGATGAATATTTAAAAAATGCTTTTAATGAGGAATATAAAGAAGCTTATTTAAAGGATATAGAAGCTGTAAGTGATTATGAAGGAGAAAAAATAACTTATAAGGCTCTTTCAAGTAGAAAAGAAGAGGCAGAATATATAAATAAAACAATAGATGAAATCTACAATAAGGATAACTCTAAAAAGAAAATATGTATATTAACTAGAAGCAATTTTATAAATATTGAATTAAGTGAGTATTTAAAAAATAACTCTTCTAAATATGAATTTGCCCTTGTTGACCAGTATAAGTTTTTTAGAAGGGAAGAAATTAAAGATATAACAGCCTTTTTTAAAATAATAGTTAATAAAAATGATTCTGTAAGCCTTGAAAGAATATTAAATAAATTTTCTAAAGGAATTGGAGCAAAAACTATAGAAGAAATTCAATCAAAACATTATAAAGAAGTAGGAGTAAAGCTTACAGATTTTATAGAAGAAAATATAAATGGAGAATATTTTTCAAGTTTATTAGACACCTATGAAAATGGTGGCAAAATTATAGTTTTTGATGTAGAAAGTACAGGAGTAGATGTTACTAAAGATGAAATAATACAAATTGCAGCAATAAAAATAGATAAAGAAGGAGAGGTTATAGATACCTTTGAAAGATTTATAAAACCTAATAAATCAGTTGGAAATTCAGTTTTAGTACATGGCTTTAGTGATGAATATTTAAAAGAATATGGAGAGAATAAAGAAAAAGTTTTTAAAGAATTTTTAGATTATTCAAAGGATGCTTTAATTATTGGACATAATGTAAATTATGATATAAGTATATTAAATAGTGAACTTGAAAGATGCAAAATGAATAAGCCTATATTTAAAGGAGTATATGATACTTTAGATATATATAGAAGATTTTATCCTAATTTACCTAATCATAAATTAGAAACTTTAAGTAAAATTTTTCCTATAAAACATAATCCAAGCCATAATGCTTTAGATGATGTAAAGGCAACAGCTTATTTACTTGTATATGCTATAAATGAAAAAATAAGAAAAACTTCCTTTGAAAGAATAGGACTTATAGGAAAACATATAAAATCTTTTAAAGAAGTTTCAATAAATATAAATAAACTAATAGAAGAAAGCTATAATAAAAGACCTTATGAGATTATAGATTATATATTAAGTAACTTTAATTTCCAAAATAAATATGGAGATAAAAAAGAAGAAAAATTTAATAGAATAAATGACTTTAAAGAGTTTTTAAAAATATTTGATGATAAAGAAAAAAGTAGTAGAGATTCTTTAAGAGATGTTGTAAGTTTAACTTCTTTATCAAATGGAGAAATAGAAGAATTAATGATTGAAAGAACAGGAAAAGAAAGAATACCAATAATAACAGTTCATCAAGCAAAGGGCTTAGAATTTGACTATGTATTTTTAGCAGGCCTTGAAGAAAAAGTATTTCCATCCTACCAAGCAATAAATAAAAAAGATTTAACAGAAGAAAAAAGACTTTTTTATGTAGCTATAACAAGGGCAAAAAAGAAGTTATATTTAACAAATAGCAAAATAAATAAATGGGGAAGACCTACAGAAACAAGTAGATTTATTAAGGATATTAATTTTAAATATATGATAAAATGAATATAACATATATAAGCTAGATTTTATTAATGGAGAGTGAATAAATGGATAAAGAACAGTTGATGTTAAAGTTAGATGAAGAAGATGATAAAATTACAGATGAGCCAGATTATAGCTATATAAATAATATAAGTATAACTCAAAATAAAGTAGATTTAGCCTTTAAAACTCTTATAGAGGGATTTGATGAAGCATTATATGTAATTCCTAAATATCAAAGGAAATATATATGGAAAAAAGAGCAGGTAGAAAATTTAGCAATTTCTTTAATAAGAGGATTACCTATACCTCCTATATATGTATATAGAAATAAAAATAATCAAATGGAGATATTAGATGGTCAACAAAGAATTATGAGTTTATTTTTATATTATAAGGGTAAATATATAAAAAATATTACTAATACACAAATTGAATTACAAAAATTAATGAGCAATGAAGATTTATTAAATGGTAAAAAGAAGTTTGGAGAAATATTAGAAGAATTTTATGAATTAAAAGATGTAAATTATAAATTAAAATATATTGAAGATAAGAAAGAAAAGGAATTAGATATTACTTATGCTACTCTTCCAACATCTATAAAAAGAAGTGTTAATTATACTATAATATCAGTAATAGAAATAAAGGTTAATAGTAATGATAGTAATAAAAATAGAGTTTTATATAAAGTATTTGAAAATTTAAATAGTGCAGGAACACCACTAAAAAATCAAGAATTAAGAAATGGTGTTTATCAATCTCCTTTTTATGATATGCTTCATGAAATAAATAATAATAATTTAAAATGGAGAGAAATTTATGGAGAAAAACATCCTAATAGTAAAGATGTTGAATTGTTACTTAGATTTTGTGCTATTAAACATAACTTTAAATTGGTAGGAGAAGAAATAGTTATAGAAAATTATAATAATTCATATCCACAATTATTAAATGATTTTTCAGATGGAGCTATTAATTTTAATGAAGAAGAAATTAAATATTATAAAAAATCTTTGGAAAAATTTATAAATAGAGTGGAAATCAAAAGCAAAAAACCAAGATTACTATTAGAAAGTTTATATCTAGCTAGTCAGTATGTAGGTGGAGATTATAAAATAAATGATGAAATTTGTAATGAATTATTAGATGATGAAGAATATACAAAAAATACATTAAGTTCGTCATCATCTAAATCAAAAGTTACAGCGAGGTTTAATTATGTCTATAGAAAGTTACAACAATATGTTAAAAGAAATAAAGGATAAAATAGAAAATGAAAAATTAAAATATAAAAATGCTATTATTATAGGGGATAATTCAAGTGGGAAATCAGAATTACTTAGAAATATTTTAATGGATAAAAAAGAAGGGTATTATTTTATAGATTCAGTAAATAGAAGTTTTAATTATGAAAAAATAGGAGATATACAAAAAATAAGTAATACTTATATAAATGTATTAAAACATAGACTAGAAGAAAATATTTTTAATTTAAATGATAGCTTTGATTTTAATAAAACAGGTATAGGATTTATTGAAGAGGTATATTTAAATTTTGAGGAAGAACTAAAAATGTTAATTAAAGATTTTCTTAATGTAGATTTTGATATTGCTATTGAAGATAATTTAATATTAGGAAAAAAACAAAAATTGTTAATAGATAAAAATGTAGAAAAGTTATCTAGTGGGTATCAAGCTATAATAAGGATTTTTTTAGAACTATTATATTTTAAAAATTCTTATAATAATATAAATAAAAATCCAATAGTAGTAATTGATGAGATAAATGAATTTTTATCTACAAAAAATGAAAAAAAATTTTTACCATTCCTAATGAAAAAGTTTAATAATATGAATTTTATCATAACTACACATTCAGCAGATGTAATAGCAAGTTCTATTGATTTTAATATTATTGTTTTAAAAGGAAATAGTTATGAATGTCTAGATGGAAATGATTTTTCAACTGTAACAGATGCAAGAGAGATATTTGAAAAAATTTACAAATTAAGTGATAACAATATGGCAAATGATATAGAATTTGAACTTAGAAATTTACTAAATTTTAAAATTTCTGGAACATGGACAGAGAAAGAAGAAACTAAATTAAATAAAATTGAAAAAGAAAAATTAACTAACTCTCAATTACTTATATTAAATGAGATAAAAAGTTGGTGATAGGATGCCAAAAGATATTTTTTTATTAGATATACCAAATTTTGAACCTCAATATAATAGTGATACTATATATTCATATGAAGGAGATGGAAAAGAAAATCTAAAAAAGGTTTTAATAAAAGCTTCAAGGGGATATTGTATGTATTGTTATGCTAAAGTTTTAGTAGACAGAAAAAATTTTGGCCATTTAGAGCATTCCATTGAAAAAGTTAATTGTGATAAATTAGTTAATTGTTTAGCCAATATTTCAATAACCTGTTCTAAATGTAATTTATCCTTCAAAAAAAGAGGAGATAATCAAAGAAGATTAACAGTAGAAGAGATAAATAACTTTGAACAATCTACCAAATGTTCAACTAAGTGTTTAAACAGTTGTGAAGAATATAAAAAATTAAGAAATATATATATTAAAAAATCAGAAGCAGAAATAATTTTGCAACCATTTGGAGTAAAAAGTGAAAAAACAAATAAATATTATTTAATTCAATATGACATATTAAATCAAAAATTTATTCCTAGTGTTTTATATGAATATACTGATGAAGAAAAACTATTTATAGAAAGACATATTAATAGATTTAATTTAAATGATACAAAATATAGAACAAAAGAATTTTCTAAATTTATTGAGGATGTGGTAGAATATAAAGTAATCCCTAAAAAGGATAGATATTGCAATTTGATTGTAGATTTATTTATAGAATCACTAGAAGGATTTTCAAAAGAAAAAGTTATAAAAATATGTGAATTTATATATAAACAATTAGTTATTAAGAATAAACTGTGAATTTGAAAATAATTATTTAGTAAAAAGCATTTTTAGGAGGGGTAAAAATAAAGACTTTCTTCTTAGGAATAAAGGAAATAAATAAATCTTATAAAATAATATTTTTTAATAAAAATATATTGTTAAGATTAACAGAAAGTATAATGATAATTTTGTCAGAAGGCTCTTGCTTTTTAGGAATATATATTTTATTTGGAAGGTATTTTAAAGTATCTTCCATTTTTAAAATTATATTTCTTTTAATAGTATATATAATTTTTCATTATTTAATTGGATATATTCTTCTTATTTCTTCAAGGATACATGAATTTATGAAGAAAAGTGTAGAAGATAGTATAGAAGGATATTTTTTGTTAAGTTATTTTATTACAAGTATATATTCTTTTTTCTTAATAATTTTTCCTAAAAGTATAAAAATGTTTTTTATACCAGGTATTTTAGGGATTATAATATGTTATATAATTAATTTAAAAATCTTATTTAAAATTATGAGAAATCCAAAAAATATTAAGTTTACTAAAGCTGATTCATCAAGCTTATCTAAATTAATGGTAGCAGCTTTAGTTATAGTAAGTATGATTATAATAAATTTATATTTAGGAGTATGTCTTATAAAAGCATATGATGTAAATGCTTTTTCAAACAATCCAAGTAATTTTGATTTATTATATTTTACCATAACTACATTTACAACTATTGGTTTTGGAGATATTGTACCACTAAATTTTTATGCTAAGCTTATGACAATTTTAATTGCTTTTAGTAGTGTAGTTGTAATTACAATATTTCTTGGAAGTATTTTTTCATATAAAAAGGAGAAACTATGATAATAGATTTATCTTATAAAATCCATGAAGGTATGCCAAAATATCTAGGAGATGATGATATTTCTTTATTAGAAGATAAAAATTATAAAAAGGATGGCTATACTTCATATATAATAAAATCAGGAATGCATTTAGGAACTCATATAGATGCACCTATGCATTTAACTAATGATAAAAGATTTATAAGTGAATTTTCTTTAGATAACTTTTATGGAAAAGGAGTTATCTTAAACTGCATTGGAGAGGATTTAATAAAACCTAAAAAAGAATATGAAAAGCTAATAAAAAATAAAGATATTGTAATAATATATACTGGTTTTGAAAGTAAATATGGAAAAGAAGAATATTATGAAAATCATCCAATAATAAGCCTTGAAATTATAAAATTGTTTATAGAAAATAATATAAAAATGATAGGATTTGATATGCCTTCTCCTGATAGATTTCCCTTTGAAAGTCATAAAATGCTTTTAAAAAATGAAATTTTTATATTAGAGAATTTATGTAATATAGAAAAACTTTTAAATGCTAAAGAATTTAAAATAGCAGCTTTTCCATTAAAGATAGAAGCAGAAGGCAGTTTAGTAAGGGCAGTTGCTTTTATATAAGTTATACTCAAAACTTTGAGGATAAATATTGATAAATTCCAATTTGCAGAAAAAACTGTAAACTGGAAGTTGTGTTATTCTTCATGATTCTCAATGTTATAGACAATACAAGCAATTCCTGCAATCATCGAAAACAGAATAGCTCCGCCCATTGCCTCATCCAAGGTAGCACCAATAAAGAATCCTGCGATTGCAGCAATAGCCATAATAATGACACAAGCCACCGTTCTAAACTTTTTAATATATAGTACCTCCGTCAAATTCCGATTTATTAAATTCATATTTACATTATACTATAAAAATAATGGCACTGTATATCACTTTATCCATATGTTAGTTTTAAGAGGTAATTTTATTAATATTTATTAAATTTATCCTATTTTAATATATATTAAGATATAGGAACTATCAAAAAAAACATACATAGATATAAGGTTTGTTTATTGACAAAAGTAATAAAACATGATAATATGAAGATGACTTCACATGAAGTATACTTCATATTATGAAATAGGTGAAAATATTGAAAAATAAAATAAAAGAATATCGTACAAATTTAAAAATGACTCAACAAGAATTAGCAGAAAAGGTTAAGGTATCATCAAGAACCATAATTTCCTTAGAAAAAGGACAATATAATCCTTCAATTATGTTAGCTTATCGTATTGCACAAGTTTTTGAAACCACAATAGAAGAGTTATACTGTTTAAAAGAAAATAAAGAAAGGGAGGACTTAGGATATGAAGAGTTATAAAACTAAATCATTTAAAGACAAAATTAAATTACGAATTTTAGCCTTAAGACTTACTATTTTTTTTATGATTTTATACATGTTTATAATTGGAAAACTTGGATTTGGAGATTCACGTAAGATGACAGATTTTGCAGATACTATTAGTAAAATTATACTTTTTGGTGGAATGATATATGTTTTTTTTAGAATTTCTTATAATAAAAAGTTATTAAAAGATAAATTATTGCGTTTAGATGAAGAAATAAAAGAAACTGATGAAAGAAAAAAATTTTTACATGATAAAAGTGGTGGAGTGGTTCTTGATATATTATTATTAATTTTATTATTTATTACTTGTACAACAGCCTTTATAAATATGACTGCATTTTATATTTCCTTTACTATATTAATGATAGCAATTATTTTAAAAGCTATAAGTTATTATGTATATATGAAGTTATATTAACAAAAGTCTATTGGATTAAGGCAAGGATAATAATTCACTTACCTTAATCTAGTTTATATAAATTTTTATAAGTTAAATGTACTAAAATCAATTTCTAAATCATTATATATATTTACCTTTACTTTATCTTGAAAAGTATATGAATTTACCATATCATAAAATTCATTTTCTTCTAGTTTATAGACGTATATTTTCTTTACTCTTGGGTCAATAATCCAATATTCTTTAATTTTATATTTCTGATAAAGATTTAGCTTTGTTATATAATCATGGCTTGAATTTGATGGTGATACAATTTCAATAATCATATCAGGAGAGCCAGTACATCCAGAGTCAGTTAATTTATTTTTATCACATATAACTGAAATATCAGGTTGAACTACTGATTTACTATTAATAGACTCTTCATTATCATTTTTTAGTATTACATCAAAAGGAGCTACATATACCTCACATTCTCCATTATTAGATTTTATATAATGTTGAAGTTCATAGGATATATTTGATATTAATTTCTGATGTATTCTTGCAGGTGCTGGTGACATATTAAAAATTTCTCCTTCTATAATTTCTATTCTTTCATCCTCTGGAAAGGTTAGGTAATCTTTATAAGTATATATTTTATTTTTGCTAGGTATCATTTTAAAAACCTCCTTTATTAACAAGGTATAAGCATAGTATAATATTTATGTTTATTTTATTATAGTTAATATTTCTTGTCAAAAATATTTGTAATAATATATTTAAAAAATATAAATGAAAATAAATTAGGGCTATTGCACAAAGAATTTTCATAATAATATAAATTTTATTAATACTTCTTTATGCAATAGCCTTTTTAAATTTTAATATATTTTAATTAAAATAAGTTACTTTATCTTCTGGTTCTTTAGCTGGTTCAATATTTTGCACAATTAAAATAGGAAGGTCTTCTTGACGTTCTTTATTAAATTCATATTTAACTTTAGCAGTTAAAGTTATCCATGAATTGTGTTTTAATGTTTTTGCCATTTCATATTTAGCTACAACACCTACAAAGGATATATCATCTTCACAGCATGTCATTGCAAGTCTTCCAAATACAAAGTTTCCCTTTGGAAATTCTGGTTTATTATAAACCATTCCTTTAATTTTTATAGTTTTGTTATTATAGTTTTTAGGATTATCTAAGGCATCTATGTACCATATACCAAAGTCTTCATCATTTATTTCAATAACTTTAGCCTTTAAGTCGTAAGGAAGTTCTTCAGGTCCTAAATCCATAATTTGACCTACCTTATTTTCAAAGTAAACAGCAGCTCCTCTGTTTACTGCCTTTATTGTACGTCTAAAGCTTTGAAGTTTTTCTAAATCTTCATCACAGCGATTTACAATTATCATATTTGATGAGCCTATTTTATCTATAACCATTGACTTCATATTATTTAAATAAAGTTCAAGAGAAGTATAATCTAGTAAGGTTATAAGTTGAACAATTATCCATTCTTTAGGTGCTGGCATGTTGAAAAATGTTTCCATTTGCCACATTCCATTACATTCTATAAGAACTCTTTCAGGTTTATATACAGAATTACATTCTTTAAAGAATTCTTCTGTTAAATCTTCTTCATTTTCAACTATTAATAAACTTGAATTAGTTTTTTCTAAAAGCTCTTTATCAAGTTCTTCAATTCCTTCTTCTGTTAAGATTAAAAGGGTAGATTCTCCTTGAGAAAAATTTTCATCTTGAAGAGTTTCTCTTAAAAAAGAAGTTTTTCCACCTTCTAAAAATCCATTAACTAAGTAAACTGGTATATCCAAATTTTTGTCCTCCTTATGCTAATTTAAATAGCTTTTCAATTTCTGGGGTTTTAAGATTTGTACCAATTACACAAATCTTTCCTGTATAATCTGGATTTCCTTTACGTATTTCATATTCTCCTGGTACTAAGTCAAAGTAGAACCATTCTCCATCTACACTTGGAAGGATTCCTTTAGAACGTAAAATCATTCCATATTCATCTGAAGCAGATAAAGCTTCTAAAGCAGATTTAATTTCTTCTTCAGTATATTTATGAGGTGTTTCAACTCCCCAGCTTGTAAATACATCATCTGCATGATGGTGGTGGTGATGTCCACAGCCACATTCTTCCCCATGTTCATGGTCATGATGATGATGGTGTTCACAGCCACAATCTTCTTTTTCATTATGGTCATGGTGATGATGGTGTTCACAACCACATTCTTCTTCATCATGGTGGTGATGGTGTCCACAACCACATTCTTCTTCATCATGATGGTGATGATGTCCACAGCTACATTCTTCATCATCATGGTGGTGATGATGTTCATGTTCTTTTAAAACTTCTTCTTCAAAAGAATTTTTCTTTTCCATTGCAGAAAGAATAGTAGCACCACTTAAATCTTCCCAAGGAGTAGTTATTATTGTAGCTTTATCATTATGTTTTTTAATAATAGCTACAGCTTCTTCTAATTTTTCTTGAGACATTTTTTGTGTACGGCTTAAAATAATAGTTTTTGCATTTTCAATTTGGTTATTATAGAATTCACCAAAGTTTTTTTCATACATTTTGCATTTTAAAGCATCTGCAACTGTAACAAAGTTATTTAATTTTGCATCAATTTCACCTTCAATGTTTTCAACAGCCTTTATAACATCAGATAGCTTACCAACACCAGATGGTTCTATAAGAACTCTATCAGGAGTAAACTTAGTTAAAACTTCCTTTAAAGCAGTTCCAAAGTCTCCAACTAAAGAACAACAGATACATCCAGAGTTCATTTCTGTTATTTCAACTCCTGCATCTTTTAAAAATCCGCCATCTATTCCTATTTCACCAAATTCATTCTCAATTAAAACTACCTTTTCTCCTTTAAAAGCTTCATCTAAAAGTTTTTTAATTAAAGTAGTCTTTCCAGCACCAAGAAATCCTGAAAAAATATCAATTTTAGTCATTTAAAAATCCCTTTCCTTTACTAATTTTTTAGCCATAAGAAGTTAATGGCTAATTTCCACATATGAAGTAGTATAGCACTATTGATAAAAATATTCAAATAGATAAAAAACTCTTTATATAAACTTATAAATGTTTTAGAATATATAAATAAAAAATAAATTTAAAGGAGAAAAAAATGGAATTTTTAAAGGGAAAATTTAAATGGATACTTAGTCTTTTCTTAACAGTATTTTTAATGGCATCTTCATTTTTAGGATGTACATTAGAGGATTTAGACAGCTTTTTAGGAAATGAAGAAACAATAACAGCTGAAAATCAAAATGAAACAACAACAAATAATAATATTACAAATAGTAATAATAGTAGTAGTAGTAGTGAGGAAAATTTAAAAGAAGATATATCTGAAAGTAAAGAATATTCTTCTAAAGAAGAAGTAGCAGCTTATATAAATAAGTATAATAAACTTCCTTCAAATTATATAACAAAAAAAGAAGCTGAAAATTTAGGTTGGGAAAGTAGTAAAGGTAATTTATGGAATGTAGCAGATGGAAAAAGTATAGGTGGAGATAAGTTTGGAAACAGAGAAGGTCTTCTTCCTAAAAAATCAGGAAGACAGTATTATGAATGTGATATAGATTATAATGGTGGATATAGAGGGGCTAAAAGAATTATATATTCAAATGATGGCTTAATTTATTATACAGAAGACCATTATAAAACCTTTGAACAGTTATATTAGGAGATGATTTTTTTTGAGAAAAATAGTTTTAGATTGCAAAGAAATGACTTCAAAGGAAAAAGCCCATGAATATATAATGAAAAAAATGGACTTTCCAAATTATTATGGAAAAAATTTAGATGCTTTATATGATATTCTTTCTACCTATGATAAAGAAGTTTATATAAAGTTTATAAATACTAAAAGTTTAACTGAAGCTTTAGGAGAGTATGGAACTTTTTTAATAGATGTGTTTAAAGATGCAGAGGAAGAAAATAAAAAAATTAAATTTAATATGTTATAAAAAAGTAGGTTATATATTAACCTGCTTTTTTTGTTATATAATAAAGGGGTTAGGAGGAAAAATAATGAATAAAAAAATAACAACTTTATTTATGGTTATATCCTTATTTGTTATCTATTTAGAAATTGGATATAAAAACAATATAGTATTAAATAGCATATTTATAATGATTTTATGTATATTACAATTAATAAAAAACTTATTTAATGTGTCTTTTAATTTAATAACAGTTATTCAAACATTTATTTTAGTTTTTTCTATAAATTTTTCATCTAAAGAAATTTTTTTGCTATTTCCAATATTATTTTTTGAACTTTTGAAAAATAAGCTTTCATTAGAAAAATCAATAGCTTTTTTAAGCTTAATTATGATTGTCTTTTTTAAAAGGGATATAGGAAATATTTTCATTTATATAGTTTTATTAACTTTATATTTATATGAAATAAAGGGAAGAGAAGAGGAAAATAAAAATCTAAAAGTTATAAAAAAGGATAATAGAAAAGGAAAATTTATTATGGAAGAGAAGGTTTTAAATTTTAATAGGTATTTAGAGCAAAATGAAGTTGTAATATCTTTAAGGGAAAGAAATATTATGGCACAAAAGCTTCATGACCATTTAGGACATAGAATAACAAGCTCTATTATGCAACTTGAAGTAATAAAAGAAACTTTAGGAAAAAATAATGAAATAAGCATGAAATATCTTTTAAGTGCTATGGAAAATTTAAGAGTAGGAATGGAGGAAATAAGAACTGTATTAAGAAATGTAAAGCCTAAAGATAGAACTATAACTATTGAAAATATAAAAAAACTGCTTTTAGAATTTCAATATAATAGTGGCATAAAAACTCATTTTCATTTAGAAGGAGAAGTGGAAAAGCTAGGAGTTAAAAGATTAATAGTAATTGAAGAAAACATAAAAGAGGCATTAACAAACACATTAAAATATTCAAAAGCTTCTCAAATAAATGTTTCAATACTTATTTATAATAAGGTTGCAAGAATTGAAATAAAGGATAATGGACAAGGTTCTAGTAATATAAAAAAAGGGCTAGGTCTTATTGGAATGGAAGAACGTCTTGAAAAAATTAATGGAAATATGAAGATAGATGGAAGTGATGGCTTTACTTTAAACATGATTTTAAATTTGGAGGATAAATATGATTAAGGTTTTAATATGTGATGATGATTCTTTAATAAGAGAGAGTTTAAAAATTTTGTTACCTTTAAAAGGGGATATAGAAATAGTGGGAGAAGCTTCAAATGGTAAAGAAGCTATAGATTTTTGCTTAAAAAATAAGGTTGATGTTGCTTTAGTTGATGTAAGAATGCCTATTTTAAATGGAGTAGATGCTATAAAGGAAATAAATAAAAAAACAGAAACAAAGTGTTTAATTTTAACAACCTTTGATGAAGAGGAATATATAAATGAAGCTATATCTTATGGAACAAAGGGGTATATTTTAAAAAATAGTTCTCCTGAAAAAATTGCAAATGCCATAGCTTCTGTACATAATGAAACAATTGTATTAAATGATAATTTATTAGAAAAGCTTTATGATAAAGAAGAAGTTCCAAGCTTTAAAAAATATGATTTTACAGAGAGGGAAAAGGAAATAATACAAGCTATAAGCGAAGGATTAAGCAATAAAGAAATAAGCAAAAAGCTTTTTATATCAGAAGGGACAGTGAGAAATTATATAACTAACATATTAGATAAAACTAATTTAGAGCATAGAACTGCAATAGCGGTGAATTATTTAAAAGGAAATTTATAATATACAAAAACTTTAGCTTAGTTCAAAAATATTCGATTCCTTATGTTATTCGGTCCTTCCGTCGACAGGTTCTTGCGTCACGCCATCATAAAATAAGGAATCGAATATTTTAATAAACAAAAGTAATAATATAAAATATAGTTTTATTTCTTATCTTTGTATGCATATCCAAAATTAATTGGTGGAGCTGTTATTGATAAATATATAAATTCATCATCACCATCATTTAACAAGCCATGAATATCATTATCAGCAAACCTGACTACATCACCAGCATTAAATTCTTTTTCCATATCATCTGCAAGTAATAATTTTCCCTTACCTTTTGTTGCATACCATATTTGCTCCGAAGCCTTATGTGTATGTCTTATTTGACATGCTCCAACTTCTAAATGAACTTCAGTAATTGTAACTCTTTTGCTTGCTGAATTCTCTGGATTTAATAATTGTCTTGAAACAACTCCAGGATTTGATAATTCTATTATACTATCTTTACTAATAAATTCCATTATTATTCCTCCATAAATTATATATTGTTATAGTATACTAATTATTAGTAAAAATCAATCAAATGTTGTGACATAGCCACTTTTTTAAAGTGAAACTTATATTTATATAATATTAAAATTTTAGAAAGAATCCATAATGTAAAACAACTCTTCTGTCTACAAACACCTTATTACAAATGTCATATTGAAAGGTGATATTTATTACTTAAGAAAGGAGAGTTTTTTTTATATAATTAAGGCATAGGAGGGATAATTATGAAGATGTTAGAGATAAGGAAGGTTTATAAAGAGTATGAGGATTTAGTAGCAGTAGATGGAATAAGCCTTAATATAAATAAGGGGGAGATATTTGGAATACTTGGTCCTAATGGAGCGGGGAAGAGTACGTTGATAGGGATGATATGTGGTCTTATAAAAAAGACTTCTGGAGAGATAATTTATGAGGAGAAAACAAATAAAATTAGACAGTGGAAAGAAAATATAGGAATAGTTCCTCAAGATTTTGCCCTTTATTGGGATTTAACAGCAGAGGAAAATATTAAATTTTTCTGTTCCTTATATGGTTTTAAAGGGAAGGATTTAAAGGAAAGGACTGAAAAAAGTTTAGAGTTTGTAGGGCTTACAGAGGTTAGGAATAAAAAGGCTTCTGAATTTTCAGGGGGAATGAAAAGAAGGTTAAATATTGGTTGTGCAATAGCTCATTCTCCAAAACTTATTATTATGGATGAACCTACAGTGGGTATAGACCCTCAATCAAGAAATCATATATTAAATTCAGTTTTAAAGCTTAGAGATGAAGGGGCAACAATAATATATACATCTCATTATATGCAAGAGGTAGATGATATTTGTGATAAAATAGCAATTATAGACAAAGGAAATATTATTGCAGAAGGAACAAGTGAAGAACTTAAAAATATTATTGAAGATAAAAGGGTTTATCATGTTAAGGTAAATAAGGAAATAAAGGATTTAGATAAAAAACTTCTTTCAATAACAGGAATAGAAAAGGTTTCTTTTTTAGAGGGTGAGTATATAGTTACAACTTTAAAAAGTAGTAATATGATTTCAAAGATAGTAGAGATTATCTCTAAAGAAAATATAGATATTCAAAATATATTTAGTGAAGAACCTACATTAGAAAATGTATTTTTAGCACTAACAGGAAAAAAGCTAAGAGAGTAGGTGAAAAAATATGTTTATAAAACTATTAAAAAAGGAAATAAAGCAATTTTTAAGGTCTAAAAGTAATTTAATAATGTTATTTTTATTTCCAGTAATATTAATAACAACCTTAAGTTTTGGTCTTAAAAGCTTAATGGAAAATACAAGTGATAAAATTTTTGAAGGTGATGAAAATAATATTGTATATTATTCTTTAAAAGAGGAAAGTATATATAAAGATGGATTTTTAAATTTTATAGATGCTTTAAAAGATGAGATAAATGTAAATTTTAAGGAAACAAACTCTTTAGAGAAAGTAAAAAAAGAAATAGATAATTATGAAGCTTATGGATTTATAGAAGTTAATAAAGAGGGCTTTAAATATTATTCACCTAAAAATGGAGAAAAAATAAGAGGAAAAATTTTAAGAAGCATTTTTGAAACCTCACTAAATGAATTTTCAGTATATAACACAATAGGAAAGTTTAATCCTGAAAATTTAAAAAATATTATAAAAAGTTCTAAAGATAAATATATAAAAGAAGATTCCACAGGAAAGTTAAGAAATATTACTTCTTCAGAATATTATACCTTTGCAGAGCTTGCTTTAATAATCCTTTATGTATCAACTACTGTAGGAGAATCAATAATAAAAGAAAAAGAACTTAAAACAATAAATAGAATAAGATTATCAAAGGCAAAGGAAAGCAATATATTATTTTCAAAGTTAAGTTTAGGATTTTTAGTTGCAGTAATACAAATCCTTATTGTATATATATATTCTTCCTTAGTTTTAAAAGTAGATTGGGGAGAAAATACATTAAAGTTCTTAGCAATATTTATTGTATTTGGAATATTTGTATCTTCTTTAGGTTTAATTTTTGGAATGTTATGTAAAAAGGAAAGTAGCCTTTCAGGAATTTTAAATGCTATAATAATAGTAATGTGTATTTTAGGTGGTTGTTATACACCGATTAGTATAATTATACAAATACCAATATTAAATAAACTTATGGTTATAAGCCCTGTATATTGGATAAATACAGCTATAAGCAGTATGCTATGTAGTATTAAAACAAATGCTTATTATATTTCATTAATAATTCCTTTAACCTTATCAATAATAATGTTAGTTATAAGTTTACTTTTAGGAAAGAGGAGGAGTTTTAATGATTAATATAATGAAAAATATATGTAAAATCTTATTTAAAAGAAAAAGTTTCATTATTACAACAATAATACTTCCAATAGTTTTAATATTTGTATTTGCTTTATTATATGGAGGAAATTCAAGTTTTAAGGTAGGAATTATAAATAATGATGAAGGATTTTTAGGAAAAGATTTAAAAAGTAAAATAGAAAAGATAGATGCAGTAGAGGTTATAGATATAAATAAAGATGAGAATTATCTTACAAATTTAGTATTTCATAAATACGAAATAATATTAACAATTGATAAAAACTTTACTAAAGATATTATAAATGGAAAAGGAAGTAATGTAAAAGTAAAAGCTATTTCAATGGGTGAAATGGAAAGTATTATGGAGCTTATTATAAATAGTCAAATAAAATCCTATGATGAACTTTATAAAAATATTTTATCTAAAGATATAGAACCTGAAGAAATATTAAGGACTTTTAATGAAGGAAAACCAAACTATGAAATAATAAATAATAAAAAAATAAAAACTTCAATAAATACTTCCTTAGGAGTAATTATATATTTAATATTTGTATCAGCTGGAATGAGTTGTGGATTTTTATTAGAGGATGAAAAACAGGGTACAAAAGCTAGAATATTTATGGCAAATATTCATGAGAAAACTTACTTTGGTGCAGTAATAACTATCTTTTTCTTATTAAGTTCTATAACTTCTGTTGAATATTATATTGTATGTAATATATTAGGTTATAATTTTGGCTTTGAAAATAAGTGGATTCTTTTACTTCTTATGCTTTTAGTAACATTACTTGCAGTGGTATTTAATATAATGCTTACTTCAATAATAAAGAATAAATCTACATTAACATTAATTTCAACAAGTATTTTAGTACCAGTATTTATGCTTAGTGGAGCATTTTGGAGCTTTGATTTTATGGGAAAAACTCTTCAAAAGGTAGGAAATGCTTTACCTATAAGATGGTTTCTCTTAGCAGTTGAAAAACTTCAAATGGGGCAAAATATAGAAAGTATATTTCCTATAATATTAGCATTAGTATTACTTACTATATTTTTATTTTTCCTTTCAATTTTCTTTACAAGAAATAAAATAGTTTTAATAAAAGAATATCAATAAAACATAAGGTGAAGAGTAATTTTTTAATTTTATATCTTCACCTTTTACTTTTACTAAATATAATTTATAATATAAATAAAAATTATATTATAGATAAAGGATGGGAAAAGATGTACAAAAACTATATATTTGATTTATATGGAACATTAGTTGATATAAATACTAATGAAGAAAAAGCATATTTGTGGGAAAAGATGGCTGAGTTTTATGGTTATTATGGAGCACATTATAAACCAGTAGAACTAAAAAAAGCTTATAAAAAAGCCTGTGAAGATGAAAAGGAAAAAAACGCTCAATTTGATTGCCCAGAAATTAAGGTTGAGTATGTATTTTTAAGATTATTTAAAGATAAGGGAATTAATGTAGATATAAACTTAGCAATACATGCAGGACAAATGTTTAGAATAATTTCCACAAAGTATATAAAACTTTATGATGGAGTAATAGATTTTCTTGAAGCATTAAAAAAGAAAGGGAAGAAAATTTATCTTTTATCAAATGCACAAAAAATATTTACAGAACATGAAATAAAGCTTTTAGGAATATATGATTATTTTGATGGTATTGTTTTATCTTCAGAAGAAAATTGTTGTAAACCAGATAAAAGCTATTATGAAATAGTTTTAAATAGATACAAATTAAAAAAAGAAGAATCAATAATGATTGGAAATGATGAAATAGCAGATATTAAAGGCTCTTATGAAGCAGGCCTTGACTCTTTATACATACATGCAAATATATCTCCAGAAATTAAAGGAAAGCTTTTAAGTAAATATACAATTATGGATGGAGACTTTAGAAAGGTTAAGGATTTAATATTAAAATAAAACATAGTATTAAATATAACTAAAATAAATAAGTATGAAGCTGTTGCATTAAGAAATATTAATACAATATAGTGTTTTGCTAAATATATATTAAAATGTGTATTATTATAAGGTTTCTTTTTGTAGCAGCCATACTTAATTTAAGGAGGAATTTTAAAAAAAATGAACTTAAATAAATTAAGTAATAGAACTAAAGGAATAATTTTTATAATATTATCAGCCTTTGGTTTTGCTATGATGTCAGCTTTTGTTAAGCTTGCAGGGGATATACCTTCATTTCAAAAGACTTTTTTTAGAAATTTAGTTTCATTATTTGTGGCATTAGTTATAATTATAAAACATAAGGGAAGTTTTTTTGGAAAAAAAGAAAATCAAAAAGTTCTTATTATGCGTTCAACCTTTGGAACTTTAGGAATAGTTTTTAATTATTATGCTATAGATAGACTTGTTTTATCAGATGCAAATATGTTAAATAAATTAAGTCCCTTTTTTGCAATAATATTTTCTGCATTATTTTTAAAAGAAAAAATAAAGCCAAATCAAATGATAGCTTTAATAGTAGCTTTTATAGGTATGTTGTTTGTAGTTAAGCCTTCCTTTGATTTTACTGTTATTCCAGCTTTTGCAGGAGTTTTAGGAGGAATTTCAGCAGCTGCTGCATATACTTGCGTAAGAGCTTTAAGTGGAAAGGAAAGTCCTGATACAATAGTATTTTACTTTTCTTTATTTTCAACAATAGCTGTATCTCCATTTATGATAGCAACCTTTACACCTATGAAAATATTACAACTTTTATCTTTATTATGTGCAGGGGTATTTGCAAGTATAGGACAATTTGGAATAACTTTAGCCTATAAATATGCACCAGCTAAGGAAATATCAATATTTGATTATACAAATATAATATTCTCAGCAATAATAAGTTTATTTATCTTTAATGTACTTCCAGATAAATATAGTGTTTTAGGATATTTAATAATATTCATAGCAGCTTTATATATGTTTATTTACAATAAAAAGTTAGATAAAAGTGAAGTGAAAAAGTAAATTTTTTATTTAAATTAGAAAGGAGAGATTTTTTTGAAGTGGTTATATAAACTAGAAAGAAAGTTTGGAAAGTATTATATTCCTAATTTAATGGAAATAATATTATTTGGAAGCTTAGCTGTATATTTATTAAGTGTTACAGTAATTCCAAATTTATTAAATATGCTATATTTAGACCCTTCTAAAGTAATGAAAGGAGAAGTTTGGAGGCTTATAACCTTTGCATTTGTTCCAGGAAGTGGAGGAAATGGCATTTTAGTTATTTTAAATTTATACTTTATGTATTTAATAGGAATGGCCCTTGAAAATTATTGGGGTGGTTTTAAATTTAATGTATATTTCTTTATAAATTATTTTTTAACAATAATAGCATGTATGCTTACTGGTATTCCAGATATAGTAATGACTAATATTCTTTCAATCCCAGGTTTTAGTATTTCTTTATACTTAGCTTATGCAACCCTTTGCCCAGATGCTACATTTTATTTATTTTTTATACTTCCAATAAAGGCAAAGGTAATGCTTTATATAAACTGGGCAATAATAATACTTCAAGCAGTAGAATTTTTAATAAATGGTTCTTTATTAGGAGTAGTTTTAACCTTTGTTCCTGTAGTAAATTATTTAATATTTTTTGGGCCTTCTACAGTAAAAGAAAAGAAGGAGAGAAAAAATAATGTTATAAGAATGAAGGATTATAAAAAGAAAATGAATTCTACAAAAAAGCCTTATACTCATAAATGTACAGTATGTGGACTTACAGATATTGATGACCCAGATATGGATTTTAGATATTGTGGAGAATGTGATGGAAAACATGCTTATTGTAGTAAGCATATAAAAAATCATAAACATATAAAAAACAATAAAGAAAGTAAAACCATAGAACTTAAAAAAGACTAATTAAAAAAGAGAGTTTAAGCTCTCTTTTTCTTTGTAATAATTCTAGTTAAAGTAGTTACTAAGATAATTCCAAGGGCAAGAGTACCTGCACTTGCAATTGTACTTAGTCCTGTAGAAATAGAACTTGAAATATCTCCTTTAACTACATCATACATTGTATAATACATACCTGCACCAGGAACTAAAGGAAGCATAGCACATATTACAAGTAAGGTAACGGGAGTTTTTAAAACCCTTGCCATAATTTCAGAATAAATACTAAATACTATTGAAGAAATAAGCATAGAACTTATATTTGAAATATTATTATTTAAACATAAAGAATATACAAACCAGCTTAGTCCACCACCTAAGGAAGCAAATAAAAGTTTTTTACCTTTAATATTAAATAATACTCCAAAGCCAAAACAGCCAATAAGTGAGAAAATACTTTCAGAAATTAAATTCATTTTTAAATTGTACCTCCTAAAACCTTAATCCAAAGGCTTATAACCACACCAGTTCCAACAGCTATAGCTACAGCTATTAAAAAAGCTTCAGAGCCTCTTGTAATACCTGCTAAATAATCTCCTGCAATAATATCTCTTACTGCATTTGTTATAATAATTCCAGGTACTAAAAGCATTATAGAACCTATAATTGTTTTGTCTAAATTATGTACTAATCCAAAATACTTAAAAATTAAAGCAAGTAAAGCTGTAAAGCCTCCTCCAACACAATTTGTGAAAAAGGAATTTAAAAGAAATTTTTTTGATTTTAAAACTATATAATTTATTCCAAAACCTATTATAAAAGATGAAATAAAATCATTAAAATCTCCCCCATAAAGAAGAGAAAAAGCTCCAGCAACAAGGGAAGAAGCTAGGTAGCTATAAAGGGTTTTATAATTATCTCCTTTATTAATTTTTAATAAGGTTTTATAAAGTTCATCTAAATACATAGGTTTGTTTTGAAGTTTTCTAGATAAATCATTTATTTTATGAACCTTATTTAAATCAACACCTCTATTTGTAATTCTTTTTACAGTTGAATAGATTTGTTCTTTATAAGTAATAGATACAATAATACCAGTAGGAGTTGCAAAGCTATCTGTTTCTTTAACTCCAAAGGCTAGACAGATTTTATCTATTGTTTCTTCAACTCTATAGGTTTCAGCTCCACTTTCAAGAAGAATTTGTCCTGCAAAGGCTGAAACTTGAAGAAGTTTATTTACATCCATAAACATCACCTCTTAAGAAATATATTAAAATTATATCATAAAAATAATTAATAAAATAAAAAATAACTTAATAAATATAGTTGAAAATAAGTTGATAAATTGTTTAAGAAACCTTATAATTAAAATAAATTATTAAATTATGAGGTGATAAAATAATGAATTTTGATAATGTAAAAAAAGAAGATAAAGATATTTATAATCTTATAGAAAAAGAATTAAAAAGACAACAAGATGGAATAGAACTTATTGCTTCTGAAAATATAGTAAGTGAAGCTGTTATGGAAGCTATGGGTTCATACCTTACAAATAAATATGCAGAAGGATATCCAGGAAAAAGATATTATGGTGGATGTCACGTTGTAGATGAAATTGAACAAATAGCAATAGATAGAGCTAAAGAACTTTTTGGAGCAGAGTATGCAAATGTACAACCTCACTCAGGTTCACAAGCTAATATGGCAGTTTATTTTTCAGTTCTTGAACCAGGAGATACTGTTTTAGGAATGGATTTAAGCCATGGAGGACATTTAACTCATGGTTCACCAGTTAACTTCTCTGGAAGATTATTTAACTTTGTTTCTTATGGTGTTGATAAAGAAACAGAAATGATAGATTATGAAAATGTAAGAAAGATAGCATTAGAAAATAAGCCAAAACTAATTGTAGCAGGTGCTAGTGCATATTCAAGAATTATTGATTTTGCAAAACTAAGAGAAATTGCTGATGAAGTAGGAGCACTTTTAATGGTTGATATGGCTCACATTGCAGGACTTGTAGCAGCTGGAGTTCATCCATCACCAGTACCTTATTGTGATTTTGTAACATCAACTACTCACAAAACATTAAGAGGACCAAGAGGTGGACTTATACTTTGTAAAGAAAAATATGGAAAGCTTATAGATAAAAACATATTCCCAGGAATGCAAGGTGGTCCATTAATGCATGTAATAGCTGCTAAGGCTGTATGCTTTAAGGAAGCATTAGATCCAAGCTTTAAAGAATATGGAGCTCAAGTAGTTAAAAACTGTAAGAGATTAGCAGAAGAATTAATAAAAAGAGACTTTAATATAGTTTCTGGTGGAACAGATAATCATGTATTCTTAGTTGATTTACATAACAAAGAAGTTACAGGAAAAGAAACTGAAAACTTATTAGATAGAGTAGGAATTACATTAAATAAAAATACAGTTCCAAATGAAACAAGAAGCCCATTTGTAACTTCAGGAGTAAGAATAGGTACTGCTGCTGTAACTACAAGAGGATTTAAAGAAGAGGATATGGTAGTTATTGCTGAAATAATAGATGAAGCAATAAAGAATAGAGAAAATGAAGAAGCTTTAGAAGGACTTAAGAAAAAAGTAAAAGCTTTATGTGATAAATATCCATTATATGAATAATTTTTACAGCTCCCATTTTATTTGGGAGCTTTTTTAAAAGGAGAATTTATGAATTTATTAGTAACTGTAAGTCAAAATGAACTTTTAGATGTTTTATTAAATGTAGCACCAGTAAGACCAATATTTATATGGGGAGCACCAGGAATTGGAAAGTCAGCTCTTGTAAATACCTTTGCAGAATCTGTAGGACTTGAGTGTGTATCTCTTTTAGGAAGTCAACTTGCACCAGAGGATATTATAGGAATCCCTCAAATAAAGGGAGATTATAGTGTGTTTATTCCTCCCAAAATTATTGCAAGAAAAGAACCTTATTGTTTATTTTTAGATGAATTAAATGCTTGTTCTCAAGAGGTTCAAAAGGCATTTTATAGTTTAATTCATGAAAAAAGAATAGGAGAGTATTACCTTCCTGAAGGGTCAATAATAATTGGGGCAGGAAATAGAGCACAAGATAGTGCAATAGTTAAACCTATGTCCTCAGCTCTTATAAATAGAATGTTTCATGTTGAGTTAAAGGTTTCCACAAAGCAATGGCTTTCTTGGGCTTCTGAAAATAATATTCATCCATATATTATTGAATACATTACTCTTCGCCCAGACCATCTATTTTCCACACCACCTAAAACAGAGGAAGCTTTTTCAACACCACGTTCATGGCATATGTTAAGTGATGCTATGAATGAATATAAAGATGATTTAAAAGAAGAAACATTAAAAATATTAGCCTATGGAACTTTATCACCTAATCATGCAGGGCAATTTATTGCTTTTATAAAGCAAATAAAAAATAGATATAGGTTATCTTCTATTATTTCAGGGGATGAGTCTTGGCCAAATAAACCAGAAGATAGAGATGTTTTATACTTTTTAGCTCAATCTTTTAGAGCCCAAATTATAAAAGAACTTCCAAGTGATAAAAAGAAATTAAATGAAAATAGTCAATATTTTGCTCATAGAGCTAAGGCTTTAATTAAGGATTTATCTTTAATTAGTCTTGAAATTGCTCAAATGGTTGTTGGAAATGTAGATGAAAATAGCCTTCCAAACTGGTTTATGATAGAAATTGTAAGAGACCTTCCAAGGCTTGTGGAGAAGAAAAATGGCTAAAAAATTAGATAATAATATTGCTTTAAAAAATTATGAATTAGGATATGATATGGTTTTAAATCATCCTATATTTGAAGGATTTTTAAAATATTATAGAGTTTCAATTTATAGAAATGATACAGTTCCCTATCCTAAAGAGGGCTATGCTGTATGTTCAAATTTATGTTGTATTTATGTAAATCCAAAAATAAGAGCTAATCCTTCAGAATGGGCTTATATTTTAGCCCATTGTTTACTACATTTTGCTTTAGAACATTTTAAAGGCATAGAAAATAAGGATATTGTTAAATGGAATATAGCCTGTGATGTAGCTATAGCTAAGTTTTTAGAAAATCTTAAATTTGGAACTCCTATTAATGAATGTGGAGCTAGAAGTAAGTTAATTTTTATGTCTTCAGAGGAGCAAATATATAAATATTTATTAGAAAATGAAGTTGATGAAAAGTATAAAGATTTTCAGGTGGGAAATAAAAATTCTTTAGATATGATAATTGAAAAAGTTTCAAGTTATAATAAGAAAACAATTGAAAAAAGAATGAAAGTATGCCCTAAAATATTTGCAGAAGGGTTAAGTAAAGCTGTTTCAAGTGCGATAGATGTAGCAGCAGGTTATGCTTCAGATTTATATGGAAGTAGTATAATTAAGACAAAGGCAAAAAGAGCATTAGAATGGTTTGTATCAAGTTATCCACTACTTGGGGCATTAGCTTCAAGCTTTAAATTAATAGAAGACCCATTAATATGTCAAAGGGAAGAAATTTCTATTGCAGCAATTGATGTTACTTTAAAGGAAATTTATATTAATTCTTCTGCAAACCTTTCAATGGAAGAATGTAAATTCGTAATAGCTCATGAATTATTACATGCTGGTCTTATGCATCATGAAAGATGTTGTGGAAGAGATGTTTTTTTATGGAATGTAGCTTGTGACTTTGTAATAAATGGATGGCTTATTGAAATGGAAATTGGAGAAATCCCAACCCTTGGACTTTTATATGATGAAAGCTTAAAAGGATTATCAGCAGAAAGTATATATGATAAAATAGTAACAGATATAAGAACTTATAGAAAACTTATTACCCTTAGAGGAAAATCTTTAGGGGATATAATAAAAAGTCCTAACTTAAATGGAAAAGTAGGAGAAAATTTAGAAGACTTTTATAAAAGTGCTCTTCAACAGGGATTAGAATATCATAAAGAAAGTGGAAGGGGCTTTTTACCAAAAGGGTTAGTTGAAGAAATAAAGGCCTTATCAATGCCAGCTATTCCTTGGGATGTAGAACTTGCAAAATGGTTTGATAACTTTTTAAATCCTATAGAAAAAAGAAGGACCTATGGAAGACCAAGTAGGAGACAATCTTCAACGCCAGATATACCAAGACCAAGTTATATATATAAACCAGAGGAATATTCTAGAACTTTTGGAGTTGTTTTAGATACCTCAGGCTCTATGGATAGACATCTTCTTGCAAAGGCATTAGGAGCTATAACTAGTTATTCAATATCAAGAGATGTGGTTTCTGTAAGGGTAGTGTTTTGTGATGCTGTAGCTTATGATGAAGGATATTTAAATCCAGAAGAGTTATTAGATAGGGTAAAGGTTAAAGGTCGTGGAGGAACAATTCTTCAGCCTGGTATTAATTTACTTGAAAAAGCTGAAGACTTTCCAAAAGATGGGCCTATTTTAATAATAACAGATGGTGAATGTGACAAAGTTACAATAAAAAGAGAGCATGCTTTTTTAATACCTAAGGGAAAACATCTTCCCTTTGTTCCTAAAGGAAAAGTATTTAGATTTGATTAAAAAAATTTTTTATAGCAAAAAAATTATCTTTGAATAATATATATAATAATGTTTTCAAAAAAGGTATATTATGAGCAATAAAAAATTATTAAATTTATATAAAACCTCTTCTATAGTTAAATTTAAAAGAGAAGATAAAATAGTTATAATAAGTGATATTCATAGAGGAGATGGAAGCTATAGTGACTCACTAATAGGAAATAAAAATATTTACTTATCAGCCCTAAATTATTATTATAAAGAAGGTTATACTTTAATTGAAGCAGGAGATGGAGATGAACTTTGGAAAAATAAATCCTTTATAGATATAGCCTATAATCATAAAGATATTTTTAAAATTCTTAATAAATTTAATACTAAAAAAAAGCTCCATCTTTTATATGGAAACCACGATTCTAAAAAAGCATCAAAGGATTTTTTATTAAAGCAAAGAAAAAAAATAGTTAAAATTGACAAAGACTTTGGAAAAGATTTTATATATCTTTTAGATAATACAACTTATAAAGAAAGCCTAGTTTTAAGATATACACCTTTAGATAAAGATATTTTTATATTTCATGGACATCAACTTGACTTTATGAATTATGAACTATCTTTTTTAAGTAAATTTTTAGTAAGATATTTATGGAAGAATATGGAGGGGACTGGATTTAAAGCACCTACAAGTCCTGCAAATAATTATAAAAAGGGTGGAAAGGTTGATAAAAGGTTAGAAGAGTGGTCTTTAAAAAATAATATTTTTATAATATGTGGTCATACTCATAAAAGTAGATTTCCAAAAGCTAATGAAGGAAGTTATTTTAATGATGGATGTTGTGTACTTCCTTATTCTATAAGCACAATTGAAATAAATTTAGGTCTTATTTCATTGGTAAAATGGTCAATAGAGCCAAAAGAAAAGGATAATGTTTTATATATAAAAAGGAGTTTTTTAGGTGGCCCTGAAAAATTAGAGGAATATTTAAAGTAAGTTATAAAAAAAGGGGATTTTTAAGTTATGAGCTTTATTGATTTACATTGTGATACAGCAAGTAGAATTTTTTATGAAAAAGAAGGTTTAAAGAAAAATAGTTTTTCTGTAGATATAGAAAAGTTAAAAAAAGCAAACTGCCTTGGGCAAGTTTTTGCTTTTTTTATAGATGCAGGAGAAGTAACTAACTTAGAAAGTGAATTTAAAAGTATGTATAATACTTTTATATCTGAAATAGAAAAAAATAAAAGTGAAATAGAAATTGTAAGAAATATTAATGAGTTAAAAAGTTGTGAAGAAAAAGGAAAGATAGGAGCTTTTTTATCTATAGAAGAGGGAGAGGTTTTAAAAGGAGATATTAAAAACTTAAAAAGGGTTTATGATATGGGAATAAGGTTTATTACTCTTACATGGAATTATAAAAATTCTTTAGGATACCCTAATTATAATTATATTTATAAAGATAAAGGCTTAACTTCTCTTGGAAAAGATATGGTTATTGGAATGGAGAATTTAGGAATTGTTCCTGATTGTTCTCATTTATCTGATGAGGGCTTTTGGGATTTAATTAAAATATGTAAAAAGCCTTTTATAGCAACTCATTCTAATTCTAGAGAAGTAACTTTTCATCCAAGGAATTTAACTGATGCTATGATTAAAGCTTTAGGAAATAAGGGAGGAGTAATGGGGCTAAATTTTTGTGCTGACTTTTTAGGAAAAAATAAAGTATCTTCTTTAGAAGATATGACAAAGCATATAAAACACATAAAAAATGTAGCAGGTATAGAGGTTTTAGCCCTTGGTAGTGATTTTGATGGAATAGAAAATAAGGTAGAAATTGAAAATTCTTCAAAAATGGATGATTTAGCTTTTTATCTTCATAAAGAGGGACTTAAAGAAGGAGAAATTGAAAAAATATTTTATAAAAATGTATTAAGATTTATAATAGAAAATTTAAAGTAAAGGAAAAATATTATGGAAAAATTATTAGGAAAAACAGCTCTTATTACAGGAGCTTCAAGAGGAATTGGAAGAGCAATTGCAATAGAATTTGCAAAGGAAGGAGCAAACATTGTAATAAATTATTCAAAGGATGAATTAGGGGCTGAAGAAACTTTAAAAATTCTTAAAGGTATAGGAGTAGTAGCTTATAAAATAAAAGAGGATGTATCTTCTTTTAAAGGAGCAGAAAAAATTATAGATTTTACTTTAAAATCCTTTGGAAAGATAGATATTTTAGTTAATAATGCAGCTAAAAGCACAATAGGATTGTTTATGGATTCTTCTAAAGAAGAAATAGAAAATATCTTAAATACAAACCTTTTAGGACCATTATATTTATCAAAAATGGCAATTCCCCATATGATTAATAAAAATGGAGTTATACTTAATATATCCTCAATGTGGGGAGAAGTTGGAGCTTCTTGTGAAGTTTTATATTCTACATCAAAGGGAGGAATAAATCTTTTTACAAAGGCCTTAGCAAAGGAAATGGCACCTTCAAATATAAGAGTTAATGCAATTGCACCAGGAGTAATAGACACTTCAATGAATTCATTTTTAAGCAAAGAAGATAGAAAAGATTTAGAAGAAGAAATACCATTTGGAAGATTTGGCTCTCCAGAAGAAATAGGAAAAATTGCAGTATTTTTATGCAGTAAAGATTCTTCCTATATAACAGGACAAATAATAAGAGCAGATGGAGGCTATATTTAAATTCATCTAGTTAAGCAATAAGAAATTCTTAAAATCCTAGGTTCATTATTTTATGAAGCAGTAACATAATGAACCTAGGACTTTTTTTGTTTAATTTATAAAGAAACTATAGGCATATAAATAGCAAATTCTACACCTTCATCTATATTTTTTAGAGAGTATTCAAAGTTATGAAGTTGAAGAAGATTTTTTACTATTGAAAGTCCAAGTCCTGTAGAATTACTTTTTCTTTGACGGGACTTATCAATTTTATAGAATTTATCAAATAGTTTATTAATTTCATTATCATCTATGTGAGTTCCTGTATTAACAACGGAAAGTCTATACTTATCATCTTCTTCATGAATTTCAATTATAATCTTTTCCTTTGGTGGAGTATATTTTAAAGCATTTGTAATAAGGTTTGTTAAAATTTGCTCCATTTGGAAAGTGTCTGCATGGATATATGAGTATTCTGTATTTTCAACAAATTCTAAGGTTAATTCTCTTTCTTGGGCATCTAGGGTATGTTTACGAACAAGGTTTTTAATTAATCTATTTACATTAAATACTTCAAAGTTTGGTTTTAATGCACCAGATTCTAGTCTTGAAAGTTCTAGCATATTAGAAACAAGAACACTCATTTTTTTAGATTCATCAATAATTGTATCTAAATAAACTCTAGCATCTTCTCCTTTAACTATACCATCTCTAAGGCCTTCTGCATATCCTTCTATAATTCCAATTGGAGTTTTTAATTCATGGCTTACATCTGCTGTAAATTCTTTTCTCATAAGTTCAAGATTTCTTTCTTTTTCAATATCTTTTTCAAGTTGTTGGTTTTTCTTTTTTAAATCTTTTAAAGCACCATCTAAGTTTTCTGATAAAAAGTTTAAAGTTTCGGCTAAGTTTCCAACTTCATCATCTCTATTCATTTTACATTTTTCAGAAAAATCCATTTTAGCCATCTTTTTAGCAACATTATTAAGCTTTACAAGAGGCTTTGCAATTAAATCTGAATATATAGATGATAATAAAAGAGATACTAAACAAAATCCTAAGAAAATATATACATAAAATTCCTTTATAACAGAAGCAGCTTCTTTTATTGGTTGAACAGAAGCTACAGCAATTATTATAGTATCATTTGTTGCGTTTGTAGACATTGGAGCAATTATAGCATAGCTTTTTGTAGCATTAAAGGAATTATTAAAAACTTTACTTATAGCATTTTTTGAAGAAAGTACAGAATCTACAAGGTCTGTATTACTTGCAATGTTATTTATTATATTTTCAAAATATGTATTAGAAACTGAATTTTCTTCATTACCATTATTATGATTAGAATTTAAAGTTGAATATTTCCCAGTTGAAGGGTAATATAAAGCAAGCTTTGAATTAGTTTCTACTTCAAAGTCTTGAATAGCACTTGCAGAAGTTTCTTTATATGCATATAATTCTCTAAATCTATTTACACTATTAGTTAAATTTTCAACCTTTTTTGATTCATAAAAGGTTTGAAAGAAAAATATTTGAAAAGATATTGTAATGGACATAAGTCCAAGAAGTAGTAGTAAAGTAATAAGAAATATTTTTCTTGATAGGGTTATAGGTTTTTTAGTTAACTTATTTACCATATTGTTATTTCACCTCAAATTTGTATCCACTTCCTCTAACAGTAACAATATAATTTGATTTATCTAAAAGTTTTTCTCTAAGTCTTTTTACATTAGTATCAACAGTTCTTATATCTCCATAATAATCAAGTCCCCAAACATTATCTAAAATAGTATCACGGCTTAAAGCAACTCCTTCATTATCTATAAGATAAACTAAAAGTTCATATTCTTTAGGGGAAAGAGAAAGAACTTCTCCATTTACCTTTACTTCCCTTGAAAGTTTATTAATTGATAAACCATTAAATTCTTGAGTACTTGAATCTACACTTTCAATTGTTCTTTTTAAAAGAGCTTTTACCTTTGCAACTAAAACATTTGGGCTAAAAGGCTTAGTCATATAATCATCAGCACCATAATCATAGCCTTGAAGTTTATCTTCTTCTTGTCCTTTTGCAGTTAATAAAACTACAGGAACAGTAGAAACTTCTCTTATTTTTTTTAAAGCTGTTAATCCATCCATAACAGGCATCATAATATCTAAAATAATTAAATCTATCTTTTTTTCTTTAAATATATTTAAAGCTTCAAGTCCATTTTCAGCTTCATATATAGTAAAGTTTTTCTCCCTTGCAAAATAATCTCTAAGTAAAAAACGTATTCTAGTTTCATCTTCTACTATTAAAATTGATTTATTCATTTTTTTACATCTCCTTTTAGCAATAAATATTATTTGAAATGGGAAATAAATTTCTATTTAAGTTAATAAATATATAATATATATTATTATATATGATATTTAAATTATAGAAAAGTGAAATTAAAAATCTAACTTGAAAGTAATATTAAAAAAAGTTATATTTAAATATACAATTAAGAAAAGGGAGAAATGAATGTTTAAATTAAATTTTGATATAAAAAAGCACTTTTTAGAAAATGGATTAGAAGTATTAACAATAAAAAAAGATACTCAAATTTCAGCTATAAATTTAGGAGTTAAAGTTGGAGCTATGTATGAAACAAAAGAGGAAAAGGGAATAAGTCATTTTGTAGAACATATGCTTTTTAAAGGAACTAAAACAAGAAAAAATGAAATTCTTAATGAAGAACTTGAAAATTTAGGTGGAGAATATAATGCCTATACAGATTATGAGTCTACAGTATATACAATAAGTTGCTTAAGTGAAGAAATAGAAAATGCTACAAAGCTTATAGCTGATATGGCTAAAAATTCAAACTTTTTAGAGGAGGAAATGAAAAAAGAAAGGGGAGTAATTCTTGCAGAAATAAGAACTGGCAAAGATGATATAGAAGACTTAACTTTTAAAAAGGTAAATGAAATTGCCTTTGATAAAAGTTTTTTAAAGTTTGATGTAACTGGAACTGAAGAAAATGTTAAAAATTTTACAAGAGATGATATTTATAAATTTTATAAAAAATACTATACTCCTAAAAATGCCCTAGTAACTTTAGTATCTTCAATGGAACATAAGGATGCTTTAAATATGATTAAAGATAATTTTTCAAATTGGAGTGGAGAAAAAGTTTTAAAGCCATTAATTATAAAAGAAGATAATATTTTAAAAAAGGTAACAAGTTATAAAGAAAACATAGAACAAAGTACAATAATTTATTTGTATACATTTTATCATTTAAATAAAGAAGAAGAACTTCCTCTTAGAATACTAAATCATAGATTAGGAGAAAGTTCAAATTCTCTTTTATTTAGAGAAATAAGGGAAAACAAAGGGTTAGCTTATGATATTTATACCAATTTAGAGGTTACAAAAAACATAAAAAGTTTATATATTTATACTTCTGTAGCAGATGAAGATATAGAAAAAACCTTAGATGCAATAGATGAAGTAATAAATAAGGTAATAACTAAGGAAATAAAAATTGGACAAAGAGATTTAGAAATTATGAAAAAGGTACATAAGACAGCTGTAATATCAACTCTTGAAGATAGTGCTGATTTATGTAACTATATTCTTCATCAAGAACTTGCAGAGGATGATATTTTTGAATTTATTAAGGATATGGAGAGTTTAAATACTTTAAATGTGGATAAAATTTATAATGTATCTAAATTGGTTTTAAAAAATCCTACAATACACATTTTAAGAGTAAAATAAAGGTGAAAAATGGGAAGTATAACAGAAATTTCAGTACAAAAGAAAAATAAAAATAGATGTAATATATATATTGATAATATCTTTGCCTTTGGTGTAAGTAATGAGCTTATATATAAAGAAAACCTTAAGGTTGGAATGATAATAGATGAAGAGAAACTAAAAAAAATAGCTTATGAAGAAAATTTAATAAACTGCAAGGAAACTGCATTAAAAATTATAGAAAGAAGCTATAAAACAAAAAAAGAAATGGAAAAAAGGCTTTTAGAAAAAGGCTATAACTTAGAGGAAATAAATGAAACTTTAAAGTTTTTAGAAAGATATAACTTTATAAATGATGAAAGTTATACAAAGGCTTTTATTAAAAATAAAACAAAAACTCAAGGAAAACAAAAAATAAAATATGCCTTAAAAAATAAGGGCGTATCAGAGGAAATAATAGAAGAAGAACTTTCAAATTTAGATATGAAAAAGGAGAAAGAAAAGGCTAATATACTTGCATTAAAAAAATATAATATTCTTATAAAAAGAGAAAATGACAAATATAAGATAAAAGAAAAAATAATTAGATTTTTAATAAGTCGTGGATATAATTATGAAGTTGCAAAGGATGCTGTAAAGGAGATGTTAGAATCAATTATGTAATTAAAGGAGATGCCTAATTTATGCATAATTTTCAGTTGCTTTGTGGAGGAATTGTTATATTTTTCATAATTTATTCTTTATTTAAGGTTTATAATAGTGAAGATATAGACCATGTTATTGAGCCAATTAGTTCAGGAATTTCAACCATTTTTGCAATTCTTATATTTTTATGGAACTTTCAAGTTATAGATGTTTTTATAACAAAAATTCTTACTAATTTTTTTAAAAATACAATAAAAGATAATGGAATAATTCATATTATTCTTTTATTAATTTCTTTTATTTTATTAAAGGTAATTTTATTTTATTTTTTTAAAGGCATAAATTCTTTAATAATTCATTCTCAGTTTAAAGATTTAGATAAAAAAAATCCTTTTTTTATAGCTTTAGTAAGTTGTTTTGGAGTTATAAGAGGATTAATTTTTATAGCTTTAATAGTTCTTTCAATTGTTATATATAATGGCTCTGTAGAAAAAAGTAAACAAGTTCAGTTTTTAAAGAATTTTAATATTTATAAAAATCTTGAGATTTTAGTAGATAATAATCAAATAACAGTTGTTACAAATGGAGTTAAAGAAAATATATCTAGTAATAAAATAATTTATTATAATGGAATAACTGTAGATGAAGGAGTTAAGTCAAATGAATATATAAAAAATACTTCTGAAAAGTTAACTAAAAATTTAAAATTTCATAGAGAAAAAGCTTATGCTTTATATGAATGGATAGGAAAAAATATTACCTATGATGATGAAAAAGCTAAAAATGTTATGGAGTTAAATGGAAACTATGAAAGTGGTGCTATAATAACCTTTAATAAAAAAAGAGGAATATGCTTTGATTTTTCCTGCCTTTTTACTGCTATGGCAAAGGATATAGGACTAAAAAGCAGAATTATTGTAGGTAAAGCCTTTAATGGAAATGAATATATTAGTCATGCTTGGAATCAGGTTTACTTAGAAGATGAAAACAGGTGGATTAATATAGATTCAACCTTTTATAATGCAGGAGAATATTTTGATAGTTGTAATTTTAATGAAGACCATATTTTAGAGGAAATAGCAGGAGAATATTAAAAAAAATCCTTTGTGATAAATTTTTATTTTATCATGAAGGATTTTTTTTAATATTTAAGAAATTATAAACTAATAATAAAGATTTTTTAATAAAAAGTAACTATTAATTTTTATTTTAATGTATTATAATAGAAAAAAATTATTTTCTAAGGGAGTGATAAAAATAGAAAGTAATAACAATTATCTTTTTGATAATTATATAAAAATGGCAAGAGGTTTTAGAAAAGAGAAAAAATTAAATAAAGCATTAAAATTTTACAAAAAAGCAAATAATCTTTCTATTGGAAAGAAGGATAAAGAACTTATTTTAGATATAGCCCTTCTTTATGATGAACTTGGATTTAGAGAAATGGCAAAAAAGAAATATAAAGAAGCAATTGAAATTGATGAAAATTTTGAAAATGCCTATTATGGCTTAGCTGTAGTTTATGATGAGGAAGAAGACTATAAAAGGGCTAGACAATATTATAAAAAGGCTATAGAAATTAATCCAAATTATGATAAAGCTTATTTTTTCTTAGCAAATATTTTAGATGAAGAAGGCTTTAAAGAAGATGCTATTGAAAATTATAAAAAAGTAATTGAAATAAACCCAAAGGATTTATGGGCCTATGCTAATATTGGCTGTATTTTAGAAGAATTATCAAGAGATGAAGAAGCTCTTTTATATTTAAAAAAAGCTTTAGAAATAGATAAAAATCAATTTAAAGTATTATTTAATACGGGAGTTGTTTTAAATAAGTTAAAAAGAAAAGAAGAGGCTAAAAAATATTATAAAAAGTCTATAAAAAGTAATGATACCTATCCTTATAGCTATTTAAATTTAGCTCTTCTTTATAAAGATGAAGATATAGAAGAAACAATAAGAATTTTATCTTTAGGTATTGAAAATAATCCAGGAGAGGCTTTTCTTTATTATAATAGAGGATGTCATTTTTTAAAAAATAATGAAGTGGAAAATGCAATTAAAGATATTAGAAGAAGTATTCAATTAGATGACTTTTTTATAGATTATTCTAAAAAAGATAAAGAACTTAGTGAAATTTGGGATGAAATTTGATAAAGTATATTTAAAAGATATTTTTATACAAAAGGAAGGAAAGATAAAATGAAGGATAAATTTACAAATAATTTAGAAGAAACCTTTGATAATTTTTACACAAAGGGAGCTTTATTAACAGTTGGAGATGAAAATAAAGCAAATACAATGACAATAAGCTGGGGAACAGTAGGTTTTATGTGGAGAAGACCTATGTTTGTTGTTATGGTTAGGGAGTCAAGATATTCTAATGAATTTTTAGAAGTTGGAAAAACTTATACTGTAAGTGTTCCTTTTGATGGAGCTATGAAAGAAGCTTTAAAAGTATGTGGAACAAAATCAGGAAGAGATACTGATAAGGAAAAAGAGGCAAAAATTAAATATATTCCTTCAAAAGAAGTAAAAACTCCAATTGTTGAAGGATGCAACAAGTATTATGAATGTAAGGTTGTATTTAAACAAGAAATGGATTTAGATAATATGCCAAAAGACATTAAAGAAAGTTTTTATGGAGAAGGGGAAACTAAGCATATATTCTATTATGGAGAAATAGTAGCAGAATATTAATTTTAAAAAAAAGGTTTTAGGAATTTTCCTAGGGCCTTATTTTAGTATATTGACAAATTTTAAACAATATAATATACTTTGACTATCAAAATATTTGATTTAAGTAATATTTTGATTATAATAAAAAAATAGCGGAGGAGTTTTAAATGAATGAAAAAAATAAAGTGATTAATGAACTTTTTGTAACGCTTTTTAATGATATACTTCAAATTGAGGAGAAAACATTAAAAAACGGACCGCTATCAGATTTATCAGTTACTGAAATTCATACTATTGAAGCTGTTGGTATGTATAAACCAAGAACAATGTCAGAAGTGGCACAGGATTTAAAAATAACAGTAGGTACTTTAACAACAGCAGTTACTAAACTTATAAAAAAAGGTTATCTTGAAAGAAGACGTATAGAAGAAGATAGAAGAGTTGTTTTAATATGTACTACAAAGCGAGGAAAACTTGCTTATAGATTACATGAAAAATTTCATAACGATATGATTAAGGAAACTATAAAAGGTTTAACTGATGAACAAGAGGATATATTAATTTCAGCATTAGAAGGGGTTAATTTATTTTTTAAAGAAAAATATGAATTGTAAAAAAAGATTAAGGAGAGAATTATGGAGGAAGTTAGTATTAAATCATTTGGCGCTTATGCTCCAAGCTGTATTGTATCTAACAATGATTTAAGTAAGATAGTTGAAACAAGTGATGAGTGGATTGTAGAGAGAACAGGAATAAAAGAAAGAAGGATTTCAGAAGGAGAAGATACTTCAAACATAGCAGTAAAAGCTGCAAATAAAGCTCTAGAAAGAGCAAATTTAACAGGGAAAGATATAGATTTAATCATAGTTGCAACTATAACTCCAGATAAGTTTACTCCATCAGTTGCTTGTATGGTGCAAAAGGAAATTGAAGCTGAAAATGCAATGGCTTTTGATGTAAGTGCTGCCTGTTCAGGATTTATTTTTGCTCTTCAAGTTGCTGATTCTATGATGAAAGTTAATAAAAGCTTTAAAAATGCACTAATTATTGGAGTAGAAACTTTATCAAAAATTATGAATTGGGAAGATAGAAGTACTTGTGTATTATTTGGAGATGGAGGAGGAGCTGTAGTTCTTTCAAAAGAAAATTCAAATAGTACAAGTGGTATAAAAACTTTTTATTCTAAATCTGTTGGAAAAAAGGGAGATTGTCTTGTAGTTGATGCAATGCCAGTTGTAAATCCTTATATTAAAGAAAATAAAGAAAACTATCAAAAGATAGCTATGAATGGAAGAGAAGTGTTTAAATTTGCAACTAAGTCAATTGTGGAAAGTGTTGAAAAAATATTAAAAGAAAATTCTTTAACAATGGATGATATTAATTATATAGTTCCACATCAAGCAAATTTAAGAATTATTGATTTTGCAGCAAAAAAATTAAAAGTAGATAAAGATAAATTCTATACTAACTTAGATAGATATGGAAATACATCTTCTGCATCAATTCCTCTTGCATTAAATGAAATGTATGAAAAAGATATGTTTAAAAAAGGCCATAAGATTATTTTGGTAGGCTTTGGTGGTGGACTTACTTATGGAGCAGTTTTAATAGAACTATAAACCATCTAGAAATAAAGCATACAAAGTATTAAAATATAAATAAAAAACAATTTAAAAATTTTGGAGGTTATAAAAATGATATTTGAAGAAATTAGAGAGGTTATTTGTGAACAATTAGAGGTTGAACCAGAAAAGGTTACACTTGAAACAACTTTTGAAGAATTAGGAGCAGATTCTTTAGACTTATTCCAAGTTGTTATAGAAATTGAAGATAAATATGGAATACAACTTGAAAATGCAGAAAGAATAAAAACAGTTAAAGATGCTGTAGATTATGTAACAGAAGTTACTAATAAGTAAGAATATATTAAAAGCTTTAATCGGGTTTCGAAAATTTAATAAGATACCCGATTTCACTTTATATTTTTTTGAAGTATTAGGGAGGCAAAGTGATGAAAGATAATAGGATTTGTAAACTATTAGGCATAGAATATCCTATAATTCAAGGAGGAATGGCATGGATTGCAGATGCATCCTTAGCAGCAGCAGTTAGTGAAGCTGGTGGACTTGGTATAATAACAGGAACTGCACCAATTGAATGGATAAGAGATGAAATAAGAAAAGCTAAAAAATTAACTAATAAGCCTTTTGGAGTTAATATAATGTTAATGTCTCCTCATGCAGATGAGGTTGCAAAATTAGTTTGTGATGAAAATGTTCAAGTTGTTACAACTGGTGCAGGAAGTCCAGGAAAGTATATGGAAATGTGGAAGGAACATGGAGTTAAAGTTATTCCAGTAGTTGCCTCTGTTGCCCTTGCAAGAAGAATGGAGAAATTAGGAGCAGATGCTATTGTTGCAGAAGGAACTGAATCAGGAGGACATGTTGGACAATTAACCACTATGGCTTTAGTACCTCAAGTTGCAGATGCAGTAGAAATTCCAGTTTTAGCAGCTGGAGGAATTGGAGATGGACGTGGAATTGTAGCAGGCTTTGCTTTAGGTGCTGAAGGAGTTCAAATAGGAACAAGATTCTTAGTTGCAAAAGAATGTACAGTTCATCAAAACTATAAAAATAAAGTATTAAAGGCAAAAGATATAGATACAGAAGTTACAGGAAGAAGTACAGGACACCCTGTAAGAGTACTTAGAAATAAATTAGCAAGAGAATTTAATAAGCTTGAAAAAGAAGGAGCACCAGTAGAAGATATAGAAAAGCTTGGAGAAGGTGCTTTAAGAAAGGCTGCAAAAGATGGAGATGTAGATTATGGTTCTGTTATGGCAGGTCAAATAGCAGGTCTTGTAAATAAAGAACAAACTTGTAAAGAAATTATAGATGAACTTGTAAAAGAAGCAGATAGCCTATTTAAAAAATTAGGAGGATACAATGGATAAAAGTAAAATAGCATTTTTATTCCCAGGACAAGGTGCCCAATACATTGGTATGGGAAAGGAATTATATGAAAATATTCATGAATGTAAAGAAATTATAGATAAAGGCGAAGAAATTTTAAAGATGCCTATAAAGGAATTATTATTTAATGGTCCTGAGGATAAGTTAATGGCAACTGAAATTGCACAACCTGCTATTTTATTAGCATCTTTAGCCTCTTTAAAGGCATTAGAAATTAATGGCATAAATGCTGATTATACAGCAGGACTTTCTCTTGGAGAATATGGAAGCCTTATTTATGGAGGAGCATTATCCTTTGAAGAAGGACTTTTACTTATAAAAGAAAGAGGAAGAATTATGGGTTCTGCCCTTCCTAAAGGACTTGGAAAAATGGCAGCTATAATGAGACTTAATGATGAAAAGTTTAATGAACTTTTAAAAAGAGCTAGTGAATATGGAGTTTGTGAAGGTGCTAATTATAATTGCCCTGGACAAGTTGTTATAGCTGGAGAAAATGAAGCAATAGAAAAAGCAGTAGAAATTGCAGCAGAGCTTGGTGGAAGAGGAATTTTATTAAATGTAAGTGGACCTTTCCATAGTTCTCTTCTTAAGGGTGCAAGTGAAGAATTTTATGAAACAATTAAAAAGGTAAATATAAATCCATTAAATAAAGTTGTTTATTCAAATACAAAGGGTCTTCCATATGATGAAAATGATGATATAAGAATTTTATTAAAAAATCATATAAAATCATCTGTATATTTTGAAAAATCTATAAGAGATATGATAGATAAGAAAGTAGAAACTTTTATTGAAGTAGGACCTGGAAAAGCTTTAAGAGGATTTGTTAGAAAAATTGATAGAAGTAAAACTTTATTAAATGTAGAAGATTTAGCTTCTTTAAAAGCTACAATAGATAAGTTAAATGAAAATAATTAGGAGGTTTTTATGTTAAAGGGTAAGTGTGCTATAGTTACAGGAGCTGCTAAGGGTATTGGAAAAGCAATAGCTTTAAAACTTGCTTCTTTAGGAGCTAACATAGTGTTAAATTATAGAAGCAGTGAAGAAAAAGCTATTGAAACTGAAAATGAAATAAAGGCTCTTGGTGTTGAAGTTTTAAGAGTTAAAGGAGATATAAGTAATATTTCAGATGTGGAAAATTTAATCAATACTGCTAAAGAAAACTTTGGAAAAATTGATATAATGGTAAATAATGCAGGTATAACTAAAGATACATTAATATTAAGAATGAAAGAAGAAGACTTTGATTCTGTTATAAATGTTAATCTTAAGGGAGTATTTAATTGCTTAAAAACTATAACTCCTGTTATGGTAAAACAAAGAGAAGGTAAAATAATAAATCTTTCTTCAGTAGTAGGATTATCTGGAAATGCAGGACAAGTAAACTATGCAGCATCAAAGGCTGGGGTAATAGGAATGACAAAATCTTTAGCTAAAGAAGTTGGTGCTAGAGGAATTACTGTAAATGCAGTTGCACCAGGATTTATTGAAACTGACATGACAGAAGTTTTAGGAGATAAGTTTAAAGAAGAAGCTAAAAAAGCAATTCCATTAAAAAGACTTGGAAAGCCAGAAGACGTTGCAAATGTTGTAGCATTTTTAGCAAGTGAAGATGCAAATTATATTACAGGTCAAGTTATTCAAGTTGATGGCGGAATGGTAATGTAAGTTATTAGGAGGTATTTATGGAAAGAAGAGTTGTTATAACTGGAATGGGAGCTGTTACTCCATTAGGAAATAATGTAGAAACTTATTGGGAAAATTTAAAAAATGGAGTTTTAGGAATAGATTTTATTAAAAATGTGGATACAGAAAACTTTGAAACAAAAATAGCAGCAGAAGTTAAAGACTTTAATCCAGAAGAAGTTTTAGATAGGAAAGAAGCTAGAAGATTAGATAGATATGAACAATTTGCAATGGTTGCAGCAGATGAAGCTATAAAAGACGCTAAATTAGATTTAGAAACAATTGATAAGAAAAGATTTGGTGTTTATGTAGGAGCTGGTACAGGTGGTCTTATAACTATGGAAAATGATATAAAAAAGATTGCAGAAAAACCTTCAAGAAAAGTTTCTCCATTTTTTGTACCAATGACTATAATAAATTTAAGTGCTGGAAATATTGCTATAAAATATGGAGCTAAGGGACCTTGTCTTGCAACAGTTACAGCTTGTGCTACAGGAAACAATTCAATAGGAGAAGCCTTTAGAGCAATAAAACATGGTTATGCAGATGTAATTTTAGCAGGAAGTTCAGAAGCTCCTATATGCAGAATGGGTGTTGGTGGCTTTGCTGGAATGAAAGCTTTAAATATAACTGATGACCCAAAGAAAGCTTCAATACCTTTTGATAAGGACAGAAATGGCTTTATAATGGGAGAAGGTGGAGCAATACTTGTTATGGAATCTTTAGAAAATGCAGAAAAAAGAGGAGCTAAGATTTTAGCTGAAATAGTTGGTTATGGCTCAACTTGTGATGCATATCATATAACTTCACCAGACCCTGAAGGAGAAGGGGCAGCAGAGGCTATGAGACTTGCAATTGAAGAAGCAGGTATAGAAAAAGAAGAAATATCATACATTAATGCTCATGGTACTTCAACAGGATTAAATGATAAATATGAAACAATAGCAATTAAAAAGGCCTTTGGAGAAGCTGCATATAAAATTCCTGTATCCTCTACAAAGTCTATGACAGGACATCTTTTAGGAGGAGCTGGAGCAATAGAGGCAGTAGCTTGTGTAAAAGCCCTTGAAGATGGATTTATACCTCCAACAGTAGGACTTGAAAATCCAGATGAAGGATTAGATTTAGATTATGTTCCTAAGGTTGGAAGAAAGGCTGATTTAAAATATACATTATCAAATTCCTTAGGTTTTGGTGGACATAATGCTACATTAGTCTTTAAGAAGTGGGAATAATTAAAAGGAGTGATATTTATGGATTTTAATGGCATAAAGGAATTAATAGAAACTGTTAATTCTTCAGATATAGCTTATTTTGAATACGAAACAAATGATGGCCATATAAAAATGGATAAATCTTTAACTAGAAACTTAACTGAAGCTTCTTCAAACTCAAAGGAAATCATTATAAAAGATGAAAAAGAAACAAAAGCTTCTGTTGTAAATACTAGTAATGAGGATAAAAATATATCACAAACACAATCTATTAATAAAGAAGAAACTAAACCTTTAGAAGAAGATAATGAAAATCTTTATATAGTAAAATCTCCTATGGTAGGAACTTTTTATAGTTCACCTTCACCAGATAAAGATGCTTTTGTAAGGGTAGGAGATAAAGTAAATGCCTCTTCAATTTTATGTATAATTGAAGCTATGAAGCTTATGAATGAAATTGAAAGTGAAGTTAATGGTACAATAAAAGAAATTCTTGTAAAAGATGGAGAAATGGTTGAATATGGTCAACCACTATTTAAGATAAAGGAGGATTAGGCTATTATGATGGATATAAAAGAAATTAAAGAAATTTTACCTCATAGATACCCATTTCTTTTAGTTGATAAAATAACTGAAATAGAAGAAGGAAAAAGAGTAAAGGGATATAAAAATGTAACAATAAATGAGCCTTTCTTTCAAGGACATTTTCCAGAATATCCTGTAATGCCAGGGGTTTTAGTACTTGAAGCTTTAGCTCAAGTTGGTGCTGTTGCAGTTTTAAGTATGGAACAATTTAAAGGAAAAAATCCTTTATTTGCAGGAGCTGATAAAGTAAAGTGGAGAAGACAAGTAATGCCTGGAGATAAACTTGAATTAGAATGTGAAATAATAAAAATAAAAGGGCCAATAGGTATTGGAAAGGCCTTAGCAACAGTTGATGGGAAAAAAGCCTGTGAAGCTGAAATAATGTTTGCTATAGGATAGGTGATTAAAAATGTTTAAAAAGGTGCTTATTGCAAATAGAGGAGAAATAGCTGTTAGAATAATAAGAGCTTGTAGAGAAATGGGAATAGAAACAGTTGCAGTATATTCAGAAGCTGATAAATATGCTCTTCACACTCAACTTGCAGATGAAGCAGTGTGTATAGGACCTGCTTTATCTAAAGACAGTTATTTAAACATAACTAATATATTAAGTGCATGTGTTTTAACTGGAGCAGATGCTATTCATCCAGGTTTTGGTTTCCTTTCTGAAAATGCTAAATTTGCTAAGATGTGCAAAGAATGTAATATAAAATTTATAGGACCTGATTATACTTCTATTGAACTTATGGGAAATAAAGCAAAGGCAAGGGAAGTTATGAAAAAAGCTAAAGTTCCAGTTGTTCCAGGTTTTGAAGGTGTTATAAAAGATGAAAAGCATGCCCTTTCTATTGCAAAAGAAATAGGATATCCTGTTATGATAAAAGCTTCAGCAGGAGGTGGAGGAAAGGGAATAAGAATTGCCTTTAATGATGAAGAATTTAAAAATGGATATAATACTGCAAAAGCTGAAGCTAAAGCATGTTTTGGAGATGATACTTTATATATTGAAAAATATGTTCAAAAACCAAAGCATATAGAATTTCAAATTTTAGCAGATTCCTTTGGAAATGTTATTCATCTTGGGGAAAGAGAATGTTCTCTTCAAAGAAAAAATCAAAAGGTATTAGAAGAAGCACCATCAACATTTTTAACAGAAGAATTAAGAGAAGAGATGGGTGAAATAGCTAAAAAAGCAGCTCTTGCTGTAAATTATGAAAATGCTGGTACAATTGAATTTTTAGTAGATAAAGACCATAATTATTATTTTATGGAGATGAATACTAGAATTCAAGTTGAACACCCTATTACAGAAATGATAACAGGAGTAGATATTGTTAAAGAACAATTGAAAATAGCTTCTGGTATGCCTTTAACTTTAACTCAAAAAGACATAAAAATAAAAGGACATGCAATTGAGTGTAGAATAAATGCAGAGGAACCTGAAAAAGATTTTAGACCCTGTCCTGGAACAATTGAAGAGTTATATCTTCCAGGAGGAAGAGGCATAAGACTTGATTCTGCAATTTATTGTGGATATAAAATTCCTCCTTATTATGATTCTATGCTTGCAAAGTTAATTGCTTTTGGAGATTCAAGAGAAGAAGCTATTACTATAATGAAAAGAGCTCTTGGAGAATTTGGAATAGTAGGGGTTAAGACTAATATAGATTTTCAATATTCATTACTAGAAATGGATAAGGTTATTGAGGGAGATTATGATACATCTTTCTTAAATGAAGTTATGGTGAAGAATAATGTTTAATGGATTATTTAAAAAAACAAATTATGGAACAGTAAAACCAATTCCTCAAAGTTCATTAGAGGAAAAGCCTAATATACCTTCAGGAATGTGGCTTAAATGTAATAAATGTGGAAGTATAATATATAATGAGGATTTAGCTAGTAATTGTTATGTATGCTCAAGTTGTGGAAATCATTTAAGAATTAATGCTCATACAAGAATAAGTTTAATATTTGATAAAAATTCTTTTGTAGAAATTGGAAGAGAAATAAGAGAAACTAATCCATTATCCTTTGAAGGGTATGAGGAAAAAATAGAAAAAGCAAAAAAAACTTCAGGAAGTAGTGAAGCTGTAATAACTGGTTTTGGAAAAATAAATGGAATAAAAGTAGCTTCTGCTATAATGGATAGTTTTTTTATGATGGGAAGTATGGGAACTGTTGTAGGAGAAAAAATAACAAATTTAATTGAACTTGCAATAGAAAATAACCTTCCATTAATAATATTTACAACATCTGGTGGAGCTAGAATGCAAGAAGGAATTTTTTCTCTTATGCAAATGGCTAAAATAAGTGCAGCTCTTGCAAAATTTGATGAAGCAGGACTTTTATATATAACAGTTTTAACAGACCCTACAACAGGTGGTGTTACTGCAAGTTTTGCTATGGAAGGAGATATTATATTAAGTGAGCCTGATGCTTTAGTAGGCTTTGCTGGAAGAAGAGTTATTGAAAATACAATTAAAGAAACTCTTCCTGAAAACTTTCAAAAAGCAGAATTTCTTCTTGAAAAAGGCTTTATAGATGCAATTATAGATAGAAGAGATTTAAGAAGAAAGCTTTATAGAATTCTTAGTATGCATGAGGTGGAAGAAAATAAATGAGCAGAAATATGATAAAATCCATGTCTGAATGGGATAAAGTAGTTACAGCAAGACATAAGGATAGACCAACAGGGGAATTTTATATAGAAAATATCTTTAAACATTTTATTGAATTTCATGGAGATAGATATTTTGGAGATGATGCAGCAATTATTGGAGGAATAGGTTTTTTAGAGAAAACTCCAGTAACAGTTATTTCTATTACAAAGGGAAGTAATACAAAAGAAAATATAAAGAGAAATTTTGGAATGCCAAAGCCAGAAGGATATAGAAAAGCATTAAGACTTATGAAACAAGCAGAAAAGTTTAAAAGACCTATTATATGTTTTATAGATACTCCAGGAGCTTTTTGTGGAGTTGATGCAGAGGAAAGAGGTCAAGGAGAAGCTATTGCTAAAAATTTATTTGAAATGAGTAAGTTAAAAACTCCTATAGTTTCTGTTCTTATGGGAGAAGGAGGAAGTGGAGGAGCTTTAGCTTTAGCTGTTGCAGATAGAATTTTAATGCTTGAAAATTCTATATACTCTATTTTATCTCCTGAAGGATTTGCTTCTATTTTGTGGAAAGATGAAGTCGTGTAAAGGAAGCTGCAGAAGCAATGAAAATAACTGCTCAAGACTTAAAAGAGTTTAAAATAATAGATAAAATAATAAAAGAACCTTATGGAGGGGCACATAGAAATCCATTAAGGATGGCAATGTTTTTAAAGAAAAACCTTATAGAAGAGGTAAACTCTTTAAAAGAAAAGGATATATGTGAACTTACAGAGGAAAGATATAATAAATTTAGAAGCTTTGGAAGAGAATAGTAAAAAGAAGTGTGAAAATATTATTTTTATAATTAAATTTTTTAATTGTACAAAATAGTAAATTCACACTTCTTTTTGTAAAGTATGTAAAAAATTTAAATAAATAATTCATAAATACATCTTTCTGTGATATTATATAATACATAAATAAAAAGAAAAGGAAGATGATTTTTTGGATATTGAGCTGAGAAACAAAGTTAATTTACTTTCAGAAAATTACAAAGAAATAAAAAAACAATTAAGAAGTGATGGAGATTTATTTAATCACTTTGAAGCATTGTTATATGGACTTACAGATAAAAAATTAGATTTAGAAAAAATTAATGAAATAAGAGAATATATTAAAAGTAAAAAAACAAATTCTATTTTTAAGGGAAACTTTCTTAAGATATTTTCTATTCTTATGGATAATAGAGAAGATTATAAAGAAGTTTATAAAAATACTATTATTGTTTATGATTTTTTAGTTTCTAAAGGATTTACTTATTCTAATGAAACTGTCTTTGCTTCTTTTATACTTTCAAAAAGGTTTCAAGAGGAAGAATTAAACTATAGAGTAAATAAGCTTATTGAAATAAAAGAATTATTAGGAAGTAATGAATATATAAGTTGTGCAAATTTAGCAGCAGGAAATAAAGATATAAAAACAATAGAAAAAGAATTTAATGAAGTAAAACAAACAATGATTTCTTTAGGATATTTTTACGATTGTGAAAAGGAGAATTTTATTCTTACTCTTATATCAAATGAAGGAAATTTAAAAGAAAGAACTAAAAAGGCTATTAATATACTTAAAGAAATAGAAGAAAAGTATTTAATTAATTCTTTAAATTTCCTTTCTTTAATTGTAATAGCATCCTTATTTACCTCTTGTGAAAAAAGCTTTATATCAGAATTTAATGATGTATATAATATACTTAAAGAAACAAAAGGTTATAGATTTTTTATAAGTAAAGAAGTAAGACTTATTATTTCTTTATGTATTGTAATAAATAAATATGCAGAAGAAATGAAAGCTGATTTAATAGATATCAATATAAATGATGAAATAAGTATACTTCTTATTTTAGAAGAACAAACAGCTATATCTATAGCATCTATATAGTATAAATAATAACCACAATAAAAAATTAAAATTTATGTATATAACTTTTAAATTTGGGGACTATATTAAATAGTTATGTTTATTTAGGAGGTAAATTATGAAAATTTTAGTTTTAAATTGTGGTAGTTCTTCTTTAAAATATCAATTATTTAATATGGATAATGAAAGGGTTTTAGCTCAGGGTGTAGTTGAAAGGATAGGTCTTAATAATTCTATATTAACTCATAAAAAGGGTGAAGAAGAAAAGTATAAAATAAATATTGATTTTAAAAATCATAAAGAAGCTTTAACTAAGGTGCTTCAGTTATTAACTAGTAAAGAGCAGGGAGTTTTAAAATCTTTAAATGAAATTCATGCAGTAGGGCATAGAGTAGTTCATGGTGGAGAGAAATATTCTAAGGCTGTCTTAATTGATGAAGATGTTAAAAAGTCAATTAAAGCGCTTTTTTCTTTAGCCCCACTTCATAATCCTGCAAACCTTATTGGAATAGAAATTTGTGAAGATATTATGAAAAATACTCCAATGGTAGCTTTATTTGATACTGCATTTCACCAAAGTATGAATAAGGAAGAATATTTATATGCAATTCCTTATGAATTATATAAAGAAAATGGTATAAGAAAATATGGCTTTCATGGTTCATCTCATAAATATGTATCAGAAAAAGCAGCAGAACTTTTAAAAAAAGATATAAAAGATTTAAAAATAATATCTTGCCATTTAGGAAATGGAGCTTCAATATGTGCTATAAAAGATGGAAAATCCTTTGATACAACTATGGGATTTTCCCCTTTAGATGGCTTAGTAATGGGAACAAGGTCTGGTAGCATTGACCCAACTATTCCAATATATCTAATGAAAAATAATAATTTATCAATTGAAGAAGTGGATAATCTTTTAAATAAAAAGTCTGGAGTTTTAGGAATAAGTGAAGTAAGTTCTGACTTTAGAGATATTGAAGAAGAAGCTATGAAAGGAAATGAAAAGGCCTCTCTTGCTTTAGATATATTCCACTATAAAATAAAAACACAAATAGGTTCTTATATAGCAGCTTTAAATGGGGTAGATATTATTATCTTTACAGCAGGAGTAGGAGAAAATGGACCAGAAACTAGAGAAGCTATATTAAAGGATATGGAGTTTTTTGGAATAGTATTAGATAAGGAAAAAAATAAAGTAAGAGGAAAAATTCAAGAAATTTCAGCAGAAAATTCAAAGGTAAAAGTATTTGTTATTCCAACAAATGAAGAATTAGTTATTGCAAGGGAAACAAAAAAAATCATAGCACAAAAGTAACTTTATTTTCAAAAAATAGCATAAAAGTAAGTTGAAAATAAAAAATTGTCAATTCTATATTTGTATAAATATTTACAATTTATAGATTATATGATATTCTTTTATTTAAGGATTGTAATAGAGTGTATTATATTGTAATAATATACCTAGAGTTTAAATTTAAGTTAATTATGGAGGGAATAGCTATGATAAATAAAATACCACAATCAGAATTAGAAGTTATGAAAGTAATATGGGAAAATGAAGAGCCAGTTTCTTCTAAGATTGTTACAACAAAACTTGAAGAAGTTAAAGGATGGAAAAGAACTACTACATTAACTTTACTTTCAAGATTAGTTGAAAAAGGTTTCTTAGAAGCAGATAAAACAAGAAGACTTACTTATTATACTTCTTTAGTGCCAGAGAAAGATTATCTTGCATTAGAATCAAGTCATTTCTTTAAAAAGATATTTGGAAAATCTTTAAGTAGTTTAGTAAGCACTTTACATTCAAATAATGATATAACTGAAGAAGATTTAAAAGAATTAGAAGAATGGATAAAAAACAGATAATTTTACATACATTTAAAGAAAGTACTTTTGCAATGCAAAGGTGCTTTCTTTTTCTAGAAAAACTTTATTTTTATTGATTTGTTTTTTTATGTTTTGTTATAATAAGTTGTAAATGAAATAGAAAATATAAAAATGCAAAGGAGTAGTAATGGAAGAAACTATACTTATAGTTCATAAAGAATCTGAAAATAAAAGAATTGATAAATATCTTTCAGAAGTTCTTAATGGAAAATCAAGGTCTTATATACAAGGATTAATTGAAAAAGAAAATATAAAAGTAAATAATAAAAATATAAAAAGTAATTATAAGCTTAAAGAAAATGATGAAATATTAATAAGTATGCCAGAAGCCATAGAATTAGAGGTTGTAGCAGAGGATATTCCTTTAGATATTCTTTATGAAGATAATGATGTTATAGTAATTAATAAACCTCAAGGTATGGTTGTTCATCCAGCACCAGGAAACTATACAAAGACATTAGTAAATGCTCTTTTATATCATTGCAAGGACCTTTCTACAATAAATGGAGTTATAAGACCTGGAATAGTACATAGAATAGACAAAGATACTACAGGAGTCTTAGTTGTAGCTAAAAATGATAAAGCACATAATTTTTTATCAAGTCAACTTCAAAATCATTCCATGAAAAGAGAATATATAGCTCTTGTAGAGGGAAGACTAAAAGAAGATACAGGAACAATAAATAAACCTATAGGAAGAAATAAAAGAGATAGACTAAAAATGGGAATTGTAGATGATGGGAAAAGAGCAGTAACTCATTATGAAGTTTTAGAACGTTATAAAAATACTACTCTTATAAAATGTGTATTAGAAACAGGAAGAACTCATCAAATAAGAGTACATATGGCATCTATTGGTCATCCTTTAGTTGGAGATGAAGTATATGGGTTTAAAAAGCAAAGATTTAAATTAAAAGGGCAAGTGCTTCATGCTAAAACCTTAGGATTTATTCATCCAAAAACAAAGGAGTATATGGAATTTACAACAGACCTTCCTAAATATTACAATGACCTTATAGAAAAGCTTAGAAAGGAAGTTTAACTAATTTTAGTGGAGGAAAATATTATGAATTTAAAGGCAAGTTTACTTGATGATAAGGCTATAAAAAGAAGTCTTATAAGAATTTCACATGAAATAATAGAAAGAAATAAAGGAGCAACAGATTTAATCTTAGTTGGAATAAAAAGTAGAGGTTATCCTCTTGCAGAGCGTATATCAAAGGAAATATTTAAAATAGAAGGAGTTAAAGTTCCTGTAGGTTCTGTTGATATAACTGCATATAGAGATGATATTGAAAATTCCTTTGAAAATATAGAAGTTAAAAGTATAAATTTAGATGTGGATTTTAAAGGAAGAACAGTAATATTAGTAGATGATGTTTTATATACCTGTAGAACTGTTAGAGCAGCAATAGATGCTATAATGGATGAAGGAAGACCTAAGGCAATTCAACTTGCTGTTCTTATAGATAGAGGTCATAAAGAACTTCCTATAAGAGCAGATTATGTTGGTAAAAATATTCCTACTTCAAGAAATGAGAAAATTGCAGTAAGTATTATGGAAATAGATAATGAAGATAGTGTGAAAATATATAGTTAAGTTTAAAGGAGAGATTTATGGAATATAATTTAATTGCTACAACTACCTTTGGTTTAGAAGGTATAACAGCAAAAGAGTTAAGAGCCTTAGGCTATGAAGATGTTAAAACTGAAACTAGTAAAGTTTCTTTTACTGGTGATGAAATGGATATTGCAATATCTAATATACATTTAAGAACAGCAGATAGAATATTAATAAAAATGGCAGAATTTGAAGCAAGAACCTTTGAAGAACTTTTCCAAGGAACAAAAAAGGTAGATTGGAGTAAAATAATTCCAATTAATGGAGTTATGCATGTAGTTGGAAAGTCAGTAAAATCAACTCTTCATAGTGTTCCAGACTGTCAATCTATTGTAAAGAAAGCAATAGTAACAAGTATGAGTGAAGCTTATGGAATAAAAACTTTTAAAGAAAATGGACCTGTTTATAGAATAGAAGTAGCTATTTTAAAAGATAAAGTTACATTAACTATAGATACCTCTGGAAGTGGTCTTCATAAGAGAGGATATAGAGAAAACTCAGGAGCAGCACCACTGAAAGAAACCTTAGCAGCTAGTATGGTTCTTTTATCAAGATGGCAAGAAAACTATGAGCTTATAGACCCTTTTTGTGGTTCAGGAACAATACTTATAGAAGCTGCTATGATAATGTTAAATATAGCACCTGGTATTAATAAAACCTTTGCTTGCGAAGCTTGGCCAACTATTCCAGATTATATATTTAAGCAAGTAAGAGAAGGGGCTAAAAGAGCAATAAAGCATAAAGATATAAAACTTATAGGATATGATATTGATACTTGGGTTTTAAGAACAGCTTTAGATAATGCTTACAAAGCAGGGGTACAAGATTATATAGAATTTCAAAAAAGAGACTTTAAAGACTTTTCAACCTCAAAAGAATATGGTTTTATAATAACAAACCCTCCTTATGGAGAAAGACTTAGTGATAAAAAAGAAGTTGAAAAACTTTATAAAATATTTGGTGAATATAAAGAAAAATATAAAAATTGGGAGTTTAACATAGTAACTTCCTATGAAAACTTTGAAACACCTTTTGGAAGAAAAGCTTCAAAAAATAGAAAGCTTTATAATGGAAAACTAAAATGCTATATGTATCAATATTTTGACAACCCTCTTATAAAAGGACAAGGGGATACAGTAATTCAAGAAATGATTAGAAACTCTTAAAAAGAGTAAATTGACGCAGAAAAAAATAGAGGTTGTTGCATAAATAAATAACAATACTAAATAGTGTTTTATTTATGCAACAACTTCATTTTTTAATATTAAATATGCTAATTAAAATCTTAGGTTCATTATTTTATGAAGTAGCCACTTAGAGCCTGCCTAATGGAGCAGCTGAATAACATAATTACCTAAAAATTTTTATATTTTGTATTAAACAGGAAGTTATTTATATCTTTTTAATATCTAATGTATTAAAGTCTTTTGGGTCAACATAAATTGTGTTGTTTGTGTGATAAATTACCATTCCAGGTTTTGCTCCATTAGGCTTTTTTAAGTTTTTAACTAGGGTATAATCTACAGGAATTTTAGAACCATTTTTCCCCTTACTATAAAAGGCAGCTATAATAGCAGCTTGTTCTAAGGTTTCATCATCAACTTCAGTGGCTTTTATTATTACATGAGAGCCTGGAATATTTTTTGTATGAAGCCATAAGTCAAATTTATTTGCAAACTTTAATGAAAGATAATCATTTTGAAGATTGTTTTTCCCAACATAAATATCATAGCCTTTAGAGGTTACAAAATGAAGAGGCTTTCCTTCTTTTTGTTTTTTACCTCCCTTTTCTTTTTTAAAGCGTATATAGCCAGTTTCAACTAATTCTCTTTTTATATCCTCAATTTCTTCATAAGAATCTACATTTATTATATTTGTTAAAACTGAATTTAAATATTCAAGTTCTTCATTGTTTTTTTCAAGCTGTTCAAAGGCCCATTCTTCAGATTTTTTTAGTTTATTATATTTTTTATAATACATTTGTACATTTTCAGATGGAGTTTTATTTTCGTCTAAAGAAATTTCTATATATTCCTCTTCATTAGTATTATAAAAATTTAAAACCTTTGTTTTTTTATCTCCCTTTTTCAAAGTATAAATATAAGAAGTAAGTAAATCTCCCTTTATTTTATAACTTTCTTTTTTCTTACCTTCTTTAATATTTTCATTTAATATTTTAGCCTTTTTATTACATCTTTCAATATTTGTATGAATAAGCTTTTGAAGGTTAGCTGTTCTATTTGAAATTCTATCTTGCTTATCTTTTTATTTAAAAAAATCATCAAGCATTTTTGAAGGAGAAGAAAATTCTATAATATTTTCTTTATTATCACTAAGCTTATGAGAATAAAAATCCTTATATAAACCATCATCATTTTTATAAATTCCATAATAAGGGGAGGCATTTATAGAATTTATAAAATAATTAAATATTTCTTCCTCTTCTTTTATATTATTTTTTAAAGAATTTTCATATAATACCTTTGAAAAAGCTTTAGAAACTCCTGTAAAAGTATTAAAAAAGAAATCTTTATCAAAAGAAAAATTATTTCCTTTTGTAAAATTAATAAATTCTTTCTTAGAAACAGTTAATGGGTTAAGCTTTTTTGAACTTGGAGGGAAAACATAACTAGCTCCAGGATATAAAACTCTATAGCTATTTATATTAGGAGTTATATGTTTTATAGACTCCATAATAATATTATCTCTATTTCTTACTAAAGATATATTAGAGTGCCTTCCCATTATTTCTACAATTAATGAATATTCACTATCAAAGCCCATTTCGTCTTTAGCTTCTATAGTAAAAATTACAATTCTATCTCCATCTTTTTGAGTAACTTCTTTAATTTTCCCATTTAATAAATACTTTCTTAAAACCATTAAAAACATAGGAGCCTTTAGTGGATTTTCCTTTTGTATTTCTGTAAAATGTAATCTTGGAAATTTAGAAGAAGCTGATATTAAAAGCTTATAATTTGTTCTATTTTTTCTAAAGGTCAAAATTATTTCATCCTTTTCAGGTTGATTAATTTTGTCAATTTTTGAATCTATAAGTATAGGATTTAAATCCTCTATTAGATTATGTAAAAAAATTCCGTCTAATGCCATAATATAATCATCCTTTCAATGTAATATCTTTAGTATAACATTAATTTAAATAGATTACATCTTTATTACAGCTATTGTATTTAAAAAAATTAAAGAGTATGATTATAACAAGAGTAAATTTTCTCTAAGAATTTGGTATTTATGAGGGAGAATAAATGAAATTTAATAGAATAAGGAATTTAGTTATGGTATCTTTTTTAGTATGTTCATTTTCTCTTATTTCATGTAGTGATAAAGAAGTAAATATAAAAGAAAATGTAGAAGGAATAAAATTAAATAAAGGTGCTGTAGTTGAAAATATAGATAATACATATAAAAATCTTAATTTAAATGAAGGAACATATGAAAAAGTTAAGGAAAATAAAGTAATAGTTTTTTATGATTATATAAATAACAATTATATATTTAAAGAAGATGGAAAGTTTAAAGCTTTTTTTTCTGGAAAAGAAATAGAATTAAATTCTTTAGATGGAAGTGAAGAAGGATTTAAATTATCTCCTAAAGGAAATTATTTATTATTTTTTAAAAACAAACCTATAGAAGGTACAGAGGATATAATGAGTTATAGCCCTCATTTAATATCTTTAAAGGATGGAAAAGATATTAAGCTTAAAAATTCTGCAACTATAAATGGGACTTGTATAGATTGGCTTAGTGAAGATGAACTTATTTATTATGGAGTTGGAAAAGATAGTGATAATAATATAACTAATGGATTATTTAAATATAATGTAAAAGAAGAAAAAGATGAAGAAATAAATGCCCTTACAGAAGGAATTATACAATTTTTAAAAAGCACTGATGATGGAGTTGTTTTTTTAGAAGAAAAGTTAGATAATTCAAAGGACTTAAAGCTTCTTGATACTACAAATAACTTAGAAATAACCCTTTCAGACAGTTTAGATACAATTTATGATGTGGTAAAAACTAATGAGCGTTATTATGTCTTAGGAAGTTTTAAAGGAGATAGTCTTTCTTTATATGAAGTAACAAAGGAGGGTGAATATCATAGACTTATTTATGATTTTCCTTCAGTTATAAAAAAGGAAAAAGGGTTAAGTGTAGATGAAAGTGGAAATGTTTTAGTTATTGGAGTTAATAATTCAGAAAATAATATTGAATGTGTATATATTTGTTCTGAAGATGGCTCTATAAGTAAAGCTATGGGAACTTCAAAACAAGATTGTGAATATATTTTTGTTGAATAAAAAAATAAGCATAAATTAAAGCCATATTTGAAAGAGTATGGCTTTTTTTATTTCCTTAACATATTTTTTTAAAGTTAATGTAATAATTGTTAGGTTTTAAAAATAGTAATTAAGTAAAGAAATAAAGAGGAAGGGATTTTTTTTGAAGGAAGATTTTTTTAATATATTTCCTGAAAAGATAAGAAATATTATAAATATTTATATTAAAGAGAAGAAAATAGAGGAAATAAGGGTAGGGATAAAAAAACCTTTAATATTAATGTTAAATAATAAAGAAATTTTAACTTCTTATATTATAGATGAAGAAGATTTTAAATATATTATTCAAAGAATTTCAAATTTCTCTTTATATGCCTATGAAGAAGAAATAAGGGAAGGTTTTATAACTATTAAGGGTGGTCATAGAGTAGGGCTTGCTGGGGAATGTGTAATGGAAAATAATAAAATAAAAACTATAAGAAATATTTCTTCTCTTAATATAAGAATATCTAAAGAGATAATAGGTGCATCTAAAAATATTATGAAGTTTATACTTAAAGATAATAAAGTAAATAATACATTAATAATATCTCCTCCAAAGTGTGGAAAAACAACTCTTTTAAGGGATATTTCAAGAAATATTTCAAATATGGGAAAAAGAGTAGCTATTATAGATGAAAGAAGTGAAATTGCAGGATGCTATAAAGGTATTCCTCAAATGGATGTTGGAATAAGAAGTGATGTATTAGATAATTGTCTTAAAAGTAGGGGAATAATAATGGCAATAAGAAGCCTTGCACCAGAGGTTATTATATGTGATGAAATTGGTTCAAAGGAAGATATAAATTCTTTAGTAATGGCTTTTAATTCTGGAGTTTCTGTAATTTCAACTCTTCATGGCTTTGATATTTGGGATTTGTTTTATAGGAAGGTATTTAAAGATATTTTAGATAATAAAATATTAGATTTAGTTATTGTACTTTCTAATAAAAATAAACAGGGAGAAATAAAAGGTATTTATAAAATGGAAAAGGAGGGTGAAGAAAAATTTTTAAAATTACTTTAGGTATTATCTTATTTTTATTTTCATATTTTATTGGATATTTTTATGGAGAAAGTTTTAAAAAAAGATATTTACAATTAAAAGAAGTAAATAAAGGAATAATTTTTCTTCAAAATGAAATAATATTTAATACAACACCCCTTCCAGAAGCTTTTTTAAATGTAGGAGAAAAAATAAACTCCCCTTTTAAAGAAGTAGTGTTAAAAGGAGTTAAAAATTTATCTAGTGAAGGGTTATATACTAGTTTTAAAAAAGCTTATTCAGAAAGAGAAGAGGAATTTTATTTTTATAAAGAAGATAAACATATTTTAGAGGACTTTTTTAAATCCCTTGGAGGCAGTTATAGTTATGGTCAAGAAAAGGTATTTAATTTAGCTTTAGAAAATTTAAAGATAAATTTAAAAGAGGCATTAGAATTATCAAAAGTAAATACTAAAATGTATAGATGTTTAGGGTTAAGCATTGGAGCAATGTTATTAATCTTTATTATTTAGGAGGAATTAAATGCTTGATATAACTATACTTTTTAAAATTGGAGGAGCTGGAATAATACTTGTTATTTTAGATAAGGTTTTAACAAGCAGTGGAAAAAGTGAAATAGCAGCAATAACTAATATAGCAGGAATTGTTATTATTTTAATTATGGTTATTTCATTAATAAGTCAGCTTTTTTCTACTGTAAAAACAATGTTTATGTTTTAGGTGATGAATATATATATGGATATATTAAAGATAATTAGTTTTATACTTATTTCACTTTTTCTTTATCTTTTATTTAAAGATAAAAGAAGTGATTTAGCTGTTTTAATTCTTCTTGTTTCAGGAGTTATGGTATTTATTTATTCAATAGGGCAAATAAATGAAATAATAACCTTTTTAAAAAATATAGCAGAAAAAGCTGAAATTGATGGATTATATTTAGGTGTTATATTAAAAATAATAGGCATTGCTTATATTTCCTCTTTTTGTAGTGAAATATGTAAAGATTCAGGGGCTAGTAGCCTTGCTTCTAAAGTAGAGCTTTCAGGAAAACTATTTATACTTATTTTAGCAATACCAATTCTTATGGCAGTATTAAATTCTATACTTGAAATATTATAGAGGAAATTTATGAAAAAGATTTGGATTTTATTAATTTTTATATTTTTTTTAAGTGCTTTAAATTGCAGGGCAGATGAAGTATTAACAGAAGATAAAATAATAGAAGAATACAGTCAAGATGAAAGTATAAATAGCAATTTAAATAGCCTATATACTTACATAGATAATATGAAGACTGATATAGAGCTTATTAATGATTTAAATCCAGTAGAATATATAAAAAGTTATATAAAAAATGGAGAAGGAAATATTTCTTTTTCTCTTATTTTAAAATCAGTAGTATCTCTTATTTTTAAAGAGGTAAAAACAGTTTTAAAATTATCTCTTTCAATTATTGTAATTGCAATATTATGTTCTCTTTTAAAAAATATTCAAGATGCTTTATCTTCAGATAGCATATCAAATATTGCATTTTATGCTTGTTATTTAGTTTTGATTTTAATTCTTTCAAAAAGTTTTTTAGTATCTATTTCTATAGCAAAAGAAGCCATTTATGGAATATCAGATTTTATGAATGGAATTTTGCCAATTCTTGTTTCTATAATTGCTTTAAGTGGAGGGGCTATGGAGGTAGCAACTTTAGACCCTATAATTCTTGTGGCAGTTTTAATAATTCCTAAAATATATGTAAATATTATAATTCCCCTTATATTAATTTCCTTTGTATTAGAGTTTGCAAATAATTTATCAGAAGAGCATAAAATAAATAATTTATGTAAAACCATAAAACAAATTACCCTTTGGCTTCAAGGCATAATAATTACTATATTTATTGCCACATTAACTATAAGAGGAATTACTTCAAGTACTATAGATGCAGTAACTTTAAAAACCACAAAATTTGCAATAGATAATTTTATTCCTATTGTAGGAAAGGCTTTTTCTGATGCTATAAGTTCTGTAGTTGGGTATTCTCTTATTATAAAAAATGCCATAAGCAGTATGGGACTTTTAATATTAGTTCTTATTATACTTTATCCAATAATAAAAATTGTACTAATTTCATTTATATATAAAATGTCAGCAGCTTTAACAGAGCCAATAAGTGATAAAAGAATAACCTCTTCAATTGAAGGGGCAGGAAATGCTATGGTTCTTCTTTTATCTTGTATTTTAAGTGTAAGTTTAATGTTTTTTGTATTATTTGCCATAATAGCTTCTGCTGGAAAATTTATAGTGGGAGGATAAGAAAATGGAGGCAATAAAAACCTTTATAATTAATTTAGTAACAACCTTAATTTTTATATCAGCAATAGAGCTTATATGTCCTAATAATAAAATGAAAAAGTATATTAAATTTGTTTTAGGACTTATGCTTATAGCTGTTATTTTAAATCCTATAATAACATTTTTTACAAAAGGTGAAGTATTTTTAGATGAAGCTATTAACTCTTATGAAAAGGAGCTTTCTGTAAGTACCCTTTCAAAAGAGGACAACAAAGAAGAGGAAAGTTATATAAATAAAAGCTTTAAAGAAAATCTTAATAAAAATGTAGAAGCTATTTTAAAAGAAGCCTTTAGTAAATATGATTTTAAATGCAAAATAGAATGTACTTATAATAATACAAAATTTACTGTTGAAAATATTTCTATAGGAGTTTCTAAAAAGGGAATAAAAAAAATTAAAAAAGTTAATCTAGAAGATAATTATAAGGAAAGTTATGATGAAGATTTAAAAGAAATTAAAACTTATCTTTCAAAAGAGCTTCAAGTATCTGAAGATATAATAGAAATTTATTACATGTAGGGAGGAGAAAAATGGATAAAAAAAAGCTTATTAATGAACTAAAAAAGCTTTTAGATGATAAAAAAATAACTAATGTATTAACTATAGCTTTAGTAATTGCTTTTGTACTTATTGCTTTAAATGTATTTTACCCAGATATGTTTAAAGAAAAAGAAAAGGTAAAAAGTACATTATCAGAGGAAGTAGAAACTATAAATACTAAAGAGGAATATGAAGAAACACAAAAAAAAGAACTTAAAAATATTTTAGAAAGCATGTCAGGAGTAGGAAAAGTTCAGGTTATGATAAATTTTAAAAGTGGAGAAAGTAAAGTTTTAGCCTATGATAGTTCAAAACAAATAGTGTCAACAGAGGAAAAGGATACTGAAGGAGGAACTAGAGTAAGTAATCAAACAAATGATGGCACAACAGTTGTAATGACTAATGAAGGAGGTGATAATGAACCATTTATAGTTGAAACATATAAGCCTAAAATTGAGGGAATAATGATTTTAGCAGAAGGTGCCTCTGATAGTAAAATAAAATACGACATTCAAAAAGCTGTATCAAGTCTTTATGGGTTAAGTGCAGAGAAAGTTAATGTATATCCTATGAAATAGGGTCATATAATTTATTAAAAAATAATGGAGGAAAAAACCATGACAAGAAAACAATTTGGTATTATTTTTACCCTACTTGGATTAATTGTATGTACTGCAGTACTTGCTGCTAAATTAAATAGTGAGGGCTTAAATGACCCTACAGATTTAGCTTCTGTATTTCCAGTAGAAGAAACTACATCAAAACTTAATGAAGAAGCAAATGATAAAAAAAATGAAACTGAAACTGCAAATACCTCTGACTTTTTTTATGATGCAAGATGTGAAAGAGAGCAAACTCAAGCAGCTACTGTAGCTACATTAAAAAGTGAAAGAGATGCAGAAGGAATTTCACAACAGGATAAAACTACCCTTACAAGTGAAATTCAAACCTTAGTTTTAAAACAAGAAAAGCAAAATATTATAGAACAGGGAATAAAAAATAAAGGTTATGAAGATTCTTTATGCCAAATTTCAGAGGATGGAAATAAAGCAAGTGTTATTGTAAAATCAGAAAATGTACTTAGTGAAACAGAAGCTGCAGAAATTCAAGAAATAGTACAAAATGCTTCAAGCATTAAAGAAGTTATTATAGAAGTTAAAAATTAAAATCCATTGTAATATAAATTTTAATTTGATATAATTAGCCTAAGATTAATAGTTTTCTAGAAGATAGAAAACTTAGGAGGTCATAAAATATGGAAGATTTAAATAAGGATCAAACTGTTGGAATAGTAAAGATTTCTGACGAAGTAGTAAGTGTAATTGCTGGAATTGCTGCTGAAGAAATTGATGGTGTTGTAGGATTTCAGCATGGAGTTTCAAGCATATTTAAAGGTAAAAAAAACTTAGGAAAAACTGTTAAAGTAACATTAAACGAAAACAGTGCCATAATTGAAATGGCAGTATCTGTTGAGTATGGAATAAAAATACCAGAAGTTATAGCAAAGGTTCAAGAAAACATAAAAAGAACTGTTGAAGCTATGACTGGACTTTCTGTTGAAGCAGTAGACATATATGTACAAAATATATATATGCCAAAGAAAGAAGAAGAAGAAATTTCAGAAAACTAATTTTTTTTTAGGTTCTCTCTTTGTATAGGGAGAGCCTATTATTTTTTTAAAATTTATACTACATTTATGAATAAATATTCATAAAAATATATGGAAGTAGGTTCTTCCTTGTGATAAAATAATAAAAGTTGTTTATTATAAAAAAATATGTCTATAATAAAAATAAGAGATAAGAATTAAAAAAGGAGTTTTTATGAGTAGAAAAAAATCAAGAGAAAAAGCAATGGAATTATTATTTAGTATAACTTTAAGCAAAGATAGTGTTGAAGAGGCAATGGAAGTCTTTGTTGATAATTATGAAGATAATATAAAAGAATTAGATTTAGATTACATAAAAAATCTTTTAAATGGAGTAGAAGCTAATAAAGAAGAAATAGATAAAATAATAGAAAAAAATCTTCAAAATTGGAAATTAGATAGAATATCTAAAGTTAATCTTACTATTTTAAGATTAGGAGTATATGAAATAGCCTTTGATGAAAATGTACCTAAAAAGGTAGCATTAAATGAAGCTATAGAACTTGGAAAATTATATTCAGACCAAAAGTCAGTTTCATTTATAAATGGGGTTTTAGATAAGGTTTTAAAGACAGCTTAGGAGGAAAATAAAATGGGAGAAATAATAAACGGAAAAGAAGTAGCACTTAAAGTTAAAGAAGAAATAAAAAGTTTTACTGAAGGAAAAAAACAAGAAGGAAAAAGAATGCCTAAAATTGCTTCCATTTTAGTTGGAGATGATGGAGGTTCTATTTACTATATGAATAACCAAGAAAAAGTTTCAACTTCCCTTGGAGTAGATTTTAAAAAAGTTGTTTTAGATAAAAATATAACTGAAGAAGAGCTTATAAATACAATAGATAATTTAAATAATGATAATGAAGTAGATGGAATAATTCTTCAATTACCTCTTCCAAAGGGACTAAATGAAAAAAATGTTATTAAAAAAATATCTCCAAGTAAGGATATAGACTGTTTAACCTTTGAAAGTCAAGGTAAATTATATATGGGAGAACCGGAATTTTTACCATGTACTCCAAATTCAGTAGTAACTCTTTTAAAAAGCTTAAATATAAATCTTGAAGGAAAAAGGGTTGTAGTTCTTGGAAGAAGTAATATTGTAGGAAAGCCTGTAGCACAACTTTTATTAAATGAAAATGCAACTGTTACAATATGTCATTCAAGAACTAAGGATTTAAAAGAAGTAACAAGTGAAGCTGATATTTTAGTTTTAGCCATTGGAAAGCCAAAGTTTATAGATGAGACTTATGTAAAAGAAGGGGCTATAGTTATAGATGTAGGAACTTCAAGATTTGAAGGAAAAATAACTGGAGATGTAGATTTTCATAAGGTTATAGAAAAGGCATCTTATTTAACTCCAGTGCCAGGAGGAGTTGGTGCATTAACCACAACACTTCTTGTAAAAAATGCTTGTGAGGCTTATAAGAAACATGAAAATTAAAACATTATCTGTAAGTGAGGTTTCTAATTATTTAAAGAAAATTATTGATAATGACTTTATACTAATGAATCTCTCTGTAAAAGGAGAGATTTCTAATTTAAAGTATCATTCTAGTGGTCATATATATTTTTCTTTAAAGGATGAGGGAAGCAAAATAAATGCCATTATCTTTAAAGATGATGCTTTAAAATTAAATTTTAGATTAGAAGAAGGAATGAGCATAAGAGTTAAAGGTAGAGTTTCTATTTACCCTCCCAGTGGAAATTTACAGCTTTATATAAAAGAAGTAGAAGAAGAAGGGGAAGGAGACCTTTTTGTAAGATTTGAAAAGCTTAAAGAAAAACTTAAAAAAGAAGGATACTTTAATGAGGAAAATAAAAAGCCTATTCCCTTATTTCCAAAACGTATAGGAATAATAACTTCAAAAACAGGAGCTGCAATAAGAGATATAATAAATGTATCAAGAAGAAGAAATTCTTTAGTAGATTTAGTTTTATATCCAGCTCAAGTTCAAGGAGAAAATGCTTATAAAACCATTATAGATGGAATAAGATATTTTGATGAAAAAAAAGATGTAGATGTTATAATCCTAGGAAGAGGGGGAGGCTCTATAGAGGAGCTTTGGAATTTTAATGAAGAGGATTTAGCAAAGGAAATATTTAAATGTAAAATACCAATAATATCAGCTGTTGGACATGAAACAGATTTTACTATTTCTGATTTTGTATCAGATTTAAGAGCAGCAACACCTTCTCAAGGAGCTGAAATTGCAGTACCCTTAGAAGAAGATTTATATTTAAATATAAAAGGAGCAGAAGAATTTTTAAATAGAGAAATTACAAGTCTTTTATTAAAAGAAAAAGAGAAGGTAAAGTCTTTAGAAAAAATATTAAAATTACAGTCTCCTAAAGAAAAGATAGTAAATTCTTATATTGAAGTTGATAATTTAAAAAACAGATTAGAAAGTATTTTATTATCTAAAATTCACATAGAAAAAGAAAAGCTAAAGGGAATAAACAATCTTTTAATGGCTAGTAATCCTATTAGCTTACTTAATAAAGGATATGCTATAATAGAAGAAGATAGAGAAATTATAAAATCTATAGAGCAACTTAAAAATGATAAAGATATAAAAATAACATTAAAAGATGGTAAGGTTAGTGGACATTTTATCCTAGAAAAATAAAACTTACTAATTTAGGAGGAGTTTATGGCAAAGAAAGAAAGTTATGAAGATATGATGTTAAAGCTTCAAAATGTTTTATTATCTTTAGAAGAAAATAATTTAACTTTAGATGAGTCTATGAAGGCATATGAAGAAGGAACTAAACTTGTTAATAAACTATATAAAGTTTTAAATACCTTAGAGGGAAAAGTTTCTGTTATAAAAGATGAAAAAGAAGTGGAGTTTAAATATAAAGATGAGAATAGATGATTGTAAAAAAGATATTGAAACTTATTTAAAAAATTATTTTAAAGGAAGAGAATCTTATAATAAGCTTATTTATGAAGCAGAAAGTTACAGCTTAAATATGGGAGGCAAGAGAATAAGACCAATACTTATGCTTCTTGTATATAGTATATATAAAGATTCATATAAAGAAATTTTAGAAATGGCAGCTTCTATAGAAATGATTCATACTTATTCTTTAATCCATGATGACCTTCCAGCTATGGATAATGATGACTTAAGACGTGGAAAGCCTACAAATCATAAAGTTTTTGGTGATGGAATAGCTACATTAGCAGGAGATGCCCTTTTAAATGAAGCTATGATAATAATGATGAAATTTTCACTAAAAAATGGAGAAAATGCTTTAAGAGCTTCAAAAGAAATAGCAGAAGCAGCAGGTTCTGAAGGTATGATAGGAGGGCAAGTTGTTGATATTATAAACGAAGGAAAAAGTCAAATCTCTGAAGATGAACTAAAGTATATGCATGCTAAAAAAACGGGAGAACTTATAAGAGCTGCTATTGTATCTGGAGCAATCTTAGCAGAAGCACCAAAAAAAGATATAGAAGCTTTTGATTTGTTTGGAAGAAAGCTAGGGTTAGCCTTTCAAATAAAGGATGATATTTTAGATGTAACTGGCTCAACAGAAAAATTAGGAAAAAAGGCTCATGCAGATGAAGAATTAAATAAATGTAATTTCATAACAATGTATGGCTTAGAAAAGTGCGAAAAACTATGTAAAGACCTAAGTTATGAAAGCATATCTTTACTAAATTCAATTACTAAAGATACTTCTTATTTAAAAGAATTAACTTTAAGTTTATTAGAAAGAGAATACTAAAAAGAGGAAATGATTATATGAGTAATTATCTAGATAGTATGAATTTCCCAGAAGATATAAAAAAGCTAAATGATAATGAACTTTTAAACCTTGGAGAAGAAATGCGTAAGTTTCTTATAGAAAGTGTGTCAAAAACAGGAGGACATTTATCATCTAATTTAGGGGTTGTAGAACTTACCTTAAGCCTTTTTAAAACTTTTGATATTGGAAGGGATAAACTTATATGGGATGTAGGGCATCAAAGCTACATACATAAAATTCTTACTGGAAGAAAAGATGGTTTTAAAAATCTAAGAAAAAAAGATGGCTTAAGTGGATTCCCTAAAAGAAGCGAAAGTGTATATGACTGTTTTCAAACAGGTCATAGTAGTACCTCTATTTCAGCAGCCCTTGGAATGGCAAGGGCTAGAGATATTAAAAAGGAAAAACATAATGTAATAGCTGTAATAGGAGATGGAGCTTTAACTGGAGGTTTAGCCTTTGAAGCCTTAAATGACATAGGTTTTAGAAAGACAAAAATGATTATAGTATTAAATGATAATCAAATGTCTATTGCAAAAAATGTAGGGGGCTTATCTATTTATTTAAATAAACTTAGAATGAAACCTAAATATAATAAAATAAAATCAAATATAAACACAGAATTAAGTAAATCTAAAGGTGGCAAGGTTGTCTTAAGCAATATGTTAAAATTAAAAAATGGATTAAAAAGCCTTGTTGTTGATTCTATGTTATTTGAAGATATGGGAATTAAATATATAGGGCCTATTGATGGTCATAATATAAAATTAATGAATGAAGTTTTTAGTATGGCTAAAAATATTGATGGACCAGTAATTGTTCATACCATTACTAAAAAGGGTAAAGGTTATGAATTTGCAGAAAAAAGTCCTTCAAAGTTTCATGGAATTTCCCCCTTTAATTTAGAAAATGGTGAAGTTTGCAAAACTTGTTGTGAAACTTATTCAAGTGCCTTTGGAAAAGCTTTAAATAAAATTGCAAAGGAAGATAAAGATGTAGTTGCAATAACAGCAGCTATGCCAGATGGAACAGGACTTATAGAATTTTCAAAAAACTTTCCTGAAAGATTTTTTGATGTAGGAATAGCAGAAGAACATGCAGTAACCCTTTCAGCAGGAATGGCTTCAAGTGGTTTAAAACCAGTATTTGCTGTATATTCTACATTCCTTCAAAGAGCTTATGATGAAATTATTCATGATGTATGTATACAAAACTTACCTGTAGTTTTTGCTATAGATAGAGCTGGAGTTGTAGGTGAAGATGGAGAAACTCACCAAGGAATATTAGATATTTCCTATTTATCTACCATGCCTAATATGACAATTGTTGCTCCAAAGTCTTTAAAAGAAGTTGAAATCTTATTAAGATGGGCTTTAAATAAAAAAACACCAGTTGCAATACGTTATCCAAAGGGTGGAGATAAATTAAATAATCTTCCTATTTTAAAGGAAATAAATTATGGAAAGTGGGAAGTTTTAAATAAAGGAGAAAATTTAGCTATAATAGCATGTGGAAAAACAGTAGAGTTTGCTATGGAAGCTTTATATAAATTAAAAGAAAAAAATATAAATCCAACTATAATAAATGCTACATTTATTAAACCTATTGATGAAGAGAAGATAAAATATCTTGCAGAAAATAATTTTAATATTATAACTGTTGAAGATAATATGAAACAAGGTGGTTTAGGAAGTAGTATTTTAAACTCATTAAATAATTATAACTATAAAAAAACTATAAAAATATTAGCCTATGAAGATAAATTTATTGAGCAGGCTTCTGTTGATATTATTTATAAAGAAAACTTTTTAGATAGTGATGGAATTGTAAAAACAGCTTTAAATTTATCTTATGAAAAGGAGAAATAATGTCAGAAAAAAAAGAAAGACTAGATGTGTTACTAGTAAATAAAGGAATAATAACTTCAAGGGAAAGAGCTAAAACTTGTATAATGGCAGGAGAAGTTTTTGTAAATGGCCAAAGAGTTGATAAAGCAGGAGAAAAGGTTTCTGTTGATTCACAAATTGAATATAGAGGAGAAAAGCTTAAATATGTAAGCCGTGGAGGACTTAAACTTGAAAAGGCAATGAAAGTATATCCAATAAATTTAGAAAATAAAGTATGTATGGATATTGGAGCATCTACAGGTGGCTTTACAGATTGTATGCTTCAAAATGGAGCAAAAAAGGTATTTTCAGTTGATGTAGGATATGGACAATTTGCTTGGAAGCTTAGATGTGATGAAAGAGTTGTTTGTATGGAAAGAACTAATATAAGATATGTAACACCAGAAGATATTAAAGAGCTTTTAGATTTTGCATCAATAGATGTTTCTTTTATATCTTTAAGAACTATTATGCCAGCTGTAATAAACCTTTTAAAGCCAACAGGAGAGGTAGTTGCCCTTATAAAGCCACAATTTGAAGCAGGAAGAGAAAATGTAGGCAAAAAAGGTGTTGTACGTGATATAAATGTTCATAAAGATGTTGTAAAAAATATTGTTGAATTTCTTTTAAGTAAAAATCTTAATGTTTTAGGAATAAGTTATTCACCAATTAAAGGACCAGAAGGAAATATTGAATATTTAGTATATTTTACAAAAGATTTAAATAAAGAAAGTACATTTAGTATGGAAGATATAGATAAAACAGTAGAAGCTTCTCATACAGAAATTTAGACTTTAAGTGGGGGACAATATGAAGAGGATAGGTATAGCTATAAATCCTTCTAAGGACAATGAAAATAAAATAGTACAAATGGTAAAAGATAAATTTAATGAAAAGTTTGATTTAGAAGAAATAATAGTTTTTAATTCATATGAAACTAAGAATTTAATTTTACATAAACCATTAGACTTAATTGTAGTATTAGGTGGAGATGGCACTCTTTTAAATGTAGCAAGAGAAATTAGTAAAAAAGCTTATGAAGTTCCTATTTTTGGTATAAACATTGGAAATTTAGGTTTTTTATCTAGTATAGACATTTCAGAAATTGATAAGGCTTTAAATAAGCTTAAAAATCAGGAATATTCACTAGAAAAAAGAATGCTTTTAAATTGTATACAAGAAAATAAAGAGCCTATTATAGCATTAAATGATGTGGTAGTTGCAAGGGGAACATTATCTAGAATGGTTAAGTTTGAAATATTTATAGATGGAAAGGCTTATTCAACTTTTAAAGGTGATGGGCTTATAATTTCAACACCTACAGGCTCTACTGCTTATTCCTTTTCAGCAGGAGGACCATTTTTATATCCTAATTTAGATTTAATAGCTTTAACTCCTATATGTCCTCATACAAAAAGTATGCAACCTATGATAATAAGTGGAGATAGCACAGTTGAGATAATTCCTGAAAATGGGGAAGAAGAAATATATTTAACTATAGATGGGCAAAAAGCCACAAAAATTAATCAAAGAGAAAATATAAAAGTATCTAGAGCAGAAAAACATGTTCAAGTGCTTTTATTTGATGATTATGATTACTTTAAGGTATTAAGAACAAAAATCCTTAATAATTCTAGAGAATAAAGATGGTGATTTATATTGAAATCAAAAAGACATATTAAAATTTTAGAAATAATTGAAGAAAAGAATATTGAAACTCAAGAGGAGCTTGCAGAAGCCTTAAAGGAAAATGGATTTGATGTTACTCAAGCCACAGTATCAAGGGATATTAAAAATTTAAAGCTTGTAAAGATGCAAGGAGAAGATGGAAAGTATATATATAAAGCTCCTAATATAAAATCTTTAAATATATCAGATAAACTTACAACAATTCTTTCAAATCTTACTTTATCTGTAGAGAGGGTAGATAAATTTGTAGTTGTAAAAACAGTATCAGCAGGTGCAGCGCCAGTTGCAGAAGCTATTGATGGGTCAGGTTTTTCTGATATTGCAGGAACTATTGCTGGGGAAAATACAATTTTTGTATTAATGAGAAGTACTGATTCTGCAGAAGAATTAGTTAGTATAATAAAAAAATTTATTTCCTAGAAAATTTGAGGTGAAAAAATGTTAATTCAATTAAATATTAAAAATTTTGCTTTAATTGAAGAGATAAAAGTGGAATTTGCTGAGGGTTTTAATATCTTATCTGGTGAAACAGGAGCAGGAAAATCTATTCTTATAGATGCAATTGATTATGTCCTAGGAGGAAAATTTTCAAAGTCTTTAATAAGAACAGGAGAGGAAAAAACCTTTGTTGAAGCAGTATTTTCAATAGATAATGAACTTGTTAAAGGGGAATTAGATGAATTAGATATTGAATATGAGGATATTATAATAATAAGTAGAGAGTATACATTAAGTGGTAAAAGTATTATTAAAGTTAATGGAAGAAGTCTTATTATAGCCCAATTAAAAAAAATAAGAGAAAAGATTTTAGATATACATGGACAGCATCAAAATCAAACTCTTTTAGATAGAGGAAGTCATATTATATATCTTGATAACTTTATAGGAGATAAAATTAAAGAGCCTTTAAAAAAATTTAGTGAATTAAAAGAAAGACTTAGTGAAATAAAAAGTAAAATTTTAAAAATAAATGGTAATGAAGATAGAGAAAAGCTTATTGATTATACAAAATTTCAAATTGATGATATAACAAAGGGAAATTTAAGAGTAGGAGAGGAAGAAGAACTTAAAGAAGAATTTAATTATCTTTCTAATGCAGAAAAAATAAATAATTCTTTAAAGGTAAGTTGTGAACTTCTTAATTATAGAGAAGATGGAAATTCAGTTGTAGAATCCTTATCTAAAGTTATTTCTGAACTTTCTTCTGTAGAAAAAAATTCTCAAATAATTGGAGAAAAAAAGGCTATTATAGAAGAAGCTTATTATAATATAGAAGAAGTTTCAAGGGAACTTAGAGATATTCAAGAGGATACAGTTTACGATGAAAATAAGCTTGAAAAAATAAATGGAAGAATTTATGAGATAAATGGTTATAAAAAGAAATATGGAAATACTATAGAAGAAGTTATAGAGTATTTAAATAAACTTAAAGAAAATTATAATGAACTTGTTAATGCAAGTGAAATACTTAAAGAATTAGAAGAAGAAGAAAATAAAGTATTAAGTGAAATGAAAAAAATTGGAAATACTCTTCATGAAATAAGAAAAGAATTTAGTGAAAAATTAAAATCAAGCTTATTAAAGGAATTATCCTATGTAGGACTTGAAAAATCTACTATGGAAATACAGGTTAAGTTATGTGAAAATTATAATGAAAGAGGCTTTGATGAGGTTTGCTTTTTAATATCTACAAATACTGGAGAACCTGTAAAACCACTTGAAAAAGTTTTATCTGGTGGTGAACTTTCAAGAATAATGCTTGCCTTTAAATGTGTTTTTGCAGATAAAGATGGAATATCTACATTAATCTTTGATGAAATAGATACTGGTGTAAGTGGTGCAGTTGCTCAAAGAATAGGTGAAAAAATGTATCAAGTATCATTAAACCATCAAGTTTTATGTATTACTCACCTTCCACAAATAGCAATTTTATCAGACTATCATTATTTTGTTTCAAAAAGTATAAAGGATAACAAAACCTATACAAGTATAAAAATTTTAAATAAAGATGAAAAAATTAACCAAGTAGCAACTATGCTTGGAGGAAATGAAGTAACTAAAGCAACTTATGAAAATGTTAAAGAAATGCTAAAGCTTTCAGAAAAGAAAAAAAGTGAAATAAAAGCTTATAAAAATACATAAGTAATTGAATAAAAGGAAAAAATAAAATCACATACCATATGTGATTTTATTTTTTTAATTTTTGTCTTTTATAGAAAAGAAACAATAGCATATAAAAATATATTAGTGGGAAATTTAAAGTTAGAAACAAAAGGAGGAGATAAAATGAGAAAAAATATAATAAAAAAAATTACTGTATTTACTGCTCCAATGTTGATTCTTACTTTAATGCTAGGTGCTCTTTTTACTTTAAAGAATGTAGAAAATGTTTCTAAAGATAAGATTATTATGTCTAAAGAATGTATGGCTAGTAAAACTTCTCTTTGTAAAAAAGAAAATTTAAGTGTGTTAAGTGAAAAATCTAATATAATTTCACTTAATAAAACAAAAAATAATGATATATATGTAACTCCAGGAGGAGATAGTGTAGGAGTTAGGCTTTCAAGTAATGGAGTTTTAGTTGTAGGATATTCTAAAATTAAATCTAATGGGGAAGAAAAAGAAAGTCCTGCAAAGGAAAATGGAATAGAAATAGGGGATTTAATAACAAAGGTTAATAATAAAAGTGTAAAAAGCTGCACAGAATTTATTTCAAGGGTAAAAGAATGTAAAAATGAAAAAATAATTTTAGAAATAACAAGGGATAATAAAACAGTAACTAGGGAAGTTACTCCTAAAAAAGAAGAAAATGGTGAATATAAATTAGGAATATGGATAAGAGATTCAACAGCAGGTGTGGGAACTCTTACATTTTTCCAAGAAGAAAGTAAAAAGTTTGGTGCATTAGGTCACCCTGTAACAGATGGAGATACAAATAAGCTTTTTTCAATAGAAGAGGGAGATATTTTAGAATCTTCAATTCTTAGTGTAAAAAAAGGTGAAAAAGGAAATCCAGGTGAGCTTAGAGGAATTTTTATGGATGAAAATCATCCAATAGGAACAATAGAAAAAAATACTAAGTGTGGAATATTTGGTTGTAATAAAGAAAATTTAAATGAATATAATAAAAATTCTCCAATGAAAGTTGGTTTTAGAGATGAAATTCAATTAGGTAAAGCAAGCATAATAACTACCATAGATGAAAATGGCCCTAAAGAATATGAAATTGAAATAGTAAAACTTTTTGAACAAGAAGAGCCAACACCAAAAAGTATGATAATAAAAGTTACAGACCAAGAACTACTTGAAAAAACTGGTGGAATAGTGCAAGGAATGAGTGGAAGTCCTATAATACAAAATAATAAAATAGTAGGAGCTGTTACTCATGTTCTTATAAATAAACCAGATGTAGGCTATGGGGTTTATATAGATTGGATGTTAAAAGATGCTGGAATATTAGAATAGAGAAATTTAATATTCTCTTTTATAAAAATACTTAAATATTAGGTTCCTTATTTTATGGAGAAGTAACTTAAAGAAATAATATAATGAACCTAATATATTTTATTCCATATAAAATTTAATAAAGGAAAGGAGTTTAAGAATTTTATTTCATTTAGTTTAGAGGGTTTTAATTATTGTTTTGTGTTTGCTTATAGAAAAAGTAAAATAATAATTAAAACTTTTGCTATTACATAGAAATATAAAGATTATATAAATTATTAATTAGATTTTGTATAAAAATAATATTTTAAATATTAAAGATATATTTTTTTCTAAAAAACTCTTTACGAATATAAAAAATTATAGTATAATTTACAATAAATGGAATAAGAAATAAAAGAAGGAAATTAATTTCATATTTCTAAAGAAATTGACTATATTATACTCTATTTTGAATTTCAAATAATATTAAGAAATTTATTTAAATTTTGTCGAATTTTTTTTGGAAATAGTGTATAATATAAGCAAACAATTACAATAGCACCACTAGAATACACTTTATATGTGGAAAATAAGAGGAAAAGGGGATAGGTATATGGAAAATTCAAAAATATCTGTACTAATTGCAGATGATAACAAAGAGTTTTGTAGCATTTTAAATGACTACTTATTAAACCAAAGAGATATAGTTGTAACAGGAATTGCAAAAGATGGAATAGAAGCTTTAGACCTTATTCAAGAAAAGGAACCAGATTTAGTAATACTAGATATAATAATGCCACATTTAGATGGTCTTGGAGTTCTTGAAAAGTTAAATAATATGAATTTAAACAAAATGCCAAGAGTAATTATTCTTTCAGCAGTAGGACAAGATAAAATTACTCAAAAAGCTATAAAATTAGGAGCAGACTATTATGTTGTAAAACCTTTTGATATGGATGTATTTATAAAGAGAATAAGAGATATGTTCAATAGTACTGAAAGCTCTGAACAATCAGTAAATAGACTTGCTCAACAAAATACAATGGTTTCAAGAGAAACAATATCTCAACAAGTAGCACCAGAAAAGAGTGAGCCTCAAGATTTAGAAACAGAAATAACAAACATTATACACGAAATAGGAGTTCCAGCTCACATTAAAGGATATATGTACTTAAGAGAAGCAATAACTATGGTTGTTAATGATATGGAGCTTTTATCAGCAGTAACAAAGGAGTTATATCCTTCAATAGCTAAAAAATACAATACAACAGCTTCAAGAGTAGAAAGAGCAATAAGACATGCAATAGAAGTTGCATGGGGCAGAGGACAAGTTGAAGCAATAAACAAACTATTTGGATATACTATAAACACAGAAAAAGGAAAACCAACAAACTCAGAATTTATAGCAATTATTGCAGATAAATTAAGACTTAAAAATAAAGTTAGCTAAGTATAGTATTTTGAAGAGGTTTAATAACCTCTTCTTTCTACATTTCTTCATTATTAAGTCTTACTTTTCACATTGGAGTTCTATTATGTAGAAAACTAAGTTATTTACATAACATTTCTTTTATTTCTTGAAGGTTTTCAAGAAAATAAATTCCTTTTTGTCTTTCTTTTGAGGATAACCCCATTTCAATCATGTGTTCTAATAATAATTTTAGGCCATTGTAGTAACCATTTAAATTGTATAAAATACATGGTGCATAAAGTTTTTTTAGTGATATCATAGACATTACTTCTGATATTTCTTCTAAGGTGCCAGTTCCACCAGGAAAAGCAATAAATGCATCTCCAAGTTCAATCATTTTTCTTTTTCGTTCTCCTATGTCTTTTGTAATAATAAGTTCTGTTAAAGACTTAAGTTGAAGGTCTTTATCTACAAAAAATTCAGGCTCAACTCCTATTACTTTGCCACCAGAACTAAGAACACTTTCTGCTATTTCTCCCATTAGTCCAGTTTTTGAACCACCATAAACAAGAGTGTTTTTACTTTCACCAATCCATTTTCCAAGTTCTTTAACTGTCTCTTTTAAAGAAGGATCATTTCCTTCATTTGCTCCAAGATATACTGTAATATTCATTTTATATTTCCTTTCATTTTCAATTATAAATTTATTTTTTTATTATATCACATTTATATTGAGAATTTTTGTTAAGCTTTTAGTATGTTATCTTCTTGAATATATACAACTGCAATGATATCATTAATAAGATTCTAATTTATTCTTTCCCCAGCAGGTAAACCAACACCAAAATACATTAAATATCTTAAAAAAGTTCTTCCATCAGCTGTATTTTGCTTACTTGTAGTTTATTGTTTAAAAAATGTAAGCTTTTTAACAGGGAACCATGGTATACCAGAACTTATATCTATTTTCTTAGTACTTGTTTTGCACTTATGGAAACGTCAAATGCTTTTATCCATTGCAGTATATGTTTATTGTACAATTTATCTTTAAATAAGAATTTTTTATTCTATATAAATTTGTCATAGAATGAAGAAATTTATATGAAAAGTTAATAGAAAATAAAAAATTAAGTTTTTATTTGACGATATATAGAAAAATGTGTATAATAGTAATCATCAATTACTATTTATAGAAAAATTAGCCTTATATGTAACTTGTGATTAACATTGAGTTGAAAAAGTTAGAAGTTATGGGTAAAGGTTAAAAATAATAAGGGTTAAAATGAAGGGGAGATTAGAAAATGAATGTTAATGAAGAAATTAATTTTTTATGTTGGGTAAATAAGGTGACAAATAAAACAGGAGCTGTAAAGGTTGTAAGTGATAAAAAAGAATTTACAATTAAAAGCATAATAGACTTTTGCAATAATATGAAATTAGATATTCTAGATGCCATTGGAGTAGAAAGTTTTAATGAAAGACAATTAAATACAGCAGAAGTTGTTATAAATAAAAATAGATATTCATTATATGCAAATTAATAAATACAAAGATAGATAGACTTTTTTGAAAACCACTAACTTTAAAGGGCTGGTGGTTTTTTAATATGTATAATTTTTTAAAGGAAAATTAATAAAGTAAAAATGAGTATGAAAAGAACATTATTAGTAGCTAAAATATTAAAAGAAAAAACTGATATTAACAATAAATTAACCATTAAAGAATTGATAAATTATTTAAATGAAGAGGGATACAAAGCTACAAGAAATACAATAATTGCAGATATAAAATGCCTAATAGAATCAGGAGAAAAAATTATAATTTCAAAATGTAGTTCAAATAGGAAGTGTTATTATTATGAAAGTCAATTTTCAATTGAAGAATGCAGAATAATTTTAGATTCTATTTATAGTAATAAATTTATTAATAGTAAGGATAAAAAAGAAATAAGAGAAAAAATATTATCTAATATATCTCAAAATAATAAATTCATTTTAAAGAATAATATTATTGTAGAAAAAATAGATACTATGGGCATAAATGTTTCATGTAATTTATTTATATTACATAAAGCATTAACTGATAAAGTATATATTGATTTTACTAGTGTAACTAGGGATATAAATAAAAAAATGATTGAAAAGAAAAGGGTAATAAATTTTATTCCTAAAAGAATTTATTATTATAATGATAGATATTATTTAATAGGATTTAATGAAAATAAAGAAAAAAGACATTATAGAATTGATAGAATATATAAAATAATATTAAAAGAAGCTCATAAGAATAACCAAAAAATAGATTTTAAAAATTATGGCTTAAAAAATTTTGATATGTTTGGGTCGGAGAAGGCAGAAGTAATAGAATTAAAAATAAATAAAAATTTAATAAATTCAGTAATAGAAAAGTTTGGAGATGAGGTAGATATTCATAAATGTCTAGAAGATGATAGTTATTATACTTTTAGTAGTAAAGTTGGAATAAATAAAGGATTGGTAAGGTGGATATTAAAACAAGGAAATGAAGTTGAAGTAATTCATCCATCCTATTTAATTGAAAAAATTAAAGAAGAAATTGAAAAAATGAAAAAAATATATGAAAAAGAATAAAAAAATTAGTAGATGTCAATTATACTGACATCTACTTTTTTATAATGTAATTGAGGTGATGCTTATGGAAGATAATAAAGAGGGAGTAGTTTTCTATCTTTTAGCAAAAGGATTAAAAGAGCTTTATGAAAAGGAAGAAAAGAATTATTCTAAATTAAATTCAAAACTAAAACGTGCAATTAATATTTTAGCTGGAGAAAGTGGAATTATTGTTGAAGATAGAACTGATATGATTGCAAAATTTTCCAAAAAAATTGGCGAGTGGTATAAAGAAGATAGCATTTATAAAAATGAAGTTTTTATTAAAGATGGAATACCAACAGATTTTTGTTATGAAATTGCACTTAATACTGAAGACATAGAGGGTGAATTAGAGCAAAGAGTCATATTAGAAATTAGAAATGAATTTAAAGCTTATGGAAAAGAAGAAGATTATAAAAATTTCAGAAGCTATTTAGTGAAAAATCCTATATCTTCAAGAGAAAGGTTAGAAAAATTTATACTTAAAAATAGTGGCTATAATTCAAAATTAAAGAAAGTATATGCAAGAATATATGAGTTTTATGAAGAAATTCCAATACACTATATAAATAATAATAATATTGAGGTTTGTAATTATTGTGGATGGACAATAATTAATAAAAATAAAGATAAGCATTGTGTTTCTGATTATTGTAAAGCTAATCTTGGAGTAGAAAAGTCTAAAATAAAAACTTATAAAAAAGATATGCTAAGATTGAAAAGAGGAGTAATGCGTTATACAGCTTTACCAGGAATTCCTGAACTTAATTTAAAAAATAGAATAGAAAAATTGGGATTAGAAGTTATTTTGTATCCTAATTTTGATCAATATGATTTAGAAGTTAAGTTTAAAGATTGTAGTTGGGCAATAGATGTTAAAGATTATGGAAATCCTTATAATTTAATTCATAAAATTAAAGATTTTGAACCTAATAATTGTGAAAAATCTTTTATAGTAGTACCTAATAAAAGATGTAGATTAAATAAAGATTATAAATATATCCTAGCTAGTAAAGAGGTAATAGGCTTTGAGTATATTATTGAAGAAAATCTTATTAAAAGAATAAAGGAGAAAATTAATAGTGAAAAATTATAAGGAAAGATTTAAGAAGTTACTTGATTATTATAAAGAAGAACTTTCTAATTTAAAAAAAGAAGAAGTTGAAATTGTAGCTAAACTTGAAGTATTTTTATATTTACTTGAAGAAATTAATTTTAAAAACAAAGATATAAGTAAAACTTGGGCTTTATTAACTGGTTATCATAAAAATGAACAAGTAAATGTTAGTCTTATGGAAAAAGAGATTGATTTGATAAATAAGGCTAGGGGATTTTTAACAGAACTTTATGGTTCTAAAGCCTTTGATTATTATATAGAAACCTATATGAATATAACAAATATTAATGAATTATTATATAGTCTTAGAAAAGAAAATAAGGATGTATTTTTTCAAGTAAATTATTCTAAAAAATTAGAGGAAAGAAAAAAGAGGATAAAAGAATTATTTGGATCTGAAATTGATATTGTTAATAATAAAATGAAGATTTTTAAAGAAGGTGTGGGAGAATTTTATGAAGAAGGAGTATTTGAAAGAGTAAAGTTTAAGGAGATAAAATTAAAAGATAAGAAAACTTTTAATAAAATAAGCATAAAAAGACCTTTAAAAAGAGAAAGTATTACAATTAAAAAAAGTGATTTATTAAAAACAGCAAAGTTTATAGATTCTAAAATAGAAAATAAGAATTATGTAGAAAGAGTTAAAAATATAAATTTTGATATTTTAAAAGATAATTCAATAGAAGCAAGTGAAGAGATTACTATTGATGGCTTATTTAATTTAGTAGGAAGAGTTGGAGCAGGAAAATCAACTTTAGTAGAGGTATTATCTTGCAAATTAGCTTTAGAAGGAAGAAAAACAGCAATTATAGTAGATAGTATAAAAGCAATAGTTGAACTTTTAGATTATTATGATAATTTGGGAATAAATGCAGTACCTATATGGGGATATTCAGGAAAAGAAGAACAAAGAAATAAGGCATACTCATCAATTAGAGAAGAGGACTTTAATGATATATATAATACTTCATGGAACAAGTGGTTTAGTGAAACTTGTATATTAGATGGTTTAAGGGATTCTTCTGATATAATAGAACCTTTTAAAGCAGGAAAAGAACCTTGTATGAAGATTTTAAAAAACAAAAAATCTAAAGAAAAATTTGCATGTCCATATTATAATATATGTCCTTCTCATAAAATAGATTTAAGTTTAAATGATGCACAAATATATATTACTACACCATCAGCTTTTTTAAAGACAAAAATATCACCTGCTATAGTAGAAGAAAATGTGAGAGTTTCTGAATATCTATATTATAATTGTGATTTAGTAGTTTTTGATGAAAGTGATAAAATTCAATTAAATTTTGAGCAAGGTTTTACAGAACATCTAATAATTATGGATGATAATAAAGAAAGTTATTTAAATAAATTAGGAAGAGATGTTGAAATTTGGTTTTATAATAATAGAATAACAAATGCTAGCAATAAAAAATTACAAAAGTGGCATGATATATTTAATAATACTCAAAGAAGTGCTAATATTTTAATTCAACTATTAAATGATAATAAAAGTTTAATAAAAAAGTTAGATGGAATGTTTTTAACTGCTTATTCATTACATGATAGATTTAAAAACTTAAAAGAATATACAAAGTTTAATATTATGGAGAATTTTATAAAAATAGATGAAGAAAAGTTAGATAATGAAGGCAAATATATAAGAACAGAAATATTATCAGGAAATTTTGATTTCTCTAAGTTAATTAAAAGAATTAAAAAGTGGTATTTTAATGAAAAGGATGTTTCATATGATGATATTTTAATGATAGTTTTTATATTTGTTTTAACTATCTTTGAAAAGAACTTCAAAGACATGGTTAATGGACTAGAGTTTATTCCAGAATTACAAAGTATAACTACTGAAGATGCTACTGTAATGTATAGAATAATAGAGGACTATTTACCATTTATTCCAACTTCACCTATGGGTAATGTATTTGGTATAAAAATAACAGCAGATAATAACAATAATTTAAAAAGATTAGTGTTATTTAAAAGTAGAGGTTTAGGAAGATGGCTTTTAACTAATTATCATAATTTATATGAAAATATAGATAAAGAAAAAGGACCTAATGTTTTATTATTATCTGGTACTAGTTGGGCTCCAAAATCCTATTCTTATCATATTAAAAGCAAAGTAGATGGAATATTAAATGGACATGAAGATGAAGCAAAAGCAATAGAAGAAAGTAAATTTATGTTTGAATATGTATCAATTAATAATTCACCTATAGAAGTTTCAGGTTCAAATTTAAATAAAAGAGTTGAAAAAATAGAAACAATAGTAAAAAGTTTAGTGAAAGTAACAGGAAGAACAAAAAAATCTAAATTGGCACAAGAATTAGATAAACTAGAGGAAAATAGGAAAAAGATATTATTACTTGTAGGAAGTTATAAAGAGGCAACTGCAATTAAAAAATTTTTAGATGTGGTATTAACAAATGATGGATATATAAAAAAAGAAGAAGTATGTTTATTAGTTAGAGATAATGAAGAAGAAGTATCTAGCGAAAATATAACTAGAGGAGATGTAACAGAATTTGGAACAATGGATAAAAAGATTCTTATAGCTCCATTAATGGCTTTAGAAAGAGGATATAATATTTTAAACGAAAATAATAAAGCAGCAATAGGTTCAGTTTATTTTCTTGTACGTCCAATGCCTATTCCTAATGATATGAACATTATTGTTAATAAAATTAATAGTAGGTGCATGGAAAATTTAAGTGATAAAAATTCAAAGGATATATTAGAACATATTAATTGGGTTAAATCAAATAGGGATGAAAGTTTAAAATTAATGCAAAAACTATTAATAAAAAGCGAAAGACTAGGATACAAACAATTAAATGATGAAGATAGGGAAGCTTTATGTATGACACTTTTTGTAACCATATGTCAAGTAGTTGGAAGACTAATTAGGGGAGGCTGTAAGGCTAGAGTACATTTTTGTGATGCAAAATTTGCACCTAATACAATAATTAATGAAGAAGATACTGAAAAAACTTCTATTTTAGTTGGAATAATAAAAACTTTAGATAAACTTATGGAAAGTGAAAATGTTATTGAAAGAGAATTAACAAATAAATTATATTATCCATTTTATAAAGGATTAAAAGAATGTGAGGGATTGAAGTATGAAAAAAGAAAGAGATCTTAGAATATTAGCAGGTGAAATAATACCTATAGATGAAAAAATAAAATATTATTCAGTTGGCTTTCCTAAACGTTGGTTTGAAAAGTTAACTGATATTTACAAAGTTATAAAAGAACGAGAAAAAGTTACATTACCTATAGAAAGTTTGAATGAAGCAATAGAGGCATTACCATTAGGAATTATAAAAATAAATAAAGTTTATAATGGAAAAAAAGAAAATTATAATGACTGGATAATGTCAACAGAGCCTATAGATTCTAAAAAAATATTAAAACTTATTAAAAGTTGGTGTTCAATAGAATTTATAAAAAAAGGAAAACTTAAAGAAGATTTATTGAAAAAACTTATTAAAGTATTAGATGATTTTAAAGATGAAGATATAAAAATTGAAGAAAAATATTTAGATTTATCAAAAACTTATATAAATGAAAACAAAACAGCAAATCCAGATGGTGCAATTTATGATGTTTTAGGTAACTACATTGCACAAACTATTGCAGAAAGGCAAGAGGACATAATAATAGGAAATGAAATATTTAACTTTTATAGACATAAAAATGAATTAATATCTATACCTATAAAAGAATATAAAAAAGCATATTATTCAATTAAAATAACATTTAATGTTAAAACAATCATAGGATATTCAAAGCCTATTTTGTTAATAGATACAGGCATAAGAAGATGGTCAAATGGAAAATTTGCAGAAAGTATAAGTTGGAAAGAAAAAACTAGTGTTTTAATTAAGTATAATGATAATAAATTTAATGGCTTTACTTTAGGATGTGACAAAATAGAAAGAAATACAAAAGAAAAATGTTATGAATGGGCAGAGGATGTAAAAGAAATATTAGAAGATGCAACAATAGAATATCTTCCAGAAATAGAGGAAGTAATAAAAAATTCTATAGATTATATTGGAAATAATAAAGATTATACATTACTTATTAGTTATAATAATGAAAATACATTAAATCATCCTGTTAAAAAAGGAGTTTCACCTAAGGAAAGATATGAAGTATATAAGCAAATAATAGAAAAGTTTAAATTTTTACAACCTATAGCTAATAATAATTATGAAATAATTCAAAGAAGACTTTATAATACAAAAGAAATAAAAGAACATTCAATAAAAAAATTTTTAGAAGAACTTTCATCAAAAGAAAAAGAATTAACTTTAGAAGTTCTTTATATTAATAAAAATACACCTAATATTATTTTTAAAAAATTATTTGAGGCTATTGATAAAGAAGAAGAGTTTAAAAAAGATAATAAAAGAGATGAAATGAATATAGAATTTAATGGATTAAAAATAAATATGAAAGCTATAATGGCTGGAGATTTAATAGAACCTATGGAAGATATTAATTCAAAGGTTAATGAAGTAATCAAATTTTTACCAGTAAATAAAAATTTAACTATTACTATAGTAGAAATGTATAATAAGAATAAATATAAAAATAAAGATCCAAAATTTGCTATAAGAAAAGGATTATATAAAACTAATAGATTTAATCAATTTATAAATACAGATAATATAGAGTTATTAGAAAAGGCAGAGAATCCAAAAAAATTCAAAGAAGCACAAGGAAAAGTAGATTCAATTGTAAATAATATATTTTTAGAGTTGTTTAGGCAATTAGGAATAATGAATGGTTCAATTCCAAATCTTAAAGGAACGCCAGAAGAACTTGAAATTATAGGATTTAACTTACTTAGTACTAACTATAATAAAAGCAGAGATACATTAGCTTTTCCAGTAGCAGTAAGTATAAGAACAGGAGAAAAAGGAATTTATGTAAAAACTCCAATTAATGATTGGATGGAGTATAGTGAAGCCATTTTATTCTTAGGAAGTAATAAAGTAAATAGAAAAAAATGTGAAGATGAAGAGATAAATAAATTCTTTAGAAGTATATTAAATGATGCTAATGAAAATGATTCTTTATTATTAGTTGATACATCAAATAGATTAAATTCAATATTAAAAGATTTTCAAGATAAGAATTTAAGTGTAAATAAAGTTTATACAGAATATGAAGATGTAAGAATTATGAGAGTTAAAAATAATTTAGATATACCAGTATGTGTTGGAATAAATAATGAAGATGACGTTTATTTTTTAAGTGGAGTAAAACAAATAATAAATAGTGTATTTTATTCTAATGAAGGTAAAACTACCACTTATAAACATATAAAAAGTTTTGAAACTAAAATGGAACATTTAAGTAAAGAATTTAAAGTGCCAGCCTCTTTAGAAATAGTGCCAGTAAAATTAAATAAAGAAGATGATATTGGAAGTTTTGTTTATTTTACTCATATGTTAAGAAATCTTAATATTACTTATGATAGTTTTAGTTCAGTTCCAGTAGTAAACCATTTAGCTAAAAGTTTTGAAGAAGTATTATCAGCAAAAGATATTAAAGAAGAAAATGAATAGATAAAGAAAAGCATTGAAATAGGGTGTTATGAATTGTTACACCCTATTTTTTAATTTATGAAAAGTAAATACAAATTAACAAGAAATGTTAAAAATTTCTTTTGTTTTAATTGTATAGTTTATTTACTAAATATGATAAAATAAGATTAATTATATTTAGTAAATAATACAGAGGAAAAAGTTATGGAAGTTGAAGAAAAGAGTTTAAGTTCTTGGGTTTATGATGTAAAAAAGGGTGAAGATAATTTTTTAGGTAGAAAAAGGGTAGATTATAGGGCTTTTTCTACTGGTATTATTATTCCTAAAAGGTATCATGAAAGGTTTTTAAAGCATTTGTCTAAGCCTATTGAAGGTTTTGGTTTTGTAAGGGTTAAGTTGTTTGTAGAGGAAAAAGAGTTTGGTGCAATTATTAGAAAATCAAGTTCTAAAGGAAGAAAGGGTGTAGTTTTAGAATTTCTTTATTCTGAAAAGTCTTTACATAAATTATTAAGAAGCTCCTTATCTACAAGTTATGATTATATAATAAAATATATTTATGAAAATGAAAAAAGGCCTAGGTTTATTCCAAAGAAGTATGAGGAGTTTTTGGATTTTTATAAGGGTGAAAATTTAGATGAGTTTATTATAAAGTTAATACCAAATAAAACAAAAATATTAGATGATGAAGATATTACTTATAAAGAATGTGAAGAAATTAAAGAGAATTTTATAGATACAAAGGATGTAAATAAAGAAATAGATTATATACATAAATTTATTGAAAGTAAAGGTTTTGAGTATAGTGAGGATTTAATTAAGAATTTTTATTTATGTCTAAAAACTAAACCTTTTGTAATTTTATCTGGTATATCTGGAACTGGTAAAAGTAAAATGGTTAAGCTTTTTGCAGAGGCATTAGGGGCAAATAGTAAAAATAATAGGTTTAAAATGATACCAGTAAAGCCAGAGTGGTCTGATTCAACTGATTTATTAGGTTATAGAAATATTGAGGGTAATTTTATTTTAGGTATAATTACTTCAATAGCGTATAGTGCTATAAAAAATCCTAAATTTCCTTATTTTATTTGTTTAGATGAAATGAATCTTGCTAGAGTTGAGTATTATTTTAGTGATATTTTGTCTTTAATGGAAACTAGAAGAAGGGATTCTAATTTTAAAATAGTTACAGAAAAGTTTTTTAGTAAAGAGCAGTTTGGAAAGGATAAGGAAGCTTTTGAAAAGTATAAAGATATTTATATTCCTGATAATCTTTATATAATAGGTACTGTAAATATGGATGAAACTACCTTTCCTTTTAGTAAAAAGGTGTTAGATAGAGCTAATACTATTGAATTTAATAACATTGATTTATCTTATAATTTTGAAGAATTTTCTTTAAATAAAGTAGAGAATAAAGTTTATTATAATAATTTTTTAAAATCAGACTTTTTAAAAATAGCTGACTGCAGGGAGTATAAAGATATTGCCCTTAAGGTTATTGAAAAGTTAGTAAATATAAATAATATTTTAAAGCCATATAATCAGCAATTTGGTTTTAGAGTTAGAGATGAGATTGTATTTTATACAATATATGCCCTAAAAGACAATATTATGGATTTTAATAAGGCCTTAGATTATTCTATAGTGCAGAAAATATTACCTAAAATAAGTGGAAGTGACATTGAAACTTTAGAAATTCTTATAAAACTATTTAATTTATTAAATAATACTAATTTAGATGTGAATTTAGAGGAAAAGGACCTTGAAAATATTAATATTTTTTATAAGTTAACTAGTGAAAAGCTTAAAAATATGATTAGGAGGTTTTTAAAAGATGGATTTACAACCTTCTGGCAGTGTTAAAGAAGAGATTATTTTTATAGAAACAGATGAGGTTTATTTTTCTATTAAAGGAGATAAAGATTCCTTTGAAATTTTAGATGAAGAAGCATTAAAAGTAGTTTCAAAGGGCATTATTTATTCAGATTTTAATAAAAATATATGTTTTAAGGAATATAAAAATTATGAGATAGTAATTGAAGGAAAAAATAGTTCTAAAATAGAGTTTTACCATGAAAATTATTTTATAAGAAATAAGGTAACAAAGACAGGAAAATCTGGCAAAATTCTAAGTGGAGTTATTAATTTTAAAGGTGATATTGGTTATTCTGATTTATATGTTTTAGTAAATAATAAAAAGCATTTAAAAATAAGCCTTCAGGTTTTTCCAAGTAAATTAACTTATAAGGAGGATTATAAAGCTTTATTAGAGGATATTAATAAAGAAATTTATAATTTATCCTATGGCTTTTTAGCTAGAACTTATTTAGGTGGAGAATTAAAAAACATAAATAACAAAAGTTTTACAGAATTTTTTAGCATTTTAAATGAAATTTCTAAAAATCTTTTAAAGGCAATAGACATTATTTTATATAATTTTAACCATAATCTTGTTAAAGAAAGTAGTATTTATAAATATAATGAACTAAAAAAAGGTAAAATAGAAACAGTAAAATGGCTAGAGAAAAGACCTTATGTTATGAAAAATATTAATGGAAAATATATTCCTACAAAAGCTTTACAAGTTAAAAAAACTATTACCTATGATACAAATGAAAATAGATTTCTTAAGTTTATGCTTTTAAGTATTATAGATAAAATTAATAATTTTATTAAAATTTATAAAAAGGCTTCTTATAGTTTTCATAAAGAAGCTATAGAGAGGTTAAGTTTAATAAAAAAGGAAATATTAAAAAAGATAAATAATAGTTTTTTAAAAAATATTAAAGAAGAGTATAAAGAAAGTAATTCTTCTTTAGTCTTTAATAGGGCTAGTGGATATAAAGAAGTTTATAAATATTATTTGATTTTAAAAAAGGGTTTAAGTATAAAAAGTGACATTTTTTCTATATCAATAAAGGAGCTTCCTCTTTTATATGAATATTGGTGTTTTATAAAACTTAATTCAATACTTAGAAAAAAATATAACTTAATAAGTTATGATTTTATAAAAATAAATAATGATGGAATTACTATAACTTTAAAAAAGGGAATTAAATCTACTTTAGTATATGAAAATTTTAAAATAGTTTATAACCAAAAGGTAATTTCTGAAACAGTAAATCAAAAACCAGATAATATTTTATATATAAATAAAAATGGAGAAGAGTTTCAATTTATTTTTGATGCAAAATATAAAATAGATTATAGCAAAGAATATATAAAGAAATATAAAAGTATAGGACCTAAGGAAGAGGATATAAATACAATGCATAGATATAAAGATGCAATTGAAAAATCTCCTTTAGGTGCTTATGTATTATTTCCCTTTTCAGATGAAGAAGGATATAAAAATAATAAATTTTATAAAAGCATTGAAAAAGTTAATGTTGGAGCCCTTCCTTTTTTGCCTTCAAAAACAAAATTAGTTGAAGAATTTTTATATAATCTTTTAGAAAAGATAGGTGGTTAGAAAAATGAAAAAGTGTGTTATTATTCCAGATTCTTTTAAAGGAAGTCTTTCTTCTATAGAGGTTTGTAGTATTATAAAAGAAAATGTAGAAAAATTTTTCCCAAAGTGTAATGCTATAATGATTCCAATAGCAGATGGGGGAGAAGGAACTGTAGATACTTTTATATATTCATTAAAGGCAGAAAAGGTAAGTTTAAAGGTAAAAAATGCTTTTGGTGAAATAAGTGAGGTTTATTATGGAAGAATAAAAAATAAGGCAATTATAGAAGTAGCCCAAGTTGTAGGACTTACAAAGGCAGAAGGAAGAGAAAATCCTTCAATAACCTCTACCTATGGAGTTGGGGAAATTATAAACCATGCTGTAGAAAATGGCTGTAATGAAATATTTATAGGTCTTGGGGGAAGCTCAACAAATGACTCTGGAGTAGGAGCAGCAGCTGCTTTAGGAACAGTTTTTAAAGATAAAAATGGAAAGGAATTTATTCCTGTTGGAAAAAATTTAAATGAAGTAGAGTATATAGATATAAGTAAAACTTTAGATAAACTTAAAAACTGCAAAGTTACTGCAATGTGTGATATAGATAATCCTATGTATGGAAAAAATGGTGCAGCCTTTGTATTTGCTCCTCAAAAAGGTGCAGAGAAAAATATGGTAAAAATGTTAGATAATAATTTAAGAATATTGTCTGAAAAAATAAAGAAAAATCTAAATAAAGATGTATCAAAGATAAAAGGCTCAGGAGCAGCAGGTGCCTTTGGGGCAGGAGTTTGTGCCTTCTTTAATGGAGAGTTAAAATCAGGAATAGAAATAATACTAGATTTAATAGACTTTGATAACTTAATTAAAAATACTGACATGATTTTTACTGGAGAAGGACAAATTGATAGCCAAAGTTTAAATGGAAAAGTAGTAATAGGAATATCAAAAAGAGCTAAAAAACAAAATATACCTGTAATAGTTATAACAGGCTCTATAGGAGAAGGAGCAGAAAAAGCCTATGATAAGGGAGTAAGTTGTATATTTTCAATAAACCAAAGGGCAGAAGATTATTCTACATCAAGATTTAAAGCTAAAGAAAATTTAGAAAAAACTATAGATTCAATATTAAGATATTATAATGTAATTAGCAAAAAATAATTTTGAAGTTAGCTATTTATTGACATAGAAAAAACTATTTGATAAATTGAACTTATAAGTTTAAAAGAATTGAGGGAAAAAATATGTGGTTGTTATTTGCTATTTTGTCATCTGTATTTGCAGCTTTAACATCAATTCTTGCAAAGGTAGGTATTGATGGTGTAAATTCAAATCTTGCTACTGCAATAAGAACAACAGTTGTATTAGTTATGTCTTGGGGAATGGTCTTTTTAACTAATACTCAAGGTGAAATTTGTGATATAGGAAAAAAGAGTTGGATATTTTTAATTTTATCAGGAATAGCTACTGGTGCATCTTGGCTTTGTTATTATAAAGCATTACAAATGGGAAATGCTTCAAAGGTAGTTCCAATTGATAAACTTAGTGTAGTAATTACATTAATTTTAGCATTTGTATTTTTACATGAAGAGTTTACAGCAAAATCTATTGTTGGTTGTGTATTAATTGGAGCAGGAACATTACTTATGGTATTATAATTTTTTTAAAAGGAAGGATAAATATGATAGAAGATATACTTGAATATAATAAGAACTTTGTAAAAGAAAAGAAATATGAAAAATATATAACAAGTAAATATCCAGATAAGAAAATTGCTATTTTATCTTGTATGGATACAAGACTTACAGAACTTTTACCAGCAGCCCTTGGAATTAAAAATGGTGATGTTAAAATAATAAAAAATGCAGGGGGAACTATTTCTCACCCTTTTGGAAGTGTTATAAGAAGTATTCTTATTTCAATATTTGAACTTGGTGTTGAAGAAATTATGGTAATTGGGCACACAGACTGTGGAGTTCAACATATAAATAGTTATTATATGATAGAACATATGATAAAAAATGGTGTTTCAAAAGAAAATATAGATATGATGAAATACTGTGGAGTAGATTTTGAATCTTGGCTTAGCGGTTTTGACTCTGTAGAGGATTCAGTACATGAAAATGTTGAATTCTTAAAAAATCATCCTCTTATTCCTAAAAATATAAAGATTTATGGTTTTGTTATGGATTCAGTTACAGGGGGGCTTAAAGCTATTTAAAATTATTAAAAATCAAATAAGCTTAATAAAGAATTAATAAGATTTTAGAAAGGAGTATTTCTTTGAATATACAAATATTTGGAAAACCTAAATGCTTTGATACTAAAAAAGCAGAAAGATACTTTAAAGAAAGAAGAATAAAATATCAACTTATAGATATAACTCAAAAACCAATGAGTAGAGGTGAATTTAATAGCGTAAAACAAGCTGTTAAAGGATATGAAAATATGATTGATGAAAACTGCAAGGATAAAGACCTTCTTGCCCTTGTAAAATATTTAGTAGAAAGTGCAAGGGAAGAAAAGGTATTTGAAAATCAAAAACTAATAAAAACTCCAATAGTTAGAAATGGAAAAAAAGCTACAGTAGGTTATAAACCAGAAGAATGGAAAAATTGGGAATAAAGAAAAATATTGAAAGCTAAATAGAAATGTGTTACAATTATAGAAAAAGGAGTGTTTTCTATGAAGAAAAAATTAATATTAGCTTTTATATCTATTGGAATGTTATTTAATATTATTGGATGTGAAACTTCTAAAACTTCAAAATCTAATGAGAAAGAATCTAATATAGTAAAAAGTGATATTTTAGAATACTCAAAAAATTTTGATATTAATAGTATTTATTTTTATACTAAAGATAATGGAATAAAAATAAGTAATAAAGATGATATGGAAAAAATATATTCAGTATTAAAAGAGACAAGTTATGTAGAAACTACATCAAAGATTAATGAAGATAATGTATCTTATAGAATATTTTTATGTGAAAATTCAGCAATAACAAGAGAAACTATAACAATACAAGGGGATATTGTACAAACTTTAGATAAAACATATAAAATGGAGAAAGATATAGATTCTAAACTAAAAAAGACCTTTAAAGAATTATCTAAAAGTGATAATTGTGTAACAGTAGGAAAATATGATGGAAGCATGATGAATTCTGTACTAACAGAGCAAAGTAAAGAAGAATTAGATAAACTTAAAGAAAAAGAAGAGATGAGAGATAAATATTTAGAGGAAAATTAATATATTAGGCTATTTTAGTATGTCAATTAGAGATTTTTAATTGATATATATAATAATTGGAAGTACAATCCTATTTGGAATTATAAGAAACAATTAGGAGAAATGAAAAATGGAGTTAAGTGATAATTTTTATGGAGAAGAAAAGATAGGAAAAATTTTGCTTAAAATAGCCCCTCCAGTAATGTTAGCTCAATTAATACAGGCCTTATATAATATTGTAGATAGCTTGTTTATTGGCAAATATTCTGAAAGTGGACTTACAGCTTTATCTATTATTTATCCAATACAATTATTAATGATTGCCTTTGCAGTTGGTACAGGAGTTGGAATTAACACTAACATGGCACATTATCTTGGAATTAAGAAAAGGGAAAAAGCTGATGAGTCAGCAGGAATTGGAACTCCTTTAGCTTTAGTTTTATGGCTTATTTTTGCAATTGTATGTTATTTTATTATGCCAAGTTATGCAAAAATGTCAACTGATTCTGAAATTGTTATAAAGGATGTAATTAGTTATGGAAGAATAGTTTGTGTATTTAGTAGTGGTTTATTTTTAGAAAGTGTATGGAGTAAGATTTTACAAGCCCATGGAGATATGAAAACTCCAATGATTGCACAAATTATAGGGGCAATTACAAACATTATTCTTGACCCTATTTTAATTTTTGGAATGTTTGGAGTAAAAGAATTTGGTCTTGAAGGTGCAGCAATTGCAACTGTTATAGGACAAGCTGTTGCAGCTTTAGTTGTAATGAAAAAAGGATATAGAAAGTCTCCAAAGATAAACAAATACTTAAATGGAATTAAGAGAATATATAAACTTGGAATTCCTAATATATTAATGCAATCTGCTTATACATTTTATATTTTAGGGCTTAATTTAATTTTAGCAGGCTTTTCTGACCAAGCAGTTACTGCCTTAGGTTTATATTATAAATGGCAAACATTTTTCTTTATTCCTCTTGGAGCATTACAAACTTGTATTGTTCCAATTATAAGCTATAATTATGCAGCTAAAAATGAAGAAAGATATAAAAAGACCCTTTCAACATCTATAATTGTTGGGATGAGCCTTATGTTTATTGGTACATTATGTTTTGAGTTAATACCATCTCAAATGCTTTCAACCTTTACAAGTGATTTAAAGGTAATAGAAATTGGAACAGTAGGATTTAGAATAATAGGAATTAGCTTTATACCAATGGTAACATCATTAATATTTCCAGTATTTTTTCAAGCAATAGGTTATGGAATAAAAAGTTCTATTTTAACTATTGTTAGAACATTAATACTTTTTGTGCCTTTAGGTTTTTTATTTTCAAAATTAGGACTTAATTATTTTTGGCTTACATTTCCAATTACAGAACTACTTACATCTCTTTTAGGTTTTATTTTTTACAAAAAGTTTTTAAAACAATCTAAAATTAAATAATGTTAAGAATATATAAGTTGAAAGCTTTGGTGAATAAATATGAACAAAAAAATTGATATATCAAAAACTATAATAAAAACAGAAAGATTAATATTAAGACCATGGGAATATACAGATTTACAAGATTTTAATGAATATGCATCTGTTGATGGTGTTGGACAAATGGCTGGATGGTTACCCCATAAAAACTTGGAGGAATCAAAAAATATCTTAAAAATGTTTATAGATGAGAAAAAAACATTTGCCATTGAGTATAATGGAAAAGTTATAGGCTCAGTTGGAATTGAAGAATATGATGAAAATCAATTACCGGAATTTAACAACCAATATGGCAGGGAATTAGGATATGTTTTATCAAAAGATTATTGGGGCAAAGGGTTAATGCCAGAAGCAGTTAAAGCAGTGATAGATTATTTATTTAATGAAATAAAATTAGATTTTATTATTTGTTGTCATTTTATTAATAATGTTCAATCAAAGCGAGTTCAAGAAAAGTGTGGATTTAAGCATTATAAACTTATAAAAGAAACTAGATATAATATAGCTAAAGATTCATGGGTATCATTATTAAATAGATAAATATTTATTATTTGTAATAAAATAAAATTTTCATTAATAATGTGTATATTAGAGAAATATATTGTATAATTATATGGATAAATTAAATTTATTTAAAAAAAGGAGTTTGTTATTAATGAAAGAATTTAAACCAGTTAAAGAAGGAAAAGTACGTGAAGTATATGATAATGGAGATAGCATGATTATTGTTGCTACAGACAGAATTTCAGCTTTTGATGTAATTTTAAAGAATATTGTACATAAAAAAGGTGCTATCTTAACTCAAATGTCAAAGTTTTGGTTTGACTTTACAAAGGATATAGTACCTAACCATATGCTTTCAGTAGATGTTAAAGATATGCCAGAATTTTTCCAAAGTGAAAGATTTGATGGAAATAGCATGATGTGCAAAAAGCTAGAAATGCTTCCAGTTGAATGTATTGTTAGAGGATACATAACAGGTAGTGGATGGGAAAGTTACAAGAAAAATGGAACTGTATGTAATATAAAGCTTCCAGAAGGATTAAAGGAATCAGATAAGCTTCCAGAACCAATATACACTCCAACAACTAAGGCTGATTTAGGAGACCATGATGAACACATATCATTTGAACAAAGTGTTGAAATCCTTGAAAAGTTATATCCAGGTAAAGGTGAAAGTTATGCTAAGCAAATAAAGGATTGTACAATTGCTTTATATAAAAAGTGTGCTGAATATGCCCTAAGCAAAGGAATAATAATAGCTGATACTAAATTTGAATTTGGATTAGATGAAAATGGTAATGTAATTTTAGGTGATGAAATGTTAACACCAGATAGCTCTAGATTCTGGCCATTAGAAGGATATAAGAGTGGACAAGGACAACCTTCTTTTGATAAGCAATATGTAAGAGATTGGTTAAAACAAAATCCAAACAGTGATTATCACCTACCAGATGAAGTTGTTGAAAAAACAGTAGATAAATACAAAGAAGCTTTTGAATTAATAACTGGAAAGAAATTTGAAGAATAAAAAAATTAGAGGATAGTTTTTCTATCCTCTAAAATTTTTTTAATATTCTACCTCAAATTCATTAGGCTCATTATTTTCAAATTTAATTAATCCTTTAACAGAATTTCCTACCATATCAGATACAGCTTCTTCAGTATAAAATGCCATATGAGGAGATAAAATTACATTAGGAAAGGATAATAATATTGCCCTATCATCATTAGATATTATTTCTTTTTCAAGATTAAAATAATATAATCCTTTTTCATATTCAATAGTGTCAAGGGCTGCAAAACCTACCTTTTTATTTTTTAAAGCATCAATAAGGGCTTTAGTATCTATTAAACTTCCTCTTGCTGCATTAATAATTATTACATCATCTTTCATAATATTAAAAGCATCTTTATTTATCATATGATAATTTTCACAAGTAGCAGGTGCATGTAGGGAAATAATATGAGAATTTTTATAAATTGTATCTAAATCAGTATAAGTTGCAAAATCACTTATTTCTTTCTTTGGATAAATGTCATAGGCTAAAATTTTACATCCAAAAGAAGATAAATGCTTTATTACAGTTGAACCTATTTTCCCTGTACCTATTATTCCTATGGTGCAACAAGAAATTTCCTTTCCAATTTTACCATGAAGACTAAAATCTTGAATGTTAGCTTTATTTAATATGTAAGACATTTTTCTACAAGCCATTAACATCATCATAATGGTGTAATTTGCAACACTATTTGGAGAATAAGTTACATTACAAACCTTAATCCCAATACTTTTTGCATACTTTGTATCAATATGTTCATAACCAATAGTACGAGTTGCAATATATTTTATTCCTAAAGCTTTATATTTATCAAGTAATTCTTTATTTATATGATTTGTTATAATATTTATTCCATCATAACCCTTAGCAAGTTCAGCATTTTCTAAAGAAGGATATTCTGTAGTATAAGAATATTCAAAACCTAAAGATTTTTTATATTCCTCAAAATACTTTAACTCATCATACTCACGCATTGCATATACAAATATTTTCATAAACATTATCACCTATCTTTTTTTATATAAATTATAGCACTTTAATAAAAAGCATAAAAGATTTTAATTATTACATATTTAGAAAAATTTGCGTTTAATTTATAGTAAATTATAAGAGATTTTGTTAAAATAGAATAATAATGTTTTATAGTTAATATTTAGGAGGGAGAAGGTTAAGATGCTATTATATAAAAATGGTCTTATGTCAATATCTTGGACACAAAAAGTCAAACTTTTTTATGCTGTACTT
>OBHU01000007.1_pt1 | contig 197835 bp, 185 predicted proteins | sample 1519071 | NCBI WGS metagenome assembly OBHU01 (sample SAMEA2452135, study PRJEB22498) | human gut metagenome
AGTAGATATAGTAATTTACTATTTCAAAATAGAGCTTTATGAAGAAGGAAACAAAGTAAAATTTATATATTTATAACTTTTTATAAGTTTTATGCAACGGCAAAGGAATTTGTGGCAGAAATAAAAAATAAACATAAACAAGCAAGACATAACTGTTGGGCTTATATAGTTGGTGAAAATATGAGTATACAAAGGTATTCAGATGATGGAGAACCTCAAGGAACAGCAGGAATTCCTATATTAGAAGTTATGAAAAAACAAGGAATAACTGATTGTGCAGTTGTTGTAACAAGATATTTTGGAGGCATTTTATTAGGAACTGGAGGGCTAACAAGGGCATATACTCAAGGAGCTTCTATTGCTATAAAAAGTGCTGGAGTAATTGAAAAGGTAAAAGGCATTAAACTTCATATAAAGCTTGATTATGATTTATTTGGAAAGGTTCAATATCTTTGTAATCAAAATTTATGGCATATTGATAATGTAGATTATACAGATAGTGTAGAGATTCATATTACTGCTGAAAGTAGTATGGTAGAAAATATGAAAAATGAAATAATAAATTCTACTAATGGAAAAGCTATAATTACAGAAGATAAGGAAGAAAATTACTTTAAAGAAGGAAATATTTTGTTTAAAGTAATTTAAATATAAGGAAATTTGTGATATAATTTTATAGGTTTAATTAAAAATAGAAATGGAGGAATAGGCATGTCAGGACACTCAAAATGGCATAATATCCAAGCTAAAAAAGGAAAAGCGGATGCAAAAAGAGGAAAAATATTTACAAAAATAGGAAAAGAGTTAGCAATAGCTATTAAAAATGGTGGCGCAAATCCAGATACTAACTCTAAATTAAGAGATGTTATAGCAAAAGCTAAGGCAGCAAATATGCCTAATGATAACATTCAAAGAGCTATAAAAAAAGCTGAAGGTGATCTTAATTCAGTTAACTATGAAACAATTGTATATGAAGGTTATGGCCCTAGTGGTGTAGCTGTAATTGTTGAAACTCTTACTGATAACAAAAATAGATCAGCAGGAAATGTAAGAAGTGCTTTCACTAAAGGTGGCGGAAACATGGGTAATGCAGGATGCGTAAGCTTTATGTTCCAAGAAAAAGGTGAAATAGTTATAGAAAAAGATGACAAAGACGAAGAAGAAATGATGATGATAGCTCTAGATGCAGGAGCAGAAGACTTTAACAGTGATGAAGATGAAGTATTTGTAATAACAACTACTCCAGAAGACTTTGGAACAGTTAGAGAAGCACTAGAAGCTCAAGGAATAGAATTCTTAGAAGCATCAGTAAAAATGATACCAGATACATATACTGCAATTAATGAAGAAGATGCTAAGAAGTTCCAAAAGATGTTAGACTTACTTGATGATGATGATGACGTTCAAGAAGTTTACCACAATGCAGAATTCCCTGAAGGTTGGGAAGAATAATATAAAAATTTATTTAAAGACACTTTCAATGTTGATATACATAATATGTATTGATATTGGAAGTGTCTTTTTGCTTTTCAAGGATTTACTAAAAGAATATAGATATGATTAAATTGAATATATAGAAAAGTAACCTTTGTATGTTTAGTAGTTTAATAAATAGTATAGGATAGTTCAAAACATGCTACTAAAAAAGTAAAATGTGACAATTATTATAATTACAATAAACATTCTATTTTCTCTTACAGTGTTATACTACAATAACAGAACATTTTAATATAAGTATATAATAATATAATATTCTAGATGTTAACGACCTAGTTTTTATTTTGAGTCAGTAGACTTAATTAAAAAAATTAAAGCTAAATTAATATAAAATGTCTATAATTAAAAATATACCGCTTATAAAAGACAAAAAACAAAAAAAGTTTTTTACACTTTACATTTTTTAAAAAAAGTTCTATACTTAATTATAGAAAATAAATTTAATTTAAGGAGGGATGGTTAGTGGAACATTCTAAAATTTTAAATGATATACCTATAGAATTAAAGAAGGGAATAATTAAAAGTATTCAAGATGCAATTGGTGATGACATAATATTAGACAGAAAAAATAATGAACTTGATACTCATAATGGTGACCCTAATCGAATATGGGATTTTATAAATAGGAATTTAGAAAAAAATTTAGAAAGTGAAGATTATATTGTTAGAACCACAAAACGTGGAAGATGGGAAATGAAATTTATTGTTGATAAAAGATCTGGAATTTTATATACATTAATGAGAGAGGAACGTTTTAATTCACTTAAAAAAGAAGTTCCTAAAAGAAAAACTATACATTATATTCAAGCTATTGCTGATACATTTAATACAGGTTTAAAAGCAAGAGAACAACAACTATCTTTATTCAAGGAACAAAACTATTACAGTGAAGATGCAATTAAGAAGATAGTAGATAAAGTATTAACTGACTTATTAACTCCAAAAAATATAATAAGTAATCATGTTATTGTTTTATTTCAAGGGAAAAGTCATGAATTAGAATCTGTTAGATGTTGTATCATAAATGGTGATTTAGGAATAGTTGAAGAAGAAAGTTGGAATGAATATATTGAAATGCATGAAAGTGTAGTTATGCATGAAGTCAAGGAAGCTAATGAACAAGCTAATAATCCAACACTTGGATTACGATATAAACAAAAGGCTAAGGATAAGATTGGTCAAACAAATAACTCTGAATATAAGAAAGAAAAAAAGAAAAAATATGTTGATATGAATAATACAAAAGATGAAACAGATTAATAGATATGATTGTTGGGAGGAAGAAAAATGAAAAGTAAAAGTGAGTTTAATGGAGAGAGGCTTAAAATAGCAAGGATATATAGAGGAATGGCAGTTGCTGAATTAGCAGAAAAATTAGATTTACAGAGGCAAACTGTTTCTATGTATGAAAATAATAAACTTAGAAATCCAGAAATTCCAACAATTATTAAAATGAGTAATGTATTAGGATTTCCTAAAAAATTTTTTATGGAACGTGACAATATAGATATAAAAGTAGGTTCTACATATTTTAGAGCTTTATTAACAACAAACAAAAGATATAGGAATCAACAAGAAATTAAAGTGGATTTTATAGCAAAGATCTTTAAGTATTTAAATGAATATATTGAATTTCCAGAAACTAATTTACCTAATGAGAGCTTTAACAATCCAGAAGAGGCTGCTGAAAATTTAAGAAGGTTATGGAATTTAGGAGAGAAACCTATTGATAATATAGTGTATTTAGTAGAACAACATGGTATATTGGTGAATGAATTTGATAGTGATACAAATGATATTGATGCGTTTAGTCAGTTGATAAATATTGATGGTATTGACAAATATATTATTGGATACTCTAAGAATAAGAGTACAGCTTCTAGAGTACATTTTGATATTGCACATGAGCTTGGGCATATTTTACTTCATGAATGGAGTGAAGATATTGAAACATTAACAAAAGACGAATTTAAAGAAAAAGAAGCTGAGGCTAATGCTTTTGCATCTGCATTTTTATTACCTAAAAATGCTTTTGTAAGTGATGTAGGGGTGTATGCAGACAATATAGCTTTTTATATAGAATTAAAAAAGAAGTGGAAAGTATCAATATCAGCTATGATACGTAGATCATATAATCTTAGGTTAATAGATAATATGACATATTCTCAACTAATGCGTAGTATGCAAAAAAGAGGTATAAAAAAACATGAACCATTGGATGATGAATTGACAACATCTAAACCATCATTATTAAGAACAGCAGTTCAAATGCTATTAAGGGACAAAGTATTAACTGCAGAAGAGTTTTTATATGAATTATCATCTCAATATAATTTCACACTAGAATCAAGAGAAATTGAAAAACTACTTGATTTGCCTAAAGATACTTTAAGGATTGAGATAAAGCAACCAATTCATTATCTTAATATAAAAAATAAATAGATTAGTTGAATAAAAACATTTTTCATTTAGAATATTTAAGAAAGAAGTTTAAAATATTATATATATTAAGGGGGAAATGGATGATAGTAGAACTATTTTCAAAGAGAATGAAGAAACAACAAGGAGAAATAACTGATGTATATCAATATGATGAGATACCTGAAAAATTAAGAGTACAAATTGTACATATTTTAAATGATTCAATAGGTAATGATTTAGAAATTTGGATGCTTATAAGAGATTGTATGCGTAAAGAATTAGGTGTTCTTGAATTGTTAAATGAATATTTTAGATCTTCTAAAGATGAATGCTTGAATTTTTTATTACATAGTAAAGAAACAGAGGCGGTAATTGATATTATTGAATTATCATTTAAATTCGTAGAACAAATAGGTAAAAAACTTGATCCTTTGGCACAAGAATTTGGAAGACGTCAGAAAGGAACAGAGGCTATAAAAGAGTTAAATTATAGATTTAAAGAAAATGCTGTAGGATACCAATTTGTTAAAGGTATAATAATAAGAATAGATAATAAATTTATTTATAGTGAAGTTATTAAACCGGCACTTCAATTATTATATGATGAAAATTTTTCTGGAGCAAATGAAGAATTCTTAAAAGCACATGATTATTACAGAAAAAATGAATATAAAAATTCAATTCTTTATGCAAGTAAAGCTTTTGAAAGTACAATGAAGACAATTTGTGAAAAAGAAGAGTATGAATATAATAAAGATAAAGATACTGCTAATAAATTGATTCAGATACTTTGTAAAAATGATTTTATCCCAACATCATTGAAAACTCATTTTGAAGGGCTAGATAAAGCTATAAGTTCAATAAAGACAACTTTAGAAAGTGGTTTACCTACTCTAAGAAATAGGAATGGTGGACATGGACAAGGTAATGAAGTAGTTTATGTGCCTGAACAATTTGTGACATATGCTTTGAATTTGGCAGCTACTAATATAGTACTATTAGTAGATTTATACAAGGAAAATAAAAAATAAAGAACTAGAGCTAAAGCTATAAAAAGTGGAGGCTCTTTCATCGTTTTTAAGGGTGTTTATGGTTTAAGGTAGCTAAACACTATATTAATGTAGAATAAAGAAACATATATGAGACTAAATGAGAGAGTTTAAAGCTATTTATGATGAGCATAGAGGTATTTAACTAGTGGAAGATGGAGTTATGTTTGACTTAAAAACAATTATTATCAATATTGTTGAATATATTTAAAAAATAGTTTCATTTTTACTGAATTTAAATATAAAAACTAGGTATAAAATAAGAAAATATTAAAATAATAATAAATGAAAGTTTATTAAATGGAGATGATAAGTTATGGCAAAAGCGGGAATGAGAAGACCAAATCCAAGTGAGCCTCATGGAACAGAAAGTAATCATAAACCTAAATTTGAAAAAAATAGTCCTACAGTTCCTGAGATACAAGGAAAGGCTAAAACAGGAAATAAGAAAGCTGGTCGTATAATTTAAGTTTTTCTATTAAAATTTTCATTTTTAACTACTTTTTCTATTGTGAATAATTAAAAGTAAACGTATAATATAAGCATAAGGTGGTGGTTTAAATGAAAATAATAAAAAAAGATGGAAGAATACAAGAATTTGACGAAAGCAAGATATACAACAGTATACGTGGAGCATCACGCGATTTAGATAGATCCACTTTAAATGAATCAGATTTAAACATGCTTATGGTAGATATTAAAGAAAAGTTAGCTAAACTTAGAGGAGAAGATGGTAAAACATCAAGCTTTGAAATAGTTGGAGTTGTATGTGGAGTATTAAAAGATGATGGTTTTACAAATCTTTTAGATGCATATTTAGCAGGACAATAATTAAAAAATTTCTTTCATAAATTTTTATGAAAGAAATTTTTTTTTGTTAATAGAACTTTATAGAAAAATATAAATAAATTTGATATAATGAATTATCCTAATATAGTGAAATATATTAAATTTTGAGAAAAAGGGGTATTTGTGATGAAAAAATACTTAGGTTTAATTATACCTAATGTTATAATTTTTATAGTTGGTATAATATTTATACTTTTATCTTCCTACTATGCAGAAGGAATTAGTAACAACTTAAATATGTTATTTGTAAGTTTAGCTTTTATAACAGATTGGTTAACAAATTTAATTTTATATTTTACAGACAAAAAGTCTTTAAAAATTGTTGATTGCTTATTATCAGCAGTAATTGTTTCTGTATGTCATATTGCAGTTATATTTATAGTTACAGCTTAAATTAAAAAAAAAGGAATATATATTAATATTAAATAAAGAATTTAAGTAAAATGTTGAATTATGAAATAAAATATAGTACAATTTTTCTAACAAAAAAAGAGTAATTTCGTTCTAATTTATAAAATATAAAATTGAAAGTAGGTAGAGGAATGAATAAAAACATATGGAGTGTAATAGGATATTTTTTATTTTGGATACTAGCCATATATGTTGCAGTTAAGTTAGCACCTGTTTTATTGGCACTTGTAATAATAGCTGGGTTAGTACTTGGAGGAGTAATATTATATTTACGCCATAAAATGAATAAGGTAGTAGATAATTTTAATGATACTATAAATGATACATTTAATATTAAAGATGATACAAATAATTCTACTTCAGAATCTTTTGAAGATTATGATGTAGATGAAAGTAATGTAATAGATGTTGACTTTACAGAAGTTAAAAACAAGGATGATAAATAATATTTTTATAGCAGAGATAAAGTTTAGTGTATCTCTGCTTTTATAATACAATAAAATATGAAAATATAGTAAAGATTTAAGTTTTAGAAAATTTTTTTTGTTATGGTGAATTTAAATAATAAATATTTTGAAAAAAAATAAATATAAAAATAAATTGTAAAGCTTTAAATAAAATAAAAATGGATTACTTTAAGTCTAACATTTGATAATGAACAAACTCTATTGTATAATAATTTTAAAATTATTTATAAGGGGGCAATAAAATTGGCAAAAATAAAAATGACCACTCCATTAGTTGAAATGGATGGAGATGAAATGACTAGAATTCTTTGGAAGATGATAAAGGAGGAGCTATTAGAACCTTTTATAGAATTAAATACAGAGTATTATGATTTAGGTCTAGAATATAGAAATGAAACAAATGACCAAGTAACAATTGATTCTGCAAATGCTATAAAGAAATATGGTGTTGGTGTAAAGTGTGCTACAATAACTCCAAATGCAGCAAGAATGACTGAATATAATTTAAAGGAAATGTGGAAAAGTCCAAATGGAACTATAAGAGCTATATTAGATGGAACAGTATTTAGAGCTCCTATAACAGTAAATTCTATTAAGCCATGTGTAAGTAACTGGAAAAAGCCAATTACAATAGCTAGACATGCTTATGGAGATATTTATAGAGATGTTGAAATGAAAGTACCAGGACCAGGAAAATGTGAATTAGTATTTACAGCTGAAGATGGAACAGAAACAAGAGAACTTGTACATAACTTCAAGAGTGCTGGTGTTGCTTTAGGTATGCATAACTTAACTCCATCAATAGAAAGTTTTGCAAGAAGCTGTTTTAATTTTGCTTTAGATACAAAGCAAGATTTATGGTTTGCTACAAAAGATACTATATCTAAGAAATATGACCATACTTTTAAAGATATATTCCAAGAAATTTTTGATACTGAATATGCTGATAAATTTAAGGAAGCAGGAATAGAATATTTCTATACTTTAATTGATGATGCTGTAGCTAGAGTTGTTAAATCTGAAGGTGGATATATTTGGGCTTGTAAGAACTATGATGGAGATGTTATGAGTGATATGGTTGCTACTGCTTTTGGTTCTTTAGCAATGATGACTTCTGTCTTAGTTTCTCCAGAAGGAAACTATGAATATGAAGCAGCTCATGGAACAGTTCAAAGACATTACTACAAACACCTAAAGGGTGAAGAAACTTCAACAAACTCAATGGCAACTATATTTGCATGGTCAGGAGCTCTTAGAAAGAGAGGAGAACTTGATGGAAACAAAGAGTTAATGGAATTTGCTGACAAATTAGAAAAAGCATCTATAAAAACAATTGAAGATGGTACAATGACTAAAGACTTAGCAATACTTACAACCTTTGAAAACCCAACAGTAGTAAACAGCCAAGACTTTATAAAAGCAGTAAGAAAAACACTAGAAGAAATGCTATAATAACTTTAGATTGTTTTAAAAATATTAGTTTTCTTATGTTATTCAGTCGCTCCGTCGACAGGCTCCAAGTCGCGCCTTCATAAAATAAGAGAACTAATATTTGAATAAACAAATAATTTTAATTAAACATAATGTGAAAAAAATAGCTATTACACTAAAATGTGTAATAGCTACTTTTTATAAATTTTTTAGATGATTAATAACATAAATTATATTTATTAAAATCTTAGGGCATTATTTTATGAAGCAGTGACTTGGAGCTTGCCCACCGGAACAGCTGAATAACATAATGCCCTAAGATTTTTTAAATTTTGTTCTATTATTTAAGGTTACAACTACTATTTCTGGGTGGTTGAATAGTCTAAAGGGGAAGCCGCTGTTTCCAAGGCCTCTACTTATTATAAGGGTTGAATTTTTATCTTTGTGAAAGCCTTCTGTAAGTTTTGGAAAAAATCCTTGGTCTGGCATAAGTATTCCTTGGTGAGTAAAGGGTATTCTAAATTGCCCACCATGGGCATGACCAGAAAATATTAAATCAAAGCCATAACTTGATTGTTTTTTGAAAAAATTTGGTCTATGGCATAATAAAATATTTAATTGGGAGCTTTTTAGTTTATCTTTTATATTATCTAAAGTATTAAAGGTTTTATTAAAGCTTTCATTAAAATTACTAGTATCATCAAAACCAAATATAAAAATTTCAGTGTTTTTTATTGTGAATTTTTCATAGTTATTAATTAAAACATGCACTCCAAAAGAAGTTAATTTTTCTTGAACTTCTTTTAAAGCCTTACTTTTATATTCATGATTTCCTGTAGTGAAATAAATAGGAAATGTTTTAGAAAGTTCCTCTAAAAGTAAATAGGAATTTATATATTTTTCTTTATCTACTCTACGGCTTATTAAATCTCCAGTAAAAACTATAATATCAGGATTTAAATTCTTTATTTTTTTAATTAAATATTTTTGATTTTTACCAAAGCTTTTACAATGTAAATCAGATAAATGAAGTATTTTTAAATCCTCATTTTTAATTTTATTTGAAGTTATTTTATAATTTGATATATCAATTTTATTGTTTTCATAATAAAGAAAAATTAATAATATTAATACTATTATTATAAATGTCATTTAAATCATCCTTTAAAAAATATAATTAGGACTGTTACAAAAAATCTAATAACAATATACATTGTAAAATAAAAAAATGCTATATATTGTAGTAAAAGTTTTTAATGGAACAGTTTTTTATGTATTTAATTATTTAGCAATTAGTTTTTGAATAGTAATTAAATATAAGGATATAATATTTGAAGAATATAGTAAAGAAAAATTTGTTTCTCTAAAAAATTATTATTTCCTTAATTGAATATATTTATTAACTTTTGTGATACAATAATATTATACTTTCAAATAGATAAAGGAGAACTTTATGGAAAAATTACTTATATTAGATTCAAATTCACTTATGAATAGAGCATTTTATGCCCTTCCTCCTCTTACAACTAGTGAAGGAATAAGCACAAGTGCTATTTATGGCTTTATGAATATGCTTTTAAAGATGAAGGAAGAGATAAAGCCAGACTATATAGTTGCAGCCTTTGATAGAAAAGCTCCAACTTTTAGACATAAGGAATATTCTGATTATAAAGCTGGAAGAAAGAAAATGCCAGCAGAACTTGCAATGCAATTTCCTATAATAAAAGATATATTAAAAAATTTAGCAATTGAAATATATGAAATAGACGGATTTGAAGCAGATGATATAATAGGAACAGTTGCAAATCTTTGTGAAAAAGAAGGAATTGAAGTTTATGTTGTAACAGGGGATAAAGATGCCCTTCAACTTGTTTCAGAAAATATAAATGTAATAATAACTAAAAAGGGAGTAACTGAAACTGAAGAGTATAATAAACAAGCATTTATTCATGAATATAAAATAACTCCAAAACAATTTATAGATGTTAAAGGTCTTATGGGAGATAAATCTGATAATATACCAGGGGTACCAGGAATTGGAGAAAAAACAGCCTTTAAGCTTATTCAAACCTATGGCTCAATAGAAGAAGTGTTAAATAATGTAGAAAATGTAAACGGAAAAAGACTTAAAGAAAACCTAGAAGAATATAGAGAGCAAGCATTATTTTCTAAAAAACTTGCAACTATAATAACAGAAGTGCCTATAGATATAAATTTAGAGGATATAAAAAGTAATGAGAATTTTAATAAAGAAGCATTAAAAGAACAGCTTATGAAATTAGAAATGAAGAAACTTCTTTATAAGATTATAGGAGAAGATGAGAAAAAAGAAATTTCAATAAACAAAGAAACAATAAATACTTTAGAAGCTTTAAAAAAAACTTTAGAAGAAATAAAAGATGAAGCCTTTTTTACATATACAGTTTTAGATTCTCCAATATTTTCTAAAATAAGAATAGATAAAATATTTTTAGGCCAAGAAAATCAAGCAAAGGAAATATGTATAGATGAAATTATAGAGGAAAATAAAGAAGAAGCTTTAAAGATAATAAAAAGTTTTATGGAAAATGAAAATATTAAAAAGGTTATTCATGATTCAAAGGCTTTAATAACAATATTAAGTAAAGAAAACATAGAGCTTAAAGGCTTAGAATTTGATACAGCAATAGCTGCCTATTTATTAGATTCTTCTAAAGGAAAGTATGAACTTAATTCTCTTATATCAAGATATTTATTAGAGGATGTTGAAGAAGATAATTTTTTTAATCTTTCTTTTTATATAAAACCATTATACTTAAAGCTTAAAGAGCTTATTAGTAAAGATAATATGGATGAACTTTATTATACAATAGAACTTCCTTTAGTTTATGTTTTATCAGCTATGGAAAAAGAAGGATTTAATATTGACAAGTTAATGTTAGATGAATTACAAAATAAATTTACAACTGAAATAGATAAAACACAAAAAGAAATTTATAATCTTGCAGAAGAAGAATTTAATATAAGTTCTCCAAAACAACTTGGAAAAATATTATTTGAAAAGCTTGACCTTCCTGTTATAAAGAAAACAAAAACAGGTTATTCAACTAATGCAGAGGTTTTAGAACAGCTTAAAGATAAGCATCCTATAATTGAAAAGGTAATTTATTATAGACAAATAACAAAGCTAAATTCAACCTATGTTGAAGGTTTAAAAAATGTTATAGATTCAGATGGAGCTATACATTCTAGTTTTAATCAAACAGTAACAACTACAGGAAGATTATCAAGTACAGAGCCTAATCTTCAAAATATACCTATAAAATATGAAATGGGAAGAGAGATAAGAAAGGTATTTATTCCAAAGGAAAAGGGAGATATAATATTATCTTGTGACTATTCTCAAATTGAACTTAGAGTTCTTGCTCATATGGCAAATGATGAAAACATGATTAATGCTTTTAAACATCATAGTGATATTCATAGAAAAACTGCATCAGAAGTATTTAACACTCCTTTTGAAGAGGTTACGCCTGTTATGAGAAGCAGAGCAAAGGCTGTTAACTTTGGTATTATTTATGGAATGAGTGATTTTTCTTTAGCACAGGATTTAAAAATATCTAAAAAAGAAGCAGCAGAATATATGGCAATATATTTTGATAGATATCCTAATATAAAATCTTATTTAAATGAAACAGTAGAAAAGGCTAAAGAAGATGGATATGTTTTAACAATTTTAAATAGAAGAAGATTTATACCAGAAATAAAATCTTCAAATAAAATAGTTAAAGCATTAGGAGATAGATTAGCAATGAATGCACCAATTCAAGGAAGTGCAGCAGATATTATAAAAATTGCTATGGTTAAGGTGTATAATAGATTAAATAAAGAAAAGCTTAAAAGTAAACTTATACTTCAAGTTCATGATGAACTTATACTTAATGTTAAGGAAAATGAAGAAGAAAAGGTTAGGGCTTTAGTTAAAGAAGAAATGGAAAATGCAGTTAAGCTTAAAGTGCCTATGGAAGTTGATATAAATGAAGGCTCTACTTGGTATGAAGCAAAGTAAGGAGGCGTTATTTTGATAAAGATAGGGTTAACTGGAGGAATTGGAACAGGGAAAAGCACTGTATCTAAAATGTTAATGGCAGCAGGAATTAAAGTTTTAGATGCAGATTTAGTTGCAAGAAGTGTTTTAGAGATTTATCCAGAAATACTTCAAAAAATAAGAATTGAATTTGGAGATGCTTTTTTTGATTGGAGAGGAGAATTTAGAAGAAAGGAATTTGGAAATCATATATTTAGATTCCCTCAAGAAAGAATAAAATATGAAGGAATAATAATACCTTATATTAAAAAAGAAATATATGAAGCATTAAAAAGATATGAGGAAAATGGAGAAAAAATTATTGTTTTAGATGCACCAACATTAATAGAAAATGGCTTGCATAAGGATATGGATTATGTTATTTTGGTGTATGTAGACCCTAAAATACAAGTTCAAAGAGTAAAATCAAGAGATAGATTATCTAATGAAAATGTAAATAGTAGAATTGATTCACAAATGCAGCTTGAAGAGAAAAAGAAATTTGCAAATATTATTATAGATAATAATGGGGATTTATCTAATACTCAAAAACAAGTTGAAGGAATTATAGAGTTTTTTAAAGAAATGTTGTAAAAGGAGAAAAAAATGAAACTTAGACGGCTTATAACCTTTCTAATTTTACTTATAATTATTATATTAGGAGTATTTTTTGGAGTAGAGAAGTATATTTTCCCAATTAAATATGAAGATTATGTAATGAAATATTCAGAAGAATATAATTTAGACCCTTATTTTGTTTTATCCGTTATGAAGGCAGAAAGTAACTTTGACCCTAATGCAAAGTCTAATAGAAATGCAGTAGGCCTTATGCAAATAACAGAAGAAACAGGTAGTGATATTGCAAAGTGGATGTCTTTAAAAGATTATGATGAAAGTAAACTTTATGATGAAGAATATAATATTATGATGAGTTGTTGGTATTTAAATGATTTAAATAAAGAGTTTAACAATAATGAAACATTAGTACTTGCTGCCTATAATGCAGGTAGGGGAAATGTTAATGAATGGCTTAGCAATACGGAATATTCAAAAGATAGAGAAAATCTTGATTATATACCCTTTGCTGAAACAAAAAAATATGTAGATAAAATAGAAGTATATTATAAATTTTACAAATTTTTATATGAATAATAAAATAAAAAAACTGTTACATTATATTTTTAGTGTAGCAGTTTTTTTATTTTAGGGTTTAAGCTTTTTCTTAGGAAAGTTTATAAAAACTTTAATATTTCCTTAATAATAAAGATAAAGAGAGAATTTTAAAAGAAAATATGGTAACATAATAATGAAAATAATTTCTATATTATGTAAAACAAAGGGGGAGCGTTATGAAAATTTTTAAAATTATTTCTTCTGTAATAATAATGTTTCTTTTAGTTACATTTATTCCACAGGAATATAGGGCAGATGAAAAGGTTAAACTAGAAGTTACTTATGGAATTGAAGGAAAATTTAAAGGGGTTAATTTACCAATTAATGTTAAGTTAGAAAATACAACAGGAAGAAATATAGAAGGTAGTGTTGAAGTTAGAAAACAAGTTAGTTATGAATATTATGATTCTTATGTTGTAGAGGTTAATTTAGAAGCAAATGAAAAAAGAACAGTAACTATTCCTGTAAATCTTTCAGGGGATACTTCATCTTTAGATGTGCTTTTTAATGAAGATAATTCTGTTTTAAGTGAAGAAAAAGTGACAATAGGAAGCGGAAGAATTAATGATTATTCAATTTTTATGGGAATTTTAACTGATGATTATAATGGAAATTTATTAAAAGATATAAATATAGATGAAGAAAATAGAAATTATCAAATGCCTACAAGTAATAGCTATAAAGTTTTAAAAACAACTAATTCATACAGAAATTTTCAAGCAGATGATATAAAAAATGTTTCTTTAAATAAAGATATTATTTCAAATACTAATAATCTTCAATCATTAGATGTTATTTGTATAAATAATTACAATACATCAAATCTTACAGAAGAGGACTATTTAAGTTTAAAATCTTGGGTAGATAAAGGTGGTACTTTAATAATTGGTACAGGAGAGAATTCTTCAAAAACAATAGGAAATATAAATAAAAAGTTTTTTGATATAACTAGTAAAGGAACTAAAGATACTAATGGTTATACTTTAGCAGATTTAGATTTTCAAGGAGAAACAGAAGTATTAAAAGATGAAACTCCTATTATATATAAAAAGAAAATAGGCCTTGGAAATTTATATGTAGCAGCTTATGATTTTGGAAATTCTAATATAGCTTCAGATGAAACATTAAAATATTATTGGAAAGATACTTTAAGTGATGATTTTAGCGAAAAAAATTCAAATTCTTCAAATAGCAGTGATTATAACTATAATAAAATAGAACTTGCAAGTCAAATTCCTGCAAACAATATGTATTCAACATCAACACTTGGAGTAATATTTTTAATATATGCACTTTTAGTAGGAGTTATCTTATATTTTGTATTTAAAAAATTAAAGAAAAGAGAATATTTATGGATAGCAATACCTACAGTAGCAGTTTTATTTTCTATTTTGTTTTTTGTAATGGGAATTAAAACAAGAGTTAAAGATGTGGTTTTAAATCAAGTTACCTTTATAACAAAAGAGAAAGATGGTGGTGAAAGTAGTACTACATCTTATGTAGGAATTACTTCTAAATATAATAAGGACTTATTAGTTAAAAATCCAGAGGAAGGAACTTTAGAAGTTGTAAGTGATGATAACTATTACTATTCTTCAGTTGATACTGAAGAAAATAAAAAGAGTAAAATGAGAACTGAAATTTTATATAGTGGAAATAATGTATCTTATAATTATAAAGATTTATCAGCTTTAACTATGAAGACATTTAAAGTAGATAATGTAGATAAAACTTTACCAGATATTGAAACAAATTTATCTTATAATAATGGAGAAATTAGTGGAAATATAAAAAATACATTAGGAAATGATATTAAGAAATTAATAATAATATCACAAAATGAAATATTGACATATGGAGAAATAAAAGCTGGAGAAGAAGTTGAATTTGAAGATGGTAGTTTAAAGAAGAGTTCATATAATAGAATGTATGGATATATAGACAATGATAATGAATTAAATGGAAGAGAAAGAACTATCTTAAATTCATTAACAGAAGATGGAATCTATGATACAAATAATATAAAAATAATTGCAATAACAGAAATACCTATGGATTATAAATTTGATTTTGGAAAAAGAAAGATATCAAAGTTTGATACAACAGTAGTAGTACAAAATTGTGATGTAAATATTGCAGATGAAAATGGAAATTGTTCACTTCCTTTTGGATATTTCACACCAGAAATTATATCATCTTCTACAGGAGACTATTATATTGGACAAGATATGATTACTGGTAAAGGAGAATGGTATTTAGAATATACTATAGATTCTAATATAGATGTAAATAAAATTACTTTAGGATATAAAGATTATGATAATAACTATTATGGAGAAACATTTAAAGGTGAAGTTTATATATTTAATTTTGCTAAAAATGAGTTTGAAGAAGTTAGCAATTTAGAAGAGGGGCTTAAGTTAAATAATCCTAAAGACTATTTAAATGAAAATAATAAGCTTGATATGAAGTTAGAGTGTGATGATGAAATTGATGCTTATTATCCTACAATAGCTATTGAGGGGGTTGTAAAGAATGCTAAAAATTAAGAACTTAGAAAAAAGTTATGGAAAATTTAAAGCCCTTGATGATTTAAATTTAGAAATAGAAAAGGGAGAAATATTTGGATTTATAGGACCTAATGGAGCTGGAAAAAGTACAACTATGAAAATAGTAACAGGACTTTTATCACCAGATAGGGGAGAAGTTTATGTAAATGGAATTGATGCAATAAAAGACAATAAAAAAATTAAAGATGAAATAGGATATATGCCAGACTTTTTTGGTGTATATGATAATTTAAAGACTTGGGAGTATTTAGAGTTTTTTGCATCTATTTATGGAATTACAGGAGATACTTTAAAAAAACTTTCTAAGGAACTTTTAGAATTAGTTAACTTAACAGATAAATATGACTCCTATGTTGATGGTCTTTCAAGAGGAATGAAGCAAAGACTATGTTTAGCTAGATGTTTAATTCATAATCCTAAGCTTTTAATATTAGATGAGCCAGCTTCAGGTATGGACCCAAAGGCAAGGTTTGAAATGAAAAATATATTAAAAAATCTTAAATGTATGGGGAAAACTATATTAGTAAGTTCACATATACTTTCTGAACTTGGAGAAATATGTACTGATATTGGAATAATAGAAAAAGGGCATATGGTGTGTCAAGGAAAAGTAGATGAAATAATGAATAGAGTTAGTGGTAATTATCCTATTATTATAAATGTTTTAAAAGAGCCAGAAAAAGTAGTAAAAATTCTTAAAGAAAATCCTAAAGTTGAAAGGGTATATTATGAAGAAAATAAAGTAATTGCTTATTTTAATGGAAGTGATGAGGAATCTGTAGAACTTTTAAAAAATTTAGTTGTAAATAATGTACCAGTAATTTCTTTTAATAAGCAACAACATAGCCTTGAAGAGGTATTTATGAAAATTACAAATGAACAGGAGGAGAAGTAAATGAAAATAAATCCAGTATTAAAAAATGAATCAAAATTAGCTACAAGAAGTATAAAATTTACATTAGTCTTATTATTTTATGTTGGCTTTTTATCTCTTATTTCACTTGTGATTTTTAAGTCTTCTGTAATAAATTCATATTACTCAGCAGGATTAAATCTTCAAAGTGTTCCAGAAATATATGTAGAGCTTGCAATAATTCAAGCAATTTTACTTTTATTTATTGTTCCAGCATTAGTTTCTACAGCAATCTGTGGAGAAAGGGAAAAGCAAACATTAGATGTACTTTTATCTACAAGAATGACACCTTTATCAATTGTTTTAGGAAAACTTTATGCTTCTGTAAGTAGAGTTATTCTTCTTATAATATGTTCAATTCCAGTATATTCATTAACTCTTTTAATAGGAGGAATAGATTTAAAAAATATACTTTTACTAAATTTATTTTTTATAATAGCAACAATATTTGTAGGTGCTTTAGGTGTATTTATTTCAACAGTAATAAAAACTTCAAGAGCTTCAACAGTTGTAACATATTTTTCAGTGTTATTTATATTTATTGGAATAGTTATAATAACATTAGTATATATGCTATTTAAAGATTATGGAACTATTTCATATTCAGATGTGAAATTACCAATAATATCTTTTATAAGTCCTACTTTTGGATTTATAAGCCTTCTGGGAAGTCAATTAGGGGGTGAAAACTTTATGTTTGGGGATACAGTAGAGTATATGACGAAAAATGGATATATAATATCAATGGCATTTCAATTAATATTTAGTGCTATCTTTGTAAAGCTTGCAGCATATAAATTAAATCCTCTTAATAAAAAGAAAAAAAGGTGATAAGTTATGGATTTAGATAAAAAAATAAGTTCATTTATAAAAAAATATGGAAAGAGAATAAAATATAATTTTCTTATAGATAAAATACTATTTGGAATTTTATTATGTGGAGTTATTAGTTTTATTTTATTATCAATTTCTGTTTTTATACCTTTTAAAGAATGTTATAAGATTATAGTTATTTTTTCTATGTTAATTATTTTAGGAAGCTTTATATATGGAATTTTAAAGCTTCCTAATAAAAAGGAAATAGCACTTATTATTGATTCTAAAGGATTAAAAGAAAGGGTAATAACTTCCTTAGATCTTTTTAATAATAACTCTCATTTAGCAACAGCACAAAAGGAAGATACAATAGAAAAATTAGAAAGCTTTAATTATAAAGAGAAATTTCCAATAAAGATAGACAGAAAAAAGCTTTTTAAAATAGGGGCTTTAATTATTATATGCACTGGAGTTTTCTTAATACCTTCTACTGCAAAAACAAAGGCTAAGGAGTTAAGAGGTTTTGAAAAAGGAAAAAGTGAAATAGTAAGTAAAATAGAAAAGGAAAAAAAGGAAATTGAAAAAACAGATAGTTTATCTAAAGAAGAAAAAGAAAAATTAGAAAAAATTCTTCAAGATAGTAAAGAGGAATTAAAAGATATTGAAACTAATAAAGATATGAACAAATTTTTAGAAAGATTAAATAAAAAGATTGAAACTTTAAAAGAAGAAGTTAAATCTGAAGATGGAAAGAAAGCTTTAGAAAATTTATATAAAGAGCTTTTAGAAGAGAGTATAAAAAAGCAACAAAATGATGCTATTAATGATTTAAATAAGGTTAATGAAGCTTTAAATAAAACAGAAGAGGGAGAAAAAATATCAGAAGCCTTAAATTCAGGAGATAAAGAAGCTTTAGAAAATCAACTTAATGAGTTAAATAGTTCTCTTGAAAATATGAGGGAAGAGGAAAAAATAGAGTTAGCAGAATCTTTAAAAAATCTTGCTTCAAGCTTAACTGATGAAGAACTTCAAGCTTTAATGAATCAAGCTAGTGAAGGGGTTATGAATGGAGAAATAGATTCTTCAGAATTAGCTAAAAGCTTATCTTCTCTTCAAAATAAATCTCAAGGTAATAGTTCAAATAAGGGAAGTAGCTCACAAGGAAATAATACTTCACAATCAGGAAACAATTCTAGTGGAAGTGGTAATGGTTCAGGAAATGGTTCAGGAAATGGTTCAGGAAATGGCTCAGGAAATGGCTCAGGAAATAATGGTAGTGGTTCTGGAACAGGATGGAATACTGGAAGTAAAAATGGAACAGAAAATACTTCAAAGGCAAATAAAGGAGAAGAGGTTTACATACCAGGAAGAGAAGTAGGCTCTGATGAAAATTTAACAGGAAATAAAAATGATAATGCTTCTTCAAAAGTAGTTGAAACAGAAAAAGGATTAAATTTTTCAGGAGAAAAGAAAGATTATAATGAAGTAATTGGAGATTATAGTAAAGAAGAACTAGAAGGAATGGAGGGTTCTTCTATTCCAGAGAATATGAAGAATATTGTAAAAGATTATTTTGATGGTTTAAATTAAGGAGGAAATCCATGGATATAGAAAATACAGCATTAAAAATTAAAGAATGCAAAGAAGAAATCGGAAAAGGAATAATTGGGCAAAAAGAAATAATAGATAATGTGTTAATAGCTATTTTTTCAGGAGGAAATGTGCTTTTAGAGGGTATGCCAGGTCTTGGGAAAACTCAATTGGTAAAAACAATTTCTAAAGTTTTAAATTTAAAATTTTCAAGAATACAATTTACTCCAGACTTAATGCCAGCAGATGTTGTGGGAACTAATTTAATTGTTAAAGAAAATGATTCAACAAAATTTAAGTTTGAAGAAGGACCTGTTTTTACTAATCTTCTTTTAGCAGATGAAATAAATAGAGCAACACCAAAAACTCAATCTGCTCTTTTAGAGGCTATGGGAGAAAAAAGTGTAACTGTTGGAAAGATAACATATAATATGCCAAAGCCTTTTATGGTTTTAGCAACTCAAAATCCAATTGAACAAGAAGGAACTTATCCCCTTCCAGAAGCTCAGCTTGACAGATTTCAATTTAAGGTTAAGGTAGATTTTCCAAGTTTAGATGAATTGAGTAAAATAATGGATTTAACTTTAGGAAAAGAAGAGGAAAAAATAAACTCTGTTTTAAATGATAAAGAAATACTTGAAATGAAGGAAACTATAAAAGAAATACCAATGGCTGATGCTGTTAAAGAATATGCTTTAAAAATAATTTTAGCAACTCACCCTGAAGTAAAGGGAGGTCATGAACTTTCTAAAAAATATGTAGAGGTAGGAGCAAGTCCAAGAGCAGCTCAAGGATTAATTAGTGGAGCAAAGGTTAAAGCTGTAATGGAAGGAAGATATAATGTTTCTTTTGATGATATAAAATATATTGCCTATCCTGTTTTAAGACATAGAATAATTTTAAATTTTGAAGGCATAACAGAAGGGATAACAGAGGAATATATAATTGAAAAAATCCTAGAGGATTTAAGGGTAGTGTAGTATATATGGAAGAAAAAATTTTTAATGATGATTTTTTTAAGAAATTACAAAAGATACATTTAAATATTAATTTAAGAATAACAAAAGGTCTTCAAGGCGGAAGAAAATCTCATGCAAAGGGAATGTCAGTAGAGTTTTCTGACTTTAGAGAATATGTTCCAGGGGATGATTTTAGAAGAGTTGATTGGAATGCTTATGGAAGGTTTGATAAATTATTTATAAAGGTATTTATGGAAGAAAGGGAAGGTATATTTAATATATTTTTAGATAAAAGTGCCTCAATGGATTATGGAGAGAAAAATAAAAAAATAAAAGCTCTTCAAATAGTAGGTGCTTTAAGTTATATAGCTTTAAATAATTTAGATAGAGTAAATGTTAATATTTTAGAAGAAGATAGCCTTTATGAAATTAAAGGAGGAACTGGGAAAAAGGTATTTCAAAATATATTAAAGGAGCTTGAAAACATAGAGTTTAATGGAAAAACAAAGCTTTCAGAAGCTATAACTAAAAGAAAAATAAACTCTAAAGGAGTTTCTATTATTGTTTCAGATTTTTTATGTAATGATGGAATAGAAAGTCTTGAAAAGGCATTAAAGTATTTAGCTTATAAAAAACAAGAAATAATACTTATTCAAGTTCTTTGTGAAGAAGAAATAAATCCTAAAATAGAGGAAGAAGTAACTTTATTAGATAAGGAAACTAAGGAAGAAATAAAGCTTAATTTAAATTATAAGGTAATAGAAGAATATAAAAAAACTTTGAAAAAATTCAATAAAAATTTAGAAACCTTAGCTAAAAAATATGGTGGAAAGGTTATTTTTTCAAATACTAATATGAGCCTTGAAGAAATAATTTTAGGAGAACTTGGAAAGAAAAGAGTTATAAATTAGAAGGGGGAAAAGCTTTTGGGAATAGTAAATTTATGGCCATTGTTTTTTAGTATAACAATTCCAATGGTTGTACTACTTTATATATTAAAAAGAAAATACAAAGAAAAAGAAATTTCTTCTTCTCTTTTATGGATGGAAGCTTATAAAAATACTTCTGCAAATACTCCTTGGGAGAAACTTAAAATTAACATTATGATGTTTCTTCAAATACTTATTTTAGCTTTAATAATACTTGCACTTATGAGCCCTTATTTAAAATTTGGGCAAAAGACATATAAAAATATAATTGTTGTAATTGATAATACAGCAAGTATGAGTGCATTATATGATGGAGAAAAAACAAGACTTGAAGAAGGAAAAAACTTAGCAGAAGAATATATAAAAAATTCTAAAGAGGAAAATGAAAGTTATATAATTTCTTATAATGGAGAAAATGATTATGATGTTGTAAATCACTTTAAAGATATTACTCAAAAATATGGAACAGGAGATATAACTAATATATTTTCTTATGTAAGGGCATTAGGGGAAGGTCTTGAAAGTTATGAGGTTTTAGTTATAACAGATAAAGAAATAACCCTTAAAGACGATATAAATGGAAAGGTAATTTCTTTAGGAAACAAGGGAGAAAATGTAGCTGTTACAAATATAGCTCATAAATTTAATGAAAGAAAAATAAATATAATAGCTACAATAAAAAACTTTGGTGATTCTGATTATACTGGAGATTTTTCTTTATATGGAGAGGAAAATTTATTAGATGTAAAAAGTATTACTCTTAAAAAAGGAGAAAGTACTACTTTAAATTATGAATATGATAGTTTTAATTATAAATATTTAAAAGGAGAACTTTCTAAAAAAGATTTAATAGCTCTAGATAATGTTTATTATGATGTTATTTCTGAAGAAAAAGAAAAAAAGGTGCTTTTAATAACTGAAAAAAATGTGTTTTTAGAAAAGAGTTTAAATAGTTTAGAAAATATTTCTCTTTATAAAACTAATGATTCAGAAAATATTCCTAATGAAGATTATGATTTATATATATATGATAATAAAAAAATGAAATCTATCCCTAAGTCAGGGTCTATATTATTTATAAATCCAGAATCTAATGAATTTTTTAATGTAGAAGAAGTTGATAAAGTAGCTTTAGGAACTTCTGTAAGTGAAGAAATGCCAAATTATCTTAAAAATATAAGTTTTACTCTTTCAAAATATAAAAAAATAGATATGCCTTACTATGGAAAAGCTTTATTAACAGCAGGAGAAGAAGAGGATGTTATATCTTTTGTAGGAGAAAAAGATGAGAGAATAATAGGGGCAATAGGTTTTGACATTCATAATAGTGATATTGCTTTAAAAAAGGAATTTCCTTTATTTATGTATGAACTTGAAGAGAAAATGATAAATTCAGGAATTTTATATAAAAATAAATTTGTATCTGGAGATGAAATAACCATAAAAGGAAGTACAACAAGTAAGGAAATAAAGGTTATAAATCCTGATAAATCAATAACTGAAGTGGAAAAGGGAGACTCTTATGATAGCTTAACAAATTTAGGGTTATATAAAGTGAAGGAAACTACAGAAAATGAAGAAAAAGAAGAGTTATTTTCTATAAATTATCCTGTTGAAGAAAGTGTAACAGATGGTGAAAAAACTTTATCAAGTGAAAATGTAAAAAAGCAAAATAAAATTTTAAGAAGGGGATTTTCTTTAAGTCCATTAATTTTATTAACAGCACTAGGATTTTTAATTTTAGAATGGATATTATACTTAAAAGGAAATTAGGTGAGAGTTATGGATATAGAAGTTTCAAGGGCATATGCATTTATTCTAATACCTATTATTTTAGTTTTTATGTATATTGTTCTAAAAAAATTTAAAAATTTAAAAAGAAGAAATTTAGTAAATCTTATAAGTAGAATACTTGTAATTATTTTTATAGTTTGTGCTATGGCAGATATAACCCTTTCAATAAAGGGAAAGAATATATCTACAATTTTTATTTTAGATGTGTCAGATAGTATGTCTAATTTTAAAGAAAAGGGAATAGAGTTTATTGATAAAGCTTTAGAAGAAATGCCTAAAAACAATAAAGCTGGAGTAGTTGTTTTTGGAGATAATGCATCTATTGATAAGGTTATGGATAATAAAAAAGAATATAGTGGAATAAAGTCTGCCCCTTTAAAAAGTGCTACAAATATTGAAGAGGCAATAAATACTTCCTTTTCTTTATTTGATAAAAATGCCTCAAAAAGAATTGTATTAATTACTGATGGAGAAGAAAATAAAGGTGATTTATTAAATAGTGTAGTACTTTTAAATAAGGAAAATATAGATTTAAAGGTATATAAAGTTTCAAATGAAAGTGGAAATGAAGTATATGTAGAAAGTGTTAAAGTACCTGATAATATTTCTATAGGAGAAGAATTTACAGTTACTACAACAATTGAATCTAATGTACAAACCAAAGGAAAGCTTACTTTATTTTCTGGAAGGGATAAAAAAGCAGAAGAGGAAGTTGAAATTCAAAAAGGAACTAATACTTTTGTATTTAAAGATGTTCAAACTACAGGAGGATTTAAAAATTATAGAGTTTTAATTGAAACTGATGAAGATACAAATGGAATTAATAATGAATATAGCTGTTTTACAAATGTTATAGCCCCTCCTAATATACTTGTAATTCAAGGAAAAGAAAATTCAGCTTTAGGAGTTATAGAAATATTAAAAAATACAAGTTGTAATTATAATATTGTTTCTCCAAATTCAGCACCTAGAAATTTAAATGAACTTCTTGAGTATAAAACAATAGTTTTATGTGATGTTCATAAAGATGATTTAAATTCAGGTTTTATGGATAATATAGAAAGTTATGTAAAAGATTATGGTGGAGGAGTTGTAACCTTTGGAGGAGAAAATTCTTATGCATTAGGAGGATATAAAAATACTTCTTTAGAAAAAATACTTCCTATAAATATGGATAAGAAGGGAAAAAATGAAGTACCACCTATAAGCATAAGCTTAATTATTGATAAATCTGGAAGTATGTCTAGTGGAAATGGAGAGGTAAGTAAACTTACTTTAGCTAAGGAAGCTGCTATGAATGCATTAGATTCTTTAAGAGAAAGTGATGAAATAAATGTAATTGCCTTTGATGATACTTATCAAAATGTAGTAGAAATGCAAAGCGTAGGTGATATAAAAAATATAAAGGAAATGATTGGAGGAATAACTGTAGGTGGGGGAACTTCAATTTATCCTGCATTAGAACAAGGCTATAAAGCACAGTTAAATAGCAAAGGAAAAATAAAACATATAATTTTATTAACAGATGGAGAAGATAGCTTTTCTTTAAGTAACTATACTTCTCTTGTAAATGATATAAAAAATGAAGGCATTACATTATCAACTGTTTCAGTAGGTGAAGATGCAAATGAAAGTTTATTACAGACACTAGCAAATCAAGGGAGTGGAAGGTATTATCATACAGATAAATATACAGATATTCCAAGAATATTTGCAAGGGAAGTATTATTATCTGCAGGAACTTATATAATAAATGAAGAATTTACTCCTTCAATTTCAAGTAATAGTGAAATTTTAAGTGGAATTAATACTAAAGAAGGAATTCCTGATTTAAAAGGATATATAGGAACTTCAATAAAGGAAAATGCAACAGAAATTCTTACTTCAAATCATCATGAGCCAATACTTGCATCTTATAGATATGGAATTGGAAAAACTGTAAGCTGGACTTCTGATATTAATGGACAGTGGAGTAGTGATTATCTAACCTGGAATAAGGGAGCACAACTTATAAAAAATGCTATCTATTGGACTATTCCAGAATTAAGTGATGAAGGAAAACTTTCTATATCTCAAGAGGGAAATGAAGCATTAATAGAATTTTATAGTGATTCAAATTTAGAAGGTTCAAAAATAAAAGCAATTTATAATAGTGAATCAGGAAGTAATGGAGAAATAGAACTTATTGAAGAAGAACCAGGAAAGTATACAGGAAAAGTAAAGTTAGATGAAATAGGTTTTTATAATTTTAATGTAAGGGAAGAAAAGGATGGAGAGATTATAAATAATTATACAGGTGCTTTTTCTCTTCAATATTCTGATGAATATAAATTTAATAAAAATAAAGACAAAATTAAAACTTTAGTAAGTGAGGTTAATGGAAAGTTTATAAATAATTCTAAGGATGTCTTTAAAGGAGAACTTAAAGAAGCTTATAAAAAAATAAATTTAAGTAATATATTTTTAATTTTTGCTTTAGTATTATTTTTCTTAGATATAGTTTATAGAAGGCTTAATTTAGATTTTTCAAAGTACTTTAAGAAAGTAAAAAATTCTTCACAAAATAATAAAAAAGAAAAAAGTAAAGATGAAGAAAATAAAAAAGAAGAAAAAGAGTATACTAATATAAGTAATGAAAAAGAGAAAGATGATATAATTCCTAAAGATAAAAAGAAAAAACAAAAAAAGAAAGAAGAAAAAGAACAGTTAGATGTATCATCATTATTAAAAAATAAAAAGAAGTGGTAATTATAATAATAAATTTAGGAGTTAATTTTAAGACTCCTAAATTTTTTCTATAAAATTTTAATAAATAAAATGACTTTTGGTCACTTTGTGATATAATAGTCTTAGTATTAAAAATGAAGGTGTGGTCAGATGAAGAATGTTTTGAAAATTTATAAAAGAGATATTAAAGAGATTTTTAAAAACAAAGTGGCTTTAGCCATGGCTATAGCTCTTATAATATTACCATGTCTATATGCATGGTTTAATATTAAAGCAGCTTGGGCTCCTTATGAAAGTACAGGAGGAATTCAAGTTGGAGTTGTTAATGAAGATAAGGGTGGAAGCTTTAATGGAAAAGAATTTAATGCAGGAGAGCAAATAATAGATTCTATGAAAAAAAATGATGCCCTTGGATGGAATTTTATAAGTAAAGAAGAAGCAGAAGAAGGATTAGAAAATGGAAAGTACTATGCTACACTTTTAATTCCAGAAGATTTTACAGAAAAGTTATTATCAATTACTACAGACAATATAGAAAAACCAAAAATAATATATTCTGCAAATCAAAAACTTAATGGGGTAGCAGCTATAATTACAAATACTGGTGCAAGTACAATAAAAACTCAAGTTGGAAATCAAGTTGTAGAAACAGTAGATGGAATAATATTTAAAATAGTTAACAACATAGGAACAGAAGCTGAAAATTCAAAAGAAAAAATAAGAAAGTTTGTGGATATACTTTATAAAGTAGATGATAGTATGCCTGAGTTAGTTCAGCTTTTAGATAAGGTAGATGATGGTTCTTCTAAAATAGATGAAATTGTTAAAAAAAGTAATGAAATTATACCAGAACTTGAAAGTACATTAAATGAATGTGACAATATATTAAATAAAGGAAATGAGTATTTATCACAAATACAAAAAGGAGTGGAAAGTATAACTCCTTCAATAGAACAAGGTTTAGCATTTTCAGTTAATATTTTAGATTCAGCAAATAACTTACTTGAACCTATAAATTCTGAAGAAACATCAGAAAATATAAAAAATGTATTAGCAGATTCAAAAGAAAGATTAGAAAAGGTTAATACTTCATTAGTATCTTTAAACTCATTATTAAAATCAATTAATAATGTAGTAAATAATGAAAAAATTTCTTCAGTAATAACTACTTTTGAAAATATAAGCATAAAAAGCACAAAGGCAATAGATTTAATAGACAAAGGAATAAGTGATATAGAAAGTGGCAAAACTTTATCAAAAGAAAGATTAAATTCCATAAAAAAAGCTGTAAGTGATACTAGAGATTTAGTAAATAAGGCAAATAAAGATTATCCTAAAATTATACTTCCAGCCATTAATCAAGGAATAAGTGATATAGGTGGCTTGTTAAATAATGGCACAACTCTTTTAAATGGTATTAAAGATTGTGTTCCTGATTTAAAAAGTATAATTTCATTAATAAATGATGGCTCAAATTTAGGAGTAGAGGAACTTCCAGAAATTAAAGAAAAATTACCAACAATTAAAGAAAAACTTGATGATTTTACAAGTAAGGTAAAGGAATTAGATGATGGAAAAACCTTTGATAAAATACTTAATTTAATAACATTAAATGGAGAAGATGAAAGTAGCTTTTTATCAAGTCCAATAGAAGTAGAAAAAGATATATTATATCCAATTGATAACTATGGTTCAGAAACAGCACCATTTTATTCAAGTCTTGCATTATGGGTTGGTTCTTTATTATTAGTAGCTTTAACTACTGTTAAGGTTAAAGCCTTTGAAGATGGTTCAGATAAAGAATTTACTGAGGTAGAAAAATTCTTTGGTAAATATCTTACTTTTATAACAATAGGATTATTACAAGCTATACTTCTTATATTAGGAGAAATATACATATTAAAAGTATATAGTACAGAAGCAGTATTATTTATGTTAATTTCAATGTTTATAAGCTTAGTGTTCAATACTATAACTTATTCTTTAACAGCTGGTATAGGAAAAATAGGAGAAGCAGTTTCATTTGTGCTTCTAGTAGTACAAATAGCAGCAGGTGGAGGATTATATCCTATACAAGTATTACCTAAGTTCTTCCAAGATTTATACAAATGGGTTCCATTTAAATATTCTATTGGAGCTATGAGAGAAGCTATAGGAGGAATTACTTTAGAACTTTTAATAAAAGATATTTTATACCTATCAATTTATTTTGTAGTATTTTTATTAATAGGAGTAGTTATTAAAAAGCTATTAAATGGTAAAGATTATTTTGGAGAAAAATTTGAGGAAAGTGGATTATAATATAAAGGAGTTGAGTTAAGAGCTATGAAAAATATATTAAAGATATATAAAAGAGATATGAAAAGTATTTTTACAAATTGGGTAGCATTAATTATAGCAATAGCACTTACTATACTTCCAGCCCTTTATGCATGGTTTAATATTAAAGCAGACTGGGATCCTTATGGAAATACAAATGGTATACAAATAGCAGTAATAAATAATGATAAAGGTGGAACTCTTGAAGATAAAAAAATTAATTTAGGAGAGCAAGTTGTAGATTCTTTAAAAGAAAATACTGCTCTTGGATGGAATTTTGTAAGTGAAAAAGAAGCTAAAGATGGACTTGAAAATGAAACTTATTATGCAAGTATAGAAATTCCAAAAGATTTTACAAAAGATTTATTAACTATGACAACAGGTGATATAGTAAAGCCTAAATTAAAATATACCCTTAATCAAAAAATAAATCCAATAGCTCCTAAAATAACAGATAAAGGAGTTACAAGTATTCAAGAGCAAATTTCAAGTGAAGTGGTAGAAACAGTAGATGGGATAATTTTTAAAATTGCAAATGAACTTGGAATAAAAGCTTTAGAAGCTAAACCAGATGTAGAAAAACTTGTTGATTTAATATATAAATTAAATGAAAAAATGCCAGAGATAGAAGATATTATAAACAAGGCTTCTGATGGATTAATAACTGGAGAAGATTTAGTAAATAAAATAAATGAATTACTACCAACTTTAAATGATACTATAACTAAAAGTGAGGATATATTAACAAAGGGAGAAGATTATTTAAACAAAATACAAAGTACAATAAATGAATTAGCTCCAGTAATAGAACAAGATTTAAATGTTTGTGGAAGTGTTTCTCAAGATATTTATGATTTAGTTAATTCTATTAATTATGATGAAACTTCAGAGGAACAATTAAAACAAATAATAACTTTCTCAAAAACATCCCTAGAAAATATTGATACAAAGGTTCAAGGAATAAAAAATATTATAGATTATATAAATAACATAATAAATAGTAATAAATTAACTGAAATATCAAATAGATTTAATGAAACACATATTAAACTTAATGACACTATAAAAGTTATAGATAAGGTACTTAATGAAACAGATAATAATGGTCTTCTTACTAAAGAGTTTTTTAATGAAGTAAAATCAAAAATTGGAGAAGTAAATAATAAAGTATTATCTTTAAATTCTGATTTTAATAATGTAATTTTACCTGAAATTCAATCAGGAATAACAAAGATAAATAATATTTCAGATAATGGTTTAACAGCATTAAAAAAGATAGATAGTGCTATGCCTCAAATAAATAATATTGTAGGTACTTTAGGAAGTGGTATAGAACTTGGAAAAGATAAGCTTCAAGAAGTTAAAAAAATACTTCCAGAAGTTAAAACAAAACTAAGCCAAGTAGTTGAGAAAATAGATTCTGTAAATGATGAAGAAAAAATAGATGAAGTATTAGACCTTCTTATAAATGATTGGAAAACAACATCATCATTTTTAGGTGACCCTGTAGAAATTGAAAAAAATACATTATATCCTATTCCAAACTTTGGTTCAGAATTATCACCTTTCTTTACAAGTCTTTCAATATGGGTTGGAGGATACTTATTAGTAGCTATATTTAATGTAAAAACTAAGAAGTTTGATGATGGAGAAGAAATAAAGCCTATTGAAGAATACTTTGGAAAACTTATGTTATTTATTACTATAGGAATAGTTCAAGCTTTAGTTGTTACTTTAGGAGACATATTTATGCTTGGAGTATATTTAATTCATCCAGTATTATTTGTAATTTCAAGTATTTTTATAAGTATTGTATTTACAATAATAGTATATACTTTAGTTTCTGTTTTTGGAAATTTAGGAAAGGCAATAGGAATAATATTTCTTGTACTTCAAAGTGCTGCTTCAGGAGGAACTTTCCCAGTAGAAGTAATGCCAAAGTTCTTCCAAATTATTAATCCTTTCCTTCCATTTAAGTATTCAGTAGGAATTATGAGAGAACTTGCAGCAGGTATTAATAAAGGAATATTATTAAAAGATATTATAATGTTATTTGTATTTTTAATTGTATTCTTAGTAATAGGAGTAGCTTTAAAAGGAGTAATAAATAAAGGCACAAAGAAAATATCAGATAGATGGAAAGAAAGTAGTTTTGCTGATAAATAAACAGTTTAATTTTAAGTATGAATTATTTTATTTAGAATAATTCATACTTTTTCTTTTTGTATTATTTAGTAAATTTAAAAAATCCTTTCTAGCTTAAACCTTCACAATATTAATTATTTAATGTAAAATAGGTATTATGTAAGGGGGATTTTGGAGTGGAAAATTTTGAGGAATATAATGATATTTTATACATAGAAAGAAAAAAATATATAGAAACATTTTTAATATCTTTAATTGCCTTCTTAGTGGTTAAGTTTTCTTTAAAAAATATAAATGATTTAGGAGAAGATATAATTGGAATAATTTTTCTTATAGAATCAAGTTATATTTTACTTATAGTAAAATTCACTAAAAGCATATATACCCATGGCTTTTTTAAGGTATGTAGTTTATTTAACATGTTTGTTATTTGCTATTGTTTAATAGGAATTTTGCCAGACAAACCCGAATTGAGTTTTAGTTTTTTCAAAGCAGGAGGAGAATATACAATGCAAAGTATTAAGTATTATATATTAGCCATTTTGCTTGCTTTTCAGGTTAATTATATAAATAAAGATAAAAAATATTCCATAGCACTTATATTAATAGGTTTAGGGTTAATATATGCAAATCATAATTCGGTAATAAATGGTTATCCTTTAGGAATGATGAATGTTATTAATGTTATAACTACCCTTGTCTTGTTAAATAATATAGTAGGTCTTAGAGCCTATGACCTTTTTAGAGATAAAAAAATTAATTATGTAACAGTTTATAATATATTAATTTTAATTGTAGTTCTTTTATATATGTTTACACTTATTTTAAAAGGAAATGAAAAAATTTATTTAACATATGTTTTTGAAGGTCTTGAATTTTGTGCAATTACAACAGGGTGTAGTGTAGTGTCAGAGCATTTATTAAAGATTCCTTATAATGTAATATTTAGAGACTTATATGAAAGAAATATGGAACTTGATAAACTTAATAAAAGAATATTTTCAAGAAATAGAGAATTAGAATTTACTCAAAAGGTTATGCTTAATAAAGAAAGTATACTTAGAAATTTCTTTACAAATGTTCCAATTCCATTAGTAATAATAAATGAAAATAGTGAAAGAATAGTTTTTGCAAATTCAAGTTTTTGTGAAATGATAAATGAAAAAAATATAAGGGATATTATAAATAGAAAACTATTTTCCTTTTTAAAAATAGAAAATAATCCATTTATTGATGATAAAATAAAAACTACTAATCCTATATTTAGAGGAATAATTAATTCTGATACATATGTAGATATGGAAGTAGTACATATATTAGATGATGAGGAAGAAAGAATAGTTATTTTTAATGATGTAACTTCTGCAATAAAAGCAGCTAAAATGAAAGAAACTATGGAAAATAAAAAATTAGATGAAAAATTAAAAAGTGACTTTTTATCTAATATATCTCATGATTTAAAAACTCCTATAAATGTTATTTATTCTGCAACTCAAGTTATAAAAATGTACATAGAAAATAACAATTATGAAATGGTAAGAAAGTATAATAATATTTCAAAACAAAATTGTATATCCTTAATAAGACTTACCAATAACATTATAGATACAAGTAGAATATATGCAGACTATTTAACTCCTAATTTAAGAGTAAAAAATATTGTAGATGTAGCAGAAGATGTTGTAACTTCTTTAGTAGATTATGCTGAAAGTAAGGAGATACATTTAATTTTTGATACAAATGAAGAAGAAATTTATGTTAATTTAGATGATGAATTTATGCAACGTATAATATTAAATCTTATTTCTAATGCAATAAAATTTACAAAACCAGATGGAACAATAGAAGTAATATTAGAGGATAAAGGGGAAGTGGTAGACCTTATAGTAAGAGATGATGGAGTAGGAATGGAAAAAACATTTATTGAAAATGCTTTTAATAGATATTCAATGGGAAAAAATAATGAAAATGCTTCAACAAAGGGAACTGGTATAGGATTATTTGTGGTAAAGACTCTTGTAGAAAAACAAAATGGAACAATAGTTATTGATAGTGTAATAAATGAAGGAACAACTATAAAAATGACATTTAAAAAGGAGAAAATGGATTATGAAGAATATTAAAGAGAATATTTCTAAAGAATCTATACAAGCAATTCCTCTTTTTGTAGCATATGCTATATATTTATATTTTTCTAAAAACAATACAGAAATATTTTTTGAGATAGTAGAAATATTTTGTGCATCTATTGCAGGGTCAATAGTTGTTATTTCAGGAATGCAAAAAGAATATAAATCCTTTTATAAAAACTTTGGCATAGCTTTTCTTCCATTAAGTTTAGTTATTTTTATGAAAGTTATTATAAAAAATAAATTAGGAGAGTATTTAGACATTGAATTTGAAGATTTATTAAATTATTGGATATACTATATGGAATATATAGTAATAGGAGTAGCAATGCTTTTAACTAAAGTAGGAGGAAGTAGAATTATATCAGGTATTTGCTATACTTTTACTACTCTTTTAGTTATTGCCACATCTTATATAGTCTTTATAGTTAATATATTTAATTTTGATGATACAATTTTAAATATTTTAAAAATGGCAGTTATACCTATTATATTTTTAATTCTTATGATAAGTATAGTATTTGATAAAACTATACTAAGTAAAGAGGGGAAACAATATATAACAGTATATTTAACATTTTTATTATTTTATCAAGACCTTTATATATGTGGAGATAGTTTTGGACTTAACTTAGTAGTAGAAGCAGCTATAATAAAATATACAGCATACTTTGTTATTTATGAAGGAATAGTAAAATTTATGTTCTTTAAAGACCATAATGAAGTTAAGATTAAACTTGAAAATGCTCAAAAAGAACAAAAAAATTTAAACCATATTTTAAATAGTAGAAATAAATCTTTAACAGAATATAAAAATCTTATTGAAAAAAGTGAAAAAAAATATGGAGAACTAATTGAATCTATAAAAGATGGAATGGTAATATTTTACTTTGAGAAACTTTATTATATAAATAGAGAAGCAATTAAGTTATTAGGTTTAAAAAGTGAAAAAGAAGCTTTAGGAAAAAATATTTATTTTGTTTTACAAAAACTTTCTAAAGATAGAACTCTTGCAATTAAACTAAATGATGCTTTAGAAAATAAAGATGAAAAAGATTCAAGAATTTTTAAGGTGAAAAACTTTAAAAAAGATAATAGAGAATATGATATTACTTTATTAAAAGTAGATGATTTAAGTAAACTTATATATATAAAAGATGTTACTGAAATAAATATGAATATGAAAACTAAAATGGAATATGAGGAGTATTTAAAAGAAGAAATATTAAAAAATGAATTTTATTCTAATATATCCCATGAACTTAGAACACCAATAAATCTTATATTTTCTGCCCTTCAACTAAATGAATATTACTTAAATAATAATAATATATTAGCAACTAAGAAAAATAATATGGCTATAAAGCAAAATTGTTTAAGACTTATTAGAACAATTAATAATTTTATTGATGCTAATAAAATTTCAGAAGGATATCTTAATCTTAATATAAAGGGATATAATATTGTTTCTGTAGTTGAAAACATAACCTTAGCTTGTGTATCTTGGACTGATAAAATACATAATACATTAATATTTGATGCAGAAGAAGAAGAAATTCCTGTAAGATGTGATAAAGATGCTATTGAAAGAATAATGCTTAATCTTTTATCTAATAGTGTTAAGTATGGAAAAGAAAATGAAGAAATTTTAGTATTTGTTGATACTAAAGAAGATGAAGTATTTATTCATGTAAGAAATAAAGGATATATGATAGATAAAGAAATACTTCCATATATTTTTGATAGATTTACAAAACTTAACAAATCCCTAAATAGAGAAAAAGAGGGAAGTGGATTAGGATTATTTTTATGCAAGGAATTATTAAAGCTTCAAGGGGGAACAATAAGAGTTGAATGTAATGAAGAAGTTGGAACTGAGTTTATTATAACTCTCCCAAAGGCCTATCATGATGAGGTCTTAGAAGAAGAGGAAGCTTTTGATATAGACCTTATGAGTGAAAAGGTAGAAACAGAGTTTTCAGATATTTATCTATAAATTATTTTTTTGAAAGGAATTTTTATATGAAAAAGGTTATAATTGCAGAAAAACCTTCTGTAGCAAAAAATATTGCAGAGGCTTTTAACATAAAAACAAAAAAGGATGGATTTTTTGAAGGAAAAGATTATTTAATTACTTGGGCCTTTGGCCATCTTTTTCAACTTTATGCTGCAAGAGACTATGATGAAAGATTAAAGTCTTGGAGAATGGAGAATTTTCCTTTTATACCTGAAGAATTTAAATATAAAGTTAAATGTGATAATGTAAATAGAAATGTTTCAGATAGTGGAGTAGAAAAACAAATAAATATTATAAAAAACTTAATAAATAGAGAAGATGTAGATGGAGTTATTTCTGCAACAGACCAAGATAGAGAAGGAGAAGTAATTTCTTTAGAAATATTTATGTACTTAGATGTTAAAAAGCCTATTTATAGATTACTTCTTAATGAATGGACTCCTGATGAAGTAAAAAAGGGTATGGATAATTTAAAAGATAATTCAGAAATGAAATGTCTTCAAGATGCTGGAATAGGAAGGCAGTTAGCAGACTGGATTATTGGTATAAATCTTACATCTGTTGCAACTTTAAGGTATAAACCTAATGATAAAAAGATTTTAAATATAGGAAGAGTTCTTCTTCCAACTTTAAAAATAATTTATGATAGAGATAAAGAAATTGAAAATTTTAAAGCAACTACCTATTATAAACTTTTAGCTACTTTTAAAACTTCAGATAATAAAGAGTTTGAAGGTACTTATTATGAAAATAATAATGAAAAATTTGAAGATAAAAGTGTTCTTGATGCTTTAAATGATTTATTAAAAGAAAAGTTAGGAAATATTATAGAAAAGCAAGTAGAAAAGAAAAAAGAATATCCTCCATTTTTATTTAATCTTTCTAATCTTCAAGGATATATAACAAGTAAATATAAAGGTTGGACTTCTGATAAGGTCTTAAAGGTTGCTCAATCTTTATATGAAAAAAAGTTTATAACCTATCCTAGAACAGGAAGTATAGCTTTAGAAGAAAGTTTAAAAGATAGAGCAAGAAAGGTTTTAGATACTTTAAAAGTAGGCCTTTCTTATGAAGATAAAATTAATTTTGTTACAACTAAAAGAATTTTTGATAATTCAAAGGTAGAAAGCCATAGTGCAATAACTCCTACCTATTTAAAGCCTTCAGGATTAACTAAGGATGAACAAATAGTTTATGATGCAGTTAAAAATAGATTTATTATGCAGTTTATGCCTGTTGCAGAATATGAAGAAACAAAGCTTACCTTAAAAGTAAATGATGAAAATATAAAAGGAATATTTATATCAAGAGGAAAGGTACAATTAGTTGAAGGCTGGAAAGTTGTTGAGAAAATGGAAAGCAAGGATACTATTTTACCTATGGTAAACAAGGATGATATTGTTTATGTAGTAGATAGTAAAGTAAATGCAGTAACTAAAAAACCACCAAAACTTCATACAGAAAAAACTCTTTTAAGAGTTATGGAAACCTGTGGAAAAAGCTTTAAGGATGAAGAAGATTCAGAAGAAATGATGGCATCAATATTAAGTGGATTTAGTATAGGAACACCAGCTACAAGGGCAGAAACTATAAAAAGACTTAAAGATATAGGATATATAAAATCAAAGGGAAAAAGCCTTACAACAACAGAGCTTGGAAGAACTATAGTTGAAATATTTCCAGTAAAAGAGCTTTTTGATTTAGAATATACAGGAAGACTTGAAAAGACTTTATCAGATATAGAAAAAGGAAAATTTAAAAAAGATGAATTCTTAAAAATGATAGAGGATTTTACAAAGAAGGCAATAGATGATATAAAAAAAGATACTTCTATGCTTAAAAATTTTAAAGTTAAACTTCCAGAAGGAAGTGAAAGCTTAGGAAAATGTCCTGTATGTGGAAATGATGTTATTGAAGGAGAAAAAGCCTTTGGATGTGTAAATTGGAAAAATGGATGTAAATTTTCAATATGGAAAGACGATAAATTTATAAATTCTTTAGGAAAAAAGGTAACTAAAGAAATGGTAGAGATTCTTCTTAAAAATGGAAAGGTTGGATTTAGAAATCTTAGAAGTAAAAAGGGAACAATTTTTTCAGCTTATTTAAAATATGAAAAGGATGAAAAGACGGGATATTATAATTGGAAATTTGAATTTATAAATTAGGTTATACCACAGTTTAAAAAAAATAAAGTTATAGTGGTTCTTTTGTTTTTTTTGTAACTTTTTTATAATAAAAATATAGTAAGATATTTAAAAACTTAGAGATTTACAAAAATATGAGGTGTATAAAATAATGGAAAAGATAATGAGACCTGTATGGGCTGAAATAGATTTAGATAAAGCTGCTTATAATATGAAAAATATAAAAAGTCTTGTTAAAGATAAAGAAGTTATAGCAGTAGTTAAAGCTGATTGTTATGGACATGGAGCAGATGATTTAGCACCAGTTTTTCTTGAAAATGGAGCTACAAGACTTGCAGTTGCTATATTAACAGAAGGTATTGAACTTAGAAAAAATAATATAACTGCTCCAATTATGATACTTGGATATACCCCATTAGAATTAAGTGAAGAACTTATAAATAATGATATAGAACAAACAGTATATAACTTAGAATATGCAGAGAAATTATCAAATATAGCAAAAGGGCTTGGTAAGAAAGCCAAAATACATATAGCATTAGATACAGGTATGGGAAGAATAGGATTTATTCCAAATGAAGAAAGTATTAAAGCAGTAGAGAAAATAGCATCTCTTAAGGGAATTGATATTATAGGAATATTTACTCATTTTTCAACTGCTGATGAATATGATAAAACTTATACAAAGGAACAATTTAAAAAGATAAAAAACTTTATAAGTGAATTAGAAAAAAGAAATATTAATATTCCACTAAAACATGTTTCAAATAGTGGTGCTATAATGGATATGCCTGAAACATATTTAGATGCAGTAAGAGCTGGAATAATACTTTATGGATATTATCCTTCAAATGAAGTTAATAAAGAAAAGTTAGATATAAAACCTATTTTAACATTAAAGACAACAGTTTCTCATGTTAAAGAAGTAGAAGAAGGAACTTCAATAAGTTATGGAAGAACATTTATAACAAAAAGAAAAAGCAAAATTGCAACAATTCCAATAGGATATGCAGATGGATATTCAAGACTTTTATCAGGAAAAGCAAAAGTAATAATAAATGGTAAATTTGCCCCTGTTGTAGGAAGAATATGCATGGACCAATGTATGATAGATGTAACAGATATTCATGAGGTAAAAGTAGGAGATGAAGTAATACTTCTTGGTGAAGAAGGAAACTTAAAGTTTAATGCAGATGATTTTGCAGAAATTATGGGAACTATAAACTATGAAATTACTTGCATGCTTAAACAAAGAATTCCAAGGGTATATATAAAAGAAGGAAAGGTTGTTAATGTAAAAAATTATATATAAAATTAATTTTTTAAAAGAGGCATTTAAAAAAATTTATGCCTCTTTTTTTAGTCTATTCCTTTAGTTAGAAAGTAATAATTAATACTTTTATATATATAAATAATAATAAAAATACTTTTAAGAAGTTGTGAAAATGAATAAGTAGGTATATTTTAGAAAATGTGATATAATGAATAAGTAAACTTTTTCATGAGAGGAGAGATTATTATGGAAATTTCAAAATTATACCCTTTCGAATGTATAAAAATTGAAAACGATAAAAAAAAGGTTATGGAATTATTTAAAATTATGAAAGAAGATGGCGAAAAGAAAGGATATACTCCTATAATAATTATAGAGGATGAAAATGGCCTTATGGAGGAGAATATTAAATTTGCAAAAGAGGAATTTGGCTCTTTTCAAGGTTTTATAAAGGATTGTCTTGAAGAATATAAAAAGGTGGATGTTGAAAAGTACTTTAAAGAAAGAGAAAAGTCCTATAAAGAAGATGGTTTAATTGACTTTGAAGAGGAAGAAGTGGATGAGCATATAGAATGTAATTCAATATATACTGGAGAAAAAAATGAAAATGTATTTATAGCTAAAGTTCCTACAACTAAACCTTATGAAATTTTTGCTTATATTCCTATGGGGGGATTTAATGAATGTCCAGAAAATACAACTCATATGGCAATAGCAAAAAGATGGTATGAAAAATATAAGGCATATCCTGTATGTATAGGATGTGATACTATACAATTTATTGTACCAGAGGCTGTAAATGATGAAGAAGAACTTGAAAAACTTACAATAGAACAATATCTATATTGTGGTGATATTATATGGCAAGGATTTCAAGTAATTAACGCCTTAAAAAATAGCTTAAAGAATTCTACTGTTTGGTCTTTTTGGTGGGATTAATGGATTTTAATGATTTCTTTGGATTTTTTGGATATAAAGAAACAAATGAAGTATGTGAAGATATACCAGGGGGGTTTCAAGATTTAAATCCAGAGCTTTTTGTTTTAATAGGTGAACTTTTAGGAAATGCTATAGCAGGAAATTTACCCTTTAATGTGCAAAATTCCTTAGGAAACTGGTTTCAGCTTGTAGGTCAAGCAATGCTTACCTTTAATGCTCAACAACAATATTTTCAAGGAGGAACAGGAAGATATTATAATCCTAAATATAAAAATGTAGCCAATCCTTTTTGTAGTGAAAATGGAGCATCACAAGCTGAAGGTCCTTATGGAGGAGATGGTGGCACAAATACAAATAGCAAAAATAATGATGTAAATGATAAAATTGAAAAGCTTACAGAAGAAATTGAAGCTTTAAAAGAAGAGATAAATAATTTAAAAAATAAATAGTGTATTAAAAAATAAGAGTTGAAGCATAAATTTTTTATGCAACAACTCTTATTTTTTAATATAATTGGTCAAATTCTTCAAGTTTTTCTATTGTATTTTTATCTATAGCTTTTATTCCAAGTCCTAAATAAATAATAGCAATAGCATAACTAATATAACCTGAGAAAGGAATTCTTATTCCTACAAGGGTTAATAAAGTACATATTGTAGAAAGTAACATTGGAACAGTTAAAGCATATAATCCTAATTTAAAAGATTCAGAGTATTTAAGCTCTTTTTTCATAACTTTAGATAATATAGTTCCTGCTATTCCTAAAATAATAAATGCGCCAATAAGATTTCCTAAGAAAGAGAATAAAACAAAGAAAATATAAAAGATAATTGTAAAAAATATTGGAATTTTATTTGGTATATATTTTATAAAAGAATCTTTATTTAAATTCATTCCAGTTAAGGAGCTTAAATTTACAGATTGAGTCTTTATGCCTTGCTTTGTTGTGATAGAATCACTTGTTATTAAAAATCCATTAGAATAGTCATCTAAAACTGAATCATCAATAGTATTTTCTGTATCAATATAAATTATTATATCTGCGTCTTTATTTTTAATAACTATTGGCATATCTTCTTCAAAAGTAAGTTTACCATTATTAAATTCAAAATCTGGAATATTTTTTTCTAATTCTTCCTTTAAAGGTGGTAAGTATGAATTAATATATGATGCAAATGAAACACAACTTATAATACCTAAAAGGGCAGATAATATAAGCATATATAAAACTGCTTTACCTGTAGTTTGTGCTAAAAATGTATTATAGCTCTTAAAATTACATAGACTATTTAAGAATTTTTTTAAAAATCCCATTTCCTTTTCTTCCAAAATAAAAACCTGCTACTTAAAATGTAATCAAATATAAACATTTTAAGAATTTTACTGTTTCAACGTATCTGTTTTGGCAATGAATAAATTCAAAGCTACTTACATTTGGTATAATACTTCACAGTCGTAAATTCCCCACTAGCCATGGGTACATACTTACAATAGCTTTTATTGTGCTATTTTATAAGTTAAACAATCTCTTAAATTAAGACTTGCATTATAATCTCTATCTTCAATATATCCACAATTACATTTATAAATTCTATCTTTTAATTTTAAGTCTTTTTTCATAGAACCACATAAGTGGCATAGTTTACTTGAAGGATAAAATCTATCTACAATTCTTAATTCAATTCCTAAAGCATTGCACTTATTTGTTAATTTACTTCTAAATTCATAAAATTTTTGATTAGTTACTGCTTTAGATAAATGTTTATTCTTCATCATTCCTTTTACATTTAAATCTTCAATAGTAATAAACTTTGGTTTTTGGTTTATTATATTTGAAATTGTTTTGTTAACATAATCAGTTCTTATATTGTCTAATTTATGATGAAGTTTTTGTACCTTAACTATTTGTTTTTTTATATTTGATTTAGTAGCAGTTACTCCTTTCTTTTTTAAATTTTCATATTTTTTTGAGAGTTTTTTCTTCTCTCTTTTTAATTTCTTTTCTATTTTTCTTATTTTTTCTGTTTTATTTATATTTTTATATTTTTCACCATTTGAACATATTGCAAAATCCTTTAAACCTAAATCTATACCTATTCCTTCATTTGTATTTTTAGAAACAATGGGCATATGAACATCAATAACAACTGATACATAATATCTATCAGCTTTTTTAGATACTGTTCCACTAATAACTTTTGCACCTACTTTTATATATCCATATTCTTTTAATCTTACATTTTTTAATGTAGGTATCATTATTCTATGACGTTCTATTTTAAAGTCACCTTTATTATTCTTGGGAAAATATACTTTCACATCAGATTTATTTTTCTTTTTAAATCTTGGAAACTTACTTTGCCCATTAAAAAATCTTTTGTAAGCAGTTTCAGCATTTTGTATAGCTTTTTTTCTTGCTTTAGCTCCACAATTATTTATCCATTTATATTCTTCTAATACTTTAACTTCATTATTAATATACTTATCAAAATCATTAGCAGACATAAATGCTTTTTCTTTAGGGATTAAGTCTTGTTTATATAACTCATACAATTCTTTATTTTTTGCCATGTATGAATTGTAAAGCTATCTGCATATACTAATAGATTGATTAATTTTCTGAATTTGTTTTTTTGCTAACTTTATCTCTGTTTTGTATGCTCTTTTCAAAACCTTTATATTCTCCTTAATTACATTTTCAATTAAAATTATTATTTACATATAATTTTAATATTATTCAAAAGTTTTTCTAGCATTATCTTTCTAATGTTAATACAAATATATTTAAAAGTTCTGCAAATTCTTTAGGTTTATAATTTTTACAAAAACATAATTATCTCAATTACGTTATATTACATTTGATTATGTTTGAGTATATTTTAAATAACTATATAAAACCTCCTTTATAAAAAATGTATATATCTGTAATAAATATATATGAATAAATTATACTAAGTAAAAATAAAAAAGTAAATAATATAATTGCAAGCTAAGAAAATATAAAGAAAAAATTAAAATAATGTCACATTCCTTGAAATAATCATGTATAAATTATATAATAAAAAAAGTTAACTAAGAAAAATCCTTCTATTAATATAAAAAATGTGAGGTAGATGATGGAAAAAAGTAATAATAAAAAAAATTTAACTGCCAGGAATAATAAATCTCAAAATAATAAAAGAAGTAATAGAGGAAATAGTAGAAGAAATAAAATAAGTAGTAAAAAAAGAAAATTTAGTATAAAATTATTTTTTGGATTTATAGTATTTGAGATTGTATTTACAGCTTTAACAGGCTTATTTGTGTTATATTATGGTCCCTTTGAAAACTCAAGAAAGATTTTTGTGGGAACAGCTATGAATTCTATGCATTACCAGTGGCTTGCAACTTCATTCTTATCAGATAGTCAAATAGAAGGGATAATTGGAAATAAGAGTGAAGGAAATACAGCACAAATACCAAATGAAATGGATACATCTTCAGTACAAATTAAAAAATTAAATGATGAAGGAATAGAAAAACTAACTTTTGATGGTAATAATTATACCGGTTATGCACTAGTAATAAATGATCCAACAAGAGTAAAAATTGGATATACCTCAACTCTTAATAGTGATAATCCAGTTGGAGAAGAAACTTCAGTAATTGCAGAAAATAATGAAGCTGTTGCAGCTATAAATGGAGGGGCCTTTACAGATGAAGCAGATACTTCAAAATGGTCTGCAAATGGTGGAACTCCTTCAGGAGTAATAATAAGTAATGGAAAAGTAGTTTATGATGACTTAGCAGGAAAAGCCTCATATGTAACTGCTATAGATAAAAATGGATATCTTTTTGGTGGATTATATACTACAGAAGAACTACTTGCAAGGGGAACTGCAGAAGCTGTAAGCTTTAAAGGCCCAGTAGTTTTAAATGGCGAAAAACTTAATGTGTCAGACCAAGATGGTATGGTATCAAGAACATTAATAGGTCAAAAGGCTGATGGAGAAATTGTTTTAGTAGTATTAGATTCAAGATATAATAATAAACTTGCAGCAACATTATCAGAAGCTCAAGATGTTATGATAGAATTAGGTTGTGTAATAGCAATACCATTAGATGGTGGAAAATCAACAACTATGTATTATAAGGGAGAGGTTATAAATAATCCAACATATGTATATGGGGAAAGACCAATTCCAACAGCTATAATAGTTAAATAAGAAAGAGGTACAAAAATGAAAATATTTAAAAGGGTTTTAGTATGGGCAATGCTTTCTCTAATGTTACAATCTATGGTTTTATTATATTTTGAAAAAGTTATTTTTGTAGAAACTACAAAAATAACTTATAGAAAAGAAGATACAGAAGAAAAACCTGAAAAAGTAACTGAGGTTACAATGCCAGAAGAAGCAGAAGATTTTGAACTTTCTTATGATGGCAAGTTTGTAGCTTATATGTCAAATGGAAAAATAAATGTTGTAAATACTACTACAGGAAAAAAATCCTATGGTATAGTTGATGATAAAAACATTTCTATATTATGTTATGATTGGCAAACTGATAAAAATATACTTCTTATAGCTGAAAGAAAATATAATGATAATGGAACAGAGGTTATTAATATAATAGCCCACAATCCTTCATCTAATACTACTAGAGAAGTTCATGAAGTGTGCAATTACAAAGAGGGAATGTTAGTTGAAAATATAGCAAATTCTACAAAATCTTCTGTTACTTATGTACCTGTAAGTAGAGGAGGAAATAATGCTACTATTTATAGAATTGACATTAATGATGATATTGAAAAATTAGATGATAGAGTTGCTTCTTTAGGATGCATTAATGTATTTTACGCTAAAGATGCATTAATTTATGAAGATAGAATTAAACAGCAATATTATAGATATAGTAATGACCAAATGACAATTATTGATTTTGATAATCCAGCTAAAACAACAATATTAGGATTAACTAATAATGGAGTTATATATGCAGGAATAAAAAATTCAGAAGATAAAATAACTGAAATTATTTATGGAGAAGATAAAGTTTCAACTAAAGAATGGGAAAAGACAACTTTACCAGAGCCAAAGGAAATAAGTGATTTGTACATAGTTAAAGGAGATAATTCAGGTTCAGGTGATATTTTAGTAAATAATAAGCTTGAAGGAAAAGTAACTAATTTAACTACAAACGAAGTAGTAGAATATGAAGGAAAATTTATTGCTATGAATGATTCAATTGTATGTAGCCTAAATGATTCAATTTTAAAAATAAAAAGTTTAAAAAGTACAAAGAAATAAATAATAAAAAGGTTGTCTTCTTGTGGAGAGAGCCTTTTTTTGTGATATAATATTTTTACTAATACAAGGAGGATGACAATGAGATTAAGAAAAAAATGGTATGCAAGACCGGAACTTGAAGAAAGCCCTCTTTTTATAAAAGAGCCAAGGGAGCTTAAAGGAAGATGGAAAGAAGAATTTGGAAATGATAATCCTATTCATCTTGAATTAGGATGTGGAAGAGGAGGATTTATGGTGCAAAAGGCAGCCTTAAATCCAAATATAAATTATGTTTCTGTAGATTTAAAAGATGAAGTATTAATATTTGCTAAAAGAAAAATTGAAGAAGCTGAACTTAAAAATGTTAGAATAACAGCTTTAAATATTTCTTTTATAGCAGAAATTTTTGATAAAAATGAAATAGAAAAAATATATATAAACTTCTGTAATCCATGGCCAAAGGATAGACACAATAAAAGAAGATTAACTCATACAAGATTTTTAACAGAGTATAAAAAGTTCCTTAAAAAAGGGTCACAAATATGGTTTAAAACAGATGACACAGATTTATTTAACGATTCTCAAGAATATTTTAAAGAATGTGGTTTTAATCTTGACTTTGTTACCTATGACTTACATAACTCTGATTTTAAAGAAAATTTAATGACTGAATATGAAACTAAATTTACAGGTTTAGGAATGAAAATAATGTTTTTAATAGCAACATTAAAATAATTTTATATTAATATATTTAAGGAGGAAAAAATGGATTATAAAAAGAAAATTGCAGAATTAATAAATTCAAAAGTTCATTTAGAAGTAGAAAAAATAGAACAACTTATAGAAATACCACCAAAGCCTGAAATGGGAGATTATGCTTTTCCATGTTTTCAACTATCAAAGATTATGAGAAAAGCACCAAATATGATAGCTGAAGATTTAAAAAACGAATTAAATTCTGAAGGCTTTGAAAAAATTGAAAACCTTGGGCCATATATAAATTTCTTTGTAGATAAAAAAGAGTTTTCAAAAAATACAATAGAAAAAATATTAAAAGAAAAAGATGATTATGGAAAATCAAATATTGGGGAAGGAAAAACTGTATGTGTTGAATATTCTTCACCTAATATAGCAAAGCCATTCCATGTAGGACACTTATTTACAACAGCAATAGGAAATGCATTATATAAGATGTTTAAGGCAGAAGGGTATAATACTGTAGGTATAAATCATTTAGGTGACTGGGGAACTCAGTTTGGTAAGCTTATATCTGCATATAAAAGATGGGTTGATGAAGAAGCTTTAGAACAAAATCCTATTGATGAACTTTTAAGAATATATGTAAAATTCCATAAAGAAGCAGAAAAAGACCCTTCATTAGAAGATGAAGGAAGAGCATATTTTAAAGCCCTTGAAAGTGGAGATGAAGAAGCTCATGCTTTATGGAAGAGATTTAGAGATTTAAGTTTAAAGGAATTTCAGAGAGTTTATGATATTTTAGGAGTAAAATTTGATTCATTAGCAGGAGAAGCTTTCTATAATGATAAGATGGATGTTGTTATAGATATGCTTAAGGAAAAGAATTTACTTGTTGAAAGTAATGGGGCTCAAGTTGTAATGCTTGAAGATTACAATATGCCTCCTTGTATAATATTAAAAGGTGATGGAGCATCTATATATGCTACAAGAGATTTAGCAGCTGCTTTATACAGAAAGAAAACTTATGATTTTTACAAGAGTATTTATGTTGTAGGAACTCCTCAAGCACTACATTTTAAACAAGTATTTAAGGTATTAGAACTTGCAGGAAAGGACTGGGCAAAAGATTGTATTCATGTAGGTTTTGGCCTTGTTAAATTTGCAGATAGAAAATTATCTACAAGAAATGGTGAAATTGTATTATTAGATGATTTATTAAATCAATCAATTACAAAAACAGCAGATATTATTAAAGATAATGAAAGCATAGAAAATAAAGAAGAAGTAGCTAAAAAAATAGGTGTAGGTGCTGTAATATTTACTTATCTAAAAAATTCAAGAGAAAAGGATATTGTATTTGACTGGAATGAAATATTATCAACAGAAGGAGAAACAGGTCCTTATGTACAATATGCTTATGCAAGAGCTAAGAGCATACTTAGAAGAGCAGAAAATGTTAGTGCTACTGTAGATTATAGTAAATTAAATTCTAAGGAAGAATTTGAACTTATAAAAACATTAGAAAGCTTTAATAAGTATATATTACTTGCATTAGATAAGCTTGAACCATCTATATTAACAAGATATGTTATAGAAGTAGCAAAAGGATTTAATAGATTCTACAATGCACATTCTGTATTAAATTTAGAAGATGAAGTTTTAAAGGCAACAAGATTAAAATTAGTTGAAGCAAGCAGTCAGGTTATAAAAAATGGTTTAGCATTATTAGGTATAGATGTAGTAGAAAAGATGTAATAAAGAAATAAGTCCTTATTATAAAGAATTAAAATTCAAAATAATAAGGACCTCTTTTTTAACTAGTTTTATTAAATAAGGAGGAGAGAATGTTTTTTAATAGGAATATAAAATATAGAGATATTTTAATATTTGCTCTTATAGGTCTTATAGGATATAAATTAATAGACAATTATAAAATTTTCTTTAATTTTTTTGATGATTTAATATCTATTATTACTCCTTTTATTTATGCTTTAGTATTTGCATATATATTAAATCCTGTAATGAAAATTTTTGAGAAAAAACTTAAGCTAAGTAGAGGCATATCTGTTTTTTGTACCTATCTTATAATATTTGGACTATTAACAATATGTATGGTATTTTTAGTTCCTTCTTTAGTAGATAGTATTGGTTCTATTATTGATGAAATTCCAAGTTATGTAACTAAAATTCAAGGTTGGGTTATGGAAGCTTATAAAAATCCAAGATTAAAAGAAATTATTAATGATATAGGACTTTCAAATTATTTATCAAATGTTCCAAGTAGTGTTGGAAGTGTTATTAGTAGTATTTTAGAAAGTTCTTTAAGTTCTATATTTAGTATAGCAACTAACTTAATAAAAATTATTTTTGGAAGCTTAATTTCCATATATGTTTTGTACTATAAAGAAAGTTTTATAGAAAAAGGAAAAATTATTCTATGTATGATTTTTAAAGAAAACTGGGCATTAAGGATAATTAATAAAGGAAGAGAATATAATAAAAATATTGGGTGTTATGTTGGTGCTAAGGCTGTAGATTCTCTTATAATAGGCATATTAGCTTTTATAGGGCTTTTAATAATTAAAGCACCTTATCCATATTTATTAGCATTAATTGTAGGAATAACTAATATGATTCCTTACTTTGGACCTTTAGTAGGAGAAATAGTAGGTGCATTTTTTGGAATATTTGTATCTTGGAAAATAGCATTAATTACATTTATCTACCTTTTAGCTCTTCAACAATTTGATGCTTGGTATTTAGAAGCTAGAGTTGTAGGAAAGAAGTTAAGTTTAAATCCTGTTACTATAATTTTTGGTATACTTATTGGAGGAGGCTTTTTTGGAGTTATTGGAATGATATTAGCATCTCCAACAATGGCAACAATAACAAATATTTATAAAGATAAGGAAATAAAATTTATAAATAAAAATAAAGGTATATTAGAAAAATTAAATAAAGATTATACAAACTTTGAAGAAAATGATAAACTAAAAAAAGATAAGACAAATGAAGAAACATCAAAAGATAACTAATTACCATGAGTTAAAAGGTTAGCAATATTGTTTTTAGGTAATGAATTTGATATAATGGTTTAAATTGTTGTTATTATGAAAATACATAGAACTTACAAATTAGATAGGAAAAGAGTGGTACAGTGATAATAAGAGAAAATACCATAAAAATAAAAGATATAAATAATGAATTTATGATTCATAGAGAAGAAATTGAATATTTACCAGAGGACTTAATATTTTTTGATTTAGAGCATTATGTATATAAAAAGCCTAAATGTGTAGGGGTTTTTGGAGCTTGCGAATTTGACAAAAAAAAATCAGCATTAAAAGTTACTCAGTATATGATAGAAAATAGATATGAAGCTATAGGTATTTTAAACCTATCTAAAAGTTACTTTATTAATATGAAAAATAAAGGTAAAAAAGCTATAGTAACCTTTTCAGGTAACAATGATTTTACTGTAATAAATTATTTGTTTGAAAAATATAAAATAGATTATAATTTTGAAGAAAATTATGATTCTATAGATATTCAAAAAGAATATGAAAAAGTAAGAAAAAAGTCTATAGGATTAAAAAACTTAGAAAAACAATTTGACATAATAAGAGAAAGTGAAGTTATAAGTGGCTCTAATTTAGCTAAAACCTTCCATAAAATTATGAAAGACAAAGATTATATTAAAAGAATGCCAAAAGATAAAGTAGAAAAAATATTATTATATAATGAACAAGATGTGGTTAATCTTTTTCATATATATATGAATTGGAATAAATATATGGACTATGAAGAAGAAGAAATAGCTGAAATAAAATCTATTGAAGATATAGAAGAGGAAGAACTATTTACTAAAGAAAAGGATATGTCAATAGAAAAGAAAAAATCTTTAGAAGAGGTAGAAATAAAAGATTCTCTTATAAATATTTATGAAGATAAAGAAAATATTATAAAAAAGTAAATAAAAACTGTATCATTAAATAGATATTAAATTTTAATGATACAGTTTTTTTAGTTTACAAAAATCTTATATAATTAATCACTTTTTTTAAATATTTTATTACCATCAGAAATAAGAATTATTGTATTATCATAAGCAGTATTAAAAAAATTTATATCATGTTTTTCTAAAAGATTTAATGTTTCTAAGTGAGGATGTCCAAAACTATTATCTTTTCCAGAGGTAATAATTGCAAGAGAAGGATTTACAGCACATAAAAATTCTTCACTACTTGAGGTAGATGAACCATGATGACCAAGTTTTAACACATGAGATTTAAGTAAATTTTTACTTCTAGATAATACATTATTTTCAATAAGTTTTTCACAATCTCCTGTAAAAAGAAAGGAAGTTTCTCCATATTCAATTTTAATCATAGCAGAGTAATTATTTAAGTTATCGAAATTTTCATCTTCTAGGGGAGATAGAACAGTTATTTTAGTATTTTCCCCTAAATCTAAAGAGTTTGTATTAGTATTTAAAATATTTATTTTCATATCTTTATTTTTTAAACTTTCTATCATTAATTCAAAGGTTTTTGAAGAGGTGGATACTTTAGGAGAAAAAAATTTATTTACAGTATATTTTTTTATAATGGCATTCATATTTCCAATGTGGTCTTCATGAGGGTGAGTTGCAATAAGGTAATCTATAGTATTTATATCAAGAGAGTTTAAATAGTTTAATAAATTTTGTCTGTTATCTTTAGGACCAGAATCTATGAGCATATTTTTATTGTTTACCCTTACAAGAATAGAATCACCTTGACCTACATTTATATAATGAACTTCCATAGTATTTTCTAAAGGAGTATTACTAGAAGCAGAAGAACAAGATATAAAAGTAGAAAAACAAATGCATAGTATAATAAATAATTTTTTCAAAAAACCACCTCTTGTTTTCATATTATATCCAAAATTTAAAATTTTAATCAATAAATTTGCATATAAATTAATGAAAGTTTATAATTAAGAAAAAAATACCAACAAGGAGAAAAGAAAATGATATTTAAGTATTTATATTATGGCTTATTTATGGCATGGATAAGAATAAAGGGAATAGGTTGGAATTATTTAAACAAATTTAAGGGAAAGGAAGCAGCTTGGAGGTTTGGACAAGAAGTTTTTGCTCAATTTAGTAGAGTAACAATAAAAGTTGTAGGTATGGATATTCATGTTAAAGGAAAAGAAAATATACCAAAAGGAACATGTGTATTTATGGGGAATCATCAAAGTATATTAGATATTCCAGTTTTAAGAAACTCAGCAGGTAGAACTATAGATTTTGTAGCTAAGAAAGAACTTCTTAAAGTTCCAGTTGTAGGATATTGGATTTCTCATATAAATAGTGTTGCATTAGATAGAGAAAATCCTAGAGAGGGAATAAGGGCTATAAATAAGGCTGTAGAGAATGTAAAAGAAGGATATACTTTTGCTGTATTTCCAGAAGGAACAAGAAGTAAAGATGGAAAAATACATGAATTTAAAAAAGGAAGTGGAAAAATAGCAACAAAACCTAAAGTTCCAATAGTTCCATTTGTTATAAAAGGTACATCAGCTTGCTTTGAGGATAATAAAAAGTTTATACCAGGAAGAATTGATATTATTTTTGGAGAACCAATAGAAACTGAAAATTTAACAAGAGATGAAGAAAAAAATATAACTGAAATTGTTTATGAAAAAGTAATTTCTCTTGAAAAGGAAATAGAAAAAAAGAGCATATAATATTAAAAATGAAAAAATGAAGGTTCCTAAATTGCATTTTTTATGATATAATACAAAATAGAATTGCATTTTGGGGCAAAAATGCAATTTTAAAAAATAAAAAAATCACAAGGGGGCAGGAAAATGAGAAAAGAATTCTCAATGAGTGATGATAAAATCATTATAAATTTTACAAATAAGTATTGTAAAACATTTGAAACTTTATTAGAAAGTGAAGCTTTTAGAAAGGTAATAGATGTTTATATTAAAAGTATAAAAAAGAAAAACACTACAACTTTTAAGTTTTTAAAAACATCTTTAGAAACAGATGATATTGCAGAAATAAGAGAACATTTAGCAAAAGTTTTTAAATATTTAACTGTTATGGGTGTAAAGGAAATTGCAAAGGGTAGCCCTAAGTATGAAAAATTAGTTTTAAATAGAGATGAATTAATAGAAGTAGTAGAAGAATTATATTTATTTTGGAGAAAACTAGAAAGATATACATTAGTTGATGGTGGAAAAATAGAAGAAGGAATTGGTGCTGTAAGCTTTACTGAAGCAAATGCGGAATTTTCAAATTTAATATTAAAATTATATAGAAAAGTAGAAAAACATATTATAGGTAATCCACCAAAGGTATTTAGACAAATACCAGCTGGAGGAAATGCATGTATTATGATAACTCCAGTAGTATGGCCTATTCCAAAGGGATATGAAGTTTTAGAGGATATTCCTTTTATAGATTCTATGTTAATTGAAACACCATTTATAACATACCCTAAAAAATCTACAAGAGATGGTATGTTTACTGAAGTCTATAAGAATCCATTAAATTATTGTAATATAAATGGAGACCATTGGTTCTGTTATCCAGCTAAGGTTGGGGAATCTCTTGCATATATTTATTTCCATAAAGATTATATGTCTCATGGAGTAAGTTTATGTAACCTTTTTGAAATGGCTAGAAAAGAAGAATGTAGAGGAAGAAAGCCAGATTTAGTATATGTATTTGGAGCCTCTGATGATGACAATGATTTAAAAACTGTATTTTATCATGATAAAGAAAATGATATTATGTTAGGATATATTAATCATTCAGATGAAGTTGATTATTTTGGATATATAAAGAAAATGAGTTTAACCCTTCATAATTTAAGAATGATAGATAAAGGATACCTTCCAATACATGGGGCTATGGTAAATATAGTTTTAAATAATGGAAAAACAGCTAATGTTGTAATTATGGGAGATAGTGGAGCAGGAAAATCTGAAAGTATAGAAGCTTTTAGAGCATTAAGTGAAGATTATATTTCTGAAATGACAGTAATTTTTGATGATATGGGAACATTTAAAATTAAAAATGATAAGATATATGGTTATGGAACAGAAATAGGAGCTTTTGTAAGACTTGATGATTTAGATCAAGGGTATGCATTTAAAGAAATGGATAGAAGTATATTTATGAATCCAGATAAGGTTAATGCAAGACTTATTATGCCTATAACTCCATATAAAAAGGTAATACAAGGACATAAAGTAGACTTTTTCTTCTATGCAAATAACTATTCAAAGGTTGAAGATGGAAAATCTTTAGAATACTTTGAAACTCCAGAAGAGGCAATAAAAGTATTTAGAGCTGGAGCTAGAATGGCAAAGGGAACAACTACAGAAAAAGGATTAGTTGAATCTTTCTTTGCAAATCCTTTTGGACCTGCTCAAAAAGAAAAAGAAACAGATATATTAATTAAAAAATATTTTGATATAATGTTTAACAAAGCAGGAGTTAAAGTTGGTCAAATAAAAACAGCATTAGGAGTTAAAGGACAAGAAAAAAATGGTCCTAAAAATGCTGCCTTACAATTATTTGAAGAAATAAAAAAACTATAAATTAAAAGAGCTACTAAGTTAATTGGTAGCTCTTTTATCTTTTTCTATTAATGAAAATAGGGTATATATAAAATCTATAAAAAGATAAATTGTTAAAAAGTAAAATAAAAATAATAAAAAGTTAGAATTTAAATTATTAAAAATAAATACAATAATAGGATGTACAAATTTTACTCCTATTGTACTTAAAATACCAAACATTAAAGAAAAGTGAAGGCATATTCTACCATGAAGATTAAAGGGGTCTTCTGTGTAATCCCACCATTTTTGATTAAATAACTTTTCAAGAGTAAATCCTGTAAGATATTCAATAATTGCAGTTAAAATAGTAGCAACTATAAAGAATTGAAGGGAATTTAAATTTGCAAATGTCCTACATAACATTACTATTGTTATCATACAAGCTCCATACATAGGACAAAAAGGACCATGTAGAAAACCTCGATTTACAAATTTTTTTTGATTTTTGTAAGCATATATAACTTCTCCTATCCATCCCATAAAAGAATAAAATGAAAAATATAATATAAAATAAGAAAACATATAAAATCCCTCCTTTTGTATGTAGTTATTAGTATAATGTATAATTCTTAATTTTATATTAATATAAAATTAAAATATATTAAATTTCAGTAACCATTTACAAAAATGGCATTAAATTCATAAGATTAGGTAAAAAATAAAGCCTAGCAAAATTACTAGGCCTTTAGTTATTAGTCTTTTGATAAAAATTGATCCTTAGCAAAGAATGAAATAGCATATAAGCCACATAAACCAATAATGCCATAAACAATTCTGCTAAGTGCAGAAAGTTCTCCAAATAATGAAGCAACTAAATCAAATTTAAAAAACCCAATTAGCCCCCAATTAATAGCTCCAATTATAATTAGAGCAAGCACAATAGTATCTAATAATTTCATAAATAAAACACTCCTTTTTTAAAGATTACATATAATAGTATTTCTCAAGAAGTATTAATTTATGTATTTTAAATAAATTAATTATAAAGTTATATTTCTATCAATAGGTTGAGATAAAGAAATAAAAGTATCTGTTCTTTGAACTCCAGATATATTATTTATTTTATCTAATAAAGTAGTTTGTAAGTCTGACATGTTTTTACATATAACCTTTGCAAACATTGAATAATCTCCAGTAGTAAGATGGAGTTCAACGATTTCTGGAATTTCACTCATATATTTGAAAACAGAATTGAAGGAAGATGTTTTATCAACATAAATTCCTACAAAGCAACAAATATCATATCCAAGTTTAGATAAGTCTAGTAAAATTCTAGAGCCTTTTAAGATACCCATGTCCTCCATTTTTTTCATACGAACATGAATAGTACCACCACTTACATGACATATTCTAGCAATTTCTAAATAAGGAGTTCTACAGTCCTTTATTAATAATCCTAAAATTTGAAGATCAAGGTCATCTAATTGGAGGTTAGGATTTATAGCCATAATATCACCTCAAAAAATTATTATATTATTATATAATTCTAACAAAAAAGAAGTTATTTTTAAAGTGGCAATTTGTGGTGTGTATTTTTTACTTGAAAAAAGTCTTAAATTAACTTAATATTATTCTTATAGTTTGTTAGGAGGGAATGATTTATGAGTATTGTATTTGGAATTTTAAAATTTTTAGGAGTATTTATACTTCTTATTTTAGCAACATTTCTTTGTAAAACTTTTGTATTTCCTAAAATACGAATTAATAAATTTATACCTTTGGCTATTTCAATAGTTTTACTATTAATTGAATTTATTCTTCCTCTTATGAAAATAAATTTAAACTTTTGGATAAATTCAATAATTTCAATTTTAGTGATTGTAGCTTTTTTATGGTTCTTAGAAATACATCAAACAGGTGGACCAAAGCCTAAGGAAAAGAAAATTGTTATAAAATCTAAGCCAAAGCCAAATAGAGTAAAGAATAATAAAAAATAAACTGCATAAAAAGCAGTTTATTTTTTTATAAATATAGGAGAACTTATAGCAATTCTATTTCCTTCCTCATTAATTTTTATTACATACCAGTTTTCTTTTTCATTTACTTCTTGCTCATAAATATATTTTATAGAATTTAAATTTATATCAGATAATTTTTTTATTGTTTTACCACCATTTGATAATATTTCAATAGAAAAAATTTTTCTTTTTAAATCTTCTGCAAAAATTATAAATCTTAATTTTTTTAAAGGCTTTGTAATTTCATCTCCCATAAAATAGTCATTAATTTTAAAAAACATTTTAAGACTTCTTGATTCTGTAGAAAAGGTTCTTCTTTCTCTAAAGGCTTTTATTAATGAAGCTTTTGAAAGTTCTTGGGCAATAATAACTGTAAGATTTTCGCTATCTCCAAAGTTCATTCTATGATTATCCTGTCCATTTATAGCACCAAGCTTCCAACCCTTATCTAAAAGGGTATAAAAATATTTATCATATCTTATATATTTATTTGGATAAGTTCCATTTCCTACTTCAATAGAGGTGATTAATTTATTTAAATATTCATTATAATCTAAAAGTGTTATACTTCTATGAGGGTGATTAATAGTAATAAAAGAATCAGGGTTATTTATCATCCATAAAAGAAGAAGATTTAAATTTCTAACAGTACCTGTAAAAAAAGTAGATGGATTTATTATGTTAAAATCTCCATAAGGAGAGGTTTTAGTTTCAAAACCAATAAGAGAAAGAAAATCATCATTTTTTTTCCTAAATTTTTCTGCTATATTTTTTGTAAAAGCCCATCTTGAAATTTCTTTCTTTTCATTAGGTATGTTTTTATCTAAAAATGAGTTATGGTCTGTTATAACCATAAAATCTAAATCATTTTCTTTGCCATATTCAAAAGCATCTAAAGGTGTTCCTCTTCCAGTAGAATAAGATGTATGACAATGGGGAATACCATAATAGTATTTATTTTTGCCCAAAAAAATCACCTCAAAAGTTAGTTATAATTTATTATAGTCTTTAAGATAGTGAATTAATGACAAGAACAAATAGTAATGATAAAATTAAATTAATATATAATAAAGGTAGGTATTAAGTTAAATGATTTTTATTGGAGAATACAATGAATTAAAAGTAGATAGAAAGGTGGAATTTGGATATTATCTTATAGACAGAGAAGGTAATGATGTTCTTATTCCAAATGGTTCTTTAAATGGAGAAGAAATAAAAGAAGGAGAAACCATAGAAGTATTTGTATATAGAGATAGTAAAGATAGACCAATAGCTACATTAAAAAAACCATTAATAACTTTAGGAGAAGTAGCTTATTTAGAAATTGTAGGACAAAGTTCCTTTGGAGCTTTTGCTAATATGGGACTTGAAAGAGATATTTTTATACCATTAAAGGAACAAAAATTTAAACTTTTAAAAGGAAAGAAATATCTTTTATATGCATATCTTGATAAAACAAATAGATTAGCAGCTACAACTTATGTAGATTCTTATATACCTGTTGGAGAAGGATATGAAGTCGGACAAGAAGTTAATGCAATAGCCTATGGGTTAGGAGGAGAAAAAACAATAAGAGTTGCAATAGATGGAAAATATCAAGGAATAATACTTGGAAATGAGCATTATGAAAATATATATCCTGGAGATGTTTTAAAGGTAAGAGTAAAAAGAATATATGAAGATGGAGTAATAGGAGTTACTCCAAGAAAGAGAAGATTAGAAGCAAGAGATGAATTAAAAGAAAAAATATTAGATTACTTAAAAGAGAATAATGGTTTTATGCCTTTTAATGACAAAACACCAGCAGAACTTATAAAAGAAACTTTCCACACATCAAAAAATTATTTTAAAATGGCATTAGGTGGACTTATGAAGGAAGAAAAAATAGAACAAAATTCTGAAGGAACAAAATTAAAATAATAAATATAGTTGACAAAGCCTCTCAATTAGAGTATAGTATTCCTAGATAGGAACACTTAAATTGAGGAGCTTTTTTAATGGACTTAATAGAATTACTTATGAATTTTAATCTTACAAGACAAGAGGCTACTATATATATTTTGCTTTCTTCTGAAGGAGAATTAAGTGGTTATGAGGTTTCAAAAAGAACAGGTATATCTCGTTCTAATACATACAATGCTTTAGCAAGTTTAGTAGATAAGGGAGCTGCATACATAATTGAAGGCAATGCTGTTTTATATACTCCAGTTAACATAGAGGAATTTTGCAGTAATAAAATAAGATTTTTAGAAAAAGTAAAAGATGAAATTATTTTAAAATTTCCTACTAAAAAAGAAGAGAGTTCAGGGTATATAACAATAAAGGGAGAAAAGCATATAATAGATAAGCTAGCTAATATGCTTATAGAAGCAAAAGAAAGAGTGTATTTATCTTTATCTATAGAAAAACTTAAACTTGTAGAAAAAGAACTTAAAACTTTAAAGGAAAAAGGAATAAAGATAGTTATAATAACAGATTATCCTTTTGAGTTTGAAGGGGCTATAATATATCATTCAAGTAGAAGAAAAGAACAAATAAGACTTATTGTAGATTCAAAACATGTTTTAACAGGGGAATTAAACTCTACATGTTTGTATTCAAGTAATAACAATTTAGTTGAGCTTTTTAAAGAGTCTTTAACTAATGAGATAAAATTAATAGATATAGAAAAGGGGAGAAGATAAAAAATGCAAAAAAAACCATTTGTAACAAAAGAACAAGTAGAAGAAATTGTGAAAAAATATCCAACACCATTTCACATTTATGATGAAAAGGGAATAAGAGAAAATGCTAGAAAGCTTAGAAAAGCTTTTTCATGGAATAAGGGATTTAGAGAATATTTTGCAGTTAAAGCTACACCAAATCCATATATATTAAAGGTTCTTCAAGAAGAAGGATGTGGAACAGATTGTTCTTCATTAACTGAACTTATGATGTCAGAAAAATGTGGATTTAAAAATAGAGATATAATGTTTTCTTCAAATGATACACCAGCTGAAGATTTCCAATATGCAAGAAAGATAAATGCTACAATAAATTTAGATGATATAACTCATATTGACTTTTTAAAAGAAGTTGCAGACATTCCAAAGGTAATATCATGTAGATTTAACCCAGGTGGAGTATTTGAACTTGGAACAGACATTATGGATAATCCAGGGGATTCAAAATATGGAATGACAAAGGACCAAATGATTGAAGCTTATAAGAGATTAAAAGAACTTGGAGTAGAAGAATTTGGTATTCATGCATTTCTTGCAAGTAATACAGTATCAAATGAATATTATCCAACTCTTGCAAAGATTCTTTTTGAACTTGCAGTAGAATTAAAAGAAAAAACAGGAGTTCATATAGGATTTATTAATCTTTCAGGAGGAGTTGGTATTCCATATACTGAGGATAAAGAACCAAATGACATAATGATTATTGGAGAAGGGGTAAGAAAGGCTTTTGAAGAAGTATTAGTTCCAGCAGGAATGGGAGATGTATCTATATACACAGAACTTGGAAGATTTATGCTTGCACCTTATGGTCATTTAGTTACAAAGGCTATTCATGAAAAGCACATCTATAAAGAATATATAGGAGTAGATGCTTGTGCAGTAAACTTAATGAGACCTGCTATGTATGGAGCTTATCATCATATAACTGTTTTAGGAAAAGAAAATGAACCATGTGACCACAAATATGATATAACAGGTTCACTTTGTGAAAATAATGATAAATTTGCAGTAGATAGAATGCTTCCAAAGATAGATATTGGAGATTATCTTGTAATTCATGATACAGGAGCTCATGGATTTGCAATGGGGTATAACTATAATGGAAAATTAAAGTCAGCAGAACTTTTATTAAAAGAAGATGGTTCTGTTAAGCTTATAAGAAGAGCAGAAACACCAGAAGATTACTTTGCTACTTTAGATTTTTCAGAAATTGAAAAATAAAAATTAATTAAAAAAAACTGCTAATAAATAATTAGCAGTCTTTTTTTATGAAAAAATAAGTTATGTATTATTTAAGTTGCTCAGATTTTAATATAATAAAAGTATAACATTAATTTTTTTATGACAAAAGATAATAATATGATAAAATGAAATAAAAGGGAGTGATTTTATGGATATGTTAAAGAAAAAAACAGCTTTTATGAAGGAAGCAGAGAAAGCAAAATTTAAACCTAATGCAGTAGTACAATGTTTATTATTTCTACTTATTTTTTTAATTTCTCAAATAGTTGCAGCTATTATACCAGCTATTTATGTAGTGCAGGACTTTCTAAAAGATGATATGGTTTCCATAGATAAAGCCATGGATTTAATTTTAAATACTCCAACGAATATTTTAATAATGAGTTTGTATTTTACAGGAATCTCAACTTTAGTTGTAATAATATATTGTAGGTTTATTGAAAAGCGCTCTTTATTTTCTATGGGCTTTAACAAAGAAAAAGCCTTAAAAGAATATTTTAAAGGAATGATTATAGGATTTATTATATTTTCGTTAGCAGTATTAATTGCTTATATAACAGGAAGTTTAAAATTTAATGGATTTAATGGTTTTTCAAGTATAGGAATTATAATAATTTTTTTAGGTGGATTTTTAGTTCAAGGAATGTGTGAAGAGGTAACCTTTAGAGGATATTTCTTTGTATCTTTAACTAATAAAGTACCTATAATAGTAGCAATAATAATAAATTCTGTATTCTTTTCAGTTCTTCATATGTTAAATCCAGGGGTGAGTTTTCTTGCTGTTATAAATATAATTTTATTTGGTGCTTTTGCCTCATTATATTTTATAAAAACTAATAGTATATGGGGAGTATGTGCAATTCACTCAGTATGGAATTTTGTTCAAGGAAATTTTTATGGTTTTCAGGTAAGTGGATTAGAAACTGAAAACTCATTATTTTCATTTACTTCATTAGAGAGTGGAAAACTTATAAATGGAGGAACTTTTGGAATGGAAGGTGGCCTTGGAGTTACCATTGTATTAATAGTATCAATAATTATAGTAATAATATCAAAAAGGTCTGAAAATAAGTAGATTTTAAATGTATTGCTATCTTTTTTAAGAAAAATGATGTATAATTATAAATATTAGTATGTTATTATTGTAAAACTGTGAAGTTATTGTATAATATAACTCAGAGTTATATTTTGAGGAGGGTGTCAATTAATGTCATACAAGGAAAAATACCAAGCATGGCTTGATTCAGAAATCATAAGTGATGAAATCAAGAATGAATTAAAAGCAATTAAAGATGAAAAGGAAATAGAAGACAGATTCTATAAAGACCTTGAATTTGGTACAGGTGGTCTTAGAGGTGTTATAGGTGCAGGAAGCAATAGAATGAATATTTATACTGTTTCTCAAGCAACTCAAGGATTTGCTGATTACTTAAATGCAAGCTTTGAAAATCCATCAGTAGCAATAGCATATGATTCAAGAAATATGTCACCAGAATTTGCAAAAGCAGCAGCATTAACTTTATGTGCAAACAATATAAAGGTTAATTTATTTGAAAGCTTAAGACCAACACCAATGTTATCTTTTGCTGTAAGAGAATTAAAATGTGATGGTGGTATAGTTATAACAGCATCTCATAACCCTAAAATATACAACGGATATAAAGCATATGACCAATTTGGATGTCAATTAACAGATAAGCCTGCAAAGGAAGTTATTGATTATGTAGCAAAAGTATCTGATTTTAGCATGATTAAAACTATGTCTGAAGAAGAAGCTTTAAATAAAGGTCTTTTAAAGATGATAGGTGAAGATGTTGATAAGGTTTATATAGAAAAGGTTAAATCTTTAGCAATAAATACTGAATTAGTAAAGGAAAAAGCTAAAGACTTAAAGATAATATACACTCCAATTCATGGTAGTGGAAATATTCCAGTAAGAAGAGTTTTAAAAGAATTAGGATATGAAAATGTTATGGTTGTAAAGGAACAAGAAGCTCCAAATGGAGAATTCCCAACAGCTCCATATCCAAATCCAGAAATGGCACAAGTTTTTGAACTTGCATTAAAGATGGCAGAAACTGAAAAGCCAGATATTATATTTGGTACTGACCCAGACTGTGATAGAATTGGTGTAGTTGTTAATGCTAATGGAGAATACAAAGTTTTAACAGGAAACCAAACAGGTTTATTATTAACTGACTATGTATTAAATGCTAAGAAAGAAACTAATACTTTACCAGCTAATGGAGTTATTATAAAAACAATAGTTACAACTGAAGGTGCTAGAAAGATTGCAGACTACTATGGCGTAGAATGTATGGATGTATTAACTGGATTTAAATACATAGGAGAAAAGATACACGAATTTGAAGTAAATAAAGATAAGACATATTTATTTGGATTTGAAGAAAGCTATGGATACCTAGCTGGAACTTTTGTAAGAGATAAAGATGCTGTTATAGCTTCAATGTTAATAGCAGAAATGACTTTATACTATAAGAATAAGGGAATGTCTTTATATGAAGCATTAATAAAGCTTTATGAAAGAATAGGATTCTTTAAAGAAGAATTAATTTCAATAGAACTTAAAGGTAAAGAAGGTCAAGAAAAGATAGCTTCATGTATTGATGGTTTAAGAAATTCTAGCTTATCAGAAGTTGATGGAGTAAAGGTAGTTACTAAGTATGACTATAAGTTAAGCCTAGAAGAAAATCTTGTAGATGGAACTAAAACAGAAATAAAATTACCTAAATCAAATGTATTAAAGTTTATACTTGAAGATGGTTCATCATTTGTTGTTAGACCTTCAGGTACAGAACCAAAAATGAAGATTTACTCAGCAGTAAGAGGAACAAGTTTAGAAAATGCAGAAAAAGAATCTGCAAGATTTAAAGCTGCTATAATGGATATAGTAAATGAAAAATTAAAATAATTTATTTTTAGGCTCCTTTTTAGGGGCCTTTTTTTTGTTAATAAAAAGTTTTATATAATAAAAAAATAGGTTATAATTATAAAAGATTTGAATTTACTAAGGTGGTGCTTAAATGAATTATAAAAATCTTTTTAATGAAAAGTTAAATAGTTTATTATTTTTAGAAATAAAGTGGGATGGCTTTAAAAGGAGTGTAAAAATCCCTGAGAATATAAAACTAGAAAATAAAGAAGTATATATTCCAATAAGTTCAAAATACATAACAAGTAATATTAATGATGAAATAAAAATAAATAACCTTCCTATATATTATTTTATTGAAGGTATGCTTTTAGCAATGGGAGCAGATGAAAACTTAAAATTTAAAAATGATTATATAATAATTTTTAATAATATTTCTGATAGTGAAGAATGTGGAAGGTCTTTAGTAGCAGATAGAGTAAAAGAAGAGAATTTAGAAGAAGCCTATCTTCTTTTAAAAGGGTTATATATAGCTACTGGTAATGAAGAATATTATAAAAAGCTTCTTCTTATAGGTGAAAGTATAAGGGAAAAAGATAGTGCCTTTGAAGAAATACTATTAAAAGATATAGATGAAGGAAAAAAAGAATTTTTAGATATGCCAGAACCTTATTTATATAAGGCAATAATTCTTAGAAAGAAAGAAGACTTTTTAGGAGCTAAGGTTGAAATAAATGAATATATAAATAAGGGTGGAGAAGTAACTAAAGAAATAAAGACATTAATTGATGATATAGAAAATGTATCAAATTATGAAAAAGCAGTAGACATGTTAGATAAAGACCCTAAGAAAGCTTTTGAAATGTTTATAGATTTAGCAGAAAAGTTTGATAAAAATCCTTTAATTTATTATTATTTAGGAGTTGCTTCAAGAAAGCTTGAAAACTTTAATAAGGCAATATACTATTTAAACAAAAGTCTTGAAATAGAATCAGGAATGCTAGAAGTTGTTACAGAAATAGGAATAAACTATGCCTGTCTTGGAGAATATGAAGGGGCTTTAGCTTATTTTGAAAAGGCCTTTGAAGCTTCAAGAGATGTTGAAACTTGTACGAATATTGTTATGTGTTATTTAAATTTAGGAAATATAGAAAAAGCAAAGGAATATTTAGAAGAAGCTAAAAAAATAAACTCAGATGATGAAATTGTAAAAGAGCTTGTTACTATGTTAAAGGGGAAATAAAATGTATACAAATATTTTAGGATATAAGGTTTTTAATGAAACTAAAGAAAATTTCTTAAGGGAAATAGATAAACGTGATAAAACTATAGTAATTTCAGGGAATCCAGAAATATTGTATAATGGTCTTGAAAATGAAAAGCTTAATAAACTCTTTAATGGAAAAGATTCTATTATAATTCCAGATGGAGTAGGAACTGTACTTGCAGCTAAAATGGTAAAAAATCCTGTAAAAGAAAAAATAGCAGGAATAGAAGTTATGAAAGCTATTATTGAAAAGTGTGAAAAAGAAGGAAAAGGAATTTACCTTTTAGGTGCAGAAGAAGAAATTTTAAAGCTTTGCAAAGAAAATATAAAAAAAACTTTTCCTAATATAAAGATAGTAGGAAGTCATAATGGCTTTTTTGATTTAAATAATTGTGATGATATTATTGAAGACATAAAAAAATCTAATCCTTGGGGATTATTTATTGCAATGGGATGTCCAAGGCAAGAAAACTTTATTGTAAACTATATAGATGAGCTTAATTGTAATTTTTATATGCCTGTAGGAGGAAGCTTTGATGTTTTTGCTGGAAAGGTAAATAGAGCACCTAAATGGATGCTTTCATTAGGACTTGAATGGCTGTATAGAGTTTTAAAAGAACCTTGGAGAATAAAGAGACTTGGAGTTATTCCAAAATTCTTATTAAGAGTTTTAAAAAATAATTAGGAGAAAAAGTTTTATGAAAAGCTTATTTAAATCTACCTTAATAGTAATGATAATGGCTGTAATAAGCAGATTTATAGGATTTTTTAGAGATATACTTATTGCTAATAATTTTGGTGCTTCAAGTTATACAGATGCTTATAAAACAGCAACATCAATTCCAGAAACTATTTTTATGATAGTTGGCCTTGCTATATCAACTTCCTTTTTACCTATGCTTAGTAAGGTTAAGGTTAAAAAAGGTATTGATGAAATGCATAAATTTGCAAATAACATAATAAATATATTGGTTGTTATGTCCTTTGTAATATTTATAATTGCAAGCTTTTTCCCAGAGGAAATAGTTAAGCTTTTAGCAAGTGGACTTGATAAAGAAACTTTAAAACTTGCTTCAGAGCTTGCTAGGATAAGCCTTGTAAATATAATCTTTTTAACTATAAATGCCTGCTTTACAGCTCTTCTTCAAGTACATGAAGACTTTGTTATTCCTTCAATATTAGGATTGTTTTTTAATATACCTATAATATTATATTTATTATTATTTAAAAGCTATAATGTTCATGGATTAATGGTAGCTAATGTTATAGGAAACTTTTTTAGAGTAGCTGTTCAAGTTCCATCTTTAAGAAGTCATGGATATAGATATAAGTTTTTTATTAATTTTAAAGATGAAAAAGTTAAAGTTATATTAATTTTAATAATTCCTGTAGTTATAGGAGCTGGAGCAAACTCATTAAATATGATTGTAGATAAGAGAATAGCTTCCTCTTTAGGAGAAGGTGCAATAACAACTTTAGATAATGCACAACTTTTAATAACCTTTATAAATACAATTATTACAACCTCAATATCTACTGTGGTCTATCCAATACTTGCAAATAGAAGAAATGAAGGAAAGCATAAAGAGTTTTTAGAAATATTATCAAAATCAATAGTATTTTTAGCCATACTTCTTATTCCTATAAGTATGGGAGTAATTCTTTTTAGAGAGGAAATAATAACAATAGTTTATAAGAGAGGAATGTATTCAGATAGTGCTGTAAGCCTTACAGTTATGGCTTTAACAGGATATGCAATAGGAATTTTCTTCACTGGAGTAAGAGATATTTTAAATTCTATATTATTTTCTATGGGAAAAACAAAGATTACAGCAAAAAATGGGGTTATTGGTGTTATAATAAATATAGCTTTAAGCGTGACTTTATCAAAGAAATTTGGAATTTTAGGTATAACTGTTGCATCCTCTATAGCAATGATGATTACTTCAATTTTACTTTTAATAAATATAACAAAACTTGTAGGAGAATTTAAAGTAAAATTTTTAATTTTAAAACTTATAAAAATTGTTATTTCATCATTTGTAATGTCTTTAGTTATTATTATTATAAAAAACTTTATAGTATCACTTCCTATGATTTTTATTGTAATAATAGGAACAATTATAGGAATAATAACATATTTCATAATGACATTAATTTTAAAAATAGAAGAGGTAAAGGAAATAGTTAATTTACTAAAAAATAAGGAAATTAAATAGGAGATAATATGAAAATTTTATTTATAGCATGCTATTCACCATTTATTAACAATTCTGCTGCAATAGAAACCCTTCAATATTTAAATAAACTTAGTGAAGTTAAAGAAAATAAGGTTCATTTATTAACAGTAGACTTTCCAGAAAACTCAATTTATTATGATAGCTCCCTAAGAGATATGATTAATAAAGATATAAAGATTCATTTAATAAAAGGTGGAAAAATATTTAATAAGCTTGTTCCTAGAAAGGGAGCTGAAAGTGAAAAGCCTAAAACTGAAAGTACAAAAAATATTAAAAAAATGAAATTTTTAAGAAGTATAAAAAATGCAGTAGTAATTCCAGATATGTATTATTCATGGGCAAAGAAGGCAGGAAAGTATGGAATAGAACTTATGAAAAAAGAAAACTTTGATTTGATTTTTTCAATGCATGAGCCTCCATCTTCTCATTTATGTGGTTATTATATAAAAAAGGAAAATAAAAATATCCCTTGGATAACCTATTGGAGTGACCCTTGGCTTAAAGATTCTACAAGAGAAAAATCTTTTTTTATAAAAAAATGGATAGAAAAGTCTATGGAAAAAAAGGTTGTAGAAAATGCAGATAAATTTATATTTGTAACAGAGGCAAATAGGCAAGATTATATTAATACATATAAAATAGATAAAAATAAAACTTTCATTATAACAAGAGGCTTTGATGAGGAACTTTTTGAAAGATTATCAAAGGAAGAAAAGCCAAAGCTTATAGAAGAAAATAAAATAAATATTATTTATGCAGGAGAAATATTTTCAAAACTTAGAGATATAAAGCCTTTTATAAAAGCTTTAGAAAATATATCAAAAGAAAATCCAGATTTATATAAAAAAATTAATCTTATGTTTTTTGGAAATATTGATGATAGTGAAGCTAAAAGGGATTTAGATGCTTTAGAAATAAGTAAGGTAAATAAAAGAATTCCTTTTGAAGAAGCATTAAAGTATATGTTAAATTCAGAGGTTCTTCTTATTTTCGGAAATAAAAATTCAAAACAAATACCAGCAAAAATATATGAGTATTTTGGAGCTAAGGGAAAGATATTTGTTATTTATGGAGATGAAAATGACCCAATAAAGAAACTTGTAGAAAATCATACAAGATGTAAAAGCACTTTAAATAATGAAGAGGATATAAAAAATTCACTTATAGAAATTTTAGAAACTCCAAAAGAAGCTCTTTTAGGAGAAGCTGATTATAATTTTGAATGGAAAACTATAACTAAAAGATTAACTAATATATTTAATAAATAGGAGGAATTTTTTATGCATATAATGGTGGTACCATCTTGGTATGCTTCACCTAATGAAAAGGTTCATGGAAGTTTTTTTAAAGAACAATTTCAAGCTCTTCAAAGAAGTGGTGAAAAAGTAACAGTTGCTTATAATGAAATTTGGCCTATAACAGATGTAGGAAAGATTAAAGAAAAGACTGGAATAGTTTTTGACAAAGAGTATGGATTAAGAACTTATAGATTTAGAAATTATAATTTTCTACCTAAAAACCCTAATATGTTTAAATTTTTCAATAGACGTATGGAAAGATTATATTTAGAAATAGTAGAAAAGGAAGGAAAGGTAGATATTATTCATGCCCATTCTGCCTTTTGGGGGGGAATATCAGCAGCTTATGTAGCTAATAAGTATAACATTCCCTTTGTTTTAACAGAACATTCTTCCTTAAAATATAGTATGTATGTAAAAAAAAGCTATGAGCCTTGGATAAAAAATGCTTATAATTCTGCAAATTGTTTAATTGCAGTTGGAAATGGATTAAAAGAGGAAATGAAACAATATACAAAAAACGAAATAACCGTTATAGGGAATATGGTAGATTTTTCTATGTTTATTCCAAAGAAAAAGAAAAAAAGTAAGGATATAAATTTATTTTCCTTAGCATATTTAGTTCCTGAAAAAGGTATAGATAGACTTATAAAAGCCTTTGCTGAAGCTTTTAAAGATGAGAATAACATAAAGCTTAGAATAGGTGGATATGGGAATAAAGAAGAAGAGTATAAAAATTTATCTTCAGATTTAGGAATGAATGAAAAAATAACTTTTTTAGGAGAAGTAAAAAGAGAAGATGTAGTTAAGGAAATGAATAACTGTGATGGTTTTGTTCTTCCTTCAGAACATGAAACCTTTGGAGTTGTTTATATAGAAGCCTTATCTTTAGGAAAACCTGTTCTTGGAACAAAAAATGGTGGGGCTGAAGATATAATTAAAGACTTTAATGGTATTTTAGTTGAAAATAAAAATCACGAAGCTTTAGTTGAAGGGTTAAAAAACTTTGTAAAGAAAATACCAGAGTTTTCAGAAAAAGAAATAAGAGAAAATTGTATAAATTCTTATTCTGAAAAAGTTATTATTGAAAAAATAAAAGAAGTTTATAAAAAGGTACTTAAAAATAATTAATATATTAAAAATATAGGAGGAATTTAGTATGGAATTTAAAGATTATAAAATAGAAGACTTTATAAATGATTTATCATCACCATTACCATCACCAGGAGGTGGAAGTGTAGCAGGACTTGTAGGAGCCCTTTCTGGAAGTTTAAATTCAATGGTTTATTCTTTAACTGTTAATAAAAAATCTTTTGAAAAGAAAGATTTAGAAACACAAAAGTTAGTTTTAGATTTTAAAGAAGCTTCAGCTAAGTTTACAAAAAAAGCCTTAATGCTTATGGAAGAAGATAGAAAAGAATTTAATAAGCTTATGGATTGCTATAAGCTTCCTAAAGAAACAGAAGAAGAAAAAGAATTTAGAAATAAAGAAATTAAACAAAGAACAGTTAAAGCAATGATGGCACCTAAAAAGCTTGCAGAAGAATGCTATAAATTTTATGACAATATAGATGCAGCAGTAGAGTATGGAAATAAAATGTTAGTTTCAGATGCAGTATGTGCAGCAATACTTCTTAATGCAGCAGTAGAAAGTGCTATAGTTAATGTGAAAATTAATTTAAACTCTTTAAAAGACCTACCAATAGCTAAAGAAATAGAAAAGGAAATGAAAGAATTAGAAGAAAATTCATTAAAGAGAAAAGAGAAAATATGTAGTGCTATGAATAATTAATCATAAGAAAGCAGATTGCCAATTCCAACTAGATTAGCTGATTTAGAAACAGATATTAGTAGAAAAGAACAAATTTCTCTTTAATTATAGTAAATTATTGTTCTAATTTATAATTAACAAGGTAGAAGAAAAAATAATATATATTCCATTAGTTAGAAAGTGTTAATTATTACTTTACATTGATTCAAAAATAGAAAGTAAAGTAATAATTAACATTTTTATATAGAAAATATTGATAATTAATAAAAGGTATATTATACTATATACAAGGTTAAAATAAATAGTTTAAGGTAATTCATTTAACGATTTAAATACATATCCTTCTTTTTGAAGTTCAGAAAGAACTTGTTTTAAAACCTTTGTATTTGTATCAGAAACTGCATGAAGAAGAAGAATTCCACCAGGATGAACTCCATTTTTTATTTTTTCAATGGCAAAGGCTTCATTAGGTTGGTCATCTATAAGCCAATCTTTATAAGCAAAGCTCCAAAATATAGTTTTATATCCTAAAGCTTTAGTTCTTGCTAGAGAATTTTTTGAGTATTTTCCCATTGGAGGTCTAAAGAATTTAGGCATATCTTTTCCTGTAAGATTTTTAAAAGCTTCCTCAACGGAAGTAAGTTCTTCTTTAAATTGTTTATCATCAGTTATGGAAGCCATAGAAGGATGATGATTTGAATGGTTACATACTAGATGACCTTCATTAACCATTCTTTTTATTATATCAGGTTCACTATCTATGTAAGGCTTTACAACAAAAAAGGCTGCTGGAATTTTAAGTTCCTTTAGTGTATCTAGTATAAAAGGAGTATTACCATTTTCATAACCTTCATCAAAGGTAAGATATAAAACCTTTGATGATGTATCACCTAAATAATAGCCATCGTAATCTTTAAGGAAGGATATTCCTTCCTTTGCTCCTTCAGGAATAGCATTATTTTTAGCAGGAACATAGTACCAATTAAGTTCTGTATTGTCATCTGCTAGGGTTTGAAAAGGTAAAGAAAGTGATAGCAAAATAGTTAATATAAAAATAAATAAAGAATTTTTTTTCAAGAATATCACCTCAAATTTACTTGTTAGTTTATTATACTGTCTTTTTATTATGTGAAAGATTTAGTGATTTTATTCAAAAATTACTTAAGTTAATTTCATAATTACAAAAGATATATGGAATGATAACATATTAGTAATAAATTAAAGCATCTATATTTCTATAGGTGCTTTAATTATATAAATTTCATGTAGCACATTTGAAAAAGATGTAAATAGAAATATATATTTTTTTTGCTTATACTATTATAATAAAATATATAAATGTTTAAATGAAATATAAAGTAAAAAGGAAGGATAAAATGAGAATATTACATACAGCAGATTTTCATTTAGGAAAAAATCTTGAAGGCTTTAGTAGAATGGATGAACAGGAAGAGTTTTTAAAGGATTTTATAAAGATTGTTAAGGAAAATAATATAGATTTAGTAATTATAGCAGGAGATATATATGATAATAGTAATCCTCCAGCAAGGGCTGAAAAAATGTTTTATAGCACATTAAAAAAGCTTTCAGAAAATGGAGAAAGGCTTATACTAGTTATAGCAGGAAATCATGATAATCCAGAAAGGTTAGTTGCAGCAGGACCTTTAGCAAGAGAACATGGAATAATTATGATAGGAACTCCAAAAACTATTATTGAAAAGGGAGACTATGGAAAGCATAAGATTTTAAATTCAGGAGAGGGATTTATTGAAATAGAAATAAATAATGAAAAAGCAGTAATTTTAACCATTCCTTATCCAAGTGAAAAAAGACTTAATGAAGTTTTATATAAAGATATGGATGAAGATGAGGAAAAGTTAAAATCCTATAGTGATAGAATTCATAAGCTTTTTAATGATTTAAAGGTTAATTATAGAGAAGACACTATAAATTTAGTAGTATCTCATTTATTTGCAATGAAAAGTGAAGAAGGAGGTTCTGAAAGAAGTATACAACTTGGTGGAAGTTATATAGTTGATGGAAGTTGTTTCCCAAAAGAAGCTCAATATATTGCTTTAGGCCATGTTCATAAGCCTCAAATAGTTCCAAATACAGACCATAAGGCAAGATATTCAGGTTCTCCTATACATTATAATAAAAAAGAGATAAATAGTGAAAAAAAGTGTTTTATAGTAGATGTTAAAGCTAAAAAAGAAGCAAAGGTAACAGAAGTTCCTTTTAAAGTATACAAACCTATAGAAATATGGAAATGTAAAAGTATAGATGAAGCAATTGAAAAGTGCGAAAAAAATTCAGAAAAAAGCTCCTGGGTTTATTTAGAAATTCAAACTGATAGATACATAAGAGAAGATGAAATAAAAACTATGAAAAGTTTAAAGGATGATATTTTAGAGATTATTCCTAAAATAAAATCAGAAGAAAATGAAGATGAAGAAGTAAAAAATTTTTCTGAAAAAACCTTTGAAGAAATATTTAAAGAGTTTTATAAAAAAGAAAGAGATGTAGAACCTGATGAAGAGTTAGTTAAAATGCTTTTATCTGTAGTTGAAGGGGAGGAAGATAATGAGACCAATTAAGTTAAAAATAAAGGGCTTAAATAGCTTTATTGAGGAACAAACAATAGATTTTGATAAGCTTACAGATAGAGGACTTTTTGGTATATTTGGTCCTACAGGAAGTGGAAAATCTACTATTTTAGATGGAATAACTTTAAGTTTATATGGAGATTTAGCAAGAAAAAGTTCAAATTATATAAATACAAACTGTGATACTTTAAGTGTAAGTTTTGAGTTTCAAATAACTTCAGCTAATATTAAAAGATATAAAGTTGAAAGAAGTTTTAAAAGAGATAAAAAAACTAAAGGAATAAAAACAGCAGGGGCTAAGCTTTTAGATATTGCAAATGGTGAATTAATATTAGCTGAAAAAGTAAGGGAAGTAGATAAAAGTTGTGAAGAAATCATAGGCTTGTCTTTAGATGATTTTACAAGGACAGTTGTGCTTCCTCAAGGAAAGTTTAGTGAGTTTTTAAAGCTTGAGGGAAAACAAAGAAGAGAAATGCTTGAAAGATTGTTTAATCTTCAAAATTATGGAGATAATTTATCAATAAAGCTTTCTAAGAAAATAAAAGGAAAAAGAAGAGAAAGTGATGTACTTTTAGGTGAACTTAAAGGGTTTGAAAATATAAGTGATGAAAGTTTATCCTTAAAGAAAGATGAATTAAAAACTAAAGAAGAAACATATAATAATTTTGTTGAAGAAATTAAAGATATTAATAAAATTTTTAAAGAAAAAGAGGAGCTTTGGAAAAATAAGCAGGAAATTTTATTATATAAAGATAAGGAATTAAAACTAAAAAGCAAATTTGAGGATATAAAAAAGAAAAAAGAAAAAATTTTAAAAGGGGAAGCTTCTTTAAGAGTTAAGCCTTATATAGAAGAATATAATAAAGGATTAATTGAATTTGAAGAAACTGAAAAAGAATTAAAGGCTTTAAAAGAAAAAATTAATAAATTAATAAAAGAAAAAGAAGAAATAGAAAAAAACTTTGAAATTTTAAAAAATAAAAAAGATATAGACCTTCCAAAATTAAAAATAAAAGAAGAAAGACTTTTAGATGCTATAAAGGAAGAAAAGCTATTAAATAATTTATTAAGAGAGCAAAAAAATAATAAAGAAAAAATAAATTTAATGCTTTTAGATTATAAAAATAAAGAAAAAGAATTTAAAGTTTTTGAAAATAATATAAAGGAAAAGGATAAAAAGGTAAAGGATTTTGAAGAAAAAATTGAAAGCTTAAAGGTAGAGGAAGCTTTAAAAAGTGCTGTTCAAAAGGGAATAATAATAACTGAAAAATATGAATCCTTAAATAAAATATATAATGATAATTTATTAAAAAAGAATAAATTAAAAAATATAATAGATAATACTAAAAAAGAAAAAGATGATTTAAGTAAGTTATTAGAAACTAAAAATAAGATATTTTTAGAATTATCTAAAAAACTTGAAAAACTTATTTCTCCTACTAGTTCAAAAGATTTATTAGAAAAACAAAATAAAATAAATAAGTTAAAGGAAGAAACAAGAAGATTTAATGAATTTTCTAAGGAAATTTTAGAATGTAATAAAGAAAATACTTTACTTATAAAAGAAATTGAAGAAAAAAAGATATTAAAAGAAGAAAAAGAAAGAGAACTTAAAAGATTAAAAGAAACTTATGAAGAAATAAAAATAGAAAATTTAGCTCATGAACTTAGAATTAGTCTTAAAGAAGGAGAGCCTTGTCCTGTATGTGGTGCTAAGAAACATGATTTTAGTAATTTAAAAGAAATAGCTTTAAAAGAAGATAATAATTTTTCTAAGGAAATATTAACTTTAGAAGAAAAAATAAAAGTTATAGATAATGATATTACTAAATGTGAGACTAAATTTTTAACATTAAAGGAAAAAGTAAAAGTTTTAGAAAAAGAAATTGTAAACTTAGGAGAAGATTTTAAAAATATTTCTTTAGAAGAAGAGGAAAAGAATTTTGAAAGTTTAAAAACTTCTTTAGATGAATATGAAAAAAATAAGGAGTTTTTTGAAAGAGATAAAGAAAATATTAAAGAAGAAATTTATAAGTTAGAAAATAAAATAAGCAAAAATAATGCTATAGAAAATGAAAATAGAAAGCAATTATTAACTATAGAAGAAGAGATAAAGAAAAATTTAGAAGAAAAAAATTCTGCTTTAAAAGAACTTGAAAATTTAAAAGATAGCTTTAAAATAGAGGACTTTATTAAAAAAAATAATGAGATAATATCTAAAGAAAGAGAAAGAGAAAAACTTTCTAAAGACATAAAAGAATTTAGAAATGATATTGAAGTGTTAACTAAAAATAATAATAACATTAAAGACATTATGTCAAAAATAAAAGAAGAAGGAGCAGAGTTAAGGGCTATAATAAATGAAAAGGATGCCCTAGTAGAAGAAAAGAAAAAGATAATAAAGGAAAAATCAGGAGAAAATGAAAATTTATCTTTATGTCTAAAGAAAATACAAGAAAATATAGAATATATAGAGATAGAATATAAAAAAGAGGAAGAAAATAAAAAGAAAATAGATAAAGAATATGAAGAAGTGAATAAAAATTATATAGAGGAAATTACAAAAAATAAGGAACTTAATAATAAGGTAATAGAAAATAAAGAAAAGCTTAATAGTGTTATTAAAGAGGAAGAATTTGAAAACATTGAAGAGGCAAAAAAGTATAGTTTATCTAAAATAGAAATAGATAGATTAAAAAAAGAGGTAGAAGAATATAAAAATGAACTTTCAAAAATTCAAGGAGTAATTGAGGGCTTAATTAAGAAAAATGCTGGAAGAGAAATAACTGAAGAAGAGTGGCTAAATATTCAAAAAGAAAAGGAAGAAAAAGAAGAGGAATTTGAAAAAATTAAAGAAGAAAAAATATCTTTAGAAAAAGAATTAAAAAATATAGAAAATAAACTTAAAGAGCTTAAAGAATTATTAAATAAAAAGAAAGAACTAGACCATGAACTTGCTTTATTAGATGATTTAGAAAAATTATTTAAAGGAAAGAAATTTGTTGAGTTTGTAGCAATAACAAAGCTTAAGTATATTTCTTATGAAGCATCAAAAAGACTTAAGGAAATAAGTAACGGAAACTATGGCTTAGAGGTTGATGAAAATGGAAGATTTATAATAAGAGATTATAAAAATGGAGGAGCAGAAAGAGATGCCTCAACTCTTTCTGGAGGGGAAACCTTTTTAGCATCTTTATCTTTAGCTTTAGCTCTTTCAGCAGAAATACAACTTAAAGGAACAGCTCCACTTGAATTATTTTTCTTAGATGAAGGTTTTGGAACACTAGATGAAAATCTTTTAGAGGTTGTTATGGAGTCTTTAGAAAGGGTTCATAATGATAGATTAAAGGTAGGAATAATAAGTCATGTTGAGGCTATAAAAAATAGAGTGCCAGTAAAACTTATAGTAACTCCAGCAATTTCAGGACTTGGAGGAAGTAAGGTGAAAATCGAAAGAAGTTAAAATACTATTGAATTTTTAAGTGTTAAACAATATAATTTAAGGTAGAGTTTTTAGAAAAGATATAAAAAAGAGGAGATTACATAGAAATGAAACTAGGAATTGTAGGTTTACCAAATGTAGGTAAGAGTACTTTATTTAATGCAATAACAAAAGCTGGAGCAGAATCAGCTAACTATCCATTCTGTACTATTGAACCAAATGTGGGAGTTGTTTCTGTGCCAGATAAAAGATTAGATGTATTAGAAAAAATGTATGGAGCTAAGAAAAAAGTTTATACAGCAATAGAATTTTATGATATAGCAGGTCTTGTAAAGGGAGCATCTAAAGGTGAAGGATTAGGAAACAAATTTTTATCTCATATAAGAGAAGTTGCAGCTATTGTTCATGTTGTTAGATGTTTTGATGATGGAAATGTTGTTCACGTTGAAGGTTCAGTAGACCCTATAAGAGATATTGAAACTATAAATCTTGAACTTATATTTTCTGATTTAGAAGTTCTTGAAAGAAGAATGGAAAAAACATTAAAGCTTGCAAGGTCAGGAGATAAAACAGCAAAATTTGAATATGGAGTAATGGAGAGAATGAAGGCTCATTTAGAAAAGAATCTTCCTGTTAGAACTTTAGAAACTACTGAAGATGAAGATGCTTTTATAAAAACTTTATTTATGATTACTTCAAAACCTGTTTTATATGCATGTAATGTTTCAGAAGATGATATAATGAGTGGAAATCTTAATAACAAGTATGTTCAACAAGTAAAAGAATATGCAGAAAAAGAAAATTCAGGAGTTATGGTTGTATGTGCTAAGCTAGAAGAAGATTTATCTGGTCTTGAAGATGAAGAAAAGGCTGAAATGCTTTCAGAATATGGTTTAGAAGAATCAGGTCTTGATAAGCTTATACAAGCATCTTATAAATTATTAGGACTTATGAGTTTCTTAACTGCTGGAGTTCAAGAAGTAAGAGCTTGGACAATTAAGCAAGGAACAAAAGCACCTCAAGCAGCTGGAAAGATTCACTCAGATATTGAAAGAGGATTTATAAGAGCTGAAATAGTAAGCTATGATGATTTAGTTGAATGTGGTTCAGAAGCAAAAGCTAAAGAAAAGGGATTATTTAGACTTGAAGGTAAAGAGTATATCATGCAAGATGGAGATGTAGTTAATTTTAGATTTAATGTATAAAAAAATATAAAAAATCCTTCTAACATAGAAGGATTTTTTATATTTATGTAGAATATTTTTTATTATTAGTTTATTAATTAATTAAAAAAAATATAAAAATTATTTTTATATTAAAAATAACTTAAATATATTGCAAGTAAGTGAAAAAAAATATAAAGTATTAAGAGGAGTGATATAAAACAAAGGAGCAAATTAATGGAATTTAAACATATATCAGTATTATTAAATGAATGCCTTGAAGGTTTAGCTATAAAAGAGGATGGTACATATGTGGATTGTACCCTAGGAGGTGCAGGACATTCTTCACATATTTTAAAAAAATTATCAAGTAAAGGTACTTTAATAGGTATTGACCAAGATAATGATGCATTAAAAGCTGCTAAGGAAAAGTTAAAGAATTACTCAAATGTAAAATTTGTTCATAACAATTTTTATAATATTGATAGTATTTTAACATCATTAGATATACCTAATGTAGATGGGATATTAATGGACTTAGGAGTATCTTCATATCAATTAGATGAAGGAGAAAGAGGATTTAGTTATATGAAGGATGCACCTTTAGATATGAGAATGGATAGAGACAGAGATTTTTCAGCCTATGATGTTGTAAATACTTATTCTGAAGAGGATTTATATAGAATTATCAGAGATTATGGAGAAGAAAAATTTGCAAAAAGAATAGCAAAGTTTATTGTAGATAGAAGAAATGATAAGCCTATTGAAACAACTTTAGAATTAGTAGATATAATAAAAGCTGCAATCCCTGCAAAGGCAAGACGTGAAGGTCCTCATCCAGCTAAAAGAACATTTCAAGCAATTAGAATAGAAGTTAATGGAGAACTTGCTATTTTAAACAAAGCAATAGAGGATGGAGTAAAACACTTAAATAAAGGTGGAAGAATGGCAATTATAACCTTCCATTCATTAGAAGATAGAATTGTTAAGCTAAAATATAGAGAATTAGCAAATCCTTGTACCTGTCCAAAAGAATTTCCAGTGTGTGTTTGTGGAAGAAAACCTTTAGTTAAAATAATAAGTCGTAAAGCAATAGAACCAAGTAAAGAAGAAGTAGAAGAAAATCCAAGAAGTAGAAGTGCAAAATTAAGAGTATTAGAAAAGTTATAAAATTTATAAATAAATAGGATGGGGATGTGAATTAAAATGAAAATGGAAGAATATGAATATATAAATGGAAATATTGTTTCTATGCCTAAAGAAGAGAGAGACAAAAGAGAGGAAGAAGCAAGAAAAAAAAGAAAAGAAGAGAAGAAAAAGTATAATAAAAGGTTAAGAGAAAATAAAAAATATAATAGAAAGGCAACTTCTCAAATAATAGTAATAGCATTACTTTTAGGAATTGTAAGTATAGCTTTAAGTAGTAAAAATTATGTTATGCAAAAAAATCTTATTGCTATAAATTCGGAAATAGATTCAATAGAAGAAGAGAATGAAGCAATGGAAATTCAGTTATCAAAACAATCTGCTCTTTTAAGTATTGCTTCAAAGGCTGAAACCTTAGGAATGAGAGCTGCAACAAAGGAAGATATGGTAAGTCTTGATTTATCACAAAATTATTTTGAAAAATTAGAAGTAGCAAAAAACGCAAAAGATGAAAGTAAAAGTGGATTCTTTTCTAAAATAATGGATGTACTATTTTAGTACATCCATTATTTTAGAAAAATATTAGGAGGAATGTAATGAAAAAGAAAATATATACAGATAAAGCTCTTATAAAAAAAAGAATAAGTTTTTCTTTATTTATTTTATTTGGACTTATGATGATATTAGCAATAAGACTTACATACATTATGATTGTAAAGCATGATGAATATTCAGCAAGGGCACAAGAGCAGTGGACTAGTGAAGTAAAAATAAGTGCAAGAAGAGGTAAAATTTTAGACACTAATGGAGTAGAACTTGCTATGTCTGCTAATGTATATAGAGTAGATTTAGATTTAAATTCTATAAGAAAATATTATAAAGCAAATATAGAATTAAAAAAAGAAAGAGAAGAAAGAGCAGCACAAGGTGAAAAACTTAATGAAATAAAAGGTACATTATATTATAGTAATGAAGAGCTTGCTCCAGTTTTAGCAGAGGCTGTAGGAATGGAGGAAGAAGATGTTTTAAAAGCTCTTAATACTACTTTAAGTGATGGTTCAGAAGCAGGGTCTGCTACATTAATAAGAAGAGTTGAAAAAGATGTAGCTGATAAGGTTGAAGCAATAGGAAAGGATTCAGAAGGAAATGGAACTAGCATAACTGGAATAATTGTTTCTCCTGATACAAAAAGATATTATAAAAACAGTAATTTCTTAGCTCATGTTCTTGGAACTACTGATGCAGATGGTAATGGATTAGCAGGAATTGAACTTCAATATAATACAGAACTTTCAGGTATACCAGGGGTTAGAATGGCAGAACTTGATAGAGGAGGAAGAGACCTTCCTTATACAATATCCCAATACACTGCTCCTATTAATGGAAGCGATGTAACTTTAACAATAGATGAAAATATTCAATATTTTGCAGAGAAAGTTGCAGAAACATGTTATCAAGATAATAAGGCAAAAGCAGTTTCAATAACAGTTATGGATCCTAAAACTGGGGAAGTATTAGCAATGGTAAATAAACCGGATTTTGATCCTAACAATCCTCGTGAAGGAGTAGATAGTTTTGAAGGAGATACCTATTCAGATAAACTTCAAAAAATGTGGAGAAATAGATTAGTTAATGATACCTTTGAGCCAGGTTCAATATTTAAAGTAATGACTGCCCTTGCAGCAATTGAAGAAGGGGTTGTATCTGATTCAGATGTATTTACTTGTACAGGAAGTATGGTAGTTGGAGGAAGAACAATAAGATGTGCAAATGTAAATGGACATGGAGTTCAAAATTTTGCAGATATAATTAAAAATTCATGTAACCCTGGATTTATGCAACTTGGAGAAAAGTTAGGAAAAGAAAAGCTATGTGAATATATTAAAAAGTTTGGCTTTGGAAGTAAATCAGGAATTGATTTACCAGGAGAAGCAAGTGGTATTATTAAAAAACCAGAAGATATTTCTGTAACAGATTTAGCAACAATATCTTTTGGACAGACTAATACTGTAAGCTCAATGCAATATATGGCAGCTTTCAATGCAGTAGCAAATGGAGGCACATGGATACAACCTCATGTAATGAAAGAAATTTCTCATGAAGATGAAAATGGAACAAGAGTAATTGATAAAACTTTTGAACCAGAAACAAAAACAATAGCAACAGCAGAACAAACATCAGAACTTAGAGGATATTTAGAAAGGGTTGTAACCCTTGGTTCAGGTTCTGGAACATTTATAGAAGGATATCATATTGCTGGTAAAACAGGTACAGCACAAAAGGTAATAAATGGAGTTTATCAATCAGGAAAATATATATCTTCTTTTGTAGGAATGGCTCCAGCAGATGACCCTAAAGTAACGGTAATGATTACAGTAGATGAACCAGGAACAGAACTTTATTATGCAGGTCAAGTTGCTGTTCCATATGCAAAGCCTTTATTTACAGATATATTTAATTATTTAGAAAGTAAATTCTCAGATGAAAATGAAAATGCAATTTTAAGAGATGTTGTTATTCCAGAAGTAAGAGGAATGAAGGTTGAAGAAGCTAAAAAAGCTCTTGAAGATGCAGGATTAACATCTGAAGTTTCAGGAAATGGAGGAACTGTTAAATCAATAACTCCTTATCCAGGATATTCAGTTAAAGAAGGTGCTAAAGTTACTTTAAACACTGAATCAGAAGGAGATGGAGCAAATAAAGTAATAATGCCAGATTTAAGTGGATATTCAATAGAAAATGCAAAAAGTCTCTTAGATAAATTAAGTATTAAATATGAAATAACAGGCTCAGGAATTGTTAATAGTCAAAGTATACCAGCAGGAGAGCTTATAGAAAAAGGAACAATAACTAAACTTCAACTTCAATCAGAAGTTAAAGATTAATAATTAAGCATTTTTTGCAATAAATAAAGCATTTTATTCACTTAAGTTGTTATAATTAAGATGATAGTATAAAATATATGCTGTAGAATACAAAATAGAGGTGAAAGCTATGAAGTTAAGAGAATTATTAAAAGGAATAGATTATGAAATAGTCCAAGGAAATATTGATTTAGAAATTAATAATGTAGAATATGATAGTAGAAAAGTTGAAAAAGAAGATATGTTTGTTTGCATAAAGGGTTTTCAAGCAGATGGACATAAATATGCTAAAGCTGCTATAGAAAAGGAAATAAATGCAGTAGTTTGTGAAGATGATATAGAAACTGATAATAAAACAGTTACTATTATAAAAACAAAGGATACAAGAAAAGCATTAGCAGTAATTGGAGCAAATTTATATGACCATCCAAGTAAGAAAATGAAGATGATAGGAGTTACAGGAACCAATGGAAAAACTACTACTGCTTTAATGATAAAAACTATTTTAGAAGCAGAAGGAAAAAAGGTTGGACTTATTGGTACAATTGCTAATTATATTGGAAAAGAATCTTTAGAAACTGAAAGAACAACTCCAGAATCATTAGAACTTCAAAAACTTTTTAAAGAAATGGTAGATAAGGGTTGTGAGTATTGTGTAATGGAAGTTTCATCCCATTCTCTTGCCTTAGATAGAGTTTATGGAATAGAATTTGAAGTTGGAATATTTACAAACTTAACAAGAGACCATTTAGATTTTCATAAAACATTTGAAAATTACTTTCAAGCAAAATATAAATTATTTCAAAGAAGCCGTATAAAAATTATAAATATTGACGATAATTATGGAAAGAGAGCATTAGAAAACTTAAAAAATGAAAATGCAAAAGATGTTTATACTTATTCAATAAAAGAAGAAAGTGACTTTAAAGCTTATGAAGAAAAATGTGAAAGTAAGCACATAGCCTTTAAACTTAAAATTAATGGAAAAGAAGAAGAATTTATAGTTGGTCTTCCAGGAGAATTTAATATTTATAATTCATTAGGAGCAATAGGGGCAACTAGCAAATTAGGAATTTCTTTAGAGAGTATAAAAAAAGGAATTGAAGATGTAGTTGTTCCAGGAAGATGTGAAATGGTAGGAAAGAAGTATAATCTTCCTTATACTATAATAATAGATTATGCACATACTCCAGATGGATTAGATAACATTTTAAAAACAGCAAGAGGATTTACTAAAAATAGACTTATATCTGTATTTGGTTGTGGAGGAGATAGAGATAGAGTTAAAAGACCTCAAATGGGAAAAATAGGTTCAGATTTATGTGATATAGCAATTATTACATCAGATAATCCAAGAACAGAAAATCCTAAAAGTATAATAGATGAAGTAGTAAAGGGAATAGAAAAAAACAATTATGAAGTAATTGAAAATAGAAAAGAAGCTATAAAAAGAGCTATTGAAATAGCAAAGGCTGGAGATGTAATAGTAATAGCTGGAAAAGGTCATGAAACTTATCAAATATTAAACACTGGAAAAATCCACTTTGATGAAAGAGAAGTTGTTGATGAGATTTTAAAAGATATGCTTTAAATCTATTAGTAAATTATAGTATTATAGTATGTGGAATATTGCTTTGCAGTATTCCACATATTCTTAAAAAAGTAAGAGGTGAAAATTTTGGAATTAAGCTTTAAAGAAATAGTTGATGCTATTAATGGAGAAATATTAGTTGAAAGTGAAGAAAAAAATTTTAATGATATATGTACAGATACAAGAAAAATTTTAAAGGGAAATATATTCTTAGCATTAAAAGGTGAAAATTTTAATGGAAATAAATATGCTAAAGATGCTTTAGAAAAGGGAGCTAGTATTTCTATTATTGATGAAGATATAGAAAATATTAATGAGTGTAAAAACTTAGGAACTGTTATTAAGGTTAAAGATGGAAATGAAGCTTTACTTTCTTTAGCTAAATATTATAGAAAAAAGCTTGGAATTAAAGTAGTTGGAATAACAGGGTCAACAGGAAAAACATCAACTAAAGATGTTGTAGCAAGTTTTTTAAGTGGAAAATATAAAGTTTTTAAAACTAAGGGGAACTTTAATAATCATATAGGTCTTCCTCTTATGATATTACAATTAGATTCTTCTTATGATGTAGCAGTATTAGAACTTGGAATGAGCCATTTAGGAGAAATACATAGATTAGCAGAATGTGCAAGACCAGATATTGCTTTAATAACTAATATAGGATTATCTCATATAGAAAATTTAAAAACAAGAGAAAATATTTTTAAAGCAAAAATGGAAATAACAGATTTCTTTGATGAAAATAATGTTCTTATAGTAAATGGAGAGGATGATTTTCTTCCTTATATAAAGAACAAAAAATATAAGGTTATAAAAACAGGATATAAAGATGAATTTGACTTTAAAGGAAAAAATGTAGTATTAAATGAAAATAGCACATCTTTTACTGTAGAACATAATGGAGAAGAAAGTGATTTTAATATTCCTATGGTTGGAGCACATAATGTTTTAAACTCTCTTTTAGCAGTGGCTGCAGCTAATGAGCTTAAAGTTACTTTTCATGAGATGAAAGAAGGATTAAAAAATATTGAAGCTACTTCTATGAGACTTGAATTTATAAAGAAAAATGGTTTTGAAATAATTAATGATTGTTATAATGCAAGTCCATCTTCAATGAAAGCAGCTATAGATGTTTTAAAAAATAGAAAAGGCAGTAGAAAAATAGCTATTCTTGGAACTATGAATGAACTTGGAGAGGAAGCTGAAAATTCTCATAAACTTGTTGGAAGTTATGCAAAGGATAAGGTTGATATTCTTATTACAACAGGAAAATTTAAAGAAGCTTACAAATCAGGTTTTGAAAAAGATAGTATAAGAATATATAATACTAAAGAAGAAATAATTGAAGATTTAAAAAATATTATACAAAAAGATGATGTTGTGTTAGTAAAAGCTTCAAGAGGAATTAAATTTGAAGATATAACTAAGGCTTTAGAAAAAGTAGTACTTTAAGGAGGTGTCTGCCAAGAGTTTAGGCAGTAAAAAGTTATGGGAGCATTAGAGGGATTTTTTAATAGTAAAGTAATAATAGCATTTGTATTATCATTAGGGGTTTCATTATTATTAGGACCACTTATAATACCAATGCTTCACAAATTAAAATTTGGTCAAAATATAAGAGAAGAAGGACCTAAAAATCATTTAAAAAAGGCAGGAACACCAACTATAGGAGGACTTATCTTTATAACTTCAACAATAGTTTCAATGATAATTATGAGATATAAGCCTAGTGATGAAGGTATGATAGTTATGTATGGAATGCTTGCTTTTGGATTAATTGGTTTTTTAGATGATATGTTAAAAATAATTCATAAACATAATGAAGGGCTTACATCAAAGCAAAAGTTTCTTCTTCAATTATTATTTTCAGTTATAGCAGCTTGGTATGGATATACAGTAATTGGAACAAAGATTTCAGTTCTATTTACAAATGTTGAAGTGAATTTAGGATGGTTTTTTATTCCTTTTGTAATGTTTTATTTTGTTGCTTTAACAAATGCAGTAAATTTAACAGATGGCTTAGATGGATTAAATACTTCAGTAACAATAATAGTTATGATTTTCTTTGCACTTGTTTCTTTTAAAACAGGCCATGAAAGTGTATCAGTATTTTCTGTTGCTTTAATTGGAGGATTAATAGGATTTTTAAAATATAATAAATATCCTGCTAAAGTATTTATGGGAGATACTGGTTCTATTGCATTAGGAGGAGCTATTTCAACTATTCTTTTAATATTAAAGAATCCTTTAATAATCATAATAGTTGGTGGAATATATGTTTTAGAAACTGTTTCAGTAATAATACAAGTAACATATTACAAAAAAACAAAGAAAAGATTTTTCAAAATGGCACCAATACATCATCATTTTGAACAATTAGGATGGTCAGAAGTAAAAATAGTAATAGTATTTTCTGCCATAACAGCTATTTTATGCCTTGTAGGATTTATTTTTGTTTAGTTAAGTAATTGGAGGCTTTATATTGATGAAGAAAAAGAAGAGAAAAAAGGAGAAAATGGGGAGCATTGATTATGTGGTATTTTTTACTGTAATTATATTATTAGTAATTGGAATAATAATGGTATATTCATCAAGTTCTTATTATTCTTTATACCATAATGGAAGCAGTACAACTTTTTTAAAGAAAGAATTGTTTGCAGCTGTTGCAGGAATAGTAGCTATGCTTTTCTTTATGTGCTTTGATTATCATAAGCTGAAAAAATTTACAGTTCCTGTTTTGATTATAACAGTTCCACTACTTTTAGCAGTTCGTCTTTTTGCACCAGTTAATGGAGCATATAGATGGATTAGACTTGGACCATTATCTTTTCAACCATCAGAACTTGCTAAATATGGATTAGTCTTATTTATGGCTATGAGTTTAACTGCAAGGGGAGATAAAATAAAAAGCTTTTGGAAAGGAATAATGCCATATATTATAGTATCAGGAATTTATGCAGGAATAATACTAGCATGGCAAAGTAATTTAAGTAATGCAGCTATAATAATGATGGTTACAATATTAATGCTATTTGTAGCTGGAGGAAGGGTTAAACATTTTATATGTTACTTACTTCCTTCCCTTTTGGGATTAGTTGGTTTAGCTATATATTTTGAACCATACAGAATGAAAAGATTTTTAAATTTTATTGACCCATGGAAAGATGCAGCAGGAGATGGATATCAATTAATTCAATCATTATATGCCTTTGGTTCTGGTGGGCTAACTGGATTAGGCTTAGGACAATCAAGACAAAAAGCTTTATATATGCCAGAGCCACATACTGATTTTATTTTTTCAATAATTGGCGAAGAAGTAGGTCTTATAGGCTGCTTAATAATTATATTAGTATTTGCAGTTTTAATATGGAAAGGAATAAATATAGCCTTAGAAGCTAAAGATACTTATGGAAGTTTATTAGCTATGGGAATAATATCAGTAATAGCAGTACAGCTTATAGTAAATATAGCAGTTGTTACAGGCTCTATGCCAGTTACAGGAGTTCCTATGCCTTTTATAAGTTATGGAGGTACTTCTCTTTCAATAACTATGGGAGCTATGGGAATATTATTAAATATATCTAGACAAAGAGAAAATAAAAAAATATCTTTATAAAAAATATTATCTATAAGATTATTTTAATTAATAATTTTATGGATAATTTTTTTTAAGGAAAAATTAATTTTTTTTTAGTGAAATAATGAATAGAAAGTGTTATGATAAAAATAGTCTAAAATTTTAGGCTAATATTCTGAAAATAAATGGGTAAAGTTATGAAAAAAGTTACAAACAAATACATTTTAAAAGCTAGAAGAAAAAGAATATTAAAAAAATTATTTATAGTCCTTATTTTGCTTATAATAAGTGGAGCAGTAGTAATTAATAAAACAGATTTATTTATTATTAAAAAAATTGCATTAGAAGGAGATAAGCTTATAACAGGTGATTATATAAAAGAAAAAGCAGAAAATTTAAAGGGCTTAAATATCTTTTATATTGATAAAGAATCAATAATTAAAGATTTTAAAAGAAATCCTTATGTTGAAGAGCTTACAATAAAAAGGGTATACCCTGATGAACTTAAAGTTAATGTTAAAGAAGCTAAGGGATTATACTATATAAATAAAGGAGAAAATAGTTATGCTATTGTAAGTAGCAATATGGTTTTTCTTGAAGAAGTTGATTCAATAGAAGACAAAAAACTTATAGAATTAAGAGGTCTTGATATAGAAAATTTAAATCTTGGAGATAAAGTTTCTAATGAAAAGAAAATAGAAAAAATTGCAGAAGATTTTTATGATATGGAGCAAGTTATAGAGGAAAATGGAGAAGAATTTTCTATAACAGCTGTAGATGTATCTAATACATCAGATTTAAAAGCTTATATAGGAAATATAGAAATATCTTTAGGAACATATGAAAATGTATTTAAAAAAATGAGTGATGCTGTTCAAATTTACAAAAATTTTCATGTTACAGAAAAAATAAATGTAGGTTTTGATGGCTCACCAGATTTTAAGTAATAACAGGAGGAATATATGAAAAGAGCTCAATCTCAAATAGCAGTTGCAATTGTTTGTTGTTTATTAGGATTTTTACTTGCATATCAATTTAAAGTACTTGCTAAAGAGAATGCTGAAGAAACTAATTATATAAGTAATGATGTTTTAGCAGAAATTGAAAGCCTTAAAAAAGAAAAGGAAGAACTAGTTCAAACTAATGCAAGCTTAAGTGAAGAATTAAAAAAGATGGAAGAAAGTGTTGCAAATGATGGCAAGGCAGGGGAACAGTTAAAAAATCAACTAGATACTACAAGAATTCAATTAGGATTAGTTGATGTATGTGGTCCAGGAATAGAAATCTCAATAACTACTAAAAATTCACTTTTTGACCCTAACTCATCAAGTACTAATTTAGGAGAGACAGAATTAGCTTTCTTAGTTAACACATTATGGTTTGCAGGGGCAGAAGCAATTTCAATAAATGATATTAGAATAACTCCTCAAACTGGAATAAAAAATTCTGGAGAATATGTAGCTATAGGAACTGTAGGAAGAATAGACCCTTCAAAAGATATTACTATTAAAGCTATAGGTTCACCTGCAGTTTTAAAAGAATCAATTACTTTTGGAACTACATCTAAATATCAACTTTTAAAATTATACAATGTTGATGTTAAAGAAGTTAAAGATGAGGATGGACTTATATTAGAAAAATCAACTCAATCTTTAAAGAGTGATTATGTAAAGAAATTGGAGTAGAAAGGGGAATTAAACTAATGATTGCAGTTATAGGACTTTTAATTGGAATGTTACTTGGTATAGTTTTTGATGTTGATATTCCATCAAATTTTTCGCCATATATGTCAGTAGCTATATTAGCATGTTTGGATTCTGTTTTTGGTGCAGTAAGAGCAAATTTATCAAAAAATTTTAAGGCAGATATATTCATATCGGGATTTTTTGGAAATTCAATACTTGCAGCTTGCTTAGCTTATTTAGGTGATAAGCTTGGTATTCCAATGTATATAGCAGCAGTTATTGTTTTTGGAGGAAGAATATTTGATAACTTTGCCATAATTAGAAGAATATTATTAGATAGATTAAAAGAAAAGGATAAGGTATAATAATGAAGAGGCATGGATTCAAGATAATTATTTTTTGTGCATCTTTAATAGTTGGATGTTTTATAGCTTTAAATGCTGATTTATCTGCTGTTTCCTCTTCAAGTGTTCTTAATGCAAAGGAATATCAAGAAGCTGTAGAAGAAAAACTTCAATTATATAATGAAGTTTCAGATTTAAAAAAAAGTAATCAAGAAATATTAAATAAGGTTATTGGATATAAGTATACTGATGAAAATCAGCAAGCTTTAGCTGATGATATGAAAGATGAATTATCTAAAAATGGTCTTTTAACAGGTCTTACAGAGGTTCAAGGAGCAGGAGTAGTTGTAACAGTTAAAGATGGAGTAATGGGTGATAATAATGAAGAAAATAAGCTTAAAACTTTTCATGACTATGATATGATAAATTTATTAAATGAATTTAAAAAGTGTGAAGTAGAAGCTATTTCAGTAAATAATTATAGAATTTCAGCTTTAACAGGGGTAGTATGTCATGGTTCCTTTTTACAATTTCAAGATCAATCTATAGTTTATGGACCTTTTCAAATATCACTAATTGGAGATCCCGATACATTAAAAATTACTCTTCTTAAAGATGGTTCTTATATAAAAAAACTTAGAAGCAGAGGAATAAGTGTAACTTTAGAAAAAGTTGATAATATAACAATGTCTGCTGCAAAAGAAAGTAATATACAATATGCTAAAGAATATACAAAATAATATTTTTTGATCCTTTAAAAAAAGAAAAATAAATTTTAAAATGATGAAGGAAATTTTAATTTTTTGCAGAATAGTATAAAACAGAGGATTAGTAAAAGCTTTTAAGGGGGAATCATTTGTGAGTATTAAAGACAATATTGAAGCATTAGAAAAAGAAATTCCAAATGGGGTAAAACTTTTGGCTGTTTCTAAAACTAAACCTCTCTCTGATCTTGAAGAAGCCTATGAAGCTGGTATAAGAGAATTTGGAGAAAATAAGGTTCAGGAATTAGTTGCAAAGGAAGAAGAATTTCATAAGGATGTTAAATGGCACTTTATAGGAGGACTTCAAACTAATAAAGTAAAGTACCTAGTTGGAAAAGTGTGTTTAATACACTCTCTTTCTAGTATAAAATTATTAAAACAAATTGAAAAAGAATTTGGTAAGAAGAATGAAATAGCAAATGTATTAATTGAAATTAATATAGGAAGAGAAGAAAGTAAAGGTGGAATACTTGAAGAAGAACTTGAAGATATGCTTTCTGAAATTGAAAAGTGTAGCTTTGTAAGGGTAAAAGGTATTATGGTAATAATACCAAAAGGAGATTCTGATAGTAATCGAGCTTACTTTAAAAGAACAAAAGAAATTTTTGAATCATTAAAAAATAGAGAATTCAAAAACATAAAAATGGAAATTTTATCAATGGGTATGACCCATGATTATAAAATTGCAATTGAAGAAGGTTCTACTTTGGTAAGAATTGGAGAAGGAATTTTTGGTAAAAGAGATTACAATATTTAGGAGGAAAAATAATGAGTAGTAATGCATTTGAAAAAGTAAAAACATTTTTAGGATTTGGAGATGAATATGATGAAGACTTCGAAAATGAAGATTTCGAAGATGCAGAAGAATCTCAAGAAGAGAGAAAAGAAGAAAAAATAGAACCAGTTATTTCAAATGGAGGAAAAGCTTCAAAAAATAATAATAAGGTAGTAAATATCCACACATCAGCTTCAGCTAAGGTTACAATTACAAAACCAACAGTTTATGATGAAGCTCAAGATATATGTGATGCAGTAAAAAATAGAAGAATTGTTTTAATTAACACAACAGCATTAGAAATAAGAACAGCTCAAAGATTATTAGATTTTGTAAGTGGATGTTGTTATGCATTAGGTGGAGAACTTCAAGAAATAGAAAAAGGAGTTTATATACTTTCACCTTCAAATGTTGAAGTAACAAATGAATTAAAAACAGAATTAAATTCTAAAGTTTTATTTAATTGGTCTTCAAAATAAGTAGGTGCTTAATTTGAAAGGATTTTTAGGTATATTGGATTATTGTTTAACAATAATACTATTATTTATTGTTGTTAGAGCTTTTTTAGTTTCTTTTTTAGATGAATTTAATCCAATAATGAAGATTCTAAATATTATAGCTATTCCTATACTTTTTCCATTTAAAAAGTTGCAAAATTGTTTTTTTTATAGACTGGCAATAGATATTTCTCCAGTATTACTTTTTGTAACAGTATCATTTTTAAAAAAAGTTTTATTGTTAGGAGGAAATATCTTTGGATAAAAAAACAATTCTTATGAATTTTGAAGAGGATGAAAAAAATCAAGTCCTAAATTTATATGAAAAATATAACTTGGCTTATAATAAAAATATAACTATATTTGGAAATGACTTTTACACACCAAATATATGGAGATTTTTTGAAGAAAATTTTAATACTGACTCCTTCAAAGTTGATTCTTATGGAGGATTTAAGGATTGTGAAAGAAGAATGATATCTTTTAATAATATTTATAATAGTTCATATCCTATAAAAATATTAAAGATAGAAGGTACTTCTAAATTTGCTAATTTAGGTCATAGAGATTATTTAGGAGCAGTTCTTGGATTAGGAATAAGAAGAAATAAAATAGGAGATTTGCTTTTGAAAGAAAATGTCTGTTATCTTACTGTATGTGAGGAAATAGAGGAGTTTTTAGTTAATAATTTAAATTCAATAGGAAAATCACCTTGCAAAGTAACTGTAGTAGAAGATAATTTTGAGGAATTAGTACCAAACTTTAAAGAAGAAATTATATTAGTACAATCTCTAAGAATCGACAGCATAGTTTCAAAATTAATAAGAGCATCTAGAAATAGAGCACAAACCATGATTGAAGAAGGTATGGTTTTGTTAGATTACAATAGAGTAAAAGATAAAAGTAGGGAAGTTAAAAACCAAGAAAGAATTACAATAAGAGGACATGGCAAATATGTCTTAGATAAGATAATAGGAAATAGTAAAAGTGGTAAATTTAAAGTGTTGGTAAAAAAATATACATAAGTAAATAGGGGTGATTTTAATGAAGCTTACACCAATGGACATTAATAATAAAGAATTCAAAAGGGTGTTAAGAGGATATAGTCCAGAAGAAGTAGATGAATTTTTAGATGAAGTAGTTGAAAGTTATGAAGAACTTTTTAAGGAAAAATCTAAGTTAGAAGAAAAATTAGCAGCTGCTAGTGAACAAATAAACCATTATTCAAAAATAGAAACAACTATACAAAACACATTACTTTTAGCTCAAAATGCAGCTGATTCAGCAAAAGAAACTGCACAAAGAGAAGCAGATTTAATGCTTAAAAATGCTAATGAAGCAGCACAAAAGATTTTAGATAGAGCAAATAATGATATTGTTACTATTAATGATGAGTATGAAAAAACTAAACAAGAATATATAAAGTTTAGAGCTAAATATAAAAATTTTGTTAAAACTCAACTTGAAACTTTTGAGGACCTTGAAAGGGATATGAATAAAAATTTCTCAATAGCAACTCCAGTAGAAGAAGAGAAGAAAGAAGTAGTTGAGTTAAAAGATGAAGATGTAAAACCTATAGAAACTGAAGAAGAGTTAGATGAAGGAATAGAAGAAATAAAAAGCTTTTTTGCAAATAACGAAGATGATAATGTAGGTTAATATAAAGGCTAGGGGAAATCCCTAGTCTTTTAATTTTAATAGTAAAAAAATTTTTCTTTTATCATATAAATATAATAAGAAGAATATCTATAAAATAAATAACTTTTAAGTATTTAGTAAGAAGAAGTGGTACAATGGGAAATTAAATATAAAAGATTCGTTGTGTGAAAGAGGGAATAAAAATGGTTAGAAAAGATACAGTAAGAAAAAAGATTGATACTAATTATAAATCTGGAAACTATTTAGGCGCTAATTACACAAAGGATAAAACAAGATTTCTTATATGGTCACCTACAGCTGAAATGATTAAAGTTGCTCTATATGGAAAGAATGGAGAAAATTATAAAAATAGCCCAGAAAGAATAATTAACATGGAAAAAGAAGATGGAGAAACTTGGATATTAGATGTAAATGAGGATTTAAAAGGAGAATATTATAATTTTTTAGTAATATCAAATGGAATAGAACAAGAAGCTACAGACCCTTATGCAAGAGCAGTAGGGGTTAATGGAAAAAGGGGAATGATAATAGATTTATCAGAAACTAATCCAAAGGGCTGGGAAAAGGATAAAAGACCTATTTTAGATGAAGCTATAGATTCCATTTTATATGAAATGCATATAAGAGATTTTTCTATAGATGAAAATTCAGGAGTAGATGAAGATAAAAAGGGAAAGTTTATTGGTGCATGTCAAGAAAACACAGTTATACCCAATACAAAAGTAAAGACATGTATAGACCACTTAAAAGAATTAGGAATAAATACTGTTCATTTAATGCCAGTTTGTGACTATTATACTGTAGATGAAAGTAAACTAGACATTCCTCAATATAACTGGGGTTATGACCCTCAAAACTACAATGTACCAGAAGGGTCTTTTTCCACAAATCCTTTTAAAGCTGAAATAAGAATAAAAGAATATAAAGAAATGATAATGAATTTTCATAAAGCAGGAATAAGAGTAGTAATGGATATGGTTTATAATCATACCTATCAGTCTTATGATTCAAATTTAAATAAGGCTGCTCCAGACTGTTACTATAGAAAATGGGCTGATGGAAGCTTTTCAAATGGATCAGGTTGCGGAAATGAAATTTCATCTGAAAGACCTATGGTTAGAAAATTTATTGTTGAATCAGTTTTATATTGGGTAAATGAATATCATATAGATGGCTTTAGATTTGATTTAATGGGTCTTACAGATATGGATACAATGAAGCTTATAAGAAATGAACTTGATAAAATAGATAAAAGTCTAATACTTTATGGAGAAGGATGGACAGGAGGTGCCTCCCCACTTCCTATGGATTTAGCTTCAACTAAGTTTAATGTACCTAAATATGGAGATGCTCAAATTGCTGTATTTAGTGATGATATGAGAGATGGAGTAAAGGGTCATGTATTTAATGTAAAAGAATGTGGATTTGCTAATGGGAATGGAGGTCTTGAAGAAACTATAAAATTTGGAATTGTAGCTTCAGGATATCATCAACAAATTGATTATAATAGATTAAATTATTCAGGAGGACCTTGGACTAATGCTCCATATCAGGCAATAAATTATGTTTCAGCCCATGATAATTATACTTTATGGGATAAATTAAGACTTTCTTGTGAAGGAAGAAAAAAAGAAGATATTTTAGCTATAAATAAATTATGTGCTGCAATAGTATTTACTTCTCAAGGAATTCCATTTATACAAGCAGGAGAAGAGTTTGCAAGAAGCAAAGTAAATCCAGATGGAAGTTTTAATGATAATAGTTATAATGCTCCAGATAGTGTAAATAAATTAGAATGGAAAAGAAAAGAAGAGTATAGAGTATTGTTTGAATATTATAAAGGATTAATAAGTCTTAGAAAAAGCCATAAAGCCTTTAGAATGAGCAGTGCTTTAGATGTTAGAGAACATTTAAACTTTTTAAATGTAAACACATGGAATGTTGTGGCATATAAAATAAATACAGAAGGTTTAGAAGATAATTGGAGAGATATTATTGTTTTACTAAATGGCAGAGATGAGGAAATTGAATTTTCTATTCCAAAGGGGAAATGGATAATAGTTGTCAATAAAGAAAAAGCAGGGAAAACCATTTTAGGAGCTATAGATGGAGATAAAATTAAATTACCATCAAAATCTGCTTATGTTCTTGTTGATGAAGAAAGTTATTTACAAACTAAATAATAAAAAAGAGTTTTAAATTTATCTTCTTTGGTTATAAAAGTATGAATTATTATTTTACATTAAAGTAATGATTTCATACTTTTTATTTTAACAAAAAGTGAATGTAAAAAAATAAAAGGCCAATATAAATTTGGCATTTATATGAGGGAAAAGTTGAATAATTTTAAAAGTTAGTGTACAATTATAACATAAATAAAAATGGGGTTATAATATGGAGGCAAGAAATGTGGTTTTTAAAAGAGTATTTAGGAATAGGAAGAATAAAAAATTCTGTAATATTTAATAATGAAGATAGTGTTTCAGAAATAATGGAAGAAGCAAAAAATATTATAAGAGAAAATAATAATGAAAATGAAGAATATGTAGAAGATAAAATTAAAAATTTAAAAAATATAATTGAAGGAAATAAAAATGTAATATCTGAATTAGAAGATTCAAATATTCCTATGTATTGTTTAAAAGATATTGTATTAAAGTATAAAGAAGAATTAGTAAGATTTGATTTTATTATTTTAACAAGAAGATTCTTTATAATTTTAGATACAACCTCGCTAAATGGAGATATTGCCATTTCAGAATCAGGATGTTTCTCTAAATACATAAAAAATAAAAATGATAAGACCTTAAAAAAGAATATAATGGAAAGTCCTATTAAAAAATTAAATAAATCATCTGAAATATTATTATCTATATTAAAAGAAGAAAATCTTATAAAAGATATTAAAATTGAAACTAAATTAGTAATTTCCAATCCAAAATCAATTATAAGTAGAAGTAAAGCCCCAACAGAAGTTTTAGATAAAATAATAAAGCATGATGAAATAGAAGATTATATAAGAAACTCTTTAAAAGAAATTCCAGGAAATAAGGAAATTATGGAAAGCAATATGGTACATATAGCTGATTTCCTTAGAGATAATCATATAAAAATGGAAAGTTATTTAGATAATATTTCAAATTTAAATATATTAAATCCTATTGATTTATAATAAAGTGTGGCATTATTTACATGTTAAATTAATTATGTTAATATAAAGTAAAATATTTTAAATTTGATATGGTAATTATAGTTATTAATTTAAAAAATATGTTGTTTTTTATTATATATCAAAAAATATTCTTGATTTATTTATAAATTAGTTAATAAAATGGTAAAAGTAATAAATATAATTTAAAACCTTTTTATAATATTAGCATTAAAAATTTAAAATGTTTAAATTAAATTGGGAGGATTTAAAATGATAGGAAAGAAAAAATTGGGATTATTATTATGTGGATTCTTAGGAGTTTCTTTATTAGCTGGATGTGGCTCTAGTGAATCTTCAGGAAATAATAATAAAGATGTTAAAGAAATTGGAGTTATTCAATTAATTCAACATTCTGCACTTGATTCAGCAAATGAAGGCTTTGTTGAAGGGTTAAAAGAAAAAGGTTATGAAGAGGGGAAGAATATTAAAATTGAACAGCAAAATGCTCAAGGTAAAATTGATACTGCACAACAAATAGCAGGGCAATTTGTTTCAAGTAAAAAGGATTTAATATTTGCTATAGCAACTCCAGCAGCTCAAGCAGCTTATAATGCTACTAAAGATATTCCAATAGTATTTACAGCTGTTACAGACCCAGTGGCAGATAATCTTGTAAATAGTCTTGAAAGTTCAGGAAATAATTTAACAGGAACTTCTGATATGGCAAATATTGAGGAACAATTAGATTTATATACTAAGGTTCTTCCAAATATGAAAACTTTAGGAGTTATTTACACAACTTCAGAAACAAATTCAGTAAATCAAGTTAATATTTTAAAAGAAATTGCACCAAAATATAATTTGAAAATTAAAGAAATTGGTATAGCAAATATAAATGAAATAAGCCAAAATTTAAGTTCTGCCCTTGGTGATATAGATGCTTTATATGCACCAACAGATAATAATGTGGCAGCTTCTTATGAACAAGTTGCACAAATTGCTTTAGCAAAAAATATGCCTGTCTTAGGTGCTGAACCAGCAGTTGTAGAAGTTGGTGGATTAATAAGTAAGGGTATTGATTATTTTGAATTAGGAAAAATGGCAGGAGAAAAAGCAGCTTTAATTTTAGATGGAAAGAAACCTTCTGAAATTCCTGTAGAAACAATGCCAGAACTTGCAATAACAATAAATACAGATGTTGCTGATAAATTAGGAATAAAAATATCAGAGGATATTTTAGAAAATGCAACAAAGGTAACTGGAGGAGTTAAATAATGGATCAAATAATTAGCCTAATTATTAATATATTAGAGCTATCATCACTATTTGGTCTAGTGGCAATGGGAGTCTATATCACTTATAAGATATTAGACTTTCCAGACCTTTCAGTTGATGGTACATATCCTTTAGGTGCAAGTATAGTAGCAGCCCTTTTAATAAAAGGAGTAAATCCATGGGTAGCTACTTTATGTGCTTTTTTAGGAGGAGCAGTAGCAGGATTTGTTACAGCTTTTCTTCATGTTAAAGTTAAAATTTCAAATTTAATGTCTGGAGTTTTAGTTATGATGGGGTTATATTCTGTAAACCTTATTATTATGGGGAAATCAAATACTCCATTATTTACAACACCTCATATTTTTAATGGAGATAAAATATACTTAGCTTTAGAGAAAATATTTACTTTAAACATTAATGGAAATACTTATAACTTAACAAAATTTATAATAGTTTTGGTTATTTTAATTCTTGTAAAAGTATTATTAGATTTATTTATGAAAACAAAACTTGGATTTTTATTATTTGCAGTTGGTGACAATGAACAAATGGTAACAACACTAGGAGTTAATAATGATAATATAAAGATACTTGGACTTATGATAAGTAATGCCTTAGTTGCTTTAGCAGGTGGACTTACAGCCCAATATAATGGTGTTGCTGATGTTGGTCTTGGTACAGGAGTAGTAGTAAAGGGTCTTGCTTGTGTAATTATTGGTAGTTCAATATTTAGTAGATTTAAATTTATAAAATCTACAAGTCAATCTATAATAGGTTCAATTATATACTATGCAGCAATATCAATAGCTTTAAAACTTAATTTAAATCCAAATCTTTTAAATTTATTAACTGCAACAGTAATAGTAATTGCATTAGCCTCTCAAAATGATATTTTAGGACTTAAAAAGAGAAAGCTTAAAAAGGGAGGTGCTTGTTAAAATGCTAAAAATTGAACATATGTGTAAGGTATTTAATCCTAATACTATAAATGAAAATAGAGTTTTTGATGATTTTTCCCTTCAGGTAGATAAAGGAGATTTTGTTACTATAATAGGCTCTAATGGAGCAGGAAAATCTACTCTTCTTAATATAATAGCAGGAAGTATTGCAGAAGATAGTGGAAGGATAATTATTAATAATGAAGAAGTATCTAACAAGGCTGAATATAAGAGAGCAAAATCTATAGGAAGAGTATTTCAAAATCCTTCAGTAGGAGTTTCGCCTAATATGACTATTTTAGAAAATATGTCTTTAGCTGATAATAAAGGAAAAAGATTTGGATTATCTTCAGGGATAAATAAAAAGAAGATAGATGAATATAAAGAAATGCTAAAAAGAGTTGATTTAGGACTTGAAGATAAGTTGTTTAATAAAGTTCAATTACTATCAGGTGGACAAAGACAAGCTTTAACTCTTATGATGGCAGTAATGTCAAATCCTAAGCTTCTTCTTTTAGATGAGCATACAGCAGCCTTAGACCCAAAAACTTCTGAAAAAATAATGAATATTACAAAAAAGATTGTTAAAGAAAAGGGAATAACAACTCTTATGGTAACTCATAATTTAAAACATGCAGTGGAAACTGGAAATAGACTATTTATGATGCATAGAGGTGTTGTTGTAATAGATGTTAAAGGAAAAGAAAAGGCAGAACTAGATACAACAGATAAGCTTATGGCTTTATTTGAAAAGCTTAATGTACGAGATGATTTAAGTGATAAAACATTACTTGGTTAATTTATATTAAAAAATAAGAAAGGAATTATCATGTTAAGAAATATTTACATGACAAATCCTTTCTTATTTTTTTGTTATTAGAAAATTTCAAAGCTTTTTAAGATAAAATAATAAGCTATATTTTATATAATAAGCAAATAAATTAAAAGAAATAAAATATATTAAATAAGTTTAATATATTTTATTTACAAATCACCTCACTTAAGTTAATCTAGTTGTAGGAGGTGATTTTTTTTTGAAATCAAAAGAAGTGTTAGTGTTATTGAGAGTAACTAGGCCTACACTAACTAAATATGTTAAAAATGGAACTGTTAAAGCTACTTTGCTTCCTAATGGTCAATATGATTATGATGATGAGTCAGTATATGCTTTTATAAATAAAGACATAGAAAGAAAAACAGTATTATATTGTAGAGTGTCAACTCAAAAACAAAAGAAAGATTTATTAAATCAAGAGGAAATATTGAAACAATATTGTTTTTCAAATGGATACAAGATTAATCAAATATATAGTGATATAGCAAGTGGTATTAATTTTGAAAATAGAGTAAACTTTTTTAAGATGCTTGATGAAATAATCGCAGGTAAAGTAAAAACTGTAATCATAACTTACAAAGATAGATTAAGTAGAGTTGGATTTAGTTTTTTTACATATTTATTCAAAAAATATAATTGCGAAATAATAGTTGTAAGTGAAGTTGGCTCTATAAAACTTGATTATGAAGAAGTATTTGAAGAAATTGTTTCTTTATTACATTGTTATTCTATGAAACTATATTCAAAAAGAAGGGTTTTAAAAATAAAAGAGGCTTTAACTGAAGAAGAATAGTTAGGTGTTTATTTAATGAATATTCAAGGAGGTGAGAATGTGAATACAACTATGTTAAAAAGAGTTTCTAAATACCAAATTAAAAACAGTCATAAATTATTTAAATACTATGATAATGAAAGTTTTAAGGCTAAAAATCTTAGAAATTTAGCAAATTATCATATACGACAATGTTTTATATTATCTTCAAAAGAAGAATTAAATAAAGAGCAAGTTCTTTATTTAAAAGATATTAATAATGCAATAGCTGAATTTAATGACAAAAAGAAGGCTTTATTTTATGAAAAGAAACCTGAAAAAATAGAGAAAGCTAAATTAGAGTTAAATGATTTTATAAAAAGTAAGTTTAACTATAAAAACTATAAAGATGAATTAGAAAAGAAAAAAGAATCTTTAAAAAAACTAATAAAAATTAAACTTTCTATGACCAATCAAAGTTGTAAAATAAAAAATGGTAAATTAACATTCAAAGAAAATGGATTCATTAACTAGGAAAAGGAATGCTAAGATAGATGATTATATAAAAAAGAAGATATTAAAAGTTTATTGACTATACCAAAAATAATAAACTTAAGTGGATATATAAATAAAAAGAAACTTGCGTAAACATAGCAAGGAGAAGGGGTAGGTGTCACCTCTGGCTGTAGAGCATTCCAGGAGCTTGGCGAAGAATAGAGAGTAATATATTTTAATATATCTATATGTTATTTAATATTTAAAGCACATAAAAGATGAAAGGAAAGAATAAATATGTATAAGCCATTAGCAGATAAAATAAGACCTACTGAATTAAGTGAAGTTTGTGGTCAACAGCATATTTTAGGCAAAAATAAAATTTTAGATAGAATAGTAAATAGTAATTCAATAAGTAATATGATTTTTTATGGACCTCCTGGAGTGGGAAAGACTACTGTAGCTAATATTATTGCAAAAAAAGCTAATAAAAGATTTTATAAATTAAATGCCACTAATGCTTCTTTAAAAGATATTCAAGAAATAGCAAGTGAACTTGATACTTTTATGGGAAGGGATGGAGTTTTGCTATATTTAGATGAAATTCAAAATTTTAATAAAAAACAACAACAATCCCTTTTAGAATATATAGAAGATGGAAGAATAACTTTAATAGCTTCCACTACAGAAAATCCATATCATTATGTTTTTAAAGCCCTTTTAAGTAGAAGTACAATATTTGAATTTAAAAATTTAAGTGAAGAAGATGTTTTAAAAGCATTAAAAAGGGCAATAAATATAGAAAAGGAAGAATTTAAAGAATTAACCTTAAAGGTAGATGAGGAGGCTTTAAAATATTTTGCTTCTGCATCTAATGGTGATGTAAGAAAGGCTATTAATGGTTTAGAAGTAGCTTTAAATTCCACAAATCCAGATAAAAATGGAATAGTAAATATTAATATAAAAGTAGCAGAAGAAAGCACTCAAGTAAAGGTTGTACCTTATGATATTAATGGAGATAGTCACTATGATATTTTAAGTGCTTTTCAAAAGTCTATAAGAGGTAGTGACCCTAATGCTTCAATTCATTATTTAGCAAGGCTTATAAAAGCTAATGATTTAATTTCAATATGTAGAAGACTTGAAGTTATAGCTTCAGAAGATATTGGTCTTGCATATCCTCAGGCAGCTTCTATAGTAAAATCTTTAGTAGATTCTGCAAGGGAGCTTGGTTTTCCAGAAGCAAGGATACCTCTTGCAGAGGCTACTTTATTACTTGCAACAGCTCCTAAATCAAATTCAGCATGTTTAGCAATAGATTTAGCATTAGAAGATTTAGAGAAAATTAAAATAGATGATATACCAAATGATTTAAAAGATTGTCATTATAGTGGAGCAGAATCTTTAGGAAGGGGATTAGGATATAAATATCCTCATAGTTATGAAAACCACTATGTAAAGCAGCAATATCTTCCTAATAATATAAAAGACAAAATTTATTATGAATTTGGAGATAATAAAATAGAGAGAGCTTCTAGAGAGTATTGGAGAAAGATTAAAGGAGAATAAAATGGAAAAATCTATTGAAGTTTTAAATAAATATTATGGCTATAAAGCTTTTAGAGAAGGACAAAAGGAAATAATTGAAGAAATTTTAAAAGGAAAAGATGTTCTTGCAATTATGCCAACGGGAGCAGGAAAATCTATATGTTATCAAGTGCCAGCACTTATTTTTGAAGGAATGACTTTAGTTATATCACCTCTTATTTCTCTTATGAAAGACCAAGTAGATAGCCTAGTATCATTAGGAATAGAGGCAGATTTTATAAATTCTACTTTAGATAAAAATGAATATGAAGAAACTTTATATAAAATAAAAAATAATCAATGTAAAATTCTTTATATAGCACCAGAAAGACTTGATTCTATAGAATTTTTAAATATAGTTTCAAATTTAAATATATCTCAAGTTGCTATTGATGAAGCCCATTGTGTTTCAAGTTGGGGACATGATTTTAGAGTAAGTTATAGAAAAATAGCATCATTTATAAACAATGTAAAACCAAAGGTGGTTACTTCCTTTACAGCAACTGCTTCAAAGGAAGTAAGAGATGATATTATAAATCTTTTAAAATTAAAAAATCCAAAGGTTTTTGTTACTGGTTTTGATAGAAAGAATTTAGAAATTACAGTTGTTAAAGGAAAAAACAAAACCTTATTTTTAAATGAATATTTAAAGAAAAATAAAGAAGTTTCAGGAATAATATATTGTGCAACTAGAAAAGAAACAGATAAAATTTATGAGGATTTATTAAAAAAAGGTTATAAGGTTTTAAAATATCATGCAGGACTAAGGGATGAAATTAGAAGAAAAAATCAAGAGGATTTTATTAATGATAAAGTAAATATAATGGTTGCTACAAATGCTTTTGGTATGGGTATTGATAAACCTAATATAAGATATGTAATTCATAACAACATGCCTCAAAATATAGAAGGATATTATCAAGAAATAGGAAGGGCAGGGCGTGATGGTGAAAAGAGTGAGTGTATATTATTATTTTCCCCATCAGATATACATCTTCAAAAGTATTTAATAGATATAAGTACTGAAAATGAAGAAAGAAAATCTGTAGCCTATAGTAAGCTTCAAGATATGACTTCGTTTGTCTATAGTAGTGGTTGCTATAGAAAATTTATTTTAAACTATTTTGGAGAAGAACTTAAAGAAGATTGCAATAATTGTAGTAATTGTTTAGCAGAAGGGGAAATAATTGATAAAACTATAGATGCCCAAAAGGTATTGTGCTGTATAAATAGAATGCACAGAGGTTATGGCATTGGAATGCTTGTTAATGTATTAAGAGGCTCTAGGGATAAAAAGGTTGTAGGTTTTGGTTTTCATAAGTTAAGTACCTATGGAATAATGAAAGATTATTCTAAAGAAGATTTAACTACTTTTATAAATACTTTAATTTCTCATGGCTTTATAAGTCAAGAAGAGGGAACTTATCCTATTTTAAAACTTAATAATCGTTCAGTTAAAGTTATTAAAGGTCAAGAAAGGGTTGAACTTAAAGAAATTGTTGTTAAGGAAAATAAATATCAGGTTAATGAATTATTTAATATTCTTAAAAATTTAAGAATGGAAATAGCAAAAGAAGAAAATGTACCTCCATATATAGTATTTGGTGATAATACATTAAAAGAAATGAGTAATACTTATCCAATAAATAAAGAAAAATTCCTTATGATAAATGGAGTAGGACAGCTTAAATATGAAAAATATGGAGAAAGATTTTTAGATGTTATAAGAAATTATGTTAAAGAAAATAATATAGTAATTGAAGAGATTAATAGTTTTGAGAAAAAAGAAGAAGCTAAAAGAGAATTTTTAAATGTAAATACAGATAATAAGCTTTATAGTGAACTTAGAAATCTTAGAAAAAAATTTGCTGAAAGAGAAGGGGTATATGAATATAGCACAATATCTATGAACACTTTAAAAGACATAAGTGGAAGATATCCAAAAACTTTAGAAGAGCTTAAAGATATAAGCAAAATAGGGCCTAAGAAATGCGAAAAATATTCAAAAGAAATTCTAAAGCTTGTTAATAAATATATTAAAGATAATAATATTAATACTAATTTTAACTATAAAGAGAAAAGAAAAATAATAATAGATGGAGAAACTAGAGACAATAATGAAATATGTATAGATGAAATTAAAAAAGGCACCTCTTTAAAAGAGATAAGTAAGAATATAGAATTATCTATATCTACTTTATTAGGCTATGTAACAGATTATATAAAAGAGACAGGAGAAACTAAGTTTAATTTAGGGCTTCATGAATTTATAAAGCCTTTAGAGGAAGAAAGAATAATAAGTGTTTGTAATAAAGTAGGAATAGAAAAGGTGTCTTTAATAAAAAAAGAACTTCCAAGAGAAATAAGTTATGATAGCATAAGAGCTGTTATACTTAAAAATTATTATAAAATAAATTAGATTTATTTATTGACAATATCCGAGTGTTTTGCTATGATATGAACTGTGATATAAATCATAGTATTTTACTCAACATTAAGGAGTGAAGAAGAAATGAAATTGTCTACTAGAGGCCGTTATGGAGTAAAAGCCATGGTTGATTTAGCAATAAACTATGGAGAAGAACCGGTATCAATAAAAAGTATTTCTGTAAGACAAAATATTTCAGAAAGCTATTTAGAACAATTATTTTCTCCATTAAGAAAAGCAAATCTTATAACAAGTATAAGAGGGGCTCAAGGTGGATATGTTTTAAGTAGAGAACCTAAAGATATTACTGTGGCAGATATTATGAAGGTTGTAGAAGGACCAATAGAAGTATCAGAATGCATTGAAAATAATGAATGTGATAATAGTGATTGTTGTGCTACAAGACTTTTATGGGAAAAGCTTAAAAAAAGTATAGATGAAGTTATGGAATCTATAACTCTTCAAGATATTGTTGATGACAATGAAAAAATAAAAGCAGAAAATGAAAAATTAAAGTTAAAATTATAGAGGTGAATGTTAATGAAAACAGTATATATGGATTATTCAGCTACTACCTATGTTAAACCTGAAGTTTTAGAAGAAATGCTTCCTTACTTTACTGAAAAGTTTGGAAATCCATCATCTTTTTATGAAATGTCAAGAGAAACAAGTAGAGCAGTAACAAAGGGAAGAGATAAAGTTGCAAAGGCTTTAAATTGTGACCCAAGTGAAGTTTACTTTACAGGTGGTGGTTCAGAGTCAGATAACTGGGCACTTAAAGGAATAGCATCAGCTTATAAGAATAAGGGAAATCATATAATAACAACAAAGATAGAACACCATGCTATACTTCATACTTGTGAATACTTAGAAAAAAATGGTTATGAAGTTACTTATCTTGATGTTAATGAAGAAGGATTCATTGACTTAGAAGAATTAAAAAATGCAATTACAGATAAAACAATTTTAGTTTCTGTAATGTTTATAAATAATGAAATAGGCACTATTGAACCAATAAAAGAAATAGGAAAAATATGTCATGAAAGAGGAGTATTATTCCATACAGACGCTGTTCAAGCAGTAGGACACGTTCCTATAGATGTTAAAGAATTAAATATAGATTTATTATCTTTAGCAGGACATAAAATATATGGACCTAAGGGAATTGGAGCACTTTATATAAGAAAAGGTGTTAGAATACACAACTTAATTCATGGTGGAGGACAAGAAAGAGGTAGAAGAGCTGGTACAGAAAATATTGCAGGAATTGTAGGATTAGGTAAAGCAATAGAGCTTGCTACTTCAAACATAGAAGAAGAATCTAAGAGATTAGCAAAACTAAGAGATAGACTTATAGAAGGACTATTAAAAATACCTCACACAAGACTTAATGGACCTAAAGATGGTTCTAAAAGATCACCAGGAAATGTTAATATATGCTTTAGATTTATTGAAGGAGAATCTATACTTCTTTCATTAGATTTTGAAGGAATATGTGCTTCAAGTGGAAGTGCTTGTACATCAGGTTCATTAGACCCATCTCATGTACTTTTAGCTATAGGACTTCCTCATGAAATAGCTCATGGCTCTTTAAGACTAAGCTTAGGAGCAGGTTCAACAGATGAAGATGTGGATTATGTATTAGAACAAGTTCCACCAATTATAGAAAGATTAAGAAATATGTCTCCATTATGGGAAGACTACTTAAAGAAAGGAGAAAAATAAATTATGATATATTCAGAAAAGGTTATGGATCATTTTAGAAATCCAAGAAATGTAGGAGAAATTGAAGATGCTAATGGAATAGGTGAAGTTGGTAATGCTAAATGTGGAGATATAATGAAAATATATCTTAAAGTTGAAGATAATATAATAAAAGATGTTAAGTTTAAAACTTTTGGATGTGGTTCTGCTATAGCATCATCTTCAATGGCAACTGAACTTATAAAAGGTCATACTGTAGATGAAGCTTGGGATTTAACAAATAAAGCAGTTGCAGAAGCATTAGATGGACTTCCACCAGTAAAAATGCATTGTTCTGTTTTAGCAGAAGAAGCTATTCATAAGGCAATAAATGACTATAGAAAAAGAATGGGGCTTGAAGAATGGGACATGGTAGAACATGGTGAAGATTTACATGATCATGTTCATGGAGAAGAATAAAATATGAGTGAAAAGAAGAAAAAGGTTGTAGTTGGTATGAGTGGCGGAGTTGATAGCTCCGTTGCTGCATATCTTTTAAAAGAGCAAGGATATGACGTTATAGGAGTAACCATGAGAATGGCACCTAATAATCCTGAATTTGAAGAAGTTGAAGGAGGATGTTGTGGACTTTCTGCTGTTGAAGATGCAAGAAGAGTTTGTGATAGACTTGAAATTCCTTTTTATGTGTTAAACTTTAAAGATTTATTTAAAGAAAAAGTTATAGATTACTTTGTAGATTCATACATGCAAGGAAAAACTCCAAATCCTTGTATTGCATGTAACAAATATTTAAAGTTTGATGCTCTTTTAAGAAAAGCAAGAGGTATTGGTGCAGAATATGTTGCAACAGGACACTATGCAAAGATTGAAGAAAAAGATGGAAGGTATCTTTTAATTCGTTCTGATGATGATAAAAAAGATCAAACTTATGCACTATATAATTTTACTCAAGACCAGCTTGCACATACTTTAATGCCTTGTGGAAAATACACAAAAGATAAAATAAGAGAAATAGCAAAAGAAATAGGTTTAGCTGTTCATAATAAAAAAGACAGTGAAGAAATTTGCTTTATACCAGATAATGACCATGGAAAATTTATTAAAGAAGAAATGCCAGGTAAGGTTAAGCCAGGAAACTTTGTTGATAAAGAAGGTAATATATTAGGAAGACATAAGGGAATAGTTTACTATACAATAGGTCAAAGAAAGGGTTTAGGTTTATCTCTTGGAACACCAGTTTTTGTTACAGGAATAAATACTAAGAAAAATGAAGTTATAGTAGGACCAGAAAGTGATATATTCCAAACAGATTTATTAGCAAGAGATGTTAATTTTATTCCTTTTGATAAATTAGAAAAGGAAATTAAAGTAACAGCAAAAGTAAGATATGCAGGAAAACCAGCAGAGGCTACTATTTATCCTGAGCCTTATGGAAAGGTAAGAGTATCCTTTAAAGAAAAGCAAAGAGCCATAACTCGTGGCCAATCAGTTGTATTTTATGATGGAAATATAGTTGTTGGTGGCGGAATAATAGAAAAAATTTTATAAATGCAAGCCATGTTTAAAAAGCATGGCTTGCATTTATATTTTCTAATTTACATATTGCTTGTTTGCTTTCAATATTAAATAATAAAATAAAAAACAATGAATAGTTTAACAAATATGGGTAAGAATATTTAGTAAATGGAATAAGGATGGTATGGTATGGAGACAAGTAAAAGTTTTTATATGAAAAAGGTTTATAATTCTAAAGGAAAAAAATTAGGTATGATAAAGGATATTATTTTAGATTTAGAAAGTAAATCAATATTAGGCTTTGTAGTTTCAAATTATTCTATGTTTAAAAAAAAGAATTTTCTTAATGTAAAAGATATTAAATATATAGATGAAGATAAAGTAATAGGAATTTTATCACCTATTAAAAATGGAATAAGATTTTCAGAGTATAAATATACAGATATTTTAGATTATTTTGGGATTTTAAAAGGAACAATGGAAGAAATAATAATAGATAAAAAAACTTATAAAATAAAAGGCATAATAACTTCTCCAGGAATATTAGAAAAATTATCTAAAGGTAAAGAAATATTACTTTCAAATAATTTAGAATTTAAAAAAGACTATATTTCAGATTTAACTTCAATTAACATTACATTTAAAAATATAACTCATAGGTTAATGAATTATGAATTTTTTAAGAAAGCATAAAATAAAAATATTAATAATATCTTTCATATTATTAATATTTTTATTATATATTTTTTTTAAGCCTTTTAAAGAAATTTTATCAATAATAATTATATCAGCTATAATTGCTTATATTTTAAATCCAATAAAAAAGTATTTAATTAACAAAAAATTTTTAAAAGAAAAAATAGCAACTTTAATAATTATTATAGGAATAATAATATTAATAATAGGAGTTTTACTTATTTTAATTCCAACTATTTTTAAGGAGTTAAATAATTTAGGAGAAGGTATTGAGGTTTTATATAAATATATAGAAGCTTTTGAAGAAAAGTCAAAGTTTTTAAAGTCACCATTTATATTTTTTATATATTCAAAGGTAAAAGAAAAGCTATCACAATTTTCAATTGTTATTTCACAGTCATTAGTAGACAATATTATATCTTATAGTGAAAGTATTTTATCTATGGCACTTATTCCAATTGTGGCATATTATTTTTTATCAGATGGTAAAAATATTTTAAAAAAATTTTATCTTCTTATACCAATAAAAAAAAGGATGTTAACTAAAAAAATAGTAAAAGATATAGATAAAATATTAGTTAAATATATATTAAGTCAAATATTTTTATCCTTTTTAATTGGCATAATAACATTAATAGTTCTTTTAGTATTAAATATAAAACTTCCAATAGTTTTATCAATATTAAATGGAATTTTAAATATAATTCCCTATTTTGGTCCAATACTTGGAGCAATCCCTATAGTATTAATAGCGCTTATGGATTCTTTTTCAAAATGTTTATGGTCAGCTATAGCAATTTTTATAATACAACAAATAGAAGGAAATATATTATCTCCTAAAATAACAGGAGATAGCACTAATATTCATCCTTTAATAATAGTAATACTTCTTCTTATAGGAGAAAAGCTTGGAGGATTTATAGGAATGATTTTAGTAATTCCAATGGCTGTTATAATAAAAGTTATATATGAGGATATAAATTATTCATTATTTTCATAATAAATATTATAAAATTACTCTTAAAAATATTGACATAATTTCAAAGTTAAAATATAATCAACAATAAATGAATAAATTTAAGCGAAGATAAGGATTAGTAGATTTTATTTTTCTATTTAGAGAGAAAGTGGATGGTGAAAACTTTTTAGAGAAAACTTCGAAGCTACCTTGGAGCTATATAAAAACTAAGTGATGTATTTTTATACATAATTAGGGTGGTACCGCGGAAGATTTAGCTTTCGTCCCTTGTTTTGGGATGAAGGCTTTTTATTTTGCAAAATATTTTTTATAATATATTTTTGGTTTAGCTAAAGTTTATGGAGGGAAAAAAATGAAACAATATGGTACAAATGAGCTAAGAGAAATGTACTTAAAATTCTTTGAAGGAAAAGACCATTTAAGATTAAAAAGCTTTTCTCTTGTTCCAAATAATGATAAAAGTTTACTTTTAATTAATGCAGGTATGGCACCACTTAAACCATACTTTACAGGAGTTCAAGAACCACCAAGAAGAAGAATAACAACTTGTCAAAAGTGTATAAGAACTGGTGATATTGAAAATGTAGGAAAGACATCAAGACATGGTACTTTCTTTGAAATGCTTGGAAACTTTTCTTTTGGAGATTACTTTAAAGAAGAAGTTATTCCATGGGCTTGGGAGTTTGTTACAGAAGTTTTAGAAATGCCTAAGGACAGATTATATGTAACAATATATTTAGATGATGATGAAGCTTATGATATATGGACTAGAAAGACTGATATAGACCCAGCTAGAATATTTAGATTAGGAAAAGAAGATAACTTCTGGGAACATGGTGCAGGTCCTTGTGGTCCTTGTACAGAAATCCATTTTGATAGAGCAGATAATCTTCCACCAGTAAAAAATGCTGAAGAATTTGTAAAAGCTGGAGATGAAGATAGAGTAATTGAATTTTGGAATCTTGTATTTACTCAATTTGATGGTGATGGAAAAGGAAATTATGAAAAACTTGAAAGCACTAATATAGATACAGGTATGGGACTTGAAAGAATTGCAACTATAATGCAAGGAGTAAATAATATATTTGAAATAGATACAGTTAAAAATATATTAGGAAAAGTATGTAGCCTTTCTAACACTAAATATGGAGAAGACAAAGCTAAAGATGTATCTTTAAGAATAATAACTGACCATGTAAAAAGTGTTACCATGCTTATAGCAGATGGGGTAGGACCAAGCAATGAAGGAAGAGGCTATGTTTTAAGAAGATTATTAAGAAGAGCTGCAAGACATGGAAGACTTTTAGGAATAAAAGGATTATTCTTATCTGAAATAGTAGATTCTGTAGTTGAAAACTATGGTGAAGCTTATCCAGAACTTGTAGAAAAGCAAGAATATATTAAAAAGATGGTTTCTTTAGAAGAAGAAAGATTTAATGAAACTATAGATACAGGACTTTCAATTCTTTTAGGATATATTCAAGAATTGGAAAAAGAAAATAAAACAGTTTTAGATGGAGACAAAGCATTTAAGCTTTATGATACATATGGTTTCCCTTATGAATTAACAGAAGAAATTTGTGAGGAAAAGGGATTAACTATAGATAGAAAATCTTTTGATGAAAACATGGAAAATCAAAGAGTAACTGCAAGAAATGCAAGAGGGGTATATTCTTACATGGGTGCAGAAGAAACTCCAATAAATAAAATAGAATCTGAAATAAATACTGAATTTGTTGGATATACTAAATTAAAAGAGGAAGCTTCAATATTAGTTTTAGCAACAGATGAAGAATTTAGAAAAGAATTAAATGCAGGAGAAAAGGGCTATATAGTTACAGATAAAACTCCTTTCTATGCAGAAATGGGTGGTCAAGTAGGAGATAAAGGAGAAATCTACTCTGAAAACTTTAAAGCAGCAGTATTTAACACAAAGAAAAATGTTGGTGGAAAAGTAATTCACTATGTTAAAATATTAGAAGGAACTGTTAAAGAAGGAGAAAAGGTTACTTTAGAAGTAAACAAGTCAAAAAGAAATAATATTTGTAAAAATCATACAGCAACTCATATGCTTCAAGAAGCTTTAAAAGAAGTAATAGGAGACCATACTCATCAAGCGGGTTCTTATGTAGATGATGAAAGATTAAGATTTGACTTTAACCATTTCCAAGCATTAACTGCAGAAGAAATTGAAAAGGTAGAAAATATAGTCAATGAAAAGATAATGGATGTTTATGGAGTAGAAACTAAACTTATGACTTTAGAAGAAGCTAAGAAAACAGGTGCTATGGCACTATTTGATGATAAGTATGGTGATAAGGTAAGAGTTGTATGTGTTGGTGAATTCTCTAAAGAATTATGTGGTGGAACTCATGTAAAGAATTCAGGAGAAATTGGATTATTTAAAATATTAAGTGAAACAGGTGTAGCTGCTGGTATAAGAAGAATAGAAGCAGTAACTGGTTTTAGTGCTATAAAGTATGTAGAAGAAAAGCAAAAGCTTCTTAAGGAAGTATGTCAAGCATTAAAGTGTAATGAAAAAGATGTTATTTCTAAAATTTCACACCAAGGTATAGAATTAAAAGAAAAGGAAAAAGAAATTTCAGAACTTAAGAGTAAGCTTACAAGTGGAGCAGAAGATGAAATTTTAAATTCTGCAAAAGAAATTAAAGGAATAAAAGTTGTTTCTTATGCTGTTGAAGGTGTAGACGGAAATGCTTTAAGAGATTTAGCAGATAAAATAAGAGATAAAGTAGGAAGTGGAGTTGTAGTACTTGCAAGTGCTTCTAATGATAAAGTTAATTTAGTAGCAATGGCAACTAAGGATTCTTTACAAAAAGGAATTCATTGTGGAAAGATTATAAAAGAAGTTGCATCTATTGTTGGTGGAGGCGGAGGAGGAAGACCAGACATGGCTCAAGCCGGTGGTAAAAATCCAGAAAAGATAGCTGAAGCAATAGAAAAATCATATGAAATAATTGAAAATTTAGTTAAGTAGTATACAAAACTTATAAATTAATGTATACTTAAATGAGAAGTAAACGAAAATTTTCCTTAGCAATTTATGTAAGGGGGTGAGCTGCTAAGAGGCAGCATTGATTATGAATAGTAATAATGATAATATGGAATACACAATGCAGTTTGATGTAGCTAAAAATAGAGAAGTTTTAACAAAGACAATTTTAACAGAAGTTTATAAGTCTTTAAAGGAAAAGGGTTATAATCCTGTTAATCAACTTGTAGGTTATCTTATGTCAGGAGACCCTACTTACATCACAAATTATAACGGAGCAAGGGCTTTAGTAAGAAAACTTGAAAGAGATGAAATTCTCGAAGAAGTAATAAAATCTTATTTAGACATAAAATAAAAAGGTGCCCGTTTAAGGGCATCTTTTTAACATTTATAGGAGCACTACAATGAGAATATTAGGTTTAGACATAGGTCAAAAGACTATCGGCTTAGCAATTTCAGATCCATTAGGCTTAACAGCTCAGGGTCTTACAACTATACGTAGAAAAAATAAACAAAGTGATATAGAAGAATTAAAAAAGGTATGTAAAGAGTATGAAGTGGAAACACTAGTAATAGGATTACCTAAAAATATGAATAATAGCATTGGTTTTGCAGGGGAAAAAATACAAGAATTTGCAGAACTAATTAAAGAAGAAATAGGATTGAAAATAGAGTTCTGGGATGAAAGACTAACAACAGTTGCAGCTCACAGGGCTATGCTAGAAGCTGACCTTTCAAGAGGAAAAAGAAAAAAGATAGTTGATAAGGTTGCAGCTACATATATATTACAAGGTTATTTAGATAGACTTTTTAACATGAAATAAAAAATAATAATAAAGGAGAGATTAATTTATGATGGAAGAATTAGATTATATCACATTATTTGATGAAGATGGAAATGAAGAAAAAATGGAGGTTATAGATTTTTTTAAAATAGAAGATTTAAATCAAGAATATCTAGTTGTTACTCCAGCTGATGTAGAAGTGGATGAAGCTTACTTCTTAAAACGTATTGTAGATGAAAATGGAGAAGTAACTTATGAAACAATAGATGAAGAAGAAGAATTTAACATAGTTGCTGAAACTTATGAATTATTAGGTGAAGAATTAGAAGGATTACTTGACAAATAAAATTTTATAAGTTTAGTATATTTATAAAAGATAGTAGGTGTAGAGTATGAGTAAAGAAGTTACCATAGATTATGTAGTTCTTAAAGAAGACTTAAAGAAAAAAGGATATAAGCTTACTCCTCAAAGAAGAGCTATTGTAGATACCATTGTTCTTAATGAAGGTAAACACCTAACAGCAGAAGAAATTTATGATGAGGTAAAAAAAGATTGCCCAGAGATAGGGCTTGCAACCGTTTATAGAACAATTTTATTATTAGAAGAAATTGGAGTAGTAAGTAAATTACATTTAAATGATGGATGCAGTAGATATGAGCTGGTACATAGTGATGAAGTTCATAGACATCATCATCTTATTTGTAATGTTTGTAATAAGGTTATTGAAGTAAAAGATGATTTATTAGAAGAAATAGAAATAAGGGTAGAGAAAGAATATAAATTTAAAATAGTAGATCATGCTTTGAAATTTTATGGTATATGCCATGAATGTCAAGAAAAAAATAATGAAGGTAATGAATAAAAGGCAAATTCCTTAAGTAGAAGAGGAAAACCTTTATTCTTTATTTATATATAAAACTTAATAAGGAGGGCATTATGAAAGCAGAAAGAGCAAAGGTTAAAATTATACCTCTAGGCGGCTTGAATGAAATTGGTAAGAATATAACTGCTATAGAATATAAAGATGATATAGTAGTTATAGATTGCGGACTAAGATTCCCAGATGAAGATATGTTTGGAATAGATGTAGTTATACCAGATGTTTCATATCTAATAAAGAATCAAGAGAAGGTAAGAGGAATATTTTTAACTCACGGACATGAGGACCATATAGGAGCATTACCTTATGTATTAAAACAATTAAATGTTCCAGTATATGGTACTAAGTTAACTCTTGGTATTGTTGAGACAAAGTTAAAAGAACACGGATTATTAAGCTCAACAGAATTAATAAAAGTAAAACCAAGAGATATAATAAAATTAAATACAGTATCAGTTGAGTTTATTAAAACTAATCACTCTATTGCAGATTCAGTTGCAATAGCTATTCACACACCACTAGGAGTTGTACTTCACACAGGTGACTTTAAAATTGACTATACTCCAATAGATGGAGAGCTAACGGATTTTGGAAGATTAGCTGAGCTTGGTAAAAAAGGTGTTTTAGTAATGCTTGCAGATTCAACTAATGCTGAAAGACCTGGATATACCATGTCTGAAAGAGTAGTAGGAGAAAGTTTTGCAAGATTATTTGCAAAAGCAGAAGGAAGAATAATTGTAGCTACATTTGCTTCAAATATTCATAGAATTCAACAAATCATACAAGCTTCTGAAAAACTTGGAAGAAAGGTTGCAGTTTCAGGAAGAAGTATGGAAAATATAGTTCAAGTAGCAATGGAACTTGGATATTTAGAAATGCAAGAAGATACATTAATTTCTATAGACCAAATTTCTCAATATCCTAATGAACAAGTTGTTTTAATTACAACAGGAAGTCAAGGAGAGCCAATGTCAGCTTTAGCTAGAATGGCTGCTTCAGAGCATAGAAAGATAAATATAGTTGAAGGGGATACTGTAATATTATCAGCTTCACCAATACCAGGAAATGAAAAACTTGTTTCAAAGGTTATAAATCAACTATTTAAAAAAGGTGCAAATGTTATTTATGAATCTTTAGAAAAGGTTCATGTATCAGGTCATGCATGTCAAGAAGAATTAAAACTTATGCATGCTTTAGTAAGACCTAAATTCTTTATACCAGTACATGGAGAATATCGTCACTTAAAACAACATGCGGAACTTGCATGTAAGGGAGGACTTCCTGAAAGAAACTTCTTATTAATTGAAAATGGTGATGTAATAGAAGTTACTAGAAATTATATGAAGAAAACAGGAACTGTTACTTCAGGTCAAGTATTTGTTGATGGTTTAGGGGTTGGAGATGTAGGACATATAGTTCTTAGAGATAGAAAACATCTTTCACAAGATGGTATTTTAACAGTAGTAGTTACTATTGAAAGACAAACAGGTTGTGTTATTGCAGGACCTGATATAATTTCAAGAGGATTTGTATATGTAAGAGAATCTGAAGGCCTTATGGATGAAGCAAGAGAGCTTGTAAAGAACATTTTAGATGATTTCCAAGAAAGAAATATTACTGATTGGTCAACTCTAAAATCTGGAATGAGAGATGGCTTAAGAGAATTCTTATATGAAAAAACTAAGAGAAAGCCAATGATATTACCAATAATAATGGAAGTTTAAGCTTGACATAGTTAAATAGAAAGTATATTATAAAAAAGATGAGGATTGGGTACGAAAGTATCCAATTTTCTTTTGGAAAAAATGATTTATAGGTTTACATATTTTTTAATATAAATTTTGGAGGCAAAATATTATGGAATTAATTAAAAGGGAAGATATAAGAAATATAGCTATTATAGCTCACGTTGACCATGGTAAGACTACTTTAGTTGATGCACTTCTTAAACAAAGTCATGTTTTCAGAACCAATGAAAAGGTGCAAGAGAGAGTTATGGATTCTAATGATTTAGAAAAAGAAAGAGGAATAACTATACTTTCAAAAAATACTGCAGTAATGCACAATGGAGTTAAAATTAATATAGTAGATACTCCAGGACATGCTGATTTTGGTGGAGAAGTTGAACGTGTACTAAAAATGGTTGATTCAGTTTTATTAGTAGTAGATTCTTATGAAGGACCAATGCCACAAACTAAATTCGTTCTTAAAAAAGCATTAGAATTAGGATTAAAACCAATAGTTGTAATCAATAAAATAGATAAGCCAGATGCTAGACCAGAAGAAGTTATAGATGAAGTTTTTGACTTATTCTTAGAATTAGGTGCTAATGATGAACAATTAGACTTCCCTATAATATATGCATCAGCTAGAGCGGGGTATGCAAGATACAATGTAGATGATGAAAACAATGATATGCAACCTTTATTTGAAACAATAATAAAACATGTAGAATGTCCAGAAGGATACATAGATGAACCATTCCAAATGTTAGTAACTACATTAGATTCAAATGCATTTGTTGGTAAAATAGCAATTGGAAAAATTCACAGAGGAACTGTTAAGAAAAACCAAAATGTTTCATTGGTAAGCATGGATGGAACAACAAAGAATTATAAAGTTACAAATCTTTATACATATAATGGATTAAAAAGAGAAGAAGTTAATGAAGCTTCAATGGGTGATATTATAGCTTTAAGTGGTGTAACAGATGCAAATATTGGAGAAACTATAGCAGATTCTCAATGTCCAGAAGCTCTTCCATTTGTTCATATAGATGAACCAACATTAAGCATGAACTTTATGGTAAATAATTCTCCATTTGCAGGTCAAGATGGTGAATTTATAACATCAAGACATTTAAGAGATAGATTAATGCAAGAATTAGAAACTAATGTTTCTTTAAGAGTTAGAGAAATAACTCCAGAATGTTTTGAAGTGTCAGGAAGAGGAGAACTTCACCTATCAATACTTATTGAAACAATGAGAAGAGAAGGATATGAACTTCAAGTTTCTAAAGCAAATGTTATATTTAAAGAAGAAAATGGAAAGAAATTAGAACCAATTGAATATTTAACAATAGATGTTCCAGAAGAATTTATGGGACCTGTTATGGAAAAGCTTGGACCAAGAAAAGGAGAAATGGTAAACATGACTTCTGCAGTAAATGGTTATACAAGACTAGAATTTAAAATTCCTGCAAGAGGACTTATAGGATTTAGAAATGAATTTATGACAGATACAAAGGGTAATGGAATAATGAACCATGTATTTGATAGTTATGAACCATATAAGGGAGAAATTCCAACAAGAAGTAGAGGTTCAATAGTTTCTTTTGAAACAGGTGAAGCTATAGCTTATGGATTATTTAATGCTCAAGAAAGAGGTCAATTATTTATAGGACCTGGAACTCCTGTATATCAAGGAATGATAGTTGGTGTATGTGGAAGAGCAGAAGATATAGATATAAATGTATGTAAAGGAAAGAAACTTACAAATACAAGAGCTTCAGGTTCAGATGAAGCAGTTAAATTAGTACCACCAGTAATTATGTCTCTTGAAAATGCTTTAGAGTTTATAAATAATGATGAACTTGTAGAAATTACACCTAATAATATAAGAATGAGAAAAATTATATTAGATAGTGCTGAAAGAAAGAAAGCTATAAGCAGAAATAAAAGATAATCTTTTGAATAATAATAATTTATATTATAATAAAGTAAATGGTCTAAAAGGCTATTTACTTTTATTATATTATGGGAGGATTATATGAAAAAGAAAAAGGTAATACTATTATTAATAGTATTAATATTGGTTTTGGCTATAGGTGTATTAGAGTATTTTAGTGGAGTTGTGGAAAACCCCTTAAAATCTAATGAGGATAAAATAGAAGTAGTTATAGATGAAGGGGAAAGCTTTTATTCTCTTTTAGACAATTTATCTAGTAAAGGAATGTTAAAAAATAAAGAGATTATAAAGCTTAAATTAAAGCTAGACAATAAAACTAATATAAATTTAATTCCTGGAAAATATGAAATAAAAACTAATGTAACTCTTGAAAGACTTATAGAAATATTAGAAACAGAAGATTTAAATGAAAATAGAATTTCTATAACAATTCCAGAAGGGTATGATATAGAAGAAATGGGAGCCTTATTTGAAGAAAAAGGATTATTTTCAAAAGATGAATTTTTAAAGGCAGTTAAAAGTTATGAACTTCCAAGTTATGTTAAAAAGGATGATAATAAGAAATATAATTTAGAAGGTTATTTATTTCCAGATACATATTTTTTTGATAAAAATGCTACTCCAGAGGAAGTAATATCTTCAATGATTAGTGAATTTGAAAAAACCTTAAAGAAGGTAGAAGAAGAAACTAAAGTTACAATTAAAGAAGATGAAATAGAAAAAATAATAACAATAGCTTCTTTAGTTGAAGAAGAGGCAGAACTTGATGAAGAAAGAGATTTAGTATCTTCAGTTATATACAATAGATTAGAAAAAGGAATGAAATTAGAATTTTGTTCAACAATAAATTATGCTTGGGGAGAACATTTACCACAAGTTTTAAATAAACATTTAGAAATAGATTCTCCTTATAACACATATAAAAATCTAGGACTTCCAGTAGGACCTATAACAAATCCAGGAGAAAAATCAATAGTTGCAGCTGTAAAGCCAGCAAAAACAGATTATTTATACTTTATGCTATTATATAATCAAGGGGGAAAACATCATTTCTCTACTACTGGAGCAGAACATGAAAAAGTAAAAAAGGAAGAAGAAGCTAAAGCAAAGGCTAATTAATTATTTTTTGGAGGAAAAAAATGAGTAATATAACTTATGACTATATGGAAGAATATATTAGAGGATTAATTCCAGATAGAACAGGAGTTTTAAAAGAAATAGAAGATTTTGCAAGAGAAAATAAAGTGCCAATAGTTCAAAAAGAAACAGGAAAGTTTCTTGAATTTATGGTAAGTATGAAAAAGCCTCTTAGAATTTTAGAGTTAGGAACAGCTATAGGCTTTTCCTCAATATTAATGTATGAAGCAAGTGGAAATAATCCAGATATAGTTACTATAGAGAGAGATGAAAAAATGATAGAACTTGCAAATATTAATCTTAAAAGATTTAATCTTCAAGATAAAATAAAAATAGAAGAAGGAGATTGTTTAGAAATTTTAGAAAAACTTCAAGAACCTTTTGATTTAATTTTTATGGATGCAGGAAAAGGTCATTATAATCATTTCTTGCCACATTGTTTAAGACTTTTAAAAGAAGATGGAATAATAATTGCAGACAATGTATTATTTAGAGGAATGGTAGCTTCAAAGGAGCTTGTAAAGAGAAGAAAAATTACTATAGTAAAAAGAATGAGAACATATTTAGACATGGTATCTAGTGATGAAAACCTAATTACATCAGTAATTCCTATGGGAGATGGAATTGCAGTTACTAAGAGGAGGAAATAAAAAATGAGAAAGCCAGAAATTTTGGCACCAGCAGGAAATTTAGAAAAATTAAAAACAGCTATAGATTATGGTGCAGATGCAGTTTATTTAGGAGGAAGTAAACTTAATTTAAGAGCTTTTGCTGATAACTTTACTAATGAAGAAATGGCAGAAGGTGTTAAATATGCCCATGATAGAGGAAGAAAAGTTTATGTAACTATGAATGTATATCCTCATAATAGTGATTTAATAGGAATAGAAGATTATTTAAGAGAACTTTATAAATTAAATGTAGATGCTATTTTAGTTGCAGACCCATCAATACTTGTAATAGCAAAGGAAGTTGTTCCAAATTTAGAAATACATTTAAGTACTCAAGCTAATAATGTAAATTGGAAATCTGCAAAGTTTTGGTATGACCAAGGCATAAAAAGAATAGTTTTAGCTAGAGAATTATCATTAAAAGAAATAAAAGAATGTCATGATAATCTTCCAGAAGAATGTGATTTAGAAGCTTTTGTACATGGTTCTATGTGTATGAGCTATTCAGGAAGGTGCCTTTTATCTAATTACATGACAGGTAGAGATGCAAATAGAGGAGCTTGTGCCCAACCTTGTAGATATAAATATTATTTAGTTGAAGAAAAAAGACCTGGAGAATATTACCCAATTATGGAAGATGATAAGGGTACTTACATAATGAATTCAAAGGATTTATGTATGATAGAACATATAGATGATGTTATAAATGCAGGAGTTTATTCTTTAAAGATAGAAGGAAGAATGAAAAGTCCTTATTATGTAGCAGCAGTTGTAAAGGTCTATAGACAGGCAGTAGATGAATATATGAAAGACCCAGAAAATTATAAAGCTAAGCCAGAGTGGATGGAAAGCTTAATGAAGGTAAGTCATAGACGTTATCATACAGGATTTTATTATGGCAAGTCAGAAACTCAAATATTTGATTCATCATCTTATATAAGAAATGCAGATATTGTTGGAGTTGTAAGAGAATATGATGAAAATACAAAAATAGCAACAATTGAACAAAGAAATAAAGTCTTTGAAGGAGATGTTGTTGAGGTATTAAGACCAGAGGGTTCACCATTTAATGTTACTTTAAAAGATATGAGAGAAAATTCAGGAGAAAAAATAGAAAATGCCCCTAGAGCTCAAATGCTATTTAAAGTTCAAGTGGAAACTCCATTAAAACCAAAAGATATGTTAATAAAAGAAAAATAAAATTTGAATAAAACACTTCCATTTTGTTAATAATTCAATAAAGTGGAGGTGTTTTTTATTATTAGGTATAAAAATAAAAAAAGAACTATTCAAATATTGGCATTTTTTCTTACAATCTTAATTTTATTAGGAGTTAGATTAGTTTTTTTACAGCTATATCCTACAGAAAAAGTAGTAGCACAATATGAAAATCATCAAAGTGAACAAATATCAGATTCAAAATATGAAATTTTAGATACAAATGGAAATAGCTTAATGAAATACAATAATAAATATGTTTTAGTAATAGATTCAAAGCCTTTTAGTTTAAATAATTATGAGGAAACTTTAAAAGATTTAATGGCTTTAAATTTTATTATGAAAGGAGAAGATGATAAATTTAATTTTACTGATATTATGAAATCTAATGGAAAGGTATATTACAAAATATCAGAAGATACTTATAAAAAAATTAATTCATTAAAAGATATTAAAGGTATATATACCTATGTATATAGTGAAGTAGATAGAAAAAAAGCTTGGATGGTAAGTAGTTTTCTTTCAAAAATAGAAAGTAATGAAACAGAAAATACACTTCTTTGGAAGATAGATAAATATGTAGAAAATAATAAACTTCCTATGGAAGAATTTTACCTTGATAATAAAGGAATATATAGTGAAAATAAAATTAATATTAGTGAGGAAAATAAAAATATAAAACTTACAATAAACAAGGATTTTGAGGAAAAGGTTGGTGAAGTATTAAAAAAAGAAGAATATGAAGAGTTAGATAATGTAGCTGTAATGATAATGGAAGCAGAAAATGGAAAAATTAGAACTATGGTTCAAAAAGATGAAAGTGAAGCAAATTTAAATTTAGCTATAGAAGGAATAGGATATGAACCAGGTTCAATATATAAACTTATTACTTTAGGAGCAGCTTTAGATAAAGGAGTAATAACTTTAGAAAATACTTTTAGTTGTAATTCACAAATATGTGCAAAAAATAATTGTCATGGATTTTTAACAGTAGAAGAAGCTTTAGTAAAGTCTTGTAATGATGTATTTGGTAAGGTAGGAAATTTAGTTGGATATGAAACCTTAATGGAATATTCAGAAAAACAGGGCTTATTTAATAGAATATTAAATCTTCAAGGTGATGGAATAAATGAATCTAAAGGGGTAAAGCCTACTATAGAAGCTGGTATGAATAATATATCTATAGGACAATGTTTTAATGTAACACCTATACAAATGTTAGGAGCTATTAATACAATAACTAATAATGGAGTATATGTAAAACCTTATTTAATTGAAAGTATATTAGACAAAGATAACAATATAGTAGAGGAATTTTCCTCTGAAGGCGTAAAAGTATACAATCAAATAACAACAAGTCTTTTAAAAAAATCAATGAAAGCTGTAGTTGAAAGAGGAACTGGAAAAAAAGCAATGGTAGAAGGCATTGATATAGGAGGAAAAACAGGTTCTGCAACCTCTGGAACTAATAGTGGAACTCATGGATGGTTTGTTGGATATTTTAATATAAATGAAAAATATTATACAATGATTGTTTTTGTGCCTAATATACAAAGTAATAAAGAAAATGGAGAAGAACTTGGAGGGGGTAGTACTGCAGCTCCAATTTTTAAAGATATAGTTAAAAAATTAGCATATTAATATTAATAAATCCCTTATTTCTTGAATAGTATAGTATTAAGCACTGCTAGGAGGAGCAAGGTGTTTTTATTAACAAATTTCTTAGAGATTATATCAAACACAATTTTATTATCAGGATATATTTCTGGTAATAATATATTTCCATTACCATTAGATGAAGAGGAAGAAAAATTTTATTTAGAGAAATTAAAGGAAGGAGATAAAGAAGCAAAGAAAGTACTTATAGAAAGAAATCTTCGCTTAGTAGCTCATATTGTAAAAAAATATTCATTTCCTAATAAGGATGTGGATGAATTAATTTCAATAGGAACAGTTGGACTTATTAAAGCAATAGATTCTTTTAATTGTTCTAAAGGCACAAGACTTGCCACATATGCCTCTAGATGTATTGAAAATGAAATATTAATGTTATTTAGAAATAATAAAAAACAAAGAAATGAAGTATATTTACAAGAACCTATAGGCGTGGATAAAGAAGGAAACGAAATTTGTTTAATTGATGTTTTAAGTAGTGAAAAAGATTCTGTAATAGATAAAGTAGAAAGTAAATTAGAAATAAAATCTCTATATAAAAAAATGCAAGAGGTTTTAACAGAAAGGGAATATAACATAATTATAATGAGATATGGTTTAGATGATGGAAGAAATAGAACTCAAAGAGAAATTGCAGGTCTTTTAAATATATCAAGGTCATATGTTTCAAGAATAGAGAAAAAGGCATTAAAAAAATTAAAAAAGTCACTTAGTAATAATAGTTAAAATTAGTTTTTAAAGAATTTTAAAGCTATTTAATAAATAAAGCATATTATGTATAGAATTGTAATATTAAATGTGATAAAATAGAATTCAAGGAAATATTTTTATACAATAAGTAAAGGAATACATTAGCTTTATATAAAAATTTAGGAGGAAAAGTGATGTACGTATTAAATGAATTATTAACAAAAACAAATGAACTATTTGGCTCAGACGTTCATATCACAGTAGGTTTACCACCAATGGTAAGATTACATGGACAATTAACACCATTAGGAGAAGAACCATTAACAGCAGCAGATACTGAAGGTTTTGCAAAAGAAATTCTTGGAGCAACTAAATTCAAAGAATATTGTGAAATAGGTGAATATGATATAGCATATGCAATACCAGGGGTTGCCAGATTCAGAGTTAACCTTTATAAGGATAGAGGAACTCATGCTATAGCATTAAGATTAATTACTGAAGGAGTACCAACATTAGATGGATTAAGACACCCTTCAATATTAAAAGATTTAACAAAAAAGAGAAGAGGACTTGTACTTGTTACAGGACCAACAGGTAGTGGTAAATCTACAACTCTTGCCGCTATGATAGATGAAATAAATTCAAATAGAAGTGAACATATTATAACTCTTGAAGACCCAATAGAATATTTACACCAACATAAAAAATCTATAGTAAACCAAAGAGAAGTTGGAAGTGATACTCAAAGCTTTAATAATGCATTAAGAGCAATACTAAGAGAAGACCCAGATGTTATTCTAATTGGAGAAATGAGAGACTTTGAAACTATACAAATAGCCCTTACAGCAGCAGAAACTGGACACTTAGTATTTTCAACTCTTCATACTATTGGTGCAGATAAAACAATCGATAGAGTTATTGACGTATTCCCACCACATCAACAACAACAAATAAGAGTACAGTTAGCTGGTGTTTTACAAGGAATAATATCTCAACAATTAATGCCTACAGCTGATAATAAATCAAGAGTTGCAGCTCTTGAGATAATGACAATAACACCTGCAATACAAAACCTTGTAAGAGAAGGTAAGAGCCATCAAATTATATCTTCAATTCAAACTGGTGCAAAATATGGAATGAAAACAATGGACATGGCTCTAGCTGATTTATATAAGCAAAGAAAGATTACTAAAGAAACAGCACTTCAATATGCTGTAGATAAAGAAGTTTTAAAGAGAATGATGATTATGTAAAAAAATCTTATAAAATTGTAGCCTAAAGCTATAAAAAGGAAGTATAATAAAGGAGAGATGTAAAAGCATTTCTCTTTTATTATTATGAAAATAAAGTATTGAGGAGTGGAGACGAAAGAGATGCAAGATGTATTAATAACAGTAGTTGATTTTGGAAGTAAAAAACTTTCGGCTTCTTTAGGAAAAGGGACAGGAACAGAAGTAGAAATAGTTGCAAGTCAAAATGTTCCATCCAAAGGAGGAATAAAAAAAGGAATAGTTGAAGATATAGATATTTGTAAAGAATCACTAGGAGAAGTATTAAAAAAATTAGAATGGTTATCTGGTGAAAAAATAGAGGAAATCTATGTAGGAATATCATCTAAAAACCTTAGAGTTACTGAAAGCGATGGAGAGATTTACCTTGAAAAAGGTGAAGTAAGAGAAATAGATAAAAAAGATGTTATAGAAGATGCTAAGAAAAAAGTTTCATTAGCAGATGGGGAAGAAATTGTAGATGTTCTAGTTAATTTTTATACTTTAGATGGAAGAATAATAGATAAAGATATAAATGGCCTTGAAGGAAGAGATTTAAGAGTAAACATAACATTTATTTTAGGTTATAAAAAAGAATTAAATAAATATAAAGAGATAGTTAAAGAAGCTAATTATAAGTTAAAGGGCTTTGTAGTAAACATTGTAAGTGGAAAAAATGTATTTTTATATGAAGATAAATCAATGGGAATGCATGCATTAGTAGATGTAGGAGCTGAGATAACAGATATAGCTATTTTTAATAATGGAATACTAAAATACATATCTTCAGTACCATTAGGAGGAGAAAATATTACTAAAGACCTTTCTATTTGTGGAAAATATTCATTAGTAGAAGCAGAAAACTTAAAAAATATTTATAGTAAAAATTATGAAAGTATGTATAATGATAAAACTACAGATGATGTAATAGAGGTTGGAAGTACAAAGGTTTCAAAAGAATTATTTTATGGAGTAACACAAGCTAGGTTAGAAGAAATTATAAAATATATTAACTTAGAACTAAAAAAGACTTCCTTTTATGAGGGAATTTGTAGTATAATTATCTATGGAGATGGACTAGTTAACTATGAAAACATTGTATCAATTGTAGACAATACTATTGAGAAAAAATTTAAAGTTGTAACTAAGACAGAACTTGGTATGAAAAACTTAGCAGATATTTCTTCTTTAGCAGATGTTAAAGAAGTGTATGATAGATTAAGTTTAATTGATGAAGAAAAGATAGAAATAGAAAAATCTAAAGAAGAATTTAAAAACAGTTATGTTGAAGAAATTAATGATGAAAATAAAGAATATGAAGATGATGAAAAACCAAAGGGATTTATTGAAAAAATTAAGAAGTTCCTAATGGGAAGGTATTAAAGGAGGAGTTATTTTGTTAGATTTTGAAGTTGATATGCAGGAATTAACTAACATAAAAGTTATAGGATGCGGCGGCGGCGGAAGCAATGCTGTTAATAGAATGATAGTAGAAGGTTTAAAAAATGTTGAATTTATTGCTATAAATACAGATAAACAAGCCTTAATGCTTTCACATGCGGATCAAAAAATACAAATTGGTGAAAAATTAACTAAAGGACTTGGAGCAGGAGCTAATCCAGAAATTGGTCAAAAGGCTGCTGAAGAAAGTAGAGAAGAGATAACAGCTGCAATAAAGGGAGCAAATATGGTCTTTATTACTGCAGGAATGGGTGGAGGAACAGGAACTGGTGCAGCACCAGTTGTTGCTGAAATTGCTAAATCTTTAGAAATTTTAACAGTAGGTGTAGTAACAAAACCGTTCCCATTTGAAGGTAAGAGAAGAATGAGATATGCTGAAATAGGTATAGCTAATTTAAAAGAAAAGGTAGATACTTTAGTAATAATACCAAATGAAAGACTATTATCAATGGCAGATAAAAAGACAACTCTTTTAGATTCATTTAAATTAGCAGATGATGTATTAAGACAAGGTGTTCAAGCAATATCAGACCTTATTACAATACCAGGTGTAGTTAACGCTGACTTTGCTGATATAAAAGCTGTTATGTTAGATAAAGGTTTAGCACATATGGGAGTTGGATATGGTAAAGGAGATACAAGAGCTTCTGACGCTGTAACTCAAGCTATTTCTTCTCCATTATTAGAAACTTCTATAGATGGAGCTACTGGAGTTATATTAAACTTTACAGGTGGTGCTGATTTAGGAGCATTAGAAGTATATGAAGCAGCAGATGTAGTAAGAGAATCTGCAGACCCAGATGCAAACATAATCTTTGGAGCTGTAATAGATGAAAATTTAAAGGATGAAATAAGAATAACTGTTATAGCAACAGGTTTTGAATTTGAAGAAGGAGAAAATTCTCAAGACTTAGGAAGAACAATAGAAAGACCTAAGAAACAACAACATACAGTAAAAGAAGAATTCCAAAAACCAGTAGTAGAGCCAAAGCATGAAGAAGTAAAATATGAAGAACCTAAGGAAGAAGAACCAGAAATAGATATACCAGCTTTCTTAAGAAGATCTAGAAGAAATTAATATTTAATAAAAGTAAAGAGCCGATTTTTTAATCGGCTTTTTCAAATGATAATTTTAGTGTGAATTATTTATTTTATTTATAGATTAAAAAAATAAATAATTCACACTTTTTTTATTAATTTGATAATTTTATGAATATTTCTAATATTTTGGCAATACATAATGAAGAGATATATTTATAAATAGTTTTATTATAAAAAAGTATAGAGTAAAAATGTAGCTTGATGTAGAGAGTTGTAAAATATGAAATAAAAAAAATAAATTGCTTATATAAGGAAATGACAAAATTTTGAAAAAATATAAGTATAATTATTTTTAAAGAGGAGAGATGAAAAATGGAAATTTATTTAGATGTAATTCTCTTAGAAAATTTCATTGTAGATATCTTTTTACTCAAAATTACTTCTAAGGCCTTAAGAAAAAAAATTACTTTGAAAAGAGAATTTATAGGAGGTGTGTTAGCTACATTATATACTTTGGTTATGATTTTTAAAAGTTTAAAAATTTTCACATTAATACCTTTTCAAATAATTGTTCTTTATGAAGTGATAAATATTTCCTTTAAAGATAGTAATTTTATTTTCAAATTAAAGGCAATGGGAACATATTTAGTAGGGGCTTTTTTATTAAGTGGATTATGTATGATGTTTTCTGTTAATGGAAGTTTTAAAAAAATTTCTAATGTTTATGAGATAAAAGATTATTCAATTAAAGGTTTACTTATTTCTGTGATGATAGTATATATGGTTTTTAGTAGAATTTTTGAGTATATAAAAGAGAGAGCTTTAATAAATAATTTTACTTATGATATAGAATTTTTTATAGGAAATTCAAAATATGAAATTAAAGGCTTTTTAGATACAGGCAATGAACTTAGAGAGCCTATAACAAATTTTCCATGTATTATCGTAGAGGAAAACTTTATAAAAAATGTAAATGAAAAAGAAGTTTATTACATTCCATATAAAGCAATAGGTTATGTTGGAGGACTTAAAGGATTTTTAGGAAAGCAAGTGAGGATAAGGCAAGAAAAAGGAGGTGGATGGAAAGAAATAAATGCCATTATATGTCCTTGTAAAGAAGTCCTTAGTAAGGAAAGAGATTTCAATGCATTACTTTCAAGAGGTGTCATTTAAGGGAGAGTGAAATTATGTTAAATTTAGGGCTTATTTTAAATAAATTAATGGAAAGGTTGAATATACAAGGAAATAGCCTTCATTATGTAGGTGGTAGTGATGTTTTACCACCTCCTTTATCTAAGGAAGAAGAAGAAAAACTTCTTTTAGAATTACTTAATGGAAATGAGGATATAAGAGGAGTTTTAATAGAAAGAAATTTAAGATTAGTAGTTTATATAGCAAGAAAATTTGAAAATACAGGAGTATATATTGAAGATTTAGTTTCTGTTGGAACAATAGGGCTTATAAAAGCTGTAAATACCTTTAAGCCTGAGAAGAAAATAAAACTAGCTACCTATGCTTCTAGATGTATTGAAAATGAGATTTTAATGTATCTAAGAAGAAACAGTAAAATTAAAGCAGAGATATCTTTTTATGAGCCATTAAATATAGATTGGGATGGAAATGAACTTTTATTATCTGATATATTAGGGACAGAAAATGATATAGTATATAACCTTATTGAAGATGAAGTAGATAAACAATTATTATTTACAGCCTTAAAAAGTTTAAATGATAGAGAAAAAGAAATTATACAACTTAGATTTGGTCTTAATGGAAGTAGTGAAAAAACTCAAAAAGAAGTTGCTGATATTTTAGGAATATCACAATCATATATTTCTAGACTAGAAAAGAAAATAATTAATAGATTGAAAAAAGAAATTACTAAAATGACATAACTTGTCTTTAGTATAAAAGTATAATTCTTCGGAAATAATATAAATGAATTTTGTAATTACTTCCGAAGGGGTTGATGACATTTGATCATTAATAAAGTTGAAATTTGTGGAGTAAATACTTCAAAGCTTCCTGTTTTAAAAGAAAGTGAAAAAAGAGAATTACTTTTACAAATTAAACAAGGCAACAATGCTGCAAGAGATTCATTTATAAAAGGTAACTTAAGATTAGTTTTAAGTGTAATACAAAGATTTAATAATAGGGGAGAAAATGTAGATGATTTATTTCAGGTTGGATGTATAGGCTTAATGAAAGCTATAGATAATTTTGACTTACATCAAAATGTAAAATTTTCTACATATGCAGTACCTATGATAATAGGAGAAATAAGAAGATATCTTAGAGATAATAACTCAATAAGAGTAAGTAGATCATTAAGAGATATAGCTTATAAAGCACTTTTAGTAAGGGATAAATTAATAAAAGATAACAATAAAGAGCCAACAATATCACAAATATCAAAGGAATTAAATCTTCCAAGGGAGGATGTGGTATTTGCTTTAGATGCAATACAAGATCCAGTATCATTATATGAACCTATATATCATGATGGTGGAGATGCTATTTATGTTATGGATCAAGTAAAAGATAATAAAAATACAGATGAAAGCTGGCTTGAAAATATATCAATAAAAGAAGCTATGAAAAAATTAAGTAGTAGAGAAAAATTAATATTAAATTTAAGATTCTTTAATGGAAAAACTCAAATGGAGGTGGCAGATGAAATAGGAATATCTCAAGCACAGGTATCAAGACTTGAAAAGATAGCTTTAAAACATATGAAAAATCATGTGTAATAAAAAACATTAAAATTTCATATTATTCTTACAGAAAGGTGGGATAAATATGGAAGAAGAAATGCTTCATTCAATTAATGCTATGAGAACTATGGAAATAATTGATATTAATACAGGTAGAAAGCTTGGTTTTATAAAAGATATAAAAATAGACTGTAATGAAAATAAAATAGTTTCTATAATTTTACAGGGAGAAGAAAAAGGATGGTTTTCAAAAGGAGATGATATAGAAATATTATGGAATAACATTTCTAAAATTGGAATTGATGTGCTTCTTGTAGACTTAGAAGATATTAATAATATTTTAAGTATACACTAGAAAATACACACATAAGTATGTATAATAATTTTATCAGATAAAAGGTTATAAATAAGAAAGGTGGAGCACATATGAAATGTCCTTTTTGTTTTTTTGAAGAAAGCAAGGTTATTGATTCAAGATCAGCAGATGACAATACAACAATTAGAAGAAGAAGAGAATGTTTAAACTGTGGCAAACGATATACAACATATGAAAAAATAGAAAGTATTCCAATTCAAGTAATAAAAAAAGATCTAACTAGGGAAAACTTTAATAAGGATAAAATAGTTAATGGACTAATTATTGCTTGTCAAAAAAGACCTATTTCAAGAAGTCAAATAGAAAAGTTAGCAGATGAAATAGAAAGGGATATTTCTAATAAAATGATAACTGAAATTAAAAGTAAAGATATTGGCGAAATGGTTATGAAAAAACTTAAGGAATTAGATGAAATTTCTTATGTAAGATTTGCTTCAGTTTACAGACAATTTAAAGATATTGATACATTTTTAGAAGAAATAGAAAGTCTAAAGACTAATCAAGATTAAGAAAAAAGGTGAAGGCTATAAGAATTATCTAATAAGCATTTCACCTTTTTCTTTTATAAAAAATCAAAGCATATAAAAAAATAAACAAGATATTTAAGTAAGGGCAAAAAAATAAACATATCAATAAAATAAGGAAAATCAAAGAAAACAAACATTAAGAAAGTTAAAGGTATGTTAATTTATATTATTAAAAATAGATTATAATAGTGCAAAATGTTAAAATAATGTTTAGATATAGGAGGAAGAAATGAATAATTTAAATATAAATAATTTAAAAAGATTTAAAGATTACTTAGTAATAGAAAATGAAAAGAGTAAGGTTGTTTTTTCAACAGCAGAAGAAAATAGAAGTTTTAATAGACATACAGATGATGGAGTAGAAAATCTTATGAGTATAAAAAAAGATTTTAATGTAAATCATGTATCATATTTAAAACAAATTCATTCTGATGAAATACTTATAATAAATGAAGATAATATAGATAGTATAAATGAAAGTGAAGGGGATGCAATAATTACAGATTTAAAAAATATTGCTATTGGAGTTTTTACTGCTGATTGTGTTCCTATAATATTAATTGATGAAAAAAAGCAGGTTTCTGCAGCAATACATAGTGGTTGGAAAGGAACATTTAAGTCAATTACTTTAAAAACAATAAAAAAACTTGAAAGCACTTATGACTCTAAAGCAGAAGATATTAAAGCTTATATAGGTGCTCATATAAGACAATGTTGCTATGAGGTATCTGAAGAATTAAAAGAAAAGTTTATTGAAGAAAAAAATATAAGCACAGATTTACTTTTCAAGGGAAGAAATTTAAGTATGGAAGAATGTATATTAAAAGATATTAGAGATTCAGGAATAAAAGAAGAAAATATTTATTCATTACCTTTATGTACTCATTGTACTGAAGAAATAAAGTTACATTCTTATAGAAAATCAAAGGGACTTTATGGAAGAATGTTTTCTTTTGTAATTTTAAATTAAAGGGGAGAAAAATAAATGGCTGAGGGAAAAGTTTTAGTTGTAGATGATGAAGAACATATTGTAGAATTATTAAAATTTAATTTAGAAAATACAGGATATAAAGTAATTACTGCAAATAATGGTAATGATGCTATTAGTTTAGCAAAGGAGAATAAACCTGATTTAGTACTTTTAGACTTAATGCTTCCAGGCATGGATGGTTTTGATGTATGTAAAGAAATAAAAAGAAATACTGAAACTAGAAAAACAGCAATTATTATGCTTACTGCAAAGGGGGAAGAATTTGATAAAATATTAGGTTTAGAACTTGGAGCAGATGATTATATAACAAAACCTTTTTCAATAAGAGAGCTTCTTGCAAGGGTAAAAGCTGTGCTTAGGAGAAGCGCAAATGTTAAAACAGAAGAGATAAATGTATTTGAAAGTGGTCATCTTAATGTTAATTTTGAACGTCATGAAGTAAAGGTTAATGGAGAAAAGGTAGATATGACTCTTAAAGAATTTGAACTTTTAGAGATTTTAATAAAAAATAGAGGAAAAATTCTTCAAAGAGAAACTTTATTAGATAAAGTGTGGGGCTATGAATATATAGGGGAAACAAGAACAGTAGATGTTCATATAAGATATCTTAGAAAGAAAATTGAAAAAGATGATAAAAATCCTAAATTTATTGAAACCATAAGAGGAGTGGGCTATAGATTTAGTTCAGATAATAATTAAAATGAAGAAAAAGATAATAATAACAATAATAATAACCATAGTTTTCTCTTTAGTATTAGCTACCACTTCATTTTTAACAATCTTTAATGTAGAAAATATGAGAAAAGTTAAAAGTAATTTAAAAAATTATGCTGAATATATAGTAAGAAATAATTATGAAGATATAAATGAAGTAAAAGGAATAAAATTAGATAATACAACTATTAGATGTACATATATAAATTCAGATGGACAAGTTATTTATGATACTTTAGGAGAGGTTGATGAAAATCACTTAAATAGAATAGAAGTAAAAGAAGCATTAAAATATGGAGAAGCTTATGCTGTAAGAAATAGTACTACAGACAATGAAAAGTTAGTGTATTATGCAAAAAAGCTTGATAATGGTAATATATTAAGGCTTTCAGTATCTTTTAAAAGCATAAGCTATTTTAATTTTTACAAGCTTGGATATTCTCTTATAATAGGTATATTAATATTTGTATTTACTTTTATAATTTCAATGAAGCTTGTAAGAACAATAATGAAACCAGTAAATGAACTTGAAGAAGTAACAAGTAGAATAGCAAGAGGAGACCTTCATATTAGAGCTAAAGCAAAAACTAATGATGAATTAGGAACTTTAGGAAAAACATTTAATAACATGGCAGACCAACTTCAAAGTAAAATGAATGAGGTTATGGATAAACAAAATAGACTTGAATCTATTGTTAAATCTATGGAAAGTGGAGTAATAGCTGTTGATTTAAGTGGTAATATTATAATTATAAATCCCTATGCAAAAAGAATATTTGGCATTAAAGATGATATTACAGGAGAAAAAATATATGATTATATTAAAGATTTTGATATAAATTATTTTTTAAATGAAGAAGAGGAAATAGCAAAAGAAATAAAAATTCTTCATCCTGCAGAAAGGGAACTTAAAATAAAGAAAGCTTTTATACTAAGTGGTCGTGAAAAGATAGGTAAAGTTATTGCTGTTCAGGATATTTCAGATATAAAAAGACTTGAAAATATGAGAAGTCAGTTTGTGGCAAATGTAACTCATGAATTAAAAACACCATTAACATCTATAAAAGGTTTTGCAGAAACATTAAAATATGTTGAAGATGAAAAAACAAGAGAGAAATTTTTAGATATTATTGATAATGAGGCTGAAAGGTTAAGTAGACTTATAAGTGATATACTTGTACTTTCTAAAATTGAAAGCTCAACTACAACAGATGATGAAGATTTTATGCCTTATATAGTAATAGATGAGGTTATTAGTATTGTAAAAAATATGGCAGAGTCAAAAAATATTTCATTAATAGTAGAAAAAAGTGAAAAAGATATAAAGCTTCATGGAGATAAGGATAAATTCCTTCAATTAGTTTTAAACCTTGTTGAAAATGGAATAAAATATTCTAATGAAGGCTCAACAGTAAAGGTTAGAAGCTTTATTAAAAAGGGTGATTATATACTTGAAGTAGAGGATAATGGCATAGGAATTCCTAAAGAAGATATGCCAAGAATATTTGAAAGATTTTATAGAGTGGATAAATCTAGAAAAGGTGGAGGAACAGGTCTTGGTCTTGCAATAGTAAAACATATTGTTAAAATATTTAATGGAGAAATAAGTATAGAGAGTGAATTAAATAAAGGCTCTATTTTTACAGTTACAATAAAAAATATATAGTAGTTTTAAAGTGTGAATTGTTAATTAATAATTCACACTTTTTTTACAAAAGTTTAATTGTTAAGAAATGATAAAGGTTACAATAAATAATGTTAAATTTAATTAATATTTTCCTAATATTAATTAACAATAGGGTAATATTACTTTAACTTTCAGGTAATACTATTAAATTGTTCAAGAAAATAAAAGAAAAAAACATATATATAATGTTTGGAGGAATAATAATGAAAAAAAGAACTTTAAAATTAATAATGAGCGGATTAATGGTGGCTATGATTGGAGGAGCTTTAGCTGGATGTGGAAATAGTTCAGATACTTCAACTAACTCAGCATCATCTAATGATAAAAAAGTAACAATAGCAGTTTCAGGTTCAACTTCTGTAGGTCCATTAATGGAAAAGGTTGCTGAAAGTTATGAAGCTAAAAATAATAATGTATCAATAGAAATAAATCAAGTTGGTTCATCAGCAGGAATAAAAGATGCTATAAATGGAGTAGCTGAAATTGGAATGTCTTCAAGAGATTTAAAAGATGAAGAAAAATCAAGTGGAGCTAAGGGAACAGTAATAGCATATGATGGGATAGCTGTAATAACAAACACTGAAAACAAGGTAAAAGATTTAACATTAGAACAATTAAAAGATATTTATACAGGAAAAATAACTAACTGGAAAGATGTTGGAGGAGAAAATGGTCAAATAGTAGTAGTTTCAAGAGAAGATGGTTCAGGAACTAGAGATGCTTTCCAAGAAATTGTTGGTTATAAATCAGAAGAATTAGTAGCAGATGCAACAATAGCAGATGGTTCAGGTAATATAAAGACAACTGTTTCTGGAAATAAAAATGCAATAGGATTTGTTTCATTCTCATATGTTGATGATAGTATAAGTGCTTTAAAAGTAAATGGAGTAGAACCAACTGAAGAACTTGCAAAAAGCGGTGAGTATAAATTATCAAGACCATTTTTACTTGTAACTAAAGATGATACTTTAACAGATGAAGGACAAAAAGTTATTGATTATATATTAAGTGATGAAGGACAAAATATAGTAGCAGAAGACAAACTTATAAAAGTAAACTAATTAAACTTAAAAACTATGCCCTCTTTAAGAGGGTATATTTATGTAAAACTTACATATTAAAAAGCATAACTTCTAGGAGGTAATTTAATGCTTAATAAAAATAAAAGCAATAAGGTTAAATATATAATCGAATATATTACAAAGTTTATATTTTTTATAAGTGCAATGCTTGCAGTAATTAGTCTTTTACTTATTATAAGCTTTGTATTTTATAAAGGATTATCCCCTTTTATAAAAGAAGGATATTCATTTAAAGATTTTCTATTAGGTACTAAGTGGGTGCCAAGTAGTGAACAATTTGGAATAGCACCAATGATAGTAGCATCTATATTAGCTACCTTAGGAGCTTTAATAATAGGAATTCCAATAGGAATATTAACAGCTGTATTTATAGCAGAAATAGCACCTAAAAAAATTGGTAAAGTAATTTCAACAGCTGTTGAGTTATTAGCTGGAATACCATCAGTATTATATGGAGTATTTGGACTAGCAATTATAGTTCCATGGATACAAAATACATTTAATCAACCAAAGGGACAAAGTTTGTTAGCAGTAATAATAGTATTAGCAGTAATGATGCTTCCAACAATAGTAACAGTTTCAGAAACTGCAATAAGAGCTGTACCTAAAAGTTATAAAGAAGGTTCTTTAGCCCTTGGAACATCTCATATAGAAACTACTTTTAAGGTAGTTGTACCAGCTGCTAAATCAGGTATTTTAGCAGGAGTAGTGTTAGGAGTAGGAAGAGCTATTGGAGAAACAATGGCAATAATATTAGTAGCAGGAAATTCACCAATAATTCCAACATCAATATTTAATGGAGTAAGACCTTTAACAACTAATATAGCCTTAGAAATGGGATATGCATATGGAACACATCAAGAGATGTTGTTTGCAACAGGAGTGGTTTTATTTATATTTATTTTGTTACTAAATTTACTATTAAGTAAGCTTTCTAATAAGGAAGGTGCATAAAGATGAATTCAAGAAAAGTTAAAGACAATGTTTTTAAAGCTTTATTATGGCTTTCAGCAGGAATAACAGTATTTATATTAGTATTTATTTTAGGATTTATATTTATAAAAGGTTTTAGAAAAATAAACTTAACATTTTTAACAGCAGATTATTCTGCCTCTGGAAATGGAGGAATACTTCCAATGATAGTTTCAACTCTCTATTCAGTAGTATTATCAATAGTAGTTGCAACACCAATTGGAGTTTTAGCTGCAGTATACCTTCAAGAATATGCAAAACAAGGAAAACTTGTAAAAGTAATAAGATTTGCAACAGAAAGTTTATCTGGAATTCCTTCAATAGTATATGGATTATTTGGTTCAATATTTTTTGTTGATGTATTAGGATTTGGATATTCTATTTTAGCAGGTTCATTAACTGTTTCAATAATAATACTTCCAGTAATAATAAGAACTACAGAAGAAGCATTAAAGTCAGTTCCAAAATCTTATAGAGAGGCTTCATTAGGTCTTGGAGCAACAAAGTTTCAAACTTTATATAAAGTAATAGTTCCAAGTTCTCTTCCAGGAGTTTTATCTGGAGTAATACTTTCAATTGGACGTGTAGTTGGAGAATCAGCAGCAATATTATTAACATCTGGAACAGTTGCAAAAATGGCTACAAGTATTATGTCAAGTTCAAGAACTCTTACAGTTCATGCTTATTTAGTTACTAAAGAATCTGGTGATATTGAACAAGCTGCAGCTGTTGGTATAGTTTTAATAGTTATAATATTACTTTTAAATACAGTAGCAAAATTAATAACTAAGAAATTTAGTAAAGCAAATTATTAAATAGAGGTGTAAAAATGGCTAAAATAACAGTTAAAGATTTAGATTTATATTATGGCTCTCATCAAGCTTTAAAAAAGATAAATATGAATATAGAAAAAAATGAAGTTACTGCATTTATAGGACCTTCAGGATGTGGTAAATCAACCTTTTTAAGAACATTAAATAGAATGAATGATTTAATAGATGATGTAAAGATAACAGGAGAAGTTTTAATAGATGGAGAGGATATTTATAAAAGTAATGATGTAATTGCTTTAAGAACAAAGGTTGGAATGGTCTTTCAAAAACCAAATCCTTTCCCAATGTCAATATATGATAATATTGCATATGGACCAAGAATACATGGTATAAAGGATAGAAAAAAATTAGACCAAATAGTTGAAGAAAGTTTAAAAAGTGCAGCTATATGGGATGAAGTTAAGGATAGACTTAAAACAAGTGCTATGGGTTTATCAGGAGGACAACAACAAAGACTATGTATAGCAAGAACTTTAGCAGTTTCTCCAGAAATAATATTAATGGATGAACCAACTTCTGCACTAGACCCTATCTCTACAAGTAAAGTAGAAGAACTTATGGATGAACTTAAAAAGCAATATACTGTTGTAATTGTAACTCATAATATGCAACAAGCAGGTAGAATAGCTGATAAGACAGCATTTTTCTTAACTGGTGAAGTTGTTGAGTTTGGAAAAACAGATGATATTTTCTATAAACCAAGGGATAAGAGAACAGAAGATTATATAACAGGAAGATTTGGTTAAAATTTTAAGGAGATGAAGAAAAATGACATTAACTTCACAAAAAATAAGAATAAAAGAAATCAATTGTCAAATAGTTCAAATGTCAACATTAGTTGAAAAGCAATTATATGCAAGTATGATTGCACTTAAAAATCATGATTTAGAAATTATTAATAAGATTATGAAGGAAGATGATAAGGTAGATGAACTTCAAAAGAAAATAGAAGAAGAGTGTATAAAATTTATAGCAAGTGAACAACCTTTAGCTAAGGATTTAAGAAATGTATTTACAGCAACTAAGGTAGTTACAGATTTTGAAAGAATGGCAGATTATTCAGTAGATATATGTAAAATAATTAAAAGAATGAATAATGATGCTACAGATTTTGAAGGAGATGCTCTTTCTTTATGGGTAATGGAAGAAAAAATAAGAAAAATGATTTCTTTAGCTACAAATGCCTATGTAAATATTGATGAAGAACAAGCTTATGAAATATGTAAGATGGATGATGAAATAGATTCCCTTTATAAAACTATATTTGAAAGTACTTTAAAAAATGTAAAGCTTGATGAAGTAAGAGCAAATAAAAATGCACAACTTTTATTTGTAGCTAAATATTTAGAACGTGTAGCAGACCATGTAACAAATATATGTGAATGGATAATATTTTCTAAAACTGGAGAATATGTAGACCTTAATGAATAATAAATAATCTTTATAAAAAGTATACTCATCATATTAAAAAATATATAATCTTAGGTTCATTATTTTATGAAGCAGTGACTTTAAGCTATAATGAGCCTAAGATTTTTTTTATTATGAAAGATTATATTTAATTTGACTTACTATTGTTAATAATGTAATATAGCATAAGATGGGGTATTTGCATGGATAGGAAGTGAAAAAATGAAAAACTTAATAAGAAGTACTTCCAGGAAGTATAGCTGAGGAAATTGAAGTTAGAGATTATTTATTATCTGTTAATGAAGAAGAGATTCATAATATCTTTAATAAATACTTATAACGAGGAGGAATAAAATTTATGAGAAAGCCAATAGTTGCTTTAGTTGGTAGACCAAACGTTGGAAAGTCTACTTTATTTAATAAAATAGCAGGACAAAGAATATCTATTGTTCAAGATACTCCAGGAGTAACAAGAGATAGAGTTTATGCTGATGCAGAATGGTTAAATTATAGCTTTACAATGATAGATACTGGTGGTATAGAACCAGAAAGAGATGATATTATAGTAAAGCAAATGAGAAGACAGGCTCAAATAGCTATAGAAACTGCTGATGTAATAATATTTTTAGTTGATGGAAAAGAAGGAATTACATCTGCTGATGAAGATGTTGCAAATATGCTTAGAAAAAGTAAAAAGCCAGTTGTATTAGCAGTAAATAAAATTGACTCTTTAAAAGAAGAGGATAATGCATGGGAGTTTTACAATTTAGGTATTGGAGACCCAATAACAATATCAGCATCTCAAGGACTCGCCCTTGGAGATATGCTTGATAGAGTTGTATCTTATTTTGACCCTATATCAGAAGAAGAACAAGAGGATGAATATATAAGGATAGCTATGGTAGGTAAGCCAAATGTAGGTAAATCATCTCTTATAAATAAGCTTTTAGGAGAGGAAAGAGTTATTGTATCTAATGTTCCTGGAACTACTAGAGACGCAATAGATAGCTATTTAGAAAATGAACTTGGAAAGTTTATATTAGTTGATACAGCTGGTATAAGAAGAAAGAGTAAGGTTAAAGAGGAAATAGAAAGATATAGTGTTATAAGAACCTTAGCTTCTATAGAAAGAGCTGATGTTTGTATACTTATGATAGATGCTACAGAAGGAATAACTGAACAGGATGAAAAGATAATAGGTTTTGCACATGAAAAGAGAAAGGCTATTATGGTTATAGTTAATAAGTGGGATCTTGTAGAAAAAGATGATAAAACTATGAATAAATTTAAAAGTGACCTTCAAAGTAACTTAAAGTTCTTAGGATATGCAGAATATTTATTTATATCAGCTTTAACAGGTCAAAGAGTTCATAAAGTTTTAGAAATGGCAAAAAAATGCTATGATAATTATTCAAAGAGAATACCAACAGGAGTTTTAAATGATGTTATAAATAAAGCTGTACTTATGAAAGAACCACCTGTAGTTGCTCTTAAGAGACTTAAAATTTTCTATGCAACTCAAGTTGCAGTAAAACCACCTAAATTTGTGTTCTTTGTAAATGATATGCAGGCAAGACATTTTTCATATGAAAGATATTTAGAAAATCAAATTAGAGATAGTTTCGATTTTAAAGGAACTGGTATTGAAATAGAATATAGAGAGAGGAAGGATAAGTAATGAGTAAAATAGCCTTTATCGGTGGAGGGAGCTTTGGTAGCGCACTATCTGTTTTGTTAGCAAAAAAAGGAAATGAAGTAGCCATATATGACAGAGATGAATATGTTGTAAATGATATAAATAAAAACAAAAGAAATAGTAAATATTTAAAAGATTTAATAATTCCAGAAGGTGTAAAAGCATACTCCAATATGGAGGAGGCTATTAACTCAGCAGAATATATTGTTTTTGCAGTTCCATCTCATGTAATAAGGTCAGTTGCAAAAAGTTTAAAAGGAAAAATTTCAGAAAGTGTTCCTATAATATCTATTGCTAAAGGAATTGAGGAAGGAAGCGATAAAAGATTATCCGTGGTAATTGAAGAAGAGCTTCCTAAAAATCCAATAGTTATTCTTTCAGGACCTAGTCATGCAGAAGAAGTAGCTTTAGAAATTCCAACAACAGTAGTTGTATCATCAAAGAATATGAAGTATGCAGAAAAGGTGCAAGATTTATTTATGTGTCCATGGTTTAGAATATATACTAATGAAGATTTAATTGGAATAGAAATAGGAGGGGCATTAAAAAATGTTATTGCCCTTGCGGCTGGAGTAATAGATGGAGTAGGCTATGGAGACAATACTAAAGCAGCATTAATGACTAGAGGAATGGCAGAAATTGCTAGAGTAGGAGTAGCATTAGGAGGAAAAGCAGTAACCTTTTATGGTTTAACAGGAATGGGAGACTTAATAGTTACATGTACTTCTATGCATTCAAGAAATAGAAGAGCTGGAATTTTAATAGGTGAAGGAAAAACATTAGATGAAGCTGTAAAAGAAGTTGGAATGGTAGTTGAAGGAGTAAAGGCTTGTAAGGCATTTTATGAATTAAAAGAAAAGATAAATGTTTCTATGCCTATAACAGATGCTCTTTATAATGCTTTATTTAAGGGAGTTGACCCTAAAACTGCTGTAAATAATTTAATGGTTCGTGAGAAAAAATCTGAAAGTTTATAAAGGCTTTATAATTTAAAAGTGTGAATTATTATTTTTAAGTTTATTTAAGATAATAATTCACACTTTTTTTATTCTATAGGAAATTATATATATTTGTTATAAAAAATAGTTCATTTTATTAAAGGTTAATCATATCATATAGAGATGGTGTAGTATATATCAAATTGAATAAAATATAATAAGGAGAATATACATATACTGTTAAGAATAAATTTAGGAGGTTATAACTTGGAGAGCTTCAATATATATAAGGACATAGCTGAAAGAACCCAAGGCGACATATATGTTGGTGTGGTTGGTCCTGTAAGAACAGGTAAATCAACCTTCATAAAAAAATTTATGGACTTAATGGTTATACCAAAGATTGATAATAGCTTTAAGAAAGAAAGAGCTAAAGATGAACTTCCACAAAGTGGCTCAGGAAAAAGTATTCATACAACAGAACCTAAATTTGTACCAAATGAAGCAATTGAAATAAGCTTAAATGATGAAATAAAATTTAAAGTTAGAATGGTAGATTGTGTTGGGTATATTGTAAAGGGTGCACTTGGATATCTTGAAGGAGAAAACTCTAAAATGGTTCATACACCTTGGTATGATTATGAAATCCCTTTTGAAGATGCAGCAGAAATAGGAACAAGAAAAGTAATACAAGACCATTCAACAATAGGCCTTGTAATAACAACTGATGGAAGTATTACAGGTATTAAAAGAGAAGAATATTTAGAACCAGAAGAAAGGGTTATAAATGAACTTAAAATGATAAATAAACCATTTGTTATTATACTTAACACTTCAAGACCAAATTCGCAAGAAACTAAAGCATTAAAAAAGGAAATGGAAGAAAAATATAAAGTTACAGTACAAATAATGGATGTATATAATATGAATGAAGAAAATATAGAAGAAATATTTAAATGTGTACTTAATGAATTCCCAGTAAAAGAAATTAATATTGATATGCCAGAATGGCTTGAAAAATTAGAACCTAGCCATTGGTTAAAAAAAGATTTCTTCAACATAATTAAGGAGATGAGTGAAGATATATCTAAAGTAAAGGATATAAAAATCTCCCTTGATAAAATAAAAAATGATGAGTACTTAGGCACATCCACATTATCAGAAATGGATTTAGGAATAGGAATAGGAAGAGTAGTATTAAAGCCAGAAGATGGGGTTTTTTATAAAGTTCTTAGTGAAATATGTGACTTAAATGTATCTTCAGAAAGCGATTTATTAGCAATAATTAAAGATTTAAACTTTGCTAAAAAAGAATATGATAGAGTAAAGGATGCTTTAAATGATGTAAGAGAAACAGGCTATGGATTAGTTGCACCACAATTATCAGAAATGAAATTTGAAGAGCCTGAAATTGTGAAACAAGGAAATAAATTTGGAGTAAAATTAAAAGCAAGTGCACCATCTCTTCACTTTATAAAAGCAGATATAAAAACAGAAATAAGCCCTATAATGGGATCAGAAAAAGAATCAGAAGAACTTGTAAAAGCTATACTAGACCAATTTGAAACAGACCCAACAAGCCTTTGGCAAAGTAATATGTTTGGAAAATCACTAGAAGTACTAGTAAAAGAAGGACTTCAAAACAAACTATACAAAATGCCAGAAGATGTTCAAATAAAAATCCAAAAGACCCTTCAAAAGATTATAAATGAGGGAAATGGAGGACTTATTTGCATTATATTGTAAAAAAGATTGTAGTTTCAAACATTAATTAAATAAAACATTATCAAAAAATATTAAATATAAAAAGTTATTTATATAAAACTATTTTTTACCTTCAAAATTTATAAATCTTTTTAGAGTCTAAGCATAATCTTAGGCTCTTTTTCTATTTGTAAAAAAATAACACTTAAAGAGATATAGAAAAAATATTTTATTTGAAATTCAGATTTGTATAAATAAGTTCCTTGATATAAATTCTTTGATATAATTAATAGGGATGTAGATAAAACAGATGTAAGCCTCTATTTATAAATATAAGTTCGCATAAATATTAGATGTTACGGAAAGTAACAATGTTGTTACAGTTCATTTCTTGATTGTTACAAGGCATATGCAGTAGGATGATCTTGTAAATAAAACAATGCCATGATAGATGGCAGATTATAAGGAGGAATTTAAAATGACATTTGGAGAAAAATTAAAGGAAGCAAGAAAAAAAGCAGGATTATCACAAGAACAGTTTGCGGAGAAAATGAATGTTTCAAGATCTGCAATTGCTAAGTGGGAAACTGATAAAGGTATGCCAGATGTAAACAATCTTAAAGTCATGTCTCAGTTGCTTAATGTTAGCATTGATTATTTGTTAGATGAAGATGAAAAGATTAGCTTTAATGAGATGAAAGAAGCTATTAATCTTGATGAATATGAAAAATCAGGTAAATGTAGAGATAAAAAAGATGCTGTCTGTTATGCAAAAAATAGTGATGCTACTAAGATTTATCCATTGATTAGAACAAAGAAAATGAGCAAAGCAGAATGGTTATTGGATTTTGTAGTTCAGCCAGGTGTTGTGCAACTTGTTGATTATTTAAATGACAATTCAGCCTATTATTTAGTTGAGAAAAATGATAAGCAATATCTTATTAAAGTAACAAAAGATTTTATTATTACAAATGAATTGGCAGAAAAGGTTAATGTAAAAAAGTTTATAATAGGTAAACACATGTATAAAAGTGCAGGATACACATTAATTTAATAATTAGATTTTTAAGTAAAAAATAAACTTAACTAAAAAGCATTGTTTTAGATAAAAGTATAAAAAAGTATACTAATTTTCTAAATACAATGCTTTTTTAGTAAGAGAAAAAAGAAGATTTAGTTTTACTTTAATAATAATTTTTTATAGGATAAGTCTATTGCAAAAGCACCAAGTGGAGCTGTTAACACTATTGCTAATACTGCAACTGTTAATATAGTGTTTCCACAAGCAAATCCTAATGCTAAGGGTATTCCACCTATTGCGGCTTGAACAGTTGCTTTTGGTGTATATGCCATCATTGTAAATAATTTTTCTTTTCCTGAAAGATTAGTTCCAAGAAGACATACAAATACTCCAAACATTCTAAATATTAATGCACCTATAATAACAATTATTGCCTTTAAGCCCACATTTTTAAGATAACCAATATTAACTGTTGCACCTACAAGTACAAATAGGAATACTTCTGCGCCTACCCATAGCTTTCCATATTTAAGTGCTAGCCTTTTTGCCACAACTTCTCTTTTTCTTTGAAGTCCAATACCAACAAACATAATTGCAATAAGTGCTGAAAATGTAATGGCTGTTGTAAGTTTGTCTTCAATTACAACAAGTATGAATGAAATACTTAAGATTATAAGTACTTTTGAAGTATCACGTATATGTATCTTTTTAAAATAAAATGCTAGTAAATATCCTATAAAAAGTCCTATACAAATTCCTAGAATAATTGATATTGGAATATTTATAAAACTTAATATGGAAGTTCCTTTTCCTTGAATTATTCCAGTAAAGGTTGAAAAAAGCACAATTACATATACATCATCTACAGAAGCACCAGCTAATATTAATTGTGGAATTCCTTTGTTTGTTCCATAGCCTTCATCCATGATTTTTACCATTCTTGGCACAACTACAGCAGGAGATACTGCTGCTAAAACAGAACCTAGGATAGTTGCTTCTAAAATTGATAGTCCCATAACCTTTGGTGCAATTAAAACCATTCCTAACAATTCAAAACTTGCAGGAACAAAACACATAAGAATAGCTGGTCTGCCTATTTTTTTAAGACCTGATAAATCAAGTCCTAAACCAGCTCTTGTTAAAATAATAATCAAAGCAATTTTCCTAAGCTCTGCTGAAATGTTTAAAATACTTCCATCAAGTAAATTTAATACATATGGTCCTAAAATAATACCTGTTATTAACATTCCAAGTAGGTTTGGTAATTTTATCCTTTGACATATCCACCCCATAAACATACCAATAATTAAAATTAATGCAATACTTAATAACATTATAGTCCTCCTTTTTACGCAGAAAAAGCTGATAGCATCTGCGTTAATTTATTAATCGCAGAAGTCATCAGCTTAATAAGCGGTTTAAGTATTATTATACTTAGGGAGAACTTCATTCCCTTTTTATATAATATCATAATTATTTTTTTTTGCAAGAAAAAATCAGTAAAAATCTATGTTATAATAAGTGTTAGTAATATTTTTAATAAGGATTGAAAGTTATTGGGAGGAAAATATTGTGAAAAATTACTTATCTAGGGGTAAAAACCTTTTAGTAATTATTCTTCTTATGAATATGGTGTTTATATTTAATTCAGAAAAAATAAAAAACATATTTCTTATAATAGCAACAGTTTTATTAGGAATTTTATATTTATATATAAATATTATACCAAGAAAAGAAAAACAATTAAGCAAAAGGTTAAAAATAATGATTGGAGGGTATGAGTTACTTATAGATTCTATTTTATGTATATTTTTAGAAAGTATACTTTATATTTATATGTTTTTAATTAAGGGGATTTCTTTAAGTACTTGGATTATTGTTTTAAATATAGTTATAGCATTAGTAATTGGGATTTTACCCTTAATAAATGGATTTTTTAGATTGTTATTTACTTCAAGGCAATTAGGTTTTTCTTATAGAGTATTATTATTATGTTTATGGTGGATGCCTATTGTAAATCTTATTCTTCTTAAAAAAGCTTGTAAAAAAGTAAGGTTTGAATATTTTTCTGAACTTTCAAAGGAAGAACTAAATTTAGCTAGAAAGGAAAAGGAAGTTTGTAAAACTAAATATCCAATTGTAATGGTTCATGGAATATTTTTTAGAGATTGGATGTTTATAAATTATTGGGGCAGAATTCCAAAGGCATTAATAAAAAATGGGGCAGAAATATTTTATGGAAAGCAGCAATCTTCTAATGCAGTATGTAAAAGTGGAGAGGAATTAAAAGAAAATATTTTAAAGATAATAAAGGATACTGGTTGTGAAAAGGTTAATATAATTGCTCATTCAAAAGGAGGACTAGATTCTAGATATGCTATAAGCTGTTTAGGGCTTGATAAGTATGTAGCTTCTTTAACAACTATTAATACTCCTCATAGAGGTTGCAAATTTGCAGAATATTTGTTAGACAAGCTTCCAAGTAAGTTAGTAGATTTTATAGCAGAAAAGTATAATAAAACCTTTATAAAACTAGGGGATAAAAATCCAGATTTTTTATCAGGAGTAAAGGACCTTACAGCAAGTAGATGTAATGAATTTAATAAAAAAGTTTTAGATGTAGAGGGAGTTTATTATCAAAGTGTTATGTCTAAAATGAAAAATGTATTTAGTGCAAGTTTTCCTTTAAATTTAGGCTATATATTATGTAAGATTTTTGATGGAGAAAATGATGGATTAGTTGCAGTTAATTCTGGTAAATGGGGAAATTTTTTAGGGTTAATAACAGCAAAAAAAAGAGGAATATCTCATGGAGATGTAATTGATTTAACAAGAATTGATATAGAAGATTTTAATGTTTGTGAGTTTTATGTAAATTTAGTAAGTAAACTTAAAGATATGGGATTTTAGGGAGGGATTTTTATGATGAATTTAGTGAGAGGTCAAAGATTTAAATTACAACAAATAGGAGTTAATTCAAAATTAAAACTAGAGGTAGAAAAAAGCCTTAATAATAAGTTAGAACTAGATATGAGTTGCTTTGGAGTAGATGAAAATGATAATTTATCAGATGATAGATATTTTATTTTTTATAATCAATTATCTTCTCCAGAAGGGGCTATAAAAAAAGATAATAATAAAGACACATTTTATATTGATTTTTCTTTATTACCACAAAGTATTAAAAAAATAATATTAAGTATATCAATAGATGGAGAGGGAAACATTAAGGATATAAATGAAGGAATATTAAAATTTTCAAATGAAAATTCAGTATTAGCAGATTTTAAGTTTAAAGGAGTAGAATATACTAAAGAAAAATCCATAGTTCTTTTAGAGATATATTTAAAAGATGGTTTATGGAGAAGTAATATAATAGCAAGTGGATTTAATGGAGGTCTTGGAGATATTTTAAGAAACTATGGTGGAGAGGAAGCAAAGCCAGAGAATGAAAAGGTGGAACCTACTGTTAATGCTATACCAAAAGAAGTTAAAAAAGAAATTTCAAAAACTGAAGAAACAGAGGGAATTAAAATTGATAGGGCATTTTTAGAGAAAAAGAAAAGAGTTGAAAAAATAGTATTAGAAAAGGCACCACATTTAATTGACTTAACTAAAAAAGTTACTGTTACATTAGAAAAGAAAAATATTCAAAATATTATAGCTAGAGTTGTAGTTGTCTTAGATAGGTCAGGGTCAATGTTTCATCAATATAAAGGAGGAGATGTTCAAAGGGCTATGGATAAACTTCTTCCTATTGCATTAATGTTTGATGATGATGGAGAGTTAGATGCATGGGCATTTGCACAAAAAAGTATACATTTATCTTCAATAAATTTAGATAATATTAATGGATATTTAAATAATGAAGAAGGTGGATGGAATAAATGGGACATTGGTGGAGTTAATAATGAACCTGTTGTTATGAAAGAATTAATTAAAGAGTATAAAAAAAGCAAAGAGCCAGTTTATATTATATTTATAAGTGATGGTGGTATATACAAAAAAGGACCTATAAAGAAATTAATAATAGAAAGTTCATCAAAGCCAATATTTTGGCAATTTGTAGGAATTGGTGGACATGATTATGGAATATTAGAAGAGTTAGATACATTAGGAAAGAGAGCTGTAGATAACAGTAACTTTTTTGCTATAGATAATATAGATTCTTTATCTGATGAAGAATTATATGAAAAATTACTTAATGAATTTCCAAAGTGGTTAAAAGAAGCTAAAGGCAAAAGAATAATTTAGGAGCAATATATAAGGTATAAAAATTTTATAAAAATATTAAAAAAAGGCATTAGTAACAATTACTTTTGCCTTTATTTTTTAGGAAAAATACAAAAATTATTTAGAATATTGAAAAAAACTACTTTAAAAACTTTAAAAAAGAGTATATAATTTAATTATTAAGAAAAGTAAGAATATTCTTAAATAAGGAGGAGTTATAATGAATAGATTTACATTACCAAGAGATATATATTGGGGTAGAGGTTCTCTTGAATTTTTAAAAACCTTAGAAGGAAAGAAAGCAATCCTTGTATTAGGTGGAGGCTCAATGAAAAAATTTGGCTTTGTTGATAGAGTTTTAGATTATTTAAAAGAAGCTAAAATAGAAACTCAATTATTTGAAAACGTTGAACCAGACCCTTCTGTTGAAACTGTTATGGCTGGTGCTGAAGCAATGAGAAAGTTTGAACCTGATTGGATTATTGCAATGGGTGGAGGCTCTCCAATTGATGCTGCAAAGGCAATGTGGGTATTTTATGAATATCCAGATACAAGTTTTGAAGAAATTATTCAACCATTCTCTTTCCCAAAGCTTAGAAAAAAAGCAAAATTTTTAGCTATACCATCAACATCAGGTACAGCTACAGAAGTAACAGCTTTTTCAGTTATTACAGATAATCAAAAAGGAACAAAATATCCATTAGCAGATTTTAATATAACACCAGATATTGCAATAGTTGACCCAGAGCTTGCAGAAACAATGCCTAAGAAGTTAACTTCTTATACAGGAATGGATGCTTTAACTCATGCTATTGAAGCTTATGTATCTACTTTAAATGGACCATTTACAGACCCACTTGCAATACAAGCTATAAAAATGATTATAAAATATCTTATAGATTCCTTTAATGGGGATAAAAATGCAAGAGAACAAATGCATTATGCTCAATGTTTAGCAGGAATGGCATTTAGTAATGCACTTTTAGGAATTACTCACTCTATGGCACATAAAACAGGACCAGCTTATAGTACAGGACATATTCCACATGGTTGTGCAAATGCAATATATCTTCCATATGTAATTAAATATAATGCAAAGGAAAAGGTAGCAGAAGAAAGATATGCACAAATTGCTAAAGCAATTAAATTAGAAGGAGATAGTGATAAGGCTCTTGTAGATGCTTTATGCAAGAAAATCCAAGAATTTAATGAAAAAATGAGTATTCCAAAAACATTAAAAGAATTTGGAATAATTGAAGAAGAATTTTTAGATAAATTAGATAAGGTTTCAGACCTTGCAGTTCAAGATGCATGTACTGGTTCTAATCCAAGAAAGATTGACCCTTCACAAATGGCTCAATTATTAAAAGCTACTTATTATGGAACAGAAGTAGATTTTTAAAATAGTTTAAGATAAAAAACTAAGATAAATAAAAGGAAATATTATTTGCTATAAAAATGGCTTGGTTTTAATAAGTATTTTAAAATAAGAAATGCTAAAATTTATCAAGGTATTTATTATTACAAATAATAAGTCCTTTTATTTTTTTATAGAAATTTATATATTTTAAAAACTTTGGATAACTTGTCAAGTTAATAATAAAGCTTAGTAAAAGAAAGAAGTTTAAGAATTTCCTTTTATTTAGTTAGAAAGTTTTAAAATATATAATAAGTAAAATTTGTAAATAAATTATTAGTTAATAAATAAAAATGGTATAATAAAAATATATAAGGATTTTGAAAGGATTAAGTTATGGAAATATTTATAGATGGAGATGCTTGTCCTGTAGTAAAACAAGCAGAAATTATAGCAAAAAAATATAATTTAAAGGTAACCTTGTTATGTGATACAAATCATATTTTAAATTCAGATTACAGTGAAATTTTTATAGTAGGGGCAGGAATGGATGCAGTAGATTTTGTTCTTGTAAATAAGTGCAAAAAAGGAGATATTGTAATAACTCAAGATTATGGAGTAGCTGCTATGGCACTTGGTAAAGGGGCTTTTGGTATTAATCAAAATGGAAGGCTTTATACAAATGAAAATATTGATAGGCTATTAATGGAGCGTCATATAGCAAAGTCATTAAGGAAAGCTTCAAGTAAAAATCATCTTAAAGGACCTAAAAAAAGAACTCATGAAGATGACTTAAAGTTTTGTGAATCCTTTGAAAAGCTTATATTAAAAGTAATGAATTTAGAAAAAGGTATATAATAAATATGTATATTGTTAAATTTCTATTACAATATTTTATAAGTATTTTAATTTAAATTTTATTGTTATAATATAAATTTAAGTAAGTTTAAAAAGAAGGTATGGTTATTATGAAAAAAGCTTTATTGGTAATTGATATTCAAAATGATTTTTTATGGGAAAATAGAGATAAGAAAAAATTCCCTTATAAAAATATAGACAAGCTTATTTCAAATATAAATTATAATATAGAAAAAAATATAGAAGAAGGAAATGAAATTGTATATATAGCTCATGTACTAGATAATACTTTTATTTCAAGAAAGTTATTTAGATATGCTATTAGTGGAACAGAAGGAGCACAATTATATAGTAAATTAACAATAAATAATGAGGATTATCATTATTTTGAAAAGAAACATAAAAATGCATTCACTGTTAAAGAGTTAAAATTTTTCTTGGAAAATCATAATATTAATATAATACAAATTTGTGGAATTGATGAAGGTGGATGTGTTTCAAAAACTGCTAAGGGAGCAGTTAAATTAGGATTAAAGGTAGAAATGCTTAAAGATTCAATAGACACAGTATTTCCTATAAAAAAGGTTATAAAGATTAGAGCAGAATTAAAGAAAAAGGGAGTTAGTTATATATAGTAAGAATTAATAAAGAGGAATTGATAAAATGAAAAGAGTATTTTACTTAATAGTATTTATTTTACTTATGGTAGTTGAAACTTTAATAGCATTATATGTTCATGATGATTTTATAAGACCATATATTGGAGATATTATTGTAGTTATTGTTTTATATTCATTTGTTAGAATTTTCATACCAGAAAAGTGTAGATTATTACCACTTTATATATTTATTTTTTCAGTAGCAGTAGAAGTTATGCAATATTTTAAAATAATTAATATATTAGGGCTTCAAAATAATAGTTTTGCAAGAGTAATTATGGGCTCTGTATTTGATTTAAAAGATATAGCATGTTATGGAATAGGGTGTTTAATACTTGCTTTATATGAGATATTAAAAAAAGACAAGTATAGGCATTAGAAAGGAGAAGTTTATGAGAACAGAAAAAGAAATGTTTGATTTAATACTTGGTGTTGCAGAAAAAGATGAAAGAATACGTGGAGTTTATATGAATGGTTCAAGAACAAATTCAAAAGTGCCAAAGGATATTTTTCAAGATTTTGACATTACTTATGTAGTTAATGAAACAAAATCATTTATAAAAGATAGAGACTGGATAGAAGTATTTGGAGAAAAGCTTATTATGCAATTACCTGATGAGTTAGATAAAATTGCAGGGATAAAAACAAATTTTAAAAATAGTTATGGATATTTAATGCAATTTATAGATGGAAATAGAATAGATTTACATATACAAACTAAAGAATTTGCATTAAAAGAAGTAAAAAAAGACAAGCTAACAGTTATACTTTTAGACAAAGATAATATTTTCCCAAAGCTTTTAGAACCAACAGATAAAGAATATTGGGTTAAAAAGCCTACAAAAGAATTATTTTATAGGGCTTGTAATGAATTTTGGTGGGTAAGTATTTATGTAGCAAAGGGTCTTTGGAGAGAAGAAATTCCTTATGCTATGGATAATTTAAATTTTTATGTACGTCCTCAGCTTATAGAAATGTTATCTTGGTATGTGGGAATTTCAACAGATTTTTCTTGTAGTGTTGGAAAGAATGGAAAGTACTTAAAAAATTATTTACCAGATGAAATATGGAATAGGTTTCTTAAAACTTATCCAGCAGGAAATATAACTTCCATATGGGATTCCCTTTTTGCAATGGGGGAATTGTTTAAAGATATTTCAAGAGAGATAAGCCACAGACTTGGCTTTTTATATAATCAGGAAGCAGAAAGATGTTTTTCTTACTTACTTTATATAAGTAAATTGCCTAAAGATGCTAAAGAGATAATATAAAAATGTTATAAATATTAATAATTGTATAATATAATATTAATAAGGGAATGTTATAATTTTATAAAACAAAAGGTGTGGTGAAGAAGATATGGGAAAGTATTATAGGCAATACAAAAAGGTTGGTAAAATAACAGCTTCTTTAACTAAAAAGTTAAATTGTGCAATTCAAAGAAGTGTATATGCCTCTCCAGGAGTTATAGACCACATTAGAAAATATCATAGCAAGCAATTAAGTAAAAATGTTAAAGAAAATTTATATAGAACTATAGAAAATATAATAGAAAAGCCTGATTATATAGGAATATATAGAAAAAGAAATGAAAGTTATGATTTAGAACTTATTAAGAAGATAGATGGGATGCTTTTATTAGGATTAAAAATAGATGAAGAAGAGGATTGTATATTTGTTACAACCCTTTATCCAATAACTAAAAGCAAAATAGAAAATAGGCTTCAAAGTGGAAGAATTGTTAAAAATGAGTAAAAAAATATTGAAAAATGGATAAAATATAATTATAATAGTATAATATGTAGGTTTTTGAAGTGAGAAAGGGCTCCTCACACGCTGAAAACAGTAAACAGAGATGCAGGATACGCCGCCCTGCCAAAAACCTCAAAATTTAAATAACTTTTGTGTTCAAAGGTTATTTTTTTATATTAAATTAGACATAATCATTATTGTATACTTTTACAGTAATATAAAAATGGAGGGATAAAAATGGCAAAGAAAGGAATGTTATTAACTATATCAGGACCAACAGGAGCAAAAAAAGACAAGGTAATAGAAGCTTTATTAAAAAAAGATAATAATCTTGTGATTGCAAAGTCTTTTACAACAAGGGAAAAAAGAGAAGATGAAATTGAAGGATATGAATATTTAGATAAAAAGGAATTCTTAAAAAGGGTTCAACAAGGATTTTTCCTTGAATGGGCTGAAATTTATGATAATTATTATGGAACTCCTAAACGTCAAGTGGAGAAATTTCTTAAAGAAGGAAAGAATGTAATAACAAAGGTGGATATAAAGGGAGCTCTTCAAATTAAAGAAAAAATTGAAGATGCAGTATTAATATTTATATTACCACCATCTATAGAGGAACTTAAAGAAACAATATTAAATAGTGATAAGGTAGAAACACCAGAGATGTTAATAAGAAAGTTTAATTCTGCATATCCGGAAATAAATTCAATATCTAAATATAATTATGGAGTTGTAAATGACAACATAGATAGGGCTGTTGAAAAAATAGAAAAAATTATATCAGCAGAGGAATGCAGAGTAGATAGAATACAAGATGAGCTTTCATATATAATAGGTTAAATTTAAGAAAAAATATTAATTGACAATAAAATATTATATAGCTTATAATCAATTAGGAAACTCATATAATGGTGATAATAAGGTTCACCAGTCTCTACCAGATAACCACAAAATATCTGACTATGGGTACTTATTGTATAAAAATGTCTAAAGGGAAGTAGAGAAAGTTTAATCTACTTCCTTAATTAATTTTAAGGAGGAGACAGAAAAATGCAAGAAGTAAAAGAAAAAGGAAGATTTTTGGAAATCTTATCTAACAAGAAAGTAGACTATAAAAAAGAATTTATAGCTGGACTTACTACTTTCTTAGCAATGGCTTATATCATTGCAGTAAATCCTAATATTTTAAGTGGTACTGGAATGGATAAGGGAGCTTTAGTTACTGCTACTTGTTTATCAGCTGGACTTACTACTATTGTCATGGGCTTATTTGCCAACTTACCCTTTGCATTAGCATCAGGAATGGGCTTAAATGCTTACTTTGCTGGAATAGCAACTGGGGGTGGAATAACTTGGGAAATTGCTTTATCAGCAGTTTTTGTAGAAGGTATTATATTTATACTTTTATCTTTATTTAAAGTAAGAGAAGCTGTAGTAAAAGCTATTCCTATAAATATGAAACATGCAGTTACAGCTGGAATAGGTCTTTTTATTGCATTTATAGGTTTTTTAGGAGCTAATATTGTAGTAGCAGATGAAGCAACAACAGTAGCTCTTGGAAGTTTTAAATCACCAACAGTTATAATAGCTTTAGTAGGACTTTTAGTAATAGTTATATTAGATAAAAAGAAAGTTAAAGGTTCTATTCTTTGGGGAATAGTAATTTCAACATTATGTGCTTGGGGATATGCTTATTTTATAAATCCTAATGCAGGAGATTTTGGAATTTATCTTCCAGAAGGTATATTTAAATTTGAAAGCATAGCACCTATTGCAGGAAAAATAGATTTTGGATATATGTTCCACCCAGAAACTATAGGAACATTTATAACAATAGTTTTTACATTTTTATTTGTAGATTTTTTTGATACTATAGGAACTTTAGTAGGAGTTACATCAAGAGCAGGAATGCTTGATAAAGATGGAAATGTACCAAATGCCGGTAAAGCTTTATTAGTTGATTCTGTTGGTACAACAGTTGGAGCTGTTTTAGGCGTTTCAACAGTAACTACTTATGTTGAAAGTTCAACAGGAGTTGCAGCTGGAGGAAGAACTGGATGGACATCAGTATTTGCAGGAATATTATTTTTACTTGCTATGTTTTTCTCACCAATATTTGTAGCAATTCCATCTTGTGCTACAGCTCCAGCTCTTATGTATGTTGGATATTTAATGCTTGAATCTGTAAAAAATATTGACTTTAGTGATATTACAGAAGGAGTACCAGCTTTTTTAATAATAGCATTAATGCCACTTACTTATAGTATAGGTGATGGATTAACTATTGGAGTATTATCATATGTATTTATAAACTTAATTTATAATTTAATATGCAAAAAAGAAGATAGAAAGAAAGTATCATGGGTTATGATAGTTCTTGCAATTATATTCTTAATAAAATTATTTGTAATGTAAAATAAAAACTAATTTAGTGTTGCTGTTGCATAAAAATATTTATACAATGTATTTATGCAACAGCTTATTTTTGTAAAAAATTATTTTGTAAAAATGTTAATGAAATGTTAATAAAATATTGACTGAAAAAATAAAATAAACTATTATTTTATTTATTAAAGGATAGAGGATGTGAAAAAATTGATAAAGAGCATGACTAGCTTTGGAAGGGCTCAAAGTGAAGAAGGAAAAGAACATTTATTTTCTATTGAAATGAAAAGTGTTAATAATAGATATTTAGATTTAAACATTAGAATGCCTAAATTTATAATATCTTTAGAAGAGGAAATAAGAAAGATAATAAATACAAGACTTAACAGAGGGAAAGTTGATGTATTTATAAATTATAAAAGTTATGAAAAAGCATCAGCTATGCCTAAGCTTAATTTAGAAGTTGCTAAAGGATATTATAATTGCCTTAATGAACTTCAAAAAGAATTTAATATTGAAAATGATATAACTGTAAGTAAGCTTGCAAATTTTCCTGAAGTTTTAACCTTAGAAGCAGAAGAAGAAAATTTAGATGAAGTATTAAAAGAAATAAAGCCTTTAATAGAGACTTCTTTAGACAATATGGTTGAAATGAGAATTCGTGAAGGTGAAAAGCTTAAAGAAGATATTCTTGTTAAACTAAATGTAATTGAAGAAAAGGTAAAAGAGATTGAATCTCTTGCAGATGATTTACCAAAAGTATATAAGAAAAAATTAGAAGATAGAATATCAGAACTTACTAAAGACTTAAAAATTGATGAAGAAAGAATAGCAGTTGAAGTAGCTATCTTTGCTGATAAGGCAGCTGTAGATGAAGAGGTTACAAGATTAAAAAGTCATTTAGAACAAATGAGAAAAACTTTAAATTTAAATGAGCCTGTAGGAAGAAAGCTTGATTTTATTGTTCAAGAAATGAATAGAGAGTCAAATACCATAGGTTCAAAGGCAAATGATATTAATATAACTAATATAGTTATAGATATAAAAAATCTAATTGAAAAAATTAGAGAACAAGTTCAAAATATTGAATAAATAAGGAGGAGTAAATTAATGGGAATAAAACTTATCAATATTGGCTTTGGAAATATAGTTTCTGCTAACAGACTTGTTGCAATTGTAAGTCCAGAATCAGCACCTATAAAAAGAATAATACAAGAAGCAAGAGATAGAGGAATGTTAATAGATGCTACTTATGGAAGAAGAACAAGAGCTGTTATAATTACAGATTCAGACCATGTAATATTATCAGCAGTTCAACCTGAAACAGTTGCTAATAGATTATCTACAAGAGATGATATAGAGGATGAGGTTGAAGAATAATGAAAAAAGGAAATTTAATAGTTATTTCAGGTCCATCAGGAGCTGGTAAGGGAACAATTTGTAAAGCACTTTTAGAAAGAGAAGATAATCTTTACATATCAGTTTCTGCAACTACAAGAAGTCCAAGAAAAGGAGAAGTAAATGGAGTAAATTACTATTTCTTAACTCAAGAGGAATTTAAGAAAAAGGTTGATAATAATGAGTTTTTAGAATGGGCAGAAGTTCATGGAAACTATTATGGAACACCAAAATTTAATGTTGAAGAAATGATTAATGAAGGAAAGAACATTATTTTAGAAATTGATGTTCAAGGGGCTTTAAATGTAAAGAAAAATTGTGAAGATGGAGTTTTTATATTTATACTTCCACCATCAATGGAGGAATTAAAAAGAAGAATAATAGCAAGAGGCAGTGAAACTCCTGAAAGCTTAATAAAAAGATTTAAAACTGCATATGAAGAAATTAATTATATTTCAAAATATAATTATGCTGTTGTTAATGATGATTTAGAAGAAGCAGTAAAAAAGGTTCAAAATATTTTATATGCAGAAGACTGTAGAGTAAGTAATATAGATTATGATATTTTAGATTTTAAGGAGGGCTTAATTAATGGCAAATACAATGATTAATCCATCAGTTGTTGATTTATTAAAAAAAGTTGAGGATAGATATAGTTTAGTAATGGTAACTTCAAAGAGAGCAAGACAAATAATAGGAGGGGCTAAACCTCTTGAAGAAGTTGATTCTAAAAAGCCTTTAACAATAGCTATAAATGAAGTAAATGATGGGCTAGTAACTTATGAAAAAGCACCACAAAATAGTGAGAAGTAATATTATGGATAAGAAAAAGTGTGTAGTTATAGGAGTAACAGGAGGAATAGCTGTTTATAAGGCTTTAGATGTAATAAGTGCTTTAAGAAAAAAAGATGTTGATGTAAGAGTTATTATGACAAAGCATGCTATGGAATTTGTAAATCCTATAACATTTCAAGCTATAAGTCAAAATATGGTGACTACTGATATGTTTGAAGAACCAAAAGCTTGGGAAATTCAACATATAAGTCTTGCAAAAAGAGCAGATGTTTTTTTAGTAGCACCTGCAACAGCTAATATTATAGGAAAGGTAGCAAATGGAATAGCAGATGATATGCTTTCTACTACAATAATGGCAACAAAGGCAAAGGTAGTTTTTGCACCAGCTATGAATACAAATATGTATGAAAATCCTATAGTACAAGAAAATATTAAAAAACTTAAAAATTTAGGCTATGAATTTATAGAACCATCAAGTGGAAGACTAGCTTGTGGAGATGAAGGAAAAGGAAAACTAGCTCCTGTACAAGATATTGTAGATATTACAATGAGTAATTTATATGATAAAAAAGATTTAGTTGGAAAAAAGGTTTTAGTTACAGCAGGACCAACAAGAGCATTAATAGACCCTGTAAGATTTATAAGCAACCACTCAACAGGAAAGATGGGCTATGCTATTGCAGAAGAAGCAAGAGATAGAGGAGCAGATGTAACTTTAATTTCAGGACCAACTAATGAAGAGCCTTTAGTAGGAATAAAAACTATAAAAATTACAACAAATTCAGAAATGAGAGAAGAAGTACTTTCATTATATGACAATGCAGACATTGTTATTAAATCAGCTGCAGTAGCAGATTATAAGCCTAAAGAATATAGCAATGAAAAGATTAAAAAAGGTGAAGGCTCATTAGTAATAGAACTTGTTAGAGATAATGATATCTTAAAAGAGTTAGGAGATAAAAAACAAAATCAAATTTTAGTAGGATTTGCTGCAGAAAGCCAAAATGTAGTAGAGAATGCAAGAAAAAAGATTGAAAAAAAGAACTTAGATTATATTGTAGCAAATGATATAACTTCTAAGGACACTGGCTTTGCTTCATCAGATAATAAGGTTACAATAATTTCAAAAAATGGAGAGGAATTTCCTTTAGAAAAGATGAGCAAGAGAAAAGTAGCTAGAAACTTATTTGACATTATTTTAGAAAAGCGCATAAATTAGCGCTTTTTCTTATATAGATTATAATTTATACAAGAGGTGAAGGGATTGATAGATTTATATGCAGAAGTAATAATAAATAGTGATGCAGTTCAAATTGATAGACCTTTCACATATAAGGTAAGGGATGAGGACAACGAAAGCATACAGGTAGGACATAGGGTAAAAGTTCCCTTTGGAAATGGAAATAGAAGCGTTGAAGGCTTTGTAATAGGTTTAAAATGTGATGGAGTTGAAAATATTAAGAGAATTAAAAAAATAACTTGTCTTTTAGATAAAGAACCAATACTTAGTAGAGATGATTTAAAGCTTATAAACTTTTTAAGAGATAAATATTTATGTAAATATATAGATGGAATAAGAACTATAATTCCTGTTGGTCTTATGAGTGGATTAACTTCTAAAAAGAAAAGGGTTATAGTTTATTTAAAAGACTTAAATGAGGAACTTTCTAAAAAGGAAAATTATGTTTTTGTTATGAATTTTATAAAAGAACATAGTGGAATGTTTATTAAAAGTGAACTTATAAATGATTATGGCTTATCTTCATATTCTATAAATAAGCTTATTGAAAAAGGATATTTATCAAGTGAAGAACAAATTGTAAATAGATATAATTTAAAAAGTTATAAAGAATACAAAAAAAATCAATTAAATGAAGAACAAAAAAATGTATTTGAGAAAGTTTTAAATTCTGATAAAAAGGGGTTTTTAATAAAAGGGGTAACAGGTTCTGGAAAAACAGAAGTGTATATGAATTTAGCATCTGAAGTTTTAAAATCAGGAAAATCAGTTATAATGCTTGTACCAGAAATTTCATTAACTCCTCAAATGATAGAAAGATTTAAAGGAAGATTTGGAGTTAATGTGGCTTTGTTTCATAGTAAGCTTTCTCAAGGAGAAAGATTTGATGAATGGTTTAGAGTAAAAAGAGGAGAGGTAAGGCTTGTAGTTGGTGCAAGAAGTGCAATTTTTCTTCCTCTTAAAGATTTAGGTTTAATAATAATAGATGAAGAACATGAAAATACATATAAATCAGAACAGAATCCTAAGTATAAAACAAAGGAAGTAGCAGAGTTTTTAAGTGAAATTAAAAATTGTAAGTATATTCTTGGTTCTGCAACTCCTTCAGTTGAAAGTTATTATGAAGCTATGGAAGGAAAATTAGAATTTCTTGAAATAAAAAACAGAGTAAAAAATCTTCCAATGCCTTCTATGGAAACTGTGGATATGAGAGAGGAATTAAAATCTGGAAACATGTCTCTTTTAAGCAGAAAACTTAAAAATGAAGTAGAAGCTAACTTAAAAAATAAGGAACAGACAATATTGTTTTTAAATAGAAGAGGATTTTCAACCTTTGTTTCTTGTAGAAATTGTGGATATGTATTTAAGTGTCCTAAATGTGATGTAGCTATGACATATCATAAGAATGGATTTTTAGTATGTCATTATTGCGGAATAACTCAAAGAGAGGAAAAAAAATGTCCTAAATGTGGAAGTAAGTATGTTAAGTTTTTCGGTGCTGGTACAGAAAGGGTTGAAACAGAGGTAAAAAAAATATTTCCTCAAGCTAGAATTCTTAGAATGGATGTTGATACAACAAGAACTAAAGATTCTCATGAAAAAATTTATAATGCCTTTAAAAAAGGTGAGGGAGATATTTTAATAGGAACACAAATGGTTTCTAAGGGACTGGATTTTAAAAATGTTACTTTAGTAGGAGTTTTAGCAGCTGATATATCTTTAAATATACCAGATTATAGAGCAGGGGAAAGAACTTATCAAATTTTAACTCAAGTATCAGGAAGGGCTGGAAGAGGGGATAAAAAAGGAAGGGTTATTATTCAAACCTATACTCCAGAAAGTCCAATAATAAAGTATTCAATGGAAAATGATTATGAAAAACTTTATAAAGATGAAATAGAAATTAGAAAAAGGATGAATTATCCTCCTTTTAGTAAAATCTTTTTAATAAATTGTCAAAGTAAAAATGAAGAAATTTTAAAAAAGTTTATGAATAATTTAGGAGAAAAAATAGAAGAATTATTAGGTAAGGAAAAAAACTTAGAAATATTAGGCCCTGTACCATGTATAATAAAGAAAATTAAGGAAAATTATAGATGGCAGATTATGATAAAAGGTAATTTTAATGAAGAAATACCTAAAAAAATAAAATATATACTTTATGAATTGACAAAGAGTGTATATAATGAAATAAGAGTTAGTATGGATACTAATCCAAACAATATGGCGTAGGAGGTTATTAAAAATGGCTATAAGAAATATTAGAATTGAAGGAGATCCAATTTTAAGAAAAAAATCTAAGACAGTAGAAAAGATAGATGAAAGAGTTCTAACATTAATAGAAGATATGAAAGAGACAATGTATAAAGCAGATGGTGTTGGAATTGCAGCACCACAAGTTGGAATATTAAAAAAGATATTTGTAATTGATATTTATGATGGAAATGGTCCTTTTGTATTTATAAATCCTGAAATATTAGAAACTAAAGGTTCTCAAGAAGATGAAGAAGGATGTTTAAGTATACCAGGAGTACAAGAACCTGTAAAAAGACCTTATTATGTTAAGGTAAAAGCTACTAATGAAAAGGGTGAAGAGTTTATTCTTGAAGCAGAAGAATTAATGGCAAGGGCAGTATGCCATGAAAATGACCATTTATATGGAAAATTATTTATAGACTATGTAGAAAAATAGGAGGAATATACTTTAATGAAAATAGTTTTTATGGGAACTCCAGAGTTTGCAGTACCATCTTTAGAAAAACTTATTAAAAAGTATGAAGTTTTAGCTGTTTTAACTCAACCTGATAAACCTAAAGGAAGAGGAAAGAAAATGGCATATTCTGAAGTAAAGGAAGTTGCAGTTAGAGAAAATATTCCTGTTTATCAACCTATAAAGCTTAAAGAGGATAGAGAACTTATTGAAAAGCTTAAGGAAATGAAACCAGACTTTATAATAGTAGTTGCCTTTGGTCAAATACTTACAAAGGAAATTTTAGATATACCTAAATATGGATGTATAAATCTTCATGGTTCTCTTTTACCAATGTATAGAGGAGCAGCACCAATAAATTGGGCTGTTATTAAGGGGGAAAAAATTTCTGGAAATACAACAATGCTTATGAATGAAGGTTTAGATACAGGTGATATGTTATTAAAAGACGAAGTGGAAATTAAAGATAACATGACAGCAGGAGAATTATATAACATATTAAAAGACAGAGGAGCAGATTTACTTATAGATACAATTGAAAAAATGAAAGAAGGTTCTATAAACCCAGTAAAGCAAGAGGGTGAAACCTTTTATGCTAAAATGTTAAATAAAGAAATGGCTAAAATTAACTGGAATGAAAATGCTGAAACTGTAAATAATTTTATAAGAGGATTAAATCCTTGGCCTATAGCTTATACATTTTATAAAGAAAAGCCAATGAAAATATTTGAAGCACAAGTTATAAATGAAAAGAGTAATAAAGAGCCAGGAACAATTTTAAATGTTTCAAAAGAAGGAATAAAAGTAGCTTGTGTAGAAAATATATTACTTGTAAAAAAGGTTCAATTTCCAAATGGAAAACCACTTGAAGTTAAACAATATATAAATGGTAATACTATTGAAGAAAACACTGTCCTAAAATAGGAGGGATTTTTATGTTTTATTATGATTCAACTATGTTAATTTTAATACCAGCTCTTATTATAAGCTTTATTGCACAAGCACAAATTAGCAGTGCATATTCAAAATATAAAAGAGTAGGTACAAGAAATGGCTATACAGGTCAGCAAGTTGCAAGAATGATGCTTGATGAAGCTGGATTATATGATATTTCAATAGAAGTTATAAATCAAGAACTTGGAGACCATTATTCCCCAAGTGAAAGAATTTTAAGATTATCACCTGATGTATATAGTGGAAGTAGTATAGCATCAGCTGGAATAGCAGCTCATGAAGTAGGGCATGCAATACAACATAAAGAAGGATATAAACCACTTACTATAAGAAATGCTATTGTACCAGTAGCTAATATAGGTTCATCTTTTTCATGGATTGTATTCTTTTTAGGATTAGTTTTAGGACTTCAAAAATTAACTACAATAGGAATAATATTATTTTCAGCAGTTGTTGTATTTCAACTAATAACACTTCCAGTAGAATTTAATGCTTCTTTTAGAGCTCTTTCAATTTTAAAGAGTAGAAGTATACTTTATGAAGATGAAGTAAAAGGTGCAAAAAAAGTTTTAAAAGCAGCAGCTATGACATATGTAGCAGCAGTTTTACATTCAATTTCACAATTGATTAGATTATTAGTATTAAGTAATAGAAATGATGATTAAGAGGTATGATATATGAATAGTAGAGAAATTGCAGTAAAAGTATTAGATAGAGTTATAAGAGAAGGAGCTTATTCTAATATAATACTTTCAAAAGAATTAAATGCATCAGATTTATCTGATCAAGATAAAGGACTTACAACAGAAATTGTTTATGGAACTTTAAGAAGATTAAAAACAATAGATATGATTTTAGCCTCTTTAGTTAAAGATTTATCTGTAATGGATAAAAAGGTATTAACTATTTTAAGAGTAGCTATATATCAAATGAAATTTTTAGATAAGATTCCACCTTATGCAGCCTGTAATGAAGCTGTAGAACTTGCAAAGGAAGTTTCAGAAAAAGATGGAAAGTTAGTAAATGGAATATTAAGAAACTATTTAAGTAAAGATGGAAATGTAGAAATTAATTTTAGAAATAAAATTGATGAATTAGCATTTAATTTATCCTTTGAACCTTGGATGATAAGAATGCTTATAAAACAATATGGTGAAGCAGAAGCTATAAGAATATTAGAAGAACTTAATAATACTCCAGGGGTAACAGTAAGAGTTAACAATATTAAAGCAGATTATGAAGATGTATTTGAAGAATTAGAATCTGAAGGTTATGAAGTTGAAGAAGGAGAAGTTTGTCCTGAAGCAATCTCAATAACAGGTGGAAAAGGAATAGAAAAAAATCAAGCATTTATTGATGGTAAAATAACAGTTCAAGATGAAAGTGCTATGCTTATTGCACCATTATTAGATATTGAAGATAATCTTACAGTTATAGATTTATGTTGTGCACCTGGTGGAAAAACAACTCATATAGGAGAACTTTTAAACAACACAGGAAAAGTATTAGCTTTTGATTTATATCCACAAAAATTAGAACTTGTTAGAGAAAATGCTGAAAGATTAGGTATAACAAATATTGATTTAGGAGAAATGGATGCAACAAAGCTTAATGTTAATTTAATAGGTCTTGCAGATAGAGTGCTTATTGATGTTCCATGTTCTGGAATAGGTATAATAAGAAAGAAACCAGAAATAAAATGGACTAAAAAGAGAAGTGAAATAAAAGAACTTGTAGAAATTCAAAGACAAATAATGGATAATGCTTGGGAATACTTAAAGAAAGATGGAGTTATGGTATATTCAACTTGTACTGTTAATAAAGAAGAAAATCAAGAAAATATAACATGGTTTTTAAATAAGCATAAAGATGCAAAAATTGAAAAGATATTTGTTGGAAGAGAAGAAAATCTAAGATATGATGATTTAGGAACATTAACAATATTCCCAAATCAATATATGGATGGATTCTTTGTAACTAAGATTAAAAAATGTTAGGAGAATATATGAATAATATATTAGATTATACGCTAGAAGAATTGCAAGAATGGATGAAAGAGAATAAAGAAAGTGCTTTTAGAGCAAAACAAGTTTTTTCATGGATATATAAAGAATGTTTTCAGTTTGATGAAATGAAAAATATACCTAAAGGACTTAAGGAAAAACTTAAAGAAAATTTCTATATAGGAATTCCTAAAATAGTTCAAGAATATGTTTCTAAATTTGATGGAACAAAAAAACTTTTATTAGCTTTAGAAGATGGCAATTTAATTGAAAGTGTAATTATGAAGTATAAGTATGGCAATTCTATATGTATTTCTACTCAAGTTGGTTGTAGAATGGGATGTACATTTTGTGCTTCAACAATAGACGGAAAAGTTAGAGATTTAACAGCAGGAGAAATATTATCTGAAATATTAGTTGCTCAAAAATTACTTGGAGAAAGAATTTCTAATGTGGTTTTAATGGGAAGCGGAGAACCTTTTGACAACTATGATAATGTTATAAAGTTTTTAGAACTTGTTAATGCAGAGTATGGACTAAATATTGGGCAAAGACATATTACTTTATCTACCTGTGGTATAGTACCTAAAATATATGATTTAGCAGATAAAGAATATAGTGTTACTCTTGCAATTTCTCTTCATGCTTTTAGTGATGAAAAAAGAAAAGAAATTATGCCAATAGCAAATAAATATTCAATAAAAGAAATTCTTAAGGCTTGTAATTATTATATTAATAAAACAAAGAGAAGAATAACTTTTGAATATTCTTTAGTTAAGGACATTAATGATAGTGCTGAAGATGCAAAATCATTAGGTAAGCTTTTAAAGGGGATGTTATGTCACGTAAATTTAATTCCTGTTAATGAAGTAAAGGAAAATTCATTTAAAAGGTCATCAGAAAAAACTATAAATGAATTTGAAAAAATTCTTAAAGATATGGGAATTGAAGTTACTGTAAGACGTGAAATGGGAAGTGACATAAATGCAGCCTGTGGACAGCTTAGAAGAAGTTATTTAAAATAATTTTTAGTAAAAAGCTAAAGTCATATAAAAAAAGCTATTTATGGCTATAGTTGAAAGGGAGAATTAAATGGTTGCTATTTTAACTGATGTAGGAAATTCAAGAAGTTTAAATGAAGACTTTGCAAGTTATATAGAAAAAGATGATTATAGTGTTTATGTTGTAGCAGATGGTATGGGTGGCCATAATGCAGGAGAAGTTGCTAGTAGAATGGCTTCTGTTGGTATTGTAGAATATATATATCATCATTTTACTAATATAGAAAAAGAGAAACTTTTAAGAAGGGCTGTTAAAAAAGTAAATTTAGATGTATTTAATCATTCTAAAGAAAATGAAAAATTAAATGGAATGGGAACTACAATTACTGCTTGTTTAACATTTCAAGATAAAATTCAAGTTGCAAATGTAGGAGATAGTTCATGTTTTGGAATAAGAAATAATGACATTGTTAAGCTAACTAAAGATCATTCTCTTGTTCAAGAATTAGTTGATGCTGGTTCAATATCAGAACAACAAGCTAGTAATCATCCTAAAAAGAATATAATTACAAGAGCAGTTGGAACAAGTTCACATGTAGATGTTGATATATTTGAAATGTATAAAGATAAATTTGATATTTATATGCTTTGTACAGATGGACTTACCAATGAAGTATCAAGAAAGGAAATTCTAGAAGTAATACATAAAAGTAGCAATTTAGAGGAAGCTTGCAGCAAACTTGTTGAATTAGCTAAATACAGAGGTGGAAAGGATAATATAACAGTATTGTTGTTTGGAGGAGAGAAAAGATGATAGGACAAATATTGGGAAATAGATATGAGATTCTAGAAAAAATTGGCGAAGGTGGAATGTCAGAAGTATATAAAGCTAGATGTAATAAGCTTAATAGATTTGTAGCAGTAAAAATTCTTAAAGAATCTCTTGCAAATAATGAAGAAATTGTTGAAAAGTTTAAAAAGGAAGCAACTGCAATAGCTGCTTTATCAGATAATAATATAGTTAATGTTTTAGATGTAGGAACACAAGATAATATTAATTATATTGTAATGGAACTTGTTAAAGGGAAAACTTTAAAAGAATTAATAGTTGAATTTGGAAAAATGAATTATGAAACAGCTGTGAAGATAGGAATTCAAGTGGCTAAAGCTTTAGATTGTGCTCATAAAAATGGAATAATTCACAGAGATGTAAAACCTCAAAATATTTTAGTTACAGAAGATGGTGTTATAAAGGTTACAGACTTTGGAATAGCTAAGTCTTCAGGTTCTAAAACTCTTACAAATTCTTCAACAGTTATGGGGTCAGCTCATTATTTTTCCCCAGAACAAGCAAAGGGAAGCTTTTTAGATGTTAGAACAGATTTATATTCTTTAGGGGTTGTTTTATATGAAATGACAACAGGAAGACTTCCTTTTGATGCAGAATCTCCAGTAACTGTTGCATTAAAGCATATACAAGAAGAGCCAATACCACCAAAGCAAATTAACTCTAAAATACCAGAAAGTTTAAATAATCTTATTTTAAAAGCTATGAGTAAAGACCCAAATAAAAGGTATCAAACTGCAAGAGAACTTATAAATGACCTTCAAAAGATAAAAGATGACCCTAATGTAAAAATAGGAGCAGATCTTAACGAAGATGATGGACATACAATAATAATGAGTGCAGTAAATCCAGATGAAATAAAAAATATTAAAAATTCAGCTATGTCTTCTAAAGATGATGATGATTATGATGATGAAAATGAAGATGATAATAATTATTATGACGATGAAGAAGAAGATGATGATGATTATGATGATGATTATTACGATGATGATGATTATTATGAAGATGAAGATGATGATGATAATTACTATAAGAGAAAAAAAGGTAATAATAAATCAAAAAAAATAATAGTAACTATAGTAAGTATTTTAGCAATTCTTATTATAGGAACAGTTGGATATAATGTTCTTGGAAAGAGTTCTGGAAGCAGTAGTAGTAATAAAAAAGAAATAAAAGTTCCTAATATAGAAGGAATGACTATTGAACAAGCTAAAACTGAATTAAGTAAGTTAGGATTAAAACTTGTTGAAGGTGGAACTGAAGAAAGTGATAAACCAGAAGGTACAATTATAAGTGTTTATCCTAAAGTTGGAACAGCTGTAAAAGCAAGTACTGAAGTAAGAGTTATAGTAAGTGGTGGACAGACAAGTATAAAGATGCCTGATTTAACAGAATCTACCCTTGAAGATGCTAAAGCTTTATTAGAAGATAGTGGACTTACTAATTATGAAGTTGTTGAAAAATATTCAAATAGTATTAAAGCAGGAGAAGTAATAGGAACAGACCCAGATGCAGGTGAAGAAGTTTCAGATGACACTAAGATAACTATATATGTAAGTAAAGGTCCAGAAATCAAATATGTAACTGTAGAAGATGTTAGAGGAATGTCTGAAAATAGAGCAAAGAGTACCCTTGAAGCAGCAGGATTAAAAGTTGCAGATGTTCAAACAGTTGAAGTTAAGGATGACAGTAGTGTTAATGTTGTTGTAAAACAATCTATAGAACCAGGAAAAAGTGTTCAAGAAGGAACATCAATTACAATTTATATAGGATATAAAAAAGAAGAAAAAGAACAAAGTGTAGATGTAAGTGATGTTATTGGTATGACAGGCTCTGATGCTATTGAGTATTTAGTTAGTTTAGGATTTAAGAGAAGTAATATTACTTTGTCTGGTACAGGAAATAGAAGTGATATTGTAGAAAGTGCAAGTTCTCAATATGCAAAACCAAGTCAAACAATTACATTGTATATGGAAAAAACATCAGAACCAAGTGACACTGATGATAACAATAATAATGGTAATAATAATAATAATAACAATAATAACAATAATAATGGTGAAAATGGTGAAAATGGTGATAACAATAGTAGCTCAACACAAACAGCTAGTCATAACTAATTAAAAAAAGGCAATGTCGTTTTTAGAATATAAAAAATCTAAAAAGGCATTGCCTTAAATTTTATTCTAAAAATAGTTTGCAAAAATATAATAAAAATGGTTATTATATTTATGTTAGAAATAAAAAATTGGAGGTAACATGGAAGGAAAAATTATTAAAGGAATAGGTGGATTTTATTACATAAAGACTAGTGAAGGAATAATAGAATGTAAAGCAAGAGGAAAATTTCGTCATAAAGATATGAAACCTATGGTTGGAGATAATGTTACAATTCAGGTAATGAAAAATGGAAAAGGTGTTATAGAGGATATACATGAAAGAAAAAGTGAACTTATACGTCCAACTGTTGCAAATATAACTTTAGCCTTTGTTGTATTTGCAGTAAAAAATCCAGATTTAAATTTTGACCTTTTAAATAGATTTTTGGTTTTATGCGAAAGTAATAACATAGAACCTGTTGTATGTTTAAATAAGGTGGATTTGGTTTCAGAAGAAGAAAGGGAAAATCTTAAACAAAAAATAAATGATATAGGCTATGAAGTGCTATTTATAAAGGCTAAAGATGGAGAAGGAATAGAAAGTCTTAGAGAGAGAATGAAAGGAAATACTACTGTTTTGTGTGGTCCTTCTGGAGTCGGAAAATCAACTTTAATAAATAGTCTTATATTTAAAGAACATATGGAAACTGGAATTGTAAGTGAAAAAATAGGACGTGGAAGACATACAACAAGACATAGTGAACTTATAGAAATAGAAGATGGTTATATTGTAGATACACCAGGTTTTTCTACATTAAATGTTTCATTTATTCCTAAAGAAGAACTTAAATATTGTTTCCCTGAATTTAGTGAATATAATGATTGCTGTAAATTTAGAGGTTGTCTTCACTACAAGGAACCAGGTTGTGCTGTAAAGACTGCTGTAGAAGATAAAATAATAAAAGAACATAGATATGAATTTTATGTAAGAATTTTAGAAGAAATTATAGAGAATGAAAAATATAAAAAATGGTAATAATTTAAAGAGAGAAGGAAATTTTAATGAGAGCAATTATAATAAGTGGAGGAAAAGCTCCCTCAAAGGAGTTACTTTTAAGTTATATTAAAGAAGATGATATATTAATAGGGGTAGATAAAGGGTGTGATGTTTTTTATGAGTATAATATAATTCCTAATATTATTTTAGGAGATTTTGACTCTGCAAAAAAAGAATACATTGAAGAATTTATAAAAAAGGGAGTTAAAATAGAAAAGTATAATCCAGAAAAGGATTATACAGATACTCATTTAGGATATATTAAAGCAAAAGAAGCTAATGCAGATGAAATTATAATGTTTGGAGTAACAGGAACTAGAATAGATCATACTTTAGCAAACTTTGGCATATTATTTATGGCTCTAAAAGATAAAATAAAATTAGAAATAATAGATGATAATAATAGAATTTTTATAATTGATAAAAACACAACATTTAAAGGAAAAAAAGGTGAACTTATAAGCTTTCATGCCCTTTCAAATGTAGTTAAAAATGTAAATATAGAAGGAGCAAAGTATACTCTTAAAAATTATGATATGACCCTTTTAGAACCTAGAGCTATTTGTAATGAATTTTTAGATAAGGATATAACAATATCTTTTGATAAGGGAATAATAATGGTAATTTTCCCAATGGATTAAAATGTACACAATTTGTATAACTATAACATAATATAAAATAGAATATAAAAATTGGAGGTATAAGAAATGAAAATTCTAGCTATAAAATTACCTAACTTTATTTCAAAGTTTTTAAGATTTTTTAGAAGAAAAAAATAATAGAAGAAAATGATGAGATACATAAAAACTCATTATTAATAAGCTATTAATAAAAAATAAAGACAATACATTTTGTTTCTATATGCCTCTAAAGATTAAGATAATATTTTATAAATAAAAAAATGCAATTTTTCTTACTAAATTGCATCTTTCTATTGCTATTAAATTTATATAGCTCTTTGAACCTTACCTGATCTAAGGCATCTTGTACAAACATGAACTGTCTTTGGAGTTCCGTTAACTAAAGCCTTTACTCTCTTTATGTTAGGAGCCCAAGTTCTCTTTGATTGACGATGAGAGTGACTGAATTGTACACCAGCAACAACGCCTTTATTGCATATTTCGCATCTTCTTGACACTTGAAAACACCTCCTTATATAGTGAAGATAATATCTCTTCAATAGGACAAAAAGATTTTATCATAAAAGCAATAGAGTGTGCAAGTAAATTTTAAAAAAAAATTAGAATTATATTTTATAAACCTTGAATAATATAAATTTCTAATATAAAATATAGCTAATGGATTATAAGGAGGAATTGTAATGGTAGGATTTTCAAAAGAAAATGGAAAAATACATTACTCAGATGAAGTTTTAGCAAAAATAATAGGATTATCAACAATGGAATGTTATGGCGTTGTAGGTATGGTATCTCAAAATGCTAGTGATGGCCTATGGCAACTTATGAGAATAGAAAACTTAGCTAGGGGAGTAAAAATAAAACTTACAGAAGATGAAAAATTAAATATTGAATTATTTGTTATGGTTGAGTATGGAACAAAGATATCAGTTATAGCTAATAATATAATTCAAAAGGTACGTTACAGCGTGGAAAATTATACAGGAATAAAAGTAGCATCAATAACAGTTAACGTTCAAGCTGTAAGAGTCTAGGAGGATTTAATAATGGAATACAAAGCAATAAATGGCCATGATTTTTATAACATGGTAATAAATGCTAGTAATAGATTGGCTGAAAACAGTGAATTTGTAAATTCACTTAATGTTTTCCCAGTACCAGATGGAGATACTGGAACTAATATGTCAATGACATTTAAAGCAGCAGTAAAAGAAATTGAAAATATAAACTCTAAATCTATTGGAGAAGTATCAAAAAAGCTTGCTAAAGGAGCTTTAATGGGAGCAAGAGGAAATTCAGGAGTAATTTTATCTCAAATTTTAAGAGGTATATCTAAAGGATTTGAAAATTTAGAAAGTGCTGATGCTTCTCAAGTTGCAGTGGCTTTAAATGAAGGTTCAAAATCTGCTTATAAAGCAGTAATGAGACCAACAGAAGGTACAATTCTTTCAGTTATAAGAGCTACAGCAGAGGAAGCTGTAAACTCACAAAAAGATGATGTAGCAGCACTTTTAGAAGATGCTACAAAGGCTGCAAAAGTTATGCTTGATAAAACACCAGATTTATTACCAGCTTTAAAAAAGGCAAAGGTTGTAGATTCAGGTGGAATGGGTCTTTATATAATACTTAAAGGTATGACAGAAGCCCTTTTAGATAATATTGAAGCAACTATAAGTGATGTAGATATATCTCAAGGAGGACCTTCAAGCACTTCAGGAGCAGGTTCTACTTTAGAAGAAGAAATTAAGTTTGGATATTGTACAGAGTTTATAATTATGGGAGATGCTAAAAAAGCAAAAGAATTCCAAGATGAAATAGCACCTCTTGGAGATTGTATGATAGTTGTTGGATATGATGATGTAATAAAGGTTCATATTCATACAAATGACCCAGGAATGGTATTATCAAAGGCAGTAAAGCTTGGAGAATTATCAAAAATAAAAATAGATAATATGAGAGAAGAACATAGAGAGATTCTTGGAATTAAAGAAGCAGAAGGAAAAAATGAAGCTTTAAAAGAAGAACCTTCTTTAGAAGAAGAACATAAAAAGTATGCCTTTATAACAGTTGCTATGGGAAAGGGTATTACAAACATATTTAAAGATTTAGGTGTTGATTATGTTATTGAAGGTGGTCAAACAATGAATCCTTCAACACAAGATATATTAGATTGTGTTAATAAAATAAATGCAGACCACATTTTTGTTCTTCCAAATAATAAAAATATTATTATGGCATCAAATCAAGCTGCAGAAATAAGTGATAAAGATGTAAGGGTAATTCCTACAACTTCAATTCCACAAGGAATAACATGTATAACAATGTTTGATTCTCAAGGTGAAGTGGATGAAAATGAAGAAGAATTAAAAGAATTAATTTCTACAGTAAAAACAGGTTCTATAACTTATGCAGTAAGAGATACTGAAATGGATGGAATAGAAATTAAGGAAGGAAATATTCTTGGCTTAATAGAAGGTAAAATAAAGGAAGTTGGAGAAGATAAATTTGAAGTTACAGAGAAAGTAATTTCAGATATGGTAGATGAAGAAAGTGAACTTATAACTATTTTCTATGGAGCAGATGTAAAAGAAGAAGAAGTAAATGATTTTATTTCAAAACTTGAAGAAAAGTATGAAGATTTAGATATACAATGTTATAAGGGAGAACAGCCTCTATATTATTTCCTAGTTTCTGTAGAATAATAGATTTTAATTTAAGCACCTTTTATAGGTGCTTTTTAAATTTTATTTAAAGTAAAGGAAGATTTTTTATGGACATATATAGTAATGTTTCAACTTTAAAGGGAGTTGGGCCAAAGGTTTTAGAAAGATTAAATAAGGTTTCTATTTTTAATATTCTAGATTTACTTTTATATTTTCCTAGAGATTATGAGTTTGTAAATGGGAATATTCCTTTTGAAGAAATTAATGAAGAAGAAAAACAACTTTTAACTTGTAAAGTTATAGGATTTAAAAGTGATATTAGAACAAGAAGTGGAAAAATATTATCAGTTATTGAATTTGATTATAAAGGTCATAAACTAGAAGGAAAATGGTTTAATCAGCCCTATGCAAAGAAAAATTTTAAAATAGGAATGGAATATAATTTAATTGGTAAATTTAAAAAGCATGGAATAAGTTTTGAGGTAATTAATCCTTTAGTAGGAGGAAAAGAGGCTTTAAAAAGTGAAATAATACCTAAATACCCCCTTAAAGGAGATTTAACAGATAAACTTCTTACAAAGTTAATAAGTTATGTATTAGATTCTATTGAAATTAGAGAAAACTTGCCAAAAGAAATTTGTGAAAAATATAAATTTATTTCTTTAGATAAAGCTATAAGAGAAATTCATTTTCCAAAAAACAAAGATATGCTTAATGAAGCTATTTTAAGATTAAAATTTCAAGAATTATTTACTTATTCTATAAAACTTCTCCTTCTTAAAAAAAATATAAAAGGAAATAGTGAAGGAATAAGTTTCCCTTGGAAAGATGAAATGAAAGCCCTTAAAGCTTCTCTTCCATATAATTTAACAAATGCTCAGACAAGGGTAGTAAGAGAAATACTTAGAGATGAAAAAAGTAATTTTCCAATGAATAGATTAGTACAAGGGGATGTGGGAAGTGGAAAAACTATAATAGCTTTAATTGCTATTTTTAATGTTTATACAAATGGATATAAATCTGCTTTTATGGCTCCTACAGAAATACTTGCAAATCAACATTATAAAGAAGCTCAAAAGCTTTTAGCTCCATTTAATGTAAATATAGAACTTTTAACTGGAAGTACTTCTTTAAAAGAAAAATTAAGAATAAAAGAGAGAATAAAAAAAGAAGAACCTCTTGTTGTTATAGGAACTCATGCTTTAATACAAGAAGATGTGGAATTTAATAAATTAGGTCTTGTAGTTACAGATGAACAACATAGATTTGGAGTAGAACAAAGAAGTAAGCTTATAAATAAGGGAAAAAGAGCAGATGTTATTGTAATGACAGCAACTCCTATTCCTAGAACTTTAGCTTTATATTTATATTCAGATTTAGATGTTTCAATAATTGATGAGCTTCCTCCAGGAAGAAAAAAGATAGATACAAGATTTTTTAATGAAAATGAAAGAAATAAAGCCTATGAATTGGCTTATAATGAAGTAGGTAAGGGAAGGCAAGTATATGTTGTATGTCCTCTTATTGAAGAAGATGAAAAGGCAATGTTAAACTCAGTTGAAAGTATTTATAAAAAACTTAAAGAGGGAATATTTAAAGATGTTTCAGTAGAGATACTTCATGGAAAAATGAAGGCTTTAGAAAAGGATGAAATTATAAACAAATTTAAAGATAATAAAATAAAAGTTTTAATTTCAACTACAGTAATTGAAGTTGGAGTAAATGTTCCTAATGCTTCAGTTATGATTATTGAAAACTCTGAAAGATTTGGCTTAGCTCAGCTTCATCAACTTAGAGGAAGAGTTGGAAGAGGCGAATATGAATCCTATTGTATATTAATAGGAAATGCAAAAAGTAAGATAACAAAACAAAGAATGGAAATAATGACAACTTCAAATGATGGTTTTTATATATCAGAGCAGGATTTAAAGCTTAGAGGGGCAGGAGAAATGTTTGGAGTTAAACAAAGTGGAGAAGAAGGTTTTGTTCTTTCAGATATTTATAATGATATAAGTATTTTAAGAGCTGCAAGAGAAGAAGCAGGAAAGGTTTTAAATAAAGAAGATAAAGAAAGTAAAAGACTTGTTTATGAAATTTCACAAGGATTAAGAAAAAGTAGCAAATATATATGTTTTAATTAAATTGTATATGATTGTCTTATATGATAAAATAATATATTATACATACAAGGAGGAGAAAAATGAGGATAATAGCAGGAAAAGCAAAAGGACAAAAGTTAATTCCTCCTGCAACCATGGAAACAAGACCAACCTTAGATAGAGTTAAGGAAGCTATGTTTAGCATTATTCAAGGATATATTCCAAATGCAAAGGTTGTTGATGTTTTTGCAGGAACAGGAAGTTTAGGTTTAGAGGCTGCTAGTAGAGGAGCTAAGGAAGTATATTTAATAGATAAAAGTCCTGTTACTTACCCACTATTAAAAGAAAATGTTGAAAAGCTTAAATTTCAAGAATTTGCACATCCATTAAATATGGATTCTTATGAAGCTTTAAAACTTTTAGCAAATAAGGGAAAAGTATTTGATTTAATATTTATAGATCCACCATATTGTAAGGAAATGATTCCAGAGGCAATAAAGATAATAAAAGAAAATAATATGATGGATAAAGAAGGAATTATAGTTACTAAAATTGATAGTATTGAAGAAATATATGAAGGTTATAAAGATATAAAACTTATTAGAAGTAAGAAGTATGGAAATACAACAGTTTGCTTTTATAAATATTTGGAGGATTAATAAAAATGAAAGTTGCAATTTATCCAGGAAGCTTTGATCCTGTTACTAATGGACATTTAGATATTATAACAAGAGGAGCAAAGGTTTTTGATAAGCTTATAGTTGGCGTATTAGTAAATGTTGATAAAAAAGGATTATTTGATATTGAAGAAAGAGTAGAGCTTATAAAAAGAGTTACAAAGGATTTACCAAATGTAGAGGTGGTAAGCTTTAATGGATTATTAATAGATTTTGTAAAAAAATATGATTCAAAAGTTATACTAAAAGGTCTTAGAGCATTTTCAGATTTTGAATATGAATTTCAAATGGCTCTTATGAACAGCAAGTTAGACCCAGAAGTAGAAACTTTATTTATGATGACATCAGCACAATATGCATATGTTAGTTCTTCAAATGTAAAGCAAGTTGCAAAATTTAAAGGGTGTTTAAAGGGATTAGTACCAGAGGAAATAATTCCAGATATTGAGAAAAGGTATAAATAAGAAAGGGGAAAGTTATGGACAGTGAAATAAATTTTAATGTTATAGAGCTTTTAGAGTATATTCAAGACACCATAGAAACAGCTCCTAAGGTTCCTATTAGTGGAAAGGCAATGGTAGATAAAAAAGAACTTTTAGAAGCAATAGATCAAATAGTGAATTATCTTCCAGATGAATTTAAAAAAGCTAGATGGATTGTAAATGAAAAGGATAGAATTTTAGCAGCAGCTAAAGAAGAGTATAATTCAGTTAGAAAAGATACAATTGAAATTATGAGACAAAATGTTGAAAGACATGATATTGTTAAAGAAGCTAAAATTCGTGCACAAGAAATAATTTCATCTGCAAAAAAGGATGCTAAAGCAATAAGACTTGGCTCTAGGGATTATTCAAATGAAATTTTAACTGAATTAGATAAACAAATAGAAGAAAAAAAGGGAGAGCTAATACAAATTCTTGAAGAAAGTTATAAAAAAGCGGCTATGGACATTAATGATAACATTCAAGGCATTAGCTCAACTATTAAAGAAAATATAAAAGAATTACAGGATATGCAAAAGTAATTTTGAAAAAAGTTTACTTATTATAAAAATTAGTATTAATAAAATAATTGGAATTAATAAAACATAAAAACTTAACCTTGATGAAATATTAAATATGTTAGAAGTAGAAATAGTAAGAAGGTTTGAAAAAATAAAAGTAATAAAAAAACTTAATATTCCTTGAAATAATTTAAAAAGAAAATATTTTAATAAAGAAATATTATGCTTACTCATAAATGAATAGGACTGAGCAATTATTGATAAGCCTGAAAAGGAGCATAAAAAACTTATAAGACTTAGCTTTAAAGAAATAGGTAAACTTGAAGAGGATAACATATTACAACCATTTGTTATTTCTATACTACCTAGAAAAATGGCATATAATAAATTAGGCTCTAAGTGAAGTAAAGATTCAATTTTAGAAATTATAAATGAAAAAGTATTGCTATTTTTTATAATTTCAATAAGAACTGAAAAAATTATTATAAAGCCTCCAATAGAAAGGGCTGTATTAATTCCATCTTCAAGAGACTTCTTTAAAGCATAACCTAAATTATTTTTAGAAGTGTTTTCTGGAATTTTCCCCATTTCTTTATTTTGGGAAAAGGTTCTTTTTTTTCTTGTAAATAATCCTATAATTATAACAGATAAATAATTTCCAATTAACAATAAATAACCATAACTTATATTATTAAGCATAGCACAACCAATTGTACCTATTATAAATAAAGGACCACAGTTTGTAGCAATGTTGATTAAAGAAATGTATTCATTTTTATCAATATACCCTAAATCATAAGTATCAGAAGAAAATTTACTTCCTAATGGATAGCCACATAAAAAACTTACTGTAAGAGGAAAGGAAGAATTTTTAGAAAGATTTAAGGGCTTACATATTAATGGTCCTAAAAGCTTTGAATATAAAGTAATGCCATCATAAAAAATAAGTAAATTACAAATAACTGCAAAAGGAAAAGAAGTAGGAAGTATTGCTTTAAACCAAAGCTTAGCCCCATTAAGGGAGGCTTTAAGAGAAAGCTTAATATTTACTATAAACAATATTATAAATAAAGTTATAAAAAAGCATATTATATAATTTTTCTTTGCTTTTAAAAGTTTTAATAATATAAGTAAAAAAATAATAATAAAAAGCCATAATAAAATATAAAACATAAAGATTTCCTCCTTTAAATATTTATATTTCTTATGGTTTTATTATATTAATTTATTTAACAAAAATAGGACTTCTTAAATAATCTTCCATAGGGGATATATTTTTATTTAATATAGAATAGGCTTTAGTTCCTAGTAAATCTAATGAAAGCATAGAATTTTCTATATTTTTAGGAAGCTTAGTTATTATTTTAACAGACTCTTTATTTTTAATTTCTTTAAGTATTTTACTTCCTTTCTCATTAAAAGCTAATGGACGTATATATTCTATAGAACTATTTTTTATATGATCTAAAGAAAAGTTTTCCATTCCTATAAAAAAAGAAACTAAAGCTCTGCTTATAGCTGTATAAGTGTAGCGCTTACTTTTAATATTTAAAATAAATTCATTTAAATTATTTGAATTTAAAATTTCTTTTTTTATTTTATTATCTAATCCTTCTTTAAGTTGAGAAAGTTTTGAAAGATTTTCCCCTTCTGTTAAGATTTTATACTTTAAAAAAGGAAAAATATCCTCAGGATACACAAATTTATAATCAGTGTTTTTTAAATTTATTATTTCTTCATAACTTTCTTTAGGAAGCACCTCTTTTATTTTATCAAAATCATTAAAACTTAAAGTTTTTCTTATAGAGGTGGCAGAGGCATATAAAGAGGTTATATTTTCGTCGTTGTAATTAGAACCTATTCTTTTTAAGGTATAAGGTTTTATGGGGCTATTAAGCCTTATTAAAGCTTTTAAATATTCAATCCCTAGTATATTGTTTGAACTAGAAATTATTTCTTCTAAATTTATATCATTAAAATAATTTTTAAGAGAAGTTAATCTAGCATAATGGTAGGGAACTCCTTTAGCTAATTCTTTTTTTAATGTATTTTTATATTCTATTGGCTCTTTAATAATAACAGAGGCAATTTTATTTAAGTCTAAAACATTACCATGTTCACTTCCAAAATAAAGATTATTTACTATTTTTGTCTTTTCTAATATGGCTACAGCACCATAAGCAAAGGTTTCAGCAGAGGAAATTGAAAATATAAGAGGAAGTTCAACAACTAAATCAACTCCATTTTTAACAGCAATTTTAGCCCTTTCCCATTTATCCATAATTGCAGGCATACCTCGCTGAACAAAATTTCCACTCATAACACATATAACACCATTACAGTTAGTATTTTTTTTACATTCTTTAAGATGATGAAGATGACCTAAATGGAAAGGGTTATATTCTGTAATAATACCAGTTACATTCATATATTTAAATCCTCCAAAATTAAAAGTAATATAATTATATCAATAATAGATTAAAAATTAAATAAATTTTAGGTTGAAAGAAGGGGTATTATAGGAGTATTATTATGTATAGAAAGTGTGGCGTTTTGAAAGGAGAAAAATATGGAACTTATGAGTAAAATTCTAGAGGCTGCAAAAGCTAATAGAAAAAAAATTGTACTTCCAGAAGGAAATGAGGAAAGAACTATAGTAGCAGTTGAAAAAATAAAAAAGGAAGGCATTGCTTATCCTATTTTAATAGGTAATAAAGAGGAAATATTAGAAAGAGCGAAAGACCTTAACACTGATTTAAGTGGAGTTGAAATTATAAATCCAGATACTTCAGATAGATTAAATGACTATATTGAAGCTTTCTATGAATTAAGAAAAAATAAGGGTATGACTATGACAAAGGCTGAAAAGATAGTAAGAGACCCATTATATTTTGCAACAATGATGGTAAAATTAGATGATGCAGATGGAATGGTTTCAGGAGCAGTTCATACTACAGGAGATCTTTTAAGACCAGGATTACAAATAATAAAAACAGCACCAAAAGTATCTGTTGTATCAAGTTTTTTTATAATGATGGTACCTGATAGTGAGTATGGAGAAGAAGGAATGCTTTTATTCTCTGATTGCGCTGTTAATCCAAATCCAAATGCAGACCAACTTGCAGCAATAGCAATAGCAACAGCTGAAACAGCTGAAAAATTATGTAAGGTTGAACCTAAAGTAGCAATGTTATCATTCTCTACTATGGGAAGTGCAGACCATGAATCTGTAACTAAGGTAAGGGAAGCTACAATGAAAGCAAAAGAGCTTAGACCTGATTTATTAATAGATGGAGAGTTACAATTAGATGCAGCAATAGTTAAAAAAGTTGCAGATCAAAAAGCACCTGGTAGCCTAGTTGCAGGAAAGGCAAATGTTTTAGTATTCCCAGATCTTCAATCAGGAAATATTGGATATAAATTAGTTCAAAGATTTGCAAATGCATCGGCAATAGGACCAATATGTCAAGGTTTTGCAAAGCCAATTAATGATTTATCAAGAGGCTGTAGTTCTGAAGATATAGTAAAGGTAGTTGCTATTACAGCAGTTCAAGCTTCTATGAATTAATAAATATATAACTAGGGGGAAGGTAAATTTATGAAAATACTAGTAATAAACTGTGGGAGTTCATCCTTAAAATATCAATTAATAAATATGGAAAATGAAGGAGTATTGGCTCAAGGATTAGTTGAAAGAATAGGAATTGAAGGCTCTATATTAACTCAAAAGGTTAATGGAGAAAAATATATTATAAAAGAACCTATGGAGAATCATAAGGATGCAATAAAGTTAGTTTTAGAAGCATTAGTAGATGAAAAACATGGAGTAATAAAAAACATGGATGAAATATCTGCAGTTGGTCATAGAGTTGTACATGGAGGAGAAAAATATTCTAAATCTGTTCTTGTAGATGAGGATGTTATGGCTTATTTAGAAGAATGTGTAAAACTTGCACCTCTTCACAACAGACCTAATATAATTGGAATTGAAGCTTGCAAGGCATTAATGCCAAATACTCCAATGGCAGTTGTATTTGATACAGCTTTCCATGGAACTATGCCAAAGGAAGCTTATAGCTATGCACTTCCATATGAACTATATAAAGAAAATGGAATAAGAAAATATGGTTTCCATGGAACAAGTCATAAATATGTTTCAGGAAAGGTTGCAGAAGTTTTAGGAAAAGATATAAAAGATTTAAAAATAGTAACATGTCATTTAGGAAATGGAGTTTCTTTAACTGCTGTAAAGAATGGAAAATCTATAGATACTACAATGGGCTTTACACCTCTTGCAGGTATGCCAATGGGAACAAGATCAGGAGATATAGACCCTGCTATAGTAATTTATTTAATAAAGGAATTAGGATATTCAGTAGATGAAGTTAATGAAATATTAAATAAAAAATCTGGTATCTTAGGAATATCTGGATTAAGTTCAGACTTTAGAGATGTAAGAGATGCAGCTTATAAAAAAGGTGATGAACGTTCACTTCTTGCAATAGATATTTATACTTACAAAATAAGAACTCAAATTGGAGCATATGCAGCTGCTATGGGTGGATTAGATGTAATAGTATTTACAGCAGGAATTGGTGAAAATGCTGACATGATAAGAGAAGGTTGCTTAAAGAATTTAGAATTCTTAGGAGTTTATTTAGATAAAGAAAAAAATAAGCAAAATGGAGAAATTGCAGAAATTTCAAAAGATGATTCAAAGGTTAAAGTTTTCGTAATTCCAACTAACGAAGAATTAATGATTGCAAAAGAAACAATGGAATTATTAAATTAATAACTTGACTTTTAATTCTTTAGTTTATATAATGAATTGTGTTTGTTTAATTAATATTATCTAAGGAGAAAAATAGGATTTAAAAATGAAGATAAAATTTTCAGAACTTAAATCACCAAAAGGACAATCAAAAGAAGTGTCCTACAATGTAGATTTAGACAATTTTTATTTTGATGGAGATAAAATAAAATCTTTAGAAGGAATAACTATGTCTGGAAAAGCTACATACAAAGATGAAATAATAATTTTAAAGGCCAAATTAAAGGGAAATTTAGAATTAGTATGTTCAAGATGCTTAGATACCTTTATCTATCCAATAGATATTGATATAGAAGAAAGGTTTACAAGTAATGAAACTTTAGAAGATGAAGAAGTAGTTCTTGTAAATAGTGATACTATAGATATCACTGAAATAGTTGAAAAAGCAATAATTTCAACCTTACCTATTAAGAGACTTTGCAAAGAAGATTGCAAAGGATTGTGCCAAAGCTGTGGAGCTAACTTAAATAAGGAAGAATGCAGCTGTAACAACGAAGATATAGATCTTAGATTGGCAGACTTAAAGGCGTTGTTAAATAATAAGGAGGTGTAATGATGGGAAATCCAGCAAGAAAAACATATAAAGCTAAAAGAGATTCAAGAAGAGCTCAAACTATGAAAATGAGCATACCTGGAATAGTTGAATGTCCACAATGTCACGAAATGAAGCTTGCTCATAGAGTATGTAAAAAATGTGGTTACTATAAGGGTAAAGAAATAGTAGCTACTGAAGAATAAAATCTAAAATAGTTACTTAAGAATAAAGAAAGTCATGTTTCCTGACTTTCTTTTCTTTATATACAAGTAAAAAAGGAGAGTTAATATGAAAATAGCTATAGATGGAATGGGTGGAGATAATGCACCACAAGCTGTTGTTGAAGGTGTTGTTCAAGCTTTAAAAGAGTATGAAGATATAAAATTATATATAACAGGTCCAAAAGATGAAATAGAAAAAGAACTTTCTAAATATACTTATCCTAAAGATAGAGTAACTGTAGTTCATACAAGTGAGGTTATTTCACCAAATGAGCATCCAGTTATGGCTATAAGAAAAAAGAAGGATTCAAGCCTTGTAAAAGCACTTAACCTTGTAAAAGAAGGTGAATGTGAAGCTATAATATCAGGAGGAAGTACAGGAGCCTTTTTAGCAGGATGTACTTTTATAGTTGGAAGAATTAAGGGAGTAGAAAGACCAGCACTAGCACCTATAATGCCAGGAAGAAACGGAAAATTCATGATTGTAGATGTTGGAGCAAATGTAGATTGTAAGCCTCAATATTTAATTCAATTTGCTCATATGGGTAAAATCTATTATGAAGGAATGTTTAATATTAAAAATACTTCAATAGGACTTATTAACATTGGAGCAGAAGAAGAAAAGGGAAATGAGCTTACTAAAGCTACTTACAAGCTTTTAAAAGAAGAGAATTTTAATTTTGTTGGAAATGTTGAGCCAAGAGATATTCCAAAGGGAGAAGTAAATGTTTTAGTTGCAGATGGTTTTGTTGGAAATACTGCATTAAAGATGTATGAAGGTTCAGCTTCTAATATATTAGGAATGATAAAGGATGAAATATATTCCTCTTCAATAATATCAAAGCTTGGAGCAGTACTTTTAAAACCTGTATTTAATGGTCTTAAAGTAAAGTTTGACTATAAGGAAGTAGGAGGAGCACCTTTTTTAGGAGTAGATGGAATTTGTATTAAAGCCCATGGAAGCTCTGATGGAAAAGCTTTTAAAAATGCAATAAGACAAACTAAGCTTTTTAAAGAAAATGACATATTAAATAAAATAAAAGAAGAATTTAAAGAAAAATAATTATAAATAAGTGAATTTTAGAACAATTAACTTAAAAATATTAACAAATAAAAACTTATTTTCTTATAAACTTATATTGACGAATAAATATTTATATAATATTATCTAAATGTGATGTTTTAGTTTTGGGAGGTGAATAAAATGTTTGAAAAGATTAAGGAAATTATAGCTGATAAGTTAAGTGTTGCTCCAGAAAGCATTACTTTAGAGGCATCATTTATAGATGATTTAAATGCGGATTCTTTAGACATTGTTGAATTAATAATGGCTTTAGAAGATGAATTAGAAATGGAAATTCCTGATGAAGATGTAGAAAACTTTAAAACAGTAGGAGACGTAGTCAACTATGTAAAAGCACATCATGAGGAATAAGAAAATCCCGCCTTTAATATGCGGGATTTTATTTTAAAAATAAATAGTTTATTCTTGAATTTGTTAGAAGTCTAAAAATTGAAGAATAAACTTTTCTAAGGAGAAGTGTTATGAATAAATTTAAATTAAATGAGGTAGAGGAAATATTAAAAGTTAAATTTAAAAATCCTGATCTTATAAAAACGGCTTTAACCCATAGTTCTTATGCAAAGCAAATTAAGGGAGCTCAGTATAATGAAAGGCTTGAATTTTTAGGAGATTCTGTTCTTCAACTTACTATAACAGAATATTTATTTCTTAATTATAAGCATAAAGCAGAAGGGGAATTAACTAAAATAAGAAGTTTAATAGTTTGTGAAAACTCTCTTTATGAAGTAGCTCAAAATTTAAATTTATCTTCATTTATGCTTATGAGTAAAGGTGAAGAGCTTACAGGTGGAAGAGAAAGAGTTTCTATTCAAGCAGACTCAGTAGAAGCTGTTATAGCAGCTATATATTTAGATAATGGGTTAGAAAAGGCTAAGGAATTTATATTTAATAATTTTAGTGATATTATTAAAAAGGCAATAAACAATAAAATAGTACTAGATTTTAAAACTAAACTTCAAGAATATCTTCAAAAAGATGGAGAGGTAGAAATTAAATATGAACTTTCAAAATTTGAAGGACCTCCTCATAGAAGAAAATTCTTTGTTCAGGTTTATGTAGAAGATAAATTTATGGGAACAGGTCAAGGATTTAGTAAAAAAGAAGCAGAACAAAACTGTGCTAAAGAAGCTTTAATAAAGTTAGGAGTTTTAAATGAGTAAAAATTATTATATTATACCTATTTTTGTTCCTCATGAAGGGTGTCCTCACAATTGTGTATTTTGCAATCAAGTAAGGATAACAGGAGTTGAAAAAGTAGAAAAAGAAAATAATAAAGAAGAACAAGGAGTTAATGCTAAAAAGGTTAGAGAAATAGTTGATGAATATTTAAAAACTTTAAACAAAGATGCAACAATTGAAATTTCATTTTTTGGAGGAACTTTTACTGCAATAAAGGAGGAAAAACAAAGAGAACTTTTAGCTGTTGCAAAAGAATATAAGGATAAAGGACTTATAGATAAAATAAGAATGTCTACACGTCCTGATTATATAAATGATTATATATTATCTTATTTAAAAGATTACACTGTTGATATAATCGAATTAGGAGTTCAATCTTTAGATGATGAAGTTTTAAAAGCATCAGGAAGAGGTCATGACTCTAAGGTGGTAGAAAAGGCTTCTAAGCTTATAAAAAAATATAAAATAACTTTAGGACATCAAATAATGCCAGGACTTCCTAAAGATAACTTTGAAAGGGATATTGAAACAGTAAGAAAATCAATAGAAATGAAACCAGATATATGTAGGTTATATCCTTCATTAGTAATTAAAGATACACCTATGGAAATAATGTATGAGAGAAAGGAATATATTCCTTATACATTAGAAGAGGCTGTGGAAATATGCAAAAAATTATATATTATGTATACAGAAGCAAATGTTCAAGTTATAAGAATAGGTCTTCAACCTACAGAAACTATAAATGAAGGAAAGGACATTGTAAGTGGACCATTCCATCCAGCCTTTAGAGAACTTGTTGAAGGAAGTATTTTATGTGATACTATAAAAGAAAAGTTAAAAACTAAAAAAGAAGGAACTGTAAGAATAAATAAAAAAGATATAAGTAAGCTTTATGCTAAGGGAAAATTTTATTTTAATAAACTTTTAGAAGAAGGATATAAGATAAAAGTAGAAGCTGTAGATGATATTGAGAGAGGAAAAATAGATATTTTTTAAAAAGAAAGAGAATGAGGAAAAATATTTTTTTCATTCTTTTTTACATTCTATAGGAAATTATATTAATTGAATAATTAAAACTTTTTTACTTTACAAGAAAATATATATATTGATAAACTATATATAACCTTTTAAAAGATAATAAAGTTTAAATAAAAATATAATAGAGGCGAGTAAAAAGTGAAAAAAGAAACAAGAAAGAAATTAACATATGTATTAGTAATATTAATGCTTATAGTTTTTATAGTTGGATTAGTTCCATCAGTAGTGACATTTTTTTAATAAGGAGTTGGGAGTTTGTTTTTAAAATCATTAGAGGTTAGAGGTTTTAAATCCTTTGCAGATAAAGTTGACTTAAAGTTTAAAAAGGGAATTACAGCTGTTGTAGGACCTAATGGTAGTGGAAAGAGCAATATTTCTGATTCTGTAAGATGGGTTTTAGGAGAACAGAGCATAAAAACATTAAGAGGCGGAAAAATGGAAGATGTTATTTTTGCTGGAACTCAATTTAGAAAACCTGTAGGTCTTGCACAGGTTTCTTTAACTTTAGATAATTCGGAAGGTGAACTTCCTATAGAATATAATGAAGTAACTGTTACAAGAAGAATCTTTAGGTCAGGAGAAACTGAATATCTTTTAAATGGAACAAAGTGTAGATTAAAAGATATTACTAATCTTTTTATGGATACTGGAATTGGTAAAGAAGGATATTCATTAATAGGTCAAGGGAAAATAGAAGCAATTTTAAGTGGAAAGCCAGAAGAAAGAAGAAGTCTTTTAGAAGAGGCTGCAGGAATTGTTAAATATAAATCAAGAAAAGAAGAAGCAGAGAAAAAACTTCAAAATACAGATAATAATTTAATAAGAATAAGAGATATATTATCAACTTATGAAGAAAGATTAGGACCTTTAGAAAATGAAAGAAATAAAGCTATTAAATATAGAGAAATATCTACAGACTTAAAAGTTAAAGAAGTCTCTCTTATTGTATATTACATTTCTAACATGGAAGAAATTTTAAATGAATTTAATAAGGAAATAGATGATAAACAATTTAAGCTTAATTTAAAAAAAGAAAAGCTTTTAGATGAAAAAAGAAATGTTGAAAAGCTAAAAGAAAATATAGAAAGTATAGAAAAAAAGAATGAAGAAGCTAGAAAGGTTTATTATGAAAAGAAAGAAAAAATTTCAAATAGCCTAAATGAAATAAAAATCTTTAAAGAAAGAGTTTTAAATGAAGAAAATTTATTAAAAAGAAATAAAGAAAACTTAGAAAATATTATAAAAAAGATAGAAACTCTTAAAGAAGAAAAAGAAGCTATGAATCTTCATATAGAGAAAAAAGTAAAGGAACAGGAAAACACTAAAAATACCATAGTATCTTTAGAAAATGAGTTTAATGATAGTATGTTAAAAATAACTAATATGGAAAATGAAATTGAAAGTTTAAAGCAGGAAGAGTTTGAACTTTTAAGAAATAATTCTGATATAAAAAATGAAATAACTCTTATTAATAAGGATATAAAGGTAAGAAATGAAAGAATTGAAGATTTACAAAAATCTATCAATAGTATAAATGGAAATATAAAAATTAATTTAGGAACTTTAGAGGATTTAAAAAAAGAGGAAAATAAAAATAAAGAATTAATTAATGTTTTAAATGAATCAATAATTAAAAGTTCAAAAGAAATTTCAAGTCTTAAATCTAAACTTAGAAATAAAGAAAATTCTTTAAAGGAACTAAATAAAAACTTAAATGAATTTGAAGCTAATAAAAATATGTTAACAAATTTAGAAAAACATTATGAAGGTTATAATAGGTCTGTTAAAACTTTAATGGAGAGAATTAATAAAGGACAAATACCAAGTGGAAAAGGTACAAAGGTTTTAGGAGAAATATTAGAAATAGATAAAGAATATGAAATTGCAATAGAAATAGCAATGGGTGCAGCTATTTCAAATATAATAACAGAAACAGATTCTATAGCTAAAGAACTTATAAATTATTTGAAAAATAACAAGCTTGGAAGAGCTACCTTTCTTCCTTTAAATAATATTAAGGGCAATAAACTTTCATTAGATAACTCTATTATTTCTATGGAAGGATATATAGGAATTGCAGCTGATATAATAAAATATCCTAAAGTATATGAAAAAGCAGTAAACAATGTACTTGGAAGGGTTATTGTAGCAAAAAACATGGATTGTGCATTAAAAATATCTAAAAAGGGTAACAATAATTATAGAATAGTAACCTTAACTGGAGAAATAATTGCACCAGGGGGAGCTTTAACAGGAGGAAGTATTCAAAGTAAATTCACAAATATTTTAGGAAGAAAACGTGAAATTGAAGAACTCCAAGACAAGATAAAAGCTACAAAGGAAGAACTATCAAAGGAATTAAATGAAATAGAAGCTTTAAGAATTTCTATTAAAAATTTAGATGAAAATATTTTAAATAATAAAGATGAAATTCATTTTAAAAATATTGAAATAACCAAAAACCATGGAGAAATAGAATCTTTAAATAATGAAATAGATAGAAGTTATAAATCTGTTAATGTTTCAATGGAGGAAGTTAAAAGGTTTAAAGAACAAATTTTAACATTTAGCAAAAGACTTAAAGAAAGAAAAGAAAGTTTAAATAATATTCAAGGACAAAATGTTGAAAATAAAGATAAGAATATAGAACTTCAAGAAAAATTAAAATATTTTAGAAAATCTGTTGAGGAAAAACGTGAAAAACTTACAGAAATAAAGGTATTAAAAGCTTCATTAGATGAAACATTAAATAATAAAAAAGAGGAGCTTTTAAGAAAAGAAAAAGAAATTAATGAAAATGCTATAAATTCTAAAGCTATAAAAATAGAAGAGGAAAATAGTAATTTAAAAATAGAAGAATTAAAAAAAGAAATTTTAAATAAAGAGGATTTTATAAATTTAGAAAATAAAGAAGTTTTAAAGCTTGAAGATAGTTTTAAAGAAGATGATGTTAAAAAGGGAGCTTTAAAAGAAAAGCTTAATGAAAAGGAAACTATTGTTCAAGAAGAAAGTATTATTATAAATCAAGAAGAAAATGAACTTAATAAAAAAGAACTTCAAAGAGCAAAAAAAGAAATGGAAAAGGAAAGTTTTTATACAAAACTTAATGAAGAACTTGACTTAACATTAGCAGAAGGAAAAGAAATAGCAGTTTCTATTGAGAACACAGAAGCTGTTAAAGATGATATAATAAGTTTAAAGAGAAAAATAACAGCTTTAGGAACAGTAAATCTTGCCTCTATTGAAGAATTTGAAGAGGTAAAAGAAAAGTTTGAATTTATGTCAAATCAAGAACAGGATTTAGAAAAAGCTAAAACAGAACTTTTAGAAGTTATAAAAGAAATGACAGATAAAATGAAGGTGCTATTTAAAGAAAATTTTGTTATACTTAATAAAAACTTTAATGAAACCTTTAAGGAATTATTTAAAGGAGGAAATGCTGAACTTATATTAGGAGAAGGAGATGAACTTACTTCTAATATTGAGATTAATGTAGAGCCACCAGGAAAAAAACTTCAAAATATTAATCTTATGTCTGGTGGAGAAAAAGTATTATCAGCAATTGCTTTAATGTTTGCTATATTAAAGATGAAGCCTACCCCTTTTTGTATTTTAGATGAAATTGAGGCAGCCCTTGATGATGCAAATGTTTATAGATATGCAGAATTTTTAAAGGAATTTTCTAAAAATACTCAATTTATTGTAATTACCCATAGAAAAGGAACTATGGAAGCTAGTGATGTTTTATATGGAGTTACAATGGAAGAAAAGGGAGTATCTAAAGTAGTTTCTGTAGATTTAACAGCTAATTAAAAAAACGAGGAGGATAATAATAATGTTTGGAAAATTTTTTAATAAACTTAAGGATGGATTATCAAAAACAAGAGATGGCTTTACAGATAAAATAAATGAGGTATTAAAACTTGCAATAACTATTGATGATGATTTATATGAAGAGCTTGAAGAGGTTCTTATAATGGCAGATATAGGTATGGATACAACTGTTGAAATAATAGATAGATTAAAAGATAAAATAAGAAAAGAAAAAATAAATGAAGTAGAAATGGTTTATCCAGCTTTAAAAGAAGTAATAAAGGATATGCTTTTAGAAGGTGTTGAAGAAGAGGAAGATAATGGAGAAAAGAAAGTTTTATTAGTAATAGGAGTAAATGGAGTTGGAAAAACAACTTCTATAGGAAAGCTTGCAGCTAAAAATAAAGAAGAGGGTAAAAAAGTTCTTTTAGCAGCAGCAGATACTTTTAGAGCAGCAGCAATAGACCAACTTGAAGTATGGAGCCAAAGAGCAAGTGTAGAATTAATAAAGCATGAAGAAGGTTCAGACCCAGCTGCTGTAGTGTTTGATGCTATACAAGCTGCTAAGGCAAGAAATACAGACCTTCTTATATGTGATACAGCAGGAAGACTTCATAATAAGAAAAATCTTATGAATGAGCTTTCTAAAATAAATAGAATAATTGATAGAGAATTTTCAGAGGCTAAAAAAGAAACTTTACTTGTTTTAGATGGAACTACAGGACAAAATGCAATTATACAAGCAAAGCAATTTATGGAGGCATGTCCTATTGATGGAATAATATTAACTAAGCTAGATGGAACAGCAAAGGGTGGAGTTGTAATATCTATAAAACAAACTTTAAATATTCCAGTAAGATATATTGGGGTAGGAGAAGGTATAGATGACCTTCAAGAATTTGATGCAGAAAGTTTTGCAGAAGCACTTTTTTAAAAACTGTTAAGTAAAAATACTTGACAGGTTAAATATTATTTGTTATCATCTCTTTTGTAGGTAAGGTGATTTGATGGAAGATAGGGTTCAAATTTCGTTGTTAATGGATTTATATGGTCCATTATTAACAGAAAAGCAGCGTGAAGTAATGGAAATTTATTATGATGATGATTTATCATTAGGTGAAATTTCAGAATTAAATCATACAAGTCGTCAAGCAACTTATGATTTAATAAAAAGATGTTGTAAATTATTAAGAACCTATGAAAACAAATTAAACCTACTTCAAAAGAGTATGAATCGCAAAAAAAAGATTGCCAATCTTTTAATGGATTTTGAAAAAAAATATTCTTTAAATGAAGAAGAATTAAATAATTTAAAAAAGCAACTAGAGGATTTGCAATAATTAAGGAGGTTTAATATGGCTTTTGAAGGATTAGCAGAAAAGCTTCAAAATACCTTTAAAAAGTTAAGGGGAAAAGGAAAGCTTACTGAAAAAGATATAAAAGAAGCTATGAGAGAAGTAAAATTAGCACTTCTTGAAGCAGATGTTAACTTTAAAATAGTAAAACAGTTTATAGCAAATGTAAGTGAAAAATGTGTAGGTTCGGAAGTTTTAGAAAGTTTAACACCAGGACAACAAGTAATAAAAATTGTAAATGAAGAATTAACAAGCCTTATGGGAGGAACTGAAAGTAAGCTTAATTATGCAAGCTATGGTCCAACTGTTATAATGCTTGTAGGACTTCAAGGTGCTGGTAAAACAACTATGTGTGGAAAGCTTGCACTAGAGCTTAGAAAAAATAACAAAAAGCCTTTACTTGTAGCCTGTGATATATACAGACCAGCTGCTATAAAGCAATTACAAGTAGTAGGTAAACAAATTGATATTCCTGTTTTTTCAATGGGAGATAAAATTTCTCCAGTTGATATAGCAAAAGCAGCTATAAAACAAGGAAGAGAAGATGGTAATAATGTAATTATTATAGATACTGCTGGACGTCTTCATATAGACGAAGACCTTATGCAAGAACTTAAAGATGTAAAGGAAGCAGTAGAGCCAAATGAAGTACTATTGGTAGTAGATTCAATGACTGGTCAAGATGCAGTTAATGTTGCAGAAACTTTTAATAAAGAGTTAGACTTAACTGGTGTAATCTTAACTAAGCTTGATGGAGATACAAGAGGGGGAGCTGCTTTATCAATAAAGAGTGTAACTCAAAAGCCAATTAAGTATGTAGGTGTTGGTGAAAAAATGAATGACTTTGAAGTCTTCTATCCCGATAGAATGGCTTCAAGAATACTAGGAATGGGAGATGTTTTAAGCTTAATTGAAAAAGCTCAAGAAGCTATTGACCAAAAAGAAGCTGAAGACCTTTCAAAGAAAATGATTAATGCTGAGTTTAACTTTGAAGATTTCTTAACAGCTATGGATCAAATGAAAAAGCTTGGACCTCTAAACAAAATAATGGAAATGATTCCTGGGGTAAATGCTCAACAATTAGAAGCTCTTGATATGGAAAAAAGTGAAAAGCAAATGGCAAAAATGAAAGCTATAATCCAATCAATGACAGTAAAAGAAAGAAGAAATCCTTCACTTATAATAGGCTCATCTTCAAGAAAGAAGAGAGTAGCATTAGGTGCAGGAACTACAATTCAAGAAGTTAATAAACTTATTAAAGGTTATGATATGATGAAAAAGCAAATGAAGCAAATGAAATCATTAACCAAAAAGTCTAAAAAAGGTTTATTTGGAAAGTTACCTTTCATGAGTTAGATATATATATGAATTTTTAAAGGAGGTGAAATTTAAAGATGGCAGTTAAAATAAGATTAAGAAGAATGGGTTCTAAGAAAGCTCCTTTTTATAGAGTAGTTGTTGCTGATTCTAGATCTCCAAGAGATGGTAGATTCATCGAAGAAATAGGATACTACAATCCACTTACTGAACCAGTTGAAGTTAAAATCAACGAAGAAAAAGCTACTGAATGGTTAAAGAAGGGAGCTCAACCTACTGATGTAGTTAAGAGACTTTTTGATAACGCAGGCCTTAACAAGTAATTTTTTGGAGGTGATTACTATAGGTTAAAGATTTAATCTATAGGCACTACAATGAAAGAATTAGTTGAAATAATAGCTAAAGCCCTTGTTGAAAAACCAGAAGAAGTTAGTGTTAATGAATTTATTGATGGTGATGCAGTTATTCTTGAATTAAAGGTAGCTGAAGAAGACATGGGAAAAGTTATAGGAAAACAAGGTAGAATAGCAAAAGCTATAAGAACAGTAGTAAAGGCTGCATCTCTTAAGAGTGATAAGAAAGTTGTAGTCAAGATTGTTTAATAAATAGAGTTAGGTGTATTCCTAACTCTATTTGTTCTATTAAGTTAAGTTAGAGCAGGTTAATATATTCTGTGCAAGTTATGGCAAAATAATATATTTATTCTGCTTTTTTTATATATTTGTAATAGAGGTGAAAAAAATGAATGAATTTTTTACTGTTGGCCAAATAGTTAATACTCACGGAATAAAGGGAGAAGTAAAGGTAATTCCTTATACTGAAGATGTTAATAATTTTAAAAGATATGGACAGTTAAGAATTGATGGTAAAGAGTGGAGAAAAATTCAAGGAGTTAAGTTCCAAAAAGACAGAGTTATCCTTAAGCTTGAAGGCATTGATGATATGAATACAGCAGAATTATATAAGCAAAAATATTTAGAAGTTCCAAGGGCTGAAGAACCAGAATTAGAAGAGGGAGAATATTATGCTATAGATTTAGTAGGATGTATGGTAAAGGATACAAATGGTAAAGAACTTGGTAAGGTATTTGATATTATTTCTACTAAAAATAATGATGTATGTTGGATAAAAGAGCCTAAACAATTATTAATTCCAGTTCTTGATGATATTGTATTAGATATAGATTTAGACAATGAAACAATAACAATTGCTCCAGTAGGTGATTGGCAAGATGAAGATTAGTATATTAACACTGTTTCCTGAAATGTTTAATATATTTGACTTTTCTATTATAGGAAGAGCAAGGGAAAAGGGAATAGTTGATTTAAATTGTATAAACATAAGAAATTATACATTAGATAAACATAAAAAAGTTGATGCTTATCCTTATGGAGGAGGAGCAGGAATGGTTATGACTCCTCAGCCAATAGTAGATTCTATAAGAGCCTGCAAAAAAGAGAATAAGGGAAAGGTTATATTTTTAGGACCAAAGGGAAAAACTTTTAATCAGTCACTAGCTAGAGAACTTTCAAAGGAAGAAGAATTAATCTTTTTATGTGGACATTATGAAGGAATTGATGAAAGAACCTTTAAGCATATTGATATGGAAATATCTTTAGGTGATTTTGTTCTTACTGGAGGGGAAATGGCTGCAATTCCTGTTATAGATTCAATTTTAAGGCTTGTACCAGGAGTATTAGGAAAGGAAGAAAGCTTTCAAGAAGAATCTTACTCTGAAGGGCTTTTAGAATATCCTCAATATACAAGACCAGAAGAATTTGAAGGAGAAAAGGTTCCTGAAGTTCTTCTTTCAGGACATCATGAGAATATAAGAAAATGGAGAAGAAAGCAATCTCTTTTAATAACTAAAGAAAGAAGAAGGGATTTATTTGAAAAAATAACTCTTACTAAGGAAGATAAAAAATTACTTTCAAAAAAGGAAAAATAATAAATTTTTTCTTGCAACGAAATTTTATATATGTTAAAATAAGCTTTGTGCTAGTACCGGCGCTCCTCTGTCAAATATTAGCTTTGGCAAGAACGTCAAATTTTAACTACAAGGAGGAATGCACAAATGAACGAAATAATAAGAGCTATAGAACAAGAACAAATAAGAACTGATTTACCAAGCTTTAATGTTGGTGATAATGTAAGAGTTCACGTAAAAATTAAAGAAGGTAACAGAGAAAGAGTTCAAGCTTTCGAAGGAACTGTAATTAAGAAACAAAATGGTGGAATAAGAGAAACTTTCACTGTAAGAAGAGTTGCTTATGGAACAGGTGTTGAAAGAACATTCCCTCTAAATGCTCCAATTATAGAAAAGATTGAAGTAACTAGAAGAGGTAAAGTAAGAAGAGCTAAGTTATACTACTTAAGAGACAGAGTAGGTAAGGCTGCTAAGGTTAAAGAATTATTAAGATAATAATCTTGAAAATAGGGGACTTTAATAGTCCTCTTTTTTTCTATAGAAAATAGGAGGGAAATATTATGGCAATTAACTGGTTTCCAGGGCATATGAAAAAAACTCAAAGAGAGATAAAGGAAAACTTAAAATTAGTAGATGCAGTAATAGAGATTAGAGATGCAAGAATACCAAGAAGCTCAGCTAATCCTGACATAGATAAATTACTTCAAAATAAACCAAGAATAATACTTTTAAATAAAAAAGATTTAACAGAAAAAAAGGCAACTAATGAATGGATAAAATATCTTACTAAAGACAATGTAAAGGTGTTAGAAGTAAACTGTTTACAAGGTGAAGGACTTAAAAATATAAAGCCTGTTTTAATGGAACTTTTAAAGGAAAAACATGATAGACTTAAAGCTAAAGGAATGGCTAAAATAGTTACAAGAGTAATGGTTGTAGGAATCCCTAATTGTGGAAAGTCAACTCTTATAAATAAGCTTGCAAAAAATAATATTGCAAAAACTGGTGACAGACCAGGAGTTACAAAAAGTAAGCAATGGATTAAAACTTCTCTTGATATAGAACTTTTAGATACTCCAGGAGTTTTATGGCCTAAGTTTGAAGATGAAGAAATAGCTTTAAATTTAGCTTTTACAGGAGCTATTAAAGATGAAGTTATGGATACTGAAGAACTTGCATATAGATTAGTTCAAAGGCTTCAAGAATATTATCCAGAAAATTTAAAAGAAAGATATAAAATAGAAGAAATATTTGAAGACCCATTAGACACTTTAAATGCTATAGCAAGAAAAAGAGGATGCTTAATTCGTGGTGGAGAAATAGATTATAATAGAATATCAGTTATATTATTAGATGAATTTAGAGGGGGAAAAATAGGAAAAATAACCCTAGAGAGACCTTAAAGGAGCTGATTTTTTATGGATATAACAAGCTTAAAGTATAAAGAAATAAAAGACTTAGTGGATAAAATAGATTTTTCAAAGGAAATCCATAATGAAAAAGTTATAAATTTAGCAGAAGAATTATTAAAAGATAGCAGAAAAAATGTAAATTCTTTAGGAAATAAAATAATTAATTCTAGAGAGAAAATTTTAAAAGAAATTAAAAGAGTTAAAAAGATGTATGAATTTGACAAAGCTTTTAAAGGATACAATCTTGTTGCTGGAGTAGATGAAGTTGGAAGAGGTCCTTTAGCAGGTCCTATTGTAGCTTGTGCAGTTATTTTAGATGAAAATGTTCTTGAGGATGAGATGATACTTGGTCTTAATGATTCTAAAAAAGTTCCAGCTAAAAAAAGAGAAGAACTTGCAAAGATAATAAAAGAAAAAGCAATAGCTTATTATATAGCTGTAAGTTCAAATGAAGAGATAGATGAAAAAGGAATAGCTTATGCTAACAATAAGGTATTTTTAGAGGCATGTACATCTTTAAAATGTAAACCAGATTTAGTTTTATCAGATGGATATTTAGTTAAAAATTTAAATATTGATAATAAATATGTAATAAAAGGAGATACAAAAAGTGCCTCAATAGCAGCAGCTTCAATAGTAGCAAAGGTTTATAGAGATAACCTTATGAAAGAATATGGAGAAAAGTATCCAGGATACTATTTTGAGGAAAATGCAGGCTATGGAACAAGTAAACATATAGAAAAAATCAAAGAAATTGGTCCTTGTGATATACATAGAAAAAGCTTCCTTAAAAATATACTTTAAAAAATTAATAATTAAAAAGCAATGATATTTAAGAAATATTTTATTGAAATTTCTTTTTATCATGGCTTTTTTATTTTATAGGAAATTAAATATTTCAAAAATTGTAGACAAATTGTTAAGTTAATAATAAAGCTTTTTTATTATCTAAAAGCATCTTCAATAATGTTAATTTTATAGCTATTATCAAGGTTATTTAAATAAACTTCTGCAACATCAAATCTAACATAATAATTTTTAAATTTATAAAAATAAATATAATAAGAAGCTAACTTTTTAATATTTTTTTGTTTACTTTTTGTAACAGATTCAAAGGGAAAACCATATTCTTTTGAAAGTCTTGTCTTTACTTCTGTAAATATAAGTATGTTATTAAAAATAGATATTATATCAATTTCACCATTAGATTTTCTAAAGTTTCTATGAAGTATTTTATGGTTATTATTTTTAAGAAAATTTGATACTAAATCTTCTCCATAGTTTCCTATATTTTTATTATCTTTTTTCATTTTAAAATCCTTTCATTATCATTATATTAAAGTAATACCCTAAAATTAAAAAAATAATCAAAATAGTGATTAAAAATAAATTTTGTTGTCAAGACTTTAATAGGGGTGAATTATATATATGGCAATAAAGATTTTAAGTGCAACTTATGCACAATTTAATGGAATATTAATAGATGTAGAAGTTCATATTACAAAGGGACTTCCTTCTTTTTCAATAGTAGGACTTCCAGATACTTCTGTTAAGGAAGCAAAGGAAAGAGTTCGTTCTGCAATAATAAATAGTGGATATGAATTTCCTTTAGGCAGAATCACTATAAACCTAGCACCAGCAGATGTAAAAAAGATAGGTTCACTTTTAGATTTACCAATAGCTATAGGAATACTTATGGAAACAAATCAAATAGCAAAAAAAGATTTACAAGAATATGTTATTTTTGGAGAGCTATCTTTATGTGGAGATATAAAAGGAGTAAATGGAACAATAGCAATAATGCTTGAGGGAATAAATCAAAATAAAGAAAATTTTATATTTCCCTATGAAAATATAGGAGAGTGTAAGTATTATAATAAAACAAATAATTATCCTTTTTCAAATTTAAAAGAAGTAATTTCATTTATAAATTATGAAGATGTACTTCCTTTTGATATAAGTGAAGTATATCTTAAAGAAGAAAAAAATCTTAATGACTTTTCATCTATAATAGGGCAAGATAATTCAAAAAGAGCAATGGAAATAGCAGCAGCAGGAAAACATAATTTAATGTTATATGGAAGTACTGGAGTTGGGAAAACTATGCTTGCAAAGGCTTTGCCTTCTATTCTTCCAGATTTAACAGAGGAAGAGGAATTAGAAATAGCCAAAATATATAGTATTTCAGGAATTTTAGAAAAAAATAAAAGAATTACAAGACCCTTTAGAGCACCACATCACACAATTACAATAAGTGCTATGGTAGGTGGAGGAAGAATTGCAAAGGCAGGGGAAGTTACCCTTGCAAATAAAGGTGTGCTATTTTTAGATGAAGTTTTAGAATATAAAAGAGAAGTTCTTGAAGCTTTAAGAGAACCTTTAGAAGATGGAGAAGTACATATAAATAGAATACAAGGAAGTTGCGTTCTTAGGTCGGATACACTAGTATGTATGGCAATGAATATGTGCCGTTGCAGATAACAAGTCAGTAATTTTGAAGCGAATATTAAAAGTTGGAATCTTCTTGCCACCTTCGATAATATCAGTAACAACAATCTCATTCACAAGCTCTTTTATTACTCTTGCTTTCTCTTCATCGGAAAGGTGTTCCAACCTATCTTTGTAGAAAGTTATATAGTCCTTAGTTTTCTCAATTTCTTTATTCTTGCTTGAAAATAAGGATAACTTACTTTTAATTTCAGTTGTTCTTTTATTTAATTTTTCTTCTTCATTTTTAACATCTTTTAGTTGCTCATCGAGTTCATCTTCTGTTATCAATTCTTTTCTAAATAATTTTAAAATGTTATTCTTTTCATTTTTTAAAGAAGAAAGTTTATTAGATATTCCCTCTAATTCTAATTTAAACTCATCTTCGCTATCATTTTTAGGATCTTTTACTATATCATCAAAATGTTTCATAAACTCTTTGCAACTATTCCACACAAATTCTTCTACATCTAAGGCGTTTATAGTGCAACTATTACACTTTATTCCGTACAACTTACGATTTACCCCTAATTTCCCTCTGCATGAGTATATAGAAGGCTGTCTTGTATAATGAACCCCAGAGTAGTTCTTTCCACATTCTCCGCATTTAAGAAGACCTCTAAGAATAAACAATCTGTTTGGACTATTTTTCTTAGCATTTATCTGATTTTCCTTTTTCTTCTTTTGTGCCTGATCCCAAACTTCAACTGGAACAATGGCAGGAACTTTTCTAACAATCAGCTCTTTTCTTCTAGTGCCTCGTTTTCCGTACTCATGTATACCTTTATAGGTGGTAGAGGTTAATATTCTTAGAACACTTGTATTGCTCCAAAGACTTTTAGCTTTACTTTTATCATATTTTCCAACTCCTTTTGCTGCATAATTGGAGTCTATGCCTAAATTAACCAAATATAAAGCTATATGGAAAGTATTCATATTTTCATTTGTATAAAGGTCATATATTTTCCTAACTACATTAGCTTCATACTCATTTATCTCCAAATATCCATCCTTGTTTTTATAATAGCCATAAGGAACTATTCCTCCCATCCATTTACCTTGTTTAGCAGCTCTTGTAGCTCCTAGATACATTCTGTCTAGTATATTATTCCTTTCTAGTTCAGCCATATTTAAATAATTAATAAACTGGAATCTTCCGATAGGTGTATTAAGGTCGAATGGCTCTGTTACACTAATTATTTCTATGCCATAGCTGGTCAAAACTTCTACAGCATTAAGCCCTGAAAGAGTATCTCTCCCTAGTCTATCAATTTTCCAAACTAAAAGAATATCAAACTCTTTATTTTTAGCACCTTCAATCACTCTCATGCCCTCAGGCCTATCCATAAAATCTATTGTTCCAGATACTCCGTCATCTAGAAATTCATTGTAAATTTCAAGATCATCTTTCATTTCTACATAAGTTCTTAGAATATCAACTTGGTTTTCTATTGTATCCTTCTCTTTTTGCTTATCAGATGATACTCTGCAATACATAGCGACTTTCTTCATGCGAATCCTCCTTGTGAATTATTTTTAAAATCATTCTCCTTGTTTGTTTATATTTTATCAATAATTTTCTTTTATCGACAAAATATACAAATTTATTGTATTTTCCTTGTCTACAAATCATTTTATTTCTTTAATCTTCCATAAAAGTTACCGAAGATTTTCCTCTATTGGTACAATTTCTGTAATGAAATTCAGCCTCTAAGTGTCTATAATAGGAATTGCAAAGACAATATAGTTTAAAAAATACACGAATGTTTGTTTGCATTTAATATTATTGTGTGCTATACTGTCTATATCAAAAGAGGGGGCGTGTGGTATGGAAGAAACAGTGCTAAAATTAATATTGTTAAGAGAAAAAATATTTGAAGAACTAGAAAAGGAATCTACTTAGATTCCCTCTCTTGCTTCAATTTAAATTCTAACTCAACTATTTCCCATACAGAATCTTTAAATGCTGGGTCAACTTTACCATTCTTATCTATCTTCCCTTTAGCGATAAGTTTGTCTGCAGTTGAATCTAGTATTTCATATTTATTAAGTTTAACTTCTGAACCAGTCTTAATAAAGAAAGAAGCCGGTTTCCCTGAGATGGTGGATAATTTATCTATAATAGATAAGTTACCACCTTTATTTTTACCTATTTCTAAATCCCTAAGGTTGCTCCTGCTTATCCCAAGTCTTTTGGCGAATTCCTCTTGACTAAGTCCAAGCTCTTTTCTTATCTTTTTAATCTTTTCACCTAAATCAGTACTCATTCTTTTCACCTCCTATAAGTATATTTTACTACTTTTAGGCGAAAAAATCAACACTTTAGGCGAAATTTTAAGCAAAACAGAGAAAATTAAAGATTATTTTATTGGATAGAAATATTTAGTAATATAAGGTGAAAAATGAATATTGGCGAAAATATCTACAATGAGTATAATAAAGGCATACCAAGTAATTGGTGCACTTCAAAAAATCTTAAATGCATATCTAAAACAATAGAGGAAAGGCAAGCTTAAACAAAAAATAAAACAAAAGAAGGTGAAAAAATGTTAAAAGAGTTGAGAATCAGCAAGGGAATACCTATCAGTTTTGTAGCTGAAAAGCTAAATATAGATAGGGGAACAGTAAGGAAGCTGGAAAATGGCGAAACAGAATTAAAAGTTGATTGGGTTCCAACACTTAGTTATCTGTATGGGATAGAAAAGGAGGAACTAATCAAAAGATACTTAGAAGAAAAGGAGGAAGAAAAATGTCAAACACAGCAAGAAAATTAATAGAAAAAAGAGAGCAAATTTTTTTACAACTTAATGGCGAGAATATCGCCGAAAGAAAACCAACCTATGAAGAACTTGAAGCAGAAAACAAAAAGCTTAAAGAAAAGTTAGAAAGCTTAAGGGCTGTAATACTAGAGTTAACAAACTTAGCAAGTTAAGGAGGGTTGAAGATGGATTTAACAATTATAAATCAAAATGGGAAATTGCTTGTAGATAGCAGAGAAGTTGCTGAAATGATAGGAAAGCAACACAAAAATTTATTAAGAGACATTCAAGGCTATATCAAGGTTATAGAGGACGGCTCAAATTTGAGCAGTCAAGATTTTTTCATAGAAAGTACCTATAAAAACGCTCAAAATAAAATTCAGCCTTGCTACTTATTAACCAAGAAAGGTTGTGACATGGTAGCAAATAAAATGACAGGAGAAAAAGGGGTATTATTTACTGCAATCTATGTGACTAAGTTTGAAGATATGGAAAATGCAATAAGAAGTGGACAAAATCCATTACCTAAAAAATTGACAGCAATTGAGCAGTTGCAGTTACAAAATCAAGCAATATTGGAAGTCAACGAAAAAGTGGACAAAATGAATAATAATATGCCATTGTTTAAGGCTGAATGTGATGAGTTACAGTCATTAGTGAGAAAAATAGGAATGGGGCTTATGGGTGGAAAAGGTTCATCAGCATACAAGAACAATTCATTAAGAGGGAAGATTTACTCTGATATACAACATCAGCTAAAGAGAGAATTTGGAGTTGATAAATATTCATGGATTAAGCATAGTCAATTCGAACGTGCAAAAGAAATTATTTCAACTTATAAGTTGCCTATAGTTTTAAAAGATGAAGTAGAAGCGATAAATAGTCAAGTTGTCTTGGAGGTGTAACTCATGCTAAAGAAAACAGTTGATACAGTAATTGTAGGCAAAGATGAAGAGGGAAGAAACATCTATAATGAAGTCTACGAAAATGAAAAAGGCAAGAAATATATAGTGTTCTTTAGTTTTATAGGTGGAGATGGACTTAAAAGAGCAGCTGATATAGTGATGAATGGATAGGTAGAGGTTTACGAGAATTTTATTATAGTTTGGAGAGATGGAAAATGAAGAAAGATATAGAAAGAATAATTGTCAAGTATGATGATGGAACAGAAAA